>BNJU01000588.1_pt1 | contig 585065 bp, 604 predicted proteins | sample 8539281 | NCBI WGS metagenome assembly BNJU01 (sample SAMD00202456, study PRJDB9452) | human saliva metagenome | isolation source: human saliva | place: Japan
ACGTCCAGAACCACGCGGTTAACCTCGGCAACAGAGTTCGTGATGCGCGTGGAGATGCGGGCCAGAAACGTCGTAAGGCAGGCGCGTCCAATCGGCCGTCATCGCGTCCTCAGAGGACACGGGGCGCAGCACGATCGGGTGGCCGTAGGTGCGACCATCACCCTGAACGCCCACGGAGCGAACGTCAGCCAGCAGGACAACCGGGCACTGCCAGATCTCTTGATCCAAGCCAGCAGCGGTGAGTTCCTCGCGAGCAATCAGGTCCGCGGCGCGCAAGATATCCAGGCGCTCACGCGTGACCTCGCCGATGATGCGAATACCCAGGCCGGGACCCGGGAAGGGCTGGCGGTTCACCAGGTAATCGGGCAAGCCCAGCTCGCGGCCAACCGCACGCACCTCGTCCTTGAAGAGGGTGCGCAGGGGCTCGACCAGCTCGAAGGTCATGTCCTCGGGCAGGCCACCCACGTTGTGGTGGCTCTTGATGTTCGCCGCACCCTCGCCGCCGCCGGACTCGACGACGTCGGGGTACAGCGTGCCCTGGACCAGGAACTTCACTTCGCCACCGGCGGCGCCGACCTCTTCGATGACCTGCTTCTGGGCGGCCTCGAAAGAGCGAATGAATTCGCGACCAATGATCTTGCGCTTGGTCTCAGGGATCGGTGACACCGGCCAGAGCGGACAAGAAGCGCTCGGACTCATCGCAGGTGATGACGCGGATACCCATGCCGCGCGCGTAGTCGTTTTCAACCTGCTCGCGCTCGCCCGCACGCAGCAGGCCGTGGTCGATGAAGAAGCAGGTGAGCTGATCGCCAACAGCCTTGTGAACAAGCGCCGCGGCCACGGAAGAGTCCACGCCGCCGGAGAGCGCGCAAATCACCTGCGCGTCACCGATCTGCTCGCGGATCTTCGCAACCTGCTCGTCAACAATCGAGCCCGGCGTCCACGTGGGCTCAATTCCCGCGCCCTTGTAGAGGAAGTTCTTCAGAGCATCCTGGCCGAACTGCGAGTGGCCCACCTCGGGGTGCCACTGCAGGCCGTAGAGGCGACGCTCGCTGCATTCGAAAGCTGCAACCGGGGTCTCTGCAGTCGATGCGGTGACGGTGAAGCCCTTCGGGCGCGCCCTGAACGGCATCGCCGTGGCTCATCCACACGACCTGGTCGTCGGGGGTCCCGTCAAACAGGCAGGATTGCTCGGAAACAGAGGCGTCGGTGTGCCCGTACTCGCGGGTTCCCGTGCGTCCCACGGTTCCACCGAGCGCGTGGGCCATCGTCTGGAAGCCGTAGCAGATTCCCAGAACCGGCACGCCCGCGGCGAAAATCGCGGGGATCAATGGAAGGAGCGCCCTCTTCATACACGGATGAGGGACCACCGGAAAGAATGATTGCTGCGGGTTCTTTCGCAAGCATTTCGGCGACCGGCATGGTGTGCGGGACGATTTCCGAATAGACGCTGGCTTCGCGCACGCGACGAGCAATGAGCTGGGCGTACTGCGCACCAAAATCGACAACAAGAACGGGATGAAGATCAGCTGAAGTCACCCCACCATGCTACCTGCTGCACTGCCTCTTCGACGAGGCCAAGCAGCGAGCACTCCCCCACACCAGGGTTGGTTTAGTTGCTGAGAGCGTCCTCTTCTTCCGAGGCCGAGGCCGCCTCAGCGTCATCCCCTAGGTTCTCCGCGACCTGAGTTTCGTCAGCGACGTTCTCAGCGGCTTCATCCTCACGTGCATCAACAGCATCGACACCATCGCTGTTTTCAACCGCATCACCAGCAGTCTCGTCAAGCACATCCTCGCTCGGCGTCTCAGGCACAAGCTCCACGGGCGCAACTGCCCCAGCTGCGGCCTCGTGATGGCGATGCTCGCGAACCCGAGCTTTCCCAGCGCCCACAAGCTCACGCGCCCACGCCACACTCACCGGGTGCGAAACCGCCACGGTCAGCAGGATCCCAAGCGCCACCTCCGCAAAAAGGCACAGCGCGGAAAGGGACATTCGGGGCCCAAGGAAGGTCAAGCGTCCATTTCCCAAAACCACGGCCGAACCCAAGGAAGTCACCAAGTAAACGGCTGCAACCACCACAGCAGCGATACCGCCTTGGTAGAGGTCATCAAGAAGTGACTCACTGCCTCGGCGCAAGCGCACAAAAACGCCCACTCCCACGCCGAAAAGAACAAGCGCAAGAATGACCCAGGTTCCGGGAGCGCTCACGGGAGTCGCTCCAAAAAGCGGGATCGCGGGGATCGGCATGGTCGGCGCGGAGGCCGGCGAATGCAGAGCATCGCTTCCCATGAAGAAACCAGGCCCGGCAAGCCAGGACAGCGCCCACACAATCGCGTTGGGAATGAAAAGGACCTGCGCGAGCGTGATCATTGTCGAATCAACCGTCGATGTCGGCAGCAAAAGCTCGTGAATTCCACGAATCCGCGACCAGGACTGGGTCACCGAAATTAACAGGAAAAGTCCGCCATAAGCGGCCAAAACCCACGAGGCGCGCCAGCCTGTGCGCACACCCGAACTCAACCACCGCGGCATTTCGAGCCGCAATTCCAGGCTGTGAGGAGCCAGCGCAACCTCCCATGCGGCCGCAATGAGCGGGATCGCGATAGCCAGCGGGAATGCACCCAAAACGCGCACGTGCGTCCCAATACCACCGGCCAAAAGCAGCGCGGTCACGGTGAAACCAGGAATCGCCATCCACTGCGCTGCCGCAGGAAAACGCCGTCCCTGCAGCAGAAGCAACTTGGTCAGACCAATCAGGACCAGTACAAACAGCAGAGGCACTGCGCGATAGGAAACCTCGCCGGAAACCACCTGCGCGCCAAGAGCCGCGCCCCACAAATCCGAGGCAAAGTGGAAGGCGTCCTCCCAAGTCGTCGATACCAGCCATTGGTTCGACGCCACCGCAGCATAGGCGATCAAGGTGGGGACAACGACCAGTGCCCACCCGAGCAGTGCGGCCTCGATTCCCGAGAGCACTGCGCGCGCCCACCCCTGCGGGAGGGCAACGCGGATCGTTGGGCGAGCCGAGACCGTTGTGACCGTGGTCCGCTCTGCTGCGGTGGTGTCTTCGCTCATCGAGCAGCCAGCGCCTCACGCGCAAGAAGCGCAGTCTGCGAGGGAGTGCGACCGACCTTCACGCCAACCGCTTCCAGTGCCTTCGCCTTTGCCGAGGCCGTGCCAGAGCTACCCGATACGATCGCGCCCGCGTGGCCCATGGTCTTGCCTTCGGGGGCGGTGAAGCCCGCAATGTAGGCGACGACCGGCTTGGTCATGTGCTCGCTGATCCAGGCTGCGGCGCGTTCTTCGGCGTCGCCGCCAATCTCACCGATCATGACGACGAGGTCGGTATCGGGGTCGTTTTCGAAAGCTTCCAAGGCATCGATGTGAGTGGTTCCCACAACCGGGTCGCCACCAATACCAATGCAGGTGGTAAATCCCAGGTCGCGCAGCTCGTACATGAGCTGGTAGGTGAGAGTACCCGACTTAGACACTAAGCCCAGGCGGCCAGGACCAGTGATATCGGCCGGAGTAATGCCGACATTGCACTGTCCGGGGCTGATAATTCCGGGGCAATTCGGGCCAATCAGGCGCACGCCGCGCTCAAGCGCGTAATCAACGAAAGCGGTTGAATCCTGAACGGGAATGCCTTCGGTGATGACGACCAGGGTTTCAATCCCCGCGTCGATTGCCTCAATTGCCGCGTCCTTGGCGTATGCCGGGGGCACGAAGATGACCGAGACATTCGCGCCGGTTTCTTCGCGAGCGTGTGCAACCGAGCCGAAAACGGGGACCTCCACCTCACCGGCAGCGCGGTCCTCAGCGCCAGGCCCGTAGGGATCAACGTTGAAAGTAACGGTGGTTCCAGCCTTACGAGGGTTCACGCCGCCAACGATCTTCGTACCAGCAGCGAGCATGCGAGCGGTGTGCTTCTGCCCCTCGGAACCGGTCATTCCCTGAACGATGACGCGCGAAGTGGAATCAATAAAAATTGTCATGATGAGTCCCGTCCCGTCTCAGGCGTTCGCGGCCAGCTCGGCTGCGCGGCGAGCAGCGCCGTCCATTGTTTCTTCCATGTGCACCAGGGGTGTGCGGCCTCGCGCAAGATTGCGCGGCCTTCTTCAACCTTGTTGCCATCCAAGCGCACGACCAGCGGCTTAGAGGCTGCATCTCCCAGGGTTTCCAGTGCGCCGACGATGCCGCGAGCGACCTGGTCGCATGCGGTGATTCCGCCGAAAACGTTGACGAACACGGAGCGAACCTGCTCGTCTCCCAAGATCACATCGAGCCCCTTGGCCATAACCTCTGCCGAGGCGCCGCCACCGATATCGAGGAAGTTCGCGGGCTTCACGCCCCACTCTTCACCCGCCAAGGCCACAACGTCCAAGGTCGACATGACCAAGCCTGCGCCGTTACCGATGACGCCCACTTGGCCCTCCAAGCGCACGTAGTTCAGTCCGGCTTCCTTCGCCATGGCCTCGCGCGGATCCTGCGCGGACTTATCGGCAAAGGCCGCGTGTTCGGGGTGACGGAAAGCGGCGTTGTTATCCAACGACACCTTGCCGTCCAGCGCCAGAACATCGCCCTGCTCGGTCAGGACCAAGGGGTTCACTTCAACCAGGGTGGCGTCTTCGCCTCGGTAGGTATCCCAGAGCCGAATGAGCACCGGGGAAATCTTGTCAATCATGGAGCGCGAGAAACCAGCCTGCCCCAGGATCTGTGCTGCAACGTCCTCGTCGATTCCAACCTTCGGGTCCAGTCCCACGCGGGCCAGGGCCTCGGGGTGTTCGCGGGCCAGGGTTTCAATGTCCATACCGCCCTGAGCGGAACACATTGCCAGCTCGCGGCGTCCCGAGCGGTCCAAGAGGATTGAGAAGTAATACTCTTCGGCGATATCGGCGCCCGCAGCAATGAGAACCTTGTGGACAGTGTGTCCCTTGATGTCCATTCCAAGGATTTCCTGGGCCTTCTCGCGCGCTTCTTCAGCGGTGCGAGCGAGCTTCACTCCGCCGGCCTTTCCGCGTCCGCCGATCTTGACCTGCGCCTTGACGACAAGGAGGTCATTTTCACCAAGCAGCTTCTGTGCAGCTTCGAAAGCCTCGTCTGGCGTGCTTGCAACGATTCCCGCGAGCACGGGGACGCCGTGAGCAGCGAACAACTCCCGTGCTTGGTATTCGTAGAGATCCATTGTGTCCCTTCACTTTGTGCCCGAGGGGCGTTTGTACGCGCGGCAACTCGTTCGCGCGCTACTGTCTTAAGCCTACAGTGCCTTAGATCTTTCCATGGGGGCCATCCGCAACAACAGGCGTTTTTTAGCTGACGCGAAGGCAACTTCCGCGATGGTTCGCTCACCGGCTCCTTCCAAGCCGATAATCACGCCTTCCCCGAGGGTTGCGTGACGCACGCGGTCCCCAACCCGAGTTTCCTCAGGCTTGAGGGTCTGCTTGGGGGCGCTTGCACCGGTTGGACGCGAAACTGTCGTGCGCGGGGCTGATGTGCCGCGTGATCCGCCGAGGCCTCGGCCCGCAAGCGGACCGCCGTCGCTACCCGCGCCGGAACCGCCGGAACTACCGCCGAAAACGTAACCACCGTCATCGTCTCGCCGTCGCGAGTATCCGTAGTCGCTTCCGTACCCGGAGCCTCCCGAATATCCGCCGTAACTCGAGCCGTACCCCGATCCCGCACCATAGCCGCCGCGCAGGCGTTCCATGGAAGTACTTGAGCGACGCATGTCAAGCAATTCAGCGGGAATATCATCCAAAAATCGTGAGGGAGGCATTTCCTGGGGCGCTCCCCACGCGCTTCGAACAGCGGCGCGCGTCAAGTACAGCTGCTTGCGAGCACGCGTGATGGCGACGTAGGCAAGGCGTCGTTCTTCCGCGAGTTCCTCAGGCTCACCCAGCGAGCGCTGGTGCGGGAAGGTTCCATCTTCCATGCCGGTGACAAAGACGACCGGGAATTCCAGGCCCTTAGCGGTGTGAACCGTCATGAGGGTCACCTGACCGCTTCCGCTTTCTTCCTCGGGAAGCTGGTCGGAGTCCGCGACCAAGGCAACGCGCTCGAGGAATCCCGCGAGTCCGACCTCGCCGCTGGTCGTTGCGAAGTCAAGTGCGACCGCGTGCAATTCGGCAAGGTTTTCCACTCGCGAGGCATCCTGCGGGTCTTGGGAGCGTCGCAGAGTCGCCAAGTACCCCGTGCGGTCAAGAATTTCTTCGAGGATCTCCGCGGCATTCGCACCTGCTTGTTCCGCGCGGCGCATGGCCTCGATCAGTCCCCAAAAATCTGCGATTGCCGAGGCCGCGCGCGGGCTGAGTCCAGCCACGCCGCCTCGTGCTTCCTCAGTTTCTTCCGCGGGAAGCTCCGCGAGAGTCAGGCCAGTGCCCTCTGCTTCCCCGAGGCCTCGGCCCTGAGAAATCCAGCAATCCCTGGCGGCAGTGCCCATAGAAATCCCATAGCGATCACTGTGGGCAATGAGGTCGGCTTCAGCTTTCGGGCCGATTCCGCGGCGGGGAGTGTTCAGGACGCGACGCAATGCGACAGTGTCGTCGGGGTTCGAGATCACTTGAAGGTAAGCCAAGGCGTCTTTGATTTCTGCACGCTCGTAGAAGCGAGTGCCTCCAACGACTCGGTAGGGAATGCCTTGGCGGACCAGAAGTTCTTCGATTGCTCGTGATTGCGAGTTTGTCCGGTAGAAGACCGCGATATCAGCCCATCGGGTTCCGGCTGCCGACAGCTTTTCCATCTCTGAAACGATGAAACGTGCCTCGTCGCGATCTGAGTCTGCGGCGTCGACAGTGATCAGCGCGCCATCCCCCGATGCCGTCCACAAATTCTTTGCGCGGCGCCCCTCATTTCGGGCAATGACAGCATTGGCTGCGGACAAAATGTTCTGGGTCGAACGATAGTTTTGCTCGAGCAAAATGGTTCGTGCACCGGGGAAGTCCCGTTCAAATTCTTCAATATTGCGAATCGTCGCACCGCGGAATGCATAGATCGATTGATCCGAATCGCCCACAACTGTGAGTTGACCGGGCTCTACTCCATCGTCCCCAGTGCCCACCAGTTCGCGGACCAATACGTACTGTGCATGGTTCGTGTCTTGATACTCATCGACCAGGATGTGGCGGAAGCGCCGGTGGTAGTGCTCGGCGATCGCCGGATTGTCTTTGAGCAGTCGAACCGTGCGAGCAATGAGGTCGTCGAAGTCCAGGGCGTTGGCCTGCGCAAGGCGCTTTTCGTATTCCTCATAGGCCGAGGCGACGACCCGTGAAATCGGGTCATTCGGCGCGACATCTCGGTATTCCTGCCAGGTGACGAGCTCGTTTTTCAGGTCAGAAATGCGCGCGGCCACAAGCTTCGGAGTGAATCGTTTAATATCCACGTCCGCCGCTTTCAATACCATCTGAATCAGGCGCTGAGAATCCTGCGAATCATAAATACTGAAGGTCGATCGCAAACCTGCTGCGCGGTATTCCGCACGCAATACTCGCACACACGCCGAGTGGAAGGTGGACACCCACATCCTGCGTGCCGCTCCCCCCCCCCCCACCAGGGCCTCGACGCGCTCACGCATTTCGGCAGCCGCCTTATTGGTGAAGGTGATCGCCAAGATTTCACCCGCGCGGGCCTGGCCGGTCGCCAAAAGGTAAGCGATTCGATGCGTGAGGACGCGAGTCTTTCCCGAGCCCGCACCGGCCATGATCAGCAACGGTACTCCGCGGTGCTCGACCGCCGCACGCTGTTGATCGTTGAGTCCCGCAAGCAAGCTTTCGGGGTCTTTCTGCGGCGACGAGGCCGCTGCCCACGGCGCGCCGGTGCTCAGGGGATCGCTATCGCTCCCGAGGCCTCGGTTATCGGCGACTGAACCCCAGTTTCCCGCCGCCTGCGAGGTTGGGTCGTAAAGGGGCAGGTCTTCCTGGGAATCGCTGCCGAAATCGAGGAAAGAACCGAGATTGGGAAGTGAGTGTTCCTGATCCATTTTCAGTGCTTGTGGTAGACGCCCTTGGTCGCGTGAACGGGTTCAGCAGTGACATTCATGCCGAGTTGGCGCAAGATTCCCTCGTCAACGCTGCCCAGCAGAACCGAAGAGTGAACATCGCAGCCAGCTAGCTTCGACAATTGCTTGAGAGCCAGAGCTGCGCGTTCATTGGAGCGCGCGGAACCGGCAAGAGCGATCAGGACCTCGTCAGTGTGGAGACGAGGATTGCGGCTGCCCAGGTGCTCGGTCTTGAGCTTTTGGATGGGCTCAATCTGTTCGGGGGCAAGGAGCTTCTCATCATCGTCAATACCAGCAAGGAGCTTCATCGCGTTCAAGAGCATCGCGGAGCAGGGCCCCAGCAGGTCCGAGGTCTTTCCAGTGACAATTCGCCCGTCGGCCAGTTCCATTGCGGCCGCTGGGTAGCCGGTCTCTTGCGCGCGTTTTAGGGCGGGCGCAACAACGGGGCGGTCCTCGCTGGTCAGGTTCATTGCCGTCATCAGACGCGCGGCGCGCTCAGACTGAACGGGAGGAAGATCTTCTCGCGCTTCCAGGGCCAAAGCCTTGTACCAGCGGCGAATGATCTCCTGCTTGGAGGCTTCGCGGCAGGCCTCGTCATCGCTAATGCAAACCGGCCATGTTAACGCCCATGTCAGTGGGCGACTGGTAGGGGGAAGTCCCCATGATCTTTTCGAGGAGTCGACGAAGGACCGGGAAGGCCTCGATATCGCGGTTGTAGTTGACCGTGGTTTCGCCGTGAGCCTTCAAGTGGAAGTGGTCGATCATATTGACGTCGTCCAGATCCACGGTTGCCGCCTCGTAGGCGACGTTCACCGGGTGATCCAGGGGGAGGTTCCAGATCGGGAAGGTCTCGAACTTCGCGTATCCCGAGGTCAGTCCGCGCTTGTGATCGTGGTAGAGCTGAGAGAGGCAGGTTGCGAGCTTGCCGGATCCAGGTCCGGGAGCGGTAACAATCACCAACGGGCGAGTCGTATGGACGTATTCGTTACGTCCCAGCCCCTGATCGGAGACAATGAGGTCGATATTGTTCGGGTAGCCCTCGATGGGATAGTGGCGTGCAACGTTGATTCCGCGGGCTTCAAGCTTGCGTTTGAAGGCGTGTGCCTGCTCATTGGAGTCGCTCCAACGGGTGATCACAACGTTGCCGACGTAGAGCCCGTATTCGCGGAACATATCGATGTGGCGGAAGACGTCATCTTCGTAGGTGATTCCCAGGTCTTCACGCATCTTGCGGCGCTGGAAGTCCAGGGCGTTGACGGCGACGACAATTTCGGCCTCTTCAGCAAGCTCGGCCAGCATGACGATCTTGTTGTCGGGGGTGAAACCGGGGAGCACGCGGGAAGCGTGCATATCGTCGACGAGTTTCCCGCCGAACTCTAGGTAAAGGGTTCCTCCGAACTGCTGACGCCGCTGTGCAATGTGCTCGGATTGAAGGGCCAGATACTGATCGCGATTGAAACCAATCTTGTGCATGAACGCCACTCCCTGGGCATCGAGTTCTGGGGACTTCTCATGGTATCGCCGTTGACACTCAACTCCCACTGGAGCACGCCAGAGCCGAGGTGAATTGCACCGCAACCCTAGATAATGTGCCTCTGCATAGCCCAGTGCGTGAGTTCGTTTCGATTGGAAAGCTGGAGCTTGCGAAGCACCGCAGACACGTGCGTTTCAACGGTTTTAATCGAAATAAAGAGCTCGGATGCGACCTCTTTGTAGGGGTAGCCGCGAGCAATCAAACGCATCACTTCTTGCTCGCGCGCGGACAAAAGGTCCAGTTCATCGTCGTGGGCAGCAATCGGTGCATTTCCGCCGCCGAAAGCATCGAGCACGAAACCCGCTAGCGCGGCGAGAAAGCCGCATCCCCCGCTGCAACGCGGCCAATGGCCTCGACAAGTTCGGGGGTCGAAATCGACTTGGTGACATAGCCGCGAGCGCCCGCGCGGATGACCGAGACGACGTCCTCGGGGGAATCCGAAACGGAGAGTGCAAGGAAACGTAGTCCTTCAACATCCGCGCACGAGGCCGCAACTTCAGCGCCGCCACCGCCCATCCCTCCTGGGAGATGAACGTCGAGGAGCGCAACATCGGGGTGGAGCGCGTGGCAGGCGGCAATTGCGCCTTCGACGTCACTGGCCTCGCCAACGATTTCAAGGTCGGCGCCACTGGATTCCAATTCACTACGCACTCCTGCGCGCACGAGTGCGTGATCATCAATGACCAGAATCCGGATCGTCATGACGGTGTTCTCCTTCGTGAAGTGCGCTTATTCCAGTGTAGCTGCGGGCATGGAGAGGTGAACTTCTGTTCCACTGGGAAGATGGCGGATCGAGGCTTTCCCACCTGCGCGTTCCATGCGTCCAATGATCGAGTTACGAACCCCGTGCCGATCTTCGGGAATTTGCGAGAGATCAAAGCCATCGCCGCAGTCTTTGACGTAGATATCGGACCCGCCCGGCCCGACCTCCAGGTAGACACTCAGGGGCGGCTTCGCGTGGCGAATCGCGTTTGATACTGCTTCCGATGCGGCAGCGACCATCGCGAGTTCGCCGGGACCTGGACGCGTATCAGAAACGGTCACGACGCCCACTTCCACACCAAAGGTGGTTTCCAGGGCTGAGACGGCTTCGCGCAGGGCCTCGGCAAGAGAGTCCGCGGCTTCTTCGCGTCCGGTGTACAGCCACGAGCGCAACTCGCGCTCTTGCCCAAGCGCCAGAGCGCGTACTGACGTTGGATTATCAGCGTTATTGCGGATCAATGTGAGGGTCTGAAGGACGGAATCGTGCAGTGCGCGGCCATATCCGCACGCTCGGCCTCGCGCTTTTCGCGTTCCTTGCTGCGCGCACTGTCTTGGGAGGTACGCACCCACAAGGGGATAATGGCCACTCCCAAGGCAAGGATCAGGGAGGCACCCAAGATCGCACCTCGGGCAAGATCCCAGGGCGATTGCCCGCGGAAGAAGGCCAAGGCCAAGCCCGCGGCGACCAAGAGCATCCCCGCGAAAGTGATGAGGATGAACAGAGGACTCTTCCAGCTGTGTGCGCGCGTGCTTTGGGTCCACACCGCGGAGATTCCGCCGATGACCAAAATCGCGGAGGCGATGTCGCGCAGGCCCGCAATCCCCGCAAAGAGCAGGTAGGCGATCGCGAGTGCGAGGCCAAGCGATCCGAGGCCCACCAAGAGCATGCGCAGATTGCGCTGTTGGCTTTCACGTCTGGCAATTTCTTCTGCCGAGGCCAGGGGCGAGTGCAGGCGGCCGCTCCCGCTTTGTTCGCCACCTGAGTCCTCGGGAACAGTGAGCCAAAGCCAGAGGTAGACGATAAGAGAGAGCCCGTAGGCGGGAAGTGCGATGAGAAAGGCGAAACGCACGACGCGCACTGAGATACCGAGCATCGAAGAGATTCCCGCACACACGCCCCCAATCCAAGGAAGAGGCATATCCGTCGAGTGTGCGCAGGAGCGTCGCAGGGCGCGCTGAGGCGGCACGATTTGAGGCGGGGTCCACTCGTACCCCGTCTGCCTGCCTTGAGGCGCATCGGTATTGTCCTGCAGGTGACTCACCCGTTTATCTTCACACGTTTTCTGCGATTCGGGGGAAGAGAGAGTGACAAATCGGGGATAGATCAGGGCATCCCCCTATATCTTCTTCGTGCATCTTTGGGCAGAGTTGAAGCATGGATAAAGGATTCATGAACACATTGCGATACTCCGGTTTCTTCCGTGGTGAGCCTCGCGTCATTGGCGGCGTGTGTCAAGGTCTGGCACAACGCTACGGATGGGACGTGAACTCGGTGCGGATCCTCATCGTTGTCCTCGCCTTCCTTTTCCCTGTCGTGTGCATTTTCTATGCATTCGCATGGGTCTTTTTGCCTGAGGCTCGCGATGGTCGAATCCATGTCGATGAAATGCTCAAGGGGCGTTTCGATATGGCGATCGTCGGCGCTGCCTTCATGGCGATCTTCGGCGGCGGTGCTTTGGGCATCACGACGGTCTTCTTCAGGGTGCCTTTCTTCCTCATGCTCCCCGCGGCCATCGTCATCATCGCCATCTTGCTATCGAAATCGAATCGGACGTTCCAAGGAAACACCATGCCTCAATCAACTCCCGACTGGCGAACCCAAGGGGGCCCTGAGCAATTTCCGGGATCCCAGCCTTCACCAGAGACGGACTCCACCACGTCTTCCCCTTTTAGCGCCTCGACTGCAGGCACCTATCCCCCTCCTGCCTCAGATGCTCCTGGCCCCCAGATGCAGGGGGATCAATGGAGGCAGCAGTGGAACGCCTCGTACGCGACCTCGGGACACTCAGTTCCTCAAAGTGCCGGAACGCGTTTTACTCCCTTCCCCACCCAAGCCCCGCTCCTTCCTCGCCGTCTTTCACGCGCAGCTGTCTTGAGCGTCTACGGACTGGTCATGCTGGTGCTTGCCGGAACCTTCTGGCTCATGTACCGCAACGGTTTAAAGACAACAAGTGCGGCTGACAGCTGGATGCAGATCGGATTAATTGGCGGTGGCATCTGCCTTCTCATCGTCGGTTTTGCTCACCTGATCGCGGCGATTCGCGACCGCTCCTCCGCAGCACTCAGCGCTCTATCAACCATCGGTATCTTCTTGGCTATCCCTGCGGGGCTGGGTGGAATTGGCTACGCGGCCGTCACCACTACAGACGGCTGGCACTGGGGAAATGTTTCAACCTCCAGTTACGATGCAACGTGGAAGTCTGACGAGATCGCTGGCCAAAACGGTTCTCAGGTCGTCGTTCTTGACTTGGATCTCACCCATGCGCCTGATGGACTGACGAAGGACATCCACGTCCGCGGAAATCTCATCCCCTCTGCGAATATCCAAGCGCGTCAAGGCCAGCCGGTACGGGTGGTCGCACAGAATCGTCCCCTGAGCGTCACTCTGGACATGAATGGAGATGCGGATTGGCAAGGATTCAATGATTCCACGCCCACAATTCTCAAGTCTCCGACCTGGAAAGAAGGCGAAGGAATCACGGTTTACCTCGATGCCCCACAGATCCTCAACGTGAACGTCGAGGAAAGCGGGAGCTCCGTCAATCGTGATCCCTGGCCATCGGGAACGCCTTCACCTTCACCAGCGACGCCTTCACCAAGCGCATCAGCTGGGCAAGAGGCAAGCCCAACGCCCTCCGCTTCCCCTAACGCCTCTGAGTCCGCCGCAGGCGCGCACTGAAAGGATCCGACATGAGTGTCAACGACTTTGATCAGACCGTTCCCCTGCCCACGAACGGGGAAGAAACGACCCCGCTTCCCGTGGGAAATGATGCTCCCCGAGGTCCCCCAGCCCGCCAGCGCCTCGGATGAGACCGCAACGCTTCCCTCCGGCCTTGTCCCCGAAACACGGGAACTTCCAGTGAGCGAGGACGCGGCCCCCTCTTCCGCTGAACAATCCGAGGCCGACGCAAAGGTTTCCGCAGATTCTGCTGTTCCTCCCAGCAAGAGCGCGCCTCACGCGTCTTCTGGCGATGCGCCGACCGCTTGGACGAGTCCTGCGAGCGGCGCTGCGGCATGGGCAACAAGCACGGACCAAACACAGACACCACACTCAACGCCTCACTCAGGTGTTATTCCTCCCACCCGAGTCTGGTCTGCGGAGGAACTCAAGGAAGCGCCCTATCGCGGAGTACGCATCGGGCAGCTGGTGTGGGCATGCATCGTCATTTTCACAGGCGTTGTCCTCATCGCACTGGCCTTTGCGCGAATGATGGACTTCGCTCTGATCGCGATCTCCACGCTGGCTGTCTTGGGCGTCCTACTCATGACAATTGCAGGAATTAGTTCGTTTACATCGCGAAAGAAGGGCTCAAGCAAGTAAGGACGAATGCCTGAAAAGGACTTCTCGACGCAAAGAGTTGGCGCCAAGCGGCGGAATACACCGTCTGCTTGGCGCCAACTCTTAGCCAGATCAGTGGCTGAACGAAGCCTTAAGTCACGCTCCGGTCACGTCATCGGGACGAGACTCCGCGTAGCGCGCGAGTTCTTCTTCCACGATGGCCTCGTCAAGCTTTTGGAAGACCGGGGTCGGCTTCTCGATCGGGGTACCAACGACAATGTCGTGACGCTCCCACGTGGGAACATTCGTGTAGTCGCCAGTAATGACCGGGTAGCCTGTACGACCAGCAAAATCGGCGGGAAGAACCTCGGGGTCCAACTCCTCAACTTCCTTGATGTAAGGCATGGGAGCGATCTCACCGCTGCCGCCCATGACGCGGTCGACATCATTTGCCGCGTGGGGCAGGAAGGGTGAAAGCATGAGGTTGAGGTCAGCCACAGCCTGCGCCAGCGTCCACAGCACGGTCGCCAAACGCTCGCGCTCTTCGGGTGCCTTGAGTTTGAAAGGCTCGGTATCGGCAACGTACTTATTGGCCTCGCCAACCAGACGCATCGCAGCGGCAAGAGCAGCCTTCTGGCGGTGGTGACGGATCAGGTCCCCGACCTCGTCAAAGCCTGCGGCAATAGCATCCAGCAGTGCGCGGTCGATCTCTTGGAGTTCGCCCGGCGCGGGGATCTCGCCGAACTTCTTGTGGATCATCGACGCAGTGCGGTTCACCAGGTTGCCCCAACCGGCGACAAGCTCACCGTTCGTGCGGCGCACGAATTCCGCCCAGGTGAAGTCCGCATCTGAAGACTCGGGACCCGCAGCAGAAATAAAGTAACGCAGCGCGTCAGCCTGGTAGCGGCTGAGCATGTCACGCACGTAGATGACGATGCCGTGAGAAGAAGAGAACTTCTTGCCTTCCATGGTGAGGAATTCAGAAGAGACGACCTCAGTGGGCAGGTTGAGAACGCCCAGGTCGCCGGGCTGGCCGCCCTTTGCTCCCTGACCGTTGTAGCCCAGCATTTCGGCCGGCCAGATCTGCGAATGGAAGACGATGTTGTCCTTGCCCATGAAGTAGTAGGTCAGGGCTTCGGGATCATTCCACCACTTGCGCCATGCCTCGGGATCCCCCCGTGCGGCGTGCCCATTCGATCGAGGCGCTCAGGTAGCCGATGACCGCGTCAAACCATACGTAGAGGCGCTTTCCGGGCTGGTCTTCCCAGCCGGGAACCGGGATACCCCAGTCAATGTCGCGTGTCATGGCGCGAGGACGGATTTCCTCCAGGAAGTTCTTCGAGAACTTGATGACGTTGGGACGCCATGTGCCCGAGCGGTCACGCTCGTCCAGCCATGCAGAGAGAGCATCGGCCAGTGCGGGCAGGTCCAAGAAGTAGTGTGTGGATTCAACGAATTCGGGGGTCTCGCCGTTGATTCGCGAGTGAGGGTTGATCAGATCGGTGGGATCAAGCTGGTTACCGCAGTTATCACACTGGTCGCCGCGAGCGCCTTCCGCACCGCAAATCGGGCATGTGCCTTCGATGTAGCGGTCGGGCAGAGTACGTCCGCTCGAGGGCGAGATCGCCGCGCGAGTGACTTGCTCGATCATGTAACCGTTATCGCGAACAGTTCGGAACATGTCCTGGACAACGCGGTAGTGGTTTCCTGCGGTGGTACGCGTAAAGAGGTCGTAGGACAGGCCCAGCTGAACCAGGTCTTCGACGATGAGTCGATTGTTCTGGTCGGCCAGCTCGCGAGCGCTGATTCCCGCGCCATCGGCGGCAACCAGAATGGGGGTTCCGTGCTCGTCAGTTCCGGACACCATCAGCACGTCGTGCCCGGCCATTCGCATGTAGCGAGAGAAAACATCGGAGGGAACTCCGAACCCGGCAACGTGACCAATGTGGCGAGGGCCGTTGGCATAAGGCCATGCAACGGCAGACAAAATACGACTCATGGTCCCCTAGTCTAGTGCCTATTGGCGCTCGAGTCGTCTCTGCCCTATTCTCAAGATATCTGCCGCTATATTTTCGGGAGGGTCCAATGCCCCGTGCGCTTGTCATTGTCGATGTTCAACCTACTTTTTGCGAGGGCGGTGCTCTTCCTGTTGAAGGTGGGAATGCCTGCGCTCAGCGCGTCGCTGATTTCGTTGCCGCTCACGCAGCGGATTACGACTGCATTGTGACCTCGCAGGATTGGCACATCGATCCGGGTTCGCATTTCTCTGACAATCCCGATTTCGTTGACACGTGGCCCCCGCACGGCGTTGCAGGTACTGCCGAGGCCGAGTTGCACCCAGCCCTTGCTGCCCTCCACGCGGATGTCACCATCCACAAGGGCATGTACGAGGCCGCCTACTCTGCTTTTGATGGCGAGGACGTGGCAACGAAGCGTCCCTTGCTTGACCTTCTTCGAGACAAGGGCATCGATTCTTTGGACGTCGTGGGCCTTGCTCAATCCCACTGCGTGTGTGAAACCGCGCTGGACGGGGTGAAGGATGGCTTCAAGGTGCGAGTCTTCACCGACCTGACCGAACCCGTCAGCCCCGAGCTGGGCGAGCTAGCCACCGCACGTATGGCCGAGGCCGGAGTTGAGCTGGTCCCCTCTCAGGCTTGATTCGCACCCACGCGCCTGATTCGCAACTCTCCCCTAGTTCGTGCGGGCGAGAGCTGCCCGGTACAGCTCGTTCTTGCGTAATCCGGTCGCTTCTGCGACTTCCGCTGCAGCGTCCTTAAGCCGCATACCTTCCGCTGCCAAGGCCAGCACGGCCTCGACATGGTCATCCGCATTGCCCTGTGCTCGCCCGGGGGCAACGACCAGGGTGATCTCCCCAAGAACCTCTCCTTCGGTGGCTTCGATCAATTCCGCGAGGCTCCCGCGGATCACCTCTTCATAGGTCTTCGTGAGCTCCCGGCACAGCGCAGCCTCGCGGTCTGCGCCGAAAACTTCAGCCATAAGGATCAGCGTCTCGTGAACCCGCTTCGGGGATTCGAAAAAGATCAGGGTATGCGGGTCGGCGGCGAGCGCCTTCAGGTAGCGCGTCGCTTCCCCCGTCTTGCGCGGGAGGAAACCCTCAAAAGCGAAAGCGGTCGGACGGCAACCCTGAGACTGCGAGCGCAGTGACCGGCGCGGAGGGGCCGGGGAGGGCGCTGACGTGAACCCCAGCGGCAGTGGCCTCGTGAACAAGGCGAAAACCGGGGTCGGAGACGGTGGGCATTCCCGCGTCGGAGACCATGACAACGCGCGCACCCGCCTGCGCTTGCTCAATGACTGACGAGGCCTTGGCGGATTCATTGTGGTCGTGGAGGCTGATGAGTTTCGCGCTGAGGTGGATTCCCATTCTCGAGGCCAGTGCGAGAAGACGGCGCGTGTCTTCTGCGGCGATGATGTCGGCTTGCTCGAGCGCTGGGGCCAGACGCGAAGAGGCATCGCGTACGTCACCGATGGGGGTTGCAGCAAGAAGAATCGAGGCGGGGGCCTGAATAAAATCCTGGTCTTCACTCACGGACCAATCGTCCCACCTTTGGGTGTACTACTCCAGTTGGGGGTGGGCATCGGTAGACTGAACTGGTGAACGACGAAACTCTTTCCAATTCAGATATCCCTGAGTCCGAGGCGACGGCTGGCGAGGTGCCCGCAGAAGACCTCGCACAACATGAAGATGGCGTCTCCATTTCTCCCAAGGTTGTGTCTCAGGAAGAGCCCGAATCCGGCACTGATGCGCAAGCTGCGGATGCCGGGACGACGGATGATGGAGACGACGAGGAGGCGGCCGCGGACAGCGGGGAAGAGTCTGCAGAGGTTGAATCTTCCGAAGAAGTGAGCGAGGCCGAGGCGCGCAGGTGGAAGCCCGTCGCTATCCCCCACTGGGCACAGCTGCCCATGTCTGCGCGTGCGGGTTGGATCGCTACGTGGGTGATGACGATTCTTGCCGCTTTAATTCGCCTTCCGGGACTTGGAACTATCCGAACGCTCATTTTTGACGAGACCTACTACGTCAAGGACGCCTACTCGCAAATCGCTTTGGGATATGAGGGAAGTTGGGCGAAAGATACCGATCCCGCATTTATTTCAGGCGATTTTTCGGGACTTTCTGCCGAGGGAGGCTACGTCGTTCACCCTTCGGTAGGAAAGTGGCTGATCGGACTGGGAATGCGGGCATTTGGTCCGACGAATCCTGTCGGTTGGCGCATCAGCGCCGCGATCGCGGGGATCATTTTGGTCTTCTTGACTGCTCGTATTGCACAGCACCTGTTCCGTTCCCCTGCTATTACTGCACTTGCTGGATTCTTCATGGCTACCGATGGCATCGCGATTGTTTTGTCGCGAACGGGCCTGTTGGACGTCTTTTTAGCAATGTTCGCCGCAGCGGCTTTCTTGGCGGTGCTGAAAGATCAAGAGATTACTCATCCGCGATTGGTCTCAAGGCTCTCCGAATGGACGCCTGATCCCGATGATCCCAAGAGAATTGGACCTCACGCAGGTTCACGTTGGTGGCTCCTCGCGGCTGGTATTTTGAGTGGCTTGGCGATGTCGGTCAAGTGGTCGGGCCTCTATGTCCTGGCTGTTCTCGGTTTGTTTGTTGCCGTCCGCGACTGGATGACTCGCAGGCGAATGGGTCATCCGCGGGCTTTTTCGGCAACGCTCATCAACGACACTTCAGTTGCTTTCTTGGCAATGGTTCCCCCGGCGATCATTACCTATATCGCCTCCTGGTTCGGCTGGTTTACTCATTGGAATGCGTATGGTCACCGCAATCACGGCATTGCTGGCGCCTTCCAGGACTTGTGGGATTACCACGTGGGAATGTTCAAGTTCCACACTGGGCTGACGACGCCTCACACCTATCAGGCGCACCCGGCGCAGTGGTTTGTTCAGGCACGTCCGACGTCTTTTGCGTGGGACAAGGTCGCGTCTGGCGCCTGCGATAAGTCCGACTGCGTCCACGCGGTTTTAGCTTTGGGTAATCCGCTTCTGTGGTGGGTCGGGGCCGTCGCCTTCTTTATCCTTCTCTTTGTGACACTGCGAGATCGCAACTGGCGCACCGGATTCGTTGTCTGCGGTTACCTGGCGCTCTACTTCCCGTGGTATCTCAATGCGAACCGAACGATCTTCAACTTTTACACGATCGCATTCGTCCCCTTTGTGTGTTTGAGCGTCGCCTGGCTGCTCGGTTATATGTTGGATCAGGCCCGCACGTGGGTTGATCCAGACCGCATGTATGACTCTGATTCGCTTGAACCCGGTGATTACCGCTGGATGGGCGCCGATGCCGGTGTCCGTCAGCGCTGGGCGCTAGGAGCTCTGGTCATTACCGCGATCATTACCGCTTCCGCGGTGTTCTTCATGCCGCTATGGCGAGGAGATCTGATCTCCTATAACTTCTGGCACTTCCACATGTGGTTCCCGACGTGGATCTAAAGTGATCTGCCGTCGTTGGTAGATGCCGTTGTGCCCGCGAACTTCCGTTCGCGGGCACTTCTAATCCCACCGCTGAAAGCGCACGACGGTAGTCGTTTGGCCAGCACACGTCATCTGCTCGCCCCGTTGGCAACAACCTAACTCAGCAACTCAGTGCCGCTTACAGTGCCTACGTCTGTGTAGATACGAAACCTATGTCTGCGCTCATGGGTACAGCGCTTCTCAAAGTGCACGGCAAAGAGTCAATCTTGAGGTTCTCAAGTGTGAGTAATGTTGCCTCGAGCGGCACTGAACTTGGCTCTTTCTCGCGGCAACGTTGCCTAGTCGTCCCCGTCTAAGCGGCTGCATTCAGTTGAATGGGCCGCGGCGGCTAGTGGTACCTAGAGCAGGAAGGCTGCTGAGAGAGCAAGTCGTGCTTGCGTGAGGGTGGTGTGTGTTGTGGGTGTAAGAAATGCGGTGGGGTCTTGGAACATTGTGTTCCAAGACCCCACCGCTAGAGGTTTGGCCCCGGGACCGTGTGGGTTCCGGGGCCAAACCGTTGAGTGTTGTGGCGGTGTCCTACTCTCCCACACCCTCCCAGGTGCAGTACCATCGGCGCTTGCGGGCTTAGCTTCCAGGTTCGGAATGGAGGCTGGGCGTTTCCCCGCGGCTATGACCACCACAAGATGGTTCAACCATATTCACTTGAATACCCCCGGGCGTGTACCGCGCGCGTGTTGGCCGCGCGTTTGGCGTGGGGGTTTGTGTTGGTTGTGATCCGTATAGTGGCGACGAGCACTCTCTTAGTGTCTGTCAACCATGCGGTGTAAACAGTGTGGTTGATGTGTTTGTGTTTAGTGTCGGCCCATTAGTACCAGTCGGCTCACGAGCACCTCGCGGTGCTTCCACCTCTGGCCTATCAACCCGGTAGTCTGCCGGGGGCCTTCCACCCCACAGGGGGGTGTGGAAACCTCATCTCAAAGCAAGTTTCCCGCTTAGATGCTTTCAGCGGTTATCTTTCCCGAACGTAGCCAACCAGCCATGCACCTGGCGGTACAACTGGCACACCAGAGGTTCGTCCATCCCGGTCCTCTCGTACTAGGGACGGCCCTTTTCAAGTTTCCTACGCGCACAGAGGATAGGGACCGAACTGTCTCACGACGTTCTGAACCCAGCTCGCGTACCGCTTTAATGGGCGAACAGCCCAACCCTTGGGACCAACTCCAGCCCCAGGATGCGACGAGCCGACATCGAGGTGCCAAACCATGCCGTCGATATGGACTCTTGGGCAAGATCAGCCTGTTATCCCCGGGGTACCTTTTATCCGTTGAGCGACCACGCACCCACGTGCCATGGCCGGATCACTAGTTCCTGCTTTCGCACCTGCTCGACCCGTCGGTCTCACAGTCAAGCTCCCTTGTACACTTGCACTCGCCACCTGATTACCAACCAGGCTGAGGGAACCTTTGAGCGCCTCCGTTACATTTTAGGAGGCAACCGCCCCAGTTAAACTACCCACCAGGCACTGTCCCCAACCCGGATCACGGGCCAAGGTTGAGGTGACCGCTTGAACCAGAATGGTATTTCAACGACGACTCCACCACGGCTGGCGCCGCAGCTTCACAGTCTCCCACCTATCCTACACAAGCACAAGCGAACACCAATACCAAGCTATAGTAAAGGTCCCGGGGTCTTTCCGTCCTTCTGCGCGAAACGAGCATCTTTACTCGTACTGCAATTTCGCCGAGTTCACGGTCGAGACAGCGGAGAAGTCGTTACGCCATTCGTGCAGGTCGGAACTTACCCGACAAGGAATTTCGCTACCTTAGGATGGTTATAGTTACCACCGCCGTTTACTGGGGCTTAAATTCACCGCTTCACACCCCGGAGGGCGTTGACGGTTCCTCTTAACCTTCCAGCACCGGGCAGGCGTCAGTGCGTATACATCGCCTTACGGCTTCGCACGCACCTGTGTTTTTGATAAACAGTCGCTTCTCCCTATTCTCTGCGACCCCCCGGCCCCACCAGCACGCGCGGCGCTGGGAAGCTAAGGGGTCCTCCTTCTCCCGAAGTTACGGAGGAATTTTGCCGAGTTCCTTGACCATGATTCACTCGAACGCCTCGGTATACTCTACCTGACCACCTGAGTCGGTTTAGGGTACGGGCGCCTTGCCCCCTCGCGTCGAGGCTTTTCTCGGCAGCATAGGATCACCACAAGTCCACACACACGTGCGTCCCTCATCAGTTCTCACCCTAGTGTCTCCCGGATTTACCTAGGAAACGGGCCACAACCTTAAATACGCCAAACCACCGGCGCACTGCAGCTACCTTTCTGCGTCACCCCTGTTAATACGCTTACCTCCACCACCGGGTCCCAAGACCAACCGCCAATCACGCCCCGAGGGGCATGACCATTGGTCGGCAAAATTGGTTAGCATGATGATCTCAGTATTGGACGGTTGCTAGGCGGTACCAGAATATCAACTGGTTATCCATCGACTACGCCTGTCGGCCTCGCCTTAGGACCCGACTAACCCAGGGCGGATAAACCTAGCCCTGGAACCCTTAGTCAATCGGCGCTGCGGATTCTCACCGCAGATTCGCTACTCATGCCTGCATTCTCACTCCCACACAATCCACCAGAGGTTCCCCCCCAGGCTTCACCTCATGCAGGACGCTCCCCTACCCAACAACACACCAACAATCATTCAATGACGCCAGCATTCGTGTTGCTGCCACAGCTTCGGCGGTACGCTTAAGCCCCGCTACATTGTCGGCGCGAAATCACTTGACCAGTGAGCTATTACGCACTCTTTCAAGGATGGCTGCTTCTAAGCCAACCTCCTGGTTGTCACCGCGACTCCACATCCTTTCCCACTTAGCGCACACTTAGGGGCCTTAGCTGATGATCTGGGCTGTTTCCCCTCTCGACTACGAAGCTTATCCCCCGCAGTCTCACTGCCATGCTCAACCCTATTGGCATTCGGAGTTTGGCTGACGTCAGTAACCCACAGGGCCCATCGGCCATCCAGTAGCTCTACCTCCAACAGGAACCACACAACGCTGCACCTAAATGCATTTCGGGGAGAACCAGCTATCACGGAGTTTGATTGGCCTTTCACCCCTACCCACAGCTCATCCCCCAGGTTTTCAACCCTGGTGGGTTCGGTCCTCCACAAAGTCTTACCCTTGCTTCAACCTGGCCATGGGTAGATCACCCCGCTTCGGGTCCAGAACACGCGACAAACGCCATATTTCAGACTCGCTTTCGCTACGCATACCCCACACGGGTTAAGCACGCCACATGCCACTGACTCGCAGGCTCATTCTTCAAAAGGCACGCCATCACCCCACAAGGCTCTGACGGCTTACAAGCATCCGGTTTCAGGTACTATTTCACTCCCCTCCCGGGGTACTTTTCACCATTCCCTCACGGTACTATGCACTATCGGTCACTCAGTAGTATTTAGGCTTACCAGGTGGTCCTGGCAGATTCACACGAGATTTCACGAGTCCCGCACTACTCGGGAACACAACCCACACAACATGTCACCGGCTGGCCTACACGACTATCACGCACTACGGTCCCCCATCCCAAGAGGTTCAACCACCAACAACACACCATGCCCACCCCCGGCAGAAGGCGAACGATCATGCCCCACAACACCCCATGCGCAACGGCCGCCGCCTATCACACGCACAAGGTTTAGCCTCCTCCGCTTTCGCTCGCCACTACTCACGGAATATCTTCTCCTACGGGTACTGAGATGTTTCACTTCCCCGCGTTCCCCCCACCACCCTATTTCATTCAAGTGATGGTAACTGGCCATAACACCAGCTAGGTTCCCCCATTCGGAAATCCTTAGATCAACGCTCGCTCGTCAACTCCCTAAGGCATATCGCAGACCGCCACGTCCTTCATCAGCTCTGAGTGCCAAGGCATCCACCGAATGCCCACAAAAACTAAACAAAACCACAGACACAAAAAACAATAAAAACACAAAAAAACTCTCAACAGAGAAAAATAGGTTTCAATTGCAATAAAGATGCTCATCAACCACTATACAGATCACAAACAACACACCACACAACCACCAACACCAGAAAACCATCCAGCATCAACAGTCGCAGGCAAAGCGCCCAACAGGTGTTGAACGTGAACCCGACAGCATGCTTGCCTCTTGCATAACATTTATGCCCAACCCAATAACGCACCCACACCCACCACCCAAACAGGCAGCGTCCAAATGCAGGCACAAGAAACACACACCCAACCAAACCAGCCAGGCGCGCATCCCCAAAAAGGGCTCCCTAGAAAGGAGGTGATCCAGCCGCACCTTCCGGTACGGCTACCTTGTTACGACTTCGTCCCAATCGCCAATCCCACCTTCGACCACTCCCCCCAAACGGTTAGGCCATGGGCTTCGGGTGTTACCAACTTTCGTGACGTGACGGGCGGTGTGTACAAGGCCCGAGAACGTATTCACCGCAGCGTTGCTGATCTGCGATTACTAGCGACTCCACCTTCATGGGGTCGAGTTGCAGACCCCAATCCGAACTGAGACCGGCTTTAAGGGATTCGCTCCACCTCACAGTATCGCAACCCTCTGTACCAGCCATTGTAGCATGCGTGAAGCCCAAGACATAAGGGGCATGATGATTTGACGTCATCCCCACCTTCCTCCGAGTTAACCCCGGCAGTCCCCCACGAGTCCCCACCATCACGTGCTGGCAACATAGGGCAAGGGTTGCGCTCGTTGCGGGACTTAACCCAACATCTCACGACACGAGCTGACGACAACCATGCACCACCTGCACACGACCAACTAAATGCCACCACATCTCTGCAGTGCCGCCGTGCATGTCAAGCCTTGGTAAGGTTCTTCGCGTTGCATCGAATTAATCCGCATGCTCCGCCGCTTGTGCGGGCCCCCGTCAATTCCTTTGAGTTTTAGCCTTGCGGCCGTACTCCCCAGGCGGGGCACTTAAAGCGTTAGCTACGGCGCAGAAACCACGGGTGGCCCCCACACCTAGTGCCCAACGTTTACAGCGTGGACTACCAGGGTATCTAATCCTGTTCGCTCCCCACGCTTTCGCTCCTCAGCGTCAGTAACGGCCCAGAGACCCGCCTTCGCCACCGGTGTTCTTCCTGATATCTGCGCATTCCACCGCTACACCAGGAGTTCCAGTCTCCCCTACCGCACTCAAGTCTGCCCGTACCCACCGCACGCCCCCAGTTAAGCCAGAGGATTTCACGGCAGACGCGACAAACCGCCTACAAGCCCTTTACGCCCAATAATTCCGGACAACGCTCGCACCCTACGTATTACCGCGGCTGCTGGCACGTAGTTAGCCGGTGCTTCTTTACCCACTACCCTCACCACAACCCAAAGTTGCGGCTTGACCATGAGCGAAAGAGGTTTACAACCCGAAGGCCTTCATCCCTCACGCGGCGTCGCTGCATCAGGCTTTCGCCCATTGTGCAATATTCCCCACTGCTGCCTCCCGTAGGAGTCTGGGCCGTATCTCAGTCCCAATGTGACCGGTCACCCTCTCAGGCCGGTTACCCGTCAAAGCCTTGGTAAGCCATCACCCCACCAACAAGCTGATAGGCCGCGAGCCCATCCCCACCAGAAAAAAACCTTTCCACCACCCCCCATGCGAAGGACAGTGAATACCCGGTATTAGCAGCCGTTTCCGACCGTTATCCCAAAGAAGAGGGCAGGTTACTCACGTGTTACTCACCCGTTCGCCACTCATCCAGCCCAGCAAGCTGAGCCTTCAGCGTTCGACTTGCATGTGTTAAGCACGCCGCCAGCGTTCGTCCTGAGCCAGGATCAAACTCTCCGAACAAAACTGTAAAAACAATAAGCCCGGAAAACCCACCACCAAAAAAACGCGGTAGCAATCCCAACCAAAAAAATACTCAAAAACAAAAAACAGGCATAAAAACAAAAAACAAACACACTATCGAGTTCACAAACAACACCCCCACATCTCCCAACCAAACCCACCAAAACCAGCAGGAAAAGCCAAGAAAGAAGGCCACCACCGAGGCACCAAGGCCGCGGCGACAAGAGAAAAATCTACACACCCACCACCCCCCACGTCAAACCAAAACCACGTGAACCAGCACACACCTCAATTTTATTGAACGAAGTTTTACCGGCATTGCTATTTCTTTACCTTTGCTATACCCTTATCTCATTCAGTTCGCAGCGCCTACACAAGGCCAGAAAACGGCTTGGTGCTGCGCTTTTAGATAGTTCGAGGAGTTCTCATGTCGGCGATTTTGGATGCGATATCTACTGCGCTGTATAGCTACATCCTGATCATTCTTCTGATCGGTGTGGGCTTGTACTTCTTTATCCGTACCAAGGCCCTCCCCCTGCGCATGTTCGGCGAGTCAATTCGCGTCGTCATGGAAAAGCCCGAGAAGGGAAGCGATTTCTCATCATTCCGCGCACTCATGGTCTCTACGGCCTCGCGAGTGGGCGTCGGCAACATTGCGGGTGTCGCAACCGCAATCGCACTGGGCGGGGCAGGCGCGGTCTTCTGGATGTGGGTCATCGCAACCATCGGTGCCGCATCAGCTTTTATCGAATCAACGCTCGCACAGATCTACAAGCGCCGTTCCCCGCACGGCCACTCTTTCGGTGGCCCCGCGTACTACATCAAGGACGCACTGCGCAGCAAGACCCTCGCAATCATTTTCGCCGTTGCATTGATCGTCACCTACATGGGTGGATTCAACCTCCTCGCTTCCTTCAACGTGAATCAGGCTTTCAGCGCATACAGCTGGTACAACGCCAGCTACACGCCTTACATCATTGGTGGACTGCTCGGCCTGGCCATGGCCGGCTCGATCTTCGGCGGAACTCGTCGCCTCTCTGACATCACCGGCATCCTCGTGCCGATCATGGCCATCGTCTACCTGAGCGTCGGCATCGTCGTCATCGCATTGAATTGGCGCAACATCCCCACGATGTTCGAATCAATCTTCGCTAGCGCCTTCGATTTCAAGGCGATCTTCTCCGGCTTTGCTGGCTCCGCCGTCATGCTCGGTATTAAGCGTGGTTTGTACTCGAACGAGGCCGGTGTCGGTTCCGCTCCTAACGCCGCTGCTTCTGCTTCGGTTTCCCACCCCGTCAAACAGGGCCTCGTGCAGATGCTCTCGGTCTTCATCGACACGATGATCATCTGCACCATCACCGCATTCGTCATCCTCTCCTCGAATATCGAACTCACAGGAGACGTCACGGGCGCACCGCTGGTCCAAAACGCAATGGCGACGACAATCGGTTCCTTCGCAGGCCCCTTCACGACCTTCGCCCTCTTGCTCTTCGGCTTCACCACCCTGGTCGGCAACTTCTACTACGCCGAGGTGAACCTGCGCTTCCTCTTTGGCGACAAGCCCACCCCGCACTGGGTCCTGACGATCTTCCGCGCGGTGGCCTCGTTGTTGGTTTTCGCTGGCGCACTTCTGGAGTTCTCGGTCGCATGGAACATTGGCGACATCCTCATGGGGTTGATGGCACTCATTAACCTGCCCGTCATCGTGATCCTGGGCAATAAGGCCATCCGATGCGCAAAGGACTACCAGATGCAGCGCAAGCAGGGACTCAACCCCAGCTTCCGGGCCTCCACCATCGGAATCACCCAGAAGTTGGATTACTGGCAGGACTGATTCCACGCTCTCGAAATTAGTCAGGGTCTCGGCCGCTTCCTCAGGAGGCGGCCGAGACTTTTTATCAGCATTAGCAAGCCGACCAGCATCTTGCATCACAGCTGAACACGCTCGCACAGCACATACCAAAAGGGCCGGGTTTAAAACCCGGCCCAACTTGTGGAGCTAAGGGGATTCGAACCCCTGACCTTCTCATTGCGAACGAGACGCGCTACCAACTGCGCCATAGCCCCAAGGACCTCACCATCATAGCGGGAGAAGTCTATTTGGCCAAACGGAGCCCGCGAAAAGCCCCGTGGCTCGACTACTGCGCGATGCGAGAATCCAGTGCGGCCTCGACGTCCAGCACGACCGATTCGAAGGCAACAACTTCTTCAGTCGAACGCGCATCCTGCGCCACAGGACCAGCCGCAATGGGACGAGCAGGGATACGAGCATCCACTCGTGGAATTCCCCGGATATCCGTATCGGGGTGGACAATTCGACCACTCAAACGAGCACGCATTGCATAGGTCGGTGCAGGGATCACTGCCGGCGTCCATGTGCGGCGCTCAACCGGTGCGGGAACCTCTTCTTGAATTTCCGAGGCCACACTCACTTGGGCGTCGGTGCTTTCCTGCGCCGAAACTTCCTCGAGCGGAGCTTCCGCAGCCCCTTCTGCGGCGGGTTCCTCGGACTCAAACGAATCGGTAGCCTCAGCCTCGGCGTCTTGCTTGGCTTCCACAGCTTCGGCCTGAACAGTTACCTTGGCCTCAGTTGTCGAACGCGAGAGCTGATCGCGCAGACGGTGAAGCTGGGCTACTTCTTCTTCGCCCATCCGCTGGGAACGCACAGCACATGCGCGCGAAAAAGCAATCGTCGCAAGCCCCAGAGCAAAAGGAAGAACGGGCCAGATCCACGACAGTGATGTCGCAGCCGCTGAACCTGCGAGAATCAGAGTCGCAAGCCCCGCCACCGCGACAAGGAGCATGCGGCGCCTGGCGGCTGCGGCCTCGGCACTCAAGCGAGCGGCACGACGTGCACGCAACGCGGAAATCTCACGCACTCCGCGGCTGCGCGCACGGGCGGCCTCGACGGAAATGACTGGAGCATTGTGTGCCACTGGTGAGCTCCTTCGTTGAACGGGACGTGTGCCACTGAGAAGTTTGGGCGACTCGGAGGCGCAATGATCGATAGAAGTGACGCTAGTTGATTCGACGAGACGCAAGCTGGGAGAGAACCGATCGTTCTCTCGGGACTGCATCATCGCGCTTCGACGAGCAATGAGGTATGGAAGGGTCGCCACGCTCACAAGGACTGCTATCGCAACTAAAACTCCGCCATACACCACTCCCCCACGCTAAAACGTCGAGGCTACAATCAGCGGCTAGAGCGGGCGCGTGTCTTTAATCAATAGCAGAAGAAATCCTGAAGATCGCAACACTATTCACAGTTGTCACACCTGCCCCATTATTGGCTAGCGAAGACCTTTCCCATACAGGGAAGTGAGCATGCCACCTTCGGGAAGAGATTCAGCATCCATCGCAAAACTCACATGGTCGGCCCACTGCCCAGCGATGTTCATATAGCGCTCGCGATAGCCCTCTTCACGCAAACCTAATTTGCGGCACAGACCCAAGGAACGCTCATTTTCAGGGCGCACATTGACCTCAATGCGGTGCAGCCCCAGTTCCCCAATCACGAGGTCCATCATGTAGGAGACCACCAAAGAAGCAAGACCCATACGCGATGCTTCCTGAGCAACCCAATACCCCAGAACACCTTGGCTCATCGCTCCCCACTGGACCTGAGACAGCGTGAATTGACCAACTGGACGCCCATCGAATTCGGGCATCAAGATCAAGGAATGTCCCTCGCGCTGGTCACGGTCCGCGCGACGCATGTACTCCCACAGCGTCGGGAGCTCCTCCCGAGCGCCCGCAGGCAATGTCGCATCCCAGGGGGTAAGCCAGGGGGTATTGGCGCGACGCACCGTATCGACGCGTGAATGGTCGTGCCCCAACAAGGGGCGAATCGTCGCGATTTTTGGCCGGTGAGGAGCATCAGGATTCTCATGGAGAAAACCCTCACCAACCGGATCCGAAATCCGGACGCTGAAAAACGAAGGATCGCGACCCCACACCTGAGTCGGCGCAAAAAGTGAACGCAGATTCATCTGCGGTACCTATTAGTCCAAAACCATGCAGCGCAGGGTATCCCCAACGCGCACATTCGTCACGTCTTCGGGGACAACCGCGAGAGCATTGGATTCGGCCAATGCAGACAGCAGCAACGAGGCCGGGGCCCCCATAACCTTCGCTTGATAGCCACTGTGGGGGTCGCCCACCAGGCGCACGCGCACAAATTCACGGCGTCCGCGAGGCGAATACCAGGAGCGGTCCACCCGCGCTTGAACGCTGGGACGATTGAGCACAGTCCAACCCTGCATGTGACGCAGAGCGGGACGCACATAGACCTCGAAACACACCTGGGCAGAAACCGGGTCACCAGGGAGGCAGAAAATAGGCGTTCCCGCACGGCCCTGGTCATCTCCACCAACGGTGCCAACACCGAGGATGTGCCCGGGCCAAGCCGCAACGGAGTCAAAGCGAACCGTGCCCAGTGCGGAGAGAACTTCGCGCACAGTATCGCCACTGCCGTAAGAAATACCTCCGGTCGTCAAAATCAGGTCAGCACGCACCAGCTGGTCTTCGATCGTTTCACGCAGGACCGAACGCTCGTCGGGTACCGCAGACACGCGGAAAGTCTGGGCTCCCGCGTCAGCAATAGCCGTTGAGAGCGCATGACCATTGGCGTCAAAAACCGTTCCCGGACGCGCCTCGCGTCCCGGTTCAACGATTTCATCACCGATCGACAAGATCACTACTCGAGGCCGAGGGTGGACCAGCACTCGCGAACGACCGACACCGGCAAGAAGAGCAACCTGACGTGCTCCCACGCGGGTTCCCGAACGGAGAACAACGGTTCCTTCCTCCACGTCCTCAGCTTTGCGGCGGATATTTTCGCCCACCGCAGGCTGAGTCTTTGCGGAAACCTTAGCAACACCGTGGTCGCTGAATTCCAGAGCAAGAACTGCATCCGCGCCCTGCGGCATGGGCGCACCCGAAGCGATTCGGATTGCGCGACCGCGAATGAGGGCTGCCGGGTGAATATCTCCCGCGCGGATTTCTTCCGTTACCGGCAAAACAACCGGGGCGTCCGGGCGAGCACCTTCGAGATCGGCAGCAGCAACCGCATAGCCATCGCATGCGGCAAGATCTGCAACCGGGAGGTTGAAAGGAGCTTGGACGTCCTCTGCTAGGACGCAACCCACCGCATCAGGGAGTTGAACATCCAGAGGGGGTTGCTGCCCGACAGCGGAAATACAGTCTTGATAGAAGTCAGCGACCGAGCGCATTACAGACCCAGAACCTTCGCGAGGCGATCCTTAATCTGCGATCCAGCCTCGTGGACAAGGAAGTCCGCGAGCTGCGGGCCAAGCTTAGGATCTTCCAAAGCCAAGGCAATGTTGGCCTCGAGGTAGCCCAGCTTGTCGCCAGTGTCGAAGCGGCGATCGTTGACGACAACGCCGTACAGCCCGCCGCCATCTGCCGGATCGCGATCGATCAGTCGGGCAAAACCGTCGGTCAACTGGTATTCGCCGCCGCGACCGGGCTCAATCTTTGTGAGCTCTTCGAAGATTGCGGGGTCGAAGACGTAGCGGCCGACAACTGCGTATTCGCTCATGACTTCTTCGAGCGGGGGCTTCTCGACAACGCGGTCGATGCGCATGAGCTCACCCTCGTTGAGGGAGACGCCCTCGGGGATTGCCAGGGGGTGACCGAGGTCGAGGCGTATGCCGTCGCCTGCTCGGGAGTCACACGAAGGAGGGCAACAACCGAACCACCCAGAGCGTGGCGCACATCGATCATGTGCTTGAGCAAGGTGGAGTTGGGGTGCATGAGGTCATCGGGAAGCATCACAGCGAAGGGAGCATCACCGACATGCTGGCGAGCCTGCAAAACTGCATGTCCCAATCCCAGGGGGTGTCCCTGACGCACGGAGTGCATGCGCGCAAGCTGGAGGTATTCACGAGAGAGGGCAAGAAGTTCATCCTTGCCTGCCTTCTCCAGTTCATGCTCGAGGCCGGGATCGGCATCGAAGTAGGCTTCGATGGATTCCTTACCGGTTCGAGTAACGAAGAGCATATCCTCGATGCCGGCATCCGTTGCCTCACGAGCGATATATTCAATTGAAGGGCGGTCAACAACAGGCAGCATTTCCTTGGGCACAGACTTTGTGATCGGCAGAAACGGGTGCCGCGTCCGGCGGCCGGGACGACCGCGTGACGCACAGGTACATTTCGATCTGTCATGATGACCACAGTAGCGGAGGAAAGGGCGCATGAGCGACATTACCGTGCATAAAGACTCAATTCGCCGCAAGATTCGCGCCCGCCGCGACGCGTATTGTGATCAGCGAGGCCGCGCGCACGAAGGTGAACATTTGTTGCGTAATTGGCAACGGGCACTGACTGAATTCGATCTTCACCCAAGTCCCCAACACCCAGTTGCAGCTTTCTACCCCATGGAGAAAGAACCGGATGTCACCGGCATTGTGGGCGCGCACAACCCGATCCTCCTGCCTGTTTTATGCCAGAGCGATGGGCACCTTCTGAAAGAAGTGGCGTGGTCGCTCCACACAGAAGACGATTCGCTCATTCGCCCGAATCCTCGTTTCCTGCGCAAAGTTCCGCAGAGCTTCGTGGGCCCGAGGCCCTTGCTCGAGCATCCGTCGTTTTGATCGCCGGGCTTGCAGTCGACCGCGCGGGGACTCGACTGGGACAAGGGGGCGGGTGGTACGACCGTGCTCTGCGGTTCATATCCGCTAAGACTCCTGTAATTGCTTGCGTTTTTGACTGGGAATACACGGAGGAGCTACTTCCCCATGAAGCACACGACATGGCCGTCGATGGGGTTCTCACGCCCACGCGTTTTATTGATCTGAAAGCGCAATGAGTAACTCCTGCAAAACCTTGCCGCATTTTGTGAGGAAAACTGCTTGTTTTCAGCTTCCCTCGGCATTCTTTTTCTCGCTAGGCTTTTTCCTTGGTTGACGCATACACGTCACGCAACACATGCGAGTTCGGTGAAACCTGCTGGACTCAGAGCTGAAAATACAACTCAAGGAGAAATCCATGCTTAAGGGCTTCAAGGAATTCATTTCCCGCGGAAACGCCATTGATCTTGCCGTCGGTATGGTGATCGGTGCTGCCTTCACCGCAGTCGTCACCGCACTGGTCACCAACGTCATCAACCCCCTCATCGGTGGTCTTTTTGGCGAGCAGAACTTCGATGATGTCTTCAAGTTCGCCGTTGGCACAGCAACCGTTAAGCCCGGTACCGTCATCACTGCGCTCGTGAACTTCCTGCTTGTCGCCTTCGCGCTGTACTTCTTTATCGTCTTGCCGATGAACGCGCTGGCAGCTCGCCGCAAGAAGGAAGAAGCTGCGGAGACCCCCGAGGTCAGCGAAGATGTTCAGCTGCTCTCGGAGATCCGCGACCTGCTTAAGGCTCAGAACAACAACTGATTGTTCGCTTGAAAACGTCACGGTGGTGGCAACCATTTGGTTGCCACCACCGTTTTTATGTCCAAAGACAGCGCTTAAATCCGTGCCTGCGCATGCGGAGGCACATTCTCTTTCAAACGCTGAGTATTCGACTGATCAGCTTCGCCAACAATATGAGCCTTATCAGCGGCATCTTGGCGTTCCTGATCACTCACTCGTTCCTCAAGAGAAGTGGGAATCCCCTGGTCACTCAAGCGTAAATCCACCTCGTTGACGTAGAGCACACGCCTGCGTGCTCGCCGCCGCACGCTCCCCTGACCGGCTTCACTCATTTTTCAGCTGCCTTATTACTTTGCGCTCGTATTCCTACGAACAACGTGACGCAAGACAGCATCAGTCTGGGCACCACGGCGCGTCAGACCGAGAGCGCGCCAAAGCTCATCGACTGATTCTTCCTCGCTGCGCTCTACTCCATCAGAGGCAACCCACTGCGCGATCTCATCGAGTTGATCATCACTGTAGGCGGCAAGGGGGAAGCCCACGAGCAATCGCAGGACGCTCGCCGCGCGCACTCTCGGCCTCGATATCGCTTGCAAGAAGGTCACCCTCCCCACCCTGAGTGTCTTCAACCCACTCATCGCGACGCTGACGTGCCTCGCCAGCATGGTCATCTGCTGCGTCTTCTTCAGAAATAGTCGCAAGATCAGCGTCCTCAGAAGCATTCGCACCGAACTCAGCATCTGGATTCTCAGGGAGTTCCATCACGGGAACAGCGGGACCGTTGATCTCGTCGACGGCATCCAAAACCAGCTGGACGATCCGATCTGTTTCCTTCGCTGGATCGATGAACACCGCCATCGACAAGGCAATGTGGACCTTCCAGCCCTGTGCTTCAAGCATCGCGGGCCACAGACGATCACGCACACGCAGCGAGGGCTGCGCGACGTATTCGTCATCATCGGTGAGCACTGCAAGGAGCAGACGCCCCGGCACCTCAGGGTGCCCGATGGCCAGCGGAATCCGCAATCCACCGGGAATCCCGATGTTTGCCACGACTTCAAGACCGAGACCGTAGAGCCGATCCGCAAGATCAATAAGCAGTCGATCCGGCTCAATATCCAGGGTCGGCCACGAATCAATACCAACCCCGGATTGGCCTCGGGCAATCTCAAGGAGGTCGACGAGCATCAGCGCACCGCGCTGGGACAGGCGGGAAGTGTCGATTTCTTCGGGGCGAATCGAGGACACGACAGTGAGGTCTCCGCGCACAGAACGCAACACATCGGCCATCGCGCCCGCACCCGCGGGGGAAGAAAAGACACCGAAGTGGTGGATCACGCGACCGTGCGGGGTCTTCGCAAAACCAACAGCGATGATGATGTGGTCGCGGCCCAGGCCTCGTGCACCATCGGGGTCGACAACCACGAAGGGCTCCACGCGCGCGGGATCGAAGAACGAGGCCAAGCCGGGCTCTGCGCCAATCGTCCGCATGAGCTGGCTGCGGATTCTCTCCGCGTGCTGCGAGTTCAGGGCGACCACTGCGAGGGAACGCTCAGGAGTAGTCGTCGCATGTTCGAGAACAGCTTCGACGACGGCATCCACTTCCACCGCGGTCGATTCAACAGCCTCGCTACCGGGGGTCGGCATACCCGTCCCCTCGGTCCAAATCGCTGTTACGGGAGCACTGGCGGAAGTCCACGGAACCGGAACACCCGTGTGATCAACGCGGTAACGCGCAAGAAGAAGCGCCATCTGATCATTCAAACGAGTCGGGCGCACTTCCATACGCAGGTGAGGAAGAACCTCGGAAAGAGCCGCAACCGAATCATCGACGTGTTCTTGGGCAAGATCAGCGAAAAGAACGACCTGAGAAGCACGTGAAATGATCGGAACAAGCTCCGCCAAAGGCAGTGCATCAACGTCATCCAAGATGACAACATCGACCTGATGATTCTCCGGCAAAATCTGCGGGACAAGAGTCGGAACCGTCAAGACCGCCGGGATCAAATCCCACGCCAAGGGGAACTGCGCATACAACGAGGTCAGCGCATGCTGGTCATTGACAGCTAATTCAAGCGCGCTCAAAGCTTGAGGATCATTCGCAACGGCTTGGGTTCGGCCTCGGCGAAGGCGTGAGATCACTTGCGGAACCAAGGAGGCGACCTGCTGACGATCCAGTTCACGCCCTTCAGTCAAAGCCTGCTCAAGGACTGCCGGATCAAAGCCACCCAAACGAGAGTCCGTCGCCAGCATGAGACCAAGGATGGAAGCCCACCACGCAAGATCGAGTTCGGCGTCCAGCTGGTCGTCATCAACGTGACGGCCACGAAGATCGCGTGTCAAAGGCTCCAGCCCCAACTCGGCCAGTTCTTTCAAGACCGCGACGCGACGCGGCAATTCATAACCGCCCTCAGGATCGGCACTCAGGCGCTCGCAAAGCTTTGCCAAATCAACGATTGGCATCATGTCCAGATCGCCATGAGCGGTAACGAACATGGGGTTCAGGTGCGCAAGGTCTTCGGCAACCTCGTGAGTGAGGGCAGCGGCCTGAGCCAAGTTCGATGGCAGCTTCGGCCAGCCGTCGCTATCACAGTGCTGACGCCACACATCGCGACGCTCCTGAACGGTCAACAGCGCACGATGCAAGTCCTCAACATGGCTTCCCGGACGCAGCATGTCCTGCGCCTGCTTGACCAAGCGGACGCGCTGTGAGCGGGGCATGGAAATACCGTGCTCTTGACGCCACTTCTTCGAGGCCGTCGCAATGACCATATCGGCAGCGGAACGCTCAAAGACCCGCGGTTGGAAAACGTCGAGAACCTCACGAACCCCCTCGAACATAGCGAGTTGGTCGTACCACTGACGCATATTGACCGCCGAAGAAATCCCCGTCTCTCCCGCGACAGAGGCAATCAGCACACGAAGCTCAGGCAAAGTTTCCTTCGCAAGACGATTCACGCGCTCAAGGACGTCGGGAACCTGCTCCTGGGAACCAATGACGATTCCCTTCCACGGGCCCACCTGCGCATTGCGCGAGAACACGCCCAAGGACGAGGCCTCGTGGAGAAGTTCGCGGGCGCGCGCTCCTTGGTCGGAAGCGATCTCAATGAGGATCTCTTCGCTCAAACGCACACGAGTACGCGGCGCTGGCTTGGTCGCCGTCAGGTCGGTGAGGACCTGGAGGGCATCAAATGCGCTGACCCCAAACTGCTTGAAGGGGCGATGCAGGTAGGTCGTGTAGGACGAAAGTGTCTGGCGAACGCTACGCAAACGAGCGCGCATCTTTGCGACCTCAGCGCTGTCCTCAACCGAGGTCAGATCTTGCGATGCATGAATGAGCTGAAGACCCAGCGTCGCATCAGAGGCGTTAGAACCGTCGATACGAACCGCGGCCTCGTCCACGCCCAAGTCACGAAGGCGACCGTGCACAGCCAAGGTCCGCGAAGGCGATCCTGCAATATGGACCACGGTGCGACCATTCGCGGCGCTATCGGCAATAATCGCCGCGATCAAAGAAGCATCATCTGCCCCCGAGGGCGCATCAACGATGAAGGAATGACCATCCGCGACAGCCTCGACAACGTCTTGTTGCTTCGGCGTCAGGTCACCGGCACCGCGTTCCTCATCGGGGTCACGGTCACTGGGGTTTGATTCGGGAAGAGGCCCCGAAATGGCACTACGCGCAGCCGCATCCCCAGCCAGAGCGCGAATAATACGATTCTTCATCAAGTGAGCGGGACGATCGAGCTCACGAAGCAGAAGTGCGGCCGGGTGCTCAAAAATGCCGATGGTCAGTTCTTCGCGTACATCAAAGTTGTCAAGCACCGAGGCGGCTTGACGCGCGTGGTCCAAGACAACCGAGGCCGAAAAACCGTGTGTCTGAGTGGACAGGTGCGCGACCTCGTCCATGTCGATGTGGACGTTCTTTTCCGCGAGTGCGTCTTCGAATGCGGCCGACAGTTCCATCCCGTGACGCAAGGTAATGACGACATCGTCGCCTTCAAGACTCAGGCGCAGGGGACGCAAGAAAACCGGCGCACTGGTGCGGGCCTCGCCTTCCCCCCACTGTGCGTGTCCGATCGCGATGTGGACGGGAGCGACGCCGTGGCGCATCGCCATTTCATGGGCGAAGGAAACCAGGGAACGCGCGCGCTCCAAGGCGCGTTTGTGCGCAGCGCTTTCTCGGATGAGGCTGGAGAGTTTCGTGGGCCGCCCCGCATACAGTTGAGCCAGGCCGCCGGGATGCGCCTCAGATACGGTCAATCGCGGGAAAGTGTTTCCGCCTTCTTCTGAGGTAATTTGGCGCAATTGCGCACGCCATTCTTGGACAACATGGTCGCTGGGTGCACTCGGCATCTCGGAAGAGGGCTGCGCCTGCTCCCGCGGGGAATCTTGCGTCGATCGAGAAAAGAAATTTACGGCCACAAAACCACCGTAATAGAAAAGGCTGGGCTCACCGGGGACAAAGCGCCGTAAGGGAACATTTTCCCAGCACTTGGGCCGCCCGGTCCCAAGAGAGTCGGTGCTTTAAGCTATCCCCATGAGCACTGTTGCAACTGATTTTGCGTCCAAATTGGCCCCACTGGTGGAGCTGGGCGAACGAGCTGGAATCCCCAGCGAGCACCTGCGTCCCTACGGTTTTGACCTTGCGAAGGTCGATCTCGAGGCACTCGATGTCTCTGCCCCTCAGCGCGCCCACTATGTCGTGGTCACTGCTACCTCCCCGACCCCCTATGGCGAGGGCAAGACGACAACCGCAATCGGCTTGGTTCAGGGCCTAGCCCTGGAAGGTGCCTCCGCGACCCTGACTATTCGCCAGCCCTCAATGGGCCCGACTTTCGGCGTCAAAGGAGGAGCAGCGGGCAGCGGTAAGAGCCAGGTCCTGCCATTCGAGAAGATGAATCTGCACCTGACCGGAGACTTCCACGCAATCACTGCGGCACACAATCTACTGTCCGCAATGATTGACAATCACCTCCACCAAGGAAATGAGCTGCACCTCAAGGAGCGTTCGATCACGTGGCCTCGCGTCCTTGACGTCAATGATCGCTCTCTGCGCCACGTCGTAACCGGCCTGGGCGGGGCAATCGACGGAGTGACTCGCCAAGCTTCTTTCGATATCACTGCAGCCAGCGAAGTCATGGTCATCATGTCCCTAGCGACCTCTTATCGTGACCTGCGTGAGCGCCTTGGCCGCATCGTTATCGGTCAAAACGAGGCCGGAGAATACGTGACCGCAGAGGACCTCAAGGCTGCGGGGGCGATGGCGGCGCTTTTGCGTGATGCGCTGAGCCCGAATCTTTTGCGCACCACCGAGGGAAGCCCCGTTTTGGTGCACACCGGGCCCTTTGGAAATATTGCGACGGGATGTTCCTCGGTGATCGCGGATCTTCTTGCCGGCCAGCACAGCGACTTTGTTGTGACCGAAGCAGGATTCGGTGCAGATATGGGCGCCGAGCGTTTCTTCAACATCAAGTGCCCTCTGGGTGGCTTACGCCCCGATTGTGCGGTCATCGTCACGACGGTTCGCGCGCTCAAGTCTCACTCGGGTCACTACAAGCTTGCCCCGGGGAAGGCTCTTCCCGAGGCGATGGTGGAAGAAAATGTTGAGGAGGTGCGCGTGGGAAGTGCAAACCTTCTCAAGCACATCGAGATCGTTCGCGGTTTTGGCCTGAACCCCGTGGTTGCCATTAACGTCTTCCCCACCGATCACGAGGCCGAGTTGGCTGAGATCGAGGCGATCTGCGCCGAGGCCGGGGTGCGCGTGGCGCGTTCCTTGGGCGTTGTCGAAGGCGGTGAGGGCGCCCGTGCTTTGGCACGCGAAGTGCAGGCAGCCTGTGAAGAATCCGATCCTTCCGCAGTCCACCCCCTCTATGAGGATGAGGATTCCTTAAAAGAAAAGATCGCGAAGGTTGCTGCGATGTACGGTGCGGCAGGTGTTGATTACACCCCTGCAGCAGCCAAGCGCCTCAAGGAATATCAAGAGGCAGGTTATGGGAATCTGAAGGTTGTCGTTGCTAAGACTCCGATGTCGCTGAGCGCCGATCCTCAAGCAAAGGGCGCTCCTACCGGGTGGACGCTTCCAATCCGTGAAGTCCGTCTTGCAGCGGGTGCGGGCTACGTCTACGCAATCTCGGGAACCTTGTCGACCATGCCAGGTTTGTCTGCTCACCCCGCAGCAGAACGCATTGAACTGACCACTGACGGTGAAATCACCGGGGTGAAGTAAGCCTAAGCAGCTCATCAGAAGGCTCCCTGTCGATCACTGCTTCATGCAGTCGACAGGGAGCCTTCTTGTTGATTGAGCTCGGGCGGGTACTAGATGACCAGAGGGCATCCCGAACAGTGAAGCATCACCTCGGGAGTCTTATTCCCGTGGCACGCACCCAAGCCCGAAGCACACAGCGACTGTGCGCTGACTGCTTGGCCTCGGCGCTGCATATCTTCGACGACTACTGTCGCAAAAGCGAGCGACACTTTCGCCCGCTGAGCGGCGGCCTCGAGAGAGTGCAGCCCCGTGCCAGCGCCTCTTTGAGTCGCTGGGCTGGGGAGACAAATGACGCAGTCACAGGATCAGGCGTCCGATCTGGAAGACGGCAACGGCAAGGACCCACGCACTGACGAGTTGGACGCCAACCGCCGCTGCTGTGAGTTTGCCGCCAATCTGACGCACCTGCTCGGCGACTGTCGCCATACACGGGGTGTAGGTGAGGACGAAGACCAAGAAGGCATAGGCAGCGACCGGTGCTGCATCTCCCGCGGACTTTTCGAAAGATTCAGTGACCAGAGTGGGAAGCGAACCCAAGTCATCGCCGCCGTCTTCAGCGTCACCGCCCTCGGTTTCGGGATCCATATTGTAGGAAGTGACGATCGAGGAAATCACCGTTTCCTTCGCAACGAAGCCAGTCATGAGAGCGCCGGTCATGTGCCATTCACCAAAACCAGCGGGCTTGAACACTGGCTCAAGCACCTGGGCGGTGCGCCCGTAGAGGGAATCTTCCATGGGGAGTTCGGAATCAGCGAAAGAGTAGTTCCCCGCCATGGGAATTGCACCCATGAGCCACACAACGAAGGTCATCGCCAAGATGATCTTGCCGGCACCCTTCACGAAGGCCCACGCACGCAGCCACGTGGTCCGCAAAATCACGAAAACGCGCGGAACTTGATACGCGGGAAGCACGAGGAACAGCGGAGATGTCGTGGTCTTCTTCGTGAAGAAGGGCTTGAGAACAAGCGCACCCAAGATCACCATGATGAGCGAGAGCACATAGAGCGAGAAGATCACTGTTCCAGCGTTATCGGGGAAGAAGATCCTGGCGATCATCAGGTAGATGGTGAGTCGCGCTGCACACGAGGTGTAGGGCGTAATGATGGTCGTGACAATTCGCTGGGCGGTGTTGGGAAGCGTACGCGTTGCCGCCAGTGACGGCAGATTGCAGCCAAATCCCATGATGAGCGGCAAGATCACGCGGCCATCCAGGCCGATCGCACGCATCACGCGGTCACCAAGGAAGGCGGCGCGTGCCATGTAACCGGAGTCTTCCAGGATGGAAATCATCAAGAAGATGATGAACATCAGGGGAATGAAGGAAGAAACCACACCCAAACCGGTGCATAGACCACCAATGAGGAAGCTGTGAAGCCAACCGTCTTGAAGTCCACCGAGCGTGAGGAGGTAGGTAATTCCATTCGCTAGAGAGGGGGAAGCCTTCATCCGTTGAGGAGAAGATGTGGTCGAAGAAGTCCTGGACCGGGCTAACCCATTCGCCTGCGACTTTGAAGAGGAACCACATGAGGGCGAAGAAGATCGGGATGCCGATCCACGGGTTGAGCAAGACGCGGTCGATTTTGTCCGAGGTGGACAGGGTCGGGTCTCCCTGGGGCTCACCGACGACTGCTGTCTCAATCTTGTCAACCCAGGCAAAGAGCTCATCCGCTTGGGTGAGTCCACCGCATCCACAGGTGCAGCTTCCATCTGCAGCGTTGACAGGCAAGCCCTTCGGACGTGCCGGATGAGCCAAGGAATTGCGGATCACGCCCTCGATGAGATCGGAGTTATCCAAGTGGCGCGGGTCTACGGCCAGGACAGGGATCCCCAATTCCTCTGCGAGTTTGTCAACGGGGTACTTCTGGCCGTCCTTTTCAGAGACATCAACCATGGTCGCAATTGCAACAACAGGGTGCCCTGCTTGAGCGACCTGCCCTAGCAGGTACAGCGAACGCGTCATTGCGCTTGCGTCAAGCAGAACAACGGCAAGATCGACCTTGCGTCCGGTCCGAGGATCAGTGAAGGACCCGGGTGCGCCGCTGAGAGTATCGCTGACGACCTGCTCGTCGGGTGAGGAAGCAATCAAAAGGAGTACGTTCCGGGAAGGTCAATGAGGTTGGCGCCAAGTGCCTTCCAGACGCCACGCTTCATTTCAACGGTGGTGCCGGGGGCGTTGACAACGTGCTGGCGTGCACCGGTAATTGCATTGAAAAGAGTCGATTTTCCAACATTCGGATTTCCGACCAGGACAATGGTCGTTTCCCCGCCGCTAGAGCTCGGCGTGTCGAGTACCGCGACCTCGGCTGCGGGTGAGCAGTGTGGGCAGCTCATGCGATTTCCTCCACTTCGATCGCTCGGGCGCTGCGACGATCAACTGCGACGCGCGCGCCAGCAATATTGACGACGAGGCCACCGAAAGCAGCCTTGTTGACGATGAAGAATTCGCTTCCGGGGCGAACTCCAAGTTCATACAGGCGGAGTCGGTGTTCTGAAGGAATGTCCATATTTCCCAGACGCGCCCGAGTCCGCAAAGGAAATTGTGATAGTTGCATATAGCAAGGTTAGGCAAGCATTACCCACACAAGTGACACCTTTGTCCCGCAAGCAAAAATTGCGCGCTTATTGCGCGACTAACTTCCGCACAATCGCTTCAATATGCCCCAAAAGAGCACTTTTAGTCTTCTGACAACTCCCAGCTACTATGGACCCAAGTCGCATTACACGCCCTGATCTTTTCATCGACGGTTAGGAACAATACGGCCATGAGCAGTATTCAAGAAGTCAAAGATATCCTGAGTCGTACCTCAAGCATGCCCTGGGGGACCAACCCGCAGCGCTGAAGTTGCGCAGGCTGCCGTTCTGGCAGATGCCCTCGAAGGCGAAGAAGCCTTGCAGCTCGAGGTCTATCTTGAACTTGCACTGTGCTACCAGCAGGGAAACGAAGAGTGGAAAGCACTCGCACCTACTGCCTGGTGCCTGACAAGATTCGAAGAAAACCCCGCAGCTTTCGACGCTGACCAAGTCCATGACCTCGCATGGCTCTACAAGAACGCCGTCACCGCTGCCGGCCGAAATCCCGCAGTCTCGCGCGAGCAGGCTCTTGAACTCTCCGAAGGCCTGGGACGTTTCTTCCAAGATCAGGGTTTTTCTATGCATTCTGTGCATGGAAGCCGCTTTACCCTGGCACTGCGCATGGGCGATCCGGAAAAAGCACACGAAGAGCTCGTTCAATGGCGCGCCACCCCGCGTGATTCCGTCTCCGATTGCGCGCTGTGCGATCCCGAACGCCAGATTACCGAGGCCACGGTTACGAAGGATTGGGAGCGTGCAGTTGCCACTGCGGTTCCTTTGCTTGACACCACTGAAGGCTGTGGGAATCAGCCTGCGGGAATCCAAGCTGCTTCGATGATTCCCCTCCTCATGTCCGGGCGCCCTGCCGCCGCATGGGAATCACACGTGCGTTCGTATCGCCATCACCGACGTTCCGCCATGTACATGGACATCTTGGGAACGCACATGGAGTTTCTCGTGCGTTCGGGACGCTGGCAGCGTGCCCTTGAAATCATGCGCGATTCCATTGCTTTGACTTCGCAGGCCGAAAGCTGCGCCCTTTTGTTTGATTACCTTAAGGGGGCGGCTTTGGCTGCTCGCGAGGCCAGTGATCGCGGCCGCGGGCAAGAATCCTTCCGCGCACTGTGCACAGGCCAGTCTCAGTGGTGCGAGGGGCCACGCCTCGATGCAAATACTCCCCTATCCGAGGTTGCCGAAAAGCTCGCTGATTGGCTCCTAGCGGTCGCCAAGCTTTTTGACACTCGTAACGGGAATGACTTCTTCACCGCCAGCGCGAAAGAAGTTCTTGATGCGCATACTTTCGATGATGATGCGGAAGAACTCGCGACGAAGACCTGGACCTTCGAAATTGCCGGGGAACGAGAGGCTCTTCCCGAAGGAATTTCAACGAGCGATGTTGATAAACCCAGAAAGTACGCAACCCATCTCATTCGTCAAGACAAGGTTCGCACCACCGACGATACGGATCCCTATCCGCCCGTCGATCTCACGCCTTTCCCTGTTCCAACAACAGTTCAAGAAGGTTACGACCGTTTCCTGAAGCGCTGCGGAATAACTGGTTTCGATGTCGAGCGCCAGTTCATTATTGACCGCGTCATCTGCATGGATGAGTCGGTGATGGACATCCAGTACGCAGATGAGGATGCGATATTTTTCAGCCAATTTGCCTGCGCTGCTTTGATCATGCGTCGCGAGTACGACAATGCAAAGAAAATCGTCTCTCGGGTATCAGAGATCATTTCACAGCTTCCCGATGATCCCGACATTGTTTCCCCCCGGTTTCTTCTCCAAGCTCATGGGAAAGAACGCGTCTCTTGGACGCAAGCAGCTTTATGAGAGCCTGCTTGCAATCAGACGCTCCTACATCGAGGTCGACTACTACTACATCCGTAACCAAGCGGTCCCAGACGACATCAAGACGCGCGCCGTCGAGGCTGCCCGCAGGCATCGGCTCCTTATTTCAGCAGTAGTTAACCAGCTGAATAGAGGTGCTGGCCAGGCCCGCGACCTTGACATCATCAGTTCATCGATCGCAACCGCAGCAACGATGTGCAGTAGCTGCAAGGAATACGAGGAAGCAAGCGCCGGTTACGATCTGTACGAAAGCCTCGAACGCGCTTTCAACCGCCACGCGTCTTCTCCTGACCGCGTCACCATCAATGTGCTCCTCGAACGGGCACAGATGGAGCGCGAACGCGATGAGTACATGAAGGCATGTCAATATGCCGATAAGGCCATGCGGGTGAGCCCAATGTGCGATCCCTACACTGCCATCATCGGTCGCGCGATCATTTGCGCCGGCTCTATCGCCGCAGGGCAATATGACGAGGCACTTGCGCAGGGACGACGATTGAGCGAGATCGTTCATTCTTTCCCAACCCGGGTGTATATCCCGCTTGCTGGCCCCATTTTCGCCAACGCACTTGTTCACAAGGACCGCATCTCAGAGGCTGTCGAAATCTTTGAAGAAGCCATGGGCGCACTCGAAGACACGCCTTATTTCCGGGCACGACGGGGTGAACTGGCTCCATCATTAGCACAGATCTATTGGCGCCTGAACGAATTCCAAGACGCCTACGATCTAGCAGTCACAGAGGCACGATCCTTGCGCGAGCGCGACTACCCGCTCTTCGCACTGAGCCTGACTGAAACGGCATTCCATGCGGCCCGAGAAATGGATGACCGTTTGGCGAAAGCCACTGCCGCACATATGGCCGCAGAGATCTACCATGACTTGGAAGACGTCGACGATGAGTGCCGCTGGCTCCGCCAAGAGGCTGCCGTAATCGTTGGAACGCCTGGCCGCGTCAGCGAAGAGGATGAAAGACGCGCAAACCAGGTTTTGGATCGCGCCCGAGAGAGCTCATTGCACCACCTGCCGGCGAGGAAATCACTCGTCGACTGAGAGTTCTCAGGGCGGATGTGAACTACACGCAAGGGTGGGTCACCTTGAACTGCGGCGATCCAGTTGGCGCTATCGAACACCTGCGATTGGCTCTTGACGAATACCGAGAACTCGGAGAATACGACGGTTTTGGGTACCCCATGCACGCCATGGCTCAGTGCTATCTCGCAATGGGCAACTTTGACGGATTACGCGAGTGCATCGCAGAAACCACCGAGGTCAACAAGCTTGCAACGATCAAAGGAACAAGGCTTCGTGCTTTGATCCGTACTATTCAGGAAATGATCGATGCCGAAGAACCTCGTGAGGATTCAGAAGGCTAAGAAGCGGAGACGGTAACACGGGGCCGGTACTTTCGGGTACTGGCCCCATGTCCGCATCGCGCATAGTGGTACAGATGTATCAAAAACACACTAGACTGATGTGGCTGGCACTGTACGTTGAGGAAGACCATGAACAAGCGAGCCCGCGGGTACGTTATTACTATTTTTGCCTCTATCGCCTGGGGCTTCTCAGGGGTCTGTAGCGAGTTCCTCATGAAGGAGTACCACGCCGATCCCTATTGGCTCACGGCCATTCGAATGCTCCTTGCCGCACCAACAACCATGCTCTTTCTCCTGTTCAAAGACCGTGGAATCTCTGAGCTTCACAAGCAACTGCTCCACAATCGCAGGAGCTACCTTCCCATGGTTATCTATTCCGTATTCGGGCTTGCAGCCAGCCAGCTGACCTACGTTGTAGCCATTGGCTATTCCAATGCGGGAACGGCAACCGTTATTGAGTTCCTCGGCCCGATCCTCATCGTTCTCTTCGTCTGCGTCACAGTGCGCAGGCTTCCCAAATTTCACCGAACTTTTTGCAATTATCTTTGCCCTCTTCGGAACGTTTATCTTGGCAACGCACGGCAAAATCGATTCCTTAGTGATTTCAACCCAAGCCCTGAATTGGGGCCTCGCAAGCGCAATCGGCTTCGCCTTGTACACCCTCATTCCCGTTAAACTCATTCGCCGTTACGGGAGCGAATTAGTCGTTGCTTACGGATTCATCATCGGCGGCATCATCTTGGGGCTCATCGTGCGGGTATGGAATTACTCCATCACCTGGGACTTCATGTCGATCCTTGCCATGGCCGGCTTGGTCATCATCGGGACAACCTTCGCCTTCAGCTTGTTCCTGCAAGGAGTCGGCGATATCGGTCCGGTGCGTGCAAGCCTCATTTCCTGCCTTCAACCAATCTCGGCAGCTTTCTTCTCTTTCCTCCTTGTCGGTACGCACTTCACGCTGCTCGACATTTCAGGAATGGCCCTCATTCTTGCGGGCGTTATTATTGTCAGTCTCAAAGACCTTATATCTTTGAAGAGGTCAAGTAACCACGAGCGCGAGCGCCTTCGCCAGCGTTCCGGTCGTCAATAAGAAGGGACAGGGATGTCAACTTTCCAAGTGGACCTGAGAGGAATGGTCGATCTTCTCTCTCGCAATCTATACTCCGGCCCACGCGTCTACATCCGCGAACTTCTCCAAAACGGCCTCGATGCCATCGAAGCCCGCAGCGCACTCGACCCCGGGTGCCCGCGCCGCGTCACTATCACCATCGAAGGGCGCACCCTCAAGTGCCGCGACAGCGGAATTGGCCTCACCGAAGAAGAAGCCGCCGGCTTACTCTCGACAATCGGTGCCTCTTCCAAGCGCGACGAACTTGGGATGGCACGCAGTGACTTCCTCGGTCAATTCGGCATCGGTATGCTCTCCTGCTTCATGATCTCCGATTCGATCACCGTCTACTCGCGCTCGGCAAAGTCTGCCAACTCCCCCACCGTCATTTGGCAAGGAAAGACGGAGGGCACCTACACGACTCAGCCGCTCGGCCCCGGCGATCCCCATAATTTGGGCGAACCCGGAACCGAGGTCGTCTTGGAGGCTCACCCCGGGGAGCCATGGATTGACCCCGATACAGTCCGCGCGCTCGTCGACGAATTCGCCTCGCTTCTTCCGATTTCCATCGAAGTCCGCTCCGACTCGGCCGCAACTTTCCACGGCAATGAAACGCCCGTGTGGGAACTCGAACCAGCCGCGCAGCAGCAGTGGTGCGACGAGCACTTGGGCTCGGCGGGGATGGACATCATTCCGATCGATGTCCCCGCAGCAGGAGTGAAGGGCATCGCGATCGTTTCCCAGCGTCCCAACGCACTTTCTTCCGATCACCACACGGTCTACGCGAAGAAGATGTTGGTCTCACGCGCATGCGAAGGGATCGTCCCCCAATGGGCGTATTTTGTTCGCTTCATTGGAAATTCGAACTACCTGCGCCTGACCGCTTCGCGCGAGCAGCTCAGCGATGATGAACTTTTGGAAAACACTCGCCAAGCAATTGGTTCGTCAATTCGTCAGTGGCTTGAAGACATGGCGGAGCACTCCCCCAGTCGTTTCAATGACTTTATTTCGATCCACGCGATGGGACTGCGCGCGGTCGCCGTTCGCGATCCTTACATGCTTGACCTCACCGCGCGCTACGTTCCCCTTGAGAGCACCGTGGGATCATTCCCGCTCCTCGATCTGCTGGCTTCGCACGAGTCGATCCGCTACACGCGCACGGTCGACCAGTACCGCGCCTTGGCAGACGTCGCGGCATCGCAATCAATGGTCCTTGTCAACGCGGGCTACGCCTACGACGAGGAACTCATCAACGCACTGCTCACCGACCCGCGCTATTCGACGCTCGCCCAGAAGATTCGCTTGGTTGACCCCTCTGAGCTTCTTGACGCTTTCGAAGAATGCACCTTGTCCGAGCAGGCCGAGGCCATGGACCTCATGCTCATTGCCGCCCAGGCGATTGACCCCTCGGATTGCGAAGTTGTCCTTCGCCGCTTTACTCCTCTGACTCTTCCCGCGCTCTACCTGCCAGACCCAGATTTCGCAGGGACGCCACGTCCAGCGCAATTCTCAGGCACAGGCCTCGAAGATGTGGGCGGGGATTATGGGGGTCAGCGATCCTTTCGCGAATTCTAAGCCACCCCGTTTGGTACTGAACCGTTCAAATTCGCTGATCACGCGACTGATCCACGCAAGCAGTGTCCCGCAGACGGCCTCGAATGTTCTGCGTGGACTCTACGTCCAGAGCCTCTTGGCGGGACGCCAAACTTTGGGACCCAAGGAACGCGCGTGGGCTGCGCAGCTCCTCGGTTCGCTCCTTGATTCCGCACTCGACGACACCTCCAACTGATCGGCCCATTCTCTTCAAAGGACCCTCCAGCCATGCCAAACGCACAAGAAGTTCGCGATCTCCTCGAGTACGCCTCACAGCTCCCCTGGGCTCCCTCTCGAAGCGCGCAGATCGCGCAAGCAGCGATGTGGGCAGACGCCCTCGAAGGTGAGACCGATCTGAAGATCGATGCCTACCTCGAACTCACCATGTCCTATCAGCAGGGAAATGAAGAGTGGAAGGCTTTGGCCCTCTGTCAACCCTCCTAAACATGTTCGAGAAGAATCCGGCAGATTTCGATACCGATCAGATCGAAGAGCTCGCTTGGCTCTACAAGGGAACGGTCTCCGCAGCAGGACGCAACCCCGCTGTTTCCCGCGAGCAGCTCGAGGAACTGACGACCGGTTTGGCGCAATTTGTTTCCGAACAGGGCTTTTCCATGCATGTTGTCCACGGGGTGCGCGTCATGCTCGCACTGCGCAAGGGTGACCTTGACGAGGCCCGCGAGGCGCTGACCTTGTGGCGCGCAACCCCTCGCGATGAGATCTGTGACTGCGCTGGCTGCGATCCTGAGAAGCAGATTGCCGAGGCCGCGGCCCGCAAGGACTGGGAGCGCGCGGTTGCCACCGCAATGCCACTCTTCGACGAGGAGGGGGCCTGCGCCGCTCAGCCTTACAGTATTCGCGCTCATGCAATGATTCCCCTCCTGATGTCTGGTCGTCCGGACACCGCTTGGGAAGCACACGTACGCTCATACCATAACCATCGTGGCGTCGCTAACAATATGGATTACCTTGGCCTGCACATGGAGTTCCTTGTGCGCTCAGGTAGGTGGCAACGCGCACTCGATATCTTGCGCGACAGCATCGCTTTGACTTCTCAGCGGAGAACGCCTCGCTGCTCATGGATTATCTCCGAGGCGCCGCACTGACCGCGCGCGAGGCCGCTAAGCGCGGTAAGGGAGAGGAACCCTTGGGAGCGCTGTGCACGGGGCACTCCCAGTGGTGCGAGGGTCCACGGCTTGATGCCAATACGCCTCTGTCTGAGGTCGCCGATCGACTGAGCGGGTGGGCTTTAGACGTGGCTGCGCTCTTCGATGGGCGCAACGGGAACGACTACTGCACTGTGCTTACTCGTGAAATTATTGAGGCTGGTCCCGTTGACGACGAGGCCGAGAAGCGCGCGAATAGCGAGTGGCGTTTTGAACTCGTTGGCGAACGCGAGAGAGAGTATGCCGGAGCCGATTTCTACGGTTGAAGGACAAGAGGCTCGCCCGATTCCTCCCTCGCGCTCTTCCCGCGGCAAGAGTGAAACGATTGATGAGACGGACCCCTATCCGGCCGTTGATTACAGCGTTCCGAAAGCTCCGACTTCGATGCGCGAAGCTTTTGAGCGCTATATGGCAATTGGAGATGCCATTGGTTTCAGTGTTGAGAACAACGTTCTAATCGACTGGGCCTTAGCTTCATCCGAAAACATCGCGGACCTGGACTTCGATACCAGCAATCCTGAAGAGGCTCTGCTCTTTGCTAACTTCGCAAAGACGCTCATGACATTGGGCAAACAATACAGCGCTTTCGAGGGTGTCTATGCGCGAGTCGCGCCGGTGATCGCCTCGATGAGCGATGATGCCCCGGTTGTTACTCCCGGTTTCTTTGCAAAACTCTTCGGGCGAGCCGGCACAATCATGAGCCGCAAGGAATTATTTAGCTCGCAGCTTGAGCTCCTCAAGCATTCCTGCGAGTTCAGTCGTTTGTCATGGCAAGGTGAAGAAGTCTCTGCCGATTTTCGCGCGAGCGTACGTGAATTCCTTGATCGCTTCACGAGTCAGATTGCCCAAATGGTGCCGACGATCAACCGCGGAAAGATCAGCGCATTCGATCTGTCCACCATCGAGGATAGCCTGTCGACCTGCGGCGAAAACTATCTCGAATGTGGCGATATTGAGAAGGCAATGCATAGCCTTGATATCTTCGAATCCCTGAAGCCCGCTTGCCTGCGCAGTGGTACTAAGCCAGAAGCCTTCAAGCGTACAATCCTTTTGGAACGCGCAGAACTTGCTCTTGAGGCACAGGATTTTCGACGCGCAGCCCAGACAGCTGACCAAGTCCTACGCTCGACGACGCAGGACCCCTACACGGCTTTCTTCGCGCGCTTGATCATTTGTGTCGCAAGTCTGAGGGCCGGTGAATCAGCCGAGGCAGCTTCCCAGGCAACGCGAATGAACGAGATCATTTCGCGTACACCTCTGCGTTCTCTTGGACTGGCCCCAACCAAGATCATCACGGATGCTTTTGTTGCGGTGAGGCGACGCGAGGAAGCAATCGAAATCCTTGAGCAGGCGATTCTGTCCTGCACGGGATCTTGGTTTGGCCAAACGATGACCGCCTTGTTGCGCACAGAGCTGGCAGAGTATTACCTGAACCTTGACAACGATCAGGAAGCCTTCGACACGGCAACAGCGGCAATTCCGGGACTGATCGAATGCGGTTGCTTCCCGACTGCCTCTCGTGCAGGCGAAATTGCGAATAAGGCAGCAGAGGAACTGGGCGATCGTTCGCTTCGCTTGACGGCTATCACGAACGCGCTCAAGGTTGCCGAGCGTATGAACGATCATTCTTCCGTCATTGCCCTGCGTCGCATGCAGGCGAATGTCTACCTGACTGTCCCCTCTGGTAGCCCTTCGGATGACGATAAGGATCAGGCACTGCTGGCAGCAGAAGCTGGCATTTCATGGCTGGATTCTCATAGCGAAACCATCGATTCCGAGGAGCTTATTTTCCTTCGGGCGGGTATCGAGTACATCCGGGGATGGGTCTACATGAAGCGAAATGAGCCCGAGATCGCCATCCCGATTTTGAGGCAGTCCCACGAGATGCAAAAAGAGATTAAGGATAGCCAGAACTACCCCTTCCCCCTTGCTGCATTGGCCGACTGTTACACCCAACTTGGTGATACAGATGCACTGCGTGACCTGGTCACTGAGCTCAATGAGACTGCGAAGAAGGCTCACTCCAGCGGGAGCAAGCTTCGCGCTCTTGCTCGAGATATTGAGAAGCAGCTCAGCGACCAAGGCGAGGCATAGGGGGAAGACTTCAAGGAATCGGAAAAGCTGATAACCCCCAGCTTCGTTTTCTGCCTCACGCCTATAAACGTTCTTTGCCTCACGCTAACGAATCACTAGGACTTTCGTCGCACTACACTGGTTTTGTTCGGCGCGAACCGTAAGTATTCGCTTGATGGTTGATACCTTGCGGGGCGTGCACACTTTAACCAAGGAGCGACTATGAACGTTGCAGAGCAGCTTGTTGCCCAACTCATCGACGCCGGCGTCCACCGCGTCTATGGCATCGTTGGCGACTCACTCAACCCCGTCGTCGATGCAATTCGTAAGTCTGGCGGCAGCAAAAAGGGCGGGATTGACTGGGTTCACGTCCGTCATGAGGAAGCCGCTGCTTTCGCCGCTGCAGCTGAGGCCCAGCTCACCGGCAAGCTCGCTGTCTGCGCAGGTTCATGCGGCCCGGGAAACCTCCATCTCATCAATGGTCTCTATGACGCCCAACGCTCGGGCGCGCCCGTCTTGGCTATCGCCTCGCACATTCCCAGCGTCCAGATCGGCCAGATGTACTTCCAGGAAACCCACCCCGATCGCCTCTTCAACGAGTGCTCGGTCTATAACGAACTGATTTCCAGCGCCGAGCAGGCGCCCCGCGTCGTCAACGCCGCGATCCGCCATGCCGTTGAGCTTTCTGGAGTCTCGGTCATCAGTCTTCCTGGCGATGTCTCTGATCTCAAGGCAAGCTCGCCTTCACCAAAGTACGTTCCCTCCCGCCGTCCCGTGCTCACCCCGAATGAGGAGGATGTCCGCCAGCTCGCAGACGTCCTCAACCGTGCAAAGAAGGTTGCCATCTTTGCCGGTGCCGGTGTTGAGGGCGCACACGATGAGGTCATCGAACTCGCTGATGTTTGAAGGCCCCAATCGGCCATACTTTGCGCGGTAAGGATTTTATCCAGTACAACAACCCCTTTGATGTCGGTATGACCGGCCTGCTGGGTTATGGTGCCGCTGCTGAAGGCATGAACGATGCCGATGTTCTGATCATGCTGGGTACCGACTTCCCCTACGATCAGTTCCTGCCCAATACGTTCACCGTTCAGGTTGAGAACCGCCCCGAAAAGCTGGGCCGTCGTACCGATGTTTCGCTTCCCATTCACAGTGACGTCAAACCCCTGATCGCAGCGCTCTTGCCACTGCTTGACCACGATCGTTCGGATGCTTTCCTCAAGGCAAAGGTGAAGAAGCACTCGAAGATCATGCACTCCCCCGTCGGCGCCTACACGCGCAATGCGGAGCACATGAAGCCGATCCATCCCGAGTATGCGGCACACATCCTCAACGAGGTTGCTGCAAAGGATGCAATCTTCACTGCCGACACCGGTATGTGTAACGTGTGGACTGCGCGTTACATTGATCCCCTCGGGAGCCGTCGCCTGATTGGCTCTTTGCTCCACGGTTCGATGGCGAATGCTCTCCCAATGGCTATTGGCGCCCAGGTCGCATACCCGAATCGTCAGGTCGTTTCGGTCTCGGGTGACGGCGGCCTCGCAATGCTCTTGGGCGAATTGGTCACCGCGCGCATGCATGATTTGCCCATCAAGGTTGTCGTATTCAATAACTCGACGTTGGGCATGGTCAAGCTGGAGATGCTGGTCAACGGCCTTCCCGATTACGGCACCGATGTCCACGACGTCAACTACGCTGATGTTGCGTCTGCGGTCGGCTTCCACGGCGAGCGCGTCACGGAGCCAACGCGTCTGCGCGCGGCTCTCGAGGAAGCCTTCGCTTTCGACGGCCCGGCCCTAGTTGAAGTTATGACTGATCCGAATGCGCTTTCGCTTCCTCCTGAGATCCGTTCTGGCCAGGTGATTGGTTTCGCGACAGCGATGAGCAAGATCGTCTTGAACCGTGGCGCTGGCGAGGTCGTTTCAATGGCAACGTCGAATATGCGTAATATTCCTCGCCTGTAAGTCTGAGGGGGCGCTTTCTAACTTCCCTCATAGCGCTTCTTCTCCTTGACGAGGCCGTGGCCGGGTAGCCTGCACTTCTTCGCGCATCCCCGCCACGGCCTCGTCAATCAGGACACAGGTCCCACGTTTCTTTTGACACCAACACTCTCACCCTCAAGCATCAGCGATAATTTCTCCGCAATTCAGAAACTATCTCTATATTTTATTCCTAAAATTGCCGTTTTCTGCATACGCATGCGAATATGACACTTCGGGCTTATTTTGTAAATAAATTTGGTTTTTCCCTTTTTTATGACGAAGGCGTCCTAAACTGAAAGTGTCACCGTGTCAGAATCGACTAAGGAATCACCATGTCGCACTCATTTATTGCAGTCGCGAATATCGTGAATGGCGTTGATCTGGATACCTTCCCCCGCGTGGCTTCGAATTACCCACTTCATCAACTTCATCATGATGGGGTTCCTGATTCGATCCGGCTGGGAAGTTCTAGCATCTCACCCGCGACTGTACTGGAATAACCACTGCACCCCCGGCTCTGAGTGGATCAAATTCACCAAGGACAAGGTTTCGACCGTCCCCGGCGAGTTCACCGCTCGCGACGATCAGCGCAGTCTTCACCCGCTGATCTCCCTCCCCGGACGAGGCGAAATTGGACTTGGACGCGCATGGCACGCCCTGGTTACCTCGATCTGGCTGCTCAACGGCTTCATCTATGTCGCTCTGCTTTTTGGAACCGGCCAGTGGCGCCGCATCGTCCCTACGTCGTGGTCGATTTTCCCCGAGGCCTGGGAAAGCGCCAAGATCTACATGGGCTTGCAGATCCCTTCGATCGAGCACTTCCAGCCCTATGACGCTCTGCAGAAGCTCATGTACTTCACAGTCGTCTTCATCGTCGCACCTTTGATGATCGCAACCGGACCGATCATGTCCCCGACCTTCGCAGGACGTTTCCCCCGCTACGTCAAGCTCTTCCACAACCGTCAGACGGCGCGTTCCATTCACTTCCTTGGAATGGCTTTCTACTGCGTATTTGTGGTGATTCACGTGGCCCTGGTTTTCGTGGTTCACCCGCAGTACAACATCGCACACATGATGTTGGGCGAAAACTACAACGACATTACTGCAGCGCAATTCGCCCAGGCTGTGACGATGCTGATCCTTGGAATTGTTTTTGCAATTGCTCTATGGATCGGCGCTTCTTACTGGTCATTGGCAGACAAGCGCCGCGCACAGCGCCTGGTCTGGGGAGCTACCCAGCCTATCCGTTCACTTACCCTCGACAAGATGCATTCTCGTCAGGTCAAGACAGGCACTTTTACCGAAGACGATATTTCGCCTTTCCACTGGGTGAACACTCGTCCCCCGACACGCGAGCAATCGGAAGAATGGGTTGAAATGCGTGAACGCGGCTTCGAGGACTACCGCTTGGAGATTGGCGGCCTGGTCGAGGAAGAGAAGTCCTTCTCGATTGATGAACTCAAGGCACTTGGCCACGTCACCAACATCACCATGCACACCTGCATGCAGGGATGGACTGGCATTGCAAAGTGGGAAGGCATCCGTTTGAAGGACGTCTTAGCTTTGGTGAAGCCAACCGAGGGCGCGCGCTACGTCATGGTTACTTCCTACGGACACGTGGGACACATGTACGACGGCGGTCCGACAACCCCGTACTACGAGTGCCTCGACGCCTCCATGATTGACGATGATGAATGCATCCTGGCATGGGCCATGAACGGTGAGCCCCTGCCCGACGTTTACGGCGGTCCCCTGCGTCTGCGTGCTGATTCCCAACACGGTTACAAGATGGTCAAATGGGTTCACCGCATTGAATGGATTCACGACTACCACGATGTCGGAGACGGTCAAGGCGGTTCCCGTGAGGACTCCGGTCTGCAACACTTCGACGCACGCGCATAAAGCGCTGGGGGCCATCCGGCCTATCCACTCCTCTACGCCACACGAAGTCGGCAAAAGACACATGAAATAAGCTGTGTCATTCCACGACTTCGCGTGGAGAGCTAAGGAATTAAGGCGAGGTCGCACTGCCTCCAAGGCAACGGGCAGTCCCCTGCTACCCAGCACACGAAGTCGACAAAAGACACAGGCTATAATCCATGCTTTTCGTCGACTTCATGTGTTAATTACGAAGGCCGAACGCGACGGTCGCGCTTGAGACTCAAACGCAGGTGGGTCCCATCCAAACGGACGGGACCCACCTGCATATTTCGCGAGAGCCTATTCCTCGAGCATTCCTCTTTCTCTGAGCTTCGGTTACCTCAGAAACTCTGCTACCTCACGCGCTCGAACCTAAGTTCGAGGTCGAGGCAAAAGGAACACTCACGCCTGCTGACGTCGACGCATCAAGGCCACGCCCAGGGCAAGACCAAGAGCACCCAGACCAATGGCCGGAGCAGTATTCACACCGGTGTGTGCAAGGCCCTTCTTCGGAGGAAGCGTCGTACTCACGCTCGGCGAGGGAACAGTCGTTGACTCAGAAGGAGAAGGCACAGTCGTGGGCGGAGTAGTCACAGAGGGAGTCGGAGGGGTCGTGCGCAGCTGGCTCTCAACATTTCCCCAGCCGACGGTTTCGATGGCGACGGTCTTGGTCGCGGTCTGGCCGTTGACGTTTGCGGTGTTATTGAAAACGTTGCCGACCTTCAGGCCCTCGGGACTCTTCAGTTCGGTGTAGTACTTGAGCTCGTAGATCGCATCGTCATTCGAGTTCGGGAAAGAAGCAACAAAACCATCAGCAGTTTCGGTCATCGTGAAGGTGCCGCCGTTAATGGAACCACCAACCCATACGAGTTCGCTCGGATGCTGGTGGTAAGGATCGTTCCGATAGGCCGCAGTCGTATTCCACTTGAGCAGGCGCGCCTGCTGGTTCCTCACTCCATCATTGAAAAGTTTGTAGCCCCCATTGGAGGTGTCGAAGGTGTCAGTAATGGAAATAACCGGCGATTGAATCGATTGCGCAGGAATATGGATTTCCCACGTAAAGCGTTCGTTATGCCCTTCATGGAGTTGCCAGCCATACTTCCACGGCTGTTGAGGAACCCAGCTGTACTGATTTGAGATCACGTTGCCATGATCGATCTCGGCTTCGAGGGTCACCGAGTGGCCGATTGTAAAGCTAAAGCGATTCGTCGTCGTGGTTGTGGCCATGTCAGCTCGCACGTGGATATCACCCTTAGCGTTGACATGCGTATTCACGTAGCTGGTGAAGACACAGCTTACGGTCTGTCCGGTACCGAACGGCAGGGAGCATTTCAACGCAACACCGCCACCGTTCTTATCGATCACATCGAAATCGGCATTACGAGTACGTAGTTCCTGCGGAAGCTGGATTGTCAGAGTGTCGCCTTCAGAGACATTCTTTCCCGTCGTATCAAAAGTAAGATCCGCTGAAAATTCATCCCAAATCGTATTGGGACCGTTGGGGCTGGATTCGTTTGTCATCGTCACGCCGGTGACAACGTTGTTGATTTCCACTGCCGAGGCCGTGGGAACGCCTGGTCCAAAAGAAGTCAGTGCGCCCGCACCGACAAGTGCACATGTAAGGGCAGTAACGAGCGAAGCACGACTCAGTCCTTCGCGCGTTGCATCGATATTCATGACATTCCGTCTTTCTGGAGGGTAGTCACTTCCGTGACGTAACACCAAGAGGCTAGCACGTTATTTTCCAGTCTGATTTCAGCTTTTCTGCGCAAAAATGCGAATATTCCCAACAAGAAAACCGCGATTTTTCGACGAAATACCCAAGTTTTTTATATTAAAACACGTAATTTACGTGTAAATTTTCTTAGTAAAGTCCCAGTTTCTGACTACACGTAAAGAATTGGCATCAATGAAGAATCCACACACAGCAAAATTAATCAGTTTTCGCGGGACGCCAACTGACCGCACGGGAATATTCGCCAACTAACGCCCGCTCTGAACTGCAAAAACAACACTAATATGTACCGTGTGGCCCCCACCTTTTGGGTGGGGGCCACAGTTTCCGCTCTATTTTAGAGGCTCAGATTTTCACGCCTGCTGACGTCGACGCATCAAGGCCACACCAAGAGCAAGGCCGAGAGCCCCCAGACCGATCACCGGAGCAGCATTCACACCAGTGTGCGCAAGACTCTTCTTCGGAGGAACAACCGTCGTACTCACACTCGGCGAGGGAACAGTCGTTGAGCCAGAAGGAGAAGGCACAGTCGTGGGAGGAGTAGTCACAGAGGGCGTCGGAGGAGTTGTCTTCAACTGCCCCTCAAGTTCCCCCCATCCAACAGTCTCGATCGCAATAGTCCGTTCGGTCGATTTCCCGTTAACTACTGCAGTGTTCTTGAAGCTGGTGCCAACGGTTGCAGAACCAGGAATCTTGAGTTCTGTGTAGTACTTGAGCAAGTAGTAGGCATCGCTATTCGAGTTCGGGAAAGAAGCAACAAAGCCATCCACGGTCTCAGTCAAGGTGAAGGTTCCACCATTGACAGAACCGCCAATTTTGACGCTTTGTGCGGGATGTTGATGGTTCACATCCGCCTTGAAATCAGCCAATGAATTCCACTTGTACAAGCGCGTTTGCTGCCAAGCATTAGGCGCAGGATCGTTAAACAGCTTGTAGCCACCGTAGGAGGTGTCAAAGGTATCAGTAATGTTGATGGTATTCGACGTGATATTACGTTCGGGGAGGTAAATCTCCCATGTAAAACGATCGTTGTGGCCATCATGCAGCTGCCAACCATACTTGTAGGGATCAACAGGCGCATACCCGGTCGTATTCCTCACAATATTGCCATTAGCACAGTCGTCATCAGCGTAACAGTGTGATTAATTGTGAAGCTAAAAGAATCAGAAGTCGATTCGCGAGTCATATCCGCAAGAACATGAATATCGCCCTTCATATTCACATGTCGCTTTGCATAGTCGGTAAAGACACAGCTAAGCGATTGCCCCTCGCTGCCGGAATTGCACAATTAAGCGCAGTTCCACCGCCGTTCTTATCATCAACATCAAAGTGGGTAGCGCGAGTACGCAGTTCACTAGGCAACTGAATAGTAATCGTATCTCCTTCGGTCACAGCCTTACCGCTTGTATCGAAAGAGAAATCCATGACGTAGTTATCCCAGACATAGTTTGGCCCATGCGGATGCGAACTATTCGCCATCACCACGCCAGTAACAACATCAACCTCTGCTGCCTGAGCAGCAGGTAACGTCGGAGAGAACACAGTGAGAGCTCCCGCTCCCACAAATGCACAGGCAATCGTGCCAGCTACTGAAGCACGCAGCACGTGTGCATGCGTAGCATCGTTATTCATCACATTCTTGTCTTTCTGGAGGGATGTCACATACGTGACTCGACGCCCTCAGGCTAACACGATCACATTCAGCTTCAATTCAGCCTCCATTGCCTAAACAACAATTTTTTACCCTCTAAATCCGCGTAATTCCAACGTCTTTCGCGAACGCATCGAAAATCTTCCCCGGTACATTCCTGAATATTCTTCAATAAGTCTCAGTTTCTGACAGATCGTAAGAAATTAATAACTTGGAGGGAAGCCGCATTGCTCGAACTCCAAGCTTTCCAAGGACCATGAACTGACCAAAGGCACACATTCATGCAAATATCCCCTGATCACCGCTCATTTTGGGTAAAACCATGGGCCCCATCCACAAGGATGGGGCCCACGCTCATAGTTTCGTTTCTACACGAAGTTACATACTCGCCTTAGGCCGAGGCTTGCTCGCGACGACGCATGAGCGCGACGCCCAGGGCCAGTCCCAATGCTCCGAGAGCAATAGCAGGAGCAGTCATAGCACCAGTGTGGGCCAAGGAGGTCTTCGGTGAAGGGGTAGTCGACGTGCTCGGGGAGGGCGTGGCCTCGGTAGTGGACTCAGAGGGTGAAGGGGTCACCGTGGTTGCCGGAGGGGTCGAGGTTGTGGACGTCGGAGGGGTGGGACGACGATCAGCCTCGAGGTCACCCCAGCCAACTGTTTCAATCGCAATGTTGCGCTCAGCAGTCATGCCGTTGACATCGGCCTTGTTATTGAAGACGTTTCCAGGCTTTGCATTCTCCGGAATATTCAGCACGGTGTAGTACTTGATCATGTAGTACGCGTCGCTGTTGGAGTTCGGGAAAGAAGCAACGAAGCCAGTCGAAGTCTCGGTCATGGTGAAGGTGCCACCATTGACCGCTCCGCCAACAGGAATACTCTCAACGTAGTTCTGGTGACTCGGGTCAGCCTTGAAGTCATCAAGAGAGTTCCACTTGAGCAAGCGCGTTCGCTGCCAGGCATTCGGATCCGTTGAGGGGTCATTGAACAGCTTGTAACCGCCATTGGCAGTGTCGAAGGTGTCAGTCACTGAAATGGTGCCCGAGTGAATGTTGCGTTCCGGGATGTAGACCTCCCAGGTGAAACGTTCTTTGTGTCCCTCGTGCAGCTGCCAGCCAAACTTCCACGGAGTATCGGGAGCGTAGCCGTTCGTGTTCGGGATGACGTTGCCGTTTTCAATGTCCGCAGGCAGACGATGTCATGGCCAATCGTGAACTCAAAGTGCGTTGAGGTGGTCGCGCGAGTCATATCGGCGAGGACGTGAATGTCGCCCTTCATATTGACATGCTCATCGGCGTAATCAGTGAACGCACAGTGGAGGGTCTGGCCGACGCCGGCCGGGATAACGCACTTCATTGCGACACCACCGGTGTTCTTGTCGGTGACATCAAAGTAGGCTTCGCGGGTGCGCAGCTCGCTGGGCAACTGGATGGTGACAGTATCCGTTTCGGAAACATCCGTACCAGTCGTATCGAAGCTGAAGTCCATCGTGAAGTTATCCCACACATAGTTGGGGCCATTCGGAGTTGAACGGTTCTTCATTACGACGTTCTTGACGACATGGTTGACCTCGACGGGCACGTGATCCGCGCGAGATGGAGACGCGGTCATCACCGTCATCGCACCAGCACCGGAGAGTGCGCAGATCAGCGCACCTGCAATCGAGGCACGGCGGAAATGCGCGCCTGAAGCATTGAAAATCATGAACTTAAATCTTTCTCAAGAAGCGTCACTCACGTGACCAGATATCAACAGGTTAGCACGCTGACCTTCAGCATTACCCCAGACTAAATTTCGGAAACAATAACTATTCAGGATTGAGACACGGGTTTTCTATCGATTTTTCGGGACTAATGCGCAATTCATGTGTAAATGCTCATAGGAAAATCCCAGTTTTAACTTTTTGCAAATTGTTCACTGCGCGCGCTTGTATCCATGATGAACTCATTGCAGGCCCGCGCGAACAAATCTCTAAGGAGCAGGCTGATCTCCTCAGGCTACAGCCTTGCGACGTTGGCGTAGAGACATTCCAAGCGCCATTAGTAACGCTACACTGCCCAGCAGCATCCCAGAGTTGACTCCGGTATGCGCAAGCGCTTCCTTCGGACGAGGCGGAGTGCTGAGGCGAGGAGCAGGTGTAGTGATAGTGGTCGAGGCCGAAGGCGAGGGGGTTGGCGAGCTCGTTTGCGGAGTCGTCGCTGACGGTGTCGGAGTAGAGGTCCTCACCGAGGGGGTCGGGCTAGAGGTGCTTGGCGAAGGCGCCGGCGTAGAGGGGGGTCACGCTCGGAGTCGGTGCCGGCGTACTCGTCGTCGGGGTCGGAGTAGGGGTAGGCGTTGGCGTAGCCTTCAGCTCTCCATCAACGTCTCCCCACCCAACTGTTTCAATCGCAATCGTCTTTTCGGTAACCTGCCCGTTCACGACTGCAGTGTTCTTGAAGGTACTTCCGATTGTTGCGTTAGCGGGAACATTCAGTTCTGTGTAGTACTTGAGCAGGTAGTACGCATCGTTCTTTGAGTTCGGGAATGATGCAACGAACCCTTCAGAAGTTTCAGTCAGCGTGAATGTACCGCCATTAACCGAGCCATTGACTTTAATGCTTTCGGCATAGTTCTGATGCTCGGGATCAGCTTTAAAGTCATCAAGAGAATTCCACTTATACAGACGCGTCCGCTGCCAGGCATTTGCTCCGGGCTCATTGAATAGTTTGTAGCCGCCATGGGCAGTATCAAAGGTGTCAGTGACGCTGATGGTGTCCGATTGGATCTGACGCTCAGGAATAGAGACTTCCCACGTAAAACGCTCTGTGTGACCTTCATGCAATTGCCATCCATTTTTGTACGCGGTCTCAGGAGCGTAGCCATTCGTATTCTTGACGATATTTCCGTTTGGAACGGTCGCATCAATCTCAACACTGTGGTTAATCGTGAAGCTGAAAGTATCAGTAGTCGTTTGACGAACCATATCTGCCACAACGTGAATATCGCCCCTGGCATTGTCGTGCGTCGTCACATAGTCAGTGAAGGCACAGCTTAAGACTTGACCCTCACCTGCTGGAATCGAACATGTGAGCGCCACTCCCCCAGTGTCCCGATCTGTCACATTGAAAGATGCGGCTCGAGTGCGAAGCTCACTGGGCAGCTGAATGCTCAAAGTGTCATTTTCAGCGACAGTCTTACCAGTCGTATCGAAGGCGAAAGTCAGATTGTAGTTGTCATAGACATAGTTCGGACCAGCGGGCGTGGACCTATTTCGAATCATCGCGTTCGTGATGGCATTAATCTCTGCAGCTTGAGCGGGCGCAGCAAAGAGAAGCAATCCCTGTCAGTGCACTTACCCCCACAAGTGAGCACGCAACTACAGTCGCAAGCGGAACACGGCGCGTCCTCACGCTCGTAACGTCAAGATCCATGATGTCAACAGCTTTCTTCAGGAGGTGTCATTGAGCGACAGCTACCTGAATGCTATCACTGCAACAATCAGCCGCAACCCAGCTTTTCTTGAGTGAAACATCATTATTGCCCCGATATAGCCGAACTTATTCGACCCACTCACAGGTTTTTGACTCGATAGTCCCAAAACTGCTTCCAGTTAAAATTCAGCTTGAAATCTCTAGCAGAAAATCCCACTATGCGAAACCCCACGGGTTCAGGAGAGGTCTTCAGCAGCACTGACCCCGCGAATGCGAGCAGCGGGAGTAAAGCTCATCGCAATCCCAGCCACAACCGACAGCGCGATAAAGACATACATTGCAGCTTCGACACCCACAACAGACGCAAGAAGGCCTGCAGCGACCGATCCCAGGGGCATCACTCCCCACACCGCGAAACGGAAGGTCGCATTCATGCGCCCAAGCATCCACTTGGGACAGATTTCCTGCCGCAAACTCATCTGCGTCACGTTGTAGATGGTAATGAAGTACGAGTAAACCACTCCCGCACCGGCAATCACCCAGCCAGCGATCTCGGGCACGTGAAGCGCTACCGGCTGCAAGACAAGGATCGAGACTCCAATGACGTAAGTGATCACAATGCAACGCCCGATCCCTAGGCGCCCAAGCCACAGGGAACGTGTCATTGATCCAAGAATGCCACCAAGTGCACCCGCGCTCAGAAGGACCCCCAATTGCGTCGCATTCATGCCCAGTGTTCGAAGCACCAAAATTGGCAAGAGAACGCGCACCCCTGAACCCGTAAACGCAGCAAAGGAGATACACGAAAACAAAGGGAAAAGCAGGCGCTCATGTCGAACGAAGCTCAACCCCTCACGGATTTGCGCAAGCAGCGAGGCGTTGGGGCGTGCTGGTTGAGGTTCAGGCGTTCCAATCCGCCAAATGGCAACCGTTGAAAACACGTAAAGTTGCTGCGGTAAATACGTAGGCCAAAGGAGGCGCAAAGACGCCCAAAAGCCAGCCACCTAAACCCGGGCCACCCGCAGCGCCAACCTGGTACGAGGCCTCGAGCCGCCCATTCGCAGCCGCGATATACCGCGTGGATGCGATTGCAGGGACGTAGGACTGGTAGGCAACATCGAAAAAGACTGTCGCAAGCCCCAAGAGTGCAGCAACGATCATCAGGTGCGTGAGGGTAAAGGGTAAACCACTCATAGGCGATCGGAATCGAAATGAGCGCGAAAACCCGCGCAAGGTCAGAAACAATCATGACCCGGCGTTTACGCCAGCGATCAACCCACGCACCCGCGGGAAGACCAATCAGGAGAAATGCAAGTGTCTGCAAACCGGTAAGAATACCGATTTCAGACTCCGTGGCGTGCAATAGAGAGATAGCGATTGCAGAGGTTGCAAGAGTGGCTACTTGGAAACCGAACTCGGCTGCGGTCTGGCCCGCCCACAGGTGCATGAAAGCGGAATTGCGCGTGAGAGGATGGCTCAGCAACCGCCCAATCGCCCTGTTCACTTCTCCCCCATGCTGCTTTGCGTTATTTCTTCACTACCCCGATGGTGCAACCGTGCAAATCTGGGGAGTCCTCTCCGAATAGAAAAATACAAAACGACTTGAAAACCAAGTCGTTTTGTATCTTCTGTGCCCCCGAGACGATTCGAACGTCCGACACCCGCTTTAGGAGAGCGGTGCTCTATCCCCTGAGCTACGAGGGCGCACCCCCATAGACTACCATTTCGCGCAGCTCTTTCTCAGATGCGCTCGAAACGCCAAGGCTCGGGAGTGTTCAGCGCCTTGTCCACTCTTGTGCGGGATCAGGCAGCACGTCGTGATGCTTCGAAGGAACAACCATAACGGGACAGGTCGAGTGCGCGATCACCGTCTGCGAGGTCGATCCCAGCAAAATCCCGGCGAAGCCACCCCGGCCTCGGGTCCCCACAACAACAAGATCAACCGCGGTCGAGAACTCGATGAGCAGAGACGAGGGAGACCCATCAAGCGCATGTCGCGCGACCTTGCGCAAGCGTCCGTCCAGAGCTTGATCAACAGCCGCGTCAAGGCCTTCCTTGACGTCCTTCAGCATGGCATCGCGGTCGATATTTGCGGGAAGCCACGCCATCATGGTCGTCCCCGTTGCCATCGGTACGGCTGCGACCGCAGTGAGACGAGCATCCCATAGCTCGGCCTCGTCGATTGCCCGCTTCAGAGCAGAGGTTGCGCCCTCCGAGCCATCGGAACCAACAACGATTCTCTCAACCGGTGTGAATCCCTTACCGGAGGTATGACGCGGAACGATGACGACCGGGCACTTCGCGTGTGCAGGAAGAGCAGAGGAGACCGTTCCCAGCAGACGGTCTGCGAAGCCTCCCCCGCCGCGCGATCCCACCACGATCAGGTCAACTTCCTTGGACATATCGATGAGGATCCCCGCAGGATCGCCGGCCTCGACAACTCCATGCACGTTCGTTGCACCGATTTCACGCGCAAGATCGACGCCTTGCTGAACGATTTGGGACGCACCCTCCTTAAGAGCAGCGTCATCAAGAACCGCATAACCCCCATCAAGGGTTGCTGCCGCATAGGACGCAACTGCGTAGGTGCAAATAATGTGAAGGCGGCAGTCACGTACCTTTGAACGCTCAGCTGCCCACTTAACTGCTGCGTAGCTCTCCTTTGAGCCATCGACTCCGACCAAAATCACTTCTGATGTCCCCATGACTACCTCCTCGTGATTGCCGTCGCCTCTATTTTGCCCTATTTCACGGTGAAATGTCAGGGGTTCAGGATATCCCCAGAGAAATAGTGAAGGGGCCGCAGAAGCGACCCCTTCACTCACACAGGAAAACTCAGTAGCGCACGAAGCTGTAGTTACCCCACAGCGGCTGGATCTTCGTCACAGAGCCAGGAGTCGTTGCTTCGATAACCATTCCGTTACCGGCGTAGATACCCACGTGTCCGTAGGCGTGCCACACCAAGTCGCCGGGGCGAGCCTCGGAAGCCGAGACGAAGGTGCCTGCTGCACCCTGCGCACCGGAAGTACGGGGAATGGAGATACCAGCCCGGGCGTAGACGTACTGGGTGAAACCAGAGCAGTCGAAGCCCGCGGGGGTAGAGCCACCGTAGACATAAGGAATGCCAGTGAGAGACATTGCGATCGAGACGATGTCAGAGCCCGCGGGGTTCACTGCAGCAGACGAAGTGGCAGAAGCGCCAAGATCCGCGCGAGTGTAATCACGCGAAGCAGCATTCGTCGTTGCAACAGCAGCCGGGGCTTCAGCCGAAGCGGAAACTTCGTCACTAGCAGACCAGGCGATATCCGGGACCGAAACAGTCGTAGGCAGAACGGTCGCGGTGTTTGTGGAAGTATCGACCGCAGCTTCGTGAGCGGTAGGGGCTGCGGTTGCAGCTCCACCGACTACAGCAGTCAGTGCAAGTCCAGCGGCTGACGCAGCGGCAGTGCCACGAAGCGGAGTCTTGAACGACGTGAGAGTGTCAGCCAGGTCGAAAACAGGGGCCATCGGGCGGCGGGCCTTGCGGTGCCGCGGGGCAGGCTTTGCTGTTGTCACAATTTTCTCCTCTTAGACCTGCGAGGTGAGCTGTCGGGTTCGGGCGGGAGTGCCCGGCTTGGTTTCCCAAGCTTCACCCCAAGACCCCGAAGGGTCGGAATTGGTTTCCCCGCGTTGAACCTTAGTTTCCCAATCTCTTCGCGGTTCAACCTCGGTGAACGAAGAGCGGTCGGCTTTTTTCGCCTTGTTTCAGTCTAGCGTAGCATCCCCAAAATGTCACGCGAATGTAACGAAAGGATGACGAACTTATTACAGGTTTTCTTAAGGTTTTACAGGCATTTCCCAGACATGCTGGTCAGCGGGCTAATTCAGGTCGACAAACAAATGCGGAGAGAGCGCGAGCGGCAGCTGAACCGCACCCGTTTGTGTTACCGAACTCCCATCCGCAGCACGAGTCACCTCAAGGAGAACCTGCCGCGTATCCGCTTCAAAGGCGATTTCCGCACCTGGAAGAACCCCGAGGCGGGCAAAGTCAGCCAAGAGGTCGGTCTCTGCCTGAATGGGTTCCCCAATTCGGGTAACGACCGCGGAATTCGTGCCCCCCATCCGCAGGGCGAGCTCCATCGAGATCCCCGTAGACGTAGCATCGGTACCGGGAATGGGGTTTCCGTAGGGATCCGTCGTTGGGTTATTCAGAATTTCGCCGAGGCGTTTCTCAACTTGGTCCGACATGACATGTTCCCAGCGGCACGCTTCCTCGTGCGTACATGCCCAGTCCAAACCGATGACATCGGTGAGCAAGCGCTCTGCGAGGCGGTGCTTGCGAACCACTTCAACCGCCTTTTCGCGCCCCAAAGTTGTCAGTTCCAGCCTGCGATCCCCCATCACATGGACGAGGCCGTCGCGCTCCATTCGCCCCACTGTCTGTGAGACCGTCGGGCCAGAGTGCCCCAAGCGTTCAACGATGCGGGCACGCAGAGGCGTCACTCCATCTTCTTCGAGCTCGAAGATCGTCTTGAGATACATTTCGGTGGTATCAATCAGGTCGCTCACGGTTTCCTCCATGGCTAGGCACTGAGCCTAGAGTACATATTTCTCGCCACAGTGCGTGTCAAAGCGCACAAAACCGCGTGTTAGAGGGTGTCATGGGTACCACTCAGACCCCTAATTGGGTCAGGTGAGTGTTATCAATTCCCTTCGCCTTCACCGTGGTGCGCATGCGGGTTATCGATCTCAATGAGATGAGCACTGGCATGAAGGTGAACGCTCACATTCCACCGCTTCATGCTCCAAGCGGTCGCAACGACGGCAACAATCAAAGTAATAACCGAACCGACCCAGATCGAAGCACGAGCATCGATCACTTCACCAATCCATCCAACGAAAGGCGAACCGATGGGGGTCGACCCCATAACAACCATGCCGTAGAGGGCCAGGACACGTCCGCGCATCTCTTCAACAGTGGTTGTCTGCACCGTGGCATTCGCAGCAGTCAGCATCGTGATCATGGCGAAGCCGTTCGGAATACACATCAGTGCGTAGGTTTCATACGTCGGCATAAAAGCCAGAATCGTCGAGACAATGCTGAGCGCGATCGTCGAGCCCATGACAAGGCGCAAACGAGGCAGCTTACGCCTCGCAGCAAAGAGAGCACCGGACAAAGAACCAACCGCAATCAGCGTTCCCAAAATGCCGTATTGTCCCGCTCCCTTATGGAACACGCTTGTTGCCATGACAGCGGTCGTCAATTGCTGATTCAAGGTCAGAGCTGAAGCAACGCCAACGACGAGGATGATCAACAAAAGGTCCGGGCGGCCTCGGAGATAGACCAGGCCCTCACGCAACTGTCCCTTCTTGCGAGGAACTGGCCGACGCGGAACCAAATCGCGATGACGGATCGAGGTCGTAAACATCGCCGCAACAAGGAAGATTCCTGTGTTCACGAAGAAAACCCAGGCCTCGCCAACCCAATCAATCATCAAGCCCGAGATCGCGGGGCCAATCAAGCGAGCAAAGTTAAAGGCAACAGAGTTCAGCGCGACCGCATTGGTGATCGACCTTGCGGGCACAAGCTCCGAAACAAAAGCCTGACGGGCCGGCGAATCGAAAGATGCAGCAAGTCCCCCACCGAAAGCAAGAAGGTAGACCAACCACAAGCTCGCATGCCCTGTGAAGACCATGATCCCCAGCAAAAGACCGAAAACTCCAAAAGAGCATTGAGTGATCTGGATGATCGTCTTGCGGTCCACACGGTCAACGACGACACCGGCGTAAGGGCTGAAGAGTAGGAGCGGCAGAAACTGCAAGGCCGTAACGATACCGACTTGAAACGAAGAATTATCGGTCAGGACCGTGAGAACCAGCCAGTCCTGGGCAACGCGTTGCATCCACTGAGCCGAAGCCGCAAGGGCATTGGCAATGAACCAATGCCGAAAGCTTCGGTATTGCATGGATTGAAACGTCGTTGACACGAACTCCCCTACTTTCGTTTCATCTTCATTTGAGAATACGCCGCAAGGGAGAAATCTCTTGGAATAAACACGTGGGGGCAAGACACGATCACTCGTATCTCACCCCCACGCGAGGAAGGATCTAGATCAGGCTCCCAGAGCCGCTTGGATCGGACCCAAGAGGAAGTAGATGACGAAGAGAATCGACGCCAGCCACATCAGCGGATGAATCTTGCGTGCCTTACCAACGGCAATCTGGATGATCGTGTAGGCGATGAAGCCGACACCGATACCAGCCGAGATCGAGTAGGCGAAAGGCATGAAGGCGATGGTGAGGAATCCAGGGATCGCGAACTCCGGATCCTTCCAATCGACTTCCAGAACCTGGGCCATCATCAAGAAGCCAACGAAGACCAGTGCGGTCGAAGCTGCCTCGGTCGGAACCAGCTGAACGAGAGGCGACAGGAAGGTCGACAGCAGGAAGAGGACACCGGTGACAACCGAGGCCAGACCCGTACGCGCACCTTCACCCACACCTGAGGTCGACTCAATGTAGGACGTATTTGAGGAAACGCCACCCAGACCACCGGCAGCAGCAGCCAGAGAGTCGATGAGAAGGATGCGGCTGGAGTGAGGGGGGTTTCCACCATTATCCAAGAGGTCGCCTTCAGCACCCACAGCAACCATGGTTCCCATGGTGTCGAAGAAGTCCGCGAGCATCAGGGAGAAGATCAGCAGGACCACCGAGACGGCGCCGAGCTTGCCAAAAGCCCCAATGAAGTCAATCTGGAACAGGGAGTTAAAGGAAGGAATCGAGATGGGCGAACCGCTCAGGGAGGGAATAGTTTGTCCCCAGCCGGTAGGCGTGGTCTCGCTCTTCGCGGGAAGGTGGAGGATTGCCTGCAAGATGACGGCCAAGACGGTCGAGGAGACCAGGCCGATCAGCATTGCCCCCTTAACCTTGCGGACATACAAGATGATGGTGACAACCAAGCCGAAAACGAAGACCAGAGTTGGCCAGCCATCGAGAGAGCCTTTGATGCCAAGCTGAACCGGGGTTGAACCTGCGCGGATAATGCCCGCGTTAATCAGACCAACCAAGGACACGAAGAGGCCGATACCAACGGAGATCGCGGTCTTGAGCTGGTAGGGAACCGCGCGGAAAACGGCCTCGCGGAATCCTGTCAGAACCAAGACCGTAATGAGAATGCCTTCCCAGAAAATCAGGCCCATGGCCTCTTGGAAGGTCAGTTTTGCTCCAGAACAAGTGTGAAAGCAACGATGGCGTTCAAGCCCATGCCCGCGGCCAGAGCCAGCGGGTAGTTTGCGACCACACCCATGAGAATAGTCATGATGCCGGCAACCAAAGCGGTGCCGGCAGCAATTCCAGGGGCAGTGATGGAGCTACCCTCGGGCAGGGCAGCAGAAAGAATCAGAGGGTTAACAACAAGGATGTAGGCCATTGCGAAGAAGGTGACCACGCCACCTCGAATTTCACGGCCAACAGTGGATCCACGTTCGGAAATGTGGAAGAAAGCGTCAAGGGAATTTAGTGGCTTCGCGCTCGTGGGCGCTTTTTCTTGTGTGCTCACTCCCCAAATTTTCGCTGAAAAAACCCTCAAAGTGAAGCATGCTTCACCTAGCGAGACCAGTTTTGATTTGAGTCACTGACCTGCTTATAGTTCTTGTTTAGAACCAGTTCAGGTTGTTTAAGCGTCAATGCGTTCAGACTCGACAAGGAAGTCGTTCACACGAGAGGGCCGAACCGGCCAATCTGTCCCGTTATTGGGGACATCCGTTTCCCGAGTGCGCACCGCAGGCGTGATCCAAACTGACGACGCAGCCATCATCCGGAGCCCATTCGTTTGCGCATACTCCGAATGCTAGGCGCATCGAGCCGGCCATCTTCATCAAGAAGCCGCAGGTCGAGCAGGTCTGCTTCGGACGACGTCCACGCTTGGGGCCTCGCTCTGATTCGTACCAGCGCTGGGCAGCCTGCTCGTGTCCTTTTGCAGAAAGCACGCGCACGCGCCTAAACCAAGCTCACGATCAGTGGGAAGATCCGGATACTCACCGCTGTCTTCCAAGCCGGATTCCAAACGGTCATCGTCATCGCGATAGGGCAAGACATCATCGCGACTCACGTCACCGGGCTGAAGGCGTTCTTCCCAGGGAACCCATTCGGGGGCCAAAAGCGATCCTTCACCGGGAACCAGATCAACTTCGCAAACGGTGATCTTACGCGAGCGAGGAACTCGCGTCACGGTCACGGCCCAGCGCCACCCCACATAACCCGCGTCCGTGCACGCAAAGTAGTGCGTGCCCAGACGTTCCGCGTTCATCTCAAACGATAGATGTTCGCCAAGTGAAGATTCTCCCGCTATTTCGAGGGCATTCTCGCGCGCGAAATCAACCGCTTGGGCTAGTTGAGCATCCACGCGGTTATGAGCGGAAGTGTTCTTTTCAGGCATCAAAATCCTCTGCAACGGCTCGCATGACCTTCGCGATCTTTGCGGCATTTTCCGGGTAGTGGCCGCGGCGCAAAGACTCCGAGGAGGCATCAAGCAGCTTAATCAAGTCTTCGACGACGGAAACCATTGCTTCAGGCTTACGACGCTGTGCGCGCGCGACAGAGTGCGGCGCAGCGATTACACGAACAGATAGGGCCTGCGGACCTTTACGTCCATCAGCGATTCCATACTCGACACGAGTCCCGGGACGAGGAATCACGCCTTCAGGAAGAGCCGACGAGTGCAGAAAAACCTGTTCACCGTCTTCTCCTGTAATGAAGCCAAAACCGCGCTCGGCATCAAAAAACTTCACCTTACCAGTGGGCATTTCCGCACTCCTTCCTTTGTCATTTGGTTTACGACGTAACCACCATCATAGATGGCTCTCCACTCAGCCGCCGCATCGTCGTAAGCTAGTGGCTATGTTTTACCATGGTTTTCGCTCCCGGTGTATTGCGCTCTTTGCTGCAATTGCCTTTCGTATGCATGCCAATTGGCATGGCGCACGCCGATTCACCCGTGACCATCACCTCGACTGTCACAGACCCGCATTCTTTCCTGTCTGATTCTCAGGCACAGTCTGCCAGCCAAAGCCTCAGCAAGCTTAAGTCGGGTGGTCTGGACGCCTACGTCGTCTTGGTTACTGACTTTTCGGATCAGGCGCCGGTGAAGTGGTGCGAGGCCGCGGGAACCAAATCCGGCTTGTCGAATTCTTCTCTTGTCCTCGTGATCGCCACAGAGCAGCGCGTTGCGGCGACCTGCGGAAACACCGATCAGAAGGGAATCGCTGACTCCGCGGTTGTCAGCGCCTTCGCTGCCGCGAAGACGGAGCTTGGGAAAGCAAATCCGCTTGATGCAGACACTGTCGTTTCGGCGATTCAGGCCTATTCTTCGAGTTTGAAGGCTTCCCAGTCCAGCGGATCGACAACAACAAAGTCAACAACGCCAACGAAAACAAGTGCTGCTAAGCGTTCGTCGACCAGCACCAGCAGTAGTTCAGCCTTCCCCCTGAGTTCCGTTATCCTCTTTGTCTTCTTCTTGATCCTCCTGCCAATTATTCTCATCACCGCCATCGCGCGTTCGCAGCGCAAGACACGAAAGACCGTTGTCGGCACACAGGAACAGCAAAGGGTCCAGTCGACCCTGGACCTTGCACGCATGCTTCTTGACGCCGACGATGTCGTGCGCGCAAGCGAGGATGAGATCGAGTTTGCTCGCGCTCAATTCGGCCCCGATGCCGTTGCTTCTTTCTCCAGTGCGATTGATAACGCACGAGCCCTTGTGAGCCGAGGATTCGCCTTGCAACGCGGAAATGAGGACGGATCGCATCCCGTTTCTACCCAGGAAATGAATGACTTCATCAACCGCCTCAACGCGGCGATGAACCAGCTCGTTCAAGAAAGACAAAGCTTCACTGAGCGCCGCAATAAGGAAGCAAATATCGGCGAGCAGGTCAGCGATCTTCTCGACTCGATCGCCCAGACCCGCAATCAGATTTCGCAGGCTGAGATGGATCTGCAGACCCTCAAACTTGCTTATTCGGCCGAGGCTATCGCCTCTTTGATCGGTCGCCCTGACCAAGCACGCGCGCTCCTTGATCAAGCTGAGACGAGTGCAAAGGAAGCACTCGCAGCTCAGCAGTCCGGACAAAACGCCTACGAGACTCTAGAAGTTGCACGCCGCGCTCTGGCTCTTGCTCGCCACCAGCTTGAATCGATTACCCAAGCACCCGACCAGCTTGCTCGTTCTTCCGAGCTTCTGACCGCTGCGATCGGTTCGATCACTTCCGATATTTCTGATGTCACTCGCTTGAAGGCCGATCCGGTCGCCTTCAAGCCCTTGGTGGATTCAGCTCAGGCTGCCATTAGCGGAGGCCACGCTGCCCAAAACGGCCAGGGTGATCCTCTTGCTGCTCTGGAATCCTTGCGTCTTGCGGAGGCTTCGCTTGACGAGGCCTTGGCTCCTCTGCGTAGCGCCGAAGAGCGCGCCCAGCGTGCTCAGTCAGGAATCGATGCGCTCCTTTCGCAGGCAGATTCTGAGGTTGCACGCGCGAACCAGCACATCACAAGCCACGGATCCTTGGTCGGATTCGATGCGCGTTCCCAACTCTCTTTTTGCTCGCTCCGCACTCCAAAATGCGCACTCATTCCACAACCAGGGCAACGACGAGAGTGCTGCCGCCCAGGCGCGCACAGCAATTACCTACGCACAGGCAGCGATCACAGCCCCGCTCACTACTCCCCAGCAGTCATCCGGAAGCCGTATTGCGGATGGCCTCACCGGAGCCCTGGTCTGGTCGGTTCTCGATAGCATTCTTTCCTCGGGCGGCTCACACCGCCGTTCGTGGGGTAGCGATTGGGGCGGATCAAGCTGGGGTGGCGGAGGCTCCAGCAATAGTGGCAGTTTCGGCGGTTTTGGCGGTTCTTCAGGAGGTTTCGGCGGCTCCAGTGGATCAGGTCACACCGATTCTTTCTAGTTAAGGTATAGTTCAACCAACATCCCTTTCCCGCATCCCAAGGAGAAAACAATGGCGGAAAAGCAGACCATTCTCGGACGCATCTCTCAGCTGGCCAAAGGCCAACATCAACGCGCTCCTCGACCGCGCTGAAGACCCGCAGAAGATGCTCGATCAGCTCATTCGTGACTACACGAACTCCATTGCAGAGGCAGAAACCGCAGTCGCACAGACTGTCGGCAACCTCCGCTTGGCTGAAAAGGATTACGAAGAAGACGTCGCAGTCGCCGCAGACTGGGGACGCAAGGCGGCCGCGGCCTCGGCAAAGGCTGAGGAACTGCGCGCAGCCGGCGATCAGGCTGGCGCACAGAAGTGGGACGACCTCGCACGCGTCGCCATCGGCAAGCAGATCCAGTTCGAAGGCGAAGCAAAGACCGCTGAGCCCATCATTGCCTCGCAGCGCGAAGTTGTCGAGAAGCTCAAGACCGGTCTGACGCAGATGAAGGACAAGCTCGGAGAGCTCAAGATCAAGCGTGATCAGCTTGTTGCCCGTCAGAAGGCAGCCGAGGCTCAGGCACAGGTTACCGATGCTGTTTCCTCGATCAATATCCTCGATCCTTCCTCCGAACTCTCTCGCTTCGAAGACAAGGTTCGTCACACCGAGGCACTCGCGCAGGGCAAGGCAGAGGTCGCCGCATCTTCGCTGGACGCTCAGTTTGCCGAACTCGAGACCGATGCTTCGCAGGTCGAAATTGAAGCTCGTCTTGCAGCACTGAAGCAGCAGAACTGATTCATCACATAAAAAGTGTGGGTCCTGGATTCCAGGGCCCACACTTTTGCGTTTTAGATGTAATCGAAGGGATCGAAGGCGTCAATGTCGATGATGTGAATGCGCGGAAGCTGAACTTGGAAGGCATGCGCATCATATTCGAGGTCGATGATTTCGAGTCCCAAGTCCTCAAGTTCATGGAATTGGCTCGAGAGAAATTCCTTGAAGCACATGATCCCGACGCGATGCCCATTCTCAAGGAGTTCTTGAATTTGGGGAAGGAAATCCGCGTCGTGCGAGGCCAAGATGACCGACCCCACGCCCTTGTGGGCGATCGCCTCGAGGGTGCGTTGGATACCAACGTCAACAACTTTCATATCCTCGGGGCCCGCCAAGGGCAGCGCACGATAGCCCATCGCATGCAGAGCCTGAATGAAGCCCATGGGCAAGTAGCCAGAACTCCCGTTCAGGAAGAACAGGCCACGCACGTGCTGGTCCCAGAGCTGTTCGGTCGCCTCGCGAATACGATCCCAACGGGGTCGCTCTTCAGGGGTGGGTCGGCGCTCTAAAACGGATAGGCCAAGGGTGGCGTCAATATTCTCGCCATCGATCAGGAGGTAGGTCTCTTCGACGTCAACGGGATCCATAAAGCAATCCTATATGGCACTTCGGATCCCGTTGAGTGTTTTCACGCGTGCCCCGTCACCTAGTCTTCTTCGACCCAGTCGAAAGTTCTGGTCACGGCCTTCTTCCACAGACGGTACGTGCGATCACGCTCGGCGGCATCCATCGTAGGAGTCCAGCGTTTTCCTTCCTGCCAGTTGGCCACGATGTCTTCGGTTCCTGACCAGTAACCAACAGCAATCCCAGCTGCATAGGCCGCACCCAGCGCAGTCGTTTCAATGACTTTCGGGCGAACAACGTCTACGCCGCATAGGTCGGCTTGGAATTGCATGACGAGGTTGTCATGCGTCATTCCACCGTCAACTTTAAGTTCCTTGAGTGGCACTCCCGCATCCGCGTTCATTGCGTCGAGAACTTCGGCGCTTTGGAACGCCGTCGACTCTTCGACGGCGCGGGCGATGTGTCCCTTGGTGACATAGCGGGTCAGTCCCACAATTGCCCCGCGCGCATCCGAACGCCAGTAGGGGGCGAAGAGTCCTGAGAAGGCCGGGACAAAGTAGACTCCCCCCGTTATCGTCAACGCTCTGAGCAAGTGCCTGAATATCCTTCGATTCTTCAATGAGTCCCAGGTTGTCGCGCATCCACTGGGTGAGCGAACCGGCGATGGCGATCGAGCCTTCAAGGGCATAGACCGGATCCTGGTCGCCGATCTTGTAGGCAACCGTCGTCAACAGACCGTTTTCAGAAAAGACCGGCTCAGTGCCGGTGTTCATCAGCATGAAGCAGCCGGTTCCGTAGGTGTTCTTCGCCATGCCCTTTTCAAAGCAGGCCTGGCCGAAGGTTGCAGCTTGCTGATCACCGAGGATGCCCGAGATCGGAGTATCAATGAGCAAGCCATTCTTCCGCCCATAACCGTAGATCTCAGAAGAGGACTTGATTTCGGGGAGCATCGACATGGGAATCCCGAAGATCTCGCATACGTCCTGACGCCACTGAAGTGTACGGATATCCATGAGCATCGTGCGCGAGGCGTTGGTGACGTCGGTGCAGTGCACACCGCCATTGACCCCGCCCGTCAGATTCCACAAAACCCAGCAGTCGGTGTTGCCGAAGAGGAGGTCCCCGGCCTCGGCACGCTGACGTGCTCCCTCAACATTGTCGAGGACCCACTTAATCTTGAACCTGAGAAATAGGGTGAGAGCCCGAGGCCACAGATCTGACGGAAGCGATCGGGGCCTTCTTCCCCCTCGAGGTCTTTCACGATGTCGGAAGTACGCATGTCTTGCCAGACGATTGCGTTGTAGACCGGTTCGCCGGTGTTCTTATCCCACACCACGGTGGTCTCTCGCTGGTTTGTAATTCCGACAGCGGCAAGAGAGTGCCGGTTAATTTCAGCTTTCTGTAGGGCTTCGGCAACAACTGTTCGTACAGAACCCCAAATTTCCATTGGATCGTGTTCCACCCAGCCCGGATTGGGGAAAATCTGAGTGAATTCTTTCTGCCCAACGGAGACAATCTCACCGGAGTGATTGAAGATGATCGCTCGAGTGGAGGTTGTCCCTTGGTCGATCGCCATGACAAATTTTTCGGTAGTCATGAATGTCCTTTCAGAGTTGTTGCCACGTCGTTGTGTACTACTCAGGCGCAAGCGAGAAAGTAGATTGCGGCAGGGATGACGATGCGCACTCACAAAAAAAGAACACAGCGCCACGAACCACGATCCGGGAATCCTTCTAGTATCTCATTCATTGCGCGCTCACCATAATTTCGATGAACATTTGTTCACGCCTGAGGATCTCCCATTCTTGATTTGACTGGGTTCACTTACTCGCTTTTGGCGTAAACACGCGCCTCATCAAATGTATCCCGCTGCACGCTTGTGCATGGCATACTAGGAAATGTGACGATACGTGACGAGCAGGCGCATGAAGCAGCCTCGATGTACTACCTCCAGGGGCAGACGATGGAAACCATCGCCCGCCACCTCGGTGTGTCACGTTCATCCGTCTCCCGTCTACTGACCTACGCGCGTAATTCGGGCTTGGTCCGTATTTCTGTAGCCGCGACTCCCGGGAACCGGGGCTCACTTTCAGGGCAGATCAACGAGATTTTCGGAGTCCGCACCTCGGTCGTTCCCGTTCACGATATTCACACCGAAGTCAATCGCCTCCACAACGTTGCTCGCGTCGCTGCAGAACGACTAGTTGATCTTTTGAAACCCGGTGATACTTTAGGAATCGCCTGGGGTAATACGACATCTGAGGTCACGCGATGCCTGCCTCGCGTCAACCTTCCAGGGTCTACGGTTGTCCAGCTCAACGGTGCAGCAACTGCGACAGAATCCGGTGTCCCCTACGCCGACGCGATTATTTCGCGCGCTGCGACTGCTCTGGGCGCTCGCATGGTTCACTTCCCTGTTCCGGCCTTCTTCGACTTCCCGGAAACGAAGGAAGCGCTGTGGAGAGAGCGTTCAATTACCTCTGTGCTCGCGACCATCGATTCGGCAAATGTCGCTCTCTTCGGTGTCGGTTCTCTTTCCGCGCGTCTTCCTTCCCGCGTGTACTCCGGCGGATTCCTTGATGCTGACGAAATCGCTCAGGCACAAGAAGACGGCGTCGTGGGCGACGTGTGCACGGTCCTCATTCGCGAGGACGGCTCAACCGATATGGACTTAAACCGTCGCGCTTCGGGTCCTTTCCCCGAAACCTTGAAGAAGATCCCGAGGCGTCTTGCCGTCGTTGCGGGCGCTTCAAAAGCTCTCCCGCTTCTGGGAGCTCTACGCGCGGGAGTTATTACCGACCTTGTGCTTGATGACGGCGCTGCGCGCGAGCTTCTTGACCTGATCCGTCACCGCACGCACGCCTAAGCTCCGATGCGTTTCAACGGAGCGCGCGTGTATGCAAATAAACAGCGACCGGCCTCGTCATTGACGAAACCGGTCGCTGAATGCTTAAAGATCAGCCCAGGCGCTTGACCAGAGGGAAGGGGATCGTTTCGCGGATACCCTGGCCGGTGAGAACCATGAGCAGACGGTCGATGCCCATGCCCATGCCGCCGCACGGTGGGAAGCCCTGCTCCATGGCAACGAGGAAGTCCTCATCAAGCACCATGGCCTCGGGATCACCGTTGGCGGCCGCAAGCGCCTGCGCTTCAAAGCGCTCACGCTGAACGACCGGGTCGGCTAGCTCCGAGTAGGCGGTCGCCGTCTCAAAACCGCGCACATACAGGTCCCACTTTTCGGTGAGGCCAGGGCGCGAACGGTGGTAACGGGTCAGCGGAGAGGTGTCCTCCGGGAAGTCGTAGACGAAGGTCGGCGCCCACAGCTTGGAGCCGACAAGCTCCTCGAAGAGATCCTCAACGATCTTGCCGTTGACCTCATAGTCGTCAATCTCAAGGCCCACGCGATCCGCGAACTTCAGCAGCGTCTCACGAGGAGTATCCACCGTGATTTCCTCACCCAGGGCCTCGGAGGTGGAACCGTACAGGTCGATATGATCCCATTCACCTGAAAGGTCGTACTCGGTGCCATCTGCCAGCGTGACGATTTCCTGACCTTCAGACAGGCCGAAAGCATCGCGAGCCGACTGCTGGATCAGATTACGCGTCAGTTCGGCCATACCGTTGTAATCCGAGTATGCCTCGTATGCTTCCAAGGCGGTGAACTCGGGGCTGTGCGAGGAGTCCATGCCCTCATTACGGAAGTTGCGGTTGATTTCGAAGACGCGATCCACACCGCCGACGACCGCACGCTTGAGGTAGATCTCCGTCGCGATGCGCAGGTAGAGATCGGTGTCGAGCGCGTTCATGTGAGTGATAAAGGGACGAGCCGCGGCGCCGCCATGGATCATCTGCAACATCGGGGTTTCGAGTTCGATGTAGTCGCGGCGGAAGAAGTTCTCGCGGATCGAGCGGTTGACGGCCGCGCGGATACGGATCATGTCGCGCGCGGCGGGGCGTGTGATCAGGTCGAGCTCACGGCGACGGATGCGTTGATCCTCGGACAGGGTGATTTCTTCGCCGTCCTCGGTCGTCCAGGTCTTGGGCAGGGGGCGCAGCGCCTTCGAGGCGATCGCCCACGAGGCGTCGGGAGCGGGGAGGGCTGTCGGGGCGGCGTCGTAGGCAGCCTGGGACTCGGGGGTAACCTCGGCCGGGGTTGCGAAAATCGACAACTCGCCGCGCTTGGAGGAGATCACGCGACCGTGGACGAAGAGGTGATCGCCCAAGTCGACGTCGTTCTTGTAGGCGGCCAGGGACTCGGCGCCAACGGAAGCGGCGGAGAGCATGACCTGAATCTTGTTGCCTTCGCCGTCCATGAGGGTCGCGAAGCAGAGCTTGCCACCGTTGCGCGCAAGGATGACGCGGCCTGCCAGACCCACGTAGTCCTCGGTCTCTTCGCCGGCCTCGAGGTGCGCGTACTTCTCGCGCACCTGCTTAATGGTCGTTGTAATGGGCAGGCGCACCGGGTAGGCGGGGATCCCCGCATCCATCAGGCGTGCACGCTTGGCCGCGCGAACTTGTACTTGCTCTGGGGTGTCGTCAACAGGCGAATCAGTCATGTTCCCATCGTAGCGAAAGCCGAAGACATATCGAACTTCCAGCGCCCGCGCTGAGCAATTTCACACGCCTGAGCTCTTCAAACCTAAGTTTTGGGCTTGAGATGAGGACTCTGGGACATGTCCCAGAGCTGCCCCATTTTCAATAATGCGATTGTGCGAATCGACGAAAACAACGCTGGGAACCACCGAACGCACCTGCGACTCGGGGACCTGTGCGTAGGCCATGATGATGACCAGATCGTCAAGATTCACTAAATGAGCGGCAGCACCATTGAGCTGGATGACGCCACTCCCCCCGCTCACCGGCAATCGTGTAGGTCGACAGACGCGAACCATTATTCACGTCTGCGATATCCACCTTCTGACCGGGGACAATATTGGCAGCGTCAAGAAGATCCTCGTCAATGGTGATGGAACCGACGTAATGCAGGTCTGCACCCGTGACTCGCGCACGGTGAATTTTCCCGATCACCATGGTTCGGGTCATTTCACTCATCGAGCATCTCCAGAAACACTGACCATAACATCCGCGTTGTCGATCAAACGGGTCGCACCCACTCGCGCAGCAAGAAGAATTCGGGCTCGCATTGTTCTTGCGCTGCCCATCGTTCAAAGGAAGCCCCGCGAAGCTCGGTATTAACCTGGTCTGCTGCACTCCCGCTTCCCGCAAGCAAAGTGAAATCATCGTCATCCACAATTGCGACATAGTCAGGCTCAACGCCTTCTTCAGCGTCGAGAACCTGCTGGGCAGCACGCAAGACTTCACTGACGGGCACCCCGAGCGCAGCGGCGGCCCGGGCCTCGTCAATCGCCCGGGAAAGAGCACGCGCGTGCTCACGCTCAGTATCGCTGAGGTACTGGTTGCGCGAGGAGAGGGCAACACCATCACTATCACGCACAATCTCTACGCCCTGAATGCGCACGGGGATATCAAGATCTCGGACAAAAGTGCGGATCACAGCGAGCTGTTGAGCATCCTTCTGGCCAAAAAGCGCGACCTCCGGGCGGATCAGGTTCAAGGCCTTCGTGACAACCAAGGCGACACCTGCAAAGTGCGTCGGACGCGTTGCGCCTTCAAGGATGTGAGCGACAGCCCAGCATCGATACGCGTCGTTGCGGGAACCGGATAAGCATCGTCATTCGAGGGAGCCCAAACGACATCAGCACCCACTGTCGACAGCGCCTCCATATCCGCATCCAGAGTGCGCGGATAGGCATCATAGTCTTCTCCCGGCGCGAACTGCGTAGGGTTGACGAAGATCGTGACAACGACGTGATCAGCGAGTTCGTGGGCTTGCCGAACGAGTTCCAAATGGCCTCGGTGCAGCGCTCCCATAGTCATGACCAGCGCCACGCTGCCTTCAAGGGCACTAAGAGCCGCTGCTAGTTCTTCACGGGTATGCGTCAGTTGAGGCTTTGGATTCATATAAATAATTTTTCACCGAAAGGTACCCGAGGCGCCATTTTCACTGGGGTCTAACAGGTCACTTTTCGTCCATAGCACGCACGGCCTGGCGAATTTCTTGGGCAATAGGCGCGCTGATACGCCCCTCAAACTCCAAAAGATCCACAGTGTGGAGCGTCATCGAAGCGTAGGTCTTACTGACCTCGCGCAGGCGCTGCCCCCACTGGCCTTCCCCTTCAAGGTCTTCTTCGAGAGCCTTGGCTTCAAGGACTCGAAGGTGAGTGCGGATGGTTCCCGCATCACCTCGCGGAATCGGTCCGGAGATTCCCCGTTCTCCTGCTCGAAGCGCACGATCAAGCGCGGCCTCGCACAGAGGACGCAGGAAGGTCCCAGGATCTTCGATCCCGACAGTCGTCAAGACCTGCTTTGCCTGCGCAACAACTGCTGCAAGGAAATTTGCCCCGTGGTTCAAGGCAGCGTGGTAAACGCCGCGGTCTTCTTCGGAAACCTCGAAGGGCTCTCCACCCATCTCAACAACAAGCGCCTGCGCAATGGGAAGCGCGATGGCCGGAGCGGTCACAGCAAAAGGAGTACCGATCAGGCGAGGAATATCCACCGACGTGCCCGTAAAGGTCATCGCGGGGTGAATTGCCAGCGGAATCGCACCCGCTCGGGTTGCGGGTGCAAGAACTTCAATCCCGTGCGCTCCTGAGGTGTGGACGACCAGCTGCGAAGCCTTCCATGCACCGAGTTCCCCGAGGCCGGACACCAACCCCGCGAGTTGATCGTCGGGGACGGCCAGGAGAACCAATTCGCAGCTGCGAACGATCTCTTCTACGGGCAGGACCGGTATTCCCGGCAGGAGCGCGTCGGCACGTTCTCTCGACTCTTCAGAGGAAGCGCTGACTCCCACGAGTTTGTGTCCCACTGCGCGTAGGGCCGATCCAAGGACCGGACCGACGTGCCCCATGCCGATAATGCCAATATCTAGGCGTCCGCCACGCATGTTGAGCCTTACTGTGTCACTGGTGATGTCTCAAAGCCTGAGCGCACACCATTTTCCATGCGGAGCATCCACTTTTCGGGAGGCTCGCTTGCTCGCGTGACATGCCCGAGGTGGAGCAAGGTTTCCAGGTCCGCACTTACCTGCGTGGCATCCTGATGTTCCGCTTTCATGGTGAAGGGACCGGGAACCAAATGCATGTGAAGGGTGGCAACACCCAGGGCGCGTTCCAGCGGACCTGCCTTCGCACTGACGGACTGCAAACGCGCGATAGGTGCCCAGAAGCTCTTGCGCGTAAGCCACCCGTCTCGGACAACGAAAGTCGTCCGAGTAATTGCGCGGGCACGACGTTTGAAGAGGAATGGATCCAGAATGAAGGCTCGCGCTGACATTCGGACAAAACCGTTGCCATCCCCTGTTCCGGCGAGCGCAGCATCAATGAAACTCGGGATGTCATCGACCCCGAGGTCCTCGATAACTGCCCACAGTGCAAAGTTCACGTCCCGGCGTGTTCCCACGGGGATGAGGACATGAGAGCTCTGCTGTTTATTTTGATCAGTATCTTTTGCCCCGTAGCCCGCCTGCAGGATCAGCACGCGATACCACCCGAAGAAACGCCACAGGAATGGCTGCTGGATCTCAATCGCGTGGATTCGCCTGGGGGGAATTGTCTGAGAACGTGTACTCAGGAGCCCGCGACGCAGGCGCAGGCCGTCCGGGGAAATCGCAAGGCGGAAGTTGGCCTCGGAAGCAAAGCGATTCCAATGGAAGCTCGCAACGGAGAGCCCCACCATAGCCACACCACCGAGAGAGGCGGTGATTCCCGCCAAGCCGATATAGGGAATACTTGCAGCGCCGATAACAATGATCACGATCAATGCCAAGACAGAGACGAGCGCGCTCATCGAAAGAAGCTGCGAGCCGAGGAGACGTCCCATTGGCACTTGGTACAGTTCACGTTCGGGTGCAACTGGGATTGTGGATGGCGCAAAGACCTCACCCGTGTAGCTGAAGTTTGCCGGCTGAGGCATCGCGCCCGGTTGTGCGGGCATTGCCGGAGCTTGCGGGTATTGACCTTGCGGAACAGGGCTGTAGGGTGCCTGGGTACTCTGCGCGCTGCCGTAGGGAGCCTGGGTGGGAGCGTAGGGGGAGGCAGCCTGGGGCGCTCCATACGGTGCCGCGTACCCTTGACCTCCCATTGCCGAGGCCTGGGCTGGACTCTGTCCGCTCATCTTCAGTCCTGCTGCGCGAGCAAGAATTTCACCGCGCAAGGCTTCTAATTCAGAGACCTTGAGGAAACCGATCGTGATATTTGAATCCGAGCCACCAGCAACCTCAACGTCGAGTTTTCCCCAATCCAACAAGGCGTGCAAGGACCGGCTGGGTAATATCCACCGCTTGGATGCGGTCAAGGCGCGCGTGACGCTGATTCCGGTTCAGGATGCCTTTACGGAACCACAGCGCCGAATCAGTGAGCGCGTAGGCCGTCACTCGCCATTGAAGGAAGGTGTAGAGAAAAAGAAATGCGATGACAAGAATAGACACCAGCGCGACAAGGAAAAGCCTGTCCATAATGGCGTTTCCAAGCCCGGCGTTCATCGCTTCTTGGAGTTCATTGAGGTTTCGCACGGTAGCGAAAGCAATGATGGCAACAATGATCGGCCACACCTCGAGGAGAGGGGTGATGATGTGGACGCGTCTCCACAGCGAGGGGTCCACTCCCTGGTCTGCTGCAAACGTTCGCTGCGCAGAATTCATGATCACAGCCCCGCCATCTCAGCGCTCCCGCGCTGCGCAAGGTAGTCGCGGAGTTGGGCAGCTTGTTCGGAGGGAATGCCGTGGAGGTGAGCTGACGTCTGGGTCGATGCCGTGTGAATCACGATCGAGGAAATTCCGAACATACGCGCAATCGGGCCCTCGGAGATATCGACATACTGGATGCGGCCGTAGGGAACAATTGTCATTGAACGGAAGAACGCGCCTCGACGGATAAGGAAGTCATGTTCTCCCTGTGCCCATGCGAGGTTGCGAACTTGGCGTCCAATCAGCCATAGGAAATAGAGCCAGAGGAGGCCGACACACACAAGTGCTGCATAAAGAAGTGGCTGCGGGAATTCCTCCAAGATCTGCGTCATGACGACAATGGGGGCCGCAATGATGAGGAAGAAACTGTCAGGGAAATCCGACGAACAGTTGCCAGCGCACGCTTGACGGGATTGAAGATCACGCCCTGCGGTTCGAAGAGGGCACGGGAGGAGTTTTTGCTCATATAAAAATGATACGGGCAGACTCCGTCATCTCCGACAATCTCACAAATAAAATTTCACACAGTGGACATTCAGGCTTCGTCCAGAAAATTCACTCAAAATGTTCACTATGACGGAATTTGAGAACAATGGAGAAGCACGACTTTCTCGTCGTTGACGATGAACCCAATATCCGAGATCTTCTGGCCTCATCACTGCGATTCGCAGGATTCGATGTCATCACGGCAGAAGACGGTGCCTCGGCATACCACCAGGCACAGGAAGAACGCCCTGATCTGATCGTCTTGGACGTCATGCTTCCCGACATGGATGGTTTCACCGTGACCCGCCGCCTACGCGACGCTGGAATCACCATCCCCGTTTTGTTCCTGACCGCTCGCGACGATATGCGTGACAAGATCCAGGGCCTCACGGTCGGCGGCGACGACTACGTCACCAAGCCCTTCGGCCTCGAAGAAGTTGTTGCACGCATCCGCGCAATTCTGCGCCGCACGCTCGGCGAAAGTGGCGACGATGGCAAGCTTCGTGTCGCAGACCTCGTCATCGATGAGGACGCTCACGAAGTGACCCGCGCCGGCGTACCGATCGACCTCTCCCCCACCGAGTTCAAGCTTTTGCGCTACCTGATGATCAATCAGGGACGCGTCGTTTCCAAGATGCAGATCCTCGATCACGTGTGGGAATACGACTGGGACGGCGAAGTTGCGATCGTCGAATCCTACATTTCCTATCTGCGTCGCAAGCTTGCTGTTGAAGGTGCAAGCGGCGAGCTGATTCACACTAAGCGAGGCGTTGGATACATCCTGCGAGACGAAAACTAAGAGATGTATTCTCGCGGGGTCGTATACAAATTCTGGTCGTCACGTTCGTTGACGGCCAGAATTGTTGCGCTTACCGCGCTTCTTTTAACGCTCGGTCTTTCCCTTTCTGCAACGGTGATGATCGGCCTTTTGCAACGCCACCTCGTTGCACAAGTTGACGATGAACTCTCGTCGACAGTTCTGTCGCTGTCCTCGAAAGTCATCGAAACACCGCAGGAACTCGCCAAAGAGCCCAGTCTTCCGACTCTCTACTACCTGAACATTCACCGGGACTCGGAAGAGGATGTCACCTTACTCTCGGCCTCGACGCGCGACCACGCGGGTAAGCCACTAGTCCCCGAGCTCCTCAAGCCCGGAGAAAGCGCGAATACAGCTAGCGGATGGACCGACCCCATCACCGTTGAATCGACGAAGAAGGGCTCGATGTGGCGAGCCGTCATCGTTCCCATCACGCGCAAGGGTGAAACCACCCCCTCGGGAACGCTCACCGTCGCTCTGCCCCTCAACGACGTCCAATTCACCATCCAAAACATGGCGGGATACGTTGCGACAACGGCAATTGCGATCATCGCTATCGGAACGGGATTGGCAACCTATCTCGTGAGGCGTGCGCTTTCTCCGCTGCGTGGCATCGAGACGACAGCGGGTGAGATCGCTGCGGGAGACCTCACCCAGCGTGTTCCTTTCGCGCCGCCTTCTACCGAAGTCGGCTCACTCTCCAAGTCCTTGAACTCCATGCTCTCCCAGCTTGAGCAATCTTTCGCCGCGCGCGAAGAATCGGAGCGGAAGATCCGACGCTTCGTCTCCGATGCCTCGCACGAATTGCGCACTCCTCTTGCCGCAATCTCCGGCTACTGCGAGCTGTACTCGATGGGTGGAGTCCCAAGTGAACGCACGGGCGAAGTCATGGGACGTATCCGCTCTGAATCAACGCGCATGAGTTCTTTGGTTGAAGACCTCTTGACTCTGGCGCGCCTCGACGAGGGACGCCCGCTAGAAATCGTTGACGTCGACGTTATCGCTATGCTGCGCAATGCCCGTTTCGACCTGTCGGCTCTTGACCCAACCCGTCAGGTTGAAATTGAGAGCTTTGACTCGCAAGAACTCCCTCAATCCGTGTGGATTCAAGCCGATCGCGATCGACTCCAGCAGGTACTGACCAACATCATCGGCAACATCGTGCGCTACACGCCTCGTTCGTCACCGGTTGAAATCGCCGTCGCCCAGCGCCCCTCCAACGTTCTCATCGAGTTCAGAGATCACGGTCCGGGTATCGCTAAGGAAGACTTCGAAAAAGTCTTCCAGCGCTTCTACCGCACAGAGAACTCACGCGCGCGATCCCTCGGCGGGTCGGGACTTGGTTTGTCGATCGTCTCGTCGATCATCTCAGCCCACGGCGGGCACGCGGAACTCGCCAAGACGCCGGGCGGGGGGGCTGACCGTCCGCATCACCATGCCGATTGTGCAGTCCAAGGACCGCATCAACACACAGCCCGATGCATAAACGCGCTGGGAGATAACCGGGCGGGCGCTGTGTTGCCTCTGCGAGTTTTCTCGCGTTAAGATCACGGCCGTGCCAAGTGCCACGAAAGTGGCTAGCATGGCAAAGTAACATTGTCAGACTAGGAGTGAACGCTCATGGGTGCCGATGCACCTCAGTGGCTTTTTAGTTCCTTTGTGGACGCGATGCAAGAGATCGGGGCGAGCGCCCCGATTCCTGTTCTTGAGGCAGAAGCGCGTGACTTGATTTCTCGGTGGAACGCCCGAGGACGTTTTCTTCACAACACCCGCCACCTCCTGAAGACCCTGTCGCGTATTGACGAGATCGCTTCAACCGCGCACGATCCCGACGTACTTCGAGTTGCTTTGTGGTACCAGGGTGCAGTGCTCAATCGTAGTTTTGACATCTTCCGCCGCGGCGAAACGGGCGACGAGCAAGAGTTTGCGTCGCTGTATCACGCACGTTCACGCATGGAAACTCTGGGAGTGAGCGAGGATGTGATCTCGCGTATCCAAGAGCTCATGATGGCTCTCTTCACTCATCGCGCGGATCCTTCCGATATGGACGCTCAAGTCCTCATCGATGCGGATTTGGGAATGCTTGCCGCAAGCCCGCAAGATTTCAAGCGTTTCCGTGAGGCCTTGCGCCAAGAATGTACAGACTTGTGTGATCTTGAGTTTTTCCGCGCACGCCGGTTAGCAATTCGAAAGATCTTGAAGCGCGAGCAAATTTTCCACTCCCCTTTGGCCATCGGCTGGGAAGAAACGGCGCGCGCCAATCTTGAGGCTGAAAGCACGAAGCTGACGCGCCTCCTGAAGGACGCCGAGGCCGCCGGTGAGATCACCGATAGCGACGACGACTTCGACGTCGAGGACGGCCCGCAGGAGACTTCCCTTGACACTCCCGCCTCGGGGACGATGATCATTAGGCGCCGCCACCTCAATATCAAGAACCACACTCAGCCTTTTGACCGCGTTGATGAGGGGCTTTCCGCTCCTAGTTTGCCTTACGCAGTTGTTGAGTTACCAGAGTCAAAGATTGCGCTCACCTCAGAGGATCTTTCCACTGACGAGGCCGCCTCGCAGGAAACCCCTCAGGTGCAGCCGACCGGTGACCTTGGTGGTGTTTCTTCGCTGAGTGATGCTCCTACAGGTAGCCTCCCTGTGGATGCGACGCCGACAGATACTACGCTTGCCGGCGATGCGACCGTCAGCGCCGCGGCCGTCGACAGCGCACAAGATGACGCTACTGAAGCAAGCACAACGCCTCTTGCCGGGGTTCCAACAGTCGAGCGTACTTGGCTCCCGCCGCTTCAACAACGGGCTCTGAGATGGCTCCGAAGAACGCAGCGGACGAGGACGATACTTCGTCTTTGGAATCCGCTATTGAGGACCTTGATATTCCTGCACCCCCGCCGTTGTCCTGAGTATTTTCTTATTTCATGTCTTGTGAATCGGATTTAAGGTGCTGAATCCTTGTATTTGTCCACAGTGCGCGGGTTAATCCTTTTATCCACAGTTTGCAGTACGCGCTCGGCGGCAGAACACTGATTTTTCCTAGGCTGTGAGGACCATTTTTCTCACGCTAGGAGGAATTATGACCGTCTATTCGGTTGACTCTGGCCAGGTCGCATCCTGCGCCTCTCGCATCCAGGTAACTTGCGACAGCATTCGCGGGGAGGTTTCTGCTTTGATGCATGAGCTCCTTGCCCTGAAAGACTCGTGGCAAGGAGCTGCCTCAGCGCAATTTTCGGAGTCTGTGTCGTCATGGCAAACCACCCAAGCACAGGTCGAAACATCCTTGGATCAAATATCGACCTCGCTTTCGCACGCCGCACAAGTCTATGCAGATGCCGAAGCGCAAAGTATGGGGCTCTTTGCGCATTAAAAGCCGTTGGGGGGCGCGCCGCTTGGCGCGCCCCCCCAACGGGACTTAACCAGAAATGGTGTCTGAATCCTTAGCGGATCAGTACATTCCGCCCATTCCGCCGTCAGCAGGTGCTGCAGCCGGCGCCGGAGGCTCAGGCTTGTCGGCAACAACAGCTTCGGTGGTCAGGAACATTCCGGCGATCGAGGCTGCGTTCTGCAGAGCAGAGCGGGTAACCTTGACCGGATCGGAGATGCCCTGGGTCATGAGGTCGCCGTACTCGCCGGTTGCAGCGTTCAGACCGAAGCCGGGCTCCATCTGAGCAACGCGGTCGGCGACAACGCCACCCTCGAGGCCAGCGTTCTCTGCGATCTGCTTGAGAGGCGCGGAGATTGCTTCGCGAACGATGTTGACACCGGTTGCCTCGTCGCCCGAGAAGTTGAGCGAGTCAAGAGCGGAGGAAGCAGCCTGGATCAGTGCGACACCGCCACCTGCGACCAGGCCCTCTTCGGAGGCTGCGCGGGCGTTACGGATAGCATCTTCAATGCGGTGCTTACGTTCCTTGAGCTCAACCTCAGTTGCGGCGCCGGACTTGATGACGGCAACACCACCGGAGAGCTTTGCCAGGCGTTCCTGGAGCTTCTCGCGGTCGTAGTCGGAATCGGTGGTTTCGATTTCCTTGCGCAGCTGGCGAATGCGAGCCTGGATGTCTTCCTTTGCACCAAGTCCGTCAACGATGGTGGTTTCATCCTTGGAGACGATGACCTTGCGTGCACGGCCGAGGTCTTCGAGGGTGGCGTTCTCAAGGGAGAGGCCAACGGTCTCGGAGACAACTTCACCGGCGGTCAGGATTGCAACATCCTTGAGGATTGCCTTGCGACGGTCGCCGAAGCCGGGGGCCTTGATGGCGACGGACTTGAAGGTGCCACGAATGTTGTTGACAACCAGGGTTGCCAGCGCTTCGCCCTCGACGTCTTCAGCGATGATGAAGAGGGGCTTGCCGGTCTGCATAACCTTCTCGAGGACGGGCAGCAGTTCCTTGGCGTTGGTGACCTTGGTGTCGACCAGGAGGACGTAGGGATCCTCGAGGACGGCCTCTTGGCGCTCTGCGTCGTTGACGAAGTAAGCGGAGAGGAAGCCGCGCTCGAAGCGCATACCTTCGGTGGTCTCAAGGGTGGTGTCGAAGGAGTTGGTCTCTTCAACGGTCACGACGCCTTCGGAGCCGACCTTCTCGAATGCCTGAGCAATGAGCTTGCCGATTTCGGGGTCGTTTGCGGAGATCGATGCGGTTGCTGCGATCTGCTCGGTGGTCTCGACGGGCTTGGAATCCTTGTGCAGCTGGGCAACGATGGCCTCGACAGCTGCGTCAATGCCGCGCTTGAGGGCGATGGGGTTCGAACCGGCTGCAACGTTACGCAGGCCTTCGCGAACCAGAGCCTGAGCGAGGACGGTTGCGGTGGTGGTGCCGTCACCTGCGACGTCATCAGTCTTCTTCGCAACTTCCTTCACCAGCTCGGCGCCGATGCGCTCGAAGGGATCTTCGAGGTCGATTTCCTTAGCAACGGAAACGCCATCCTTGGTGATGATGGGGGCGCCCCACTTCTTGTCGAGAACGACGTTGCGGCCCTTGGGGCCCAGGGTGACCTTAACGGTGTCGGCGAGGAGGTTCAGACCGCGCTCCATGCCGCGGCGTGCCTCCTCATCGAAGTGAATGAGCTTTGTCATGTTCTTCTATCCTTCCGCGATGCGGATTGGACCGATGCCCGCGACGGACGACTCAGGTTCCTCCAGAGCCTCACCGGCCTTAGTGCTTATCACTCGGCACTCCCGAGTGCTAAGTCCAAGTCTGGCACTCTCAGCCTCAGAGTGCAAGACGGGCGACATGAGTTCACTGATAAAGAAAAACCCCGGTACCAAGTACCGGGGAGAAGCTCCCGCGACTGGATTCGAACCAGTAACCGTCCGATTAACAGTCGGATGCTCTGCCGTTGAGCTACGCGGGAAAGCGACAAAAAGAAATAGTACCGATGAAGTGGGCCAAGAGCAAATCCGAAAAGGGCATTCACTCATGGCCTGCCTCACATACCAATCACACCCATTCGGGATTGTCGGTATCCACACCGCTATCGCGAGCAGCACACTCGATTGCAGACGCGAGCCACCACGCAAAACCATCGAGCTGCGAGTCGTAGTGCGAGCGGAAACGCTCGTCGTGAATGTAGGAACGAGAAATCACATAGTGCTTCGCAGGAGTCACCGGGAAAAACTCACTGAGTAATTCCCGATGCAAGGCGACAAGAGCTGCCGCCTCCTCACTATCGGGGGCAACGCCCTGACGGATGGCTGCGATCATGTCCTTTTCGACCTGCTGAAAACGGTCAGCATTTCCCTGCCAGTCCGCCGCACTCCACGACGCAGTGCGGCGCTGAGATTCCTGCCAGTCGTCACTGTCACCGTAGAGTTGTTCAGCTTCCTCCTGATGCGCGGCAAAGTCAGCATCCCCAAGGATTGCCCAACTTCTTCCACGCTGAGAGAATTTTCGTTCATTGCATCCTCCAATAAGGTATCGATTGCTGCGATCATCTTGTCCGTCTGGTGGCGATGAGCAATAAGGCTCTCTCGCTGACGTTTGAGGTGCACAATCGCAGAGTCATCGGAATCAAGAAGCTCCTTGATATCCATCAGTTTCATTCCCGTCGCTCGATAGATGATGATCCTTTGGACCCGAGCACAGTCCTCGACCGAGTAGAGCCGGTAGTTTGACCAGCTCCGTTCGACAGGCACGAGGAGCCCCTGTGCCTCCCAGTGGTGAAGCGTTCGCACAGTCACCGAAAAGCGCTCAGCTACCTCGCCGACAGTGTAAAGAGTGCCGTCGTTGCTCATGTCATTCATTGTGAAGTCTCACGTCACGTCATGGTCAAGTCGAATGCGCAACGTGGCTTGATTGCGCAGCCGGGTGCGACGGCAGGGCCTGGCCGGGCTTCGAGCCGACGCGCCGAGCGAAAGCTCGCGGCGCGGACGGTGAGCGGGCGGGCCGTCGCACGCGGCTGCCGACGCTAAGCGGGCGGGCCGTCGCTCGCGGCCAGGCGGCTCCTCGCACGCGGCGCGGAAGGCGAGCGGGCGGGCCGGCGCACCCGGTCGAGGTTGATGCTTGGACAAACCGTCGCGCGCAAAGCGGAAACCCCGCCCTGCCGTAGCAGAACGGGGTTTCACAGCCCATGACGGGCGAAAGTCTGAATGAATCAGACGGGGAAAGTCACTTAAGGGTGACCTTGCCGCCGGCCTCTTCGATCTCAGCCTTAGCCTTCTCGGCGTCTTCCTTCTTGGCGTTCTCGAAGATGGTCGAGGGGGCGCCGTCAACCAGGTCCTTGGCTTCCTTGAGGCCCAGGCCGGTCAGAGCCTTGACGGCCTTGACGACGGCGATCTTCTTGTCGCCTGCGGACTCGAGGACAACCTCGAACTCGTCCTTCTCTTCAGCTGCGGGGGCATCGCCTGCGGCGGGAGCAGCAACGGCAACGGCTGCGGGAGCAGCAGCGGTGACGTCGAAGGTCTCTTCGAAGAGCTTCACGAAGTCGGAGAGCTCGATGAGGGGACATTTCCTTGAAAGCTTCGATGAGCTCGTCGTTGGAGAGCTTAGCCATGATTGGCATCCTTTCGATTTTGGCCTGCTACGTGAGCAGATTGTGGATGTGATCGCAAAGGCGGTTGCCCTTGCGGGCCTGTCACGTCAGGCCGCTTCGCCCTGCTTTTCACGCAGAGCATCGATGGTGCGCACCGTCTTGGACGGGAGCGCGTTGAAGGCGTATGCCGCCTGAGAGATCTTCGCCTTGAGGGCGCCTGCGGCCTTGGCCAACAGGACCTCGCGAGACTCGAGATCGGCAAGCTTCTTGACTGCCTCAGCGGAGAGCTGTGCGCCCTCCATAGCACCGGACTTCAGTACCAGCTGAGGATTCTCCTTGGCAAAATCACGCAGCGTCTTGGCAGCCTCAACGGGCTCGCCGGTGACGAAAGCGATAGCGGTCGGGCCCTTCAGGTCGGCCTCGAGGAAATCGAGACCAACTTCGCGAGCCGCCAGGATCGCCAGCGTGTTCTTTGCCACGGCGTAGGTCGCATTCTCGCCCAGGCCGCGACGCAGCTGCTTGAGCTGGCCAACGGTCAGGCCGCGGTACTCGGTCAGCAGGACAGCGTCAGCTCCGCGGAAACGCTCCACGAGCTCAGCAACTGCTGCAACCTTGTCGGACTTCGCCATGGTCCTCCTTTCAAAACTTCGCCGCCGGACGCGCAAAAAAAAGCCCGGCACGCAGGAAAGCGGCCGGGCTCAATAAAACCCACTTCGAAAGAAGTCACTCACCTGCGTCGGATGCTTTCGCACTTGGAATCCACCGAGGTGGATGACCGACGGTCTTCGGCAACGAATAGACTAACACGCCCACGCAGATGAATCCACCCTGCCGAATGTGGATCAGCACACCTCAAGGACGAGGAGGACAAGCGCCAGCGGACCGTCTTCAGACGAGGCGCCATCCCGCTGCCCGCGAGCGAGCCTCCCAGAATCCTCGGTATTGCCCCTCAGTATCCGCAAAGAGCTGCGCATGAGTACCAATTTGGGTAACACACCCATTCTCATCGAGGACGACGATCTGGTCAGCGGCCGTGATCGTATCAAGCTTGTGTGCAATAACGATGAGGGTCGCGTTACGACGCAATTTATCCATAGCGGCGGTCACACGGTGTTCGTTCTCGGGATCGAGGGCACTGGTGGCCTCGTCGAAAAGAACAATGGGAGAGTCTTTCAAGAGCGCTCGCGCGATGGATACGCGTTGGCGTTCGCCGCCGGAGAGCGCACGGCCGCCCTCGCCGACTGGAGTATCCCACCCCAGAGGTAGGCGCGCGACGATTTCATCGACACCACTCAGGTGCGCGGCTTCCTCGATCTCGGCGGCACTTGCATCGGGACGACCGACACGGACATTCGCCTCGAGGGTATCGTCAAACAAGTAGACGTCTTGGAAAACCAGAGAGAGCTGGGCCATGAGTTTCGCAGTATCCCAGCTGCGAACATCTCGATCACCCACACTCACGACGCCACTATCCACATCATAGAAACGGGCAATAAGACGGGCAATCGTCGTCTTCCCGCAGCCTGAAGGACCGACAATCGCAGTCATAGTGCCCGGCTCGACACGGAAGGACACACCCCGTAAGACGGGTTGATCGGCCTCGTAGGAGAAAACAACGTCCTCAAGCGCTACGGAAGCACTCAACTCAGTCGAATCGTCACTCTCCCCGTCTTCCGAGGCGGTGGGAAGCTCGGGCGCAGAAAGGATCTCATGACCGAGGTCAAGGACCGGGCGCCGAGTCTCGAAGGCGGAGGTGAGCATCCCAATATCAACAAGAATCTGCGTGAAACGCAGGAGCAGACCTATCGCAACAACTGCCTCCACAGGACTGACGCTTCCACCGACCGCCAGCAAGCCGATCGCACAGATCAGTGAGACGACAACGACTTGCGCGGCCATACCGTTGACGATTTGTCCCAGTGTTTCCCGGATAAGCGAGCGTCGAGCGGCCGCCCCATACAATTCTTCCGCCCGCTGGAGAGGCTCATAGGAGGCGGAGCGCCCACAAGCGCGCAAGGCTCCCTGTTTCGTCGCGTATTCGACAATGCGATGAGACAACTCTCGGGCGGGAGCTTCTTTCAAGGCCGACCCTGAAAGCAAGCAGCGGCGTGCAACCCACACTCCCCCCAGCAACGATCGGGACTGAGACAAGGCACACCACCCCTAGAACCGGTGAAAAAACGGTGATTCCCGCAAGCATTGTCAGTGAAGTAACGATCGCTGCAATCAGTGGCGAATACATGTGGGCAAAAATCTCGCCGAGCATCATAAGTTCGCGAGAGACAAGGCGCGAGGTCTTCCCAGCCGTATCCGCACGGAAAGCCCCAAGAGGCAGAGAGGCGATCTTATCTCCGATCGCGCGATGCATATTCGTGAGGAAATCGAAGGCCACCACGTAGGAGCGTATGGCTAGAAAATATTCCAAGATAAACGAGGCCGCTGCACACACGGCGAGCGCGATAAGCCACCCACGTAAATCCATACCCCACGCTGGCTGCCCTGATGTCAGTGCAATCGCCGCCGGAATGAATGAAATCAGAGAGAAACCCCGAACGAGCCCGACAATACAGGACAAGTACATGACGTGGGAGAATCCTGCGCGCCCCTCAGAAGAGAGAGGCTCACGCAGCCTGGAGATCAGCTCGAACATGTCAGTGTCCTTTCCCGGGTGCAGAAAGCTCACGCAGATACGGATGATCTGCGAGTTCGTCGGGCGTACCGCGCGCAATGAGACGTCCGGCCTCGAGGATGGCAATTTGATCGACACCAATAATCGACGCAGCCCGGTGAGCGATCACCAGAACTGTTTCCTTGAACGAGGCGGGTGAGAGCCGCCTGGATCTCGGCCTCGGCTTCGGGGTCTGTGAAGGCGGTGGCCTCGTCGAGCACAAGGATTGGCGCGTCGACAAGCAGTGCGCGCGCAATCGCAATGCGCTGGGCCTGCCCGCCCGAGGGATGGGCGTCTTCTCCTATGACGGAATCGAGGCCTCGTGGAAGGGAACGCGCGTAGTCGTCAATGCGGGCAGCGGTAGCAGCTGCCCAGATTGCCTCATCCTTGGCATCTGGCCTGCCCAGCGCAATGTTTTCACGCACGGATATGTCAAGAAGCTGCGGATCTTGGAGAACAAAAGACACGTGCCGGTAGAGGACGTCGGGAGCAATGGCTCGCACATCAACGCCTCCAATACGCACACTGCCCTGGTCTGGATCAGCAAAGCGGGCAACCAAGGTTGCGAGGGTGGACTTTCCAGAACCGGATGGGCCGATGAGCGCGGTCACTGTTCCTTCGGGAACTGTCAGACTGACCTCGTCTAGGGCACGTGTAGAACCATAAGAGAAGGACACTTTGTCAACCTCGACATCTGCGCCCACCGGTTCTTCACTTCCATCCGCCGATAGAGGGGCAACGGAAAGAAGGTCAACAATGCGCAGTGCGGCAGCTCCGGCGATCTGATAGGACCAAACCGTCGAACCCAACACCTCGATTGCGGCCGGAATGACAAGGGCGATCAACGCACAGGTAATGACTTGAACGGGACTCACGATCCCAGTAGCTGCCAGCGCCGAGCCTCCCGCTGTCGATATCAATAGAATCATCGAGGGCGAAACAGCAGCCTGCCCCAGCGCGGACCCTTTGAGCAATGGTCCACACCACGCAACGTAGAAGCGCGCAAAATCTTCAGCCGCGTGACTGAAGCGTTCATGTGCACGCCCGACAGTCCCAAATGCTTTTACGACGCTAATACCGGAAACAAACTCAACCATGGTTGCCGAGACACGCGTGAGGTACCGGTCCATCTCGGCAGTTTTCTCGCCCATGTCCCGCATCATCCAGGCATTCATGAGGGCGTAGATCGGCAAGGTGGCGATTGAGAGCAGGCCGAGGCGCCAGTCGATGATAAACGAGTAGATCAACAAAGAGAGGGCGCGCTCACCGCAGCAGCAGATTCAACTGGCGCATGGGCGATGACCGTATGAACATCGTGGGTGTCGTCCTGGATCGCCTTGCGCACAGCCCCCGAGTTCGTCGAGGTGAACCACGCGAGGGGTGCTGAAGCGAGAACTTTCACCATGCGCATGCGGACAAGATGACCGAAACGCACGTCCGCGAAATGAGTGACGCTCAAGGCGACAAAATAGATCCCATAGCGCATGCCAAATGCGCCAATGAGCCACATGAGCAGATTGATAACCTCACCGCGCTCAGGTGAGACCCCCGAACGCGCCGCAGCAAGAAGCACCTCACCTAGCTGGACGAGAATGACATAGGGAGCGACTGCAAGCGCACCGTAGAGGACGCCCAGTATCTGCGCCACGGTCATGGCCATACGGATGGGAGAAGTCAGCTCTTTGAACGCCTTTTGCCCAGCCTTATGTGCAGCGCGCGGGTCGTCGATTTGCACATCGCTAGTGGATGAACCGCGCTCTCCCATGCGGGCTTTCCTCTCCTGATCAGTGACAGTCATTAGTGCTCTCCTTCGCAGGCACAGGTTTCACCTAACGGGCTGAGTGTGATGAGCCGATCTGCGCACGCCGAGGCAAACTCACCGTCGTGGGTGACAACGATGACGGCTGCACCTTCGTCGGCAATGCGTCGCAGGGTGGCGGTAATTGAATCAAGGTGTCTGGCATCGACTCCCGAGGTTGGCTCGTCGAGGATGACGATGGGGCGTCTCGCTGCGCGTGCGGCAGCGATGACGAGGCGTTGTTTCTGCCCTCCCGAGAGGCTCAGGGGGTGGCGATCACCTAGGTTTGCGAGGTCGAAGTCGGCCAAGAGTTTTTCTCCGGCTTCTCCGCCGGCATCCGAGGCGCCAATGGTTAGTTCGCCGCTAAGGGTGTCGGAAAAGAGTTGACGCCCGGTGTCCTGCATGACGAGTGCGCACGCCGCGCGCCTGTGCCTGCGCGAGCTTGTCACACCGTCCAAGGAGATCTCTCCAGAGTTAGGGGCCGCCAATCCGCACAGCATACGGACAAGAGTCGTTTTGCCGACGCCATTGGCCCCGGCGATGCAGCTGATCTCTCCAGCGTAAAAATCAGCATTAAATTCATTGAAAATTGGGGTTTCCCCGTAGGAGAAGCTCAGGTTGCGGCACGAAAGACGGGGAGCCTCGTCAGGCGCGGACCCTTTCCCACGCCCTCGCGAGGTCACCCAAGTCTCGGGCGGACCCGGATCAACGAGGGTACGCAAGCCAAGAGAACAGCGTTCTTCATCCGTCATGGAATAGAACTCCTCGCCGCTCCAGCGCCTCGTCACCGCGCCAGCCTCCATGAGAAGAACCTGATCGGCAAGTCCCCTCAGGAAGTGAAGGCGATGCTCGACAACGACAATCGTCATGCCCTGTTCTTTGAGGGTGCCCAAAGCCTCGCGTACATCAGCGATGGCAGCGGGATCCAGGTTTGATGTCGGCTCATCGGCGAGGAGGACCGGAGCGCCAGATGCCAGCGCGCACGCAAGAGCTACCTTCTGGAGCTGTCCACCCGACAGCGTCGAAAGCTTGCGATCCATGAGCTTGTAGATCCCCATGAGTGTGGCGGCGCGCTCGCTGCTCTCGATCAATCTGCACGGTCTCTGCCATAGTTTTCACCGCAGAATGCGAGTTCCTCTGCAACGGTGTCGCAGAAAAATTGGGTGCGTGGGTTCTGGAAGACGGAGGAACACAGATGACCAACCTCGGTCAGGGGAACTTCGGAGAGGTCGCGCCCGTCGATCCGAACTGCCCCTTCCAGCTGTCCCGGAGTCATCTGCGGAACGAGGCCGGTGAGGGCCCGCATGAGCGTTGACTTTCCGCAGCCTGAGGAGCCACACACGAGGGTGAGGGTGCCCGGATGGGCAGACAGGTTGACCCCGCGCAGCGCATCGACGCGATCTCCCGTCAGCTCGCTGACGTAGGAGAACGACAGGGATTCAACATCAATCATGGGAGGACTCCCAAGTAACAGAAGAACTCAAGCACGATGACAACAGCCACGCACCCAAGGGCAAGCGCGTCCCAAACGGTTGCACGTAGAAGCGTCAGAGAGGTCGGCCGCGTCGACCCGCCCAAGCCTCGTACAACGCTGGATGCCGCCAGGTCGTCGGCGACGCGCGCGATCGAGGAAAGCAGGGGAACGAGGAAGCGCTCAGCGATCACCAGCGGGTGACGCAGCACGCCGCGCATCCTCAGGTCCACTCCGCGCATTTCCATGGCCTCACGGATGGCCACTGCTTCGGCCCCCACAGTCGGATGACGCGGAAGGCAACCACGAGAGCGTCAACGAAGACCCGCGGCAGGTGCACGGCACGCAAAGCGGCTTTCATCTGACCGATCCTGGTTGTGCGATACACGTAGAGTGCAAGGCCAAAGCCGGCAAAGAAAGCGAGCAAACCAGTACATGATCGCGCTGCACGTTCCGATGATGAGAACGATGCTCCGAGGCCAGCCGATCGACTGCATCCAAGCGATGAGAAAAGGGGAACCAAGGGTGACGACGTCGCAGATGAAGCAACCGAACCCCGTGTGCAGCGCGGACCGAGCGCTCACCTCCCATGCGAGGGCAACCACTACCAAGAGCTGAACGGCAACAAGGGTTGTCGTGGGACTCGCGCGCATGACGAGCGCATTGAGCACGAGAAGGGCTAAGAGCTTCGTGCGTGGGTCCAGCCTGCTCGACGACTCACCGGGAGCCGATTCGGCCGGCGAGATCTCAGGCAACGCCAGCCTTCGCGAAGTGCTTTGCGCAGCAGGAAGCGCCCGATGAGTCCACCGATGCACGCGACGATCATCGCAACAACGACCCACACGCTGATGACCGCGGGGCTAAAGAGGGCACGCATTCCATCCGCGTAGTCCTGGCCCATCTGGGACGCGACATCCGCGTAGTAGGAGTCTGGAGCAAAGAAAATCGGAGCAAGCGGGCCGATCATCCACAGGGAGAACAGCATGTACGCTGCGATGTTTCGAGGGGCACTCAGATATCCACCGCTGCGAGCGATGAGGTCAGCTAGGAAACCGAGGACAAGAGCGACCGGTGCGGTCACCCACGCATGTCCTGTCACGACCATGAGGAAGGCGACGATGCCCGCCATGATCGTGACCGTCCCAAACATGCGCGAGCGCACCATCATCAACATAACGACCGGGCCGTTCAGGAGGAGACCGACAATCCAGCCAACGAACATGAATGCTGGGCCGAAGAAGCCGAGCATTCCAGAGCACCACATGAGAATGAAATAGACGGCGGTAAATGCACCAATCGTGACAGCCGAGCGCGCCTTTGTCACGCCCGAGCTTGAAACCTGAGTCATGATCGCGACCTTTAACGATAATGAGGTTTATTGAATAAAGCTAAGGATAGCCTATCTTTTATGTAGGCTTGTAAGACCTTGTGCCCAATTGAAATAACACAAAGGCCCCCACGAGCGTTGCTCGTGGGGGCCTTAGAAAACGACTATCTGCCGTTAACCTCTAGTGCTTCAGGAAGCATCCTCGGAGGTCAGGGCGCGAGTCTTGGTGGCATCCAAGGGGATACCGGGGCCCATGGTCGTGGCGACCGTGGCCTTGATGATGTAACGGCCCTTTGCGGAAGCCGGCTTCAGACGCAGGATCTCATCGAGAACAACTGCGTAGTTCTCAACGAGCTGCTCGGCGGTGAAGGAAGCCTTACCGACGATGAAAGCCAGGTTTGCGTGCTTGTCGACACGGAACTCGATACGACCACCCTTGATCTCACGGACAGCCTTGGCGACGTCCATGGTCACGGTGCCGGTCTTGGGGTTCGGCATGAGGCCACGGGGACCCAGGACGCGGCCCAGACGGCCGACCTTGCCCATGAGGTCCGGGGTTGCAACGGCGACATCAAAGTCGGTGTAGCCCTTTGCGACCTTTTCGATGAGCTCGTCGCCGCCGACCTCGTCGGCTCCAGCGTCGAGTGCTTCCTGTGCGCGCTCGCCAACGGCGAAGACCAAGACCCGAGCGGTCTTACCGGTGCCGTGCGGCAGGGAAACGGTGCCTCGGACCATCTGATCCGCCTTGCGGGGATCAACACCCAGTCGCATAACAACCTCGACGGTTGAATCGAACTTGGTGACCGAGGTTTCCTTGGCCAAACGCATTGCGGCCAGGGGGCTGTACAGTTCGCCAGCGTGGATCTTCTCCGCCGCTGCGCGGTAGCTCTTAGAGCGCTTCGTCATTCTGCTTCTTCTCCTTGCAGGTGTGGGTGTCGGGCAGCGCCTGCCCTACCACGAGGTAATAAAGGGTCAGTCCTGAACAGTGATGCCCATGGAACGCGCGGTGCCCGCGACGATCTTGGAAGCGGCATCAATGTCATTGGCGTTGAGGTCAACCATCTTGGCCTGGGCGATTTCGCGCACCTGGTCCATGGTGATCGATCCAACCTTGGCGGTGTTCGGGGTACCCGAACCCTTTGCAACACCTGCAGCCTTCTTGATCATCTCGGAGGCCGGAGGGGTCTTGAGGACGAAGGTGAAGGAGCGATCTTCGTAGACGGTGATTTCAACCGGGACGATCGAACCGCGCTGCGACTCAGTTGCAGCGTTGTATGCCTTCGTGAATTCGACGATGTTAACGCCGTGCTGGCCCAGTGCGGGACCAACGGGCGGAGCAGGGGTCGCGGCGCCTGCAGCGATCTGCAGCTTAATGAGGCCGGTGACCTTCTTCTTCTTCGGTGCCATATTTCGGGTCTTTCTATTTCTTACTGGGCCGCGGAGACTACCGCGGCATGCATCCACGTGGCGCCCACAGGAAGAGCAACCTGCGGACATAGTCCACCCAGACGCACGAATCTACATCATAACGCGATGTCGGCGCTCCCCCAAGTCTTGGTGCTCGAGGTCACGCCACGAGGCGTTTACTCTTCGATCTTCTCGACCTGATCGAAGGTCAGCTCCATGGGGGTCTCACGCTCGAAGATGGTCAGGAGGACCTTCAGACGCTGGGTTTCAGGCATGATCTCAGAAATCACAGCGCTCATGGTGGCGAATGCACCGTCGATAACGGTGACAACCTCGCCGACCTCGAACTGGGTCTGAACTTCCTGGACGGGGGCGGGAGCGCTCTTCTCTTCTGCAGCCGCGGCCTCGAGAACATTCGGGGTCAGCAGCATAACGACCTCGTCGATCGAAAGCGGGACCGGGTTGTGCTGGTCACCCACGAAGCCGGTGACTGCGGGGGTTTCCTTCACCACACGGTAGGAGTCTTCGTTGAAGTCCATGCAGACGATGACGTAGCCGGGAATGCGCACGCGACGAACGCGCTTCTTCGCATTTCCGCGGTACTCCATGACGTACTCATCGGGAACCTCGACCTGGAAAATCGAGTCTTCCATGTTCTGGTTGGTAATACGCTGCTCAAGGTTTGCCTTCACCTTGCGCTCGTGACCGGAGTAGGTGTGAATGACGTACCAGTCGCCGGGAGACATGTAGAGTTCGCGGCGCAGCTTTTCGACCGGATCATCTTCTGACGAGGCCGCCTGCTCAGCTGCTTCTTCAACGCCAGCTTCCGCTTCGCCTTCTTCACGTGCTTCCTCGCGCTCGACGGGAGTATCTTCAAGGCGCTCTGCGACCTCGTCTTCGCGCTGTGCGGCAGTTTCCAGATCAGCTTCGGGCGCGATTCCACCGTCAAAGGTGTCGATCGGGGCCTCTTCGATATTGTCTAGGCTCACGGGTTTTCCTCCTGTGCTTAACGCTCACGCGGTGTTCGCGGCCGAGCCCTAGAAGAAACCCGCCTGCATTCCTGCGGGCGGGTTAACGGTTTCAGCCAAATACCAATGAGTTCAGTCTACCGAATAAGAAATCAAGAAGGCCAGTGAAAGCCATAATTGCGGCAACAAACACAATGACGACCAGGAAGTACGTCCAGGTCTCAGAACCGCTGGGATAAATGACTTTCTTCATCTCAGAGATCACCTGAGAGACAAAGATCACCATACGCTTGAAAATATTCGGGCGCTTTTCCTTGGTTTGAGGTGCGCCATCGCGCGAGGGGGTTGCACGCTTCTTCGTGCGATCCACCCGCGGGGATTCTTCACGGCGAGCCTGGGATTCGCTCATCGTTCCTCCAATAGTTATGCACCTGAGTGGCAGGGCAGGCGGGACTCGAACCCACAACCGCCGGTTTTGGAGACCGGTGCGCTACCAATTGCGCCACTGCCCTACTGCAACTCTTCCGAAAAAGACTTGCTCGGTTGAGTTTAGGGGAGATGAGGCCTCCTGTCCAACTCACCGCGATGCGTTCGCCTCATAAGCGCTCAAATTGTGACTCACACCAATAAATGGATCTATCCATGCCACAATGTTCGCGTGGATACTCAATCAGCCTCCCGCGTCTCAACGCGCTTCGCAAATATCACTCCCTCAGCGACCCTTGCCGTCGACGCTAAGGCCAAGGCACTGAAGGCCCAGGGACGCCCCGTCGTTGGTTTCGGTGCGGGCGAACCTGATTTCGCCACCCCCGATTACATTGTCGAGGCCGCCGTCAAGGCCGCGCGCAACCCCGCGATGCACCGCTACACGCCCGCCGCCGGCCTGCCCGCGCTGCGCGAGGCCATCGCTGAAAAGACCCTGCGCGACTCCGGCTACGAGGTCTCCCCCGCCGACATCGTCGTCACCAACGGCGGCAAGCAGGCCGTCTTCCAGGCCTTCGCGGCGCTGCTGAACCCCGGGGACGAGGCCATCCTCCCGACCCCCTACTGGACCACCTACCCCGAGGTCGTCAAGCTCGCCGGCGCGACCCCCATCGAGGTGTTCGCGGGCGCCGACCAGGACTACAAGGTGACCGTCGAGCAGCTCGAGGCCGCACGCACGCCTCGCACGAAGGTCCTCCTCATGTGCTCGCCGTCCAACCCGACGGGCAGCGTCTACACGCCCGAGGAACTGACCGCGATCGGCCAGTGGGCGCTTGAGCACGGCATCTGGGTCATCTCCGATGAGATCTACGAGCACCTGCTGTACGAGGAGGCGCAGACCGCGCACATCGTCAAGCTGGTGCCCGAGCTGGCCGACCAGGCCGTCATCCTCAACGGCGTTGCCAAGACCTACGCGATGACCGGCTGGCGAGTGGGCTGGATGATCGGCCCCTCCGACGTCATCAAGGCCGCCCTGTCCTTCCAGTCGCACCTGACCTCCAACGTCAACAACGTCGCCCAGGAGGCCGCGCGCGCCGCCGTGTCGGGTTCCCTAGATGCCGTGAACGAGATGCGGGTCGCCTTCGACCGTCGCCGCCGCACGATCGTTGACATGCTGCGCCAGATCGACGGCTTCGACGTCCCCACCCCCAAGGGCGCGTTCTACGTCTACCCCTCCGTCGAGCGTCTGCTGGGCCGCGAGATCCGTGGCCGCGTGGCCAACACGTCGGGCGAGCTCGCCGACCTGATCCTCGACGAGGTCGAGGTCGCGGCGGTCCCGGGCGAGGCCTTCGGCCCCTCCGGCTTCCTGCGCTTCTCCTACGCCCTGGCCGACGATGACCTCGTCGAGGGCATCACCCGCGTGCAGGAGCTCTTCGCCTGATGCACGTCTCGTTCGAACGGACAGAGCAGGAGGCCCCCTTCGGGACGGTCCTCCTCGCCCACGGGTACGCGGAGCACAGCGGGCGCTACGCCCACCTGCGCTGTGCGCTCACCCGCGCCGGTTACGACGTCGCCTACTACGACCACGCGGGCCACGGGACCTCCGAGGGTCCCCGCGCCCGCGTGGACGTGGGCGCGCTCATCCGCGACTTCGGCGACGCGCGCCGGGCAGCCCTCGCCCACGCGCGCACCCCGGACCTGTTCCTGTTCGGGCACTCGATGGGCGGGCTCATCGCTGCTGCCTCGACCATCCTTGACCCGACGCGGCTGCGCGGCACGGTGCTCTCCGCTCCGGCGCTGCGCCCACTCCCCCACGTCGCCCCTGCCCATGCCCGCATGCTGCTGCCTCTCGCGAGGCTGCGCCCCGGCCTCGTCGTGGCGAAGGGCGCGTCCGACATGGCGGTCTCCCCCCTGTCGCGCAACCCGCAGGTCCAGCGCGACTTCGACGCGGACCCGCTCACCTACAAGGGCGGCGTGCCGATCCTGACGGGCCTGACCTCGATCATTCAGGGCGACGAGGTCATCGCGCGCGCCAACCACCTGCGCACTCCGACGCTCGTCATGCACGGCTCCGGCGACCTGATGGCGGACCTGCGCGGCTCTCGCGAACTGGTTCGAAGGGCACGCGCGGCGCACCCCGACGCCGACATCCATCTGCGCATCATCGACGGCGCCTACCACGAGCTCCTCAACGAGCCCGAGGGTCCCGGCCTGATCCGCGACATCATCATCTGGCTCGGGGAGCACTAGGCCGTGGAAGCGCCTGCTGTCCCTAACCTGACGGCCCCGCGCCCCACCCCACCGGGCAGGCGCGACCTCGCGACCCTCCCCAAAGCGCACCTGCACCTGCATTTCACGGGTGCCATGGGGCCCACCACGATGGTGGAGATGGCGCGCACGCAGGGCGTGCGCCTGCCCCCTCACCTGCTGCACATCGACACGGCCTCCATGCCGGCCGACGGGCGCGGATGGTTCCGTTTCCAGCGCGCCTACGATTCCGCGCGGGCTTTTATGAACGCGCTGTCAAAAAGTGTGCAGTAGCGCTACCTAAAGTGTGTCCCGAGCTGTTACAATTGTCATATGGACATCTCGACGCGGAGAACACAACTCGACCAACCCAATGGACATGTCCTTGTCGCCCACGGTTATGCTGAGCATTCGGGACGTTTTGAAGGTCTGATCAATGCACTTCTCCAGGCTGGCTACGATGTGTCAACCTACGACCACTATGGTCATGGCACTTCCCCAGGCCCTCGCGCCAAGGTCGATGTCGGTCTGCTGATCAAGGACCACATCGCTGCTCGCCAACAGGCTCTTCACAATTCACGCTGCAATGAATTGATCCTCTTTGGGCATTCGATGGGTGGTTTGATTAGCGCTGCTTCTGCGCTGATCTACCGCAAGGATCTGCGCTGCATGGTCCTCACCGGACCCGCTTTCATTCCACTCCTCGAGCTTCCTAAGCCCTGTGGTTGGCAGACTTGGGAAACTGGCTCGCTATTTGCCGGGAGTACAGGCTCCGGCAGCACAGTCCATGCCCGAACATTCCGTACTTTCGCATGATCCCAGCGTCCAAGAAGCTTTCGACGCCGATCCTCTCAACTACCACGGCGCTCCCCCGCGTCTGACGCTCTCGACCATGGTGATTCAGGGCAAGAAGGCGCTCGAGCACGCGGATCGCCCTGACCCTGCCCCACGCTGATTTTTCCACGGCAGCGCCGATGAGCTCACCTCGCCGGAGGGTTCTGCAGAGTTTGTTGAGCGTGTACGTCATGCGCATCCCGACGCAGATATTGACCTGCGTGTCATCGATGGGGCCTACCACGAAGTCTTGAATGAGCCTGAGAAGGATATAATCCTACGCGACCTGCTCCTGTGGCTCGAGAAGCACTGATAGGGTCGACCTCTATTCCTCGCCAGCCTTCTCTTACCGTTCCAGCGCCGACTCCCCTTGGGCGACGACCGCTGTCCACGCTCCCCAAGGCGCACCTGCACCTGCACTTCACGGGTGCGATGCGTCCACAAACGCTGGTGGATATGGCGCAGGAAAAAGGCACTCGCCTTCCTCCTCACCTGTTGGACTTGGACCCCTTAACCGTGCCCGCGGACGCCCGCGGTTGGTTCCGTTTCCAGCGCTCCTACGATGCCGCGCGTCACCTCGTGCGTTCCGAGGCCGCGTGGCCAACACGTCGGGCGAGCTCGCTGACCTGATCCTCGATGAGGTTGAGGTCGCAGTTGTCCCGGGCGAAGCCTTCGGCCCCTCGGGCTTCATTCGCCTCTCCTACGCTTTGGTCGATGACGATTTGGTCGAGGGCGTGGGACGAATTCAGGAGCTTCTCTCCGAGGCTCGCTGACTCAGGGTTCCACTACGAAATCCCGCGCGGTAGGCACATCGCTAGCCGTGCGGGATTTTTCTTACTCTTCGTCAAGTCACACCCCAATATCGCTACCCAAATGACGCCTTGAGCTGTCACAATTGACACATGGACCTTTCAACTCGGCGCACTCACCTCGATCAGCCTCGCGGGCATGTCCTGATTGCCCATGGTTACGGCGAGCATTCGGGACGTTTTGAAGGACTCAGCACCGCTCTCCTCAACGCAGGCTACGATGTGTCCACTTATGACCACTACGGCCACGGCACTTCTCCCGGTCCTCGCGCCCAGGTCGACGTAGGTCTGCTGATCAAGGACCACATCAGTGCACGTCAGCAGGCTCTTCAGGATTCACGCTGCGATGAATTGATCCTCTTCGGACACTCGATGGGTGGTTTGATTACCGCCGCTTCTGCGCTGATCTACCGCAAGGATCTGCGCTGCATGGTCCTCACCGGACCCGCTTTCATTCCACTCCTCGAGCTTCCTAAGCCCGTGGTTGGCAGACTTGGGAAACTGGCTCGCTATTTGCCGGGAGTACAGGCTCCGGCAGCACAGTCCATGCCCGAACATTCCGTACTTTCGCATGATCCCAGCGTCCAAGAAGCTTTCGACGCCGATCCTCTCAACTACCACGGCGCTCCCCCGCGTCTGACGCTCTCGACCATGGTGATTCAGGGTAAGAAGGCGCTCGAGCACGCGGATCGCCTGACCTGCCCCACGCTGATTTTCCACGGCAGCGCCGATGAGCTCACCTCGCCGGAGGGTTCTGCAGAGTTTGTTGAGCGTGTACGTCATGCGCATCCCGACGCAGATATTGACCTGCGTGTCATCGATGGGGCCTACCACGAAGTCTTGAATGAGCCTGAGAAGGATATAATCCTACGCGACCTGCTCCTGTGGCTCGAGAAGCACTGATAGGGTCGACCTCTATTCCTCGCCAGCCTTCTCTTACCGTTCCAGCGCCGACTCCCCTTGGGCGACGACCGCTGTCCACGCTCCCCAAGGCGCACCTGCACCTGCACTTCACGGGTGCGATGCGTCCACAAACGCTGGTGGATATGGCGCAGGAAAAAGGCACTCGCCTTCCTCCTCACCTGTTGGACTTGGACCCCTTAACCGTGCCCGCGGACGCCCGCGGTTGGTTCCGTTTCCAGCGCTCCTACGATGCCGCGCGTCACCTCGTGCGTTCCGAGGCCGCGTGGCCAACACGTCGGGCGAGCTCGCTGACCTGATCCTCGATGAGGTTGAGGTCGCAGTTGTCCCGGGCGAAGCCTTCGGCCCCTCGGGCTTCATTCGCCTCTCCTACGCTTTGGTCGATGACGATTTGGTCGAGGGCGTGGGACGAATTCAGGAGCTTCTCTCTCTCCGAGGCTCGCTGACTCAGGGTTCCACTACGAAATCCCGCGCGGTAGGCACATCGCTAGCCGTGCGGGATTTTTCTTACTCTTCGTCAAGTCACACCCCAATATCGCTACCCAAATGACGCCTTGAGCTGTCACAATTGACACATGGACCTTTCAACTCGGCGCACTCACCTCGATCAGCCTCGCGGGCATGTCCTGATTGCCCATGGTTACGGCGAGCATTCGGGACGTTTTGAAGGACTCAGCACCGCTCTCCTCAACGCAGGCTACGATGTGTCCACTTATGACCACTACGGCCACGGCACTTCTCCCGGTCCTCGCGCCCAGGTCGACGTAGGTCTGCTGATCAAGGACCACATCAGTGCACGTCAGCAGGCTCTTCAGGATTCACGCTGCGATGAATTGATCCTCTTCGGACACTCGATGGGTGGTTTGATTACCGCCGCTTCTGCGCTGATCTACCGCAAGGATCTGCGCTGCATGGTCCTCACCGGCCCCGCTTTCATCCCACTCCCCGAGCTCCCCTCGCCGGTGGTTGGCGGCCTCGGGAAACTAGCTCGCTATCTGCCGGGAGTGCAGATTCCTGCGGCCCAGTCCACGCCCGAGCATTCCTGCTTTCGCGCGATCCCAGCGTTCAGGAAGCTTTCGACGACGATCCGCTCAACTACCACGGCGCTCCCCCGCTTCTGACGGCCTCGACCATGGTGATTCAAGGCAAGAAGGCGCTCGAACATGCGGATCGCCTGACCTGCCCCACGCTGATTTTCCACGGTGGCGCTGATGAACTGACCTCACCGGAGGGCTCTGCAGAGTTTGTTGCGCGCGTGCTCGAGGCTCACCCCGACGCAGATATTCACCTGCGCGTCATCGATGGGGCTTGCCACGAGGTTCTCAACGAGCCTGAGAAGGCCATGGTCCTACGCGACCTACTCCTGTGGGTCGAGAAGCACTGATGGAGCAGCATCAAGCATCTCGCCAGCTTTCACTAACGGTCCCAGCACCGACTCCCCCCGGGCGTCGGCCGTTGTCCACTCTGCCAAAAGCGCACCTGCATCTGCACTTCACGGGTGCGATGCGACCGCAAACTCTGATCGATATGGCCCGCGAGAAGGGCACTCGCCTTCCGCCGCACCTGCTTGATCTTGATCCCCTGACCGTACCCGCGGACGCCCGCGGATGGTTCCGTTTCCAGCGCTCTTACGATGCCGCGCGAGCTTTGGTCCGTTCCGAAGCCGCGATGCGACGGATCGTTGCCGAGGCCGCGGAAGATGATGCGGCCGAGGGCTCGCGTCGCCTCGAAATGCAGGTCGACCCCACGTCTTACGCGCCTTGGGTTGGCGGGATTACTCCCGCTTTGGAGATCATCATTGACGAGGCGATCGCCGCGGGGAAGCGCACGGGCGTTGAAGTTGCATTGATCGTTGCGGCCTCGCGAATTCGCCATCCCCTTGACGCGCGAACGCTTGCGCGTCTGGCAGTTCAGTACGCGGGTGATGGCCCCGGACAGGTTGTGGGCTTTGGTCTGTCCAATGATGAGCGCGTTGGCGATACCTCAGCGTTTGCGCCCGCTTTCCGCATTGCCCGCGAGGGCGGTTTGGCCTCGGTTCCTCACGGCGGTGAGCTTTTGGGCCCGGAGTCTGTGATGAATGTTGTTTCAGCCCTGCACCCGACGCGTTTGGGGCACGGCGTGCGCACCAGTGAAGATCCCGATTTGTTGCGGCGTTTGATTGACGCGGATATTTCTTTCGAAGTGTGTCCGACCTCGAATATTCACTTGGGGGTCTTCCCAGATTTTGCGTCGGTTCCGCTCATGCGCTTTATCGAGGCCGGCGCGCGCGTTGCTCTTTCGGCCGACGACCCCCTGTTGTTCCATTCGCGCGTGGTTGCCCAGTACGAGGCCGCGCGCGATGTTTTCGGGCTCTCTGATGCGCAGCTGGCAGATTTGGCACGCCAGTCCATTGATGCGTCTTTGGCTAGCGAGGCCTCGAAACGCGTGTGGAAAGCGGAAATCGCTCAGTGGCTCGCGGCCCCGCCCGCGGCCTAAGTATCCCTCTTCACCAATAGTGCATGCGTGCACTATCATGCACTTATGACGCGTTTTAATCGGGAGGACGCACCATTGCTTGTGCGCGAAGCACGCACTGATGCTTCACTTACACAGGCTGAACTAGCGGGGATGACCGGAATGAGCCAGTCGACCCTCGCACAAATCGAAGCTGGGAAACGTGCTGTATCCACCGAGCTTCTAGAGAAAATTCTTCGCGCTGCCGACTATCGTCCTTCCCTGCCACTAGCCCGCTACGCACCCTCCATCAGCCGCTATGCCATGGAACGGGGGCTAGATTCCCTCCGCGTCTTTGGTTCCGTCGCTCAGGGAACGGACGGCTTTGAATCAGATATTGATCTGATCGGTACCCCCACCCGCGAGCTGTCACTGTTTGAGCTGGCAGATATCGCCTCGTTTACAAGCGAACTCACGGGATTTCCTACCGAAGTCCACGCGGATACACAAGTACCCGAGGCCCTGCGGAACATCATTGACGAGGCGGTACCACTGTGAGCGATCCCTTGTCTTTCACGCCTCGACCACGTGCGTCGAAAAGACATACACCCAGCTTCGACGTCGATAACTTCTTACGTGAACTTGATGTCATCACCCGACGCGTCGAACGGGTTGCTGGGGTCCCCGCTGAGGCCTTCAACGCCGATTGCCCCGAATACGACTCGGCGTGCATGGTGATCATCCGGCTCGCAGGTTTCCTGGAGCGCGAGGAATACGCGCCATACATGGATACCCTCACCTTAGTCGAGAGGCGCGCGCTGCGGACGACTCGGAACATCGCGGCGCATTCGGGGTACCAAAGCATGGATGACAAACTTCTGTGGACGGCCGTTACCCGCAATGTTCCCGATATGATCGAACGCCTGCGCACCGCGGTTCAGGCAGATAGATAACAGCCGCGCGGATAAATAATTAGCCGGTTCACAAGGTTGACGAAGATCCGCGTTACCACTCAATACCGATGGCAACAGGCTCAGGAACAAGAGTCACGCCATAGGCGTCAAAGACGCGCCTGCGCACAGCGCGCGCCAAGGCCTCGATGTCTGCGCCGCTTGCGCCCCCACGATTTGTCAGCGCGAGCACGTGCTTGGTCGACAAGGATGCGCGAGGCGGATCACCGGCCTCGGGAAGATGGAAACCCTTGGAGCAGCCCGCGTGGTCGATGAGCCAAGCGGCGCTGGTCTTCACCAGTCCCTCCCCCGCCGGGAAACGAGGAGCCTCTTCGGGGAGCGCGGCGGCCACAGCCTCGGGGAGAATGGGGTTGGTGAAGAAAGATCCCGCGCTCCACGTATCGTGGTCCTCCGGGTTTAGAACCATTCCCTTCCCCGCGCGCAGCTCAAGCACGGTCGAGCGGACCAGGGAAGCCTCGGCACGCTCCCCAGCTTCCACTCCCAGGCGCCGCGCGAGTTCGGAGTACATGACGGGCGCACTCAGGGATGAGCGCTCGAGGCGGAAGTCGACGCTCAACACGACCCAACGCCCCGTCGGTCCCCACACGCGGCCGGGAAGACCGGGCTGACCAATGCTGTGCTTGATCGCGGAGGAACGGTAGGCAAAACCTAGCTCTGAGGGGAGCAGACGGACGATGCGCTGCTCGAGGCGGTCATAAGCCTCGACGCTGTGAATTGTTTCAGCAACCTCATGTCCGTAGGCACCCACGTTCTGTACCGGGGACGCTCCCGCGCTTCCGGGGATCCCCGACAAGGCCTCGATACCGGACAAGTGCTCGTCGATGCTCCACGCAACAAAGTCATCCCAGACCGTGCCGGCCCACACGCGGACGATCACCGAGTCAGCCGCGTCCTCTTCAACAATGCGCGCAATCTCTGCACCCGGGCGCACAGCGACGACAGTTCCATCAAAAGGATCATCCGATGCAAGCAGATTCGATCCGCCGCCCAGAACTAAAAGCTGGCGCTGTTCCTCATCTGCCGCGCGAACGCCAGCAACCAATTCCTCACTGGAAGTCACGCGAACAAGGCGAGAAACCTCTCCGCCCACGCGAAAGGTCGTCAATTCAGCAAGAGTCGTCATGACTCAAGATTAGTCGTCAAGAGGTGCAACGGCTCGCACGCGCCCCCGCTGGTCCGGAACCTGACCGGCCAACACGATAGCCAGACACACCGGGAGCACGACGAAAACGAGCGCACGGTGGTAGCCAACGTGATCCGCAATAAGACCTAAAATCGGCGGTCCAATGAGCGCCGAACCATAATTCACGGTCGAAAGGACCGACACTCGCGCAGGCGTCATGACGGGATCAACGCTCAGGGCGGAAATACCCAGAGGGAACACCAAGGACGCACCGATACCCCACAAGGCAACACCGACAAGCGCAAGAATATGATGCGGCGCAAAGGCAACAAGCGTCAGGCCAATGATCGCGCAGCCCATGGTGAATCGGAGCAGATGCGGCGCTCCGAAACGCCTCTCCAAACGCGGGGATCCGAAACGCATGATCGTCATCATCAGCAAGAAAAAAGCAAAGATTGCCGACGCGCTCGACGTGGCAAAACCATAACCGTCGACCATCGACAGGTTCAGCCAGTCGTTAGCGGCGCCTTCCAGAAGTCCTCCGCTCATCACCATGAGAGCAATCAGAACCGTGCGACGCTCGCGCCAAGCCAAACGGGTCAAGCCCTTCTTCGCATTGCCTGCCGAGGCCTCGTCCCCTTCACTCACGGGGCTTTCCTTAGCGGGTTCAAGAGCGGCGACCTCGTCCTGACTGAGGTAGAAGCCAACGGAAACACCGCAGACAATAAGCTCAAGAGCAGCAAGACCATAAAGGTGCGCTCCTAGTGGAACTCCGACCCGCGAAGCGAGGGCTCCAAGCAATGCGCCACCGAGCATGCCAACCGCATACATCGCTTGAATCACAGGAACGACGAGGCGTCGGACAGCAGCCTGAACCAGGCCAGCCTCGATGTTCATGCTTGATCCCCACAGGCCCGTCCCGGCGGACATGAAAACGAGAGAAGCGGTGAAGAGCACGAGAGAATTCGCAAGCGTTCCCGTCGCTGCTCCGGCGATACCCAATGCCCAGATCGATACACCGATGCGCCCCGCCCAACGTGCGCCGATCTTCATGACGATCGGGCCGGAAGTGGGAAGCGTCAACAAAGAGCCCAAGGAGGCAATCAAGAGCATCATGCCGATGGTTCCCGGAGTCAATCCCAGGTGGTCACGCACATCTGGCAGACGTGAGAGCCACGCTGAGGTTGCAGAACCCAGGCCTGCGTAGACCACAAAGGTTGCACGAAGGGCACTGTGAGCGCGAGCTGAGGGGATAGACATGGTTCGCAATTTTACGCGCGTTCACGCACGTAGATAAAGGCTGAATACAGCGGTGCCCGTGTGAAATACATCCACACGGGCACCACAGAAATTCGGGACGAATCAGCCTTCGACGGCGGCCTTAAACCAACCGGTGACCGAAGTCGGGTGAGTAATCGCGGTACCCACGATCACTGCGAATGCGCCGAGCTTCATGGCAGCGGCGGCGTGCTCCGGAGTGTGAATACGTCCTTCGCAGATCACGGGAACACCCGGGAATGCCTGGACCGTCTGCTCGAGAAGCTCCAAGTCTGGGCCGTCGGTCTTCGGGCGATCGCCGGTGTAGCCAGCAAGAGTCGTTGAAACAATATCGACACCGGCATCAACGGCGCGCTGTGCATCTTCAAAAGAACCACAGTCAGCCATCACCAGCGTCTCTTCTTCGCGTAAAGCCGCAACGGTTTCAGCAAAGCTACGACCGTCAAGGCGCGGGCGACCCGTCGCGTCGAGAGCCACGATATCGGCACCGGCCATGACGCAGGCGCGCGCGTGACGCAACGAGGGGGTGATGTAGACACCCTCGTGGCCTTCCTTCCACAGACCAATCACCGGGACATCGACACGTCCCTTGATCGCGGAGATATCCGACAGTCCCTGGCAGCGGATCGCCGCAGCGCCACCGATCTCGGCAGCACGCGCAATCTGAGCCATAGTCTCGGGGTGGCGCATGGGCTCCCCCGGGTAAGCCTGAACGGAAACGATGAGCTTTCCTTTAAGACCGGCAATAAGCGGATGCATGGTGAACTCCTATGCGTTGAGGAAGAAAGAAACAGCCCCGAGCAGCGGCGCATCGCCACCAAGGGAACCAACAAGAATGGGGGTAGCTGCAACGGGCGTCATGGCGCTGGCTGAAAAGCCCTCGTTGAGACCATCCCACCAGATATCCCCCGAGCGAGTCATCGAACCGGAGATGATGACGACGGCGGGATCCATACAGTTCACTAACGAGGCCGTGGCCTCGCCCAGTGCGTACGCGGAGCGCGCGAAGCACGCTTGTGCGAGGGGGATCGCCAGAATCGGCGAGCTCTTGGAGGGCGCGTCCTCCGTCAACTTCCGGCTTGTCTTGTGGACGCAGCGAGTTATACCACGTGGTAATTCCTGACCCGGAGCAGAAGGATTCGATGTGTCCCAAGCGTCCACACGAACAAACCATGTCCGGAGCGAAATGGTGGTGAACGTGACCCACGTGTCCCGCAATACCGCGAGAACCGAAGGCAACGCGACCGTCTTCGACGAAGGCACCACCGATCCCCGTTCCCACGGCGATAGATAGAACGCTTCGGTAGGGACGCCCTGCGCCCAAAGTGGCCTCTCCAAGACCGTGTGCGTGCACGTCGTTGAGGACACGAACCGGGAGCTGCGTGTGCGCGGAAAGGAGGTCACCGAGTTTGGTTCCCGCCCAACCGGGCATGATGTCCGTTGCGGACACGATCGTACCGGTCGCGGGGTCGACAACTCCGGCGCTTGCGACCGCGATACCTGTAATAGCCGGGTGCGACTCGATCAGTTCCGAGGCCAGTGCACAGATTCGCGCAGCAACATCAGCACCGCCCTGAGCGGCCAAGGTCGGGATTGATCCGCGTTCAGTAACGGTGAAGCTGTCTTCGGCCTCGACAATGCCCCAACCGATCTTCGTTCCACCGATATCAAGAGCAAGGAGCGTAGTCATGAAAATTCTCCAAAAGGCGACGGAAGAGAAGACTAATCAGCGAGGCCAAGGCGGGCGCACGCTCGCGCGCACGCGAGAGGAAGTACCGCCTCGGCCTCGCTGATGATCAGGAGAGCAGACCAACCTCACGAAGGACGGAGGCGACATGCTCAACGTTTGCACCTTCAAGAGCCTTCACGGGGCGAGGCATCTCGTTGGAATCAAAGACACCGAGGAGCTGCAGCGCAGTCTTGAAGGCACCAACGCCAGCGCCGAAGCCCTGAACGCCACTGACCTGGACGATGCGCATGAGGTCCGCGAGGCGGTCCTGCTCGGCGCGCACGGCTTCCCAGTCGCCGCGCTCGAAGGCCTGCCACTGACGGACGTAGCCCTCGGGGTCGACGTTTGCCAGACCGGGGACGGAACCATCCGCACCCGACATGTAGGCGCCGTCAACAACCACTTCGTGGCCGGTCAGCAGCTGCAGCGGGTGGCCAGCGGCCTCGTTAGCGCGAGAAAGCCAGCGGAAGCCCACATCGTCACCCGAAGAGTCCTTCACGCCGTCAAGGACGCCGTCCTTGCCCAGGCGAAGAACGAGGTCGTTCTGCAGCTTAGTGCACGCACACGGGGATGTCGTACGCCCACAGCTCCAGGTCGGTGTTCTCCTTGAGGATGCGGAAGTGATTCTCGATCTCAGCCTGTCCGCCCAGTGCGTAGAAGGGAGCGGTTGCAACCACGCCGCGCGCACCGCCGATTTCCTCGACAGCCTTGATGTTCTCAATGACGCGCTCAGTTTCGGTGTCGATGACACCAACCAGAAGCGGGATGCGGCCGTCGACGATGCGGACAACCTCACGCTGGATCTGCTGACGACGCTCAGAGGTCGAGAAAGCAACCTCACCGGTTGAACCGGAGACGAAGAGGCCGTTCAGCCCCGCGCCAATCATGCGATTGATATGACGCTCCAGCGACACAACATCCAGCTCACCGTCCTTCAGCGGGATAGCAAGGGGCGGGACAACGCCACGAATCTGCGAAGTCATCAGTTCTCTCCTTCGAGTGTTGGGTGCAGCAGTGAGGGCGCAGCCCCCAGCAGCTTGCGGGTGTAGGGATCCTTCGGGTCGGCAAGCAGTTGCGCAGCAGGCCCTTCTTCAACGACCTTCCCGCCGTTCATGACGGCGATGCGGTCCGAAACGTAACGAACCGTTTGAATGTCGTGTGAGATGAAGACCATCGCCAAGCCCAGTTCACTCTTGAGGTCCGTGAGCAGGTTCAGGATCTGTGCGCGCACCGAAACGTCCAGTGCGCTCGTGGGCTCGTCAGCGATGATCGCATCGGGGCCAATGGATAGAGCACGCGCAATTGCAACGCGCTGACGCTGACCGCCGGAGAGCTGACCGGGGAGCGCATCCAAAGCGCTCGAAGGCAGACCCACCAAAGAGATCAGTTCCTGCACGCGCTTAGCGCGCGAGGCCTCGTCACCGATACCGTGCACGCGCAGCGGATCAGCGAGCTGATCGGCGACGTGCATGCGCGGGTTCAGAGCGGTTGCCGGGTCCTGGAAGACCACTGAGACGACGCGTCCGATGCGCCTACGCGCATCTGCGCCACGCTTCGTGACTTCCTCACCGTTGAAGAACACCTTGCCCTTCGTCGCCATCTGCAATCCGCACATGACGTTCGCAGTCGTGGACTTGCCACAGCCCGATTCGCCAACGATGCCCAGCGTCTGTCCACGCTCAATGCGCATGTTGACACCGCGAACCGCGTGCACCTTGTTGGGGCGGAACAGTGAGCCAGTGCGGGAGTTGAAGGTCACCTCAACGTCTTGCAGTTCGATGATCGGGGGTTCGGGTGTCGCGATCACCGTCTCGGTTTCAACAATCAGAGTTTCGGGGCTCATCGCGCGTCCTCCTGACCTTCTTCAATGACGACGGATTCGCTTGCGACACGAACCTCTTCGCGCGGTGGCAGTGCCGCGTAGACGTGCTCGGGACCCACCTCGGTGAGGACCGGGCGAATATCGAGGCCGTAGTCGGGGTGCGAAGAACGAGGAGCGAAGCGGTCGCCCTTCGGGAAATCTCGAGGCGAGGGAACAGTTCCGGGAACCTGGTGGAGGCGTCCGGAGCCGGCTTCGATCGAGAGGACTGCGCCCAGCAGGCCGCGAGTGTACTCGTGGGTCGGGTGCTTGAGCAGTTCCTTGGTCGGCGCCTGCTCGATAACCTGGCCGGCGTACATGACGGTGATCTTGTGAGCCACCTCGGCGACAAGCGCCAAGTCGTGAGAAACGAAGATCATTGCGAAGCCGAGCTTCTCACGCAGCTCGTTGAGCAGGTTGATGACCTGCTTTTGAACGGTCACGTCCAGAGCGGTGGTCGGTTCGTCCGCGATGATGAGCTTCGGGTCGCGGGTCAGAGCCATAGCGATGAGAACGCGCTGACGCTGGCCACCGGAAAGCTCGTGCGGGTAGGACTCGAGGGTGCGCTTGGGATCCAGGCCCACCAGTTCGAGGAGTTCCTCTGCGCTGCGGGTTCCGCCGCGCTTGGTCAGCTGCTTCATCTGTGCCTTGATGAGCATTGCCGGGTTCAGCGAAGAAAGCGCATCCTGGTAGATCATTGCCATCTCGTGGCCCAGAAGGGCGCGACGATCGTTGGCGTTCATCTCCAGGAGGTTCTTGCCTTCGTAGAGAATTTCACCGGTGATCTCTGCCTTGGGATCGATCAAGCCCATGATGGTCAGAGCCGTGATCGACTTACCACAGCCGGACTCACCAACCAGGCCCATGGTTTCGCCAGCGCGAACCTTGAAGGATACGTGATCGACAACGTTGACATCACCGTGGCGCTCGAACTTGATGCACAGATCCTTGACCTCCAGGAGGGGCTCTCCGGTGAAGTCATCTTCGAAGCGGTCGGTGCGCTTGCCTTCGACAGATTCCAGATCGTCGAGGCGTGCCTGCAGGGATTCTGCCTGCTCGGCGTAGGCGCGGCGAGGATCGAGAAGGATACGGTCGGCCTCGCGCTCCGAGTTCTTATCGACCTGGGCAACAGCTGCCGTGGAGGGAGCCGCGACCATGGCGTCCGTGATGCCTTCCGAGAGGATGTTCAAGCACAACACGGTGACCATGATGAACAGGCCGGGGAAGAAGGCGGTCCACCAGTAGCCCAGCAGGACCGAGAGGTAGGACGAGGCCTCGGACAAGATATTGCCCCAGGTGGGGACCATGGTTGCGGGCAGGCCTGAACCGATGAAGGTCAGCGAGGCCTCGAGGATGATCGCGTCTGCGACCAAGACCGTGGCGAAGACCAGAACCGGAGCAGCAGTGTTACGCATGACGTGCTTGATGAGGATCCACGGTGCACGGGCACCGGAGACGATCACTGCACGCACGTAGTCTTCACCGTATGCGGCCATGACGTTTGCGCGAACAATACGTGCCAGCTGCGGGATGTAGACGAATGCGATCGAGAAGATGATGACGAAGACAATGCCCATCTTGTTGTCGGACTGGGCAAGTGTGCGTCCGAAGACCAGAACCGTGACGGCCGCCATTGCGATACCGGGGACAGCCATGATGATGTCCAGGATGCGCATGATGGTCTCAGAGATGGCCTTACGCGTCACGGCTGCGATCGAGCCGATGATTGCGCCGAAGAAGAGCGCGATCACGGTTGAGCACAGGCCGATGAGCAGTGAGTAGCGGCCACCGAAGAGGATGCGAGAAAGAATGTCTCGACCCGCGTGGTCAGTACCAAAGAGGTGAGCCGAAGACGGCCCCTGCCACGGCGTATCGATGAATTCAGGCGAATAGGGCGCCACGAGGGGCGCGAGGATTGATACAAGAACGACTAGTGCCAAAACACCGATTGCGATCTTGGATCCCAAAGACATCGCACTGATGCGTGAGAAATGCGCACCCTTCGCGGTGACCTTTGCGAGTTTTGCTTTTTGGTTCATGACTCACACCGACCTAATACGCGGGTTGATGAGCAGGTAGAGCATGTCAACGATGATGTTGACGATGATGAAGGCGATTGCGACGACCAAGGCGCCACCTTGCACCAAGGTCACCCAGTTCTCTTGGATGCCCTTCAGGAGCACGAGCTTACCCATGCCATCAATGGCGAAGATGATTTCAATGACGACGGCACCACCCATGAGGTAGCCGATACGCAGACCGAGAACGGTCACAGGAGTGATGAGCGCGTTGCGCAGGACGTTGCGGGCAACGACGACATGCTTGGGAATGCCTGCACCGATTGCGGTACGGACGTAGTCGCGGTCGAGTTCCTCAACCATCGAGGTACGCACGACGCGGGTCATTTGGCCGATCACAGGGACAGCCAGTGCGATGGCGGGAAGAAGTAATCGAAGGAACCAACCCGAGGGATCGACGCCGAATGCAGGAATAGGACCGGAGACCGGGATGGAACCACCGACGCAAGCCAAGACCAGCAGCGCTGCCAGCCAGAAGGAGGGGGTACCAATGCAGATCACCGAGATCACGCGGATCAGCTGATCGGGCCAGCGATCGCGGTACAGAGCGGCAATGACGCCGAGGGGGAAAGCAATAACGACTGCGAACAACAGACCCAGGAAGGTGAGTTGAAGAGTGACAGGCAGCGCCTGTGCGACCAGATCACTCACGTGGTAATCCTTGCCGGTTGCGTACAGACCGAGGTCACCGTGAAGCATGTTCCACAGATACATTCCGTATCGGGTGAAGAAGGGCTCGTTGAGTCCGCGTTCAACGCGGTACGCTTCGAGAGCTTCGGGAGTGGCTGTCTCGCCCAGTGCCGAGTAGGCGGGGTCAATGGGAGACAGCGACATGATGAAGAAGACGAGGAATGACACGCCGACCACCATGATCGGCAGCGCCACCAGTCGTCGCGCGATAAGGCGCAAAAGGTTATTCACTGCTAGACCTCCATGTCAAGCGGAATTGAGCAAAATGAAGGAGGGGTGGGGTCCCACTGTGGCATGAGGCCAAGGCGGGCATCCCACCCCTCCTTTCGTCGAAAGCCTGCTAGGGCTTTACTTCGCGCTTACTCCAAGCAGCTGCAGGCTGGTGGCGGAAATTGCCTTGAAGCCATCGACCTTCTTGGGGTTAGATGCGGTAATCATGTTGCGGAAGACCAGCGGGTAGATCACAGTCTGCTCGGCGAGCAGATCCTGAACCTCGCCCCACTTAGCCTTGGCAGCATCACCGTCGAGCTGAACGGCCTCATCCATGAGGCCCTGCAGCTTCTTGAAGGATTCGGGATCCGAAACTGCCAGCCGTCACGCTTCTTGGTCCACACGTTGTCACCGTTCCACCAGGAAACGATGATGCCGGGATCAACACCGAAGACCGAGGGGTCACCGGGGGCCAGGACGACATCGTAGGTCGGGTTGTCAACGTCGGTCACGGTCGAGTAGAGAGCCGAGGAAGCCATCTGCTGGTGGTTGACCTTCAGGCCCAGAGCTTCGAGATCGGACTTGATCTGGGGAACCAGGGAGAGAACCCACGGGTGGTCCGTCGTGACCAGGTTGACCGTCATATCGGAAGCACCGGCATCGGCGAGCAGCTTCTTTGGCTGCATCCTTGTCGTAGGACAGGTCGGTTGCGGGCTTCTTGTAGGCCGGGTTTGCTTCGGGCAGGAAGGACTTGGCTTCCACAGCCTGACCGTTCAGAGCCGAAGAGATCAGCTTCTGCTTGTCGATGGCCTTGATGAATGCGCGGCGCACCTCAGGCTTGTCGAAAGGAGCCTTCTGGGTGTTGAACATCATGAAGGGGTTGCCGTAGCCGGGCTTGGCTTCGACGTTCCAGCCTGCTGCCTTGAGCTGATCCTGCGCTGCGGCGGGAACGGCTTCCATCACGTCAATGCTGCCACCGAGAGCGGCGGAGAGGCGTGCTGCGTCATCCTTGAGGGCGCTCCACTTGAGGGTGGCTGCCTTCGCGGGGGTCTTGCCGTTGTAGTGCTCGTTGGGAACAGCGGTGATTTCGGTCGCCGAGATTGCCTCGTACTTGTAGGGGCCAGAACCGATCGGCTTGGCCTTGAGTGCGTCTTCGCTCATGCCCGAGGGAACGACGTGAACGTTGACGAAGCGCTCCTTCAGGTTGGAGAAGGGGGTACTTCAGCTTGACGGTGACGGTCTTGTCATCCTTCGCGGAAACGGAATCCACGAAGGTGAAGAACTGACGGAAGATGGACTTGTCGCCAGTGGTGCGCTCGTAGGAGCTCACAACGTCTGCTGCCTTGACATCGGTGCCGTCAGAGAACTTGGCTCCGTCGCGCAGGGCGATCTCGTACTCGGTGTCGGAGACCTTCACGGGGTCACCGGCAGCCAGCGCGGGGCTGACCGAGTAGTCGGACATGTCGAAGCGGTACAGGCCTTCGAGGACCTGCCAGTTTGCGCCCATGCCGAGTGCCGAGGTGGTGATCGGGCTGTAGTCAGTGGTCTCGTAGGCGGAACCCACGTTAATGGTTCCCTTGGGTGCGCCTGAGTCTGAGCTACCGCTGCTGGTTGATGGTGAAGTGGAAGATCCGCCGCCACAGGCGGTCAGGACCATGGTTGCCGCTGCTGCCATTGCAGCACCGGTTGCGAAGTGTTTGCGCATACGCATGTTCTCGCTCCTCATCTTCGAGAAATGGGATGTGCGGTCCGTGAATCACGCCCGCTGAAGCAAGCATATGTTGTCTGACAAATTTCCGCAAGGGGTAAATCGACATTCGCGAAAAACTCCAAAGACGTGCGCAAACACTCGCAGAAAGCTCAGGAAACAGCTGCCTCACTCACGCACACAACCGCCTCCCACAAGCCGCAATCGCGCTCAAAAACAACCACAGCCTCGTCTCCGGAAAGGATCGCATCACTGTAGCCAAAACCCCCAAACCCAAGAGAAGCAATGCAATCCGCATGCACCGCGCCTTCCCAAGGAGGCGTTAAACGAAGGATCGAGCCGCGCTCCCGCGCGGAAAGCGAATGCGGGTGAACAAAGAGATCCCCCATCGCCTTTGCATTGCACCCGGGGTCCTCGCACTCCCACAGGTACCCGCCAGTCCAGCTACGGCCATCCCCCCAGGCGAGGTAGCGCACGCCTGCGCCTCGTCCTTCAAATCCTTGGAGGCGACAATTCGCAACAACGCGGCCATCCCACACCGTGAGCGTTGTTTCGTCGAGCAGGACGCCCTCAGGACCCACGAGAGGATCTGAAATCCATTCAATACTCCCCGCTCGGAGGGCGACGACTCGAATATGAGTCTCCTCCCCAATGCGTACGACATAAGGAATCAATAACGCGCCATCGAAACTCACTGTTGACCCAGAGGTCGCGAAGAGGGCATCTGCTCCGGTCTCCCGGTAAAGCTCATCCGTCAGATCCGTCAAACGCAGGTCCTCCGGGGAAGGTCCCCACGCGAGGATCGCCTGTAGACGATCACCATCGGCGCGCGAGTCCATGTAGCCGACTCGCCCTTCGCTCGAGGCGCATGCAAGGTGCAGGAAGCCATCGCCATCCACTCCCACGCAGGCATCTGAGGTAATCGCGGGCAGCGTCGTGGGAAGGTCCCGAGGAGTCGACCACTCCCCCCGTCGCGCTGCATTCCATCCAGCGAATTTTGTTCGGGTTGGGTAGGTCCGAGGCCATGGTCAGCCCGTTGAAGTCCGATCCATTTCCCGAGGCCGGGGCTGGGCGTTCGTCATAGAAAAGAACCATGCGCCCGCTGGCCACAGTGACAATCGCCGGAATACGCACCTCACCCGAGCCGATGGGGGCAAGGATCTGACGGGGTTCACCACGAGTAGTCATAGGCAAAAGAATAAACCACCAGCGCCGCCGGGATAACAAAAATCCCCGAGGACCTTACGTTCCTCGGGGTTAGCGCGACGCTGTCAGCGGGTCTCGCGGTGAAGCGTAGACTTGCGGCAACGCGGGCAGAACTTCTGCAGTTCAAGACGATCCGGCGTGTTACGACGGTTCTTCTTGGTGATGTAGTTGCGCTCCTTGCACTCCGAGCATGCCAGAGTGATCTTGGGGCGAACGTCCTGAGACTTGCTTGCCACGGTGATTCCCCTTTTGCTTTTGCTTATGTCGGCGTGCGACTCTTCGTTGGTCTGGTAGCGGGGGCGGGGCTCGAACCCGCGACCTCACGATTATGAGTCGTGCGCTCTGACCAGCTGAGCTACCCCGCCGCAGCGGCTGCGGCTGTAGCCGCGACCTGAGCCCCGAAAGGGAATCGAACCCTTGACCTTCTCCTTACCATGGAGACGCTCTGCCGACTGAGCTATCGGGGCAACGCCGAGAAGCCTAACTCAAAACGGAACCACAATGCAATTCCTGTGATTGAGAATGACATCACAACGAGTCTCGAAGAGACTGTGGCAGGTGAGGGATTCGAACCCCCGAAGCACGAAGCGTCTGATTTACAGTCAGATCCATTTGGCCGCTCTGGAAACCTGCCATGCGCCGAAAAAATCGGTGCTGTGGAAGAATAGCAGAATGACCCGGCACTGCGCCAATCAAAGTGACCGAAGTGCGCCACAACGCACAAAGAAAGGATGATCATGGCAGATTCATCGTTTGACATCGTTTCCAAATTGGACCGCCAGGAAGTCGATAATGCGGTCAATCAAGCCGCAAAAGAGGTCTCAACTCGCTACGATTTCCGCAATGTTGACGCTTCGATTCGACTGGTTGGTGATGCCATCGAAATGGAGGCGAACACCCCCGAACGCGTCATGGCTATTGTCGACGTCTTGCAGACGAAGCTTATTCGCCGCGGAGTTTCACTTAAAGCGCTTGATCTCAAGGATCGCGAACCCAAGGCACAGGGCAAGATCTACCGCCTCGTTGCCCCTCTGCGCGAAGGAATCGAGCAAGATGTTGCGAAGAAGATCACAAAACTGATTCGCGACGAGGGCCCCAAGGGAGTGAAGGCACAGATCCAAGGAGATGAAATCCGCGTTTCTTCCAAGTCTCGCGATGATCTGCAGGCAGTGATCGCCCTTCTCAAGGGCCCTTCCGGAGAAAAGCTTGACGTAGCTCTTCAGTTCGTGAACTATCGCTGAGACTCTTCGAATACTCGTAGAGCTGTGGGGGCATCTAGCACTGTGCTAGATGCCCCCACATTCGTCTATTCAGTTGCCGCACAAGCTTACGCTGCTCAGTTTTACTGACACTGAACAAAGCTTGGCATCAGTAACCCGCAATCTGCTCGAGGCGTGCGATTCTCTGATCCATCGGCGGGTGCGTCGAGAAGAGATTTCGAATTCCCCCTCCCCTGAAGGGATTGGCAATCATCATCGCCGAGACATTCTGCGTCTGCGGGGTGGCCGCTAGGGGATACTGTGAGTTTCCACTTCTCAAGCTTCTTCAATGCAGAAGCGAGCGCCAAGGGGTCTTGCGTCAGAAGAGCACCATCTTCATCGGCATCAAATTCGCGCGTACGCGAGAGAGAAAACTGGATGAGTGTCGCAGCAAAAGGCGCAACCAAGGCAAGGACAAGCGAGCCAATCAGAGCCAGTCCCCCGCCCTCACGATCACGACGATTACCACCACCGAAAAACATCAGGAATTGAGCAATCGAGGTCACCACACCCGCCATCGCTGCCGCAACGGAGGAGGTCAAAATGTCACGGTTGTAGACGTGCATGAGTTCGTGTCCCAGTACTCCGCGCAATTCGCGCTCGTTCAGTAGTTGCAGGATTCCCTCCGTGCAGCACACTGCAGCATTCGCGGGGTTACGTCCTGTCGCAAAAGCATTGGGAGTCATGGTCGGTGCGACCCACAGCGTGGGCATTGGCTGCCCAGCCGTTTGAGAAAGCTCGCGGACAATGCGATACATAGCTGGTTGCTGAGCTTCGGTGACCGGGTATGCGTTCATCGAACGCAGGGCCATGGTCGCCGAATTCCAATAGGACCATGCCGTCTGAACCAAGCCGATTCCTGCGAAGATGAAAATCCACACCGCGCGGCCGGTTCCATAGGCAATACCCGAGCCGATGAGCAAGAGCAGAGCCCACATTCCCCCAAGGAGCAGGGCGGTCTTGAAACCGTTGTGATAGTGACGCGTGCGCATAATCCTCCTTTGCGCGACTGATCCGCTAGATGCGGCTGGGACCCGAGTAATCCTCGAAACGCTCGGGGGCAGAAGGAACTCCCATCTCCCCCATCTGACCAATGAGGTCCTCGTGCACCTGGTCCTTACCCAAAGACACGTCGGTCATCGCACGACGCGAGACAACCTTGATGCGTTCACGCACGCCGCGGCCACCGGGAAGCTCACCGTACTTCTCGCCGAGTGCGGCCTCGTAAGCGTCAAGAAGCTCCCAGCCTTCCCAGGTGGTGAACTCCACGCCACGCTCACGAAGCAGAGCAACCATGGCCTCGTGACCGACCTCGGAAGAAGTTGCGTGAAGGCGACCAGCCTCCGCGTCCTCGACGAGGTGAGAAATGGTCTGCTGAGCATCCGACTTCGTCGAACCGATCAGGCCAACGGGGCCACGCCTAATCCAACCGGTTGCGTAAACGCCTTGAACCACCGGAGCATTGGGATCCTGCGTTGTATCCGAATCGATAACGCGTCCCTCAACGTTGGGGACAACGCCTGCACGCTTGTCGAAAGGAAGCCCCGGAACCGGCGAAGAATAGTAGCCAATTGCGCGATAAACCGCCTGAACGGGCCAGGTGGTGATGACACCGGTTCCGCGTACGGAACCATCTCCCGTGAGCTCAGTGCGCTCAGTGCGAATTGCGCTGACGTTTCCGTCCTCATCGGCAAGGATCTCGACCGGCGACTGGAAAAGGTGAATGTGGATGCGACGCGAGGCAGTGTGCGATTCGGGATCCTCCATCGCGTAGTTGGTCAAGGTCTTGACGACCTGACGCTGCTGGTTCGAGGCGCGCAGTGCCTCTTCGGAGCCCTCATCGAAGTCGAAATCGTCCTCGGACACAATGATGTCAACGTCGGGAACGTGCCCCAATTCGCGCAATTCCAAGGGGGTGAACTTCACCTGCGCGGGGCCTCGGCGACCGAAGACATGGACGTCAGTAACCGGGTTTTCAGCCAAGCCCTTGGCGACGTTTTCGGGGATCTCAGTGACCAGCATGTCTTCGACGTGCTTGGCCAAGACACGCGAAACATCCAGTGCAACATTTCCGACGCCCAGCACGGCGACGGACTTTGCTTCAAGAGGCCACGTGCGGGGGTAATCCGGATGCCCGTCGTACCAGGACACGAAATCGGCAGCGCCGTAGGACTGCGGAAGGTCAACGCCCGGAATATTCAGCGGAGCATCACGATCTGCGCCCGTGGCAATGATGATTGCATCGTAGTGGGCGTGGAGGTCCTCGATGGTGATATCGCGGCCAACCTCAACATTACCCAGCAGACGGATATCGCCGCGCTGAAGAATCTTGTAGAGGGCGACGATAATCTGCTTGATTCGGGGGTGGTCCGGGGCAACGCCGTAGCGCACCAAGCCGTAGGGGGCGGGAAGGCGTTCGAACAGATCGATATTCACGTCCAAACCAGACTTGGACAGAATGTCAGATGCATAAATGCCCGCAGGGCCTGCGCCGATAACGGCAACGTTGTAGGTGCTCACGCGTGATCCTCTTCTCCGGCTGCGCCCACGCGCAGCCCTTATCCTGCTCCAATCCTACAATCACACGACCTCAGGAGCAGCCGAGAGGACTTAGGCGACGCGATCCACCATCAAGTGCGCAAAGGCAATAAGCGCCTGCTTTGCTTCGCCCTCGGGAAGATCCGCGATGCATTCCAATGCGCTTTCGCACCACTCATGAGCAAGCTCACGGGTCTGGGCGACGACCTGATGCTCACGCAGCCGCGCAACCAAAGCAGCCAAGGCCTCGTCCGAGGACAAATCCCCACTCAGCATCGACAAGATCTTCTGGCCTTCGGGATCCAAATTTCCCGTTGGACTGTGCGCGGCGAAGCAGCAGCACAGGAAGGGTATCCACGCCTTCGCGAAGATCCGTTCCAGGGGTCTTGCCTGACTGTCCTTCTGCGGGACCCAGATCGATGACGTCATCCGCGATCTGGAAGGCGACGCCCAGGCGCTCTCCGAACTGGGTGAGCGCCTCGATGGTCGCTTCATCTGCGCCCGCGTGCATCGCACCGAAAGCAGCAGCCGATGCCACCAAGGAACCGGTCTTATCGGCAAGAACCTGGAGATAGAAAGTCAGCGGGTCATCGCCCTCTTCGGGACCGAAAGTCTCATTGAGCTGACCCATGCACAGGCGCTCGAAAGTGACGGCATGGTGGCGAACCGTTTCATCACCCAATGTCGCGATCATCGCAGAGGCACGGGCGAAAAGAATATCGCCGGCCAAGATCGCGCGGTTATTGCCCCACAGGTGTTGAGCGGAGGGAACTCCGCGGCGGGTGGGAGCAGAATCCATGACATCGTCGTGGTAGAGCGATGCCAAGTGCGTGAGTTCAATGCCGGTTGCTGCGGTGAGGACCTCATCGCTCAGAGCGCGCTGGGGGTCGCCGAATTGAGCTGCAACCAGCGTGAGCAAGGGACGCATGCGCTTGCCACCGGCCTGAGCCAGATGACTGGTGAGTTCAGTGACCAAGTCCCTGGAATCACTGACGGAACGGTGCAAACGGTCCTCAACGGCCTCGAGGCCCGGAAGAATTCGGGCCTCGAGATCAGGAACGTGTAAATCGATTACGGCGCTCACGGGAGAAGCACAACCACCTGATTGAGTAGAGACAGAACCGGACTCGGGAAGAGTCCAAGGGCAATCGTACCCACAGCACACACGGTGATCGCAACACCAGCGAAACCTTCAGAGCGAACGACCGCAACGTCCTCACGCGGCTGCATGAAGAACATCACGCGAACCAGACGGAAGTAGAAGAAGGCTGTGACAGCCGAGCAGGCAAGAGCCAGCGCAACCAGCCAGACGTATCCACCCGCGAAAGCATCCGAGAACACGACGAACTTCGCAATGAAGCCGCCCGTGAAAGGAATACCCGCAAAGGAAAGCAGGAAGATCAACATTGCCGAGGCCAAGCCGGGGTTGGTCTTCCCCAGTCCCGCCCAGCGGCGCAGATCCGTCACTTCGCCGCCGATATTTCCCTCGTCATCACTTGAACGAACCAGGGTGATCACGCCGAAGGCTCCAACGGTCGCCACCGCGTAGGCCAAGACATAGAAGAGTACGTGACCAGCTGAGTAGCGCACCAGCGAGAGAATACCCAAGAGGATGAAGCCCGCGTGAGCGATCGACGAGTAAGCAAGCATGCGCTTGACATCCATTTGCACGAGGCCTGCGAAAGTTCCAACCAGCATGGTCAAGACAACGACAACGATCATGATCGGAATCAGGCTCCACTGCAGGGGAGCTGCCACAACCTGGAAGAAACGGAGCATTGCGCCGAAGGCTGCGAGCTTAACCGCGGCAGCCATGAAGCCCGTCACGGGAGTTGGAGCACCGGTGTAAACATCGGGAGTCCACGCGTGGAAGGGAGCTGCGCCAACCTTGAAGAGCAAGCCGACCATCACCATGACAGTGCCCATCAGCAAGAGCACGTGCATTCCAGCCGTCTGCGGGGTCGGGGTAGCTGCATCGGAGATGATGAGCGAACCGGAGTAACCGTAGAGGAAAGCAGAACCCATGAGCATGAAGCCCGAGGAGAACGCACCAAGAATGAAGTACTTCAGCGCAGCTTCCTGCGAGAGCTGACGACGCCGACGCGCGGTCGCGGCCAGGATGTACAGAGGAAGAGACATCACTTCCAGAGCAACGAAAAGTGCAATATAGGAATTCGCTGCCGGGAAGATCATCATGCCGCCGGTCGAGAAAAGAACCAGAGCGAACATCTCAGAACGCTGGTAACCCTTCGCGTCCGAGCGCTCCTCATCGGAAGAACCCGGGCGGTCCGAAGGCTGTCCGGCAAAGGCGCCGTCGCCGGCCTCGGAACGATCAGCAACGACGAGGACCGCGAAGAAGGCAATCAGGACAAGAATGCCCTGCGCGGCGATCGTCAAAGGATCGTCAATGTACTCCCCCAGTGACGAGGGGGTCACTGTGACCACTGCCCAGCGCATGACCAGGGCAACCGCCGAAGCAATGAGTGCAACAAGAGCGATTCCGATGACGCTCGAGCGGCGCGCACGCACCGGCACGAAAGACTCAGCGAGAACCGCGAGGATACCGCCACCAAGGACGCACAGGATGGGCGCAAGTGCAGCCCAGGAAATCTCGGGGACCGTGAACGTCACGGCTGTTGCCACAGAATTCACTGTGCGCTCCCTTCACTCAAAACTGCACTTGCAGCGGTCATCAGCTGTTCGCCCTGCGTCGCAATCGGCGTCAGAGCGGAAACCAACGGCGCCGCCCAGATACCCAAGACGAGCATCGCAATGACCAACGGGGTCATAACGGTCTTCTCGCGTCCGTTCAGATCAGCAATCTGATCCTTCCCAGGTCGCGGCGGACCGGTAAAGACTCGCTGGTAAGGCATCAGCATGTACAGCGCGGCTAAAATCACGCCAAGCACTGCGAAGAGCGCGAGCATCGTCGAGACCTTCCACGTTCCCATGAGGACCAGGTACTCGGGGACGAACCCGGACAGGCCGGGAAGCGCAACCGAAGCCAGACCCGAGAAGAGCCACAAGCCTGCAAGGACCGGGCTCACGCGCTGCATACCGCCGTACTCACGCATGTCCTGGGTGCCGCCTCGTGCGGAAAGCCAACCGGAAAGGAGGAACATCGCTGCGATCGACACACCGTGGGCGACCATGTAGACCATGGCGCCGGTCAGCGCGATCTGCGAGCCGATGAAGATACCGAGGACCATGAAACCGAAGTGCGAGACCGAGGTGTAGGACACCAGACGCATAATGTCGTTTTGTCCGATGGCAGCCAGGCCGCCCCACAGGATCGAGGCCACGGCGAAGCCGCAGATCCACCACTGCAGGCTGGCCGCTCCCAGCGGGAACAAACGCAAGCACAGAGTGATCATGCCGAAGGTTCCGACCTTGTCGAGAACGCCAACGAGGAGCACCGAGGTACCCGGGCGAGCATTCTGCGCAGTATCGGGAAGCCAGGTGTGAACCGGGACCATGGGGGCCTTAATCGCGAAGGCGATGAAGAAGGTCAGGAAGAGACCGACTTGAATGCCCACGGGAAGGCTCACTGTCCCCGAAGCCAGCGTATCGAGGCGGAAGAGGGTATCTCCGCGGCGAGCAGCCAGCGCCCAGATGGCAACGAGGCCACCGAGCATCACCAGACCACCGGCCAGAGAGAAGAGAAGGAACTTCATCGCAGCACGCTGACGATCCTTCTTTTCACCGACTCCGTATCGACCGATCATGACGAAGAGAGGAACGAGCATTCCTTCGAAGGCCAAGTAGAAGAGCAGGACATCGGAAGCTGCGAAGATCAGCACCATGAAGGCTTCAAGAAGCAGCGCCCATCCGAAATAAGCTCCAGCTTTTGCCTCGTCTTCATCGTCGTTCCAACCGGCCAACACGACCAGGGGAACCAAGGCGACGGCAAGAAGAATCATAACCGCGCCCAGTGCATTCACGGCCAGCGCCCAACTCAGGCCCATCTGGGGAATCCAGGAGTAGGCCTCGGAAAGCTGATAGGTGGAGGAAGACGACCAATCGAAGGCGCTGACAAATGCCACGATGGCCGCGGCAAGTTCACACACCGACAAGATCAGGGCGAAGGTACGTCCGGCGCGACGCAGGGCGGGGACCATCGCGAGCATCAAGGCACCCAGCGCGGGAAGCGCGACAAGAATCGACAGCCACGGAAGTGGCGCGCTGGTCATTTGAGAAATCTGCATAACTCTTACTTCCTCACAGCGTGAATGCCAAGACGGCGGCCAGGGCAAGGACTACCCCGCCAAGAATGTAGGAGGCATAGGTGCGCACGCGTCCGGATTGGGTAGCACCCACCGCACGTCCAGCACCCGTTGATGCCTTTCCACCACGTGAACGATGCCGTCAATCGCCTTGTCATCGCCAAGAGTTGCGGCCTTAACCAGAGCAATACCCGGAGTCATGAAGAGTGCCTCATTCACCGAATCCTGGTAGAGATCCTGGCGAGCAGCACGCGTGAGCGCATTACCCGCAGGAATAGCGGTGGGAACCTCACGACGTCCGTACATCATCCACGCAAGGCCAGCGCCCGCAAGCACCAGCAGCAAGGTGACGACCTGGATTGCGATCTCTGGGGCAACGGGATGAGCGTGCTCAACCTCGCCCAGCGAAGGCTGGAGCCACGTTGTGAAAGCGTTTCCGATTGAGAGCACTCCACCGATAGCAGCGGCCGCGATCGCCAGAATGATCATCGGGACGGTCATCAAAGGAGAGGATTCGTGCGGATGCACGCCCGAGCCTTCAGCTTCGGTGGTCCAACGAGCGGTGCCGTGGAAGGTCATGAAGAACAGTCGCGACATGTAGAAGGCGGTGATTCCAGCGCCAACCATGGTGACGATGCCGAAGACCCAACCGGCCCAGACGGCCTCGTGGCCGGCAAAAGTGGTCGCACCGAAAGCGGCTTCGATGATCTTGTCCTTTGGAGAAGAAGCCCGAGAAGGGCGGGACTCCCAAGATCGCCAGCCAGCCGAATGCGAAGGTGATCCACGTGACCTTCATGGCGGTGCGCAACGCACCGAAGCGACGCATATTGACCTGATCGTTCATGCCGTGCATGACCGAACCCGCGCCAAGGAACATCAGGGCCTTGAAGAAGCCGTGGGTGAAGAGGTGGAAGATCGCGAAGGCCCAACCGATGGGGCCAAGACCTGCACCGAGCATCATGTAGCCGATCTGGCTCATGGTGGAGGCCGCGAGCACCTTCTTCATATCGTCCTTCGCGCAGCCAACGATCGCGCCGAAGAGCAGCGTGATCGCGCCGACGATGACGACCGCGGTCGCAGCAATGGGCGAAGCCTGGAAGATCGCACCAGAGCGAACGATGAGGTAGACACCGGCGGTGACCATCGTTGCCGCGTGGATGAGAGCGGACACGGGAGTCGGGCCAGCCATTGCATCGCCGAGCCACGCCTGCAGCGGGAACTGAGCGGACTTACCACACGCACCCACCAGGAGGAAGAAACCAATGATGGTTGCTTGAACCGGCGAGATCGAGACGACCATCGAGTTGACCTTCTCCATGTTGACGGTCGAGAAGTTCGCGACCATTGCCATCATGGCGATGAGCAGGCCCATATCGCCCACTCGGTTCATGACGAAGGCCTTCTTCGCGGCAACCGCATTGGCGGGAACGTGGTTCCAGAAGCCAATGAGCAGGTACGAGGCCAAGCCCACGCCTTCCCAGCCGACGAAAAGCCCCGCGTAGGAGTCCGCCAGAACCAGGATCAGCATTGCGGCGATGAAGAAGTTGAGGTAGGCGAAGAAGCGACGACGATCCGTGTCGTGCTCCATGTACGCGATCGCGTAGACATGGATGAGAGACCCAACGAAGGTGACCAGCATGACGAAGGTCATCGACAGCGGGTCGAGCATCAATCCGAAGTCAACGGAGAAGTCCCCCGCGGGAATCCACGAGAACAGGGGAAGCGCGATTCGCTGTCCTTGGGCAGGAAGGGAGAGCATTGTGGCAATAACCGCCACGCCCACCGCGAAGGCGGCCCATGATGCCAAGGTTGCCAGCAGGTGACCCCAGCGATCGCTGCGGCGTCCCAACACAAGAAGAAGCGCACTGGATGCAGCTGGAATTGCGATCATCAGCCAAGCCCAGGAGAAGACTCCCGTAGCCTCGACTGGAGCTGCGGCTTGGGCCGCAGCATTCAGCAGTGTAAAGGTCATTCCGGCTTACTCCTCAGTTCTTCAGAAGATCGAGGTCGTCAACGTTGGTGGTAACGCGTGACTTGAAGATGGACACAACGATTGCCAGTCCGACCACGACTTCAGCCGCAGCAACAACCATGACGAAGAAGGCCATGATTTCTCCACTGACGTTTCCGTGGATTCGCGCGAAGGTCACGAAGGCAAGATTGGCGGAGTTGAGCATGAGCTCGACTCCCATCAAGGAGATCACTGCGCTGCGACGGACCAGAACAATCGCTGCACCGATCGCAAAGAGGATCCCCGAGAGCACGAGGTAGGCTGCAAGGCTCATTCTTCTTCCTTCCCTTCTTCACTGTTATCGCTGGCAAGGGGCTGGTTCAAGCCGCTCGGGGCGGGCGCACCGGGCATACCCCAAGCCTGCGAACGCTGACGAGTCTGCGGGTGTGTGGGATCGAAGATCGTGTCCTCAAGAGCACCGCTCTTGGCAAGTGCCAAGGACTGCGCGACCTCGGGTTCGACCTGTCCAACGACACGCTCCAGACCGCGCACGCGCAGCACCCTGGGGACCGAGGCCTCGACCGGGCCGTGCGTCTCGCCGGAGATTGCAGGAACGTCAACCGCGTTGGAGTGCGCGTAAACACCGGGGGCGGGAAGCTGACCAATCCTGCGTCCCGAGGCCTTAAAGGCGCGCATCTTCGCTTCTGCGGTTGCACGCTGGGTGAGGACCGGGCCGAGCTGATCGAGTGAGTGAGCAGCATCGCGCCGATGGCCGCGGTGATGAGCAAGATTCCCGCAAGTTCCATTGAGAACCAGTAGCGCGAGAACAGCGTTGCTGCAAGGTCGGTGATCGGAGCATTCGAGTAGGGCTCTGAACTCAAGGAATTAGAGGAGCCTGTTGCTCGCGAGCGGGCAACAGCTCCAATAACGACAGCTGCCAAGCCCAGAGCGATGAGCACCGAAGTGATGATGCGCCCGCGCGATTGCTGCGCGTAATTGTCGGATGCTCCCAGACCGATCATCATGATGACGAAGAGGAAGAGAACCATGATCGCGCCGGTGTAGACGACAACCTGAACGGTTCCCAAGAAGGCTGCTCCGTGCATCAGGTAGAGGACGGCCAATCCGAGCATGACGCCGACCATGCAAATCGCACAGTGGACGGCTTTCTTGAAGAAGAGCACGCCCAGGGCGCAGGCAATCATGAACACTGCCACGCAGCCAAAGAGGATCGCCTCCCCCGTTGATGCCATTTCGGGCCAATTCATGAGGGTCATGACTGACGTGCCTCCTCGTAGACGGGACGTGCAGTAGCAAGGGAAGGATCTTCGGGGCGATGCTCGCGCACCCAGTCGATCTGTGCCTGCGTGGGGCCGTGGACTTCGCCTCGGTAATAGTCGCCGTCGGAGAGTCCTTCAACCTGTGGGTGAGGAGGTTGCAGCATTCCCTCGGAGAGGGGAACCAAGAGCTGTTCCTTCTCGTAGATATCGTCTGCGCGAGTGTATTCGGCCAACTCGAAGTCGTGACCCATCGTCAGTGCACGAGTCGGGCAGGCCTCGATGCAATAACCGCAGAAATACAACGTAGGTAGTTGATCTGGTAGACGCGACCGTAGCGTTCCCCGGGACTGTACTGTTCCTCGGGAGTGTTGGATGCGGCCTCGACGTAGATCGCATCCGCGGGGCACGCCCACGCACACAATTCGCAACCGACGCACTTTTCGAGGCCGTCGGCATAGCGATTGAGCTGGTGTCGACCGTGGAAACGCGGTTCAACGAAGGGCCCCTCAAAGGGGTACTGCTCGGTAACGGTCGGGCGGAAGAAGGAGGACAGGGTCACTCCGTACCCGGCGAAGGGTGCGAAGAACTGACCGATCGGTCCCTTGGGATCCTGCTCGTAGCGCAGGTTCTCGCTTTGGTTCTGCTCAGTCATTCGTCTCCTCCATTACTGCGTTGACCACGCGGGAAGCGCGCGGCGAGGGCGGGAGCTTTTGTCCGGGAAGCGGAGGTACCGGGAAGCCGTCGGCCATCGGATCGAAGTTCTCGAGGCGTGCGCGCGCTTCTTCTTCCTTCGCTGCTTCCTTGCGGGCATCGGCCGAATCTGCGAACCACATGATGATCAGTGCGACAACGAAGATGCCGGCGACCGCGCCGATGAGCTGAGGCAGGGTGAGGGACACCCACTGCGTCACGGCGCGAATGACGGCGACCATGACGAGCCACGCCAAGGAAATCGGGATGAGGCGCTTCCAGCCCAGCTGCATGAACTGGTCGTAGCGGAAACGCAGGAGGGTGCTTCGTGTCCAGATCATGAGAATCATGAAGAACCACATCTTGAGGAAGAACCACAGCATGCCGAACCAGCCGCTATTGAGGAACTCGATGTGCGACAGCGGCCACGGGGCGTGCCATCCGCCGAAGAACATGGTCGTTGCCACCGCTGAAACGTTGAACATGTTGACGTATTCAGACAGGTAGAACCAACCGAACTTCATCGAGGAGTACTCGGTCATGTGACCGGCGACCAATTCGCCTTCAGCTTCGGGGAGGTCGAAGGGAAGACGGTTCACTTCGCCGACCATCGAGATCAGGTAGATGACGAAGGCCGGTGCCAAGGGCAGGAACCACCAGGTTTGCGCCTGAGATGCGACGATCTGCGAGGTCGACATCGAGCCGGCCATGAGGAAGACCGCAACCAGGGACATTCCCATTGAGAGTTCGTAGGAGATCACCTGCGCCGAGGAACGCACCGCGCCGTAGAGCGGAAGCGTTGAGGACGCGGACCAACCACCCAGAACGATGCCGTACAAGCCCAGCGAAGAAATCGCAAGGATGTACAGGGCAGCGACCGGCATATCTGCCAGCTGCAGGGGCGTTGAGTGGCCGAAAATCGAAACATTCGGACCCATCGGGATGACGGCGAAGATGCTGAAAGCTGCGAATGCGGAGACCGAAGGCGCAAGCAGGTAGATGAACTTCTCGGACTTGCGCGTCCACATGTCTTCCTTGAAGAGCAGCTTCACGGCGTCGGCAATTGCTTGGAACAAGCCGAAGGGACCGGCGACATTCGGGCCGGGACGAGTCTGCATGCGTCCGATCGTTCGACGTTCAACCCACAGTGCGAGCAGAACGTTGAGGATCAGGAAAACAATGATGAAAACGGCCTTGAGGACTGTTAACCACCAGGTTTCCTGCGAGAAGTCCGCGGGAGAATAGTTGGGAACTTCCATGGGGATCATGTTCATCGGGCCACCTCCCCCTTTGCGCTCAGGGTGACAGAAGAACCGAAGTTCCCCAGTGATTCGTGGACGAGGGAGCCTTGGGAGCACTCGGGCACCCAGACGACTCCTTCCGGAAGATCAGCAAATTGCAGGGGAAGCGTCACGCTTCCGCGCGGGCTGCTCAGCGTGAGCAGTTCCCCTTCGTCGAGGCCGAGGCCCGCTACCGTCGCGCGCGCCGCAAAGACGACGGGGCGACGTGCGCTTCCAGCCAGCATGTGTGCGCCATCTTGCAAGCGACCAGCATCGAGCATCGGCTTATGGGTGGCGAGGAGTGCCTGTCCCTGTGCGAGCTCAACTAGCGGCGAGGCTTGAGCCGGAACGAATTCTTCGCGCTCACCCGTCCAGTTCATGAGCGGGTTGACCTGGTCGTAAAGGCTCACCAGATCGGAAAGACCAAGATCAGCGCCGAATTCGCGAGCAAGAGCATCGAAAACAAGGCGGTCGGTCTGTGCACGAGAAGCGATTGCTTGACCGAAGGGACGCAGGCGTCCTTCCCAGTTGATGAAGGTGCCGTTCTTTTCAAGCGGCGGTGCGACCGGCAAGATCACATCTGCACGATCAGTTACCTCGCTGCGGCGAACTTCAAGGCTGACAAGGAAGTCGACTCGGTCGAGCGCATCGCGCGCAGCGGCCGGATCGTCGAAATCGCGCAGGTCAACGCCACCGACGACGAGGGCCTTGACGCGGCCTTCAGTTGCAGCTTCCAGCATCTGCGAAGCGTCGAGTCCGCGAGTTGCGGGGATTTCGCCCCACGCAAGGCTCTCACGCGCATCTGCGCCAGACACCGGACGCCCGAAGGGCAGGAGTCCGGGAAGGAGACCGGCCTCGAGGCCACCACACTCACCCGCACGACGAGGCACCCACTGGATGCGTGCCTTGCAGCGCTGGGCAAGACGGACAACTTCGCTGAGCAGACCCGGGGTGCGGCTGGCGCGCTCACCGACCAGGATCACTCCCCCCGTCAAGACGCGAGGCGAGATCGGCGAACTCACCACCTTCACGGATCTCAGCGGCAACCTCGACCTCGGTACCCGGAGCGCAACGGAGCAGCTCTCCAGAAAGCTTGGCGAGGCCTCGTGAGGTCATGGGGGCAAGGGAAGCAACGCGGAGCTTGCCCTTGCGGGTAGCCTTACGCATCCGCAGGAAGATCGCGCCGCACTCGTCCTCGGGCTCAAGCCCAACCAGGAGGACCTGGCCGACACTCTCAAGCTGCGAGTAGGTGACGCCCAAACCGCTGCCTGCCACGTGGGAAGCAAGGAATGAACGTTCTTCTTCACTGTGGCTGCGCGAACGCATATCGATGGAATCGGATCCCACGACGGTACGTGCGAACTTCGACCATGCCCAAGCATCTTCAAAGCTCAGGCGGCCACCGGGAAGGAAACCAACCTGGTCACCGGAAAGGCCGGCAAGTGCGCGGTGGACACGATCCAAGGCATCCGACCACGAGGTCGGGACAAGCTGACCGTTCTCGCGAACGAAAGGAGTATTGAGGCGCTCAACGCCCGACCACCTGAAGGCAAAACGATCCTTGTCGGTGATCCACTCTTCGTTGACCTCGGGATCATTTCCAGCGAGGCGTCGCAGAACTTCACCACGGCGAATATCCACGCGGATCGCACTACCGGAAGCATCGTGCTCGGTCACCGAAGCGGTAGAAACCAAGTCGAAGGGGCGTGCACGGAAGCGGTAATCATTCGAGGTCAGAGCGCCAACCGGGCAGATCTGAATGATGTTGCCCGAGAAGTACGAGGCGAATGCGCGGCCCGAAACATCACGATCGTTGGGGGCAAGATCACCTTCATTGAGGGAGCCAATAATGCCTTCTTGACCGTAAGGACCCGAAATTCCCGCCTGGACGTTGTCCGTTTCCTGCGGATTGAAGTAATCCAAAACCGCGGTATCAAAGGAGCCAACCTGCTCACCCATAAAGTGGTGGTGTTCGGTCGGCGCGGTGCCACCGCCTCGTCCCTGAAGGTCCAGGAACACGTCGCCCGCAATTTCCTTACCGAAGCGCACGCAGCGCTGGCACAAGATGCAGCGCTCGCGGTCCAGCAGAATCTGCGAGGTCAGCTTCAGGGGCTTGCGGTAGGTGCGCTTTGCATCGATGAAGCGCGAGCTCTCGCGGCCTTCGCTCATTGCCTGGTTCTGCAGGGGACATTCGCCGCCCTTGTCGCAGATTGGGCAATCAAGCGGGTGGTTGATGAGCAGGAATTCCATCACGCCTTCTTGGGCGCGACGGGCAACCTCGGAGGTGCGCTGGGTCTTCACCACCATGCCGGGGGTGACAGTCTGAGCACATGAAGGCTGAGGCTTGGGCATGAAACGCAGCTCGCCGGTATTGCGATCGGGCATTCCGACCTCAACCAAGCACTGACGGCATGCGGCGACGGGCTCAAGCAGCGGGTGATCACAGAATCGCGGGATGCGGATTCCGGCCTTCTCGGCCGCGCGGATCACCAGGGTGCCTGCGGGAACGTCCAATTCGACGTCGTCGATTGTGACCTTCACTAGGTTCTCGCTCATCGAACTCCTCCCTTGGCAAAGTTGCTCGAGGCCTCGTAGGGGAACAATTCGCGCGCGGGCGTGGTCAGCCCGGCCTCGAATTCTTCGCGGAACTTCTTAATTCCCGACATGATCGGGGTTGCCGCTGCATCGCCCAGGGCGCAGAAGCTTCGACCGAAATATTGTGTGCGATTTCGTCCAGCAGATCGATATCGCCTTCCTGGCCCTTACCTGCTTCCAGGCGGAGCATGATCTGCTTAAGCCAGTAGGTTCCTTCGCGACAAGGCGTGCACTTACCGCAGGATTCGTGCTGATAGAACTCAATCCAGCGGGTGATCACGCGAACCACAGAGGTCGTTTCATCGAAGACCTGCAGGGCTCGGGTACCGAGCATCGAACCGGCAGCACCGACGGATTCGTAATCCAGAGGTGTGTCAAGTTCGGCTTCGGTGAAGATCGGAGTTGAAGAGCCACCGGGAGTCCAGAACTTCAGCTGGTGTCCTTCGCGAATACCGCCGGCAAGCTCGATGAGCTCGCGCATCGTGATTCCGAAGGGGGCCTCGAATTGGCCCGGGTTCTTCACGTGGCCTGAGATTGAGAACAGACCGTGTCCCTTGGACTTTTCCGTTCCCATCGAGGCGTACCACTGTGCGGAGTGCTGGAAGATTCCCGTCACCTGGCTGATCGACTCGACGTTATTAATAACGGTCGGGCGAGCGTACAGACCCGCAACAGCCGGGAAGGGGGGCTTGAGACGCGGGTGGCCTCGGTAGCCTTCCAGGGAATCCAGAAGAGCGGTTTCTTCACCACAGATGTAGGCACCTGCACCCGCGTGAGCGGTGATGCGAAGATCGCCCAGCAAGCCGGCCTCAGTGGCTTCCTTTACCGCATTCATCAGGCGACGGTAAACGTGAACGACCTCGCCGCGAAGGTAGACAAATGCGTGGTGGCAATTGATGGCCCGCGAGGTAATCGCAATGCCTTCAATCAACACGTGGGGGTTCGCCATAATCGTCGGGATGTCCTTACAGGTTCCCGGTTCCGATTCATCGGCGTTGACCACCAGGTAGCGGGGCAAACCGTCATCGGGCGGAAGGAAGGACCACTTCAGGCCCGTGGGGAATCCAGCGCCACCACGGCCTCGCAAGCCGGAGGCCTTAACGGTCTCAACGATCTCGGCTGGCTCCATGGTATTGGCCTTCTTGAGTCCCTCGTAGCCGCCTCGGCTCAGGTAAGACTCCAAAGTCCACGAGCGATCGCTTCCCCAGCCGCGGGTCAGAATCGGGGTCAGTGCCACGGTTGCTTCACTCACCGTCCGTCTCCTTTCCTTCTTCCGCGGGAACATCGGCCGGAGCGCTCCAGCCGCGTTCTTCGGCGATCCTCAGTCCCAGTGTCGAGGCCTCGCCAGCGCTGGGGCCTTCGTGTTCGTGACCGTCGAGGAAGCCCGCAAGGACGTGCTCGGTTTCCTTGAAGGTCGGCAGCACAGCGCTTCCGCGTGTGGGGTGCAGGGGTTTGCCGGCCTCGATGTCATCGATGAGGGCGCATGCCGACTCGGGGGTCTGGTTATCGAAGAATTCCCAGTTCACCATGACGACGGGCGCGTAATCGCAGGCCGCATTGCATTCGAGGCGCTCCAGGGTGATGGTTCCGGCCTCGTTGGTCTCATCGGTTCCGACGCCAACCTTTTCGCTGACGGCTTCCCAGATTTCGTCTCCCCCCATAACAGCGCACAGCGCGTTAGTGCACACGCCCACGAGGTACTCGCCCGTGGGGTGACGCTTGTACTGGGTATAGAAGGTCGCAACTGCCGAAACTTCTGCGCGGGTGATGCCCAGAAGCTCGGCGCACAGCGCGATTCCATTAGCGCTCACATAGCCGTCTTCAGACTGAACTAAGTGCAGCATGGGAAGCAGTGCGGAGCGAGCGTGGCCCTGGGGGTAGCGCGCAATGATTTCGCGTGCCTCACCTGCTAGCGCTCATAGGTTTCCACGGGATAGCTCATCGATCAACGCCTCCCAGAACGGGGTCGATAGTGGCCAGTGAAACAACGACGTCGGCGAGCTGTCCGCCTTCCGTCATCATGGCCAGAGACTGCAGATTTGCGAATGAAGGGTCGCGGAAGTGCGCGCGGAAGGGGGCGGGTTCCACCAGCAGACACCAGGTGGACACCCAAGATGCCCTTGGCGTGTTCAACGGTCTGGTAGACCTGGCCGGCGGGGACCTTGAAACCTTCGGTGACCAGCTTGAAGTGGTGGATCAGGGATTCCATCGAGCTTCCCATGACCTTCGCGATGTGTTCCGCAGAGTTACCCTGACCGTCCGTTGCGACCGAGAGCTGTGCGGGCCACTTGATGTGCGGGTCAGAAACCATAACGGGCTGACCTTCGGTTTCTTCGAGGCGACGCAGGACCTGCTCGACGATGCGCAGCGACTGGTAGCACTCGTCGAAGCGGACGCGCACGCGGTTGTAGGCATCATTCGAGTCATAGGTCGGGACATCGAATTCGAAGTTCTCGTAGCCGCAGTAGGGCTGGTCCTTACGCAGGTCTTGAGGCAGACCCGCGGCTCGCAGGGAGGGGCCGGTCAGTCCCAGGGCCATCATCGCGGAAAGGGGCATGTAGCCCACCCCGATGAAGCGCTGCTTGAAAATGGGGTTGGCCAAAACCAGGTCCTGGAGTTCGCCGATGTCGTGGCGGACCTTGGGGAGCTTCTCGCGGATATAGGGAACCATACCGCTGGGCAGGTCCTGGGCAATGCCGCCGGGGCGCACAAATGCGTGATTCATACGAAGGCCGGTGATGCGCTCGAAGATTCGCAAGATCTCTTCGCGGCCCCTGAATGCGATGGTCATCATGGTCGTCGCGCCCAGCTCGTTACCACCGGTACCGATAGCAACGATGTGCGAGGCAATGCGGTTGAGTTCCATGAGGAGAATACGAACCAGGTTCGCGCGCTCGGGAACATCATCCGTAATACCAAGAAGCTTTTCGACGGCCAGGCAGTACCCGACTTCCTGGAAGAAGGGAGCAACGTAGTCCATGCGGGTGCACAGTGTCACGCCCTGTGTCCAGGTGCGGTATTCCATGGTCTTTTCGATACCCGTGTGCAGGTATCCCGTATCAACGCGAGTTTCACGAACGGTTTCGCCATCCAGCTCGAGGATCAAGCGAAGAACACCGTGGGTCGAGGGGTGAACGGGACCCATATTAAGGACCACGCGCTCATGGTTGATGCGCTCAATTTCGGCGATGACGTCATCCCAGTCGCCGCCTTGAGCCAGGACCTCGGGGACATCTTCAATGTCCAGGCCCGCACTTGATGCTGCCGCATGCAGTGAAGGAGTAGTCATTAGTTGTACGACCTCCGGGTGTCGGCAGGGGCATTGACTGCTCCCTTGAATTCCACGGGAATACCACCCAGGGGGTAGTCCTTGCGTTGGGGGTGCCCTACCCAGTCATCGGGAAGAGCGGTGCGCGTCAGCGAAGGGTGTCCATCGAAGACGATGCCCATCAAGTCCCAAGTCTCACGTTCTTGCCAGTCGTTCGCCGGGTAGATATCGACGATCGAGGGGATGTGCGGGTCGGCGTCCGGGCAGGTGACTTCCAGACGAATCATGCGATTATGCGTGATCGACATGAAGGGGTAAATGGCGTGAAGCTCGCGGCCGCGATCTTCGGGGTAGTTCACGCCATTGGTTCCCAAGCACATTTCGAAACGCAGATCTTGGTCATCGCGCAGGTATCGCACAACGCGGCGAATGTGCTCGCGCGGAATGAAGATGCTGAGTTCGCCGTGTTCGATGACGACCTTCTCGATGACATCGGTGACAACCAATCCATCAGCTTCGATGAGTTCCTCGAGGACGTCAACGATCTGGTCGAAGTAGGAACCGTAGGGACGAGTGGCGGCCGGGGCGCTCAGAGCAACGGTTTCGAGTTCAGAAAAGCCCGTGGTATCACCTTGGTCTGCGACCCCAAACATTCCCTGACGGCTCTTAATCACCGAGGGTTCTGCTGCGCCAAAACGGCTAATTTCTTCGCTCATGCCAGCAATCCCTTCATGTCGTGAGTGGGGGTTGCCGCAAGCGCTGCAGCCTCAGCCTTGCGTGCGATTTCACGGCGGTGCGCGCCCAGGGGCTCGCTACCGATCTGCTCACGCAGAGTCAGGATTGCGTGAATCAGCGCCTCGGGACGAGGCGGGCAGCCGGGAAGGTACACATCGACGGGAACGATGTGGTCGCATCCTGGACGACGGCGTAGTTATTGAACATGCCGCCCGAAGATGCGCAAGCTCCCATGGAGATCACCCACTTGGGATCCGCCATTGAGTCATAGACACGGCGAATAACCGGGGCCATCTTGTGGGAGACTCGTCCGGAGACGATCATGAGGTCGGAGTGACGCGGCGAAGCGCGGAAAACTTCCAGGCCGAAACGCGACATGTCGAAACGGGGAGTTCCGGCTGCCATCATTTCAATTGCGCAGCATGCCAAGCCCATGGTGACCGGCCACTGACTGTGCTTTCGAGCAAGACCGAGGATTTTCTCCATGCTTGCCAGGGCAATGCCTGCAGGCAGGCTCTCTTCAATTCCCATTGTTTTCCTCTTACCTCAGTAATCCAGTCCGCCGCGGCGCCATTCGTAGATATAGGGGACGGTGATCACCGCGATGAAGGTCAGCATGGCGACCAGTCCGAAGAGTCCCAGCTGGTTGAAGCTGACGGCCCACGGGTACATGAACACCACTTCGATGTCGAAGACAATGAACGTCATGGCGACCAGGTAGTAGCGAACGGGGAAGCGCCCGCGTTCCAGGTGCTGTTCGGTGGGTTCGATACCGCATTCGTAGTTATCGGCCTTCGTCCGGTTCTTCCGTGTCGGCCCCAGAATTGCGGATGCGCCTAGCCCGCCAAGCGCAAGGACCATGGCGGCTGCAGCCATGATCAGCAGCGGAACATAGGGATTGGTCATCGTTCCTCCCACATCGGGTGTACCTTCGTGGCCATCATGCTAATGGCACCATCTTGGATAGGGTCGTAATCAGTCGGTCATCGAAATCGCCACCTTGGCGTTCGAATCCATCCGACAGAAGCTTGTGAACCAGTGTCATCAGGCGCGGGACGGGCAGACCGTAGGTCGTGCACAGACGCATGATCTTGGGGTTTTCAATGAGTCGGACAAAGATGCGCCCAAGCTGGTAGTAGCCGCCGTATTCGTCGCGAACTCGCTGCGGATAGGCGCTCATCGCGCGGTCTACTCCCGCCCGATGAGTCCGCGAGAGAGCCTGAGCCATCGCTTCGGCGGCGTAGCGCCCCGCCTTCATCGCGGGCGCGATTCCTTCGCCGTTAAAGGGCGAAACCATTCCACCGGCGTCCCCAACAAGAAGGAATCCATTGGTGTAGTGCGGCTTGCGGTTCAAGCTCATGGGGAGCGCTGCACTGCGGAGCTGGCCGATCTGGTTTTCGGCGGTGAATCCCCATTCTTCGGGGAGGTTAGCAACCCACTGTTCGAAAACCTGGCGATAGGGCAGGCTTGTTGCGCTGGCCGTTGAAGATACCGACCCCAGTCCAACGTTGACGATTCCGTCCCCCATGGGGAAAATCCACCCGTATCCGGGCAGAAGATCGGAGTGTCCGGGTTCTCCGGCCCACAGTTCCAGGTGGGATTCCATCCACTCTTCGTTTCCACGAGGACTGCGGAAGTAGGTGCGCGCCGCAACGCCCATGGGGCGCTTGGGGTTCTTTTCAATTCCGAGGCGCGTGGCGACCTTTGCGGACACTCCCCCGGCATCGACGACCAGCTTGGCGCGGATGGTCACATCTTGGGTGTTTGCACCACGGCCTCGGCGCGCGCGGACGCCACAGACGCGGTGGGCAGAATCTTGGATCACCTCGGCGACGGTGAGTTCTTCTTCGAGGCGAGCTCCCGCACTCTGCGCACGCTGGACCAGCGCGTGGTCGAGTTCCATGCGTGCACGGGTCATTCCGTATCCGGGAAGCGAGGCCTGGTCTGGCCACTCCATGTGGATTGTGTGGCCGCCTCCAATGACCGTCAGACCGCGGTTTCGCGCCCAACCAGAAGTATCAACACCCATGAGGATGAGCTCTTGAACGGCAGCGGGAGTCAGGCCATCACCGCAGATCTTGTCACGCGGGAAACGCGCCTTGTCGACAAGGAGGACATCAATTCCAAGGGTCGCCAGATGGTAAGCGGTCGATGCACCGCCGGGGCCGGCGCCGACTACGACGACGTCGGCACTCATGTCCTGGGCCTGCTGGCTCACCACTCCTCCTGAACGCTCCATAAAGCACCTGAATGTAATCAGGGTCCATTAGACGACGATAGTCACAGCGTCCACAAAGGGCTGAAGAACGCCAAAAAGTCCGTGAGCACAACACTTTGGGGCCGTGAGCGAGCACACACCCTTATTTAATTTACGCACATGCACGTTGCGTTAATGATCCGAAGAGATAGATCGGGAGAAAACTGCACTTTCTCGCAGCTCTTGAGAGCACGTCCAGTTGCGACTCAGGAGTCTCCAATCACCTGCTCTCCGCCGCAGATTCGCCCAGTTCTTTTCCAGCCAAAAACCGCAGATCACGCGGTCTTCACCGGTGGCCTCGCTCTTGATTGCCCTCAAAATAGGCAGCAAGGTGCGGGGCCACCCGTGGCACATCGAAGGGAATGTTGCCCTCGCGTAGCGACTTCGTTGCAAGAACCCCTGCGGCAACAGCCTCGCGCGCGCCCAAAGGTGTCGTATCCGTTTGATCCCCGCGAGCAATAAAACGCAAGAATTCGTCCATTGTCGCGACGTCGGCATCATCGTGACCACGAGCATCACCTCGGATCGGAATTTCGATGTCGCCTTGAGGTTCCCAGCGACTCCGGTGCTTCCAGACGCGCACTACTCCCCCATCACCGTCGCCGAAGTTTTCTGCGCGGCCTCGGGTTCCGATAACGGTGTAGTTTCGCCAGTAATCCGGAGTGAAATGGCACTGCTCGTAGGAAATCATGGTTCCAGAGACCTGTCTCATCATGAACATCGAGAGGTCTTCAACATCAATGACGGGGTTAAGTCCGGTGAGGGATTCCGGCGGCCAGTTTTCATAGGAAAACCAGTCACTCATAACGCTATCGCGGCGCTGGCCGCTGCGATCTGTGAGTTTTCCGTAGACCATGAGGTCCCCCATTCCGACGACCCGCTCGGGCACAGAATCGGAGAGCCAATTCATCACGTCAATATCGTGTGCGGCCTTTTGTAAGAGCAAGCCTGTCGTTCGGCTGCGGTCAGCGTGCCAGTCCTTGAAGTAGTAGTCGCCGCCGTTTCCCACGAAGTGCCGGCACCAGATTGCTCGGACCTCGCCGATCAAACCATCGCGAATAACTTGGCGCAGGATTCGGACAACGGCCATGTGGCGCATATTGTGTCCAACATAGAGCGGAGTCCTGGTTCGATATGCGGTCTCAAGCACGCGATCGGCGCCTTCAATGGTGATGGCGATGGGCTTTTCCAAGTAGACTGCAACCCCGGCTTCTAGCAGCTGGCATGTGATGTCTTCATGAGTGTCATCGGGGCTGGTGACAATTGCTGCATCAATTCCCAGGTCAAGAAGCTCTTCCAGACTTTCTACCCACGGATGGTCACCAAGGATTTCACGAGCGCGCTCGCGCATTGCGGAGTTGGGATCACACCCGCCGACTAGTTCAGCGGATACCGAGGAAACCTGACAGTTTCGGCAATGGAGCATCGCGCTCCCAATCCAATGATTCCAACGCGCAGTGGTGTGGACATGAAGGCTCCATTCACACAGTCTTCTTCGACTCTCCCATTATGCTCCCCGAAACTACGGCCCATAAAAGGATCCGGCCGCTTGCAGTCCACACTCTGCAAACGACCGGAAGTCTTCCGCATCCCCCTAGGCCTTGTAGGCTCGGTGAAGCGCAACAATGCCACCCGTGAGGTAACGATACTGCACATCGCTCCACCCGGCCTCGGCAATCAAGGCTGCAACTTCGGGGGCACCCGGCCAGTCAAGGATCGACTCCGCCAAATAGTCGTAGGCAACATCGTCCGAGGAAGCAAAGCGGGCAACCAGCGGCATCAGGTATTGGAGGTGCAGCGAGTAGCCCGCGCGCAGGAGCGCCGATGTCGGCGTCGAAAACTCGCAGACAAGCAAACGCCCACCCGGACGCGTCACGCGAGACATCTCTTCCAAGGCGCGCTTCGGATCGGGAACATTTCGTAGTCCGTAGGAAATTGTGACCGCGTCAAAAGTATTGTCCGCAAAGGGAAGGTTCATGGCATCGCCCTGAACGAAATCAACCTCGGGGTGACGGGCGCGTCCCACTTCAATCATTCCAGCCGAGAGGTCACATGCGACAACGCGAGCACCACTGCGCGCGATCGCTACCGATGAGGCGCCGGTCCCAGCGGCCAGGTCCAAAATATAGTCGGAAGGCCTGGGTTTGAGTGCCGCGGTCAGCGCCTTCATCCACACAAAATTCATCCCGCCGCTGAGCAGCGCGTTCATCACGTCGTAGCGCTGGGAGACGTCGTCAAACATCGCAGCTACTTCGTCTTGAGATTTTCCAAGATCGGCGCGGCGCGGCTGAGAGGAAGTGTGTGCACTCATGTGTCTATTTTCCCATTTGTGCGTGTTTTAGGCACACTCAATCGCTCATCGACGTGCAGGGAATTAGCATTGACTCATGCCCTCTCGACATTTCTCGACGATCCCGACGCTGTATTGCTGGGTTGATCTTATTGACCCTTCCAGCGAGTGTGGGCGCGCGCCAATCTTCTCTTTGCTTCCCTCCTCCGGGGTATGCGCGTGGATCCGCGACGAGGCCATGGTCGGTTGGGGGAAAGCCTGGGCCTGGAAGCGCGGGAAAGATCGCCCTCCTCTGGTCGAGGCCGGGGAAAATGCTGCGATCACCGAGGCCGCTCGCGTGTGGGATCTCCTGCGTGAAAAAGCTCAAGTTCATTGGGGCGAGGGCGCGCGCGACGCTTGGGGAAAGAACCTCCCCACTCTTCCTTTTGCATTTGTATCCTGCGCTTTTGAAGACGATGGTGAGCGCACGATCATCGTTCCGGAATTGACAATCATTACCTCCGCTTCACAGCGCTTTGTCATCGCTGCTTCAACAGATTCTCGCGTGAAACCCGAATTTGCGCCGCCGATCCGCCAGCACGCTCTTCCTGCGCACCTTGAGTGCGGCCCTGGCGCAATGGGCGAGGAACAGTGGCGCAAGGCTGTTGACGAGGTGATCGATGCGCTGCGCAATGAAGAGGCCGCAAAAGTTGTGATGGCGCGCGACCTCACCATCAGCAGCGACAGTGAAATTAATGAGGCTGCCCTCGTTGAGAGTCTTCATGAGCGCTACCCGCAAACCTGGACTTTTTCGGTTGACGGATTGATCGGTGCAACACCGGAAATGTTGGTTTCCTTGAAAGACGGGCACCTTCACTCGCGGGTCCTAGCAGGAAGCTGTCTTCCCGAAGATGCGGAAAAGCTCCCGCTATCTTTGAAAGATCGCTCCGAACATCTTTTCGCCCTTGAATCGGTTGTCGCAGCTCTTCTGCCCGTTGCCCAGGATGTACGTGCACCCGCGCGTCCCGAGGTCCTCGTGCTCCCCAATATCGCTCACTTGTGTTCTGATGTTGACGCATCTTTCCCCGAAGGCTCTGTTCTTGATGCTGTCGCGCAATTGCATCCCACAGCTGCGGTGTGCGGCACTCCCCTCGATGATGCTCTCGATCTGATTCATGCTCACGAGCGCATCGAAAGGGGTCGTTACTCGGGACCGGTGGGATGGATTGACGGCGCCGGTAATGGCGAGTTTGGGATTGCGCTTCGTTGCGGTCAGCTTGAAGATCACGGCCGCACCTTGCGAGTCTTTGCCGGCTGCGGAATCATGCCGGATTCGCTGTCGAGCAGCGAATTTGAAGAGACTCAGACCAAGATGCGGCCGATTCTTGAGGTTTTGGGCGTCTAGCCTAGTTCTCCGATTGGAGTTTCACTTGGACGGTGTTTTGAACACCGTCACGCACGTAGGTGACCTTGACTTCTTGGCCGCCCATGTAACGTCGAACGTATCCAACCAGGGATTGTGCCGATGAGACCGTATTGTCATCAACAGCAGTAATGACGTCACCAGCCCTCAATCCCGCGGCTTCTGCGCCCGAGCCCTGAGTCACTGCTGAGATCTGTGCCCCCGCGCGCGCGTCTCGTTTCCGACTCGTGCAGCGCCCGTCGTAATGGAAACTCCCAGCCTGGCGTGGTCGACCGTGCCATTTTGGATGAGCTGATTGACAACGGAAACGACCAGGTCCGAAGGAATCGCGAAACCCAGACCAATCGATCCCGCTTGAGAACTCGACGATGAGGACAGTGAGGCGATCGAGGAGTTGATTCCGATCACTTGCCCGTGCTCATTGAAGAGAGGACCGCCCGAGTTACCGGGGTTGATCGAGGCGTCAACCTGAATGGCGTTCGTCGTCACCGCCTGATTGTTTTGCTGTTGAAGCTGGTTGAAGGGGTCTTTCGAATTGCCCTGGTCATTCGATTCGGAGGCCTGCACCTGGACGGGACGATTGAGCGCCGAGATAATTCCCGTCGTCACGGTATTTGATAGGCCCAGGGGTGAGCCGATTGCCATGACGGGCTGACCGACCTTGAGGTCAGAGGACTGGCCAAATTGCGCTGCGACCAGATCCGAAGGCGGGTTGACCAGGCGAATCACTGCGAGGTCTGTACTTTGGTCAGTTCCAACGATTTTTGCCTCGTAGATTCGCCCGTCCGTCAGGGTCACTTGGATCCTTCCGCTTCCGTCGACGACCGAGGAGATGACGTGGTAGTTGGTAACGATGTTGCCGGAGGAGTCAACAATCGCGCCTGAGCCGATGCCGGAAGAGTTTTGCCCAGAGACGTTGATTGTCACGACCGCGGGAGACACGGTTGCCGAAACAGCTTCCCAATCGACTGCAGTTCCAGCAGAGTTTGCTTGTGCAGGGGCGGAAGTCTGGCTGACCAGGGGGGGTGGTAACAGAGGAACGCAGATTCTGGCCAAGTACCAGGGTTCCGCCGGTTGCCATTCCGATACTGCAGACCATCGCGAGGAACAGGGCTCCCCAGCCCGGGCCGCGCTTAACCGGAGCGGGCGCAAGGGCAACCGGTGCCGCTTCTACGGTCTCTGCGTCAGTTTCCTCTGCCGAGGCGACCGGCGCACTCTGCGTGAAGCTTGCGTTGCCAGCAGCCGGAGTTGCGGGAGCCGGAAGGACAGGGCTAGGAGTTTCCGAGGCGCTTTGCTCGGGTGTTTCATTCATCTGCGGTTGGAAGCGTGCACCGTCTTCGGGTGTGTTTTCGTCAGTATTCATCGCCGACCCATTTCAATCGTTATCAATTTGTTACATTAGCATGCTACAAGGATCGCAGATGCGCAATATCTTTCGTCGGTCGTGAAATAGGAAGATGAAGAACCTCGAGTCCTTCAACTTGCGAAGCGAGGATCTCTTGAAGCTTGGCGAGTGATGAAATAGTGCGGGTTTTTACGCCGTATGACTTGGCAAGTGCGGGGATATCCGCACGCTGTGAGACCCCGAAATAACGCTCGTACACTCCCGCAGATGCTGTGCGCCCATGCTCGAGGCTCTCAAAGATCGAACCACCGGAATCATCAAGAACGACAAGTCGAAGAGGCGGAAACTCTTCACCGCGAGGCAGCCCCAAACCAGAGGCGTCGTGCAAGAAAGTCAGGTCCCCCATCACCGCAGTCACCCCCGAGTAATCTGCACCTTCAAGGCGCGCGCACGCGCTCGCCCATCCAAGAGCGGTTGAGGTATTGCCATCGATTCCCGCCAGCCCTCGATTCGACCAGACCTGAGTAGGGCCGCTGGCGTTTCGTGGCGATACGCGATGAGGTCAGCGATACGAACCGGGTTGGAAGCCCCGAGGAAAACCCTTGGACACAGCTGCCACACCATATCCATCACTCCAAGCGCGCTCGGAGTATCCCCATAAGAGGCAATCATCTCCTCGATCCCCGCGCGGACTTCTTTCACGCGTTCACGCAGCGTCTCGAGTAGCAGAAGTTGGCGGGCCTCGTCCACACAATCATTGTCATGAAGAGCAGGCACAACACATGACGCATTTCCGTGCAGATCGGGCCACTGCCCGTAGGAAGCAACAACCACGACTCGTTTACCCGAGGCGCACACGGCCTGAACCGGACGCGACAAGGTCGGACGCCCCGTCACAATAATCTGCTCAAAGAGCCCCGTGACCTCTTCATCGCCAAGAAGCGTCTGCTGGAAAGGAATACGCACATCTTCAGGAACGCCGGTCACCATTGGCTCGGCAAAAACCGGAACCCGCGAGCGAGCGGCCCACTCAAGCACTGCTTCCTCAGCTCCCTGTCCCGCAATGACGACAGTCGCTCGCGCTGGATCAAGAATGTTCTCACTGAGGTGATCGCGAAGAAACTGCGCGGGATAGACCGATACCGCCGAACGCCGGTTCCCTTCATGGGCCTCGCACACACTCTCGGTCTGGAAATCTTCGGGAACCAGCGGATCACGGAATTCACAATTGATGTGAACGGGACCGGGCGTACCACTCGGCAAACCAGCACTCGCCGCAAGAGCCCGGCACATGCGATCAGGAATGCTCCCCAGTTCTTCAATCACGCTCGAGAAGTTCCACTCCCCCACGATGTGAGGCGAGAAAAGTCCCTGCTGCGTCATGGTTTGGGAGGCTCCGACTCCGTGCAAGTCGGCGGGGCGATCCGCGCTGATGGCCAGCAGCGGGACACGGGAGTAGTGGGCCTCGACAATCGCGGGATAGAGTTCGGCAACTGCACTTCCCGAGGTCGTGATGACGCAGGCGCGCGCGGGGCCTCGTCGCTGCGAAGCATTCGCATCAAGGTTCAATCCCAAGGCGAAGAAGGCGGCGGAGCGTTCGTCGAGTCTGACGTGAACTCGAATTGGACTCTTGGCCTGGGCTTCCAGGCGCGCAAGAGCATAGGCGAAAGGAGCATTTCGCGATCCGGGACAGTACACGAAGTCGCGGATTCCGCCCGCAATGAGGGAGTCAATGATGCCTTGCGCTAGAGCTTGTGATGGGAACATGTCTTTTCTTCTATTGATAGTGCGCCATTTCAGCAAGGCGCTCAGCCCAGGACTGAGTAAGAGAGCTGTCAGTAGGTGCTTCGCTCACCAAAGCTTCATTCAAGGAAAGCTCGGATGGAATCATGCACCCGTCCTGGATGAGCGCGGGGGTGAGCGCAGTGTCTGCTGCAAGCAGATTAGCGGTCCCCAGCCCGCACGCGCGTGGTGTCTGATCCAGAGCACATGCCACTCGCGCGGCGTAATCCAAGCCGAAGCTGGTCTCGAGTGCTGAAGAGATCACCAGTGGCATGGGAAGTTCCTCGACGAGGCGAGTAACCGCACGCCCTCCGCCTAGGGGCGCGATCTTGATGACGGCCACATCTGCTGCTTCTAGACGCGCGACTTTGAGGGGGTCCTCCGCGCGACGAATCGATTCATCTGCTGCGATGGGAACGTCTTGTTTTCGACGCAGCCATGCGAGGTCTTCAACTGCCATGCAAGGCTGTTCAACGTACTCAAGTCCGCCCACTGCCCCTGCTGCACGATTCAAACGCGCAATCCACGTCAGAGCACTCTCCCGGTCCCACGCACCCATTGGCATCGACACGCACCCGCGCGGATGACCCGTGTCGTTCGGCTAGCGCCTCGGCGACTGCCTCAACGCGCCTGCAATCACGCTCAAGGTCGGAACGCGCATCGGCAACCTTTACTTTCGCACTCATCCACTGGGGTGCGTCGAGTATCCTCTGGCGTGCAGCAGCGGCCTCGATCACGGGAATCGTCACATTGAGTGGGATCTTTGATCGACGAGGCCGCGGCGAGGCAATGCGCGCAGCCTCCAATGCGCTGGCAAGCCAAGCAGCAGATTCCTGGGGGTCGTAATCCCAAAACGGAGCACACTCTCCCCATCCCTCTTCGCCATGGAAGAGAAGGCCTTCGCGCACATCAATCCCCTCGAAAACGCACACGCATGGGGATTGAATAGACGAGCACTCGATCAATCCCCTCGAACACGCGTCGCGTATCGGAAGGTAGTTGCTCAAGGGAGAGTTCGTGGAGACGGAGAGGCGAAGCATCCGCATGCGTCTTCTCCACTATGTGATCCCTTATCTCTCAACGACTAGTGCTGAACGCGGAGCCAGGACCACGTGTCCCGTGCATTCACTTCCGCTGAGAAGATCTTTGCCCACAATCCCGCTCAGTTCAACTGCACGATCGGAATGGTTGAGGAGGAAGAGGAAACCCTCGCGTTCCTGTGCCTCAACTCCTCGAGGAAGATCGGGGAACACGGGGAGGAGCCGCGCGTAGCTCGCCCACATGCGTACAAGTACCGATCGCGAGAGTGCATCGAAGTCGGCTGCGGCATACCACACCGACCCCTGACCAACTCGGTTTCGGCTCAGTGCACACGCTCCCGCGAGGTCTACTCCACCACCTCGGCCATCAAAGTAGGCCACGCATTCAACGCCGGCCGAGGAATTTCCTTCGCCGAGGCCTCGCCACTCATGTTCGCCCACGGGCACGATCTTTTCGGCCCAGCGTCCCGAGCGCAGGTCTTTGGCAGCGTCTCCAACCAGCTCAATGGTTCGCTTGAGAGCCTCGTTGTCGGTATCGATTCCGCACCAGTTCAGGGCAGCGGGAGTTTCTACGGCACCGGAAATCCTGTAAGCACTGCTCTCGCGAGCATCGTAAGTGCGCCCCTGAGAGGGGCCGGTCAAGGTCGAGTGCTCGACAACCTTCACTCCGGCAAGGTCTGCAAGAGATCCCAGGTATCCGCCCAAAATAGCGCCGCATTGGCTGTCGACAACTGCGCTTGGGGCGGTGATGACTACCTGCGCGCCGCGCTCGGCAGCAATGCGCAAAGCCTGCGCCATGTGGGGGTAGTCAATAAAGACTGCCGGCACGATGATGAGATCGTAGGAGGTGAAGTCGTTATCGACACCCACGACATCGGTCGCGATTCCCGCTTCCCACAGGCTTTGGTGCCAGGACTTAGCGGGCGCGAAGTTCCCCCACGAATCTGTGGGATTTTCAGAACTAATCGGACCGATCGCATAGTGGCGTGCCCACTCGCTCTCCCAGTCAATGACAACTGCAGCGCGGGAGGTCATACGCGATCCTGCGACGGATGACAGGCGTTTGAGGGCCTGTCCGGTTTCCACGACATCCGTCCAGATCGGCGAATCTTCGCCAGAGTGGGGCACCATCCCAGCATGGAAGGTTTCCGACCCCTTGGCGGATTGGCGCCACTGGAATTGGAGGATTCCATCCGCTCCGTGAGCGAGCCTTGCGATGGTCCACAAAAGGAACTGTCCGGGGCGCTTGGGAGAGTTTTGGGGTCGCCACTGCACCGCGCCGGGGCTCTGTTCCATCAGCAGCCAAGGCGCCCCTCCAGATAGGCCTCGCATGACGTCACCCTGCCATGCGATGTCGTGTGCAGCCTGAGGATCTGCGGGGTCCGGGTAGGAATCATCAGCGATGATGTCACACAGTGGTGCCCACTTGCGGTAGTCGAGAAGCGGGAAGGTCCCCATAAAATTCGTCGTGATTGGTCGGTCCGAATAGCGACGAATCACTTCTCGTTCACGTTCCATCTGGGAACGCAGAGCGTAGTCACTAAAGCGACGCCAATCCAGCATTTGCCCGGGGTTGTAGAAGGTGGGCATTGCACGGGGAGGCTGAATTTCTTGGATATCCCTATAGGTTTGGGACCAAAATGCAGTTCCCCAGGCCCGATTGATCGCCTGAAGATCCCCGTATTTCTCCACGAGCCAGCGTCGAAATGCCGCAGCGGACTCATCATCGAAGCTCTCTGCCGTGTGACAGGCGTATTCGTTCGAAATATGCCACATGACGACGCCGGGATGGTCGCCAAAACGGCGCGCCATGGCCTCGGTCAACTCGCAAGCTTTGCGGCAAAAAAAGCTCGCTTGAGGGGTTGTACTGCTGGCGCGAGCCGAATCCTAAACGCACGCCTCGAGAATCGACGGGAAGAGTCTCGGGATAGCGCTGCGCCATCCAGGCCGGAGGGGAAGCAGTCCCATTGGCCAGATCCACGCTAATCCCGGCATTGTGGAGCTGGTCAATGAGGTCTGCTAGCCACTCGAGGTCGTAGTGCCCTTCTTCGGATTCAAGAGATGCCCAGGAAAAGATTCCTAGAGATATCAGATTGACTCCGGCCTCGACCATGCGTTCGATGTCGCGCAGGTTGGTCTCGCGGTCCCACTGTTCAGGGTTCCAATCTCCGCCGTAGGCAATCGTATCCATTTACCTATCCTTCCCAGCACCTCGTGGTGGCTCGACAGCGGGACTGACTATCCCTTCACAGAACCGGCAGCCAGGCCCGATTGCCAGTACTTCTGCAAACCAAGGAATAGCACGATGAGTGGCAAAACACCCAAGAGCGCGCCCAGCATGACTGCGCCCTTTTGAGGAGTAAAGTAACTCATCATTCCGTACAAGCCCAGAGTGACGGGCTTGAGTTCGGCAGTGGATACCATCATCAAGGGCAAGAGGAAGTTGTTCCAGGTTGCCACGAAGATGAAGAGGAAGATCGTCACCATTGCCGGCGCCAGTAGACGCAAGACAATCGTGAAAAAGACTCGAGCTTCTGAGGCCCCATCGATGCGCGCGGCCTCGATGAGCTCTGTCGGAACCGAAGAATCCGCATAGACCCGGCCAAGGAACACACCGAAGGGAGACACGCAGCTGGGAATGAGGATCGCCCAGACCGTATCGGTCAGACCCAAGTTATGGAAGACCACGTACAGGGGAATCGTGAGCAGGGCGACCGGCATGAGCAGGCCTGCCATGATCATGGCCATGGAGACATTTCGCCCGGGGAAAACAAATTTCGCCATTGCATAACCCGCTGCGACCGAAATCAAAGTTCCGATGATCCCTGCTGCTGTTGAATAGAAGAGGGAGTTGAGCACCCAGCGCCAGAACAGGCCCTGAGTCCACCCCATGAGCTTCGTGTAGTTGTCTCCCAATTCAAAGTGACCAAACCAGAAGCCGTTGGTGGAAACAAGATCGGCATTCGACTTCGTTGAGGAGAACATCACCCAGATGATCGGCAGAACGAAGTAGAGCATGGTGAAGGTCAGAGCAACGATCGTAACGATTCGAGCGGCCTTCGAGGGTGCGAGTGAACGCGGGGGCATTCCCTCGAGAGAGGGGGTGTACTGACGTCCGTCGGGCAGTGTGTGCGTGGTGGTACTCATCGGACGGTCTTCCTTTGCAAGAGTGCGTAGATCACGGCAAGTCCGCCCGCAACCAGCGCCATAACGATTGAGATTGCCGAGGCCGGACCATCACCACCGGGTGAGATCTGACCAAACATGGTGTTGTAGGCCATCATCATGGGCGTGTAAGCATTCCCCATCCACCTATTGGATGAGTACATGACCGCGGGCTCGTTGAAGAGCTGAATCGTGCCGATGATTGAGAGCAGCACTGCCAGCAGCGCTGCGGAAGAAACCATGGGGATCTTGATGCTGCGAACGATCTGCCAGGAAGAAGCGCCATCCAAGCGCGCGGCCTCGTAGAGCTCATGGGGAATTGCCTGGAGCGCGGCCAAGAAGATCAGCATGTTGTAGCCGGTGTAGGTCCACGTGGTCATATTTGCCATCGAGGCCAGAATGGGGGCTCCCGGTGCCATGAAGTCGACGTGAAGTCCCAGGGAATCAAAGAACTTCACGATGGGCGAGAGTTCAGGGGTGTAGATGTACATCCAGACCATTGCTGCGACAATGCCGGGAATGGCGAAAGGCAGGAAGTAGGTCAGTCGGAAAGCCTGCGCGGCGGACCAAGAAGGAGTCCAGAACAAGGGCAAGGACAAGAGCCGAAATGATCATGAAGGGGATCTGGAAGGCCGCGTAGATCACGACTCGTCCCATGCCCGTCCAGAAGTCGGCGGAAGTGATGACCATAACGAAGTTATCGAAGCCGACGAATTGATTTTCAAGTTCGCCGCCGCCATAGAGGCCACCGCCGCTTGCAACCTGACGGAAGAAGGATTGGTAGATTGCAACGCAGATCGGAACGGCAAAAACCAAGAGGAACATGATGAAGAAGGGGGCCATAAACGCCCACCCGGTACGCGCATCGTGCCGCTCTCTAATGCGCCGGTTTTGAGTCTGGGACTGCATCTATCAATCACCTTCGATTGTTCGCAGAATTATTGGGTTATATGACGAAGAATACGTAAAGGGGTGTGGTTTCTCCGCGGAGAAACCACACCCCCTCCGCGATCAATGATTACTCGGCGACGGGGAGGTTTCCGTCCTTGAGCGACTTCACGGACTGCTCCTGAGCAGCCTTGAAGATGTCGATCACCTTTCCGGAACCGTCACCAGCTGCGGTAGCGGCCTTGGTCATCGGAGCACCAACGCTCGAGAAGAAGGGGATGTACGGGAAGTCAGGTGCCAGGTTGGCGTTTGCCTTCGACAGTTCAGCGAAGACATCCTGTCCGCCGTAGAACTCCTTGACCGATTCCGGGGTCTTCATGGTGCCGGTCGTGGTTGCAACGACGAGGCCCTGGGAAACCAGAGCGTCGACCTGGGTGTTCAGCCAGTTGTTGAACTCCATTGCACCCTTGGGGTTCGCGCAGCCCTTCATGACTGCAACGCCGGAACCACCGTCGGGGCCGGTGAGGGCGCCCTTGCCGAAATCAGGGAGCTGAGTAACTGCCCATTCGCCCTTGTTATCGGTCTTCGCCAGGTCACCGGAGATGAGCGGTGCTTCCCAAGCGGCACCGATCGTGCCGATCAGGGTCTTGTCGGTCAGGGCCTTGGTGAAGGAATCTCCCCAACGCTCGGTGACGAAGGTGGTCTTGTCATCGAGCATCGACTGCCAGAAATCTGCAACGGTCTTGGCGGAAGCATCATCGATCTTGACGGTCCACTTGTCGTTTGCAGCCTTGTACCAGACGCCGCCAGCTGCAGCTGCCTGTGCAGACAGGCCGTACTGTGCTTCATCGGTCTCGAAGGCAGAGATGTACTTGCCCTTTGCAGCTGCGGTCTTGGCAGCGGCCTTGAACTCGTCGAGGTTGGTAGGAACCTTGATTCCCAGCTTGTCGAACTCTGCCTTGTTGTAGTAGTAAACAAGCGGGCCGGTGTCCTGGGGCAGGCCGAAGTACTTGCCACCAACGCCTACCTGCGAGAATGCGCCGGCAGAGTAGTTGGCCTTGTACTGGTTGGCGTACTCGGTGACGTCTTCGAGCAGGCCCTTGGTGAACATTTCGGGGATTTCTGCGTAGCCCAGCTGCGCCAAGCAAGGTCCGGAGCCGGCCTTGACGTCAGTTTCAAGCTTCTTGATCATTTCGTTGGCCTTGCCATCGAACTTGACCGCCTGAACCTGAGTGTCAGGGTGTTCCTTGTTCCACTGTTCAACCAGCGACGAGACCTTTGTCATGCCTTCACCGTCGGGCAGACGGTGCAGGTAGGTAATGGTCGCTGCCTTATCAGCAGATGCCGAAGAGCTTGCGGTGGTATCCGTCTTCGTGCCCGAACCCGAGCACGCAGTCAGACCCATCGCAGCGACTGACATGAGCGCGACGACGCTCATGGAACGGCGTGACATGTGCATGTTGTTCCCTCTCCATCGTGGGATGTATGTAAAGTTGACACCTTATGTCAGCTTCATCCATTGCTCTCTTATGCTAACTCACAGATAAGTTGTCTGACACATTTTTATCCTGTGGCTATGCAATTAGTTGATTACGATTTGATAACTAAAGAAGCTGACCTTTTCCCCAGTCAACCCAGCGTCCTTCACCTGCAGCCAATTCAACGAGGATTTGTCCGCCCTGGCCAGAAATCTCACTCGAACGCGGGGCATCTGCATCGTTATAGACGAATGCGAGCGCTGATTCTGGATACCAGGCAACTTCAATATCCGGGTTCGATGAGGACAGAACACTCTCCCATTGATCCTCAGCATGGGCTGCCCACATGATCGCGCGGTGAAGCAAACGACTATTCACAGTCGACCATGTCAGACCCGCAAGATACACACTGCGTCCTGCACAGAAGTCATGAGCCGAAGCACGAACACTGCCACGATCCATCACCAAAACGCGAGTTGCAGAGTCGGTAACGACAACATCACCGGGATCTTCACCAAAGATGTAGTCCCCATCCAGATCAGCGGTGATGAAGTGCTCGCTCACCGGCTCCTCGTAGTGATCCTTAGACAGTGACCACGAAATCTCCTGATCGACACCCAAAACGTCGGAGAGTGCGAAGACGCTTCCGCGGCAGATTCCTCCGCGATCAGCATTTCCCTGTGTCCCTACCGAGGCCGTGGGCTGGCCAATACCAATGAAACCGCCACCGCGAGCAACGAAACGTCGCAGAGTGTCTTGGAGGCGAAGATCTTCCCAGACCTGCCCGCCTGAGAATGAAGTGTTGGCAGCGCCCGCATTAATGACGACATCCACGTCTTCGAGCGCCTTCATCTCACCTTCAATCACCTCGTCGAAGGACATGAAACGCACATCAAAGGGCAAGCCAGCAAGGGCTTCAATCACCCCGAGGTAGGTGTGAATCTGCTTGTACCACAGGGCGTGGGCGACCATATGGGTCTGCCAGGTACGCAACTTACCCCACGCATTCAAGACGGCAACGCGCACGGGTGCACACGCGGGCTTCTCCCCACCCGTGGCCTCGTGAAGGGAACGGAACTCCGCAAGAATCTCCTCCACGCGGTCGATGAACTCGGGGAACTTGAGCGCCAAGGAAAGGTAACCGCCGTAGCCCATGCGGTCCAGGGGGCTGCGGACAATAGCGCGGCGAGCGGTACGCCACGATTCATTGGCCTCGCCCAAGGGATCACCGCCCTCACGGAAGACATCGGGGAAGAAGTAGGGAAGGAAACGCCCCTCGGTGTAGCGCACACCGGGGATATCCGAGATCATGCGGCAGGTCGCAGCCGAGCCGACGGATCCGACAACCGCATCCATCTTGATCGAGGGGAAGTAGGGGCCGTAGGGCTCCATGCCGATCCAGTTGTCCCCGAGGAACATCATGGCCTCGCGGCCTTCCTCGTGAACCTTGCGAACCAGCTCACCCGCCTTCTCGGCGACTCGCTTGGAGGTGAAATCGATCCAGTCTTTGAAGACCGGAGTGGGAGTGCGGAAGGGGCAGTTGTACCAGCCGCCGTCAACAAAGTCCTCAGGAGTCAGCGCATAGCCGTATTCCTTTTCGAATTCTTCCATTGCCGGGATCGAGACCGAGGCGGAGTAGCCAAACCAATCGACGTAGCGTTCGCGGCCTCGGGAATCAAAGGCCAAAGTGAAGTGATAGAAGAAGGTCGTGAAACGAACCACGTCCACCTGGGGGTTGGCTTAAGCCAGATCGCTAAGGCTTCCTTGACATGCTCCCAGGTGCGCGGGAAAGCCACATCGAAGGGACGCTCCTTCACGCGTCCTTCCTCAAGCGCCCAGTCATTCGTCAAATAGTTGTACATCTGGGTCGAATCCCAGACTTGCACTGCGAAGAAGCTCACGGTGTAGACGTGGAAAGGCTCGGGGGAATGAATCGTGACAACAGCGCTTCCGGCGTTCTTGGGCAGGTCCCCAACGATCGGGACGGGGTCAACGATCGGCTTGGCCCGGAACATCTTCAACGCTCCACTGTGAAGGATCAACAACCTCGCCACTGGTTCGGTCAATCACCTGCCACCAACGTGATGTATCACACTGAGTATCCGGACGGAACTGAGCCTGGAACCAGCCCTCCATCACGTCGATGCACAAAGGGCCACTTTCCGGCGCAGTATGGGCATTCGAAGACAAATATTGGTGAATGCGTTCACCTTCACTCTGGTCCGCCCACTCTTCGTCGCCGCGAGCAGGGAAGTATGTGCTGTAAACCTTGGCAAAGGCGCGATCAACCCATTCGGGCAATTCGGTTCCATCTGAATTACGGACAGCGTCGGCGCCGAGCCGCTCAACGAGGGCGCGAACCTCTTCGTCAATTCCTCGCTCGATAGGGAGAGTCAGACGGCCCAGTCGCGTCGTTTGTCAGTCATTGTCACTCCATTGTGTTGATATCTAGCCTCTTTGCAGGCGGGGAACAACTTTGCGGACTTTTTCAGCCAGTCCCAAGTTATCTCCTTCTTGGTACGATATTACAAGCACACCGACGTGGTGATGCACATCCTCTACACACTGGAGACACCGATGTCCCTTACCTCAGAAGAAATCAACAGCCAGCCCGAGCTGTGGCGTCGAGTTTGTGAAGTTCCCACCGATGCTCTTCCCAAAGATGGCGAATCAATTGCGGTGATCGGATGCGGAACCTCATGGTTCATCGCCCAGGCCTACACCGTTGCTCGTGAGCGCCAGGGCAGGGACTCTCGGATGCCTTCACTGCAACCGAATTCCCCTGGGATCGCTCCTATGATCGAGTCGTCTGCCTGTCTCGTTCAGGCACGACAACTGAAATCATCGACATTCTGCGCGGATTGAAAGAACGCGGTGTTCCCAATGTATTGATCACCGCTGTGGGCAATGGCCCCGCAACCCCCTACGCAGATGTTGAGGTTGTTCTGGACTTCGCCGATGAACAATCCGTCGTCCAGACTCGTTTCGCCACCACCGCTTTGGCTTACTTCCGCCACAGCTTGGGAGACGATATCGCAAGCGCCGCAGATGACGCCCAGCGCGCACTTTGAGTGCGAAATCCCCCAGCGCTGGGTGGACGCCGAGCAGATCACCTTCCTGGGCACCGCGTGGACCATTGGTCTGGCCAACGAGGCGGGCCTCAAGCTGCGCGAAGCCTCGCAGTCTTGGACCGAGGTTTACCCGGCTATGGAATACCGCCACGGTCCCATTTCGATTGCACAGCCCGGTCGCCTCACTTGGGTTTTCGGCCCGGTTCCTGAAGGAATGGCCGATCAGGTTGCTGCAACCGGCGCCGAATTGGTGACCTTCGACGGTGATCCTATGGCTCACCTGGTTGTTGCCCAGCGCCTGGCAGTTGCTCGCGCCGAGGCTCGAGGCCTTAACCCCGATACCCCGCGCCACCTGACCCGTTCGGTGATCCTCAAGTGAGCACTGCGGACCAGCAGCTGGCCATCGGAATCGATGTTGGCGGCACCACCATTAAGGGGGTGCTCGCCGACACCCGAGGAAACATCATTGCCACTTCCGAGGCCGTCGCTACTCCGCGCACCGGTGCCGAAGACGTCGTTGCCGCAGCCACGCGACTGGCCCGCACCCTGCGCGAGGACTCGCCCGAGGCGCCAGTAGGCGTATGCGTTCCGGGGATTATCAACGAAGAACAAGGAATCGGTATTTTTTCCGCCAACTTGGGCTGGAAAGATGCTCCGCTGGGCGACATGCTCTCCCAGGCCTTGGATTCTTTCGTTCCCCTGGGACATGACGTGCGTTCGGGTGCTTTAGCCGAGGCGCTGTGGGGAGTTCGTTGCTCCTCATGCCTCTACGTTGCGGTGGGAACAGGGATCGCTTCGGGTGTTGTCATCAACTCCCGCCTGGCTCCCGGTGCTCCATGGGCAGGAGAAATCGGTCAGATCCCCGTCCCCCACCCCGACAATCCCTCAGAAATTGTCCCCCTCGAGCGCGTTGCCTCGGCTTCAGGGATTGCGCGACGTGCAATCGATGCTCGACTTCTTCCCCAGGGTTCGGGCGCGCGCGAGGTCGAAGAACTTGCTCTCTCCCATGAGGATTCGTCTCACCTTGCCCAAGAGATTCTTTCGACTTCGATGAGTCTTCTGGGTGAGGTTCTGGCAACGGTATGTCACCAGGTTGGGGCGATTCCCCTCGTCCTTGGCGGCGGACTGTGCCGTGGCGGTTCTCTTGTCTACGATCCACTGCGCAACGCTCTGGACAAGGGCTGCACCGTGATGCCCGCTCCCCCGGTTCTTACCGCGGCTCTTGGTTCTTCCTCGCAGGCACTGGGCGCTGCGGCGCTTGCCTTCCAAAGCCACGGAATCGAGGTCGAATCATGATCTGGACTTTCACGCCGAATCCTGCCTTGGATATCACGTGGCAGGCACCTGATCAGACTCGCGGACAGGTTCATCGCATTACCGAGTATTCCCAGCGTCCTGGAGGCAAGGGATTGAATGTCTCTCGCGTCTTGGAGCAGCTTGGTGTCCCCAACCATGCGACGGGCTTCCTCGGTGGGACCACGGGACAAGCCATCGCCTCGTTAATGGAAGAAATGACTACCCAGGTCACGACGCACTGGGTCGACGTTCCCGTTCAAACGCGTCGTTCAATCGCCATGATCGACGGCGAGGCGACGGTGTACAACGAGTCAGGTTTCTCTCTTCCTCCTCATTCTTGGGAAGAGATGCGCGAGCTTTTGAAGGCTTCTTTAAGCGCGTCGGATGTTCTGGTTGTTTCCGGGTCCCTTCCTGGGGATACAAGTTTTGAGTCTCTTGAGCCAATTCTTGAGTCGGCCCGCGAGCGCGGATGCCGGATCATCTTGGACACCTCTGGGCCGTCTTGGTTGAGTGTGCACGCTGGGCTGATGTTTTAAAGCCCAACCACCACGAGCTCCTTGATGCGACCGGCGCTTCTTCTATCGAGGAAGGTGCACGCACCTTGTTGGAGCTTGGCCCCGCATGGGTGTGTGTCTCGCGCGGAGAAAAAGGGATGGACCTTTTCTCCGCCCACAGCCACTGGCATGCCGAAGCGGGCGTCGTCCTCGAGGGAAATCCGACCGGTGCGGGCGATGCTTGCGTTGCCTCCTTGGCGCGTTCGCTTGCTCAGGCCGGGGATGACCTTGAGTCCATCATTTCCATCGCAATTGCCGAGGCCGTCGCAACCTCAGCCGCCGCGGTGACTATGCCGGTCGCTGGCGAAGTTGATCTCCCACTTCGCGAGGAATTGCTCGCACGTATTACCCCCATCCGTTTGTCTTAAATTCACAAGAAAGTAGGTCACAATGCTTGCTGATACCGCTGTACTCGCACGCGAGTGCGCCGCGCGCAAGGTTGGCCTTGCCGCTTTCAATGTGGTCCTTCTCGACCACGCCGAGGCCTTCGTTCAGGCCGCTGAAAACACCGGTCTGCCACTGGTCCTGCAGCTGTCGCAAAACGCTGTGAAGTATCACGGCGGCCGCCTGCGCCCCCTCGGGCGGGCTCTCCTTGAACTCGCAGAAGCCTCGTCCGCGCAGGTCTCAGTACACCTGGACCACGCAGAAGACACCAATCTTTGCCGCGAGGCCATCGAGCTTGGATTCACCTCGATCATGTACGACGGCTCTAAGCTCCCCGATGCACAAAACCGTGAAACCACCGCTGAAATTACGGCTTTTGCGCACGAGCACGGTGTGAGCGTCGAAGCGGAACTCGGCGAGGTGGGCGGCAAGAACGGCGTCCACGATCCTTCTGCACGCACCGATCCCCATGACGCGGCACAGTTTGTTGCCGACACCGGCGTGGATCTTCTTGCTGTCGCTGTGGGCTCCTCACACGCCATGGCAACTCGAGAGGCAGTCCTCGATAACGGTCTGATTTCCGCAATTCACCAGGCAGTTCCGGTTCCCCTGGTCCTTCACGGTTCTTCGGGTGTACCCGACGAAGGCATGGTTCAGGCCATTCGTGCAGGGATGACAAAGATCAACGTCTCTACACACTTGAATGTTGTCTTCACCGCTGGAGTTCGCGAGATCCTCAACGAGAATCCCTCCTTGGTTGATCCGCGCAAGTACGTTGGCCCGGCAACTCGTTTGGTTCAAGAAGAGGTTGAGCGCCTCATGCGCTTGTACGCCCAGGTCTAATAACTGAGCGCTTTTCCTCGCCGCCCAACGTTTGGAATGCGCGTGCGGGTGACGACGATGCCCTCCCCAAATCGGGGAGGGCATCACCTTGTTGCTACTTGATGTACCAGCCGCGGCCTCGCCACAGCCCCTCAAGACCTGCGAGACGCTCGAGGAAGTCCTCCCAGCTTCCACGGGGACCACCAGCCCAGGCGACCTCAGCAAGGCCCGCTAAGCGCGGCAGGAGCATTTCCCACACATCTTTTTCGCGACGGATGGTTTCACTCCACAGACAGGCCTCGACGCCTTCGATCCCTTCACGATCCACGCCTTCGCAGATCTTTTCTGGATCCCAATCCCACGCATTCTTCAGAGGAAGAATACCGGCCCAGGTGATACCGAGCTTTGTTCGGGGTATTCCTTCATATCAAAGTAGGCCTTGGGGCCGGGCGACATGATTGCACGCACGCCGCGCGCAACTGCGCGAGCGATAGAGTCACCCTCGAGGTCGTCATGCCAGACCTGCACGAGGTCTCCTTCGCCCAGGAGATCCGCTGCTTCCTCCCATGCGAGAGCGCGCTTGCCCAGTGCATGGATGCGTTCGATCTGGCTGCCAACGATGATCGGGTAGTCACCTTCTGCGGTCGAGAAGGACTCATCCCCACCGATGTGGATTCCCGCAGGAGAGAAGGGAGCAAGGGTCTGGACGACTGCTTCGAGGAATGCTTGCGTTGCCGGAGCTTTGGTAGACAGCGTTGAAAAGCCCACTTCTGTGCCCTCATAGAGCGGGGGACATACACCGTCGGGGTTGAGACCTTCAATAGCGTGAAGCGCTGCATTGACGTGCCCGGGGATATCGATCTCAGGAATGATCGCGATCATCCGCGAGCGCGCTTCTTCGACCAGCGTTTGGTAGTCCTCGAGGCTGTAGTATCCGCCTTCTTCTCCTCCGACCGCGCAATCAGAGGAACGCTCGATGAGTTCAGGGAACTGCGGAATTTCAATACGCCAGCCCTGGTCATCACTGAGGTGCAGATGCAAAATATTCAGTCCCAGCTCGCTCATCGCATCCATGACGCGAACGATTGTAGGAACACCGAAGAAATGGCGAGAGACATCAATATGCAGGCCGCGGTGCTTGTATGCCGGGTAGTCAAAAATTTTCACAGCGACGGGCTCGCGGTGATGATTGGCGATCGCCAAAGTGTTGAGCCTTCTCAGGCCTCGTGAAAGCCCAAGTTCGCTGATCGCACTCACCTGCGCCGCGCCGTTGGAAAGGTCCAAGAGGTAGGCCTCGCTGCGCTGCCAGCCTGCCGGGAGCTCGCAGGGGGGCGACTGCGGCCTCGAATTCTTCTTCGGTACACAAGACGACTGAGGGGCTGATCTCTGCCCATGTTGCATCGGAGGGATGAGGTTGTGCTTCTTCAATGAAGACTGGAAGAGGGACAAGTCCGGGAATTGCGGACAAAGAGGAGGACATCAATGGACTCCTTTAGGCGGACGCATAATATGTGAACCCCCCTATCCTAAAACGTGCCGGGACCAAGTGGTAGCAGGTCGGTATTCTTGGCTGTATGAGTGCACTGGATTTTGTTTCTGATACTTTCGATGCCCAGCGCTGGCGCGAGGTTGAGGGCTTCGAGCTCACCGATATGACCTACCATCGTGGGATTTCCCGAGGCCCTATCGACGGCGCCCCCAAAGGCGAGGATCTGCCCGTCGTTCGCATCGCTTTTGACCGTCCTGAAATTCGCAATGCATTCCGTCCTCATACGGTCGACGAACTCTACCGGTGCCTTGATCATGCGCGAATGACCGGTGACGTCGCTGCCGTCATTCTGACAGGCAATGGCCCATCCCCTCGCGACGGCGGTTATTCGTTTTGTTCGGGTGGCGACCAGCGCATCCGCGGCAAGGATGGCTACCGCTATGAAGTTGAGGGAAGCGAGGCCTCGGCGCAGGTAGAAAAGAGAAGGGAACAGATTGATCCCGCGCGGGCGGGGCGGCTCCACATCCTCGAGGTTCAACGCCTGATTCGAACGATGCCCAAGGTCGTTATTGCCGCTATCCCCGGGTGGGCAGCGGGAGGTGGACACAGCCTCAATGTCGTCTGCGATCTCTCTCTTGCCTCGCGTGAGCATGCAGCCTTCATGCAGACCGATGCAAATGTTGGCTCTTTCGATGCCGGATACGGTTCAGCGCTCCTTGCACGCCAAGTGGGAGATAAACGCGCTCGCGAGATCTTCTTCCTTGCTCGACGCTACGATGCGGATACGGCCGCACAATGGGGAGTCGTCAACGAAGCGGTTCCCCATGCGCAGCTGGAAGAAACTGCACTCGACTGGGCTCGCATCATTGCAACAAATCCCCTCAGGCCATCCGAATGTTGAAGTTCGCTTTTAATTTGGCCGATGACGGCTTGGCGGGGCAGCAGGTCTTTGCGGGGGAGGCAACGCGGATGGCGTACATGACTGACGAGGCTCAGGAAGGCCGAGATGCTTTCATTGAGCACCGCGAGCCAGATTGGTCCCCCTATCCTTACTATTTCTAATAAGACTAATCTTTCAGTACCTCTTCAGGGTCTGCGAATCTAAGACAGGGGTTGCGATCCATGACATTTTTAGCTGAATTTCAGGGAAAATTACTGCTCTGATACACTTGTGCATCCCAAAACCTTGACAAACCCTATAAACTAGTACTGCCGTTAACATAAAGTGCGTGTTAGTGGTGCACGCTCCCATCGTGCATTCCACTTAGAACGAAAGGGCCTATGTGAGAATTCACTTAGGAACGCGATCCTCCCACAGGGCGCCGTCGTATCGACAGGCTCCCCGGGTTTCGCGCGCCCTGATTCTCCTGACATCGGCAGCAATCGGTTCATCTTTCACGATCATGTCCCTGCCGTGGGCACCAGCCCTGGCAGATGTGGATCTCTTCCCCCTCAACGACCGTCTCAGTAGCTCCGGGCAATGGGCATATGAGCGCAGACAAGACCGATGAGGTCTACGCTGCAGCCCCTTCAGCCGATTCAACAGAGCCGGCTCAGACTTCGCGTACTGCTTCCGTTGGGGTTCCTTCCGACGCCATCGTCTTAGACGGGGACTCCGAACTCGGGAAGCGATTCGCGCGTACTCCCTACGAAAAGGCAGAGATCGTTGTCGAAGGCGCTGAGTTCGCACCCGAAGAAAAGCTCCCAAACCAGACTCCCGCAGTGACTTTGGACGAGCTCGACCCCGAGCCGACCCCTCAGGGCGATCCTTCTATTGGTGATTTCACCGGTCACGAAGGCCAGACTTGGGCCGAATCCCATGCAATTCCTTCAGCTAATGCGACCTCCATCAAAGAAATCGACGAGCTGAATTCGATCCCCACGATCGACTCCAGCCTTTCGACTCCGGAAATTCTCGTCGCTTCGGGTGAGATTCGGACAATGACATTTGAACTCAGCAATGTCGGTAACGACGTGCGCGAGCTCGAAATTGAAGGTGTTTTCTCCAGTAAGGCGCCGGGTGCCCAGACCTTGACCTGGACCCTTGAATGCACGACGGATGGCGGAGCAAGCTGCCCGAACTTCGCTGATGAGCGTTCCGCTGCTTTTACCTCCGATAAGGAAGTTCCTCTCTTCCACTCGGTGGTCAATATGCCTCGGGATTCAAAGATTTCGATCGTCGCACGCATTCGCCAGAGCGCGCCCAGCTGCTCGCCAGATTCGTCTAGCGAAACAACGACTAAGTTCCACTGGAAGCGTCTGAGTAGTGACGAATCGCGCTGGACCGAGCTGGAACTCAGTGGCCAGCTGAGCTGCCCCGCGCCCGTCCCTTCAACGACGCCGACTCCGTCTCCCTCTGCGTCTGTAAGCACGTCAGCGCCTACACCGACTGCAACTGCTACGCCAACGAAGAAGGCAACCCCCACCGCCTCCCCGAATACGCGCGTTCCAGCAACAGTTTCCCCGACTCATCAGAATCCGGGGCGTGTGATCGTCCAGCCCAGGCCTCGTCCGAATACGGACCACCGTACTCCGGCTCCCGCCCGCGTCGTTCGAGTGTATTCACCACAGTCGCCGAACCGTCCTAGCGCTCAGAATTCTTCGCGAAACAACGGGGCGACTGCGAACCGCTCGCAATCTCCTCAGCAGAACAGCAATCGTGCGGCTCAGCGCAGCACCAACGCCCCTATCGCACCGATCAGTCCCGCGACTGCCGCTCCTTCAGCTTCGGCCGCATCTAATTCCACTGATGCCGGCGTAGCAAATCCCCCCGTCCAGCTACGCATTCAACGCCGATAGTCGCCGCGGTGGCCTTATGAGCGATGTTGAAGCCAACAGTGCCGTCGCGGTTGCCGCGCTTCTTGTCACTGCTGCGGCTGGGGCTCTTGCAACTTTCCACAAGGGAAAGTAACCCAGAAACTTTTCCTCATCCGATCCAGGGGATAAAAACTGCCGTCCACACCTCACCAGAGGCATGGACGGCACTGTTTTATCAGTTTCGCAGTCTCAGCGACGGTGGAACTTCGATCGCATCACGCGCGCGAGTGCGATCTCAGCAAATGCATCCACAAGCATGGCCCCGCCAAAGACTCCCGCAAAGATCTTCCATCCAGAGCGAGGCTTGGGGGTTTTCACTGTCGAGACAAGCATGGACGCACCGACAGCCGCCTCCAAGGTGGCAAGCGTTGAGATGATCCACGGGCGCTCAGAAACGACTGCCATATAGGCCTTTTGAATCGCTGTCTGCGCATCCTCAGTGCTGGTCATCATGATGTCAACACTTCGTCCGATCGCATTTGAAATTCCGCGAGCGGCATGCAGGACCGCGCCTTCAACATCGCTTGCTTCGATGGTCCCCGAGAGGAACTCGGCGACGCCATGAGGAAGAGCGAGAGCTTGGACGACCCCAGTGATTGCCTCCGCGCCGCGGAGTTCTTGAGCTGCCAGCAGTGCGTCAACATCGGCTCCAGGAACGTGGGCCGCAATCTCGCGCAATGCGGGACGGTCCCCTACCAGGTCGACGACGGCCGGATCAACGGCCTCGGCAGAGGAAGAACCAACAACGATGCGAACCGTCATTCCCCAGTTGTAGGTGAGCACATGCTCGAGGTGGTCGTCGGTGACGAGGTAGAGATGCAAATCGCCGTCGGTCATGGTCAGAGAGACCAAGGGGAGATCGCCGAAGTTCCATCCGGACTTTTCTTCCGGAATCTCAGCGAGGAGGGCACGATAGCCATCCTCGAGCTCGATGTCAGCAACGTCAACGCCTTCGAGGGCTGCGAGCAAGGGCACCGACGAAGCGGGGGTACGGCCGATTTCGACAATGCGGACGGGAGTTTCAGTGTCGTCAACCTCGTCGGGGAGGAAATCAGCGAGCGGGCTCTCATTCTGAGACAGTGCGTCAGCGTGTTCAGATCCCAAACGAACTTCGGCGTTGAAGCGCTGGGCAAGATCCTGGGCAAGCTCGGTGACCGTAAGACCCGGCACAGCCTCGGTTGATCCTTCAGTAATAGTCGCAACGCGGCCATCTGCCACTGCGACGTTGAGTCCTAGGAGTTGGGGGGGTGGCTTCAAACCATTCAAGCTGGACCAGAACATCCTTCTCGCGAAGTGCCTGGGCAACCTCGGCGGGATCAAGCTGGGAAGCGATCATCATGCCCTCAACGCGGGTCCATGGTGCATCAGTCATCTTTGTCTTCCTTCCGTCAGACCCTCGGTGGTCCTTCGACTTGGTTCAAGTCTAGCGTCTCTATTCTTCGAAATTGACTGTGGCTCTACAAATTGGGATGGACGCGTCTTGAACATGAAATTTGAGTCGCCGCATTCAAAATAAAAAGCAAGGTGGGGGCACCCTTGAGGTACCCCCACCAGATGTGCTTGCTCAGAAGCGATCAGCGCATCTTGGTGCCGACCGAGCCGAGGCGCTCAGCAGCTTCAACGACGCGTGCAGCCATGCCGGCTTCCGCTTCCTTGCCCCATGCGCGGGGGTCGTACTTCTTCTTGTTGCCGACCTCACCGTCAATCTTGAGGACGCCTTCGTAGTTGGTCATCATCCAGTCGACGACCGGGCGGGTGAAGGCGTACTGGGTGTCGGTGTCAACGTTCATCTTGATAACGCCGTTGGCAACTGCCAGTGCGATCTCTTCGTCGGTCGAGCCGGAGCCACCGTGCATGACCAGGTCGAAGGGACGGTGATCCAGACCGTAGTGAGCGGCGACCTCTTCCTGGATGGTGCCCAGGAGTTCGGGACGCAGCTTGACGTGGCCGGGCTTGTAAGCACCGTGCACGTTGCCGAAGGTCAGAGCGGTGATGTAACGGCCGTTCTCGCCTAGGCCCAGAGCCTCAACGGTCTTGATGGCATCTGCGGTCGAGGTGTAGAGCTTCTCGTTGATTTCGCCAACGACGCCGTCTTCTTCGCCACCCACGGCGCCAACTTCGATCTCGAGGACGGTGTGGGAGTCAACTGCGAGCTGGAGCAGGCGCTTGGCGATTTCCCAGGTTCTCATCGAGGGCGATAGCGGAGCCATCCCACATGTGGGACTGGAACCAGGGCAGACGACCTGCCTTAACTTCCTCGGCCTCCATGTGCATGAGCTGCTCGGTCCAGGAATCCAGGTTCTGCTTTGCGCAGTGGTCGGTGTGCAGTGCGATGGTGACGTCGTAGTTCTTTGCGACCTCACGCGCGTAGGCAGCCATTGCCAGAGAGCCGGCGATACGGTCCTTGACGGTGGAACCTGACCAGTATTCTGCGCCACCCACGGAAACCTGGATGATGCCATCGGATTCGGCATCAGCGAAACCGCGAAGTGCAGCGCTCAGAGTCTGAGAAGAGGTCACGTTAATTGCCGGGTACGCGAACTTTCCGTCACGCGCACGGTTGAGCATTTCGTTGTAAACCTCAGGGGTTGCGATGGGCACAGGAGCCTCCTAATTGATGACAACATCTGTCAGGAATTATTCTCCCACATTTGTGCCGGAAGATCACCGGACTATTGGCCCCATCGCGTGATCTTTTCGTGACATATTCCCCAGTCAGAAAGAAGTCACGCGGATTTGCGGCTCAGTAGTGGGACATGACCGGAGTTCCAATCTCCGACCATTGATAGACCCAGCGTGCTTCGTCAACGGGCATATTGATGCAGCCGTGCGAGCCTCCCGGGCCACTCCAGCCAAAGGAGCTCTGCCAAGGAGCACCGTGGAAAGCGTAAGAACCGGTCCAATAGGTCACCCACGGGACGCCCTTGGCACAGTAGGGCCAATCCGGAGTACAGCCCATGTCTTGTGCTTGGTACTTGAGGTAAACGTTGTACAGACCCGTCACGGTCTCATGGCCAGGAGAACCCGGAACAATTGCGACTGGACCATGAACCACCGTCGCACCTTCATAGGCAGTTACAGAGTTGTTTCCGAGGTTAATCTCGAGCCACTTCTCTCCCGGTGCTGCTTGATACACCAGCTTTTCTGCGCCATCTGCGATCAGTTTGCGCTCATAAGTCGCAGGAGTCGTGTCGTAGCTGAACTCGCCTTTAAATTCGCGATTTGCCTTGAGCGATTCAATAACAGAAGACGAGAGGGTATCAAGATCCTTCACCTTGCGACCATCAACAGCCTTCTTCGGGGTTTGGACAATATCGCCAGCGGAATTCACGTTGTGACGACCATTCACAGGCTCGCGATTGGTGCTTTCCCCCTGAGTACGAACCCACTCACGTACGCGTTCATCGTCAATCGTCGGCTGATTCAAGGTGCCGTTTTCGGCGGCCGAGATCTTGACCCAGCCAACGCGAGCCTTCGCATCGGCCTCGATCACGTCCTCACCATCGGAGATCTCAACGGGGATCTGCGCCAGCTTATTTGCGCTCTCGGCGATCCCCTGTGCCGTGTGGTCGTCAACGACGGGAGACAGATTCGAGGCCGTGAGCTGGACATCTCCCCCACGCAACATACGGGCAGCATCACCAAGGGCTGAACGAAGTTCTTCGTAGGCAACTCCACGGCCGGCCTGCGAAGAGGTTGCCACGAAGGATTCCTGGTCCTCCGCGGGATGCACACTGGCATCAACGACCGGTGTCCCCAGGGAAGAGGCAACCTTATTCGACAGCTCCCTGAGCTTGACGTCGTCGACTGTAACTGCAGCGGGGACGTCGTGATGAACTGCAAGCGCCTTGAAACGCTCCAAGATGCTCTTATTCGGAGCAAGAGCTTGCTCAGCGCTCCCCTGAGAATCAACGGTCATGCCCATGTCAGCAAGCGCAAGTTCAGTGGAGTGCCCTTCAACCTTGAGGTTGACCTTCATCCCGGCGGCTCGCTCATCGACCATGGAGACAATTTCATCGCGAGTCATTCCCGAAACGGATTGTCCAGCCACGGTCACATTGGGCAGAGCACGCGCCGAGTAATGCACTGCGTAAGCGACAGCCACTGCAATCAGTGCAACGAAGAAGACCCCAAGCGAGACGCCAAGGATCAGAGGCTTGCGCGATCGGGAAGAAGTATGTTCAGTCATCGTCCCTATCCTACCGATTTCACATTGTTTTTGCGATGAACTCACAGCTTCACGCCCACAAACTCTTCCCGCGCGTAGCTGATTGTTTCCTGGTACCCTATTTCCGCTGTTCAGGCGTACCGTTAAAGAAGGCGGTACCGGGGAGGTAAAAAGTGAGTGACCTTCGTCTTCTTGTTGTTCCGGGGGGCACTTCCCCGGCATCTGTAGCTATGGCGCACGCTTCTTTGCACAAGCTCGTTGAGCTGTATGAAGAGCACCAGGCCGATCCCAGCCATCCAGCACCGCGCACCGTTGTTGTGATCCGCGATCCCGCCCAAGTGCCACCTTCAAGCCTGCGCGCAGCCGTGACTACGCCTCGTGAAGCCTTCCCACCCGAGCTCTATCCCGAACTCGCCGACCGCATCGACGATCCCAACCTCTTTGACGGGATCGATCTTGTCCTCGCTTCCTCAGGATCCTCTGGCGAACCCCAGTTGGTCGGGCTCTCCATCGAGGCACTCTTGGCCTCGGTCAAGGCTTCTCATTCCGCGCTTGGTGATCCTGGACGCTGGATCCTCGCTCTTGCCTCGCACCACATTGCGGGCGCCCAAGTCCTCATGCGCGCGGCAGCCACAGAGATTTCTCCCCAAATCGTCGATTGCACCCACGGGTTCAACCCGCAAGACCTGCTTCCAGCCATTGCAGGTGCTACCTCCGATCCTGAACTTCCGGGCTATCTGTCCTTGGTCCCCACCCAGTTGGCAACCTGCCTCGACGCCGGAGCCGAGGTCCTTGAGGCCATGGCGAAACTTCACACCATTCTCATCGGCGGTTCTCGCCTAGATCCAACTTTGCGCGCCCGCGCAGAAGAAGCGGGCCTCCACATCGTTGAATCCTTTGGAATGACGGAAACATGCGGCGGCTGCGTCTACGATGGTGTTCCCCTCCCCGGAGTCCTGGTCCGCACGCTCGAATGGGATGGAGCAACCCGCGTCGCGATCGCGGGTCCCGTGCTACTGACTCGCTATCTCGCCCAGGACACTCCCTTCCACGACGAACTCGGCACACGCTGGTTCATCAGCGGAGATACCGGAATGATTGACGCGGGTGGACGCCTGAGAGTCATGGGGCGCGCCGACGACGTGATTATTTCCGGAGGCCTCAACATCCCGCCTATTCGGGTCGACGACGCTCTCAAGAACGTGTCCGGAGTAAAGGACGCATGGTCGGTGGGACTTGATGATGAGAAGTGGGGCCAAGTCCTCTCCTGTCTGGTCGTCCCCGAGGCGCAGACTTCTTTCCCACCCGACCCAGACTTCGTTGAGCATTGGGGCCACAAGATCCGCGAGGAGGTCGCGAACCAGATCGGTCGCCCGCAAGCACCTCGCCGCGTCATTTTCGTTCCCGAGATCCCCCAGCTCTCATCGGGCAAGGTCAACCGTCTTGCAGCGCGCGCCCTTGCCGAGTCTCTGACCGGCAGCGATTCAGAGTGGCGCCGATGAGTCAGGCAACGCCGGGCGGGGCAACTCTTGCGGACTGGATTGAAGGGGCCAGGCTGCGCACTCTTCCCGCAGCCGCTGCCCCCGTCATTGTGGGTGTGGCCGCCGCCTACGCTCTGGGCAGCTTCCACCCGCTCCGCTCCGTCCTCGCACTCAGCGTCGCCCTACTCCTCCAAATCGGTGTCAACTACTCCAACGATTACTCCGACGGGATCCGCGGGACGGATGATCAGCGCAGCGGTCCCCAGCGCCTCACCGGGTCGGGGCTTGCTCGGCCTCGAACTGTTCTAAGCGCAGCACTGGGATGCTTTGCGGCGGCCGGTGTACTCGGATTGATCTTGGTCGCACTTAGCGCAGCGTGGACCCCTCATTGCAGCCGGTATCGCAGCCGTTGCCGCAGCCTGGTTCTACACCGGAGGCAAGCACCCCTACGGCTACATGGGGCATCGGGCCTATCCGAGCTCTTCGTCTTCGTCTTTTTTGGCCTGATGGCAACGGTCGGGACGACCTGGACGCACACCCCTCAGGCTCCCTGGTGGCTGTGGCTCATGGCCTCGTGCCTGGGACTGCTCTCGGTTGCCATGCTCATGGTCAACAATATCCGCGATATCCCAACAGATAGCGCGAGCGGGAAAGAAGACTCTTGCGGTGCGTTTGGGACAGCGGGCCTCACGCTGGATTTATGCGCTGTGTCTTCTCTTCCCCATCACAGTTTTTGCCGCTCTTCCCCAGGCCGTTGGCACTCCTGTGATCGTGTGCATTCTGGCCTCGATCACGTGGCTTTTGGCGATTACTCAGCCCGCGTATCTGGTCCTCAGCGACCTGCGTGGGAAGGGACTCATCATGGTCCTTAAACACACGGGTTTCTTGACCTTGGGCTGGGCCATCTTCGTGAGCGCCCTTTTGGTCTCAAGTACATTTGCGTGATCACCTGCTTTACACTCGACGTATGGTTCGCGTTCTTTTTGTTATCGCCTGGTTTGCTGCATCCGTTTATGCAATTTCGGACTGGGCGACAACTCCTGCGGACCGCATGCCCTTGAATCTGCCGCGAATGACCTGGCTCATCATCTTGGTCGTGACGGTTCCTTTCCTCTCTTTGGGAGCGCTGGCGTGGATTGTCCTCAAGGCTGTTGCGAATGCAGAACAGCGTCAGGAACAGGGCTCTCCAAAAGCTCCAGCAGCGCCCGATGATGATCCCGAGTTCCTCTTCCGCCTCGAACGCGATCTCCAGATGAAACGCAAGCGCGAAGAAGAGAAGAAGAAAACAGAAAACCCCTCCACCGCAGCCGATGGAGAGGATTCTGATCCAAGTCAGGACGAAGACCCGACGCCTAGCGCTTGAGCTGAGCCTCAGATACTCCCGGAACCATGTCCGAGGCCTGGGAGAGCAGGTGCGCAGCGGGCTCCGTGTAGGTCATCCCAACCAGCACGTCGTCGTCGAAATGAGTGATGTCAGCGAGGCAAGAGAGCACTGACGAGACAGCGGCGAGTGTCCTAAAGGCTGGTGGCGGATTAAACGCTGAAGCGAAACAATCGGCATCTGGTGCGAAACCAGCAGGGCCTCGTGACCGCGAGCTTCACGCAGTGCACGGGCAACCGCGCGGGTCATGCGCTGTGCGGCGTGAGCGTAGGATTCTCCCCACGATGGACGCAGAGGATTGACGTAGTAGCGCCAGTATTGCGGTTGCGCCAAAATCCACCGGTTTGCGTTCACCGCGACGCCCTCAAAAACGGATTCCGCTTCGATCAGGCGGTGATCGTGTTCGATTTCGAGATCGTAGGCCGAGGCCGTGGGGGCTGCTGAGAGTTGGGCGCGCAGCAGGGGCGAGGCGACGACGTGGGTGATGTCCGCGTTGGCATCCACCAAGTAGTCTGCGACGGCTTCGGCCATTTGGTGACCAAGATCGGTAAGGCCATAGCCGGGAAGGCGGCCATACAAAATACCTTCGGGATTGTCGACTTCGCCGTGACGCATCACGTGAATGACGGTTTTCATTTCACAAGCCTTTCGTGGCTCCCATCATCGACACGCGGGCAGAACGCGAGAAGAGGAGGGGAATGGAGGAGATATGCCGAAGGGCCCCACCTGTGGAGGGACCCTTCAAGAAGATCACTTCTTGTTGCGACGCTGGTGACGCGTCTTGCGCAGCAGCTTGCGGTGCTTCTTCTTCGCCATGCGCTTGCGGCGCTTCTTAATGACGGAGCCCATGGGGTTCCTCCCTCGAGTGTGTAGGTGCGGCAGAGGTGACTACCGCCTGACGTCAGGTGCCAAAAGGCACAGCAGGTTTATATTACCCGTTAATCCCCGCAACGCGTTCATCGATGTGATCAGTCAGACCGGCACGGATCAGCTGTCCCACAGCTGATTCGGGTACGCGGAAGCTCTTGCCTACGCGAATTGCCGGCATCTCTCCGCTGTGAATCAAACGATAAACAGTCATCTTCGAGACGCGCATAATGTCCGCCACCTCAGATACCGTCATAAAACGCGGGGCAGAGTGCTGATCCATTGATGACTCCCAGACGTGCAAAGATTATTTCCGTCCTATGATACGTGATTCACTCCCCCAAAATGCAACTTTCTCCACTTCAATTTCATGTAATTACTTCAGCCACCTGTGTCACGTTATTCACAAACGTTTCAGGCGTTAGACTTTTGGGGCACTAGGATGAGTGTTAACGAGTGAAAACGGGAGGTGACATGGCTCGTTCTAACCGACGCCGAGGCGTGCGTCGCGGGATACCCCGTCGACATTCTCCTAGCTCCCATGCTCGGGCTCTTGAGCACCGTTCGAGTGACTATTCGACCGCGCCACTTGCTTCCGAAGATCGTCCCTCTCCCGCCGTTGTTTACCCGCGTGGAGTGAGTCCTCGGGTTCTTGAAGACTCGGGACCATGGATGCGCTTCCGCGTATGGTTTGCTCGTCAAGCTCGTTATTCTCCCGCTCGGCTGGCATTGATCGTCTTCGTCATGCTCATTGCCTTTATTACTTCGCTTCTTGCGCTCCCCATTGCAACAGCCTCGACGGAACGCGCACCCTTCATCGATATTCTCTTTACGGCAATTTCTGCCGTCTGCGTCACTGGCTTAACCGTCGTCGATACCGCAACATATTGGTCACCCTTTGGCCAGTCGGTCATCGCGCTGGGTATCTTCATCGGCGGCTTGGGGGTCGTTACCCTCGCGACCATTTTGGGCTACGCAGTGTCACGCCAGCTCGGCCTCACCCAGCGCATGCTCGCGACAGTCGAAACAAAATCAAGTGGCATGGGGCAACTGACAGCGCTCCTCAAAGCTGTCATCTTTACCTCCTTGAGCGCGCAGATCGTTCTGACCTTCGCCTTCCTCCCACGCTTCATCACTCTTGGCCACGACACACTTGTGGAATCTTTCTTCCACGCAATGTTCATGGCAATTTCGGTTTTCAATAACGCTGGTTTTGTGATTCTCAGTGGCGGCCTCAGCCCCTATCACAATGACTGGTGGATGCTCGGACCGATTATTCTGGGGACCTTCGTGGGCGCTATCGGTTTCCCGGTGATCCTCGATCTTTCGCAGCATTGGCGTACCCCATCGAAGTGGGCCCTCCACACAAAGCTCACACTTTCGACCTACATTCTTCTGACCTTCTTCGGGACCATCACTCTTGCCATCACCGAGTGGACCAACCCCTCAACGCTGGGTGACCTCGATGTTTCCTCGAAGCTTCTCAACGCGCTTCTTGGTGGAGTCAACGCTCGTTCCTCCGGGCTCTCCGCTCTCGACGTCGGTCAGATGCGCCCCCAAACTCACTTCATCCAAGATGTCCTCATGATGATCGGCGGCGGCTCCGTGTCGACGGCAGGCGGCATCAAGGTCACCACCTTCGTGGTTCTTTTGCTCGCTGCTGCTGCAGAGGCACGAGGCGATCGCGACATCGAGGTCTTCGGCCGCCGCATTTCCCACGGTGTTCTTCGCCTCGCGGTTGCGGTCACTCTCATGGGTTCTCTCCTTGTCGGCCTCTCGACGGTCATCCTGCTCTCGCTGACCGGCTACACCTTGGATGTCGTCCTCTTTGAATCGATATCTGCCTTTGCGACAGTGGGACTTTCAACGGGGATCACCCCCGCGCTCCCAGCACTAGCGAAGTATGTACTGGCCGCGCTCATGTTTGCCGGACGCACCGGAACAATGACGCTTGCTGCTGCTCTTGCTCTGCGCGATCGGCCTCGTGCCATTCGCTTCCCCGCAGAAGCTCCCCTCATCGGCTAGGCCCAGCCCGGCCTCGTTCCTTATTGATTCCAACCAAAACCGCATGCGCGTGGGAGAATACGACTATGGCAGAAGATAAGGACCTCTCATCGGGAACCCTGGTTATTGGCTTGGGACGCTTTGGCTCAGCCGTCGCGCTGACCCTAGAAAAGCTCGGATACGAGGTATTGGCGGTCGAAAAAGACTCTCGCCGCGTCCAGCAGTTTTCCGGCCGCATTCCCGTTGTCGAGGCCGACGCATCCTCAATGGAAGCACTCAACCAGCTGGGTGCGCGCGACTTTCATTCGGCGGTCGTGGGCATCGGTTCCTCTCTGGAAGCTTCCGTTCTCATCACGGCAAACCTTGTCGACCTGGGCATGACCAATATCTGGGCCAGGCAATCTCGCGCGAGCACAGCCGTATCTTGCGTCGCATCGGTGCACACCACGTTGTTGCCCCCGAATTCGACGCCGGTCAGCGCACCGCTCACCTCGTGGGTGGACGCATGATCGACTACATCGAAATGGATAAGGACGGCTTCGCAATCATGAAGCTGCGTCCCCCTAAAGAAGTTTGTGGCTTCACCTTGAGTGAGCTTGATTTGCGAGGCCGCTACGGCGTGAACGTGCTGGGCATCCTTCGTCCCGGCGCGCCTTTCGAGTATGCGGATTCCACGACGCGCATTAATCGGGAAGACGTCATCGTTGTCTCGGGTGATACGCGTCTGCTGGAGTACTTCGCCAATCGTCCGTGATCTATTGCGCCTAGTAATTTTTCTGTCTGCGTCCACAACTGGACGCAGATGCACCCGGCGTGGTTTAGCGTAGGGACATGGCTAAAGAGAAAAGCGTTTACCGGTGCAGCGAATGCGGGTGGACCTCACCCAAATGGGTCGGACAGTGCCGCGAGTGCCACCAGTGGAACTCGATGGAAGAATCCGGTCCCACTGTCCAGGCTCCCGGAACAACGCTTGCAACTACCCCGCGCCAGCCTGCACTGCCCATCAATGACATCAGTGCAGAGAAAGCACGCAGCAAAGCCACCGGTATCGGGGAATTTGACCGCGTCCTCGGAGGCGGGATTGTCCCCGGGGCCGTCATCCTCCTTGCCGGAGAGCCGGGTGTTGGCAAATCGACGCTTCTCTTAGAGGTTGCCTCGACCTGCGCCGGCGCGGCCCCGGTCCTCTACATCACGGGGGAAGAATCCGCCTCGCAGGTGAGAGGCCGCGCAGAACGCATCGGCGCACTTCACCCTCAGCTTTTCCTTGCCGATGAGACATCGCTGTCCACGGCGCTTGGCCACATCGAAGCAACGAACCCTTCCCTTGTCATTGTTGATTCTGTCCAAACGTTGCAATCGGATCAGCTCGATGGTGGTGCGGGAAGCGTGGCTCAGGTAAGGGCTGTTGCCAGCGCGTTGATCCGTGTTGCGAAGGAACGCTCCATCCCGATCCTTTTGGTTGGTCATGTCACCAAGGATGGCGGGATCGCGGGTCCTCGTTTGTTAGAGCACCTTGTCGACGTGGTCTGCCAATTCGAGGGGGACCGTCACACGCGGTTGAGGCTGTTGCGGGCCGTTAAGAACCGCTACGGTCCCACCGATGAAGTGGGCTGTTTCGAGCTCAGTGACACCGGAATTATCGGGCTGACAGATCCTTCTGGCTTATTCCTCTCACAGTCACAATCTGCCGTCCCAGGCTCTTGCGTCACTGTCACTTTGGAGGGGCGCCGTCCCCTTCCCACTGAAATCCAAGCTCTCGTAGCTCATACCTCGGCCGGGTCCCCACGTCGAACAACGGTTGGCGTTGACCACTCGCGCGTGGCCATGATCTTGGCAGTCCTGCAGGCGCGGCTCGGAATTGATACTTCTGATTGCGATGTCTACGCCTCGACGGTCGGAGGAGCTCGAATCAGCGAACCCGCTGCGGATCTTGCTACTGCTATCGGCATTGTCTCGGCGGTCAGGGGAATCCCTACTCGCAGCGTGCTCATTGCTTTCGGTGAAGTTGGTTTGACCGGTGAAGTACGGGCCTGTACCGGGAGTGAAACGGCGCGTTCAAGAAGCCGCCCGCTTGGGATTCTACAACCGCGATCATTCCTGCACAGGGATGCGAAGAGGCCATGGGAGTGGAGGGCATTACTGTCTTGCCCATTTCTGATCTTGCAAGTGCACTACGGGCCGCAATCCGCTGAGTTTCTTCGCTCATTGCAAGAACCCGTCTAATACACTTAGAGCAGGGATCACGCATCGAAAGGCTGGATTCATGACATCAGATGCCGCACTCTTGCGCAGCGCATTACAGGACATTGCGCCCGGAACTGCGCTAAGAGAGGGTCTCGAACGCATTCAGCGCTCCCACACGGGCGCACTGATCGTCCTCGGCTTTTCTCCTGAACTCCAAGAGCTGTGCTCAGGCGGCTTCGATTTGGACGTGGAATTCACCGCGTCTCGTCTGCGCGAATTATGCAAGATGGATGGCGCAGTCATCATCGACCCAACGAATTGGCGAATTCGCAAGGCAAACGTCCAGCTTTTCCCCGACCAGTCCATTCCGACCGATGAATCGGGAATGCGTCACCGTACTGCACAGCGCACCGCCTATCAAACGCACCTTCCTGTTCTTTCGGTTTCCGCATCCATGCGTTTGATCTCGATCTACGTCGGTAAATACCACCACATTGTCGAAGAACCTGAGGCTTTGCTCTCGCGTGCAAATCTCGCGGTTGACACCTTGGATCGTTACAGCCAGCGTCTCGATGAAGTTTTGCAGACGCTCACAATCCTCGAAATGCGTGATTCGGCGACCATTCGCGATGTCGCAACCGTCATGCAGCGCATGGAAATGATCCGCCGCATCACGTCTGAAATTAACGAGTACCTTGAAGAACTCGGTTCGGAAGGACGTCTTCTCGCCCTGCAGGTTGATGATCTGGTTCGCGGAGCCGGGTCGGAGCGCGCTCTGGTCCTGCGTGATTACATCAGGGATTCTTCGGCCGTGGCGACCGCCGAAGCTGCTTTGTCTGAGCTTGCCAGTGACCGTCTCGTCGATCTTGCGGCTATCGCAAACGTTCTTGGGCTTGGCGTCTACGATCCTTCCGATCTGGACCGCATGATCCAACCCCGTGGTGTCCGGGCTCTCTCCTTGGTTCCCCGTCTCCCGTGGAATGTCATCAAGGGAAATCACCAGCCACTGGGAGAATCTTGCAGATCTTCGCGAAGCCAGCGTCGAAGACCTTCAACAAATCGAAGGTATTGGCCCCTACCGCGCAAAGCTCATCCGTGAAACTCTTGAGAATCAGTTCTCAATGGCGGCAACGGGAATCGTCGGCTGGTAAAACGTAGCCGCTTATTCGTGTTCGCCCTGCTGCGAATCCCCCTGCGACTGCGCTGATTCGGAAGGCGCAGGCGTCGCCTCGGTAGTGGCTGGCGCGGGCTGCGTAATTGTGAAGACTCTCTCGTCTCCAACGGTCTTCCCATCGAGCATCAATTGCACGCGGTAAGTACCGGCCGGCGCGGGATCGGTCACACCATCAGAGTTCCCATCGCGAGGAGTGCACCCCGAGTAGAGTCCTCCATCCCAGCTCAAACCGCCATTCCAGGTGTCCCCCGGTACCAAAAGCAAAGTGGCACTCGTGCGATCACGCTGGCATTTTGATCCGTCGTAAACAGTTTCATCGCCGCTGAGAATCTTCAGATCGATCTGTCCAAATTCAAAGGAGCAAGCAACCCCTGCTCGGTTTTCAATCGCAACAGAAACATTTTGCGTTTGCCCAACCAAAGTGCCTGATACAGACGGACGAACCGTTAGATCTGCCGGTGCACACGCAGGGATCCGGACGCGTCCATCGGCATCAACGATGCCATCACTGCTTGCAGTTTCTCCGTCTTTCAACGAGGCCGCGCCCGTCGCTGTTGCTGTAGGGTGTAGGCTGCGCGCTGGTGGGCTGTGGTTGGGGCTCCGTCTCTTTGGACTTCGTCAAGGCCGAGACTCCCTTTGCGATCCCCCAAATAAGAAGCGCGACGATGAGAAGTAAACCCAGTCCCGTGACGATTCTTCTCACCCACAGCGAGGTCGGAACCTGCGCAGGCCGGGCAGCACTTCGTTTCTTCCCCTGCTGGGAAGGAAAGCGACCCGAGGGACGCACGGGCCTCGACGAGGATCGTCCAGAACGCTGTGCCATTAGATCGCCCCCTGCGACTTTCCACTACCGGCACCCACGCGGCTCGAAGCCCCTAGTGTTCCCTTGGCTCCGTGTGCTCGTTGTTCACCTTCCTTGGCGTCATCCTTCGGATCGATGACACACCAGCGTTCAACAATGATCCCGGCGATCCCCCACGCACAGGCACCGAGTGCACAAATCAGGCCGCAAATTGCCGCATAAACGCTGGCTTGAGCTTCCCAACGCGTAAAGAAAGCAAGAGACATCCCGACCATAATTGCGCTACTGAGGATTCCCACCAGAGCGCTCGCGCGTGCAAACATCGCGATTCTCAAGGCTGCAACGGCATCAATCCACGTGGCCTTATGGGCACGGAAGCGACGAACCTGCAGGCCAAGCCACACGAGGATTCCTGCAACAACAACGAAAACCAACGCGAGTGCGGGATGGATAATCCAGGGGCCTTGTCCCAAGCGAATCGCAATAGCAGTTGCCGCAGCTGCAAGCGCCGAGGCAGCAGCTGCCTCGGCGACAAGAAGAACAATACTCAGCGGTTTCATGAGTCCTCAGAGCGACGACGGAAGACAGGAATCTGGCCGGTCACACTGGGACGGATCGTCACATTGCGACGAACACTTGAGGAGGGAGTCTGCGGTCCCGTTTCCTGTGCCGGCCCCTGATCGATGGTATCGGCAAGTTTGGGATCCAGCACGTGGCTGTAGCGCGGGGGGAAGACTGGGTTGAGGGGTCGAAGTCGCCTCGCGAGGGGTCAGTGCGCTGGAGTCATCCACCACGCGAACGTCCTCGGAGAAAGTCCAGCCCGGAAGTGCGCGCGTTGCAGGGGTACGCCGCGAGGCCGCAGCGTCCTGTGCTTGAGCGTCTCCTTGAGCCTTGGTTTTCTCTTGCGCCGAGGCCTGCTCGGGTCGGCGGGAGAAAAGTGAGCTTCGGCGGGGCTGCTGAGCGTCGGCCTCGGAAACGGGTGAGGTCTGCTGAGCGGCCTTCGATGCTGAATCCTGGGATTCGGGCGCGCGGTGCGAGGGCTTAGCGCGGTGCGATTGCGCGGCCAAACGATCCGTGCGAGCACGGAAAGGACGCGGGGAATTAGCCGTGGAAATACCGGTTCCTTCTTCGGTCACAGGACGCCAGCGAGGACGGCGCTTCCTGCGGCTCAAGGGAACTTCAGCAGTAATCGGCGAGGTCGAGGGAGAAGGCTCTTCCTGCGGATCCGCGCTTTGAATCGTAGGAGGTTCAGGGGCGACCTCAAGAGAAGCACTGGGGATCTCCGACTCACGGCTCTGCACGCGCTCGAAGAGGGGGGCGGCGCACCACCGTGGGCTGTTCGACATGAGCCGTGGGAATGGGGCGACGAGGCGCCAAAGAGACCATTCCTTCAGTGAGCTGGGTCGAAGCGGAGCTATCTGTCTGACCGGAAAGACGAGAAGGCTTCAGCGGCGGAACGTTCAGCGGTGCGGGTGCCGGGAGCTGGCGGCTTGCGAGCTGAATGGGCGCTTCATTCGATGAAGCCGCAGTGGGCGGAACGAGTGAATCAGCTTCATGCGACGGGCGATCACCGGTTGTGGGCTCAAAAGACGCTGCAGTCGTGGGGGCCGACGTTACCGAAGGCTGCGAGGCTGCAGGCTTTGACAGCTCAACGTGGCGAGACTCGACCGAATCCACCGGGGAACTCCAACGGTTCCACAGCTGTTTCCAGACGAAATCCGTACCTTCATCGTCGGGAGCCAGATCGGAACGAGAGGCCTCGGGAAGCATGTCCAAACGGCTGGGACGTGCTGAGATACCATTCGTCTCAAGCTTGAGAGGACGAAGCTTTTCGGCCTGTTCCAGACGGGGCAGACGCAATTTTTCGAGCAATTCGTCTGAATCAGCGATGACCGACTCGGGATCTTCCATCCAGTCGGCAACCGCGTCGAGAATTCCACCTCGGTCGGGAGCCTGGGCAATGAGATCTGCAAGAGGGCCGTATCCGGAAAGCTCCGCATGTTCGTCTGCCATGAGCCACGGGGAAAGGACAAAGGCTCGCTCGTGTGCTCGAGGATGAGGCAGCGTCAGGCGCGGATCATCCGAGGTCATTCCCTTGATATCGATGACGTCGATGTCGATGGTGCGCGCGCCCCACACCTCATGGCGCACGCGTCCCAGGCGCGCCTCGAGTTCGTGGATGCGATCAAGAAGATCCAGGGGAGCTAGAGAAATTGTTCCCAGAGCAACGCCATTCCAATAATCCGGCTGGGCATCTTGACCCGGCCGCAATACCGCACGGGTACGTACCAGCGGGGAAACAGTGGTGATATCAACGTCGTCCCACTGGGAGATTTCCTCGATGGCCCTCTTCAAAGTGACGGGAACATTCCCAAGATTTCCGCCAAAGGCTAGGACCACGTCACATGTCGGAGGGCGATCATCGACAGCGTAGGCACCGCGGTGCGAGTGCTTGACAGGCTCCGCCGGGAGTTTAATTTCCGGGGCAGCTTCGCTTACCGGGGCAGTGTCTGCCTCCGAACTGGGAGGCAGAATCGTTTCAACGCCAGCACTGGGGGTATCACACTCTTCATCTGCGCCAGTTTCAGGCGCAATCGGGCCGCTGGGCGGCGCCGGCTTCTCTTCTTCCGAAGCCGGCCCATCGAAAGGAAGATCATGAGAAGCCGCAACGAAAGGTAGGGGAATATTTCCCTTACGGATCGTCACCGAGACATCAGCGAAAGGAACATCAATGGGAGCATCGGGCTTGTGGATGGTGACCTCAACGCCGCGTACTCGCTCATCTTCCATTGCGACGTCTGCAATCCGATGTCCCAGCGTTTCGATCAGTCGAACCGAAGGACCTCTGAGGATTGCGTGCGCTTTCGGCAATTTCCGCATAGGAGACAGTGTCGGCAATATCGTCACTGAGGGCCGCTTGATCGGTGTCGACCCACAGGAGGATGTCAGCCGAGAAAGATTGAGGAGCATTCCACTCCTTCTTGAGGACTCCGTGGACAGCCTGCGCTGAAATACCGCGTAATGCGATGACATCGAGCTGTCCCACCGTGCCCTCACCTCCCTGCACGCACAAGCCTCGCTTGTTGGTCTATGGCATGGACCCTGACAGCCCACATCCCGTCTGAAAGTGCGCGCCGAGAAATATCGAGAGTTGCTTCGTCTCGGTCCGAAAGGGGGGACTGACCGAGGAAGCGTTTCCGGGACGCACCTATAAGAACAGGGTACCCAAGCTCCGCAAAAATCCGGAGCGACGCGACGAGAGACCAGCATTGTTCGTTATTGAGTGAAAAACCCAGTCCCGGGTCGACGATGATCCGCTCAGGCTCAACACCGGCCTCGAGAGCATCGCGAACCTGGCTTGCCACGCGCTCACGCAGCGCCACGGCAATGGGTTGGTCCCCGTAATCGAAGGATTCTTCGGGCATTCCGGGAAGCGCACGATAGTGCTGGATGACGTAGGCGCACGAGGTTTGGGCAACCGCAGCGTTCATCTGCGGATCCCAGCGCCCCCCCGCTGACGTCATTAATGATTGCAGCACCCGCATCTGCAGCTCGGCGAGCAGTGATCGCGTGGAGGGTATCAACCGAAACGACAATCCCCGCCTGAGTCAGGCGTTGGATGGTCGCACCGATGCGTTCCCACTCCTCGTCCTCGCTGATGCGCTGAGAATTCGGACGCGTCGACTCGCCGCCAAGGTCAACAAGATCGGCGCCGGCTTCGACCATCTGGACCGCGTGCTCAAAGGCAGCGCCCGGATCAAAGAAACGTCCCCCATCGGAGAAGGAATCAGGAGTCACGTTGAGGATTCCCATGACCAGCATCCGGTCAGTAGGAAGCGTGATTCCTTTGGGAAGACGAGGCGGACGCGCACCGCCCGCGAGCGCCCAAGCGGATGCGGCCTCGTTGGACGTCATCGACGGACCCCTCCCAAGGCCAAAGACATCATTTCCGCCCGCGTTGCATCGCGCTTAACGATCCCGCGCAGAGCGGAAGTTACTGTTGAGGAGCCGGGCTTAGAAATTCCGCGCATGGTCATGCACATGTGCTCGGCCTCGACAACGACGATGACGCCCTGCGGGGGCAAGAACCTCATCAATCGCATCCGCGATCTGTGCGGTGAGGCGCTCTTGGACCTGGGGACGACGAGCGTAGCCCTCGACAACGCGCGCGAGCTTCGAAAGCCCCGTCACGCGGCCACCCTTGGGGATGTACCCCACGTGCGCATGTCCGTAGAAAGGCAGAAGGTGATGCTCACACACGGAATAGAAGGGAATATCGCGGACCATGACGATCTCGTCCGTCCCCACCTCGAAGGTGGTCTTCAGGTGATCGCGAGGGTCTTCTTCCAAACCGCTGAGCAGCTCGCGCCACGCGCGCCCCATTCGCGAAGGAGTATCACGCAAGCCTTCGCGCGTGATGTCCTCTCCCACTGCCTCAAGAAGAGCGCGGGAAGCGTCTTCAACGCCGTGCTGGTCGTAGGTCACTGAGCATTCTCCTCGGGCTGCACTCCCCCGGCGGGATCATCAAGCGTCATCGCGGGCTCGGCCGGAGCCGCACTGGGATCCGAATTCGGATCAAACTTCGCGCGGTCACCACCGGGCATCTCGATGGGGTTGCCCATGACTGCACCCTCGATGGCAGCCTCTTCGCCATAGTTCCACACGGGACGCTCATCTTGCTTGACGACATCGGCGAAGATCTCAGCCAGCTGAGCTTCGTCCAAAGGTCTCTTCTTCAAGAAGACGCTGAGCGAGGCGGTCCAAGACGTGACGATTCTTCGTCAGAATCTCCCAAGCTTCGCGGGTTGCCGCGTCCATGAACTTGCGAACTTCCTCATCCACGATGGATGCCAATTCGTCTGAGTATGCGCGCTCATTCCCGCGGCCCATTCCATACCCGGTCATGGGATCGGATTCGTCCGCGCTCAGTCGCACATTACCGATGCGATCAGACATACCGTATTCGGTAACCAAAGCGCGTGCCTGCGCGCTGGCCTTTTGGATATCGTTCGAGGCACCGGTAGAAGGATCGCGGAAGACGAGTTCTTCGGCGACGCGGCCACCCATCGCGTAGACCAGATCATCGAGGATCTGGTTCCTGGTCTTGGAGTAGCGGTCCTCGGTCGGGAGCACCATGGTGTAGCCCAAAGCGCGACCGCGCGGAAGAATCGTCACCTTCGTGACCGGGTCCGTGTATCGAAGAGCAGCAGCACACAGGGCGTGGCCACCTTCGTGATAGGCGGTCACCAACTTGTCGTGGTCGTTCATCACGCGGGTACGCTTCTGCGGGCCAGCGATGACGCGGTCAATGGCCTCGTCAATGGCACGGTTATCGATCAGGTCAGCGTTGGAGCGAGCGGTCAGCAGCGCGGCCTCGTTCAAAACATTGGCAAGGTCGGCGCCTGTGAAGCCCGGAGTGCGCTTCGCGATCGTGTGGAGGTTGACGTCATCGGTCAGCGGCTTGCCTTCGGCGTGAACACGCAAGATGGCCTCGCGCCCCTTGAGATCAGGGGCTTCAACCGCGATCTGACGGTCAAAGCGTCCCGGACGCAGCAGCGCCGGGTCAAGAATATCGGGGCGGTTCGTTGCCGCAATGAAGATCAAGTTCGAGGAATCGTCAAAACCATCCATCTCAACCAAGAGCTGGTTGAGAGTCTGGTCGCGTTCATCGGAGCCGCCGCCATACCCCGAACCACGGTGGCGACCGATGGAGTCGATTTCATCGACGAAGATAATCGCGGGAGCAACCTTCTTGGCGCGCGCAACCAAGTCACGCACGCGCGAGGCGCCAACACCGACGTACATTTCAAGGAACTCGGAACCGGCGATAGAGAAGAAGGGGGGCATCGGCCTCTCCCGCAACTGCCTTTGCCAGCAAAGTCTTACCGGTTCCGGGAGGACCGTAAAGCAGGACGCCTCGAGGAATGCGGGCTCCAACCTTGTGGAACTTTTCGGGGGCAATCAGGAATTCGCGAACTTCTTCGAGTTCTTCGACGGCCTCATCTTCACCCGCGACATCCGCGAAGGTGACATTTGGACGCTCTTGGTTAAATTCCTTCGTGCGGCTCTGGCTGAAGGGACCCATCATCCGCCCGCCGCCAATTCGGCCCATGAAGAACCAGAAGAGGCCCATGACGATGAGCAGCGGCAGGACCATGACCAGGGTCGAACCCAGAAGCGAAGACTGTGGATAGTAGGCGTTCCACCCGGTTGTCGGCGAGGCCTTCTCTACTGCATCGACAATAGCCTGCGACTGCGTGCGCGCGTAGGTGAAGGAGATCGAACGTCCAAGGCTGCGCTCACGATCATTGGCCCCGGCGGCCTTGTGCGTCCAAGGGTCCTTGAGCATCAGGTTGACCTGCTGCGTGCCGTCATTGACGCTCACGCGCTCAATCTGGGCTTCCTTCAGGATCTGAAGGCCTTCGGAGGTATCCACCGACTGGGGCTGGAACCACGTCCACAAGAAGAACAGCGCGATGATGAGGGGCAGCACGGGAATTGCTGCAAGCCCCCAGGCATTCTTCTTTTTCTTGCTCTGAGTGTTATTTGCCATGGAAGCCCCTTTCAGCCGCCATAAACATGCGGCGCCAAGGTCCCGACGAAGGGAAGATGACGGTAGCGCTCTGCATAGTCGAGGCCGTAGCCCACGACGAATTCGTTGGGGATATCAAAACCGACGTACTTGACGTCAACATGGACCTTTGCGGCTTCAGGCTTGCGAAGTGCTGCAGCGATTTCGACCGATGCTGCGCCGCGACTCAATAGATTCTCACGGAGCCACGACAGCGTCAGACCCGAGTCGATAATGTCTTCGACAATCAGGACGTCCCGGCCATGCACATCTGCGTCGAGATCCTTAAGGATGCGAACCACGCCGGAAGACTTTGTGCCGGTCCCATAGGAAGACACCGCCATCCAGTCCATTGCCAGCGGAGTGTGAAGATTGCGTGACAAATCGGCCATCACCATGAGAGCGCCCTTGAGAACGCCTACTAAGAGAAGCTCTTTGCCTTGATAATCCGCGTCGATTTGCGCAGCGAGTTCACGCATTCGGCGAGATAGTTCGTCCTCGGTAACCAGAATGCGCTCGAGCGCATCTCCCATGTCCTGTGCGTCCACAGTTCCATGTCCTTTCGACTGCTAGTCCAGATAATAAGAGTGCCACATGTGCCCTACGGGCTGCTCAGTGACGCGGTCTTTCTCGCTCTAGGCGCAATGGTTGCAAGATGAGCCTCGCGTCTTTTCCTTTTCCCGCGCGCGTGAGCGTCCCTTTGGGAATCGAGAGAGGGCCTTGCCCGCTCCAGCGAGTGATGAGCGTATCGGCCTCTTCGAGGTGAACCAGGGAGGGTGCTCCCACTGCGCTGAGATAGCGATGAAGAACGCGCATGCGCACCGCTTGGGGGATTTCTTTGAGTTCTGCGACCCGAAGTACCCCGATTCCCGAGGCCGCCCCGGCCGAAGCCTCCCACGCACGCCGCCAAACTTGCTCTGCCCACTCATCGAGGGCCTCGTCGTCTGCAGCGGAAAGCTCAGCCGTGCGGGCAAGGGCAGGAACCGGGTCCATCCCAAGGCTATTCGCGAGGCTGGGGATCGCCTGCTCGCGCACCGCACTGCGGCGCAGCGCACTCCCGTCAGCAGCTCGCCACGGACCGTCCATCTTGTTCGAGGGGTCATCAACCCAAGGAAGCTCAAGCTGGCGGCATGCACCTAGAGTCTCGCTGCGGCGGCAATTCATCAGGGGACGCATCCACACGATGCTCCCGGCGTCATCGCGAACACTCATCGCGCGCAGGGAGCCAACTCCAGAGCCTCGTGCAAGGCGCAAAAGAACAGTCTCGGCCTGGTCGTCCATCGTGTGTCCTAAGAAGACGGCGACCCTCTCGCCCAAAGTCCGGGCGTGCGTGGCAAGTGCACTCCGGCGGGCCAAGCGAGCCGAGGCCTCGGGACCACCCGGAGCGTCGACGGTGACGCTCACCCACGAACTCTGCGCGCCCAAGGAGGCCATCACTTCGCATGTTTCTTGGGCCTCGCGGTCCGATCCTGGACGGATCCCGTGATCAACGCTGAGGGTATGAGGGGTGGATCCAGCGCGCAGGCAGTGGTCGATGACGACCGCTGCGAGAGCTGTGGAATCTGCGCCGCCCGATACTGCGATCAGAATCGCGTCGCAATTGGCAAGCGCCCAGTGCACGTGCTCGCGCACGGCCAGAGAGAGGCGTCGCACATCCCCCGTGGGGTTTGCGGGAATAGATTTCACTGGAAGCTCGGCCACATCCGCGAAGTCAAATCGATTCAAGACCGGGGCCTGCAACAACCTCGCGGACGTAGCTCACCATCTCGCGGCGAGCCTGGATGACCCCCTGCGGAACAAGCCCGCCCAAAAGGGTGACAAGCGCTCCATCCACCATAAAATCAGCCGGGCGGTGAGCATCAATCCATTTAACGGAAGACAGGTCCTTCGGAGTCAATGAATCCATAAAAACATCAATGATGCAATCACGGACAAGAAGCTGGCGAGAAAGCTCTTGCGCATCAATCGGATCAATCGACGCAACCGGAACAAGTTCGCGGCAGTATTCCTCAAAGAAAGGCGTCCGCGAAGAAAGCCACACATCAACGGCCCCGCGCAAAGCAACCCACTTTGCCCAGTCGCCCAAGTCGAACTTTCCGCGGATGCCGGCCTCGAGAACATTCGGAGCAACGATGCAGGCGACCCCGCCATTGGGACCACTCACGCTCAAAGAACGCCTCGCGAGAACTCCGAGAGCGCCCCGGGCGGTGAGGATCCTGGGTGCGCTTTGCAGCTGAACTCCCCAGTCCTCGGCGAATTGCGCCCACAGACGCATCGAAGAGCGGCGCTCGACGAGAGGAAGAGAGACCTCAACCGGCGAAAACTCAGCAAAACGGCCAATGACGCCGGGAAGGCGCTTGTTCGCCCACTCCTGGCCGCGCTTCAAACGAGAAACTATCGCCTGCGCCGAAGCGAAAGACGCCTGGGGGCCCGAAAAAATGCCTAAAGCAGAGACCTGCGCGATTTGTGTCAGAGTGGGATAGATCGGCATGTCTCTATGCTATCGAATCGGCCCGTCACATTTCGGCGATTGCGGTGACAAAATTGTCCAGATAACCGCGAGTTGCATAGGCGCCATCATTGGGAACCTTATCGAAACCGATGACGAAGATCACCGGGTGCCCCTTCGAGGTCGAGACAACTCCCGCGAGTGAAGACACTTCCGCCAAAGACCCCGTTTTTGCCTGAGCATTGCCCGCGACCATGTCATCGGTGAGGCGATTCGCCAAAGTCCCCTGAACTCCAGCCCACGGAAGATTACGCACGACGCGCGGCGCGACGGGTTGGGTGGCATCGAAGCCCTGGGAAAGGATTGCCGCCAAAGTCTTCGGGTGAATCCGATCGTTCGAGGAAAGCCCCGAGCAGTCCTCCAAAGAAAGCTGATCGGTAGGAATTCCGCGCTCACTCAGCGTCTTCTCGAGGGTCTGGACCGACCCGGCGAAGCTTGCTTCCCCACCGGATTGGCGTGCGGCGAGTGACAGTACTGGTCAGCCAAGGTGTTATCCGAGTGATAGAGCATCCAGCGAATCTGCTCGTCGACGCTCGCGGACTGCACGGAAGCGATCCGAGTTGCGCCTTGGGGGGCTGGGCCTCGGACCCCGAAATCAACATCGATTCCCTGCGCGCGAAGCTTCTGTGCGAAAACTTCAGCGACGTTCGAGATCGAGTCCGCGTAGAACTCATTCGATTTGGGGTAGGTGCGCCCCGCGTCGATCGCGTAGGGGGCGAGCTGGCCTTCGTAGCCCGCAACCTGCTGTTCGCTCCACGAGGCCGGGCGCGCGGTATCCGCAAAAAGCGCGGGGGCCGCGTGCAATTCGACATGCGAAATACCCTTCGACATGAGGGAATTCGCCGTATCTTTTGCCAGGGTTTCGAGGCCCGCGCGGCCGCTGACTTCGATGGAATTGGTTCCCTCGCCTAGAAGAAGATCGCCCTCGCCCTCGAGGTAGATATTGTCGTTATCCTGAGCGACCGAGGTCGTTAAGTGCGAATTCGGGTCAAGGTGGGACAGCGCAGTGTAGGCGGTAAGGATCTTGGTGATCGAGGCCGGGGTGTGGGCGCTATTCGCGTTGTATTCGTAGAGAGTGTTCCCGCTTCGAGCATCAACGACCATTGCCCACGCGTTCCAGCCGCCTTCCTGCGCGGCGGCAACGGCAGGAGCCCATGCTTCTTCGAGCTCGCGGCTCGTGGGGGCTTGACTATCCCCCTGTCCCTGTGGAACATTCAGTGTCGGAGCGGGCACAGCTGACGCTGTGGGGGCAGCAGATGGTGCGGGTGCTTGAGAAAGTGTGAAGATGCCTGGTGCGGCATCTGCACATCTGCTACAAAATAGGCTGCGATCAGCACTGCGGCGCTCGATGCGCCTACAATCGCAGCAGTAGTCCCACGTCGCATGTAGGGGTTGTCCTTCCGTCAATGACCTAGGAACACCCTAATGCTTCGGGGGGTAAGAATACGTAATCGACATCCACGTGGTGGATCAACGACTCAGGAGGGCTCGAATGGAATTCGACGTGACCATCGAGATTCCCAAGGGGAACCGTAACAAGTACGAGATCGATCACGAGACTGGACGCATCCGCTTGGACCGTATGCTCTTCACCTCGACTCGATACCCCGATGACTACGGTTTTATCGATGACACGCTGGGCGAGGACGGGGATCCTTTGGATGCTCTTGTTCTCCTCGAAGAACCCACTTTCCCCGGCTGCGTGATTCGCTGCCGCGCCCTTTGGAATGTTCCGCATGCGCGACGAAAAGGGCGGTGACGATAAGGTCCTGTGCGTGCCCGCTTCGGACCAGCGCGCCGCGTGGCGTACCGACATCGAAGATGTCTCAGAGTTCCATCGCCTGGAAATCCAGCACTTCTTCGAGGTCTACAAGGACCTCGAGCCCGGCAAGAGCGTCGAAGGTGCGCACTGGGTGGGCCGAGATGAGGCAGAAGAAGAAATCCGCCGTTCCTTCGAGCGCGCAGAGACAGAAGGCTTCAACGCTCACTGAGCGTTTAATCGTTCTCCCAACGGGATCGGGGCTGGTGTTCACTTGAGCACCAGCCCTTTTCTGTTTGCAGCAACGACACACGAAGTCAGTGAATGACACAGGCTATAACGCATGACATTCACCGACTTCGTGTGGCATTCAGGAATGAGTTAGCGGCACCTGACACCACACAAGTGCCCCCTCATTTACTTGTGCGGCAAGCCCTTCGATTCAAGCCACTTCGAGGCAATCGCGGACGCAGATTGAGCCTCGACAGTTGACTGCCGATTCATCTCAATCAAGTCCTTGGCGTCCATAGCTGCACTGACCTTATTGATCACAGCGGCTGCATCCTGGTTGATTCTCGTAGAAACGACCGGCACAACGTGCGATGCCAAGAAGAGGCCCTTCGGATCCTTGAGGACCGTCAGGCTTCCGTCTGCAAGAGCGGGGTCGGAAGAGTAGATGTTCGCCAGCTGAATCGAGCCATCGTTCAACGCCTTTACCGTCAGCGGTCCGCCCGAGTCTTCGATCGGCGTGAAAGCAACCTTCACACCGTATTCCGATTCCAGTCCCTTCGGCCCATACGGACGCGTCGCAAGCTCAGAGTTGCCGCCAAGAGTGATCTGTCCGACGTTCGCCAGGTCACCAATTGAGCTGAGAGAGTGCTCGGAAGCGAAAGCAGTGGTCACAACATAGGAGTCTTGGTCGGTTGCGGGGGCTTCGTCCAATACGCGCAGCCCCTTGGGCAGCGCTCCGCCCAGCGCCTGGTAAACCTCAGTATCCGTACGAGCACTCGCGTCTTTATCGAAGTACTGGAGCAAGTTGCCCGTGTACTCCGGGAAAACATCGATCGAACCCGATTCCAGCTCGGGCATGTAGACCTCGCGCTGACCGATGCGCAGCTGACGCTCGACCGTGAAGCCTGATCCTTCGAGCGCTTGGGCATAGACCTCGGCCAGGATTTCATTCGAGTAGTAGTCTTGTGAGCCAACCACGATCTTCGACGAGGCCGCGCTTCCCTTCGCTTCTTCGCCGCCTTCCAGAGACTTCCCTGTGCTGCATGCGGTGAGTGCAACGGCAGTGAATGCCGCTACCGCGGCGGCGAGAACAGAGCGTTTCATTATCTCTCCTTTGGTTTTGCCTTCTGAGTCTAGAAAAGCCTGTAAGCGAATGTGATGAAGTCATAAAGTTTGTAAATCCGAATGGGTTCTGGAGCGCAGGAGGCGCATGATTCCTGCAAGTATGGCGTCGGTGATGAGCGCCAGCGCAACAACAACGATCGCGCCTCCGATCATCTGTCCATAATCGCGTGTCTTCAGCCCCGTGTAGAGGAAGCGTCCCAATCCAAGGTTCGCTGTGTATGCAGCCAGTGTGGCCGTTGCGATCACCTGGAGTACCGCCGAACGTAGCCCCGCAAGAATGAGGGGTGCCCCCACCGGAATCTCCAGCTGAGTAAGGATCTGTTTCTCGGTCAGACCAATCGCGCGCGCGGCCTCGACACTCGTCCCCTGAGCGGAAATTACCCCCGAGTAGGCGCCCGCAAGAATCGGCGGAACCGCTAGTGCAACAAGGGCGAGTAGAGGTGCCTGCCAGCCAATGCCCAACCATAATCCTGCAAGAGTGAGCACGCCGAGAGTGGGCACCGCACGCGCGGCGCCCGTCGCGCTCAAAACCAGGTTCTTCCACTTTCCCGTGTGGCCAATGAACAGGCCAATCGGGAGAGCGATCGCGGCAGAAATCCCCACGACGAGGACAACGAAGAGGAGATGCTGTCCGGCGCGGACAAATATGCCCGAGTCCCCTAGCCAGTTCTCACCCCGACCAAGCCAGCTCAGAGCTTCAAGAATCAGATTCATCGCGCTCGCCTCCACGGAGTCAAAAGAGCACCCACGCCGACAACAAGCAGGTCAAGCACGACAGCCAAGGCGATCGTCATCACCAGTCCGGCCAAGACTTCAACGGTCAGACCGCGCTGGAAGCCATCGGTAAACAGCGTTCCCAGCGAGCGCACACCAATGAACGCTCCAATCGTTACCAAAGAAACCGTCGAGGTAATCACCACTCGTGTCCCAGAAACGATCACGGGAACAGCCAAAGGAAGCTCAACCGTGCAGAATCGGCGGAGACGCGACATTCCCAGTGCATCGGCGGACTCGAGGACGTCGACAGGAACAGCGGCGAAGGCCTCGGCGCACTGACGAATCAGCACGGCGATTCCGTAAATCGTTAGCACAACAACCATGTTGACCCGCGAGCGAAGAGCAACCCCTGACAAAACCGGAATAACAATCAGGAGCGGCAACGAAGGCACCGCATAGAGAACTGTCAGGAAAGAGAGAACTACGCCCCCGACGCCTTTCGAACGCTGCGCCCACGCTCCAATGGGAACTGCAATCAGCACCGAAGCAATAATCGCGGGCACTGCGATGGTGAGATGGGTGAGGGTGAGTTCACCGATGAGTGCCCAGGAACCGGAGAGCCAATTCACGCCCGCTCCCCTTGCGCGTCGTTTGCCGAGGCCATGCCGGGTTTATCCGCTTGAGATCCACCGGTTGCGCCCTCCAAAATTCGTTCACGCTCGCTGATTGCGGAGGTTCCAAGGAACTCGCGAACAAAGTCATTGGCCGGGTTCAGGAGAAGATCGCGCGGAGTGCCTTCTTGAGCAATCTGTGCGCCCTCGCGGAGGAGGACAATGCGGTCACCCAGCAAGATGGCCTCGTCAATGTCGTGGGTGACGAAGAGGATCGTGGTGCCCAAGGACTTCTGAATGCGACGGAGTTGACGCTGGAGATCAGCACGGACCAGAGGGTCGAGGGCTCCGAAGGGTTCATCCATCAGAAGGATGTCGGCACGGTTTGCCAGCGCACGTGCGACACCGACGCGTTGGCGCTGGCCGCCAGAAAGCTGCGCGGGATAGCGCTTTGCCATTGAGGGGTCGAGGCCGACAAGCTCCATGAGCTTGAGTGCGTCGGCTCGCGCGCTTGCCTTTGAGACGCCTTCAAGAACTGGAACGGTCGCAATGTTGTCAACGATTGTTCGATGCGGGAAGAGGCCCCCGTCTTGAAGGACGTAGCCGATAGAGCGGCGAAGAGCGACAGGATCTTCATTGGCGACGTTTTGGCCTCGGACGGTGACTGTGCCGGATGTTGGCGTGACCATACGGTTGACCATCCGCATGAGCGTGGTCTTGCCGCATCCTGAAGTCCCTAGGAACACTGTTGTTGTGTGCGGGGCAATCGTTAAAGAAAAGTCTTCAACCGCTCGCGTATTCGGAGGATATGTCTTTGAAACAGTGTCGAAGGTGATCATGGGTCTCTCTTCGCAACGAAACAAGGGCGGCGGGTGACTGCCATTTTGCGGTGTCATTGTTACAAACGAATGGTCAGAGCAAGTTATTTCTGTTTCTTGCTAACTTGAGACAGTTCACAAACGGGTCTGCGGCTACCTCGACGCAAGAGCCCTGCTGCCACGCCACCCGTCTAGCAACCTCCACACGAAGTCAGCAAATATCACAGGCTATAACGCATGACATTCACCAACTTCGTATGGCAGCGGCGAACGAACGCCCTGTTGGGGAAGCGACAAGAGCATCACAAGCAGCGCCGCGACCCACGACAATTTGGCCAAGGCAGATATAACGAGGCCCGGGCGCCTTCCCCAAGCGCCCGGGCCTGTTCAGCTAGCTTGGCTCGGCCGACTGCCGGGCCGTTTACTCATCCCGACTGCCACGCCACCCGTCTAGCAACCTCCACACGAAGTCAGCAAATGCCACAGGCTATAACGCATGTCATTCACCAACTTCGTGTGCGAATTAGCGGAGCGGAGCAGCCAACCAAGCCGAGCCGACACGAGCCCCGCAACTCACGCCATCACGCGACGCGAACCGCGTATGGCAGCACTGCGCTCCAACCGTAGATCGAGGTGATACGAACCGGAACACCGAAGGTCGGCGCCTCGATGATCTGGTTGTTGCCCAGATAGATCGCGACGTGGTCGATATTGCCGCCGTCCCAGTTCCAGAAGATCAAGTCACCGGGCTGCGCCTGGCTGACGGGCACGCGCGTTCCCTCGGAGTACTGTGCCTGCGACCAGTGGGTCAGATAGATGCCCTGTGACCGGTAGGCCATGGTGACCAAACCGGAGCAGTCATAGCCCGGGCCTTCGCCCGCCCACACGTAGGGTGCACCGAGCTTGGACTTTGCCCACGCGATTGCGCCCGCCGCGGCATCCGAGTTTCCGCCGCCACCGCCGGAGTACGAGGGTTCACTGTAACTCGGCGCTGCGGGAGCGGGAGCAACATAAGAGCTTTGCTGGCGCTGCGACTGTGCTTGGCGAGCGGCCTCGGCAGCAGCGGCTTGACGTGCTGCTTCCGCAGCGGCAGCCTGGCGCGCAGCTTCAGCGGCCGCGGCCTGACGCTGAGCCTCGAGGTCGGCCTCGCGCTGGTTGATCAGTTCAACCGTCGTATTTTGCTTGCGCGCCAGCTCCTGGACCAGCGCATCACGGCGCGCCGCGGTCATGGTCTGCGCGCTTGCAGCTGCACTTGCCGCGCTCTGCGCCTCGGCGGTGCGAGCCTCTACCTCTGCGGTTGCGGCAGCCTGCTTGGCCTGCGCTTGAACGGCCGCGTCATTCATGACATTGGCGACCTGCTCCAAAGCTGCGACCTTTTGCATTTTGATGTTTGCCGAGGCCGAGAAGGAGTCGAGCGTTGCTTGTTTCGTTTCAACCGTACGCAGTCCGTCGGCGGAGAGGTACGGTGCAAGAGAGTCGAGCGAAGAGCCGCCTTCGCGGTAGGCAGTCTGGGCGATGGAAGCGATTTCTTTCTTCCCTGCCTCGTAGTCGGCCTTTGCCTTGTCAGCATCGGCCTGTGCCTGGCGTGCGGTTTGAGTGGCCTGGTCGAGTGCGTAGCGCGCACCGTTGAGTTCTTCCGCAGCACTTTGCGCTTTTTGAAGCGCGAGCTCGGCTTCGGTCTTCACGCTTGCCAGTTCTACTTCAATCTGAGCGACCGACATTTTTGCTGCGTCTTCAGCTTCACGAGCTCGTGCAATGTCATCTTCACTGGGAGTTGCAAGAGCAATGCCGGGAGTTGCTGCAGCGAGCGAAGCAAATAGCACGGTCACGCTCAATGCGCGTAGGCCGCGACGCTTTGTCTCAATTCTCACTGGTCCACCTGTCGTTGCACGCCGGGATAAGGGCGTTCGTCTCTTCTTATACAGGATTTGAGGTTAGTTCACTTCGGCACCATACGCAACAATATTTAACCGAAGCCACAGAAATCACGATCGCAACAATCGCAACATTAGTCACACAAATCCCTCTCACCCCCGAGTTTTCCGCATAAAATCGATACACAACCCATCACCAGCAGGAGCAAGAACCATGGACGACATTGAACTCCCCGACGCGCCGGCCTCCCCGGAAAGCTTCAACGGCCTCGTCGATGAGAAGGTTCTTGCCCCCTGGGGAGAAGCCGGCCCCGCGCCAAGCGACCACTGGCGCCAAGACGTGCTCGGCGCAGACTACGAATCTCGAACCATTCCCCTGATGGATGATGACGCGGGCCCCGTTGTCGCAACCCTTGTGCACTACCGAGGCCACGCTTCCTCGGCGCCCACCTCCTCCTCTGCTGCGCCCGCACTTTCGCCTGCGCCGACAACTTCGCCTACTGACACGCACTCAGCGCGCAGCGAAGCTACGCCGCAGCCCCCGCACTTCGTACTCCTTTATATCCACGGTCGAAACGACTACTTCTTCCAACGCGAGCTTGCTGAAGACATCGCGGGCTGCGGCGGAGCGTTCTATGCACTCGACCTGCGCCGCTATGGACGTTCGCTGCGCCCGGGACAGCGCATGGGTTTCGTTTCAAACCTCAGCCTCTACGATGAAGACATTTCCGAGCTCTCGACCTCATTCGCGAGGACTACCCCGATCTGCCGCTTGTCCTTATGGGACACTCGACGGGCGGACTCTTGGCGACCTTGTGGGCAAACCGTCACCCGGGCGCCCTCGATGGCTTGATCTTGAATTCTGCCTGGCTTGAAATGCAGACCATGGCTTCGATGCGTTCAGCTGTTGCACCAATCCTCGAACGAATCGCTTCACGCAATCCCATGTGGGCGGTGCCCGGAGGAGATGGCCCCGACCACTACGGCCGTTCCTTGCGCGAGGGGTGGAATGCACTTGACGCGCCTCTTCCCGATTCGCTTGCCGCGTATCCTGATGATCCCGCGGTCAAGGGCTGGAGTTACGCCCTCGAGTGGAAGCGCCCTGGATCTTACCCGGCATATGCTGCGTGGCTTGAGGCAATCCTGGATGGCCACGAAAACGTCGCGAACTCAGTACACCTGGACATCCCCGTGCTTTCAATGATGTCAACGTCGAGCTATTTCGGCGAAGAGTTCAGCGAGGCAGTTTTCTCCAGCGATGTCGTTTTGGATCGCGAGGTCATTCTTGAGCGTTCCGCGCGACTCGGCCCACTGGTGACAATGGCGAGTTTCCCCGGCAAACACGACTTGCTGCTCTCGGACCCGCAGGTGCGCACAGAAGTTTACGACACGATGAATCGTTGGATCGGCGCGTTTATCCCATTCACGGGAAACTAAGCGAAGGACGCAGCCCTGTCAACAAACGACGCTTAGCCTTCGCGCGAGTACTCGCGGATAATCTCGCGATTGACCTCGGCTAGCGACTCTCCCAAGGTCGGCCCTTCTTCGCCGCCCAGGTGCCACAGCGCCCATGCGTCTCCGCCGACTTGAAAGTGCACTAAGGCTTCTTGCGGATCAGTCCAGGTTTGCTCGCCCGCACGCAGGAGTCCATCGGCTGTGAACTCGCAATTCGCCTGCGGAGCCTCGAGCAGGATCGCGGGCACGTCCTCGGCGATGATCTGCCCCAGGACACGCAGCGCGGCCGCATCGCGTGCAAGAACGGGGATTCGGCCTCGCGTGCGCGAGCAAGTTCTTCGGATTCTTCTTCACTGACGAGGCCGGTGCCGGCTTCTTCATTCACCTGCGGTGCCGCGTGGTGATGGGGGTCCTCCACCTCGCGCTCGATGGCATTTTCAGCGTCTGCGCCATACTCGAATACTTCGTCGGAGTAGAGTTCGACATCGTCCGCCGCCGAATGCTCGGCGGACTCAAAGTCTGCCTCCCGCAGCGCGGACTCAGCTTCTTCGGAGAAGTCAGCCTGGGCCTGGGCGACCGGATGCACGCTTGTGACGGTTACTTCCGGGATTGACGAGGCGATTGCGGGCACGTCCTCGGAGCGACCGGCAAGCAGGTGGGGGGCGTGGGCGTAGGTGCGTGGGCCAACGGCGTGCACCTCAAGGAAGGAACGCCCATTGCTCATTTCGCGCAGGCTCATCTCGTGGACCTCAACGCCTGAGGCAGCGAGGACTTCGAGTGCGGGACGCACGGCCGGGTCGATGCTCCCAACAACCATGACGAGGCGCGGGCCGGCGCCGGGCGACGGCGGCATGGAATCGCGGAAATGCAGCCATCCAGACTTGAAAGCTGCAACGCCACCGGGATACTCGCGGGCCAAATCTGACCACGACAAGGCGGCAGTGCCCGCGAGGCGCGAGAGGGATTGAATCAGAGTATCGGAGTCCAGAAAGTCAAGAATTTCAACCGAGACAACCTGACCGGAGGGGGTCCAAAGCAGTCAGGCGCGGGGCCTCGTTTTCGGGAGAGCTTTCATCGATGAAAGCCTGTGCTTCGAAGGGCGAAATATCACGCCAGGTAATAGGAAAAAGAGGACGCGAAACGATCTCGAGGACCTGATTGCACACAGCGTCAACAACTTCGGGGGTAAGACCACCGGAAACAGAGCGGCCGAATTGGGCGGGGATCAAACGCCCCTCGTCGAATTCAAAGAGAGCCATGAAGCCTCCAACCCCTCATGCCCTGCCGGCAGATGTGTGTTGATGAATGAATAGATGCGATCTGGTCTTATTGTTTCACAATCACGCCGAGGCGTGGACGAAGACGGGCCGGAGAAGTTGAGAGTGATGACGGGGAAGCAAGGGCTTGAGGACATGTAAAAGGCGGGTCCTCATCGTCTAGGTTCGGTACCGAAGTACCTGGGACGATGAGGACCCGCCTCAGTCAGTTCAGCCTCGAGAGGCCAACTGTTTTGGATTCAGTGGAGAGTATCCGTGAAAGGATCACTCAACCTCAGCGATCAGAGCCTTCTTGCGACGGTTCGAGAACACCAGTGCGTAGGCGCAAGCAGCACCAACGAGTGCCACGCAGAGCGTGATCAGGAAGATGATGCGGTAGCCATCGTAGGGGTTGGCCTCGTGGGCGGTGATGATTCCAGCGGTGGTCGGGTTGCCCCAAAGGATGGAAGCGTAGACCAGGAAGGAACCGACCGACATTGCGGAGCCGTTGATTTCCTCGGGCAGGTGCAGCTCAGCGATGGGAGCAAGCAGCACGGACTTACCAAGGAAGACACCGAATGCCATGACAACCAGCAGGACCATTGCAGGCCACATCATCGAATCGGATGCGGGCAGCAGGTAGACCAGGCCAACGCCGATGGCGATAACGGTCAGAGCGACTGCAACCATGGTGGTCGAGGACTTGAAGACGTAGTCAGCGAGCATACCTGCGACCAAGCCGGCGATGATGCCAACGAAACCGGTGGAGAAGATACCGAATGCACCAGAGGCAGCGTCAGATGCGTGGAAGACCAGCTTCAGGTAAGGAGCCGAGGAGTAGATCAGGTTGACGTAGCACCAGTACACACACATGCCGGCGATACCTGCGAACCAAACACCGGGCTGTGCCAGAACCTTGAGCAGACCCATGAGAGCCGCGGTGTTCTTGGAGTGGCCTTCGGACTCGGCAACAGCGTTGGCGGGAACGAAGCGCAGGATGGCGATGATGTTCGGGATCAGCAGCAGCGAGTAAGCAAGACCGAAGCCGATCATGATGCCGTTTGCGTGGGTCGGGAAAATGGCCATGCAGCCGATGACGATCAGGTTCATGCAGAACTCAACGCCACGGCGGATCGACTCGAGAAGGCCCATTGCGAGGCCACGACCCTTGGAGTCAGAGTCAGATGCCATGAAGGAAACGCCGTTGACGACGGCGGGCCAACCGATGGCGTCCCAAATTGCCCACGTAATTGCAATGCCAACAAGCATCTTAATGTTCAGGTGGTAGCCCAAGACCGGGGAGAGCCACAGGAACAGGAAGGTCAGCAGTCGCCAAGAGGCGAAGGCGATCAGAATGTTACGGATGGGGAAACGGTTGTTCACCCAGCCGGCGGGCACGTACATGAACATGGCGATGCCGAGCCAGCCCATGATGGTACCGAAGTCGGCGACCGTGATGCAAGAGCATTGGTCACAGGGATCAGCAGAGATCCCTTGAACGCCTCGAAGGAGACGTAGACCAGCTGGCCGGTCAACACGACAGTGAGGAAGCCGCCGATGCGGCCCTTCTGCATGAACTTAGGAAGGCGCGACTTTGTGCCTACTGAGGTTTCCGACATGATGTTCAATTTACCTTTCGAGTTTTACTCACTGAAGATGGGCAAAAGAGTCTGCAACATCGGTGAAGACACCGGTTGCGCCCCAATTGAAGAGCTCGTGTGCTCGATCAATTGAATTCACAGTCCACACGTTCACTCCGAAGCCCGCCTCGCGGAATGCCTCGACCTTGGACTTGGTCAGACCGCGATCCTCGGGGTGAATGTACGATGCGCCGACAAGCTCAAGCATGGACTTCCAGTCGTCGTAGAGGGCAACCGTCTCGTAGAGGCAGCCGACCTCGTACTGGGGAGCGCGTTCCTTGATCTTCGCCAACAGCACGTGGTTGAAGGAGGAGAAGAAAACTTCGCGCTCGGGATCCAGGCCGGTCAGTGCATCGAGGATGGAATCGATGAGACGCATCGACATGGCTCCGCCTGCCTCGTTCGACTTAATCTCAATGTTCGCATTCAGACCACGACGGTTAAGGAGCTCGATGAGCTGCTCAAGAGTCGGCAGGGGCTGCCCGGCGAACTCGGGAGAGAACCATGCGCCTGCATCGATCGATGCAAGGTCGGACTTCTCCAAGCCGTAGTAGGAGCCACGGCGATTCGTGGTGCGATCCAATGACGTGTCATGGATGACGATCGGAGTGCCATCGCCCAGGATGTCGACGTCAGTCTCAATCCAGGTGAGTCCAGCGTCTGCAGTCTTTTCGAAAGCTGCAAGAGTGTTCTCGGGTGCGACACGGTTCAGACCGCGGTGTGCAAAAATGCGACGTTCCATAGTCAGTTCACTGACTTCCTTGTCGAGGGTGGACAAAATCAAAAATCGGACCAATCAATGTCCGATCTCCGTTGTTAATTATGAAACGCGTCATTTTTCGTGTCACCCGGTTATGTGTGTAGTAGGACACAGAATTGGACTTTATTTCTCAAGGTGACACCCTGTTATTTAGGGTATCTTCGCAGGTCAGAGACACTTCGATCAAAATTGCCCACGAGCATCATCAGCACCTGCACTTATGTGCAACCCTATCTGCACATAAGTGCAGGCGGGCGCATCTATGACATTGGCTCTATAAAAATGCCGCTCGTCACATTTTGACCGTCCCTGTACACCCCGCAACCCGAGCAGCAAAGCCCCTCAACATCTGGTGACGGAATGCGCTGAATGGCAAAGCAGAGCCTGTCGACGACGTTCAGGAAGGTACCAGCTAGCACAAATTTCACGTTGTTACGGTGGCAACATGGTGTTGGTCGCTCTTTTGCTCGTGCTCTTATTCATCGTCGTGATCTTCTTCTACATGGGAATGCTTCTGTGGATGCTCTTCTCCCCCGACTATCTGCTTGTCATAGGGCTTTCCGGCATTTTCACGGCGGATCACATGGGCTGGCTGACATCCTCAGAAAAGGCCCACTTCATTTGGGCAGTTCTAGCAATGGTTGTTGCCGGATTCGCCTATCACAAGCTCAATCACCTGCTGTACTCGGTCTCTCAACGCATCTACGCGATTGTCAGTTTCCCAATTGTGGTCGTATCAAGCCTGATCCTCATGCTGAACTTCGCCCTGAAGCTCGCAGAAGAAGTCGCACCCAACCTTGCAGATGATCCAACGATCGAACACGCAATTTATATTGTGTTTGCCATCATCATTGCCGTTCTTGCATGGCGTAAACGGCAAACAGCTATGGCTCGTCTGCACTCCCCTGCCAATATCGTGCTCACCAACGGCAATGTGATGGTTGTGGAGAGCAGTAGCGTGATGCCTACGTCACCGTATACACCACAAGCCCCGACAGTAGCTCCCGCGTCTGGCCCAGCACTCCTGCACACACCACCGACCACTTTCTCAGCGCAACCTGGCGCTAACTCGGGACCGAAGAAGTACTGAGACACCGTCCATAACACGCACAGGGCCCCGCCAGCGCAAGCTGGCGGGGCCTACGGCATTCAACCTAAATACCCATCCGCTCTACAGCCAAAACCGGTCCGCCTCGCACGCCAAACACGTACGAGGCGGACCGGTTCAGACCAGTGTCAGTTCACCGAAGCATCACTGTGCGACGTGATCCTCGACGGCTGCACGGCCGGCTTCCAGACGTGCGACAGGCACGCGGAAGGGCGAGCAGGACACGTAGTTGAGTCCGACCTGGTGGAAGAAATGGATCGATGCGGGATCGCCACCGTGCTCACCACAGACACCGAGCTTGATGTCCGGCTTGGTGGAACGTGCGCGACGCACGCCCTCGGCCACAACCGTGCCAACACCGTGAACATCGATCGATTCAAAGGGCGAGACACCAAAGATGCCACCCTCGATGTACTGCGGGAAGAACACGCCTTCGACGTCATCGCGCGAGAAGCCCCACACGGTCTGGGTCAGGTCGTTCGTACCGAAGCTGAAGAAGTCGGCTTCCTCAGCCAGATCCTCGGCGGTCATGGCCGCACGCGGCAGCTCGATCATCGCGCCGATGGTCACGCCAGAGAGGTCAACGCCCTTGTCAGCAGCAACCGAAGCGATAATCTGCTCGCCTTCCTCGCGGATCAGCTGGAGCTCGCGCACGGAGCCAACCAGCGGAACCATGATCTCGGGACGCGGATCCTTGCCGCGGGCAACCAGCTCAGCAGCGGCCTCGCACAGTGCACGCATCTGCAGGGCGAAGAGGCCGGGCAGGTAGATGCCCAGGCGCACGCCACGCAGGCCCAGCATGGGGTTCTGCTCGTGGAAGCGACGCACGGTGACCAGCATTTCCTCGTCTGCGGGATCAACGGTGCCAGCGGCCTTGGCGAGTGCAACCTTGACCTCGAGCTCGGTGAGCTGAGGCAGGAACTCGTGCAGCGGCGGGTCAATCAAACGCACGGTCATCGACTTGCCGTCCATGACCTCGAGCATTGCCAGGAAGTCTTCCTTCTGCAGCTTCTCCAGGGCGTCGAATGCTTCCTGACGCTCAGCAGAGCCTTCTTCGGAGAGAATGACGCGCTCAACCAGCGGACGACGCGAGCCCAGGAACATGTGCTCGGTACGGCACAGGCCGATGCCCTGCGCACCGAACTCCAGCGCGCGCTGCGAGTCCTCGGGGGTGTCGGCGTTGGCGCGAACCTGCAGGCGACGCACCTCGTCGGCGTGGGTGAGGATGCGGTGGACGGCCTCGATCAGTTCGGAGGTACCGGGGTCGCCAGCTGCCGCAGCCAGGCCAGCTTCGAGGCCGTGGCTCAGGTAGGTGGTCACCGGGGAGTCGGTCACGGGAACCTCGCCCAGGAAGATTTCACCGGTCTGGCCGTCGATGGCGATAACGTCTTCACCGGTCAGGACGCGTCCGGCGACGGTCACGGTTCCGGCCTCGGCGTCGATCTCGAGGGCTTCAGCGCCACAGACACAGGTCTTGCCCATGCCGCGCGCGACGACGGCGGCGTGCGAGGTCTTGCCACCGCGGGCGGTCAGAACGCCCTCGGCTGCGACCATACCGGGCAGGTCGTCGGGGTTGGTTTCGCGGCGGACCAGCACGCACTTGACGCCCGCTGCTGCCGAGGCCTCGGCCTGAGCGTTATTGAAGACGATGCGGCCAACGGCTGCACCCGGGGAGGCGGCCATACCGCGAGCGATGAGCTCCTTAGAAGCAGAAGAGTCAAACTGAGGGAACATCAGCTGGGTGAGCTGGTCACCGGTCACGCGGCCCAGGGCCTCGTCGCGGGTGATGAGCTTTTCGTCGACCAGCTGGACAGCGACGCGGAAGGCGGCGGCAGCGGTGCGCTTGCCGACGCGGGTCTGGAGCATCCACAGCTTGCCGCGCTCGATGGTGAATTCGATGTCGCACAGATCACGGTAGTGGGTTTCGAGCTTGTGCATGATTCCACGCAGCTCGTCGTAGACCGGCTTGTTGATGTTCTCAAGGTCGGCCAGTGACAGGGTGTTGCGGATACCTGCAACGACGTCTTCGCCCTGTGCGTTCTCAAGGTAGTCACCGTACACACCGGAGTGACCGGTAGAGGGGTCGCGGGTGAAGCACACGCCGGTGCCGGAGTTTCGCCCATGTTGCCAAACACCATGGTGCAGATGTTGACTGCGGTGCCCAGGTCGTGGGGGATGCGCTCACGGCGACGGTAGATGCGAGCGCGCTCGGTGTTCCAGGAGCGGAAAACTGCCTCGATGGCCATGTCCATCTGGGTGCGAGGATCCTGCGGGAATTCTTCGCCGGTTTGCTCGTAGACGATGGTCTTGAAGATATCGACCAGGTTCTTGAGGTCCTCAGCGTTGAGCTCGGTATCGCCCTTAACGCCGCGTTCCTTCTTCATGTTGTCCAGCGCGTCAGAGAAGAGGTCTCCGTCGATGTCCAGAACGGTCTTACCGAACATCTGGACGAGGCGGCGGTAGGAGTCCCACGCGAAACGCTCGTTGCCGGAAACTTCGGCCAGGCCGTGGACGGATTCGTCGTTCAGGCCGATGTTGAGGACAGTTTCCATCATGCCGGGCATAGAGAACTTTGCGCCCGAGCGGACGGAGACCAGGAGCGGATCCTTTGGGATCGCCCAGCTTGCGGCCCATTTCTTCTTCGACCTTGCGAAGGGCGACGGTCACTTCAGTATCGAGACTCTCGGGGGCAGTACCGTCGTGCAGGTAGACGCGGCATGCTTCGGTGGTAATTGTGAATCCGGGAGGAACAGGCAGGCCGAGCTTCGTCATCTCTGCCAGGTTCGCACCCTTACCTCCGAGCAAGTCCTTCATTGACTTGTCGCCCTCGGAGAAGTCGTATACATACTTGACCATCTGGTCCCTCAACTTCCGTTGTTTCGGGGGGATACCCGTCCTCGGGTCCCTGTGTATTCACATAGTAACCAATGGAAAAGTGCCCTCCAAATGATACGGGCCACGCCGCGGAATCCCGCGAGGTGGCCCGTTCAGAATATGGTCAGCGTTTATCGGACGATGAATTCGACCAAGACGTTCTCTCCCAAGTCAATAACGTCACCATCGTTGAGTGCCACAGTGACGCGCGGAGGCACATCTTGAACGTTGCCGTTTGAGCTGCGAAGGAGCGTTCCATTGGCGCTTCCCAAGTCCATGAGCATCCAAGAACCAAATCCGCTGGGCATGACCGCCGCGTGCGAGCGCGAGATTTCGTTCGCAGGGCTGGGCACGCGCATGACGGTTGCGGCGGGGCGACCGGTGAGGACGCGCGCGTTGGGGTCGCGGCCCAAGATGACATCGTGGGTGAGTTCGACGGGCGCGGCGCCCGCGTAGACCAGGTATCCGACGCTCGTGTGAGCGGAGTCGTCGCTCACGCGGCGCAGGACGGTTGCGCCTGTGTCCGCGTTGTCGAGTTCAAAGGCGGGTGCGAGCGGCCCCGCCGGCGCGCTTTCTTCGACTGCCGAGGCCGCATCTGGGCTTTCCTCAACAACCGGGGCTTCCTGCGGGGTGATATCCGTCACTTCCGCCTGAGGCTCTGCTTCAACCTGCGCCGGGGTTTCGCTAGCCACCGGGGCTTGTTCCTCTTCAGCGACCGGGAATTCCTGGGGAACTTCAGTCGCTTCGGGAGCCTGTTCAAACGACTGAGCCGCCTCGTAGGATTCAGCACTCTCTTCCACTTGCGGAGCATCCGCGTAGGTTTCGGCGCCGGCGGGCTCTTGAGCAGCAGCTTCCTGCGCTGCAGCGTCTTGCATTGCGGCGAAAGCTTCAGAAGTGATGGTTGCTTCTAGGGCCTCGGGGCTGGTGTAGACGGGTGCAGCCGCGGGAGAGAGCACAGCTTGCGTCGCGGCAACTTGGGCTCCTGCTGCAAAGTCCGAGGCGTCCTCGCTCTGGGCGTTATCCGCTTCGGGTTCGGGTGCCCACAGGTACTGCGGGGCGGGTTCGTTTGCGGGCTCCTCAACGGGGGTTTCCACGACGGGCTCAGCGATGGGTTCCCACACACTCTGCTGGGCCTCAGGCTCGGGAGTCGCGGCGGGCTCAACGGAATCTTCCTGCACCTGCGGAGTTTCTTCGACAGACTCGGGCACGGCCTCGTGAGTGGAGGCGGGGGCTGCGGAGAGTTCAGGCTCGACGGGGTAACCGACGCGGACCTGGCTGGCCTCGGCAGCCGTATCGGCGAAGTGCACCCACTGCTGGGAATCGTCAAAGGAGGACAAGGCGATGTCCATGATGGTCCACTCGCCGGGGACAAACTCCCACATGGACAGCGGGCCGCCCCAGGTGAAGGGGGTTTCGTAGCCGGGGGCGACGGCGCGCACGTTCGCGCTTCCACCAAAGGGAGAGCAGCGGCACAGCGCCGCGCAGATCCATGTGAGCAAAGGGCAGTCCGGTGCTGGCAGCGTGGTTCACCCACGTTGCCAAGTCCTCGTTTGAATCGTTGACAAGGCGCTGAGCGGAATCGGCGAGCTCAGCGGGAACCAAGGCAAAGCCGAGGGGTCCGGCAACGATGAACCCACCGTTGCCGCGAACTGCATGGCGGCCCAATTGCAGCATGGAAACTCTTTTCTCTTATCGGGCGCGGCGCGCCGTCGTGACCGGGAGGGGCCTCACTGGGATACGTGGACGCACGCTCGCGCGTATGTCCCCATCGTAGCGGCTTCCCACAACCGATTGTGCACGGATGACAAGAGCGGTTGTGTTATCGCGAGTGCCTGCAGCCAAGGCCTGGTCAACCAAGGCGTTTGCGATTTCTTGCGGGGAAGCATCGTCACTGACCGCGGCGAGGATGTCTTCGTTGCTCAGAACTCCGTGGACTCCATCGGAGCAGACCAGGACAAGGTCACCTTCGCACATGGGAGTGAGGACGTAGTCGGCCTGCGGGAGCTCGGGCATTGCAGCGCCGAGCGCTCGAGTGATGACATTCGAAGGGGGAAGAACAAGGTCTGCGCCTGTGCGCTGGGCGAATTCTTTTGCTTCTTGAAGGGCCGAGTGATCGGTCGTGAGCTGAACGATGCTGCCCTGGGCGATGAGGTAAGCGCGCGAATCGCCAATATTAAAGGTCAACCACTGGGGGCCGTCTTGGTCGATGGTGAGAGTCCCGCACAGCGTGGTCCCCGGGGCGGCTGGGTCTCCCTCCTCCCCTAACGAGGCCACGGCCTGGGCTGCGTCGCGGATCGCGTCGACCAGCTCGGCGGGGTTGGGGTCGATGGCAGAGAGGGCCTCGGGGCTGAGTGCGGTGGAGAGAACTTCCAGCGCGGTTGTCGAGGCGAGTTCGCCCTCGGTGTTTCCGCCCATTCCGTCTGCGACGGCAAAGAGGGGTTCTTGGACGAGCCAGGGAGTCTTGGTTCGAGGAACGTACAGGGCCAATGTCACTGGTTGCACCCCACGTGGTGCGGATCACGGTCCCACAGAGAGGAAGGTCCACAGTGCAACCTCCTTTGACGTACGTTCTCTTTTACGCGAAAATAATCCCATATATCGAAGGACTTGTGCACCTTTGAACGAAAACGCGTGTTTTCAGGTGCCAGGTAAGGTTGAGCTTCCCGTTTCCGGGTCGCACATGGGAGAAAGAGAGTTCCGATGATCGGCGATGTAGATATCAGCATGGTTGAGGAAATCCTTAAGGCCTCTCAAAGCAATCTCGATTCTTCTCGAGACGATTTTTCTTCAGAAACCCCAAAGGAACTCACTTCCCTAACTGCAATCCAGACCGCAGCGAAGTGGGGCGACGAGTCGGGCCCTCAGGCAGCCCGCACCCAGTATTCAACGTCGATCTGTGAAATGAATACATCTGTCACTCAGCTCAATGCAGAGATTCTTGCGCTCCTTGGCGGCATCACGACCACCATTCAGAATTTTTCTGCGAATGAGCTTGAAAGTGTCGAAGCCGTCAATTATTTGTCCCAGCAAATCGAACAGGCGAAGCTCTCAGCTAATTCAGCCTCTTCTCTCGAAGTCGCAGCAGCAATCAGTACTGCTGCTACTGCTCAGGCCGTAGAAGCTATCTCGGGTGTACTTGCTGGAAAGAAGCCCACAGAAGTACCGTTTGTCAACCCCGGAGATCTTTCGGGCTTGCTGGAAAGCGCGAACGGCGGGCCAGCGCTAGGCCAAGTTACAACGTGTCAGGCTCCGCCTCCGTCTGCTACGGCCAATCAGTCCACGCTTGTGACGAATCCTTGGTCTACTTCTCAGACAACTCCGCAAGTGCCTCCGATGCTCGCGCGCCCGACGCCTTCTTCAGCGCCAACGACACCTGCTTGGCCAACGTCGTCGACGCCTGACGATCCTTTCGGCGTGAATCAGCCCGGGCCTATCGATCAGAATTTGTATCACTAAATATGCCTTCCTGACGCATTCGTCATCGAGGCCGCTTCACTTAATCTTGTTCGTTCCCTTCAGAAAGACTGCTCATGGATAGCATGCCTGCTTCTCCGCTCTACGACCGATTGACCGACGTCGCCCAGCTTGACTACTCCGATCCTGATTCGGGGATGATCACGAACATCCAAACGCAGATCACATCTCTTCGAGAGGCTTGCACAACCTTCTCGCAAAATCTCGGGGTCCAAGGAGCGACACGCGCAGCTCTTGAGCAGCGCGTATCAGACCTCCAGACCCAATTGGATGTTCTTGAAACTCGCCTTCAGACGGTGAACAACGCGCACACCGAAGCCCGTGCGGCGATGACGACCGCGAAGACAACACACGGGACGCTCAGTCCCGTCCTTCTCACCGCACGCGATCGCAAGATGGCCGAAATGGCCTACTCACGCGAATCTCCGACATTTGCAAAAGACGTCGAAGATCACCTTCGGAGTCTCGCAGTGCAACGCAATACGCAGCGCGAAGCGGCTGCACAGGCAGCGTTGGACACTATGAATGCCGACGTGACAACGGCTTCCTCTGGTTTTACAAAAGAGGCCGCAGAGGCCAAGGCAGTCGGGGCCCCAAGTACAGATAGTTCCCCGGAACAAAGCCCAAGCGGGAGAAATTACCCATCAATTCCCAGTGGTGGTCGCTCTGGATCTACCGACGGTCCAATTGCCGGCGTGACGACTCTGCCCTCCGTTGTTCCATCATCATCTGTTCTGGCGGGCGTGGACGTTACGACTATGCCGATTGGCGGATACATGACTGCGGACGGCCCGGTTGGGGGATATGTTCCGGCTCCAGTCACCGATGCAAACGACCCTCGTTGGCACTCCGATGATGACATCACCGGGGTTTCTTCACGTTCAAGGAACCTCGCTATTTCGGGCGGTGCACTGTCAACGGGCGGCGTCTTAGCGGGTCTTGGTCGAATGTCAAGCATGACAACCTCCGTCGGAAGCTCCATGGGTGCTCTTGCTTCCCGTGCGGCCTCATCGCAGTTCGGAACGGTTCCTGCTGGCGGTAAGCTCGCCCCTTCGACGAGCGCTCGACTGTCATCATCGAATGTTGTTTCACGGGTGCTCAACGATCTTGAACGTGGAGCAATTACTCCTCGCGGCACTGCCCAGGCTGGAAACTGGGGTAACGCTGCTCGTTCTTTCAATACAGGTGCTCCGCCGGCAAACGGAGCTGCTCGGACGGGTTCTGGTTTCCCGCGCGGAATCGGCGCTCCCGGTGCGACCGGTACTGCTGGTGCAGGTACTTCGGCTCAGGGCGGGACTGCGTCGACAAACCGCGCTGCGACCATGTCTGCGCGTGCACGCGCTGCAGCGAGCATTCGCCCTGCCGGTGGTGCGACGACCGGCACAACGGGCACAACAGCAGCTGCGACGAAGGGTGGAGCAACTGGAGCAAAGGGCACGGCTGCGAGCGCGTCCAGGACTGGAACTGCCGGAGCGAAGGGCACGACTGGCACCGCGAAGGGAACTTCGGCGGCAGCTGGTGCACGGACTGCTGGCGTTGGTCCTCGCGGGGCAACAACCGCTCAGGGCGCTGCATCTGCCTCTACGCGCGGTGGCGCCTCCTCTGCAAAGGGAGGAGCGACTGCTTCTGCCAAGGGTGCTGCTTCCGCTGCGAAGGCGGGAAGTTCATCGGCCTCTACTGGCGTGAAGGGCAGCGCCGCAACTGCTGGCGGAAACGCGGCAGCTGGAGCTTCGGCTGGACGCGCGGCTTCTTCGGCTATGGGACGCGGCGCTTTGGGTGGCATTCCTGCTGCTACTGCTTCGAAGGAAGAGAAGGAGCGCGCAAAGCGCCAGGCGCTGGCCGGCTTCAAGGCCGTTCGCGTGGATGGCGTTGAGGAGCAGGTTCCTGTAGCCGCTGGGCTTTCGGCTGGTAGTGCTGCTGCATTGAAGCCGGTTGCCGCACGCGATCAGGGTGACCAGTGGTAAGAGAATGAACGTGAGGGGGCACGAGACTTCGGTCTCGTGCCCCTTTTCATTTCCCGTCGAGAACTTCGTCGGTATATCGTGAAGTGTGTTTCCCAATCGAGGAGGAAAAATGAAGGTTTTCACTGTCGAATACCACTATGTCACTGACCGTGACGAGGAGATGGCCGAGGTCCGCCCCACGCACCGCGCGTTTAATGGCGAGCTTGCAGCTCAGGGCCGTCTGATTGCGGCGGGTCCCTACACCGGTACGCATGATGCGTTGATCATTGTGCGCGCCGAGGATGCTGCCGGCGCTCTGGAGCTCTTGGAAGCCGACCCGTTTAATCAGGCCGGTTTCATTGCCGAGCGCATCCCCCGCGAGTGGAACCCCGTGATCGGGAGCATCCCGGCGGAGGGGTGAATGCCAACACCGAACAGCTGCCCTACACCGAAAGTACTGATAAGAGCTTCTTCATTTCAACCGAACCTGCAGAATACTCAGAGGCTTATTCTTCCCACGGCAAGATCTATCCCGTTTTCAACGTAGACGGTTCCGCGGCTGGAGCTTTCAGCTCACCCGCCACGGAACCGTCTACGAAACTCTTCGCTATTTCAAGAGCCGTCATTGGTAATCCCAAAAAACTTATCCACCTTCAGCTGTGAATCCTCCACTGCAGTATGCAATTTCCCGAGCGCTGTCCGATCCCCCGAAAAGTTCGTATCGCCAGCTTTATGGTGGCCACCTAGGTATCTTATATATGCGCTTCGCTGGTGGACACCATTTGGGTCCGCGTCTTCCCTCAATTGATCAAAGTCGGGTACCCTTTCACCCCTAGAATCAAGGCCATTCTTTGCCCCCTCGTGCGAGAGGAAGTCCTGATCAAGTTCTTCCCTCGTAAGACCAGAGTCTCCGACAAACCCACCCTCGCGTTCCAAAAATGCGCGGTTTACGGCATCCATCATGCTAGTAGTTGTCGTACGTTCTTGATCGATCCTGCGCGAAACCGCATCATCCGTCAAGTCTGTAGGATAGTACTTCTCTAGATAGGAATCTTTAACTGAGTCAACACCGAAACGAGCGAGAGGCCCCATAGGTAGTTTACTAACCGGTATTTGACCAACAGCGTAGCTAATAAGCGCTCGATCGGTTTTGTTCCGAACCACAAGCGCGTCATCGCTCGCAAGCCCCGCATTAACCGGCACCTGATCCAATCCGGTTATCAAGCCTTGCCAACCAGCCGTTTGCGCTGCGACGTTATCTGCCCAACCGTTGGGATCATAAGGCGCATTAACCGATTTTCGCAGTTCAATCTCATACGCTTTCCATGCTTCAGAGTCTATCTGCGCAAGGGCTGGCGGACGTCCACCTTCATAAGTGTCAGTACCAGGAATCAGAGCTGGTTTATCGTGAGCTAGGTCAGTAAACAATCCGGTTTTGGAAAACATGTGCTGAAGGTCTTTATTGCTGATACTCATCGTCGAATACCCTGTTGGATCATTAGTGTTTGCTGAGCCACCATATCCAGCAGTTTCTTCGAGCAGCAGCGCAAGATCTCCTACACGTGGCGCAACGACCGAGCCTATCCACGACCTCAGTCTGGCATTATTATTCCCAAAGACGTCTTCACCGTCATACATGACTTCACTGCTATGGTCAAGACCATCTTGATAACCTAGTAGGAAGTCTTGAGCAATTTTCGCTCGATTTGCATCGTCTATCGACCAAGGATCATAGGCATCCTGCCCGTCTACCGCTGGGTCAAGCGGACGACTACTGCGCTTTGAAACATCGTTGATGACGTCGCCCAACGCCTCGCCGCCGTCAGCAAACAGGGCACCACTGTTCACCCCCATTCCGCGCCATCCTGATAAATACCTAACTAGGCTGGTCGGTGTATGTCCGGTCACGTTACCTTTGTCATCTTCGACAGGAAGTACCCCGAAATCAGTAGATGCGCCTAGCGCCCCTCGAAGCGAGGCAAGCCTCTCTTCTTCCACTTGATTAAGAACTACGTCATCAGACTTCAAGGCATCCGGCGTATCTGACAGCATAAGAATGCTTTGCAACGGGTCCAAATAACCGAGGTTATCTTTCTTCGTGACATCGTAGGGTATCAAACAAGTGGGAGACATCCGGCCAGCATATGGCGCAGTGATTCGCTCGCCATTATTAGTTTCATGATCCCAGTTCACGATATCAGTAAACAGCGAGTTTCCAGATGCCGTCGTGTATCCATAGAATTCTTTGCCGAGAGCAAGCGAAGGATTCTCCCGCGCTGCGTAACCCATCAACTGCCCTGCAACTTCGTAGCCTTGCAAGCTATAACCCGGGTCACCCTTCGGATACCCTGGAACCGTATAATACTCTCGTCCTGTGCTCTGAAGCTCCTGAAGTTTCGTGTGAACGATGTCAGAAATTGTTGCTCCATTTTTTCCGACGAGAGCAGCCGAAACGACATCAAAACATCTCTGAGTCCCCACCGCTTCCTCAGAAAGATTGGAGCCACCGGTAGCCATAACTAGCAGCTTACCGAGATTTTGATTGAAAAGATAACTAGGCGAGTTATACCCAGACTCTTCAGCATTCTGCCCCGGAATAACCGCTTTTGAAGCAAGAAACGACGCGGCATAAATGTCATCCGGAGTTAGATACTGCGAAACTGCTGCCGCCATGAACGGGTTTCCAAGAGCATCTCCCCATTCTTTATTAAATGCATCAATTTCCTCGCGGGTCTTCGGGGGATTCTTAATAGCGTTCGCAAGTCTCTCAGCATTGCGTTGAGCCTCTGCCCATTGAGCAGCGCCGCTAGCAATCGGCATCTCATCCGCAGGAAAAATCATCGCAGCAACTGCGTTGCGATCCTTCTTTATCGCTTCATCCGGAACAATCTTCTGGCGTTCGAAATTGATTTGATCTGCCGCAGTCTGCGCGTCTCCATCCAGCCCTTCCAAGCAATTCTTGTAGTCCTTACGGATAGCAGTCTGCGCATCCTCGGCAGCTGTTTTAGCAATACCAAACTGAATCTGGCGATTAGGATCTCCTACTGGATACTGATTCTTAGCGTCAGAGATCGCAGTATTGTATGTACTAATAGTGGTGTCCCACTGCGTCTGATACGAAGTAATAGTTCTCCGCGTGTCCGCCACTCGCTCTGCCCACGTCGTTAAAGCAGGCGAGGACAGGGTGAAGGCTTGAGACAGATCAAATGTCTTCTGACCCAATATTTGATCTCAGTCGAGGCAGCATCTGCAGCTGCACCAGTCCATTCTTCTGGGAAAGAGTCCTTATTTGTCGCAACTTGGGTGTGCTCGATAGCCGTACCCAATCTCAAGATTTCAGAAGCAGCCGTATTCGCAGCTTCAGTTACATCGGGTACCTGCGGAAGAGCCTCTTCCCCTTTTGTTAAATCCAGCATTTAGAGAGCCTCCCCAACCCCAAGCCGTTGCGCTGCAATACGGGCCTTTTCTGCATTGTACGTTTCAGTAGCATCCGCATCCGCGGAATATTCAGCGACACCCGAGCCCAATTCAGCACAGGCATCAGAAAACTCACTAACAGCTATCCCCATAAGGCTCGAAAAGTTCGACATCGCCTGCCTTAGAGCAGACACCCCTTGGGCAGTCATCTAAAGGAAGCAAAATGGCAACCTCATTGTGCCTAAGGTTACCAACCGCGGCAGCAACTTGCCCTAAGTCCTCTGCGTCAGTCCATTGCGCTTTCTCGACAATTCCAACAGCCTCACGGTCGAAGCTAATATTCGTCATTTGAACCTCTCAATGCTCGAACACGCGAAGCGCGGATCACCATCGGTCGTATGTTACCGTTGGAGAATAACATTTCAACCTTAAGGAAACCTAAATTGAAGGCTGTTGCTTACAGGCAAACAGCTACGAGTAAAATCCACTAGCCTTACTTCGATGACGGCTGGGGAACCTGTCCGTGTTGGTTTGCGTCTTGTTGAGTTTCGAACTGATGCTGCAGCACATCATGGAAATCACTTTCTGTTCCCATGAAATAGCGGTTAACCGAGGCGCGCTGTTTCTTAGTTAACGAATCATAGGGTTCTAAAGTGCCATCGTCGTTGACGAACGGCAATCCTTTTCGTGCCAATGCCTCGCTCCCCGGCGACACATCAACAGTACCTACGCGTTCAGTCCAATATGGAGACTCATACAAGACACGGGTGAGCCCATGTTGCATAAGCTCATGAGCCGACTTATTCGCGTCATCACGTTCAGAGGCCCATACCTTCGTTTCGTGATCAGTCGGCCACAAGACGTCTTCAGCTTTTCCGGCAGCAGATTTGACAATCGCCTTTGTCAAATCTTCAGCACCGGGAAACTGTTTTCCTGCATACTTCGCTCCCATATCAACGATGAAGTCTACGATCTTTCGCGTATCCTTATTTGTTTTATCCAGATCCCTTGCAACTGCGGAATCCCTGTCAGCATCCGCATCAAAAGTCTCTTGAATAAGTTCGGTCCACTTGTCAGTTACGCGATTGACCATATGCGAACGCGAATCGTAGTTAGGGTCATGAAGAACATTCGCAGCTTCATCCATATAGTTCGTAAACGCCGAAATCTGAACAGCTTTCAAAGCAGGTAGTCGACCACTCTCATACTGATCATCCAAGGGGTTATTTGGATCGCCTTTATCTATGACCTTGGGCTGGTCAAAAGCCAGGTCCTCAAACAAACCACCTTTACCTGAGAAACGCTCAACCATATCGCGAGTGAAGGTTGCATTGACGGCACCATGCGCACCTTCATCCGTTCCTACACTCATGCCGGGTTCACTATTGTTATTCATAGCTGCGGCAAGATCACTGACATACGGCGAAATAATTGAACCCATCCAAGATCTTAAATGGGCACTATTGCGACCAAAAACATCTTCGCCCTTAATCTTATCGCCCATGCCCCAGACGTTATTATCCCGGTCCAGCCCCTCCTGATATGCGGCCATTGTATTCGCCGCAATCGAGGCACGATGAAGTGCGTCCTCTTTCCAAATCTTGTGCTGCTGTAGAGCCTCTTTGTACGAGTCAGAGTCCTTTCCACCTTCGTAATCAAGCGGGTCAGGGAGGAGAATTTCTGGGCCAGGCCTTGACGCGTCAGCAAGAACATCACCTAAAGCTTCGCCTTGATCGTAGAAAACCCTATCTCCATATTGTGCGCCTCCTCGCCAAGCAACAAGGTAGCGAACCATCGACATCGGCTCGGCGTCTTTGTCATAGGGTTTACCGACTTTCTCCACGCTCTCAACCGGGTCAAAGTCAATATTCGAATCCAGAACGCGCCTCAACACACCAAGACGGTTCTCTTCACTCTGATGAAGGATCGGTGCGCTCTTCTCGTCCAAGCCATCCGGCGTATCAGACAGTTCAAGTACCGCTTGCACTGGATCAAAGCGTTGCAGCGCTTTGTCAGCCGGAAGGGTGGGATCACATCCACACAATTGATAGGCCTCGGGGATCACGCCCATTCCCAACCTGGTTTTGTAGCCTTGCGCATCGTGGTCAAATTTAACTATGTCGGTAAAAACTGATGAACCAATTGAGGGCTTGTCGTAGAAGTTTGCGCTTAGCGTAAGAGAGGGATTCTCGCTGGCAGCATATCCAGCAAGCTGAGCAAAAATATCGTAGCCGAACAGTTTCTTTTCAGGGCGGAGATCCGTGCCGGGATGGGTGTATGTCGTCCGGCCGCTTTCTTTCAATTCATTAAGCTTCGTGTCAAAAATCTGTGAGACCGTTGCACCATCTTTACCAATCAGGTGCTCGGACATAAGATCGAAAGATGCTTGGGCGTCGACCGTCTTTCAGAGAGATTACTCCCTCCCGTTGCCATCACCATCAAGGCTCCAAGATTCTTGTTGAAGTCTTCAAAGGAGCTATTAGTTATCAGACCGTTGTTATCAAATCCAGTCGCATAAGCGGCAATTGACGCCTTATTGATATCGTCAATGCTCACATGTTCCGCAACAGCAGCAGCAACATAGGGATTCGAAAGATGTTCGCCGTACTTTTCGTTAAACAAGCGGACATCCGAAGCTGTCATGGGTTCCTTTTTCAAAGCATCTGCAATCTTCGGAGCAAGCTCTTGCGCGAATTGCCACTCTGCAGCGCTATCAACAATGGGAGTATCCGATCCGAAGATCGCCGCTCCAACGGCGCTGCGTCCAGCCTTTACGGCGTCGCGAGGGACTACGCTATCCGCGATTCCATTGATTGTCTTTGCCGCTTCACTTGCAGCTGTGCTGAGCGCCGTAATCTTCTTGTCATACGAACTTTTTAGATCACTCTGCTTGCTGATCATCTCCTGACGAGCTCTTTCCAAAGCAGCTTCACGATCATAATCTGGGTCGCTTGCAGCATCAGCTTCAATTTGCGCGACCCTGTCGTAATAGTTGCTCAGCTCAGAATCCCACTCTTCCTGAAGTGTCTTGACCTCAGAAATAGCAGTATCAACCTCGCCCCTCCACGTTTCCAGCACACCCGCTGGCTCAGGGAATTTCCCTGACAGGGATGAGACTTTCGTGCCCATTGTCTGGATCTCGGTAACAACGGCCTGAGCTGTTTGGCCCGACCACTGTTCAGTGGGAATCGAGGCATTCTGAACAGCTTGAACATTGTTGGCCAACGCCGAACCCGTTGCCCTCCAATGCGAAGCGACTTCAGAAGCTGAAGAAACAGCCTTCGGAGCCTCTAGAGCCGAACTACCAGAACGAAATCAACGCCACTCATTTGTTCCACTCAACTCCCAAGCGAGCCGCACGCTCACGGTTGTACTGCTCAGTGCTGTCAAAGTTCTTACGAGCACTATCAACTCCAGAACCCAAGGTCGCAAAAGCATCCGAATATTCTAAGACGACCATCGACATTGCGTCAGTAAAATGTTTCGCCGCCTGGAGCAACTCACTCGGGCCTTCACCCCCCGGACCGGGAAGAGAAAAAGCAACAGAGCTCGTTGAAATACGTTTAGCCGAGGCACCGATCCCCGCAAGAGTGTCAGCGTCAGTCCACTGGTCATTCGCAACAACGCCGACTCCAGCACTGTCGAAATAAATCTGGACGGCGGTCGATTTTTCAGCTCCGGTCATTGGAAGTACTCTTCTCTTTCCAACGTGGTAACACCACTTGCCTGAGCAATACCTTCGTATCCCCATTTGGCGTGCGAATAGATCGATCATTAAATTACCAGTTCAACGACCTCTTCTTCAAAACACGAAAAACTCAAGCACACACCGTGTGATGCGCGTTTAGCACCCTCGACGCTGACAAAGCAGCCGACGACATACTTGCCACCAGCTTCTTCCTTCAGGAACTGCGAAACAAGTTCTTGCTTCGACTTATCTTCAGAATTCGCCAACTGATCGCCAGAAGCATAAGTTTCAGCAAGGGTATCTGCGACCTGCTCATTCGCCGCGTAATGACTATTAACAGCATCATTGAGCTTCTCAGACATAAAGTCCGTCGGAAGAAACTCATCAAGGACCTTATTCTTCGCACCATCAACTGCCGACGAAGCCAATGACTCAACGATCTTGCCACCGGGAAGCGCGTCATACGGAACCACCGACGACACCAACAGATTGTGCCTACCTAAGCAATCTCAGCTACGCCACATCTCGGCTATCTAACCAACTTATTTCGGCTTACTGAAGTTAACGAGCTGTTCAGTACTGACAGCACCAAGAGCCCCCTTGAGATAGGTGTGTCTCGCCAAGAACTTCCTCAAACGTGACTGCTGATCTTCATTCATTGACATGTATGATGGAAGCCCCCCCAGTCGCAGTAGCTTTAACTCCCCTCACCGTACGCCTGATGGCGTTCTTCTTCAAGAAACTCTGCAACAAGCTCTGCTTTGGATTTATGCGCCGCATTCGGCCACTCATCTCGTGCTACGAAGGTATCCGTAAGAGTATCTGCAACAATGCTGTTAGCCTCATGCGCGCCATTCAACGCAGCAGCATAGTCCTGTGAGGAAAAGTCCGTTGGCAGCAATCGGTTCAGCAAATCACTCTTACCATCAGAAGCAATAGTTGAAATTATAAGTTCAGGGATTTTCCCTCCCGGAACCTTGCTGAATGGAATCGCTTGCCAGAGCGCATCAATTCCTTTTCTGATCAGAGTATTGTCTGCAACAATGCGCTTATGTTCCACTTCACCCAGGTGAACCGTTGCATCCTCAACATGCTTAAAGAGGGCTTTCCATTTCTCAACAGGAGTCTTAACACTTTCTGCCCAATAATCGCTAGGAGCCCCCATAGCAGTTCCTAGATCTTCCCTGTACCGAGCATAAGCCGCGGTTTGAATCAAACGCATTGCCGGCGGACGTCCTCCTTCAAACTTGTCATCGAAAGGATCATTCGGCGTTTCGCTACCAGCAATTTGCTTAGGATTATCAAGAGCAAGATCAGCAAAGAACCCGTCTTGTTGGAAAAGACTGTTAAACAGCCCCTTAGAGAGTGTAAAGTGCGCGGGAAGACGCGTTGTTCCGGTCGCATCATCAGCGGGGTCTGAAAGCCCAGTTCCAGCAGATTGTCGAGAATTTACATGCGGATTAGCGGCGTCATCCGTACCATCCGTTGTAAAACTGTCAATCCAGTTACTCACAACTTGTCCCGCGTAAGAACGAAGTTTAGGGTTGAGTGCACCAAACGAATCAGGATCCTTAACATCCAATCCATCATCATGACCAAGAGCATCTTGGTAGCCAGCAACAAAGTTACCGACTATCCCCACCTGCTCGTTTGCAGTCATTTGCGGATCGAACCCTTTTCCAAGAATACCCGCCGTTGTCTCATCAATGGGTTGAGTTACATCCACGATCATTTTCCCGAACGCATCGCCTCCATCAGTAAACCCACTGAAGCCATGTAGCGAATAACGATTTCCAGACAGATAACGACAAATCGGCACTTTTTCCACTGTCTTAGCCGCATCGCCGTCCCAATCGCCACTCAAAGTAAACGAAGTATCCTGCGAAAGAAAACTTCGAAGAGAGCGTAGACGAGCTTGTTCTGCAATCACAAGATCCGGATGCTTCGCAGCAAAGCCCTCAACCTGCATCGAGTCTGGAGTATCAGAAAGAACAAATAACGACTGCAGGGGATCCTTGCAATGTTCGAAAAGAAACTTTTCTTCGGGACGATAGCTCAGGACTTGATTCCAGTCCACACCATTCGCAACACCATTCGCAGCACCATTTTTCGCTCTGCATTCATGATCGTAGTTGACCAACTTGGTTGCGAGCGAGTCATTCCCTCCTTCATAGACCTTGCGACCAAAGACGAGATCCGGATTTTTCTCGCCCGCGTACGCTGAAGACTGGGTGAAGAGATCATAACCATTGATTGCTCGACTACCGTAAATATACGTTTTGCGTCCCACCGCTTCAATTTCAGCAATATTTGTATTTTCAATCTGCTCAATAGTCGTCTTGCCGTCAGGCCCCCGAAGCATGCCCTTGCTCTTTCAAAGGCCTCGCTAATAGTCGTCATATGTCTACCCGAAACGTTAGTTCCTCCCGTCGAGAGGACTAACGCGGTTCCTAATGTACCGACGAAAGCATTCCGAGTCGCGACCTCTCCAGGAACAGGCGGATAGGTACCAGAAGTATTAAGCAGCAGCCTGTTCATCATGTCCGTAAAATTGCCGTCTTTTCCACCGTGCTTCATTCGGTAATAGGCAATCATTGCTTGGACATAGAAAGGATTCTGGAGCTTATCCCCATATTTCGCCTGTAGCGCGTTTATCTGAGCTTCCGTCAAAGGTACCTTAGAATTTGCGGCCGCAGCTAGATCCGCAGTCATCTGAGGCGCTGCATGCTGCGCGGCAGCCCACTGCGCTGCACCGCTGGCAATGGGCATAGACGTACACAGTGCCACACCAATTGCATCTCGACCTCCCTTAACCACATCCGGCGTGACGATCGAATCAACGGAGGCGCGAACACGACCCGCTACCCAATGAGCTTGTTGATCTAGAAACTGAAGATCACACTTATACATAGCTCTAAGGGATTGCTGAGTGCGCCTTAGATTTGCAATTGCAGCATTCTGTTCTGGTTCTGGATCATAGTCCGAATTAGCAGCTTTCGCGTCTGAGATACGTCTTATTTCTTGGTTGTACTTAGCGACCGCGCCATCCCATTCGTGCTGATATTCTTTAACCCTATTGACGACAGACTGAACATTCGTCTCCCATGTGTTGAGGTCTCCCGCAGGCTTTGGGAAAGCAGTCGCGAGAGTTGCCAGCTTTCCACCTAAAGTCTTGATTTCTGAAGCGGCAGCGTCTGCAGCCGCACCCGTCCATTGCTCGGTGGGAAGACCTTGATTTAGCACGGACTGCGTAGCAGAAATTCCCGAACCGACTTTCTTCCACATATCACCGATTACCGATGCTTCGGGAACATTCTTGGGAAGTTTTAAAACTGTTGCACCAGGAAGAAGACTAATGCCTTCGCTACCAATATCAGACGCGCTAACTGTAATGCTCATTTCAGGCCTTCTCCCGCCCTAGTTGCACTTGCTTGATTATGGTGCTCAGTTGCGCTGAGGTTTGCACCCGTACTCTGAGCAGTTGACCCTAGATTTTCCGCAGCATCCGCATATTCGTCGATTACCATTTTCATCGTGCTGTCAAAATACTCGACGGCGCTCCTCAAACTCTGAGCTCCACCTTGATCCCACAGAGGTAAATCAAAAGCAACGCTGCTTTCGGAAAGTCCGTTGAGCGAAGCACGTATTGATCGAAGCTTCGATGCGTCTTCCCACTGCGCCTTTGCGACAACACCGACGCCGTCGCTGCTATAGGTAATATCACTGGCCACCGCACTGTTCCTTCCGCACGTGATCAGGAGAAACTCCATACCCGGCAAATACACTTGCCTTGTCAATTTTCTTTGCAGAGTACTCCGCGAACCATTAAATATCCTGAAAACTCAAGATCTCATACACCGAATACAGGTGGTGCCTGCAGAAATAATCTACAGGCACCACCCTCGACGCTGACAAAGCAGCTGACTACGTACTTGTCACCAACTTCTTTAGTCTTGCTGTGTCAGCCTCAGCTTCGTGAAAGAATCCCAGGTTGTCTTATCAGCAGCCTCAAGCGGCGCCTTCAAGTAGGTATGCTCCTTCAAAAACGCCCGGAAGCGCCCTTGCTGCGTTTCCGACATCGAATTGTAGGACGGCAAATCTCCATCACCTTGTGCTTTAACACCGTCACTATGGACAGCTTCTTCCTTCAGGAACTGCGAAACAAGTTCTTGCTTCGACTTATCTTCAGAATTCGCCAACTGATCGCCAGAAGCATAAGTTTCAGCAAGGGTATCTGCGACCTGCTCATTCGCCGCGTAATGACTATTAACAGCATCATTGAGCTTCTCAGACATAAAGTCCGTCGGAAGAAACTCATCAAGGACCTTATTCTTCGCACCATCAACTGCCGACGAAGCCAATGACTCAACGATCTTGCCGCCGGGAAGCGCGTCATACGGAACCACCGACGACACCGCATCAATCCCCTGCCGGATCAACTGATTGCGCTCAGCAATCCGATCATAATTAAGACCCTTTACATCCGCTGTTGCTGCATCAAGATGCTCAAAGAGCCCGCCCCACTTATTCACACGATCAGTAACATTCTGACTCCACGTCGAACCAGGGCGTCGTATCACTCGTATCAACGTGATAGTCCCCGGCCATAGCTTGAGCCAGGTCATGCTTATAGCCCGCATAGGCTCCGGCCTGGACGGCACTGAGTGCGGGGGGGGACGACCGCCTTCAAACTTGTCATCGAAGGGGTTATCCGTATCTTGGCCTGCAATCTGCTTCGGATTATCAAAATCCTAGATCAATGGGCAATCCACCCTTGGCATAAATCGCATCGCAGAGCTTCGGAGATAGGGTGAATTGCGCCTATCCAGTTGTCGGACTCATTCGACCTTCGCCAACGGTCTGGCTTGATTTGAGCGATGAACCGCCTGCGCTATCCCCGTCCATTGAGGCAAGACTCTCTGCCCAGTTCCCGAGGATTACGCCGGTGTGGGAACGTAGCTTTGAATTTTCGGCGCCAAACGCATCGCCACCATCAGAGAAGCCCCTGAATTCTTTACCGCCGTAATTGCGACTGCCCGTCAGATAACGCACCATCGAAATCTTCTCACTGAACTTTTCACCGTTGCGATCCCAATCGTCCTCGACCTCGAATGAGGTTGACTGATTAAGGAATCCGCGGATGCTCTTCAGACGCTCTTGTTCAAGCTTCTCAAGCCCCGGATGCGAAGTGGTGAAATCTGCCCCCTGCATGCTGTCGGGAGTATCTGAGAGCAGGTAAAGCGATTGCAGAGGATCTTTCACCTGATTGAACAGATCTTGATCCTTCGTTGTGTGATTGACGATAGGCCACGAGACTGCGTCGTCCATTACGCGCTTCGTCTCAAGGCCTCGTTCATGGTCGTGATCATAGGTAACAAGTTTTGCGGCGAGGGAGTTATCTCCCCCCCTCGTAGACGGTACCGCTGTAGGCCAAGTCAGGATTCTTCCCGGCAGCATAACCCGTCGCCTGAGAGTAAATGTCATAGCCTCGAATTTGCCACGCAGCCCCCGGTTCTCGGGTGTATATGGTGTCGAGAGACGCCTTAATGTCCGCGATGCTTGAAGTCTCAATATATTCGAGAATAAGCATGGACATTGCCTTATTGAAGGCATCCACAGCAGACGTGAGCTCCTGCGGACCCGAGCCGCCAGGACCAGGAAGGGCAACGGCCACACCAGCACGTGAAACGTACAAACCCCGCCCGGTCAGCGAACTTACCAGGCAACAAATTACCGTATGAAACATCAAATTCGCTGGGAGTCCCGCGTTTCAAACCCACGAGAGCATCAGAAATTCTGGCTATTAGACTCGCGACTCATCCCACGCCATCTGTGCCAAGAAGGTTCCTTGATCGCGCGAGACGACCAGGCCTCGGCCCTTGGGAAGCATACGCGGACGTTCGCGGCCAATGACCATACCCTCTGAGGGGTTACCCGACATCATGATGCCCGTTGCTGACAGTTCAGACAGGGCCTGCAAAACAGACTCGTAGGCTGCGCGCGAAGCACCACCCATGCGGCGAGTAATCACCAGGTGGAAACCAATGTCTTGCGCCTGAGACAGTAAGGGAATCAGCGGCGCAAGCGGAGAACCACTCAAACCACCCGTAGAGATCAAGTCGTAGTCATCGACCAGGACCCACGCCTCTGACCCCTTCCACCAGTTGCGCTGACGCAACTGCTCGGGAGTTACGTCCGGTCCGGGAAGACGCATGCGCAGCTGCTCGGCAACTGCCTCCATGCTGCCCAAGATCTCATCACGGTTCGAGATGTACATCGGCATGTCTTGTTCGCTCCACTCGCCCAGAAGGGAGCGGCGAACATCGACAACGACCAGCATGGCGCGCCGGCTTCCCGGCTTGGCCAGGACCTGATTTCCCAGGTTGCGCAAGAAGGAAGTCTTTCCGCACTTCGCATCGCCAAAAACGTACATGTGCGACTCGTTGTCGAGGTCGAAAGTCCACGGCTTCAAGCGGCGTTCTTCCAGACCCAGAACGATCCTCTTCTGCGGACCGTGAATGGCCTCGATCTGCGAGACTGTGATCGTCTCAGGCAGCAGGCGCAGGCGCGGACCAAGCTCGGTCGCGGAAGCAATGCGAACAAGGGTCGCCTCGACACCTTCACCGATCGTTTGAGGATCATGGATCCCATCGGCGCGCGGCAAGGCAACAAGCATGTGGTGACCCGTCATCGACAGACCGCGACCCGGGCGCCCCTCGGGGACCTTGCTTCCCTTTTCACGGCGGAACTCCGAATCCGAAGGATCACCCATGCGCAGCTCAAGACGCGAACCGAAAATATCCTGCATCTGAAGACGGAAGTCCATCTTGCGCAACGCGGTCGCAATGAAGTGGACACCGAAGGAGAGCGCGCGCTCAGCCATGAGGCGAATACGGTCTTCCGCATCGGGGAAGTCGCTTCGTAGGGTTCCCCAACCGTCGACGACTAGGAAGATATCGCCATAGCCATCGTCGAAGCGTCCCTGTGCACGGCCTCGGCGATAGGTCGCCATGGAGTCGATGCGGTTCGCGCGGAAGTAGGCGGTGCGGTCCTCAATGATGCCTTCAATTTCAGAGACCATACGATTCAAGATGTCCTCGTCGTCTCGAGAGGCAACGCCCGCGATGTGGGCCCCGCCCTCAAAAGCCGCGAAAGTGCCCGAGAAATCGATGACGAAGAATTGAACTTCCTTCGGCGTGTGTGTCAAGGACAGCGCCATGACCACAGAACGCAAGGCGGTGGACTTACCTGAAAGCGGACCACCGAGGATCGACATGTGACCGCCGGCCCCGGAGAAGTCGTACTCCAGGGTTTCGCGGCGCTGTTCGTGGGGAAGGTCGACAATACCGAGCGGAATGTGCAGCGGTCCCTTTGCGCGCCATTCGTGCGAAATGAGGCCGAGCTCGGGATCCACGGCCAGGTCCGGCATGAGCGAATCCATGGTCTCGGGGACATCCAGGGGCGGGAGCCATACCTGGTGGGCGGGCATTCCCTCACCCTTCATGCGCGCCACCGCAATGTCGATTTCCGTCATGCCCTCCCAGCGCTCGTCGCCGGGGGCAACGAGGCCACCCTCGGGGACGTCATCCTCGGGAGTCTCATCCAGCACCTCTCCCAAAGAGAAAGGCAGCAGGCGGATACGCGCGGTTTCGGCCTGTGCGCTGGGTAGGACGCTACGAGGCGGCGGCGGGGCTGCGACGTAGGAGGCGCGGAAACGGATCAGCTGATCCGTACCTGGCTGGAGGAAGCCCGAACCCGGGTAGGGAGGAAGGTCATAGGCGTCCGTCACGCCCAGGACTTCTCGAGATTCAGAGGCGGAGAAGGTCTTCAGACCAATGCGGTAGGACAGGTGCGAATCCAAGCCCTTGAGCTTGCCGGACTCCAGGCGCTGTGAGGACAGCAGAATGTGGATCGACAAGGATCGGCCCAGACGACCAATGGCGACGAAGAGTTCGCCGAAGTCGGGCTTCGCTGTCAAGAGTTCAGAGAACTCGTCGAGGATGATGAAAAGTGCAGGAAGCACGGGATAGTTGTGTTTCCCGGCCAAACGGTCCTCTTCGTAATCGGTGACGTTGGCGTAGTTACCCGCGTCGCGCAGGATCTCTTGGCGACGAACCATTTCACCGTGGAGAGCGTCCTCCATACGATCAACCAGGGACAGTTCCGATTCCAGGTTCGAAATCATGGCCGAGACGTGGGGCAGATCAGACATGCCCGCGAAGGTTGCACCACCCTTGAAGTCGACCAGAACGAAGTTGAGCTGTTCGGGAGAGTGAGTGAGCGCCAGTGCCAAGACCAAGGTACGCAACACTTCGGACTTACCTGAACCGGTCGCACCGATCAGCAGGCCGTGGGGGCCCATACCCTGTTGGGCGGCTTCCTTGATATCCAAGACAACCGGGATGCCCTCGGGGGTCACCGCGAAAGGCACGCGCAAGCGGTCACGACCAACCCTGCGCTTCCACTGGTGATCGGCATCGAAATCGCGAATATCTCCGATATTGAGCAATTCCATGAGGTCTTGGGAACGCTTGGGATCGGGCTTACCGACGGGGGTTGCCGCATCCCTGCCGCCGGCGGTCAGGAAGCGGGTCAGGCGGCGGGCCACGGCCTCGGCCTGCGGAATTCCCATGAAGTCCGCGTTGGCAAGCACAGGCTTGGCTTCTAGGAGCAGAATCTCCATGGGGGTGCGCTCGTCCGAGCTCGGGTGAAGGAGGAGGCGCACGCCGGTGGGAGAGGCGAACATTCCCCACGAGGTGAGGACCTTGACGATCGTCACGCCCGCGCAGCCCTCGATGGAGCCCAAGTGGGAGTCCGGGGGGAGTTCTAGGCCGTCGGTGACGACGATGAGGTGCGGCCAGGGGCTGGCGTCGTTTCGAGGCTGGAAGTGGCCTCGGGTCGTCATTTCCTCGCCCAGGAGCTGCTCAAGTTCGGCGTAGCTCGTGCACACCATGCGCGCGCCGCCCAGGGCGTCGGTCACTTCGGCGGAGCGGATGTGGGGAAGCCACTTCATCCACTCCCACTGGGAGAGATTCTCAGGGCTGGTGAGCACCGCGATCTTCAAGGCCGCGTCCGGCGTCATGACCGCCAAGTGGCACAAGAGTGCGCGGATTTCCCCGCGAGCAAGCTCCGCGTCACCGGCAACCTCCACGTGGGAGAACTGGCCAAGATCCAAGCTGAAGGGGAGGTTTTCGACCGTGTGGTGAACGTCGAGGAAGCGGCGCATGGCCGAGTGACACACGACGTCGGGGTTAGCCATCTGCGGGATGTCGGGTTCAACCAGGCGCATTGCGAGTTCCTGATCGGATGTGCCCACGCGAGTCGAAACTGCCGTCTCGTCTCCGACTTCGCGTTCCCACAGGCGCGATCCTTCTTCGGCGAGGAGCACCAGGGCATCGGGCTCGGGAAGGTACCACTGCATGAAGATTCGCTGTTTCGCGGCGATGTTGCGCACGCTGGTGCGAGTCTCGGAGAGGTACGAGAGGTATTCGCGGCGCTGGGAGTTGAGCTTGTTCCGGTACTGGGAGACCTGGCGGTAAATGTTGAAACCGACCATGGACAGCATCATGAAAACCATGCCGCCGGCCATTAAGAGCATGCGCGTGTTCTGCCCTTGCGTGAGCGCCATGATCACCATGACACCCATCGAGCCCATCATGGGGATGACGGTCGCGAAGATCGAGCCCATTCCCCCGGCCTCAACTTGGCTGGGCGGTTTTTCGACAGCGATTTCACCGCTGGGGAGCTCGGGGGCTTCCGTTTCATTGACGGCCATACAGTCTCCTGGAGTTCAATCTCCCGTTTTTGTTCATATCTGTATGTATCCTAGCTTGTAGCTGAGCTGCCCGTGGCATGGTGCTTGTTTCGTCGGGTAGTCTGAATGGTGACTTTTGAACAGATTGACGACCAAATCCGGGTGATACCGAAGTGAAGGAGGGGGGCGTGGCTCTCAAACAGGCGGCAGTCACTGTCACCGACGCTTCGGGTACTCAAGATCTCATTGTTCCTTTGGGGACAACAGTTACTGGTCTTCTGTCCATGCTCGATATCGATTCAACTGATCCGAGCCTTCAGATCACCGGAGCCGATGGTCGCGCTTTAAATTTGGGAGCCGTGCTGGGAACAGACCTCCCCCAAGGCGTCCTTATTTCCATCACTTCCGGCCGCGAGCGCCAGATTCAAGAGCAGCGCGCGATCGAGAGAACCTCCGATCCTTGGTTCCGCCCGTCCCTGGTCTTCACCATCTGCGGTCTTCTTGCCTGCGCAATGGACGCGCTCCTGATCTTCTGTGCGCTCATTGCTCCCCGTTTTGCGACGAAGTTGTCCCTTCCTTGGTGGGCGACGCTCACGGTCGGTGCGCTGTCCTTGGTGCTGTGCCTGGTCATGCTCTACCAGCGCCGAGTCCACACCAACGCGGGACTGCTGTGTGCGTGGACGCTGAGCGCGGGGATTTCCTTCCTAGGGCTGCTGCCAGCGCTGGGCAACGCGCGAATCTACGCCGAGGCCTCGCAGATCATGACGATGTCGCAGGTTGCGGCGCTCCTCTTCCCCCTGTGGGGCGCGACTGGCGTGGCGCTTGGCCTGTGGCTGTGGCGCAGTACTCCCCTGAGCAGCGCACACGCAGTGAGCTGGGGGCTTCTCACGGGTTGCGCGACGGTTTTGACCTTCCTTGATGCGCCTCTTCATCGCGTTGCTCCCTTTGCTATTGCTTTCGCCGTTTGTGCGATTACTGCGTCACCGAGCCTGTCGGTGAGGATTCCCGCCACGCAGTTGCTCGACATGCCGCTGGTGACGACTTCGGCGCCGACTGTCCGCTCCCCCGAGGTCCCCTCCCCCTCGCGCATCACGGGTCGACGCGTGAACCGCACGGTCACCGACGCGACCTCGCGCACGCGCCTCGTGCAGTACGTGGGCTTGGGCTTGATCTTTGTTGGTGCGCCGGTCATTTACTCGATGGTTGGAATTCATTCGACGCGGCAGATCGCGTGCCTCGTGTTGGTCTGCGCTTCGGTGATCGCGTTGGTTGTGGTTCCCCGCGAGCGTCGCTGGGCGTCCTCGCGCGTGGTTCCTCGCGTGGGCGCGCTGATTTTGCTTGCGACGCTGTTGATTTCTCCCGCGTCCCGAGGCCTGGTTGGCAATGCTTATGCCGCGGCCGCTTTGGTCGTGCTGGGCTGTGTGTCGCTCATGTGGACGCGCATGCGCGCCGAGCAGGACCATGCGCCTTTGATCGGGCGTTTTGCTGATATTTTCCAGGCGCTTTCATTGACCGTTATTTCCCAGCCTCTTTCTTCGCTGCGGACCTCTTTGACCTCATTCGACAGGTGGCATCATGAGCGAGCTTCGTATTACTCCGGTTCAGGTTCCTGTTTCCCAGGCAAGGGGCGTGGACGAGATGGGTTTTGCCGGACAGCCGAGCTACCCTGGCCAGCCTGATTTCACTGCTTCCATGGGATTCCCGGGACAGCCGGGGGCTTTTGCCGCGCCCACTGCGGCACCGCGCAGCTACTCGGCACCTGCGAGCGGCGGCGCGCTGGCGGCTGCTTACCTGATCGATATGGTGTGTTTTGCGGTGCTCACGGCCCTGGCCTGGTGGGTGTATCCCTCGTTGCCGGTTGTTGTGATTGTTGCCTGCGAGCTGTGGATTATTGCGACGTTTATTCGTGCGCGTTCGGGGCGTACTCCCGGTGCTTTTGCTATGCAGATCGCTGCTATTTCTACGCAGCCAACTCCCACCGAGCGTGGGATGGAGTTTGACCGTGCACCGGGTTTGGGCAGGCAGAGTGCGCATAGCTTCATCATGTTGCTCTTGCACGTAACGGTCGTTGGACCGGTGATCACATGGGCTATTGCTCGAGATGGCCAGACCTGGGTTGATCGCGTGTGCAGCATGGGGAACCTCGATATTCGTGCGAGCCGCTCAGGTGCGTCTGAGACTGTTTTTGCCTCGCGTCAAACTTCGGCAAGCGAGGCCGCACCTTGGCTCAGCTGCTGCGCCCTCCCCTGCTCATCAGTGGGCTGGTCCTTCTGCTTCTCCCGAGGCCGTGCCCGGCTCAGTTGCTGCGCCTTCGCCCGCTCCGATGGCTCCGCCTACGACTGAACCTGTCCAGGTTGCTCCACCCGTAGCGCCTGTGGCTGCGCCCGATCCGGTGGTTATGTCTGCTCCGGCTCCTACCGGGGCACCGGTGGAAGCGCCGATTGCCGCTCCCGCACCTACGGGCACACCTGTTTCGACGGCTGCTCCTGCTGTTTCGACGCCCGTTCAGCAACCGGTTCCACCGGCGGGGCCCGCTGCGCCCGCGCGGCATGGCGGGGCCTCGGCAATGCCGAAGGTTCCCCAAGCGCCGACCCCGCAGGCTAGTGCACCGCAGCAGGCCGCGCCGAGGCCGTCTTTCGCCTCGGCGCCGACGCTGGCGATCATTGTTGATGATGGGCAGCGCATTGAGGTGAATGCTCAGATTGTTCTGGGACGAGCACCCGAGCAGACTCCTGCGGACGCTCAGGCCATTGCGATTGCGGACTCGACGCGTTCGCTTTCGCGCACGCACCTGCGCGTTGCACCCGCCGACGGTGAGGCCCTGTGGATCGAGGACACCTTCTCAGCGAATGGCACGCGGCTGCAGGCGCCCGACGGCTCAACCCAGCCGCTGCCCCGTGGGCAGCGCGTCAAGGTCCCGGTTGGGACCGTGCTCTTGCTGGGTGAGCGCAGGCTGTCGGTTAGTCGATAGGGCTGCGAATCTACTCTTCCGGGATGTCGATATCGACACGCCCCGTGATGAAATCGCGAGGATTCTCCGTCGTCCCATCCGAAGGACGCAAACCCGTCTGGTAACGCATCAAGGTCGCTTTCCCCTCATGAACGGTCACATACAAGAAGCCACCATTGACCGGGTCACTCCACGACAACTGGCGCGCACCACCCTTGTCCGACCCCAACTCATAATCAGAGTAGGTTTCAGACAAGACCTCGCGCCCGATCCTCTCAACCTCAGGAACGGGAACATAAGGACCAGCAACGTCTTGCCCCACAAGCTCCCACGCCGGCTGCTCGTGGCCTGTCGATTGGTCAGTTTCCTTATTGATCGCCGACCCAAAACTGCGCGCTTCCCACGCACCTCCGCCACCGGCCTCGGCAAGGCGACGACGGAACTCAAGAATCTTCGGTTCCTCATCACGCTGAAACGCCTGAATGGACTGACGCTGCTCCAGGGGGAGGCTTCCATCCCAATAGACCATGCTTGTTGCCTTTCCGCTCTTAGATGGTGACGCCGATTGCGTAGTCGTACTCTGGGGGCCCTTAAGGAAGGGCGAACATGCGGCTAGGGCCAGCACACACACACTGCCCCCAGCACAGGCCGCCACAAAGCGCGCATCAGCGCTTCACCCCTGCAGCGACGCGACCGATATCCTGTAGCGTTTCGGTGCCATCTTCCAAATAGATGCTGTGGTTATCAAAGTTGAAATTAAACGGCTTACTTGCGGGGGCGTCCTTGTTGTATTTCGGCGAGCCTGTCGCATCGTCCGAGAGGTGAGTAAACCCTGAATCAGAGTCCATGGGGTTCTTACCCAAGCTACCGACGATTCCGCCTCTAATTGCCCCCATACCCTGGACACTATCGCCCTTCGGGACGCCCGAGACCCACAGATGATTTTGATCAACGTGGTAGTTTTTCGCATCGTAGGTACCCATACCAGGCGAGCCACACAGCACCAGATCATCGATCACACCGTACTTGACCTTTGTTGCTGCCATGCCAGAGGTACTCGAGCCATAGGAATGCCCGACGAGGGTCATGTGCGCATCACCCGCGCCGTAGTCACGCGATGCCTGCATACCGTTCATGAAACCAGCCAAACGGTCTGAACCCGCTTTTGCGAGGAAGGGGGAAATGATCCCCGGAATATTCTGAGGCTGATTCAAATCAGCCTTACCCGGGGCGTCATAGCCCAGCCAGGCAACAGTCGCGACATCGCGCGCCGAGAGGTTCCCCTGAGCCATCGCAGCGCTACGGAGGTTTTTGGTTTGTCGCATGTAGTCACCCATGCTGCCTTCGACTGTCGTGCCGATACCGGGGACAAAAGTCGCCACGTTCTTCGCGTGATCGACGTCGCCTTGACCCATCGCGGCTTTGACTCGCGCACCATCGTTTTGAAGAGTCAGGAGCGATACAGGATCCCCCTTCTTCCCGTGCTGGTAGTCCTCAAGGCTTATGCCCTTGTCGAGCTGTTCTTGCACGGCGTCATAGGCTTTCACTGCCTTCTCTGCCTTATCCAGCTCACTCAGATAGTACGCACGGGTATTGCTATCAATCCACGGGCTTTTCAGGAGCTCCGTGTACGTGGAGACATTGTCCTTTGCTTCCTGCTTCAGTTTCGGGAGACGATTTCTGTTCGCTCGGTCCCGTGCCCAGCCCTCAACGCCGTCAGCGTTACCGATCAGATCCGGGTACTTATCGCACAGATGCTGCTTCTGCGCCTCAGATTGCTGCGACCAATACTTCGCGCGCTCCTCCGGCGTCATCTTCTTGAACTTCTTCTGTTCTGCGTCCGAGAGATCGTGCGTCTGCGTCGAAGTCGATTTCGCGGTACTCCCTGGCGTCCCGACGGTTTGTAGACGAGCGTTCAACGTCGTGTCGGCAGTATTTGCCAAGTCGACCGCCTGCCGCACTAATCGATTAACCGAGGCTTCGATGCTCTGCCGCGTGTACTGGCTCATTGAGTTCCCAGGAGAATTGCATGTCGCTATTCCCGCCGCGGAAATCGTGCAGTGCGTCGAGGACGCCTGTTGCAGCGCCACCTTCACCGCGTTCTCGACCTGGGAAACATCACCCATTGCAACTTTGACGGCCTCTTGGATTTCTAGAAGGTCATCAGCAAGCGTCGTCAGTTCCTTGTGAGCAACGCCCATCTTCGCACGCAGCGCATCCGCGGTCGCTCCCTCACCCTTGAAGGAACTCATACGTGCCTGAAGAGCATCGGCCTGCTTCACGACAGTATCTCGCCTTGCGCCAACCGTCCCCGCATAGGTGGACAAACCGGCTGAACTCCAGGTCTGAATCTGGCCCCAGGTTAACGACATTGTTAGTCCTTCACTACGCCTGAATTACGCCATCACGGGAGTCTTGGGTGGTGTGGGGAGCGAAACGAAACCGTCCCCCTCCGGATAGTCGGTAGGGCTCGGCGCATAGGGAGGCATCCCCTGGCCTGGCCGGTAGACAGGCGTATCCACCTGCGCCCCTCCGGTAGTCGTCGGCAGCGTCGGCATGGCGTATCCCGAGCGCAGTGGGCCGCGAGCTGGGCCATTGAGCGCGGCTGCCTTTTGCGCGATGACTGACGAGGCCGCAGAGCCCACATTCGCACCGCCAGGCACCGCCTGCCCCTGACTATTTACAGCCGCCGTATTCTGCGCTTCGGTCAGATCGAGATTCACTCCAGCGCTGCGCGCAGCGCTGGCTAGTTCGCTTAGGGCCGTGGAATGAGTCTGGAGGAGAGACGTGTAGCGAGCTTCCACGGTGCCCGCTGTCGAAATCGACTGAGCGCCATTCATCGATTCTTGGACAGTCTCGGATAGGTCGTCGATCTTTGCACCCTGCAGCTCGCTTGAAACCTGCGACAGAGTGACCGCTGTTGATCCGTATTCTCCGGCTACAACGTTGATGACGGTCATCTTGAACCCTTCGAAGAAGGAAGCGAATAAAACGACCAGTCCACTTCGACTGATCAAGTTGTTGAGTGTATGACTGTGGGTGAGCATGTGAAATGCTCACCCACAGCCATATGCATGCTTCTTATGCGCAATGCGTCGAAGAAGATTCAGCGACCAATTCCCAGCCCACTGAACGTGTTCGCACCCAGACGGTCGGTCCTGACGTAGTTACCAGCGAGCTGATCCACCAATTCCGCAAAAGCAACAAGCGCACCCTGCATCTGCTGCATACCAGCGGTCCACTCACCCTGCTTCTGAGTGTAGGACTCCTTTGCTTCACCTTCCCAGGTGGCGCTACGAGCCGCGACATCATTATTGAACTGCTCGAGCTGAGCTCCCAGAGTACGAGCCTGACTTCTCAGATTCTCAGAAGTCGTCACAAGCATTCCAGGGGTTACCTTGAAATCTCCACCGCTCATTTTCTTCTCCCTTTCTCAGGCGTTGAGGTTAACAGCACCAGCAGTTTGTTGAACGGCTCGCTCGCTGTCTTCTTCGTTCTGAATAGCTTGGGCACCGACAGAGGAAAGCGATCGCTCAAACTCACTGAGTGCCGTCGTTGCCCTATTTGAACCTTCGTTCCAGTCATTCATAACCGAATTGAATGCCTGCGATGTTCCACCTTGCCAGCTTCCAATAACGGAAGCTACTTCATTGCGGACCTGACCGGTCAGAGCATTGATATCCGCCTGCAGACTGCTCACCGCCTTACGGATCGCATCATAGCTCGCTTGTTCGGCAGAAATATTTGCACCGCTCACAGTTCACCCTCCTAATTGTTGTTCGGGTTCCCCCGAAGTTCTCTATGCGATTGAGACCCTGTAACGGAGGGCACAATCTCGATGTCGGGTATTACATTATCGAAGCGATCTGGGAATGCAAATACAGGTTTCATGAAACCAGCTAGGCTTAAGACAGCACTATTGAGCAAAGGAACCTCATGGCAAGCACTACCGCATCCAGGCCTCCAGCCCTTATGCCCGTTAGCATTCGCATGGGTGAGAACACCGTCGACATGTCGGTGCCAACCAACGTTGCACTGGCAGAATTTGCCCCAAATATTGTGTCGCAAATCACACAATTATCTGCGAGTTCTGCCTCTCAGGGCTACCGAATTACGAATTCTCAGGGCAAGGTCCTCGACCAAAGCCAGACTCTGATCAATCAGGGAGTCCAAGCAGGATCCGTTCTGATTCTGTCGAAAATTGGCGACAGTACACAGGATTTGCGCTATGACGACTTGGTGGAAGCGGTAGGAACCGCGGTCGAGAACGATCAGGCTCCGTGGAATTCTGACAATTCGGTCGATCTTAGCACACATGCTTCCGCGCTTTTAGTCCTGACAGCAGCCGTTCTCATCTTCACAGGCGGCCGCGGAAGCACCATGGGACTCATCGTCGGATTATCCGGCGCAGTCCTCGCTTCACTGGCCTGCGCGGTCATCGCTCGTAGCTCTTCGCGCCTCGCACCTCTATCTCTTGCCCACTCAATTCCGATCCTTGCGGGCGCAGCTGTCATGAGCGCAATTCCCGGCTCTTGGTCAGGTCTTCCCCTTGCAGGCTTTGGAATTGCAGCGATGCTGAGCGCCTCGGTACTCCTTGTCGTCCTCCCGAAAGCTCTGCGCGGATCCATCACGGCACCGCTCACCTACGGTTTCTCGGCCACAGCAATTGGCCTATTGACTGGCTTCGCACACCTTTCCACGCAACGCGCAGCAAGTGCGGTCTATACCTTATTAATAGTGCTTATTTTGATCGCACCCTGGTTTGCCATGGCCAGAATTCCTGTGCGCGTGACAGGAATCCAAGAAACCATCGATCCCTACGAGGTCGTCCACAAGGTTCACGAGGGTTATATTCTGACCGTTTCCCTCAAAACTGGTGCTTCACTGGGAAGCCTGATCTGCATCCCACTCCTCCTCGACACACGCTATTCGCTGCTCCTCCTGATCTGTGCGGGCGTTGCGCTCTTGCTCTCAACGCGCTCACTACGTTCGCGCACCGAAGTTCTTATCGGCGCACTGCTGGGAATCATCCTGATCCTCAGCGGCGCAATCGGAAGCGCAGTCTTGATGCCTCAGGCGCTCATTCCCGTCGTTTTGCTTCTCTTTGTTGCAACCGGCTTGGTCCTGGCACTGACCGTTATCGATCCCAAGATGCGCCCGTGGGTCACTCGAATCGCTGATGCCCTTTCTCTTGTCAGCATGCTTGCACTGGTGCCGATCGCAACTTTGGTGTGGGGAGTGCTCTAATGCCATCTAATAAGGACATCCTCGAAGCCCAGCGATTCAACCGCCGCAGGTTGGTCACCGCCTTCACTTCGGGCACTCCGGGAGGCAAGGAACTCGAATCAAAATCAACCACCCGCCCGCTCATCGTTGGAGCATCCATAGCCGCCGTTGTCGTCTTGATCGCAGTGGCAATTGGACGCTTCTTGCCGACATTGCCATCAGGCTGGGAAAACTCACACCTGATCATCACCAAGGGCGAAGGCGCACGCTACTACTCCATCGAGGGAACGCTGCGCCCGATTTCCAATGTCACTTCCGCGAAGCTTCTCAGCGAAACGGCAAGATGGTGACCTCATCGGTCGCGACCTCCTCACTTGAAGGTATTCCGCGCGGAAGTGCGATCGGACTGAGCGACGTCCCCGACGATATCCCGGCAGCCTCCCAGCTTCATTCCTACGAGTGGACGTCCTGCGCCTCATCCTCAGGCATGAAAACTTGGGTCGCTGGTAACCCCGACGGGCTCCAAAACGCCAACACCGCACTGGTATCAAACGAAGGCCGCCTCTACCTGGTCTCAGGCGGCGTCCGCTACCCCATCGATCCTTCGCGGTCTCAAGCCATTATTAACGTCCTGGATCTGTCGGGACGCAACGTCACCCCGGTCAGTGCAAGCTGGCTCAGTTTGTTCACCGAAGGGTCAGCATTGACCCCGCTCAACATCCCCAACCTGGGTCGCCCCGTCTCGGGAATGTCATCACGAATCACAGCCGCGCAGATCGGAACACTGATCGAAGTCGATGAATCAGGTACCCCCAGGCGCTACGTCATCACCGGCGACGGAACGATCACCCCGCTCACGGACTTCTCCTACAAGCTCTACCAGGCCTCATGGGCAGATCGCGGAAGCCCGCAAAACCTCATGATCGACCTCTCAGAGCTCGCATCGCTGACCGTGTCCACCCAGGGAATCATTCCCGCCGACTGGCCCACCCAAGTTGGCGAGGTCCTCGGCGGCGATGAACTGCCCTGCGCGCAGTTGACCATCAACCATTCCCAGGCCTCGACGAAGCTCATGTCCCTCTCGACCACCCAAATGGCCCAACTTAAGCCGCGCGATATCAACGTTCGCGGTGGTTCCGGCGCCCTGGTTCGAGCCTCATCTGGCGGTGCGGCAGGACCGGTTATCTTCGTCTCCGACCTCGGCAAGGCACACGGGCTGGGATCAAACCCGGCAGATTCGCTAGCGCGACTCGGCCTGCCCGAAAACGCGGTCTCTCCCCTACCCGCAGCGTGGCTCGCACTGATCCCCGAAGGGCAAGAACTCACCTCGAGTGCCGCATGGGAAACGGTGGGTGCTCAGTGACACGCGTCAAAAAGGCTCTCTTCGGATCCTGTGCTGTGCTTGCCCTCTTTGCAGGCGCAGCAATCCCCGCTGCCAACGCTGACACGCCGACACCGGAAAGCACTCAGAGTGCCTCCGAAAACGAGCACTCACAGCCCAAGGCAGGAAACGGGCCCTCGAAGGCGCCGGAAGAACCCTGCCAAATCGGCGTCGACAAGTGGCTCGCCCAAGCTCCCTCCGCGTATTCCTTCCTCGGAATGAAAGAGGCACTGGAACTCTCGCGTGGAAACGTTCGCGTTGCACTGGTTGATTCCGGAGTCGCCGCGGGCAACGCACACTTCAAGGATGTGGTAGAACCCGGCGTTGACCTCGTCGAATCCGGCGACGGACGAAAGGACTCCTTCGGGCACGGCACCGCGATCGCCGGACAAATTGCCGCTCGAGAAGTCTCAGGTTCAGGCGTCGTTGGTTTTGCCCCGCAATCCACGATCGTCCCCGTGCGCGTCTACGTTGACTCCAGTGACGACGCCAAGCGTGCGGGCAAGGGGCCGACAGCTGCGCGAACAGCCGACGGTATTCGTTGGGCTGCGGATCAGGGAATTCGCGTGATCGTTGTCCCGCAATCCTTGACATCTGACGATATTGCCCTGCGCACAGCCACCCAGTACGCGCACTCGAAGGGAGCGCTGGTTGTCGCTTCGGCTGGAAACGTCGAACAGAATGCGAACTCGGGTTCGCAAGACACAGCGGTCCGCTTCCCCGCGGGATACCCCGAGGCCCTGTCCGTGACCGCCGTTGATGCGCAAGGCAACCCCAGTCAGTCTGTCGTCCACGGAACGCACGTAGAAATCGCAGCTCCCGGTGCACAGATCGCAACCACTTTCTTTGCGAACGGCGACTGTATGTTCGCCACCCAAGGGGCATCGACCTCGTACGCAACGGGATACGTGGGCGCGATCGCGGCACTGATCGCAGCGCGCTATCCCGATGAAACACCAGACCAGTGGAAGTACCGGCTCCTCGCAACCGCCTTGCGCAGCTCGCCTTCGCAGCGCACCGCCGAGGAAGGGTGGGGAATCGTCGCACCCTTCAATGCGCTCAATTTTGTCAACGACGGGACCATGCCCGGACCCCAAAACCCGATCTACCCGCCGATCCAAAAAACCGCGAACCCGGTCATAGTTAAACCGGATCTCCCCGTTGATACGACGACTCCGCGCAGACTGTGGGCGCTTGGGATTTCCGGTGCGGGACTAACCATTGTCATTGCAGTCCTGCTGATCCGCCGGCTCCGCGCGAAAGACGAGTAGGGCGGCCACCCGCCTAGTGAGCGCTGGATTGCGTGGGAGCTGGAGTGCTCGGTTGAGTGCTCTTTTGTCCGCTTTGGCTCGGAGTGGGCTGCTCGATCAGCTGCCCATTGTCCCCGATCTTCACGCAAGCCTTCGTCGGCTGTGACGAACGGCCGTTTTCCGCCACCGAAACTACCTCGATGCACACGTCACCGGGAACAGTCTTCACGGAAACCGCATTCTGACGAGTATCCGCGACAACATCATCCTGGCCGGGCTTACTCACCGTGTACACGTAGCGCCTGCGGCCAGCCGAAGAGGAAGCAGCCGCAGGATCCGTCCAACTCCACTGAATGTTGTCCCCATTCACGCGGGCAACGAGCTGCTCGACCGCCGGCGGAGGAACAGAAACAGGATCTTCTCCTTGAGCGCTTGTCGTTACGCTTGCGGAGGGAGTCGGGGTCGTATCACCGACACCGACAATCTTCCCGCCGCCCGTCAGCATTGCGACAATAACCGCGCCTAAAACAACCATTCCCAGGACAACAAGCGCAGCGATCGCGATGATTCTCTTCGGGCCCGAAGATCGACCATCTGGCAGATATCCCAAGGGATGCGAGGTATCGAAAGTATTCTCGGTCGTGTGCCCTGGAGCTCGCCACGAGTCCGGCGCAGGCGCATAGCCCGCCCCAAACGCCCTCACTCGCCCCTCCCTCAGCTGCAGGCGCCTGACCCATCTGCAGATTAGCTGCGGAAGGATCCCCAAGTTCGGTGCCGCCAGCTTGCGTTGACGCCGCACCTGAAGCACCCTCCTGAGCTGCATTGATCCCCGAGGCCGTGGCCGGGCTGGCAGGAACATCACCGCCGGACCCGCCCCCGCTAGGCGCGGGCGAAGTAAAGGAATAATCGGGAGCCGACGAGGGGCGAAGATCCACAGAAGACGGACGCAGGCGCGTACGCTCCGCATCAATCGATGGCATCGCACGAAGACGCGTTGCCTCGTCTTGAGCGGCTCCCCCGGAAAATTGATCCGACTGGTCCGCATTCCACGAAGCTGAAGTATCCGCCGAAGATCCCGATGCCGTCTGCCCACCAAAACTGGAGAGCGCATTTCCGTCGCGCAGCTCCATCTTCGTCACAGGACGCCCCATGAGCGTCTGGATTTCCTGAAGCTGACGGCCTAACTCGGCGGCAGAAGAGGTTCGCTTTCGCGGATCCAATTGCATCGCGTGGCGCAGGACCCTCTCGAGTTCCTTCGGGGCATCGGGGCGCGAAAGACCACGAATTCGTCCCTCGTACACGCGGGCGGCAACAGAAGCTGCGCTATTGTCGCCAACCGGGTCCTCGAAAGGACTACGACCACTGAGGAAAGTCCACAGCGTCGTTGCCAGCGCCCACACGTCCTGGGTCGGATGCGCATGAGTCGAACGATTGTGCTGTTCCGGAGGTGCCCAAAGAACAGAAAAGCCATCCAAGCTTCCCTTCTCCAGAGCACCGATGCGAGCAGCAACACCAAAGTCGCCCAGCACCGGGTAGGAGTAGGAATCGAACATGACGTTCGCGGGCTTGATATCGCGATGAACGTAGCCATTGCGGTGCAGCATTTCGACACCGCCACACAGCCTGATCACGACGTCAAGCGCGCGATCCACAGCCAAAGGCATTCGGCGCACCTGCTCGGCCACATTCGCTACCGGGCAAAACTCCATCTCCAGGTAGGGGCGACCATCCGGAGAGGTTCCAATGGAATACAACTCCACCACGGCGGGATGGCCGGCGATGGAGGTCATCACATCGGCCTCGTGGCGAATCTGCGCATACTCCACCTGATCGCCCACCGAGCGCGCAACCTTCACGGCAACTTCACGCGCAGGCTGTTCTTGGCGATACAGGTGCACGTCCGCGAAACCACCCGAACCAAGCGAACGCAGCCACGTGTGACCGGGCAGTTCGGGAGGAGGAAGGCGACGTGCTGGAACCGAAGGCGTCATGACTGGTGTCCTCTAAAAGGATGGCGGAGGCGTCGACGAAGCACCCCAAGCGGAGATGCCCCATGCTTTTGGCGGTAGCGTGCGCTCAAAGAGGTCACAGACAGGGCGCGACGAATTCTGGTCCAACGCGACGCATTCGATTTCAGCTCGCTGCTAAGTTCGTCAACGATTTGCCACGATTCATCGGCCTGCTGTGCGAGGGCCTCGTCGCCGGAGAAGTCCGCGGTATCGGCCGCGCGCGCAACACGTACTGGCCTGGGCAGTTCCTCACCAAACTGGTACCACTGCGCGTTCGACATCGATCCCGGCTTCGCGGCACTCGCCGGCCACAAAGGCGAAGACGTGAGCATCCACGCGGCTTCCTGCCGAGTCATATCCGTGGGAACGACAACGCCCGCGTCGCGCGCAAGATCAACGACCTCATCCCACGAACCCGTAAGCGCACGAGAAGGCACAGCCCCGCGACGCTTCTTACGGCGACGACTCTTCGCCACAAGAATGGCAAGCAGCGGAACCGTCAGCAAGGCAAGAACACCGCTACCGGTTGCAATAACTCCCCACGGGATCTTCAAACGAGAATCATCATTCGAATCCGAACCACGATCCGACGTCGAAGGCGGAAGATCTGCCGGTTCCTCGGGAGGCTCCGGGGGTTGGAGCACCTGGGGACGCGGGACCGAGCGAGGACGGGTTTCCTCTGTAATCGGCTTCTGGTCCCTGGGCGGAGTCGGGTCAAAAATAGCCCAGCCAACACCCTGGGAATTCAACCTCAACCCACGCGTGCACATCCGAACCGCGCAGGTCGATATCTCCACCCTTCGAGTCATTCGGGTAGGCGCCCATGACAACGCGAGCGTTCATGCCCAGGCTGTGCAGCATGAGGGCCATGAGCACGGAGTACTGCTCATCGTCACCGACCATCTGCTCGCTCTCGAGCATGCGAGTCAAACGGTCCGCGCGGCTACCAGGGCGAGACTTGGGATCATCGGCGTTCTCGTAGAAGCCCTTTTCCTTCAGGTGACGTTCGATTGCTCGAGCTTTTGCGAGGTCTCCCTGCTCGGCAGCAGACTTCTGGGTCGCGAACTCACGAACTTCATCCGGAACACCGGTGTCTCCACCGGTATAGGGCACGGCGTGCGTTCCGGAGAGCTGACCATCAGACCAGATCGGAACGATCATCGACTCCGTGGAGTACTCCATGTTCCCGCCCTGGACATTCTTCGTGGTCGACAGTGCGGCATTAGCCCACGCATCGTAGTAAAGACCGTCCTGGAGAGTCGTCGCTTGTGCGGTAGCTTGAGTACCCGAGGCGGAAGCGTCCTGGTTGAAGACCATGGTCGAGGGGGGTTCCCACAATGGGGACCCACGGCCCCAGAAGCTGCGAGGTCTTCAGGGACATCTGGGCGGTCGAGCTGCCTTCAACAGGCTTGTGCTGGGGCAAGGTCGATCCGACGTGAATGTAGCCGTTTGACGGTCCCCTACCCGGCGAGAGCATGGTCATCGTGGTGCCGTCGTAGCTATCCATGACACCGATACGTACGCGTGCGCCCTCGGGCAAACCATCCACGTGAATCAATGTGTCTTCTTTGAGATCCACGTTGTAGTGGCGGAAAGCAGATAGAGGCGAAGGATACTGGCGAGCATCCAATGGGGGTTGAACGACATCACGCAGAACGATGCGCGAATACCAGGGGCCATAAAGGTTCGTCAGTGGAACAGCTGCGCCCGCAACGAGGGCAATTACCAAGAGTCCACCCGCAATTTGGCGTCCCACGTGGATCGTTCCCTGCGAGCCTCCCCGAGTTGTTTCACCCAGGGTCGTTGCCGCATCGGCATCGATCGCCCCTCCGACGCGAACGTCTAGACCGGCCTCGAGGCGACGATACTGTCCTGCCCACGCGCACCATCCCAAGGCGAGCGCCCACCACACGGCGACCAGGTAGATATTCGGGAAAGTTCCGCCTTTACCCCATGCGATGCCGACAATACCCATGACCGCAACGGGAATAACCGCCGCGATAGCGCGCCCTGACCGCAAAACAAGGAGAGCTGCGATGAAGGAACACAGGAGTCCCGTCAGCCACGGAACCATCGTGGGACCGATGTACGCCGAGGCCGGAGGGGTAACAGTTAACAGGTCTTTCCACGAATACACGACCTGCAAAACCAAGAGCTGCAGAGTCCGGGCAGTCGGAAGGCCATAGAAAGTCGTCGAGGGATAAGCAGCCACTCCGCCAACAAGGAAGTGGGTCGCGATGATCCCCGCAATCGAAGAGATCGTATCCCAACGCCAGAAGGACGAGGCCCACCCAACGAAAAGCCCAGCAGCAACTCCAGCACCGGCGGCACGCAAGCCAGCCCACGAACCGAATACGGCCTCGTGAATCCAGATTGTTGGAAGGAAAAGCGCAACCAAGCCAATGAGGAACCAGGCGGGCAAACCTGCGCGCGATACTTGGAAGCCCGCGCGCGCGCATCAAGATGAAGGCCTTGTGTCGATGTTGTCATCAGGACAGACCCCCCGCGGCTACCAGTCGAGGCAGATCGTCAAGCGTAGGACAATCCGCCAAGGTTCCATGACTCAAGCGACGCATCTTCGGGTGTCCCGGGCGAACTCGGACAACTGCGCTGCGCACGTCGATCGGAATCGCGTTGAGTAACTGCGACGCCTGATTGTCATCGACAGTCGGGGCGACAACGACGGTGACGACGGAAAGACCCGGGCGCTTCGCGATGGCCTCGCGCAGGCGAGCCATCAGGTCTTCCTCACCGGAATCCTGAATCGCACACAGGGCATCCAACATGCGAGTTGCGGCAGTCGTTGTCACCCAATCGGTGACGGTCGACAGTGACACATTTCGAGAAGCAGCCATATCTGCAACCGCAAGCGAAGCCGCAACCGACACCGCATTTTCGAAGGAATCGCGATCGCTCCACTGTCCAAGACGGGTATCCAAAATGATCAGGTGGTGGGAACGACGCGTTTCCTCGAATTGGCGAACAACCAAGCGGCCCGTGTGTGCGCTCATCGGCCAGTGCACATTACGCCGGTCATCACCGGGAACGTAATCGCGCAAGGCATGGAAAGACACATCCGACGAGGATAGTTTCGCGGTTGTCACGCCTTCGACGTCCGCGTGAATACCCGTGGCATCGAAAGGAATGCGGATCGTCTTGGGGTGAACGTACAAAATCACAGGCTTAGACCAAGTGCCAATACGACGAATCAAGCCCAAGGGATCGGCTCGAAGCGCGCGAGCGGGACCGACGGTGACGACGCCGCGGCGGTGAGTGACGACCGAGAAAACCTCACTCCAGATCTCCCGACCGCCCAAAGGCGGGACCAAGAACTGCAAGGCTGAGGAGGCAATAGGAAGCTCGATCAAGCCACTGCGCGCACGGCGATCCGAGGTGTTTTCTGCGGTAATTTCGCCGACAGCCGTCTGCCCGGCAACAATGCGCTGACGCGGAAGACGAATCGAGACCTTGTGAGGGGAAGGAACAATCACCCAGATGATGGCAATAAGGAGAGCCCCCGCACCTGCGCAGGCGATGAAGAATGCTTCGACCCAACCCCACAGGTACGAGACGAGTGCAGCAAGGAGTACCGAGGCGACAACAGCCCAACCGACAGAAGTCACCGAACGCGCGCCATGGCGCAGGTACTTCATGCCAGGAGCCGAGGCAAGGGAGTGCACAAAACGCGCGATTCCCTGACGGAGTCCACTCAGAGATTCACGCAGATTTGCGCGCGCCGAGGCCAAGGATGAGCGCTTCTCAGCACGCTTACCAGAAGAGTGCCTAGCCACGATCACCCACCTTTACTCGATACTGCAACGATGCGCGCATTGTCAGGCGCTCACCGCCGGGGCGGGAACCGAGGACAGTGCGCGAGCAATCACGCCCTGCGCGGTCGCTCCCGAGAAGGCTGCATCAGGGTCGACAACAATACGGTGCGCCCACACGGGTGCAGCGAGCGCCTTGATGTCATCGGGGAGGACAAAGTGACGGCCCTGAGCGGCAGCCCACACGCGCGCACAACGGACCATACCGATGGCGCCACGGGTCGACACACCCAAAGTTGCGCTGTCGTCTTCGCGCGTGGCCTCGGCAAGGGCAGCGACGTACTCGAGCACAGCGCGCTCGGTGTAGGTCTGCGCGGCCAAATCCGCCAAGCGCACAACCTGGCCACTATCCAGCAGAGGCTTGAGGCGCTTGGAGCGGTCCGGGGCCGCCGAACCGTCGAGGATTTCCGCCATGGCTGCACGCGAGGGGTAGCCAACCGAGGCCTTCATCAAGAAACGGTCAAGCTGCGCTTCGGGGAGCGGGTACGTTCCCGCCTGCTCCACCGGGTTCTGCGTTGCAATCACCATGAAGGGGCGAGGCGCAGCGTGAGTGACGCCATCGACCGTGACCTGCGCTTCTTCCATGACTTCCAGGAGAGCGGACTGAGTCTTGGGCGAGGCGCGGTTGATTTCGTCAGCCAAGACGATGGAAGCGAAAATCGGACCCGAGCGGAAATGCCACTCGTTGTTCTTCTGGTCGTAGACATTCACGCCGGTGATGTCACTGGGGAGCATGTCGGGCGTGAACTGAATACGCGAATGAGTACCCGCAATGGTCGCAGCAATCGCGCGGGCAAGAGCGGTCTTTCCGGTACCCGGCGCATCTTCCAGAAGGAGGTGTCCCCCGGCGAACATGGTTGTCAGTGCCAGGCGGATCACTGGTTCTTTATCCAGAAGCGCCTGAGAAATACCGCCGACGAGGCCAGCGAAGGTTTCTGCGAAACGCTGGGCATCTTGCGTGCTAAGCGCCATGGGAGGGACTCCATTCATCTTTCAGTGTCGAGTGATGTGCATATTGATTGTGTGTGGCGGGGTTGGGTACCCCGCGCGGGGCGGAGGGACGTGGTGTCACGGCTACCTCGCAACTGAGCAGGTGACTCGGCCGAGCAAAATCGGAAGATTACCCGAATTTGCCTTACTGAGTCGAACGCCCGTTTCGAAGGTGGAATTTGGTCCTCCTCGAGGAGTGAAGGTCGCGTAGCTCTGCGAGAAGTCATCCCACATCGAGCATCGCAGTGGCACCGCGTCACTTGCCCATGTCGAGGGCAATGTAATGCTGACCATCTGGCATTCCGCTAGCTCTGCCCCACGAGCATTCGCGGCGGTGCATTGAGATGTCGAACCGCTGAATGTACCGGGAATGTTAATCTTTGCGGTCTCAATGTTGGTTCCCGAGAGACGACCCCAAGTCGTTCCCAAAGAGTTTTGAGAACCGACAGAAACCTCGAGGACCTGCCCACCACTTGGGTTCAAAGTTGCGCTTCCCTGCAGGACCTTGCCCTGCGTGGGGCTGGCAGGGCCTGACGAGTCCTTGTACCAGAGGATGACTTCATCTGGGGCAAGGTAGCCAGCAGGCGGGGTTGCATCCCAGCTAACGACGACTGAGGTACCGTTCAGAACCATGCTGTACGTGGGAGGTGCCGGCTTCGAGTTTGCCTTTACCGTGACGGGCACAGCGTTACCGGGCACATCTTGGCCGTTCACATTTCCAACCTGGCGGATGAAAATCTGAATGTCGCCATCAGCTCCGACGTTGATGGTTTCGCCGCTGGTCACAGAATTCCACTGCCCATTTCCGCCAGAGCTTCGCGACCACTCCAAGTGCAGGTTGCGGTTATTGAAACCCTGACCGGGTGCGACAGCGAGGCCGCTCACCTTGGTCATTCCGTGCTCGCCCGTTGCGGTTGAAGAGAAGGACGACACATTCGGGTTCAGAGGCGAGGTATAGACCTGGAAGGCAACCTCAGATGAATCCGAGCTTTGATCGCGCCAGTTGTAGGCGCGGATCTTCACATGGTAGTTCTCACCGGTGGCGAGTTCCGCAGTGTACTCGTTCTTATCTCCACCAACTTCACCAACGGAGCGACCGTTCACCTCGATGGTGTAACGCGTGATTTCCGCACCATTCGCGTTGGGGGTTGGCCACGTGAAGCGGACACGTCCGCGGTCACCTGAACCACCAAGGTTCTCGACGCGAATACCATCCGTGCGCTCAGGCGGTCCGAAGGGAACGACCTTCTGCGAGTTCTGAGACGTCGGTGAAGGTTCTTCGGCACCGTTACGCGCAGAGATCGCCACCGAGTAGGTCTGACCGTTTCGCAGACCATCGACTCGGTATTCGGTCACGTTTCCGGGGACCTCAATCTGGCGCGCGCCACCGTTCTCGTAGACGTAAAGCGTGTAATTACGGATTGCGGAGCCTTGGTTCGTCGGGGGTCTCCAGCGCACGATAATTGCACCGTTTTCAGCCTCGACAGTGGGAGGAAGCGGCGCCTCAGGACGCATATCAATAAGAACTTCAGCCGAGGCCGCCGAGGGATCGGAGGTACCGACCGCATTGTGTGCGACAACCGTGAAGGAGTGGCGAAGACCGTTCTCGAGGCCGTTCAGCTGACACGAGCCAGACTGGCAGGAATAGCTGCGGCCAGTTGCACGGTCCGTAGCAGTGAACCCGGTAATCGTCGCACCGTTATCTGCTCCCGCCTGGAAGGTGACCAGAGCAGAACCGGGGCCGGTCGCCGTGACCGAGACATTCGTCGGAGCATCGGGACGGTCACGGACAACGAGGCGTACCTTGCCTTCAACGATACGATCCGGATCACCGGTCGCATCCATCAAACGGTACCTGACCGTCATCTGCCCGCGGAATCCAACGGCGGGAGTGATATTCAGGTTCGTGCCTTGGGGGTCAACAGTTCCTTCACCGATCTGGATGGAGGCACCGACAACGCGAATGGGCGTTCCCGGGAAGGGGTTGATCGTGTAGCGAGTCAGATCGACGACTTCGAGGCCGCCCGATCGTGCTGTCTCCAAAAGTGCATCGGAAACCTGGATGAGGGGGCGGGTCGATGCGACAACCGTGATGGGCAGCTGGCCGCTGACCGCACCGGCGCCATCATCAACGCTGACGGTCACCATGCCAACCGGACCCTTGGCACGGTCGACATCGGCGCGCACCAGCAAGGTGTGTCCGTCAAGGCTAATTGCCACGCCCTCGGGGAGGTTCGAAATCTCGTACTTGAAGCCAGCAGGATCCGCACCCTCTGGGTCACGCACCATCTGTGCCAGATCGACTGCGGTGGCTTCTTCACCTGCGGCGACCCGAACTCCGGTCGGAACGAAAGAAACGGGCTGGTTTTGAGTCGCCTCGACCTTCAAGGGAATAGTCAGTGTCGAGGTCAACGCCGAGTCATCCCCTGCCGCTCCATCGGAGACTTCGAAGGAGAAAGATGACTTACCAGACCACTCTGAATTCACATGGAAGTGAACGTGGCGGTCATCGCTCAGGGTCATGCCCTCATCAACGCCGGCGGAGGGACGCAGCGTCGCCGCATTGGTAATGCGCGGGCTGCGACCGTCACGAACAATGACGTAGTCGGCGATATCCAAGGAGACATCTTCACCGGCTCTCACCTTGACGGGAACCTTGGTGGTGTCAATAGCCGGGTGATTGCGTTCCAGTCCGGGGACGGACACAACCGCCGAGGAACTTAAACCATCAGCGTCAGTGATCGTGTAGACGATCAGCATGCGCTCTTCCTTCGGAGTAATCACCAGGTCAGAGCCGGAAACCTCGACTCCTTCGGCCTTCGTCGTGACGCGGAGGTTATTGACATCGCCATCGGGGTCCTCGTCATTAGTCAAGACCGAGACCTTAACAGTTCCACCCTTGGCGGGAAGCTGCGAGGCGGAAACAACGTCATCGCGTGCGATCGGCGGTTGAAGTTGGGCATCATTGGCGACGTTAATGGTCAATGTGCCACGTGAAACACCGCCGCGATTATCCGTGACCTGGTAGGACACCAAGTAGGAGCCGTCCGCGGCAGGAGTCGTCAGGAAGATGGAGTTACCGTGAATTTCGGGCTTGAGTTCTTCCGTCGTGGTCTGCAAAGAACCCGGAACAAGCGAAATCGTATCGCCATCGGGATCGATGTCATTGGTAAGGACAGCGACGCCGAGCTGCCTATTAGGACGGGTAAGAACCGTGTCCGGTACTGCCGTTGGCGGCTGGTTCAAGGTAGCCGGAGGCGCGATACCAACGCGGACTCGCGCCGAAGCCTGCTTACCCTGACGGTCTTCAACGATGTAGGTGAAGATATCGGTTCCAATGGTATTCGGGGCAGGGGTGTACTCCAGCCAATCGACGCCGAGCTCGACGGTGCCCTTAGTCGGGGATTGCTCGATTCCAACAAGAGTCACCGAGTCACCGTCGGGATCGATGCCGTTCAAAGGCACGGAAATTCGCGTTGTTTCACCGCTGACTGCCCACGCAGTCAATGCCTTCGGCTGAGGCTGAGCATTCGTTCCGTTCTTCTCCAGAACCTCGAAAGTAACCGTTGAGGTTGCCATGTTTCCGGCGCTATCGCGAACCGTGTAGGCCACGTGCATGACACCGGGTGTATTGCCGGCCTCGAGGCGGACAAGGTTACCGGTCACGAAAGGCGTACCCACGGCCTCGTTCGGGGTGTACTGAAGACTCGGGTCAACCTTCAGAGTCAATCCTGAAGGAGAACGGTCGTTGGCAAGCACCGGAACCGAGGCGATATCTCCGACGCGCACGCGAGTGCGGTCAGGCTGGAGCTCGGGCGGGAGTTTCGTATCTTCGGCAGTCGTTGGAACGACGGTCACACGTGCACGAGCTGTATTCGTTCCGTTGGAGACCACGTAGTCAAAGGAGACTGACGAATCCAAACCGGCGGGCGCAGTGATGCGCAAGAGGTGTCGGTCAACCAGGGTAACTTCCAGTCCGAGGCCGTCGGGAACCTCGACCTGCTGAACAACCAACACGCCACCGGCTGGATCGGAGTCATTGTTCAGCGGAGCGACAAGGGCGGAACCGCCCGCTGGAAGAACTGCCAAGTCGTCTTCGGCGACGGGGACTGCCTGTTCATCAACTTGGACAACATCGACTCGGACCACGCCCAAAGCGGTTGCGGGGCCATCACTCACCGTGTAGGTGAACTGGTAAGAGCCTGGGGCCTGTGCGACGAAGTTGACGGTTCCCAGTTCAAGATCCGGAGTGATCTGGCTGCCTGCAGGAGCAACGGAAAGTGCAACCAATGAGAGGTTGTCACCGTTGGGATCGGTGTCATTTGCCAAGGGAGAAATCGTCGTGATTTCGCCAGCACGTGCGACATAGAAGTCCGCGTTGGCGACCGGGGGGAAGGTTACCGGGATTTTGGACATTGACGGTCAAAGTTCCCGAAGTGGTCGTGCGGCCGTCAGAAACTTCCAAAGCGATGGTGTGGATTCCCACGCTGGCGCCCAGGTCACGAATCTGAAGAGTTCCTTCTTCGCGGAACTGCAGCTCGATTCCTTCAGGAGCGCGCGCGTTCGCCAAGAAGATTGGATCGCCGTCCGGATCCTGCCAATCCGTCAAAACGTTGTATTCAATCTGCGCGCGGTGTCCCAGAGCGATACCCGGATCACGCAGCTGCTTGGGACCAGAATTCATATCCCACGGGTGGACGGTCACCGTCACTTTCGCGGTGTCAACTGCCTGGCCGTCGGAGGCCTCGTAGGTGAAGGAGGTACTTCCTGTTTGAGTATCACTAATATCTGTAATCTGCAGCGCTCGGCCACCGCGAGTGCGTGTGACCTTACCGAATTGAGGATCGGTCACTGGTCGAGCAGTCAGAACATCGCCGTCTGCGTCTGAATCATTGTTCAGAACGGGAAGAGTCGTTGTGCGTCCTGGGCGAATACCGAACTCATCATCGACTGCGTCGGGAGGCGTGTTGTGATCTTGTCTCTGGGGATCAGCAATCTGGTCCGTGATCTGAGGAGAATCTTCTTCCTTCTCCTTCTTATCAAGATTCGGGTCCTGCTTATCCCAGTCATCCATCAAGACCATATTGTGTTCGGGTAGCCATACGGATCCCGAAGTTGTGTCATTCAGGACGATTCGAGTGCGGTTTGTTCTAAAGACGATCGTCGTTGCTTTCTTCAGGGAATCAACGATCATCTGATTATTCAGGCTGGGATCTGTGCAGTTACGAACATATGCGCCCGATTTTGCCCACGCCCCATACGCGCATCCCTTATGAAAGACGGGACGCGCGGGTGTTCCTGAAGACCCGTCACTTGATGCTGGGATCTTCGTGACCGCACCGCCCTTGAGGGGGACCGAGATCAGTTCACGATCAGTTGCAAGAAGGACCGAAGAAGAATCCGGGCCGACATCCTGGAGGGTAACGGAAGCACTAATTCCATCATCTGCAAGATTGCGCAGGGAGCCATCGGGAAGAACCAGAACCCTGTTGCGAGTATCCAAGGCGACGGGCTGTTCACCAACAGCGGTCAGCACCAATTCGGCGTTAGCTGACAGCCCCTTGATGTCGGTGGACTTGAGACGGTCAAGCTGCCCCTCGCGAGTCACACTGATTCGTCGTCCAGCACGCGGGGAGATCGCAAAAAGAGTGCCCTTTTGGGAAACAGTTGCAACGCCTTGATCCATGTCGGTGGCAACTGCGCCCTCATCCGTGTAGGCGGTTGATGAAGGGCTGGATACCTGGGAAAGCCAGACCTGTCCCCCCGAGGCATCCATAACTGCCAAGCGCGAGCCGCCCTGAACAACGCGGGCATTTTCGGGCAGAGACGTTGCGGCACCCAGTGACACCTGAGCAACATCAACCGGGGCAACCGAGTGAGCGGTCTTATCGGTAAAAGTCACATCGTTGCCGGACTGCCCGATATCGAATTCCGTCGTATTCGCTCGGAAAGCGCCGTCGAGGATTCGGGAATCGTAGTTCAGGTGGCCAACGAGTTTCTTCGAAGAATTCGTCACCCAAATGCCGCCGTCATCGACGTCGACTTCAGCGGTCGTAACGCCCTGGTGAAGAATGGCAAGAGTTGAAACAGTGACAGTGAAAGCCGCAACCAACGCAGCCGGGATCCGGCGTCGGTTCATGCGCTTTCGCTGAACACTATTCTTCTGCTTCATTTACTTCTCACCACTCTTGCACAGGATAGAGGTGTCGATTCTTAAAGTTGACCTCTTTTAGTGTCCCATGCACTGCCCTCATTTGAGGAACTGAAGTTCAATTTCACACAGGTCACTTTGAGCTTTTTCCCGGAATCTCGCGAAAAAATTCGCAGAAATTACATTCATGTACGTATTGAGTGCTGTGGACAAGTTGCACACACACAAGCCGGGCGGGGGCCTGCGCAACAATTCTCGCAGACCCCCGCCCGGCCTCGTACAACAAGTCACGGCGAACTCAAGGGGAACTACCCAAGGACGTCCACCGCTCACGGCCTCACTGGCCGTTGAAGGTGAACTCTCGTTCTTCTCCTTCGCCCTTCACGCCGACAGTGACAACCTGCCCCGGAAGGATATCCCCGAAGAGAATGCGCTCGGAAAGCGCGTCCTCGATATCGCGCTGAATCGCGCGACGCAGCGGACGAGCACCCAGAACCGGATCGAAACCGCGGTCGGCAAGCAGCTCGCGCGCCTCGTCGGTGATCTGGAGCTTCATATCCTGAGCCTCCATGCGCTTGGCAAGGTTGGCGATCATCAGATCCACGATCTGCTTGATCTGCTCCTTGTCCAGCGGCGGGAAGACCACGACCTCGTCCACGCGGTTGAGGAACTCGGGACGGAAGTGCTGCTTGAGCTCTTCGTTCACCTTTGCCTTCATACGCGAGTAATCGTGAGTGATGTTCTCGGTGGACTGGAAGCCCGTGAGCACACCCTTATTAATATCGCGCGTACCAAGGTTGGTGGTCATGATGATCACCGTGTTCTTGAAGTCAACCTTGCGGCCCTGCGAGTCGGTCAGGCGGCCTTCTTCCAGAATCTGCAACAGGGAGTTGAAGATATCCGGGTGAGCCTTCTCAACCTCATCGAAGAGGACGACAGAGAAGGGACGACGACGGACCTTTTCGGTGAGCTCGCCACCCTCGTCGTAACCGACGTAGCCGGGAGGAGCACCGAAGAGACGCGAGGAGGTGTGCTTCTCAGAGAACTCGGACATATCGAGCTGGATCAGCGCGTCCTCATCACCGAAGAGGAATTCAGCCAGGGCCTTCGCGAGCTCCGTCTTACCCACACCGGTCGGGCCGGCGAAGATGAAGGAGCCACCGGGACGCTTCGGGTCCTTCAGGCCGCTTCGAGTACGACGAATCGACTGAGCCAGAGCCTTAACCGCGGCATCCTGACCGATGACGCGCTTGTGCAGCTCGTCTTCCATCTTGAGCAGCTTCGCGGACTCAGTCTGAGTGAGCTTGAAGACCGGGATACCCGTCGACATAGCCAGAACCTCGGCGATATCGTCCTCGCCGACCTCGGCGATTGAGTCACGCGAGCCATCGCGCCAGCTGGATTCCTTCTGCTTGCGTTCTTCGGTCAGCTTCTGCTCTTCATCGCGAAGAGCAGCGGCCTTCTCGAAGTCCTGATCGTCGATAGCGGACTCCTTGTTGCGCTTCACTTCGGCGATCTTCTCGTCGAGCTCACGCAACTCCGGCGGCGCGGTCATGCGGGAAATGCGCAGGCGGGCACCGGCCTCGTCCATCAGGTCAATGGCCTTATCGGGAAGGAAACGATCCGAGACGTAGCGGTCGGCCAGCTCGGCGGCGGCCTGGATCGCAGCGTCAGTAATGATCACGCGGTGGTGGGCCTCGTAGCGATCACGCAGGCCCTTGAGGATGCCCACGGTCTCTTCGACGCTGGGTTCGTCGACCTTCACCGGCTGGAAACGGCGCTCAAGAGCCGCGTCCTTTTCGATGTACTTGCGGTATTCGTCGTTGGTGGTTGCACCGATTGTCTGCAGTTCGCCGCGTGCGAGCATGGGCTTGAGCATCTGCGAGGCGTCGATGGAGCCTTCCGCTGCGCCGGCACCAACCAGGGTGTGGATCTCGTCGATGAAGAGGATGATGTCCCCGCGAGTGCGAATCTCCTTGAGGATCTTCTTCAGGCGCTCTTCGAAGTCGCCACGGTAGCGCGAACCGGCAACCAGCGCGCCCATATCGAGGCTGTAGATCTGCTTGTCCTTGATGGTTTCGGGCACGTCGCCCGCAACGATTGCCTGGGCGAGACCTTCGACAACGGCGGTCTTACCGACGCCCGGCTCGCCGACCAGAACGGGGTTGTTCTTCGTGCGGCGCGAGAGGATCTGCATGACGCGCTGCATCTCAGTGCGGCGGCCAATCACCGGGTCGAGCTTATTTTCGCGGGCAGCCTGGGTGAGGTTGCGGCCAAATTGCTCGAGGATTGCGGAGTTTGTTTGGCCGCTTCCACTTGAGGAAGCGCCGACGCCAACGCTTTCGCGGCCGTCGTCGCCATTGCGCTGGTAGCCAGAGAGGAGCTCGATCACGGTCTGGCGGACCTTGCTAAGGTCTGCGCCGAGCTTAATGAGGACCTGCGAGGCAACGCCTTCGCCTTCCTTGAGCAGGCCGAGGAGGAGATGCTCAGTGCCGATGTAGTTGTGGCCAAGCTGCAGCGCCTCACGCAGGCTCAGCTCAAAGACGCGCTTGGCGCGGGGGGTGAAGGGGATGTGTCCCTCGACGGGCTTTTCACCTTCGCCGATGATGTCGATTACGGCTGAGCGAACGGCGTCCTTGTTGATGTCAAGGCTTTCGAGCGCCTTGGCTGCCACGCCCTCACCTTCAGTGATCAGGCCGAGAAGCAGGTGCTCTGTCCCGATGTAATTGTGATTGAGGCTGCGCGCTTCGTCCTGCGCGAGGACCACGACCCGTCGGGCCCGGTCCGTAAAGCGTTCAAACATCGTTTCTCCCTTTTGTTCAGATCGCAGCGAGGCGCAGGCGACCTGGTTTTCACTGACTCCCACACTACGGGGAACTCAGGCCGCGCGCGCGTTTGTTCACCGAGGGCAGATGGGTTTTACGGAGCCTCGGAGAGTATTTCGGGCCCGATCCCGTGCCTGATCCCGTGCCCACCTTCGGACAAAGTGCGTCAGAGTGCGAAAGGAAAGAACATGATCTGAACTCAGCGCCTTCGTTATGACGCACTTTGTCCGAGGGGAGGGGAGGCAGGAGCTTCGCAACGACTGGGGAGGGATGGAGAACGGGCGAAGATGGGGAGAAACGGGACAGGGGCCGGAGTGCGGGCGGGGAAGGGGGAGAGGGGCACCGCAAAGGGAGGAGGGCCAGACAAGCGAAAGCGACGGTGCGGCGGTGACGGTGCGATGCAGGGAATATCAGTGCGACAGACAAAGGCCGGAGCTGTCACCAGCTCCGGCCCTCTCCTACGACTTTTACCTAGACCTCAATGACCAAGGTGTAGGGTCCGTCATTGACCAGATCAACCGACATCATTGCACCGAAACGTCCCGTTTCAACATGGATTCCGCGCGCACGCAGCTCATCAACAACGGCATCAACCAGCGGCTCTGCCACAGGCCCAGGCGCGGCCTTCGACCACGATGGGCGGCGTCCCTTGCGCACATCGCCGTAGAGAGTGAATTGAGAAACGATCAGTACGGATGCTCCGCTGTCCTGAATAGAGGTCTCATCCTCGAAAAATGCGCAGCTCAGCGATCTTGCGGGCCAAGGTCTTCGCATTCTCGACCGTGTCGTCATGAGTCACTCCAACGAGGACAACGGCTCCCGGACCGTCAAAGGCTCCAACAACCTGGCCATCGACCGACACTGATGCGCGAGTAACGCGCTGCAAAATTCCACGCATGGGAGTGCTCCTTGGCTCCTAAGTTCATCATCCGCTTGTAGCTGTGCATCCCATAGTTACCAGCGAGACAAGCATCCGGGCAAGACTGAGGCTTTACCGGCTACCTATTGACTTCCCACCAAGTGCCGGAATATCCGGACGGCGCAATTCGGGATTATGCAGCCCAGCCCCCGGACGTTCCTTCGGTGATACCGAAGATTTACCGTCGATCGGCACGATCAACTCTTGCGCAGCTGCAATTCCGTCCAAATCCAGCACGACCTGGGGCGGAAGGGCGCGCGAAACCAGTGCCAGCGCGATCGGCCCCATATCTGCATGGCGCGCAACCGAGGTCACCATTCCCACGCGACGACCGCTGAGTTCAATGAATTGTCCCCGCTGGGGGATGTCGCCCCTGGATCCGTCCAGTTGGAGGAAAACCAATCGGCGTGCGGGCCTCCCCAGATTCAAGATTCGCGCGACGGCTTCTTGCCCTCGGTAGCAGCCCTTGTTCGTGTGCACTGCGGTTCGCAGCCAGTCCAGTTCCGCGGGCATGGAGCGCCCGTCGGTTTCGTATCCCAGACGAGGCCGCCACGCTGCGATGCGCGCCGCTTCCCACGCGTTTATTCCCGCTGCGCGGCGCTTGGGCTGGTCATTGCTCCAGGCTGCCAGAACTCGCGCGCTCTTTCCTTGGGAATCAGGTGGATATGGAAGGACACATTCTTTCCCGGGTGCGAGCCACGGAAGTACTCTGCTCCCCCGTCGACCACGCCTGGCCACGGGTCATTCCAGGTCATCGCGACCTGTTCATAGTTGGAAACACCACTGTTTCCAACGCTTCCAAGGATCCACCAGCGCTGGGAGAGTGTGACTTCAACGCGGAGCGCGAAACGCATGGAGTTCAGCCAATCCGCAAGGCCCTGCGCGCTTCTGCGTTCCGTCATCAAGTAGAGGGCTTCGCCGTCGTCGATCGCGCCGGCCGCGTATTCAATGTGGCCCTGAGGGTCGAGGATCAAGAGTTCCCGTGATTCCCCCGCTTCGATTCCGGTGAGGACTTGACTGGAGATTGAAGTGAGCCACGTCAAGCGATCTGGTCCGCGAACTTCGACGATGGCTAGATCGGGACGATCAACCAGCGCGCGACCGTCTTCTAAAGCCCACTGTTCTCCGGAAGGATCCCCGTAGTGTGCGATAGCGCCATAGCCTGCCGCCCTGGATTCCTGCGCGGTATTTTCCGCGCCGCCAGTCGCTTCTTCGAGGTCCCCTTTCGTCTGATCAGCGTCAAGATCATCGAGCACAACAGCGCCGGGAAGCTCTGCCAGCGGAGACACCCACTGCGCGTCACCGCCCCTTCCGCCATCACCGAGGCCGGCTCCCCCGATATCCGAAGAGAAACCTTCTCCGACCAGCGTCACTTACTCTTCACCAGCCTCTTCATTGACGCGCATGAGACGTCCCGACAATTCAACCTTGTCTTCTTCACCGTCAAGCTGCTTTTCGTTCGCCCACAGCATTTCGCCGGCAACCAGGCCGTACATTCGCGAAAAACGTTGGTAGAGAGTCACCGCAGGATCACAAATCAAGGCATCTGTTTCCATCTGAACGCGCGGCCCCATGGAGCGCCCCACCCAGCGAGCGCAATAACCGTCACTTTGCGCACCCTGCGCAACCATTTCACGGGTTTCAAACTGGCCGGGTTCAGGCAGCACTCCGGACCCGGGAAGTAGAGACACATAGAGCGTTTCTTCGCGCATGAGATCGCCAATTTCGAGGGCTGCCACGCCCGTGGCTGCATCCCAGATGGGATCGATCGACTCACGCGCGCTCGCAGAGTAAATCCTTGTCACGAGCTTCATCTGAACGCCGCTGATCAGGCCCTCGACCTCTTCATAGATCGGCTGGTCTTCGCCTTCGTCGATGCTGAGCATTCCCCAGCCTTTCCATTGGCCGAGCATCCAAGCCAGCGGGGCGATTTCAGTGGGCAGATTTTCTGGAATGACCATCATGCATCCAGACTAAGCGGCCCCACCTTCATCTGCGAACTGAAATTGACTGCCACCGCCCATCCGTGCGCGAATGCCCCCATGGACCGGGGTCTCGAGGCAATGGCTCCCCTAAGCGAAGGCCCCACGTCAACCGCGTCTCACACAGGGATTACGCGACCAATCACCCCACGCAAGTCCCCCGGACACTACCAACCAGCCACGGCCTCGGAAATCGGCTAAATACCACCGATCCGGAACATGATGTACACGGGCAAGGCGGCGAGCAGGAACTTCGCGCTCCCACGCGCAATCGCGCCCATCGTCGGCCGCGCCCACTCGGTGTCCCCCATGAAACCATCCAAAACGATGACAACCAGGGCAACCGCAATTCCCGTAAACACTCCCAAAATCACGATAGCCGTCGTCAGCCCCGAATAGGCCGCGAGGCCGGGCAGAACGATCGGACTCAGATCCGCACTTTGGCCGAGCTTCCACACGGCAACTGAGGCAAGCACGCCCGACAATAGCGCCGCACCAAGCGCGCCAAAAGACTGCGAACGGAAACTCGCACCAATCTGATCGCCCCACACCGTGCACGAGACAATCACGCAAGCGATCGGAACCGCGATCCTCCACCCCTGCGAGGAAGCAAGGGTCACCCATGACGAGGCAGAAACAACCAGGAGCAGCGCGGTCATCGAACTCATCAGCGAAGAAGTCGTCGAGCGCGCCGCCCACACGACCCGCCCGCTCTTCGAATAATCACGCGGCGTTGAAGCCGTAAAAACCTCGACAATCACAAGGCCAACCGTCCCCAAACCCATGACGGCAGTGGCCGCCATAAGGTCCGCGGTGAAAGTTACGACGCCCGCAGAAACACAGCCCGCGAGGCCGACCGCGACCTGGGCTGGGACCGTGACCTTCGTGTTCGTCAGCGATGGCCAGCCCGCCGCCAGCAGGCACGAGGCCAAGGCGACGACAACCGCGCACGCCCAGGATTCCCATGGTGAGAACCAGAGCGCGCAGGTCGCGACGGAGAGAAGCAGCACCGTAAGAGCAGATGTGTGGAGGCCGCGACGAAGCTCGGGTTTAATGGACCGATGTTCGTGAGAGTGCGTGCTCGAGTGGCGGCCTTCAGCCGCAAGCGCGAGTTCTCCCGCTCGGATACCGTGCCGAACACGAATAATGCCTGTGCTCAGTGTCACGGGCTCAATCGTGTCGTCATACTCGAGAACACTACGCGAAACCTGGGTGGGGCTTTCTTGCGCGGGTTCTTCCACCGCGCGTTGAGCAGCGAGTTCACGCTGGCGTTCGCGGCGCGAGGGTAGTTTCGGAGGGGGATGGCTCGAGGTTCTCCATTCCTCTATCGTCCCACATCGATGCCTCCGGGGTCTTAATCCCACCGCGGAGCCCCATCATGCGCATGGCACGCTCGTGTTCTATGCTCATGCATGCGCACCGAGTTGTTAAGCCCCGGGCTCCAACTTCTGCCGCTACGAGCGGCCTTCGCGCCGACAGGCGCTTTCGGCTCGGTGCGCGCTTTTTTATGCGCAAATGGCGCTCACATGCACCAACGCCGCGCTCCCTTCAACACGGAAACGCGGCGCCGGCCTTAAAAATCACGTGGTGTTGGAGGATTACTCCCCCAGCAGCGGGAAACGAATGACCGTTGCCTCGCGACCGGGACCAACACCGATCGAAGAAATCCTGCAGTTCACAAGCTCTTCGAGGCGAAGGATGTACTTCTGTGCGGCCTCGGGGAACTCATCGAAGCTCCGGCAGCCGGTGATGTCCTCGCTCCAGCCCTCGAGCATCTCGTAGACGGGGGTCGCGCGCGCGAAATCAACCTGATCCGGGGGCATTTCATCAACGACAACGCCATCAAGCTCGTAGCCGACGCAGACGGGAATTTCCTTGTAACCGGTGAGAACGTCGAGCTTGGTCAGGCACAAGTCGGTCAATCCGTTGACACGCGTTGCGTAGCGTACGACAACGGCATCGAACCAGCCGGTACGACGCGGGCGCCCAGTGGTGACGCCAAATTCTCCGCCGCGCGTGCGCAGGTCGTCGCCGACCTCGTCGGTGAGCTCGGTCGGGAAGGGGCCCTCTCCCACGCGAGTCGTGTAGGCCTTTGCAACACCGACAACGCAATTGATGCGAGTCGGGCCAACGCCCGCGCCCGCGAGTGCGCCACCGGCCGTCGGATTCGATGAGGTCACGAAGGGATAGGTGCCGTGATCGATATCAAGCATGGTCGCCTGGCCGCCCTCAAAGAGAACGGTATCGCCGCGGTCAAGAGCATCATTGACGACCAGGGACACGTCGCACATCATCGGCTCAATGCGATCGGCGAAGGACAGGAGATGGTCGGTCACCTCGGTGGGGTCCAGGGTAGGCAGGCCCACGGCCTCGAAGATCGTGTTCTTGGGGGCGAGCGCGGCCTCGACCTTGGCGCGCAGCGTCTCGGGGTGGAAGAGGTCCTGGATGCGGATACCGATGCGGTTCATCTTGTCCGCGTAGGTCGGGCCAATGCCGCGTCCGGTCGTGCCGATCTGGTTATTGCCGCGCGCACGCTCGTTGGCTTGGTCCATGAGGCGGTTGTAGGCGGGGATGATGTGCGCGTTTGCCGAGATCAGCAGGCGCGAGCAGTCCACGCCTCGTGCCGTGATGGTCTCGATTTCATCGAAAAGAACATCGAGGTCAACGACGACGCCGTTACCGATGATCGGGGTGACGCCTTCGGAGAGGATTCCCGCGGGCAGGAGGTGGAGGGCGTACTTCTCGCCATCGATGACGACCGTGTGTCCCGCGTTGTTGCCGCCGTTGAATTTAACGACGTAATCGGTGTGTTGTCCCAGCTGGTCGGTAGCTTTTCCCTTGCCTTCGTCGCCCCATTGGGCGCCGAGAACGATGACGGCGGGCATGTTTTCTCCGTTATTCAATGCGTTGAGCGGGTATATGAAGTGATCGCGTCAGCGAAGGCGCAACAGGCATAGTTTAGCCGAGGATTGCCGAGGCCGGGTTGAGCGGGCTATCTTGTCGCCAAGCAGGTGCTACTGACCTTTGCGTCGCCGCGTTGTGGATCGTTAGCGGTCGGGAGGCAGCATTCCGCATGTCCGCTGATTCCACAATAAAAAGGCCTGCGCGCAGGAAGAACACCCACGCGCAGGCATAAGATCAGTCGCGATATGTCACTTGGCTCCGACGATGACAATGGCGAGCCACGCCGTTGCAGAAGAGAGCGCTGCGAAGAGTTCGATGGCAACAGACCACCCGAAAGCTTTCAGAACTTGAAGCGTCGAGGCCGTTGCTGTCTGCTTGTCCGTGGCACGAAGGTATTCGGCAATGTAGGTAGCCGCGACCATTCCGATGAGCAATCCGAAGGGGAATGCTGCCACAAGCCCCGTGAGAGCAGAGAGGAACCATCCCACGAGGCCACCGAAACCACCCCAGACCAGCGTCGATTTGGGGATTCCTGCTTTGGCAATCTGTCGCGCGGGGATCACATATTTGAGAATCGCAGCAATTCCCAGAAGAACCGCAGCGATCGCGAAAACAGTCCAGGCAATTCCCGTCCCCGTCATCCACGCCCAGACAAAGATTGCTCCACCAATGAAAGGCGAAGATGGCCAAACTTGAACGACTGCACCGATGATGCCGACGAGAATGACCAAGCCGATGATGATTAGACCGATTGAACTCATGAGCGGATCATAGCATCCTTGAATCTGAAATTTTTCAGTGAGTAATTATGACGCTACTCAGTCCTGATTTCGGCCTTATTCGGCTTTGATTTGCACCCACAATAAAAGACACAATAAGGTGCCAAAGCACATCCCTGCAGCAAAGGAGTGAACGATGGGTTTCATTAAACACCGAGATCCCAATAAACATCCCGGTTTTCTTACAACGTCGGTCGCTCGCTATTCAGCGATGTACCCGGTCAATGAATCGCCCGAGCACGCTGTGGGACGCTGCCTTGATTTGGAATCGTTTCGGCGCACGCGGCGAAACTCCCGGATACAGGGAGGAGCTTGCCCTTCACGGGTGGACGGGCACCGAGATCATTATCGGCTCGGACCTCAAAGAGTTGCTATGGTCAGGAATTTCTGATGATTGGGTGAACTTCGCACCGCGTTTCTTCCCGCAAAAGCTCAAGCGTTCGATGCTCGGGAGGAACCGGGTGCTGGTTGCCGCGCGCCGCGCGTCCGCAGAAGGAGAGTTCTTTACTGAGCTTTACTGCACTCCAAGCGACATCATCGCGAATAACGACTCAATTCTGAACGATGTTTTATACGAGACACTGCACCAGTTCGAAGAGGAATACCGAAACACTGGTCTCTTGCGCGGGGGTGCAACGTATTTCTACGCCGCCGACCTGCCGAAAGACCACTTCTTAGAGACGCAAAACATCTACTGCATCCGCAGAGACGTCAAGCGCCGACGCAAAGGCAAGATTTAAGGAAATGCCCCCTGCGCAGGCAGGGGGCATTATTCGCATTGAGCGCTACTCTCGCTACTTTTCTGCGCGTGCGCGACGAAGCGAATCAACCTCGTAGAGGGCAATTCCCGTGGCAACTGCTGCATTGAGCGATTCCACCGCCGAGGCGATCGGGATCGACACGATCTGATCGCAGGTCTGACGGACCAAACGAGACAGGCCACTTCCTTCAGCGCCGGTGACAACAACCAACGGGCCATCGGCAAGCTTGAGATCGCGCAATTCGGTGTCGCCGCCCCCATCGAGGCCGACAACGAAGAAACCGGCCTTCTTGCAGTCTTCGAGCGCTCGCACAAGGTTTGTCGCACGCGCAACAGGCACGCGTGCCGCCGCTCCTGCCGAAACCTTCCACGCGGTGGTGTTGACGCCTGCACTGCGGCGCTCGGGGATAATCACACCGTCCGCGCCAAAAGCACCAGAACTACGCAAGACAGCACCCAGGTTATGCGGGTCAGTGACCTGATCTAGGGCTACCAAGAGCGGGATATCCAGCTGCTGCAAAGAGTCCGCAATAAGATCCTCGACGTCGCGGTATTCGTATCCGCGCACTTCAATGGCGACGCCCTGGTGGACCGCACCGTCAGTTGCGACGTCGAGATCGCGGCGCGTGACCTCGTAGACCGGCGCTCCCATTCCCGAGGCCAGGCGGACAACTTCTTCAACGCGGTCGTCCTTCACGTTGTCAAAGGACAAAGACACGTTCGATGGGCACTCCCGCGCGCGCGGCCTCGGCAACGGGATTGCGGCCGGCGATCAGCTCATGGCCCTCGGCGATCTTGATCGAGGACTTGGCTCGAGCACGCGCGATGGCGGCCTCCTGGGCCTCGCGGGCTTCGCGGGCCTTCTTGCGCTTAAAAGCGGGATGGTAGGTGCGGTCCTCGGCCTTGGGCGTCGGGCCTTTACCTTCGAGGCGACGGCGCGAGTGACCGCCAGTGCCGACCTTTGGGCCTTTCTTCGAGCCCGGTTTTCTTACGGCACCGCGACGTCCATCATTTCCAGCCATCGTGTCTCCTTGTTTCGTCGTGAACTGACACAAGCATACGGTCTTGGGACACATCGGGGTGGCGAGGGCGCGCGTGGGCTAATTTACACTCCACGCGGATCCCTCCTGCCTTTGATGTGCGCGGACTACCCGATGCTCCAGGTTGCTCCGTCTTTTCCGTCGGCGACCTGGACTCCCGCTTCTGCGAGGCGATCACGAATCTGGTCAGCTGTTGCCCAATCCTTGTCGGCGCGCGCCTGGGCACGCTGCTCGAGGAGAGCGCCAACCAGCACGTCAAGTGCGTGCTTTTGTGGGTCATCCCCGGTATTTCCCGAGGCCGACGCACCCGTGCCTGCATTTGCCCACTGCGGCGAGGCCGGGTCCAGGCCAAGAACATCAAGCATGGAACGGACCAAAACTTGCTGGCGTTTAATGGCCTGAGCATCACCATCAGCCAAGGCAATATTGCCCAGCTTGAGCTGTTCGTGGATTGCGGCAAGCGCACCGGCAACATTGAGATCGTCGTTCATTGCCTGAGTGAAGGCTTCGGGGAGTTCTTCGGGAGTCAAGAACAGTTCCTCCGGGCTTGCTTCACCTACGGCCTCAATTGAGCGGGTGACAAAAGTCGAGAACTTTTTCCCATGCTGCGTTCGCATCCGGGAGGGTATCCGGCCCCCACTCGATGGCACTGCGGTAGTGCACGGTTGAGAGGGCCCAACGCACCGCAGCTGCTGGGAAATCCTCCGTGAGGGTGTCGATCGAGCACATTTCCCAAGGACTTCGACATTTTTTTCGCCCTTGGTGGTCACCCATGCGTTGTGGACCCACAGGCGCGCGAAGTCCCAGCCGGCTCCGTGAGACTGAGCCTGCTCGTTTTTCGTGGTGAGGGAAGCGCAGATCGATTCCTCCGCCGTGGATATCAAAAGCCTCACCCAAGTAGCGGTACGACATTGCCGAGCACTCGAGGTGCCAGCCCGGGCGCCCCTTCCCCCAAGGGGAATCCCACGAGGCCGTGGCTGGTTCTTCGGGCTTTGCGGCCTTCCAGAGCGCGAAGTCGCGCGGATCCTTCTTCCCTGCCTCGGTTACCGAATCGATCTGCGATTCGTCTTCCGTCGTTCGCATATCCTCAAGGCGCTGGTGAGTGAGCGAACCATAGTCCTCTTGAGAACTCACACTGAAGTACACGTTTCCCGCGCCATCGCTGTATGCGTGGCCGCGGTCAATGAGCCGCTGAACGAGTGCGATTTGCTCGGGAATATGACCGGTTGCGCGAGGCTCATAGGTAGGTTCCAGAACGCCAAGCTTCTGGTACGCGGCGGTGAACTCGCGTTCGAAACGCTGTGCCCACGCCCACCACGGAACCCCGGCCTGAGCAGACTTATTCAGGATTTTGTCGTCGATATCAGTGACATTGCGAATGTAGGTCACTTCCAGACCTGCGCGCTTGAGCCAGCGAATCAGTGAATCGAAAGCAACCGCCGAGCGCAAGTGGCCGACGTGGGGTGACCCCTGAACAGTCGCACCACACAGGTAGATTCCCACGTGTCCGGGAATCACCGGTTCCAGCGGCTGGAGGCGTGCAGTTTTCGAATCGTACAGATGAAGGCTCATGCTCTCATGGTAAACGGTGCCACCTGCATCTGGAGACCAGTTCAGTTCCCGGGACCGTGTAAACGCAGAGAAATTACCTTCCCGGCTGCACCCGCGTGCGGATCAGTTCCTTGAGAGCATCAACATCGCGAGGCAATGCAGCAACCTTCTGTTCGTGCCCCTCGATATCCGCAAAACGCAGCGGGACCGGAGGAACAAAGCCCACGGCCTCGGCAATCGTTTCCTCAAACTTCACGGGAAGCGCAGTCTCCATCACGACGACGGGGCCCTCCAGCTGCCCAGCGATCTGGCGGGCAACCTGCACGCCGTCAGCAGTGTGGGGATCGAGGAGGTAGTGCGATTCCTCCCAGGTGCGGCGGATTTGGGCGAGTCGATCACTATGCGTTGACGAGGCCGCGCAGAAGCCAAAGCGCTCGCGAAGTCCTGCGAATTCTTCGGTTTGCGAGAGATCAAAGTATCCCTGGCTCGCGACCTGGGTGAAGAGCTCACGCGTGCGCGTGGCATCTCGGCCCACAAGATCGAAAATGAATCGTTCAAAATTCGAGGCCTTTGAAATATCCATCGAGGGCGATGAGGTTGCCAGCGTGTCCTCGCTGCCGCGGACTCGGTACACGCCAGTCCTGAAGAACTCTTCAAGGACATTATTTTCATTAGTCGCAACCACCAAAGCACCCAAGGGAAGTCCCATTTGGCGGGCAATATGCGCAGCGCAGATATTGCCGAAGTTGCCGGAGGGAACACACACGTTCACGCGCGCGTCTTCACCAAGGCGCTCACTCAGACGCAACCATGTCGCGATGTAGTAGACAACTTGGGCCAACAGGCGTGCCCAGTTGATGGAGTTGACGGCACCGACGTGCCACTGCTGCTTGAATTGCGCGTCGATATTGACGGCTTTGACGAGGTCTTGACAGTCATCGAAAACGCCGTCAACAGCCACATTCACGATGTTCTCGTCGAGGAGAGAGAACATTTGTGCGCGTTGGAAAGGCGTCATACGACCGGCGGGCGTCAACATGACAACACTCAGGCCCTTGCGCCCACGGAGGGCGTACTCAGCAGCGCTTCCCGTATCACCCGAGGTGGCACCAACGATGGTGAGCCAATCTCCGCGGCGCTCAAGTTCATACTCGAAAAGCTCGCCGAGCAACTGCATGGCCATGTCCTTGAATGCGGCTGTGGGGCCGTTGGACAGGTGTGCGAGCCAGAGGTTTTCTTCCTTGCTCAGGCAAGTCACGGGGACAATCTCAGGGTCGGAAAAAGACCGGGGTGCGGTAGGCGCGAGCGCAGATGGCTTCAATATCTGGACGGGGAATATCGTCGATAAACAGCTCAAGAACTCGCGCTGCAAGGGCCGCATAACCGCGTTCCTTAAGTACGCTCGCCCATTCACTCAGCTGATCGTTGCTGAGCGAGGGGTAGCTTTCGGGCAGGTACAGGCCACCATCAGGCGCAAGTCCTGCGAGCAGAATGTCGCAGAAGGAAGCGGAAGTGGCCTGGGTGTCTCTGGTCGAAATGTAACGCACGGTCTCACCCTACCGTGAGCACAGGCAGGCAGCGGGGTGAATCGATTCATCTGAGACGCTTTGCCTGAGATGGGAAAAACTGTACGCAAATGCCGGCGAGGGCATTTAGGCTACTGGCATGAGTGAAATGCCTTCCCCTTTTCGTGTCGGACACGCAATCGATGTCCACGCCTTCGCTTCATCCGTTTCGCCCCATGACGGGAAAACGCTGATGCTTGCCTGCCTGGAATGGCCGGGGGAAACCCCGCTTGAAGGACACTCTGATGGGGATGCCGCTGCCCACGCGACCTGCGATGCGCTTCTCGCCGCAGCCGGCCTCGGAGATCTGGGGACAAACTTTGGAACCGACCGCCCCGAGTGGTCAGGTGCCTCTGGGCAAGCATTCCTCACGGAAGTACGACGCATGCTCTCCGAAGCCGGATGGGCGATTGGAAACGTGACCGTCCAAGTAATCGCAAAACGACCACGAATGATGAAGCGACTACCCGAAGCCTCAGAAAAGATGAGCCAGATTCTGGGAGCTCCCGTCTCTGTCTCAGCAACGACGACTGACGGCCTCGGTTTCACCGGAAGGGGGGAAGGAATCGCAGCAAGTGCAACAGCACTGATTTTCCGCGCGTAAGGACGTACGAGCGCCTAAGGGGTCGCACGAACGTGCAAGGGCCACGGACTCTTCGCGGTAACGGCCACCTTATCAACGACCATGGCGCGCGTAGGGGCTATGCGGATGCCCCAAGCCCCCCGCAGGTTACTGCAGGCCAGGCAACTTTGGCCCAGTCGAGGCTACCGCCCCAAGCTACTGCAGGCTATCGAGCCGTGCCTTCGCCGGGTGAACGAAGAGCGTCAAGATCAAGCCCAAAGCCAAGATCAAAATGATGCCCAGAATTCCCCAGTAGGTGTAGTCGTGGCCGGCCGGCGTCCACCTGCGGCCAAGGTTCAAGAACACCGCGTACATCGCGGGGGCCAAGAAGGACACTGCTCGTCCTGTCGTCGCGTAGAGTCCGAAGACCTCGCCTTCACGACCTTCGGGAATCATGCGTCCCAGGAAAGACCGAGATGCAGACTGAGTCGGCCCGACAAAAACGCACAGCACCAAACCAAAAGTCCAGAAAATAATCTTTCCACCGTTGTGGAGGAAGAAGACGCTCATTCCCGCAACCACCATGCAGCTCAGCGACAGCACAATGAGCTGCTTCGGGCCAATGACGTCATCCAAGGTACCCATCGCAATAGTGGCAATTCCTGCAACGATATTTGCAGCGATCGCAAAGATAATCACTTCACCCGAGGTGAAGCCGAAAGCAGTACCCGCCAAGATCGCGCCGAAGGTGAAAACACCAGCGAGCCCGTCACGGAAGACCGCCGAAGCGATCAGGAAGAACAGGGTGTGCGGAGTGTCCTTAGCCAGGGACTTCACCGTGCTTCCCAGCTTGCGGTAGGAATCCCACAGGGTCTCATGCTCTCCGTGCTTTTCGTCAATGTGCTTTGGCTTAACCGGGTGGAGCATCAACGGCAAAGAGGACAGCAGCATCCACAGCGCGGCAATGACCATCGAGACTCGAATATTCAGCCCATTCTCGTGGGTGATCCCAAACCAACCGACCTCAGGGGTTAATCAATCCAACGAACAGAATAAGGAGCAGAACAATTCCACCGACGTAACCCGAACCCCATCCAAGGCCAGAAATACGACCCATGTTGTCCTTCGTTGACAGATGGTTCAACATCGCGTTGTAGTTCACCGAGGCGAACTCGAAGAAAATATTTCCCACACCGAGCAGGCCGATGCCTAAGAGCAATCCCCACGCGGTCCCAGGGGTCCCTGCGGCGCAACGAAGAACATCAGCGCCAGGCAGATCACCACAAGAACCGTGAAGACTGAAAGCGCGACGCCACCTTTTCCACGACGGTCTGCCCTCTGCCCGGTGATAGGGGCCAGGAGTGCGATGACGATTCCCGCAGCGAAAAGACCCCACGAGAGGTAATCGCTGGCAGTTCCCTTGTCGGTGAATGTGCCATCGTGTGTCAGGTACACCGAAAAGACGAAAGTCGTTGCAACCGCGTTGAACGCTGCCGATCCCCAGTCCCACATTGCCCACTCAATGACGGGCTTCGTCAGGATCGATGATTTCTTCTTCGACGAAGTATTCATCGACTGGGGGGTCGCCGTTTCACTCATATTCACTCCTTATGCGCCTACGACCTTAGGCCTACATGTGAACCTAGCACGGCACAGTTCAGAAAAAGAAAAAATAGATGTGATGGTCATCAAGCTTGAGCGCCCTCAGCCAAGATCGCGCGAGCAAAAACCAGATCAATCGGGGTCGTGATCTTAAGCGCGCGCCCCTCCCCCTGGACGATCCGAACGGGAATCCCCGCACTCTGAGCTAACCCGGCATCATCAGTAAGCGCTGTTTCCTCGCTGTTTCCCGAGGACGCGGCCTTCCTGTGCAGTTCCCGAATCACCAACCACGGGAATCCCTGAGGAGTTTGGACCGCAACCAATCCACTGCGATCAACGGTCGCATCGACATAGCGCGCACACTTGAGGATTCCCCAGCCGAGGCCTCGTCAATGAGGTGGAAACTCTTCAAAGTATCGGCAACTGGAAGCCCGGGAATCACAGCCTTCTCACCGGATTGGAGCGCCTCGATGACTCGCTGAACCAGCTGCGCGGACACCAGGGGGGCGCGCAGCATCGTGAATCAGCACCGGCGTATTCTCCCCCACTGCCGAGGCCGTGGTTTCCGATACAGAAATGGCGCGCTTTCGGGTAACGTCCTCTTCCCCCCAAGATTTCTGCAAGCGCATCCAAGCCTGCCGCAACAGAGGCTTGACGCGATAGAGGAGAACCTGGGACAACGCGCGAAATTGCACGTAATTCTGGCGCGGAAAGCGCCTCATTGAATTCGTCAAGGTGATCAGGAGGTGCGGTGATGATCGAAAAATCAACGCCACCCGCGTGGAGATTACGCAGAGCACGCTCAACAAGAGACATACCCTCAAGATCAACTAAGGCTTTAGGGCGATCCGAACCCAGCCGAGTACCCGATCCTGCAGCAGTGATAACCGCAAAAACTCGATCGGAATGAGTCTGTGTCACTCTTCCGAATCGTCTTCCGGGAGGTCGTCCGCGATAGCAAGGGAGGAGTCATATCCCTCGGCAAGGACCTCATCGAGTCGAGCAGCCGCTGCAGACTTATCGATGCCGCGGGCAAGAGCAAGTTCTGAACTGAGGATCTGGCGCGCCTTCGTCAGCATGCGCTTCTCACCCGTTGAGAGCTTCTTCTGATCATCGCGGCGAGTGAGATCACGGACAACCTCGGCGACCTTCACAATGTCACCGGTCGCAATTTTCTCTTGGTTCGCCTTGAAACGACGAGACCAGTTCGTCGGTTCCTCGATATAGGGAGCGCGAAGGACCGAGAGAACAGTTTCAAGCCCGTCTTCGTCGACAACGTCACGAACCCCAACAAGGTCAACGTTTTCAGCGGGAACTTGGATGGTGAGATCTCCTTGGCTTACGCGAAGAGTCAAGTAGGTCTTCTCTTCTCCGCGAATCATGCGGGTGGAGATTTCCTCGATCTTGGCGGCGCCGTGGTGAGGGTAAACAACGGTCTGACCGATCTCAAATGACATAGAAGAAACTCCTGCACTCCAGCTGAACTGCGGTTTATATTCTATCAGTTTGTGCCCTTTGTGTGCCCGGGACGAGAACTCGCTTTTTCCTGAGGATTCACAGAGCTTTGCAGCCTGAAGTCTTCACGCGGGAAGGTGGTAGTTTCCACTCCAGCCCAGCAGTTACCGAAACTTCAAAGTCGGACGCGCTCTTCGTTCCCGTTTTTCCGCCGCGCACAAGTGGCCCCCGGGTCTCAACCTCAGTGCGGTCCCCGTAGATCTTGGTTTCCTTGCCGCGCAACTCACCCCTGGGTCCACTTCCATCCACCGGAAGGAGAATCGATCCCTCCACGCACAAGTACACCCCTGCCCTTAGATCAAGCTCTGAGTCGTTTCCCTCGCTTCACTCCCCAGAGAAGAATCTCAGAAAGCTGTCTCAGAACGAGGGACGGGTCGGCCAGCGCACTCCACCGCAGACGAACGACTTTCCACCCCTCGGCCTCGAGACGGCGCTGGCGATCTTGTTCATCTTCAATTACCAAATGAACCTGATCGACGGTGTGCCATATTTCTGGCGGCCATCAAATTCGTATGCAATTTTGTGGCTCGGAAACGCAATATCGACGAAACACTGCCGACCGACAGCAATGACTTCATATTGGGTCTGCATTTGGAGAGCCCTGGCAGATTGAAGAATAAACAGAAGACGAGATTCGCCTGGAGACTCACACCCCGCGTCAAGCCTGGGGATCAAGGATCGAAGCTTGGCCCTGTTACGAATATTGCGAGCAAGACGCGCATGAATGAGTTGAAGATTCTCTCGAGCTGAACGTTCCCGGAAGCGAGAGGCACCCTGCCTGAAACGATCAAAGTTCACAATCGCGGCAAAAATCATGTTGATTTGAGGGAAAAGATCAGCCAACTGCGTGCGGCGAGGGGCACGCGTCACGCAGCGGATGAGGAGAGACTCGTGATCTAAGAAACGCAGTCCTTCAACACGCTTAAGACCCGCACGGCCATCACAATGACGCGGACAGACAGTGATCGGAGCCGTGACTACACGCTGATCGAGAACAACTGCTGGGAAATGCAGAGGACGAAGGCTGTGATCTTTGCCGTGACACAAGTCCGGGGCTAGGTCAAAGTCGTGCGTGTAGCCGTAGATAAAGAGTGACAGACGAGAATCAAGCACGAGATAGGGGCGTCGGTGGATCGCCGCCAGAGCTCGTGCGATCAGGACCATGAATTGTGCATTCACCAACCCTTGATGACAAGCTAATCGAAGGACAGATGAGGGAAGATAGCTTCCTCTGATGATCCGAACAATTTCACCGGATCGACAGCGATTGGCGAGAACTCGTCGGTTACTTGTAGACGAGTAGAGCATCGCTTGGGACACACTCCGAATAATCGAGGAGATGAAACGTGGCTCAATAACAAGTTTCACCGCGCCCTCCTCTTTCGGATCTGCAGTCGATAAACACTGACCGTCTATAAGTAAGGATGCGTGCTGCGACTTCAACAGGCAGAACAGTTCTGCAATCTGTGGATAACTCAGCTCAAACACAACACTGTGGATAAGCGATTGCACTACTTCAGGCTAGAAACCGAACCAAAGTCCTCGCATCGCGGCTACTCAAATGGCCCACCCTTAGCTGCTCAAATGCCCCACCCTTGCGATCGCTACCCTAGCGAGCCCAAATCTCCATTCACCCGGACAAAGTGCGTCTGAATGCGGAGGCAAAGGTACAAATACTGTGAATCGGTGGAGGCTATGACGCACTTTGTCCGGGCTGAAGCACCGTAACGGCATGGGCGCAGAACGAGCGTCTCACGACAAGCGTCTTCGCACAAAGCGCCTTCACGCACAGAACCAGACAGTAGATATAGCGAAGCCCCGGCGTCGCCCGAAAAGGCGACGCCGGGACTCCCGTTCAGATCACTTGCCCTGGTTAGCGACCGCGGCGATCTTCGCCTCGGCCTCAGGATCCAGGTAGGTGCCGCCCTTCTTAACAGGCTTGAGGGTTTCCTCGTCGAGCTCGTACACCAGCGGAATACCGGTGGGGATGTTCACGCCGGCGATGTCCTCGTCGGAGATCTCATCCAGGTGCTTGACGATGGCGCGCAGGGAGTTGCCGTGCGCTGCAATCATGACGGTCTTGCCGGTCTTGATCGCGGGAACGATGGTCTCATCCCAGTAGGGCAGCAGACGTGCGATGACGTCCTTGAGGCATTCGCTCATGGGAACGGGCTCGCCAGCGTAGCGGGGATCCTGATCCTGCGAGAACTCAGAACCTGCCTCGATGGCGGGCGGAGCCACGTCGAAGGAACGGCGCCACAGCATGAACTGCTCTTCGCCGTATTCGTCGCGGATTTCCTTCTTGTTCTTACCCTGGAGCGCACCGTAGTGACGCTCGTTGAGGCGCCAGTTGCGCTCAACGGGGATCCAGTGACGGTCAGCGGCGTCGAGAGCCAGGTTCGCGGTCATAATCGCGCGACGCAGCATCGACGTGAACAGGAGATCCGGAAGAACACCGGACTCCTTGAGGAGCTCACCACCGTGGGTTGCTTCCGCGCGGCCCTTGTCCGACAGCGGAACATCCACCCAACCGGTGAAGAGGTTCTTTGCATTCCATTCGCTCTCGCCGTGGCGGAGCAGCACCAGTTTGTAGGTCATGCTCCTATTCTTTCACCCTTTTTCCATATGTGTCAGGACGTGTGTCATGCATCATCTATTTCACATACACTCGCAACCAAATCAACTACGGTCAGTCCATATCGAGTACCCGCCCAGCAAGCACCCAGCGGCATTCCTTTAAACTTTCCGCATGAGTGACACAACTTCAAAGCGCCACTTTTTCCATACGGCGACCGCATTGACCGCAATGGCCGCACTCTTTCTCTGAGTGCATGCTCCCAGAGCACGCCTTCCACTTCAACGACGACCGCGGCGACGCAGGCTCCCGAGGCCTCCGCCACGACGGCCACTGCAGTACCGGCTGTCGCAGGTTACAAGCCCGGCGAGATTCCGCCGATTCCTCTCTTCAAGGTTCCCCCGATCGGGGTCTTCGCTTCCAACGCGGACAAGGCCGTTATCGACGCGACCTCAAAGATTTCCTCCGTTCCCGGCGTGACAGTTGCTCCCGCCGTGTGTGACGGCTCCGGCCTCGTTACCAACGGTGGAAACACCGTCCTTGGTGGCGACGGCTCCGGCGTCTCGAACAACGGCGACAAGCAGGTTGTGAACAACGGTGACGGCTCCGGCGTCATCAACGAGGGTCCCGTGAGCATCGTTGTCGACGGTACTGGCGGCGGTGTCTACAACGATTCATCCACCGGTCTGAACATTGTCATCAGCGCCGACGGCTCGGGCACCTACAACTCCAACACCCTGAACATTGTCATCAGCCCCGATGGCTCGGGCACCTACAACAACTCCGAGACGGGCGAAAGCATCGTCATTAGCGCCGACGGCTCGGGCACCTACAGCAACACCAAGACCTCCGTAAACTACAACCTTGATGGCAAGGGTGCCGGCGTCTACACCGACCCGAACCTCAACATCATCAACAATGGCGATGGCACCGCGCAGGTCAACGGACAGCAAGTCAAGGCCGACAAGGCCCCGACTGCCGGCAAGGTCGGCAAGTTCCCCAAAGTCGACAGCCTCAAGCCCGTCGAGAGCTGCGGTACCACCATCACCCTTGAGGACGGCGTCCTCTTCGACTTCGGCAAGTCCGATATTCGCCCCAAGGCAGCGGCAACCCTGAAGAATCTCGCTGAGGTTCTGACCAACGCGAAGGTTCCGCTTGCACACACACATCTACGGCCACACCGATTCAATCGGTGATGACGCATCGAACCAGACCCTCTCCGAGGAGCGCGCAGCCGCTGTCGTGAGCGAGCTGAAGAAGGATGGCGTCACAGCAACCCTGGATTCACAGGGCTTCGGCGAGAGCAAGCCTGTTGCTCCGAACACGAACGCTGATGGCTCCGACAACCCGGCAGGCCGCCAAGCGAACCGCCGAGTTGAAATCTTCATTCCCGCTTTCTGATCATTTTCAAGGATTCACGATGACTATTCGTTCATCTCGTTCTCTGGCCGCCCTCGCGGTCACCACGACCGTGGCCCTCGCTATGGGCATCAGCGCCTGTAGCCAGACCAACAATCAGGGCGCCGAGCAGCTGGCCTCCGCGAAGGCAACTCTCCAGAGCGCCGCTGCCGAGGCCTCGACCGCCGCATCGGCCGGCCTGGCCAGCGCGTCTGCGACCGTCTCCGCAGCGCAGGCAACCGCTTCTTCTGCCGCTAACAACGCAAAGGAAACGGCACAGGGCGTCACCGGAAGCACTCAGACTATCGTAGATTCTGACGTTGTTGTCACCGTTCCCGAGGGCGTTGCCCACGTGGTGATCTTCGGTTCGGACGTCAAGCTGACCTCGACCCACGCGATCGATCCATCACGATCGGCGGCAGTGACAACACTGTCACCCTCGCTTCCGTGAACCGCGTGAGCATCAGCGGCTCGAGCAACACGGTCACCTACTCCTCGGGCAACCCGAATGTTGCCGATACGGGTGCCGACAACTCGGTGTCCAAGGGCTGACTTTCTTTCGCTCGCTGAGGGGCCGGGATGCGTTTAGCGTCCTGGCCCCTCTCCGTTTGCGCCGGAGTCGGCGTCTTGAAGAAAATCCCCGGGGTGATGGCGTGCATGCAGCTGTCCATTCGCGATAGATTTTCTTCGATTGACGAGGCCGCGCCGACCATCCGCTTGCGCCCAGAATCTCGCTTCACTACCAATCGTCCGCGTGACAGAAGAGGACCATCATGAGGATCCACGTAACCTACGCCGGAGGCACCATCGGAATGGTTGATTCTCCCGACGGCTTGCGTCCGGGCGCAGACTTGGCCTCGTGGCTCGATGCGCAATTGGACGGTATTGAGCTCTCTGGGCAGGTTTCTCTTTCTCAGCTCTCCCCTTTGGTTGATTCTTCTGAGACGACGCCTATCCATTGGCAGATCATCATCGACGACGTTCGTTCTCACGCGGATAGTGCAGATGCTTTTATCGTTTTGCATGGCACAGACACGATGGCTTATACCTCGGCGGCACTGTCCTATGCTCTGGCCGATTTTGAGAAGCCGATTGTTTTCACGGGCTCGCAGTATCCACTGGGGGTAGTCGGTACGGACGCATCGGCGAATGTTACCGGTGCTTTGCGCGCTGCGGGAAGTCCGCAGGTTCGAGGTGTCACCCTGTTCTTTGGCCACACGCTCTTGGCAGGAAATCGCGCGACAAAAACTTCGTCATGGGCTTTTGCCGGCTTTGATTCCCCTTCGACTTTGCCGGTCGCGCGAACCGGTGCTCCGTGGCAGTGGTACCACGGCATCGAGGCGGGTGAGGGCTGGGCGAAGCCCGCTCCCTATACCCGTCACGACGTCGCGGTCATCGATATTGTTCCCGGACTGTCTGCCGAGCGTCTGCGCGCAATGCTGACTCCCGCACCCGAGGCCGTCATTATTCGCGCGTATGGCGTGGGCAATATTCCGGCCTCTGACCCGGGAATTGTCGATGTTCTTGCAGGGCTTCGCGCGCAGGATGTTCCGCTGATCGTGGCTTCCCAGTGTTATCAATCCGAAGTGGTTCTAGGGCATTACGAGGCTGGTAGCGCCTTGGCGCGTTTAGGGGCCATCAGCGCTCATGACATGACCTTGGAAGCTCTGTACTCGAAGACAATCTTCTTGCTTTCGCAGGAAATTCGTGGTGATCAGTTCGCGCAGTGGATGAACCGGTCTATTGCCGGAGAGGTCAATCTCCCAACTATTGCCTAGCTGACCTGCACATTTGCGCAATCGATAGACGCTCCGTGAGCAGCTTCAAAAACTGACCACTCAATACAAAACGTATTGGATACACAAGTAAATGCGGGGTGTTTTGTTTTAAAACACCCCGCATAAAGAGAAATTTTCCTCAGGAATACTCAGCGATTCTCTTTTTCGAATTGCTCAATAATTGCCGTCGGAATACGTCCGCGTTCACTCAAAGAAATACCTTTTTCACGAGCCCAGCGCCGCACCTGTGAACTCTTGATTCGGGTGCGGCAGACTGACCTGCTCGGCGACTATTCAATCGTCCACCAACCCTACGCGCTGCTGAGATCCAAGGGGAGATCACTCGCTCAAACTCTTCGGCATTCTCCTTCGAAAGATCGATCTCGTACGATACACCTTTGAAGGCAAAAGAAATGGTTTGTTCGGCAACTGACCCATCACGGTCGTCGACTAATACAACAACTTTTTTCTGCACAGTTTTCACCTTTCGAAAACTCATTCGCTTGGGAGAGAAATAGCCCCTCTTCAATCAAGCAATGCACATTTAATCAAAAGTTATCACATTCTATGTGGGGACTAATAATCCGCTGAGGGGCTCGATTTTGCTGTCTCAATTTCGCTTTTGAGCGTTGAACGGCCTGACCAAAGTCTATAAACTGTCCTTTTGTTAGAGAATCCTCGGTGCTGAACGCAAAACGGAGAAGGGACATGAACCAAGAAAAGCGTGCTCGCGAGATCGAACAGTTTTTCATTACTATTACTAGGGCTTCCGCGGCTCTTGAGGTTGCACTCAAGCGCGATTTCGGACTGTCGCTCGGCGAGTACCGCGTCCTTGACGAGGTCGCATCAACCGGTGAAATCGGAATCCGGATGGGAGAACTTGCCCAATCGGTCATTTTTAGTCCCTCGCGATTGACCCACACCTATCGTCGCCTTGCAAGCCGCAACCTCGTCGTGCGCACGCCCTACGAGTTCGACCGTCGCGGCGGAACAATCACAATCACGGATGCAGGCAAGGAACTCATCGCCAAGGCGCAGCGCGTTGAACGAGCTCTTCTTCGCGACATCATCAGCGATGATATTTCCGACGAAGACCTCAGCGTGATCATTCGCGTGGGCTCAGATGTGAATACACGTTTGGACGAAGTAGAGAAACGTCACTAGTCTCAGGAAATGTGAGTACACCCGGTTTCCCAATCCCTGCACAATCTCCCCGCCTTCGAATGGGGCTCGCGGTTGCGATTACCGCAGTTGCTGCAGGGCTTGTGGGCGCCGGGTGTTCGCATCTTCTCCACATCATTGAGCACTTTGTTTTCGGCCACTTCGATGGCACGCTTCTTCAGGCGATCTCTTCAGTTCCCTGGTGGCACCGCGTCCTTGCTTTAAGCGGAGCGGGCATCCTCGGCGCATTGTCCTGGTACCTCTACGCCCGCATGGGCGGGAAGCCAGTCTCTCTTCCAAAAGCCGTCGACGGCCAGAAGATGCCTTTTTGGCTCACACTCTGGCATTCGCTTAATCAGATCCTCATTGTGGGGATGGGGGCCTCCATTGGACGAGAAGTTGCCCCCCGCGAGATTAGCGCGTCCCTTGGTGGGAAAATTTCGGACCTCCTCGGACTCACTCCCCCACAACGCCGGATCATTGTCGGCTGCGCAGCCGGCGCAGGCCTCGCCGCTGTCTATTCGCTCCCCCTTTCTGGTGCCGTGTTTGCGCTTGAGATTCTTCTTCTCGAAGTCAGCGCAAGCACCGTCTGGCCTGCCTTAGTCATTAGCGGCGGCGCGGTTTTGGTCGCACACGGCTGGGTGCGCACCGAGCCTTTCTATTCCCTTCCCGAGGCCGCGCAGCTTGTCCCAACTGCTTCCCTCACCCTGTGGGCCGTTATCGTCGGTCCCCTACTTGGCATTCTGGGCACCCTTTTCAAGGGCGCGGTGAAGTCCTGTTCTGCCGCGCGACCTACCGGGTGGAAATTGCTCGTATGGATGATCCCCACCTTCACACTGATCGGGGTCATTACCATCTGGGTCCCATCGATTGCTGGGAACGGTCAGTCCACCGCGCAGTTAGCATTTGACGGCGCGATTCTGGGTGAGGGGGCACGCGCGGCATCTGGAATCGGCCTGGCACTTCTCGGTTCTTTGTTTATCGATGGGGTGACGAAGCTCGTCGGAACACTCGCCACGATTCGCTCTGGAGCATGGGGTGGCACACTAACGCCAGGGCTTGCGCTTGGCGGCTCCTGCGGGGCAGTCTTCGGTGTCATCTGGTCGCACATTTACCCCGGCGACACGACAGCCATTGTTTGTTTCGCATTCATCGGTGCAGTAGTTTTCCTCGGCACATCAATGAGTGCCCCTCTAACCGCGCTGTGCTTGGTCGTTGAATTTACGCACCGAGGCGCGACACTCTTGGTACCAACCACGATCGCGCTCGGACTAGGTGTCGGCGCCTCGCGCCTCTGGACGCAACTGCGCACGCGCCAAACCAAAGCCTAGGGGATTGCTTGGCGCCGCCTCGTCGGTGAGCACCAAGGCGCGGGGCGTTACCTAACTCCCCCACGGCCTCGTCAATCAACCCAACCCGCAAGCCCGCGCCGAGCGAGGGCCTCCAAAGTCTCGATGGCACCACGAGAGGCATTTCCCCACGGGATGTAGTTGAACTCTGAGCCGCCTGCCTCCAGGAAAGTTTCCCGGTTGAGTTGGGCAATTTCGTCAACAGTCTCGAGGCAGTCCGCCATAAAACCGGGACAAATGACGTCGAGGCGGCCACTCCCCTGGCGTGCCAAGTTCTCGACCGTGTCGATCGTTGCTGGGCCAAGCCACTCGGCATGGCCAAAGACGGATTGGAAAGTCACAAGGAGTTCATCGTTGGACAGATCGAGGCGGGCCCGCAACGCCTCCACGGTTGCCACGCATTCGCTGCGGTAGGGGTCGCCCTGGTCGTGCATCTTCTGAGGGATCGAATGGAAGGATGCAATGAGTTTGTCGCCCGCGGCGAAGTTCGGACGCCCACGCTCGGCCCAGGTGTCTTCAATGGAGCGAGCGAGGGCCTCGATATAGGCGGGTTCGGTTGGGAAAGAGCGAATGGTCCGCACTTCAAGCTGGTCGCGGCGGCTCAGCAGATAGTGAGAAAGAGCGTCGGTGACAGTCGCCGTTGTCGAGGCCGCGTACTGGGGATAGGTCGGAATGAGGAGCACGCGGCGGTGCCCCTGCGAGTAGAGCTCGTCGAGGACGGATTCGAGCGAGGGCTGACCGTAACGCATTGCGAGCGCAACGCGAGCCTTGGACGAGAGCGAAATTGTCAGTGCCTTGGTCTGCGCGATGGATTGCGCCATGAGGGGGGAACCCTCGGGGGTCCAAATCGAGCGGTAATTGGCGGCAATGCGATGAGGACGAAGGGGAAGGATCATGCATTCGAGGATCGGCTTCCACATGAGGGGATGCATCTCGATCACTCGGCGATCGCTCAGGAACTCGCGGAGAAAACGGCGGATGTCACGCGGATGAGGCGAGTCGGGCGTCCCTAGATTCACAAGGACGACGACGGGAGTCTCCGCCGGGTTTCTGACGTTTCGTCATGTTCTGTCAACACAATTTAGGGTAACACCCAAGGAACGCGCAGGTAGGGGCAGGCGCGAGTAAGGTCAGGTGCGGGCAATCACACACCGTCGCGCAAGCACAACGTTTGCTTCTCCGAAGCGGATACCGCTAAAGTACTTCCGGTAGCTTTTCTCCACTTCCGTTTGGGAGTGAGGAATGGCCCGGGCCGCCTTAGCTCAGTCGGCAGAGCGATTCACTCGTAATGAATAGGTCGTGGGTTCGATTCCCACAGGCGGCTCAGAAAGACCCGAAATGCCAGCGAAATCTCGCTGGCATTTCGGGTCTTCGCATTGAAACTGGACAGGTGGCCACGTGACGGGGCCGCGCTCGGCCAGGTAGCGGGGCCACGCTCAGCCAGTCGGCTGAGTGGCGCGGCTACCCGGCGGGGCTTGCTCAGCCAGCGATAGGGCTTGCTTAGCCCCCCGGCCACGGGCCCGTGATCCTGTCACAGCGGACAAAGTGCGTCATTGCTTCAGGGTTATCTGAGAAAATCACCAAAGCCTCCCCCATTTAGACGCAGTTTGTCCTGAGCGCCCTGCCCGAGAGTAGACGATCATTGGCAGCTCAGCTTCTTTAAGGGCAGCGCCGACCCGGCACATTGGACAAAGTGCGTCATTGCTTTCGGACTATCGGGCAACATCACCAAATCCACTTCCATTCAGACGCACTTTGTCCGCGGAGGCAAAACGGAATTGAAGTGGCGATATAAGACTCGGGGACACCAGACACAGAAATGCCCGCGAGCGCAGAGCTCGCGGGCATTGAGCGTCCGAAGATCAGGACAGACGCGTCACGCGGTAGCGCCAGTCGACCGGACCGGTCTCGATTGTTTCGACGCGGTAGTGCGATTCGCTTTCCTGCAGGTAATTGAACAGCGGGACAGGCTGATGCGGAGCAACAACAATCAGTGATGCCCCAAGCGGCAGGTTGTCCATCGCAGCAAAGAGCAGAGCATGGCGAACAACCTTAGGCAGGGAGTGAATCACAAGCTCATCCTCGCGGACGGCGGGATCTTGCGAAACGACGTGCGCGGTTCCCTGACCGTGGTCACCGCAGCCGCAACCACCGTGAGCAGATGCCTCAGCCTTCGGAGCTTCCTGGGTAGCGTGTCCGTGACCACCACAACCGCAAGCGCCGTGTGACTGGGGTGCGGGTGCGGCCTCAGCCTTGTGCCCATGACCACCACAACCACAGCCTCCGTGTGACTCGGGTGCGGGTGCTGCAGGAGCAGCTTGCGCCTTCTTTCCGTGGCCACCACAACCGCAACCGCAGCCGCCCTCAGAGGGGGTGGTCGATACGTCAACCAGCTTGAATTGCTGTCCAGTTCCCGGCGCTGCTGCCTCGGGCAAAGTCTCTGCCATATTGTCCTCTTCCTTGGAATAAAGCTGTAAACCAGCGGGCACTCACAGGAACGCCCGCACACAGACCTTTATTTCAGTTTAAATCCTTGCTAAATAGAGCGCTGAGCGATCCCATTCACTCGGAACGGAGCGCAAACTCCACCTCAACCTCAACCGAGGCATTCAGCGGCAAGGCCGCAACACCCACAGCCGAACGCGCGTGCTGCGAGCCAAAAACCTCACCCAGGAGTTCAGACGCGCCATTGACCACAGCAGCCTGCCCATAGAAATTCGGCAAGGAAGCAACAAAGGCAGTCACCTTAACTACCGAAGCCAGACGATCCACACCGCCCGCAACTGCAGCCGCAGCCGCCATCGCATTCAACGCGCAAATCCGCGCGGCCTCGTAGGCGTCCTCGGGATCCGCACCATCTTCACCAACCGCACCAATGCAAGCCAACTCGCCATTTTCCAAGGGAAGCTGGCCGGAGGTGCGCACAACACCGCGATCCTCAATGGCGGGGACGTAGGCGGCAACAGGCTTGGCAACCTCTGGCAGTTCAAGGCCGAGCTCAGCAAGTTTCTCCGAAGGCAGTGTCATTTTTTCCTCACGATTTCATCAGAACTGGGGGGTGTGGAATCTCCACACCCCCCAGCGTAGTCCCGCGCAGCACCTCTGGGTCATCACGCACACTTCGCGGGACAGCTTGTGCACGGGATCAACCCCGCGGTCTGCTCATGCGGCAAGCGCCTGCTGAACCGTCGGCTCATCGTGAAGAAACGATCAATCACCCGAGTCCACCGGTTCGTCTGCAAGTCCGGCGTCAGCAGAGCCATCGCAGTCGCGTACTTCGAAATACGCGAGGGGGCGGATCCTATTCGCCCACAGCAGTCGGTCTAGCTCAGAAGGAGCCGCGCCAGACTTGGTCTCAATAATCGCAATCTGGGGCGCCTGAAGCTCATGACCCCACGAGTCCCAGTGCAGCTCGGTGTCAATCGTCGCGCGCCCCTGACCATCGGCCATGAGAAGCGTCGAACGCGTGTAGGTTCCCGAGAGCACGGGGACCAGAGAATCAACTCGATCGACGCCGTCAAAGCACTCCGCGGCCTCGAGCCTTTCGGCCACCCAAAGCCTGCCCTCGCGGCTCAGTTCCATCCGCGCTGCCTGAGCAAAGTCGTAGGCCATGCGCTTCTTGACGGTGTGCCCGCGCGGGCCTCGGGTCTTGACCTCAAGGAAGGCCAACTCCGAATCGAGGTAGGAGCGCGTGCGGACCTTGTAGCGGCGGCGGCGCTTGTGCGCGGTATCCATGAAGGAGTGCAGTTCGGGAGTATCGAAGTAGCACGAGGCATAGCGCTGCTCAATCTTCCCCGCGATTTCCAGTACCTGCGTTGCGGGGTTCATGAGCGCGATGAGTTCATCCAAGCAATCCGTGGGCACGACATACTTACGATCAACTCGCGTGAGCAGTGCGGCGCGCGCGTTCATGTCGTCGAGGCTGATTCGTTCCAGATTCTTCAGATTGTGTAGTTCGTGCGTCATGGTGTCCTCCAGTTCTTTCACGAGGCCGAGGCTGGGGTGGTCGTTTGCGTGGGCTCAGCGCCTGGCCGGGATTCGGTAGCGGACGTCTACCAAGGTGAGATCGTTGACCATGTCGAGTTTGATGACCTTGACTCCGGTCACCTTGACACCCATGCGAGCCTCAAGCGCTTGGCGCAGTTCCTGCTCGTCTGCGATTGCGCGGTCGAATTGGACTTGCTGCGAGCCCGAGCGGCCAAGGATCAGAGTTGAATCACCAACGGCCAAAGTGGCAAGCACCAATGCGACCATTGCGTAGGAGTAGATCGCGGTGCTCATGCCAAGGAGCAGGCCAATGGCAAGGGAAGCAAAGTAATAGGCGATTTCGCGCTGGCTGATTTCGTCGGAACGAAGTCGGATGATCGACAAGACACCGAAGAGGCCAAGGCCTAGGCCTGCGGAGATTGTCGAGTTTGCCATGACACTTGCGACCGCAAGTACGCCGATGTTGACGACAAAGAATGCGACGACGAGATCGGCACGTCGGTGGCGGGGGTAGTAGAGGGCTCCAACCAGGATCAACATTGCGAAGAGGTCAATGATGATCGGCAGAACCATCGCTGTGGTGAGTGCAGTCATTTGATGCTCCTCAAGGTTGTTTCGTGCGTGACGTAACTATTGAGCCAGCGGAGTCTATGAATGAGCTATGTGGGAGACTTGTCCTAGCAATGCGTATTGGAAAGAGACCGGATGCTTCCTTTTTTCTTCTTGGCGACAACCGTTTGCCTCTTGATTGGTCTTGGTTTTGCGATCTATGGACGCAACTCCCACTGCTTGATCTTCGTTCGGGCGATCGGCTACCTGGCGGGAAGCGCAATTGTTAATGCGATTCTCATGTTGATACTGGTCTCTCTATTTGGGTGCCTCATCTTGCTTCTACCCTCATCACTGTGGGGTAGTGAGAATCTCCTTGACGATACGGCCGCGACTTTCTCTACCGGTCTTGGGAAGTTCCGTGCAGGGACTTTTTTGCTCATGACCTTGACACTGATGATGGCTGCTGCGCTCATTCAGATATACATTCACCGTTTTCTTTCAAAGCACTTCACCTTATTAACCGTCAGTAGCAAGACCTATCAGATCGCTGAGTACATCATTCAGTGGACAACCATCTTCCTTGCCGCGTACCAGTTCTTCTTCAACGGCCTTCGTGATCTCGTGACCTCAATGTGGAGTCAGAACGAAGCCAGTTATATGTTCAAAATCGTACTTTCGCCCGAGAACATTAACTTGATTCTCCAGCCTGTCCTTTTCTCAACATGGATCATGGTCGTTGTCGAGAGCCTGTATGCGCGCCGGCTAGCGAGCATCGAAAAAGATGCTGAGCGAGGAGGGGAGCATGCCTTGGATCAACTACACAGTCCTGACACAGAACTACACGCCCATCAGTGAGCTTTTGGCGACGGCTACCTGAGAATCACGCAATGGGGGGATGCGACGGAAGTCGCATCCCCCCCACTCTTTCACTCAGCGGCCGCCCTGACGGTTTCCGCCTTGTCCACCAGGAGCACCTCCCTGGCCACCGGGCGCTCCTCCACCGGGACCGCCCTGACTGCCGGTCGCTTGACCCGCAGTGACAGAGGTCGAATTAGAATCCACACTCACCGTGTAGCTCTGACCATTCGACACATCCGCAGAGGAGAAGACCACGTTCTGGAAGGTCTTTGCGGCCTTAATGTTGGCCAAAATCTTTCCGCTGGAGTCCTTAATGGTCACAGTCGAGTTCGCGTTACCGGAAGCTGAGGCCTGCAGCCATCCCTGTGAAGAGTTGGTCGAAGGCGATTCAGCCATTCCGGAAGAACCGATGGCAAGAAGCGTTCCACCGCTGACCAAGAATTCACCATTCGAATCCAACGCACCGTTCCCGCCATCCGTGGGGCCGTAAACGATCGTGTTACCGCCGCTAATCTCCACTGAACCATTGGAGTCGATGCCGTCACCGCCGGCATTCACCGTGATAGTGCCGCCCGAGATCAGGATCTTCTCACCGGTATCCTGCATGGAACCACCGCCACCTGGTCCGTTGTTTGTCGAGGTCGTCTTGCTCGCGGTCTTTGCCGCTTCAACTGCTGCAACAGTGGTCGAGCCGGAGCCGTTGATACCGTCGTCACTGGAGGTCAGATTAACCTCGCCATTGGAGATGGTGATCAAACCACCTTCAAGGGCTTCGCTGGACTGCTCAACAGTGACCTTCGCACCGTCAAGAACGGCCGCACCCTCAGCGTGGATACCGTCATCAGCAGTCGAAGCAACAATCGTTCCCGAGGTCAGTCGGATTGCACCATCGGAGTGCAAACCATCGTCACCGGAGTCAATCGTGACCTCGCCACCGTCTTCAATCAGGAAGACACCGGCCTTAATTCCCTTAGTGGAATTGTTGGAGTCCTTTCCAGACGAGGCCCCGCCACCGGCAATGATTGTCGTATCGCCACCGGTGATAATGACGTCAGTTTCACCCTGGATACCGTCACCCGTCGAGGTGATTTCGATGGTGCCGCCGGTGATATTGACGTAGCCCTTAGTGGTGTCGCTATCTTGGTCAGACTTCAGGCCGTCCCCTCCTGAAGTGACCTTGATAGTTCCGCCGGCAACGGTCAGCGAGTCCTTGCCACGTAGCGCATCGTCCTTCGAGGTGACCGTGATGTTACCCGACAGAATGTAGAGGTCGTCCTTGCTGGTAATGCCGTCGTTGTAGTTGGCATTAACCGTCAGTGAACCGCTACCCGTAATGGTGAGATCTGCATCGGAATAGATCGCCGCGTTATCTTCAGCGTTTGTATCCGAAGGAGTGCCGTCAGTGACAGTGTTTGAACCACTCAATGACAGAACAACATCATCCGCAGAAACCACATTGATGGCGCTACCCGAAGAGTTCGTGATTGTCGCACCGTCAAGGATCAAGACGACTTGAGCATCCGTCCCAGCCTCGACCTTGACCTGTCCATTGAGCGTTCCAGAGAGCTTGTAAACGCCAGCCTGGGTGATCGTCACCGTGGAGCCGTCGACCTTGACTCCGGATGCTGAGGTACTCGCGCTGCTTCCGTTCAGAGTAATGGCCTGAGCCGAAGAAGCATCCCACGCGCTGTCCTCAACGTAGGAGGCTTTCGCGTTGGCAGCCAAGGCCTCGGCAGCGGTCGGGGGAGCAATAACAGTCCCGGATTCCGCGGAAACCGATGAGCTTGAGGCGGCCTTCGCATTGACGGCCGACGAGGCCGAAGTTGCGGTGCCGGAAGTCGAGGAGCAAGCGCTCAGCGCGAGCGCGCCGACCGCGGCGACTGCCGACAAACGGGCAAGAGTCGAAGCTGGCGTTTTCATGTGAGGTCCTTTCGTGGATCGTGATGATCCAATTGAGCCAGCCGACTCTATGAATGAGCTGTGCCTAGCTCAGGCCTCACATAAGAAAGAAAACAGTGCCCCTACAGTGCCGAAGAATCAATGAAAGAAGGTTGATTTTCCAGGAAATCCTCGAGGATTCGATTGAGCTGGTCGTACTCGATGAGGAAGCCGTCATGGCCATGAGGAGAAGACAGGCACGCGTATTGCGCACCGGGAATTCCCTCGGCAACCTTGAGTCCTTCCTTCGCGAAGAACAACCGGTCCGAGTCCACCGAAATCACCAGGGTGCGCGCGGTGATCTGCCGCAGCGCCTCGGTGATCCCCCCGCGATCACGACCGATGTCGTAGCTGAGCATCGTGCGGCACAAGGAGACGTAGGAGCCCGCATCGAAACGACGCACGAGCTTTGCCCCGTGGTAGTCCAAGTAGGACTGGACAGCCAGACGCCCGCCGCTTAACACGTCTTCACGGTCCTGGGGTGCGCGCCCGAAGCGTGCGTCCAGTTCTTCGGGGGGAGCGATAGGTGGCGTGAGCGATTTGTCGCGCGAGGTTCAGTCCCGCGTGGGGACCCTCTTCCTGGTCGTAGTAGTCTCCGCCTCGCCAGTTGGGGTCCAGTTCAATGGCGCGGATTTGCGTGTGCGCCCAAGCCGCGCGTTCCGCGTTCGTGCATGCCGCCGAGGCGACAACAACCAAGCGCTCGCAGCGCAGCGGGAAGCTCACTCCCCACTCGAGCGTGCGGTGCCCACCCAGGGGAAGCGCCGATGACCGTGTTCCACGTGGGGATCCCGAGGTAATCTGCCAGCCGCGCCTCGGCCTGAACCTGGTCGCGCGTTGAGATGACGGGGAAACGCGAACCCCACGGCTTCCCATCAGGCGCTGCCGAGGCCGGGCCGGTGCTTCCCTGACAGCCACCGAGGACGTTGGGAACGACAAGGAAGTAGCGCTCGGGGTCCAGGGGCTTGCCCGGTCCGACGGCCTCTTCCCACCAGCCCGCGGTGAGCTGGCCGGGAGCCGCCGGCCCCGAGATGTGGGCGTCACCCGTGAGTGCGTGCAGCACGAGGATCGCATTCGATCGGTCCTCGTTGAGCGTGCCCAAAGTCTCGTAGGCCAGCGTCACTTCCGGCAGGAATGAACCATTTTCGAGGCGGAGCGGCCCCAAGTGCGCAAACTTACGGAATGCGACGGGGTCATTAGGCGTCCACGCACCGCTGACGGGGATCGGTCCAAGTTCACGTCGGCTCATGGTTTCTTCCTTACTTACCTCGAGATTGCGCGGGCTGGCCAGTGTCAGGCCAGGTGGGCGACGGCCTCGAATCCTTGGACAAGGTCGGCAATGATGTCGTTGACGTTCTCAATGCCAATGGACAGGCGGACGGTTCCGGGTTCAATTCCCGCGGCGCGCAGCTGGGACTCGCTGAGTTGGGAGTGCGTGGTGGATGCGGGGTGAATGACTAGGGATTTCGCGTCACCGATATTGGCGACGGTCGGGAGGAGCTTGAGCGAGGTCGCAAATGAGGTTCCAGCCTCCAGGCCGCCCTTGATGACGAAGGAAAGCAGGCCGCCGGCGCCGCGAGGGTTGTACTTCTGGTGGAGCTCGTAATAGGGCGAGGACTCGAGGCCCGCGTAGTTCACGGACTCGACCTGCGGGTGCGATTCGAGGAACTTCGCAACTTTCAGCGCGTTGTCAACGTGGCGCTCGACGCGAAGCGAGAGCGTTTGGATGCCCTGTTCGATGAGGAAGGAGTTGAAGGGCGAGGGCGCACATCCGACATCTCGCAGGCCAATTGCACGTGCGCGAATGATGTAGGACAGGTTTGCTCCGAGTTTTTCGGCGCCCAAGTCGTGTCCAAAAACGAGGCCCGCGTAGGAAGATTCGGGTTCATTGAAACCGGGGAAACGCTTGGGGTCCTTCGTGTAGTCGAAGTTACCGGCATCGACAATCACGCCCGAGATCGCGGTGCCATGGCCGCCCAAGTACTTGGTTGCTGAGTGGATGACGATATCGGCACCCCACTCGATGGGCCTGGTCAGGTAGGGGGTTGCGACAGTGTTGTCGACGATCAGCGGAACACCGACGGAGTGTGCGGCCTGTGCAATCTTCTCGATATCGAAGATATCGCCCTTGGGGTTGGGGATGGTTTCACCGTAGAAGGCAACGGTGTTTCGTCGGCCAGAGACAACCATTCCTCGACATCGTAGGGATCGCTCACGAAGCGGGCATCGATTCCGAGGCGACGCAGGGTGTTATTGAGCAGCGAGGTTGAACCGCCGTAAAGGGAAGGCGAAGCAACAATGTTATTTCCGGCAGATGCCAGGTTGAGGACCGCAAGAGTAATTGCGGACTGACCGGAAGAGGTCAGGAGCGCACCGACGCCACCTTCGAGAGCAGCGATTCGGGCCTCGACGTAATCATTGGTCGGGTTGCCCAGGCGAGTGTAGATGGGGCCAAGCTCTTGCAGGGCGAAGCGGGCTGCAGCGCGTTCCGCAGAGTCAAAGGCGAATGAGGTTGTTTGAAGAATCGGGATGGAAGTTGCACCGGTTTGGGGATCGCGGTCCCAGCCCGCGTGAATTTGCTTGGTTTCGAATGCCCAAGAGTTCTGGTATTCAGTGTCTGTTGCTTCAATTGCGCCCATTGTTTCTCTCCTTGTGTTCACGTTTTTGATTCTTGTGACGTGAGGAGAGGCGATGGCTGAGGGGGTCGAGCCGCTGCGCTCACGATTCGGCGATTGCGGCAGTTTCCAACGCAAAGACGTACGACCCGGGCGAGTAATCTCTAGCCATCAGTAGGTCTGGTCAAAAGCTGACGCGTGGGTCAGCTACGCATTCGTTGGAACATAGCTTCATGCTATGGCCCAGGCGCGGGCCACGCGCGGCATGTTCATATCGTGGGCGAATGTAACATCCCCGCCTGCCTCGCGGCTCCCAAGGCGACGTATTCTGCCGCCTCGGGAAATTCAACGGGCACCCCCAAGAACTCGGGTGCCAAGCTCTGTACGGCCCGCGAGCGCGCTCCCCCACCAACAACGAGCACTTTCTCGATCGGAACGCCCAGCTCACGCACGCATTCGAGCGCGAAACGCATGTGGGCAAGCAGCCCCTCGACACCGGCGCGAGCAAGGTGCGCGCGCGTCGAGTTCTTGAGCGTCATTCCTTCCAATCGGGCGGTGGCATCGGGCAGGTTCGGCGTGCGTTCGCCTTCGAAATAGGGAACGAGGCGCAGCCCTCCCGCGTCGGGAACCGATAGTGCCGCCTCGTCCAGTTCCTCATAGCCGAGGCCACTCATCGCCCCGACCGCGTCGAGGATTCGCGAGGCGTTGAGCGTGCACGCGAGGGGAAGCCAGTTCCCGCTTGCGTCAGCAAAGCCCGCAACTTGACCGCTGGGATCTTCGACGGGAGTTTCGCTAACAACGGCAACAACGCCAGAAGTTCCAAGTGAGAGCAGAGCCTGGCCAACACCGAGGCCGACACCGAGCGCAGCCCCAGCATTGTCCCCACACCCTGGGCCGATTGCGATTTCGCCCCATCCTTGCGCTGGATCTCCAAATCCCATGGCCTCCAGGGGCTCACAGATCTTCGGCAGGATGATTTCCTCTGCTTCTTCCACAGAGATTCGCAGGGCCTGAGCCAAGATTTGGCGCCTGTAGGCCGCGTCAGTCCGGTCCATGTAGCCCGTTCCCGAGGCGTCGGAACGGTCGGTGCACAATCCTTCCAATCCGACAGCCTCAAAACCACCGCGGATTTTCCAACTCAGCCAGTCGTGAGGCAGGCAGATTGCCGCAATCTTCCTTGCGTTCTCCGGTTCATTGTCTGCAAGCCAGCGCAGTTTCGTGACCGTAAAAGAGGCAACGGGAACGAGTCCCGTGGCGCGGGCCCACCAGCGAGCACCGCGCTCAAGGTCACCATCGCCTCGTTCGCAGGTGAGTTCCTCGGCCGCACCGGCGCTTCGGGTATCGTTCCACAAAAGCGCCGGGCGGATGACCTCGCCACGTTCGTCCAAGCAGACCATTCCGTGTTGTTGCCCGCCGACGCTCAGCGCACGCACGTCGTCCAAGCCGCCAGCCGCGCGCACGGCCTCGAGGAAAGCATCCCACCACGCCTGAGGGTCAACTTCACTTCCCTCTGGGTGCGAGGCGCGACCTTCGCGGACGATCCTGCCGCTGACCGGATCGCAGATGACAACTTTGCACGATTGCGTGGAGGAGTCGACTCCAGCGACGAATGGCCTGCTCTCACTCATGGTCTCAGCCGATCAGGTGGCGCATGGCCTGCTGGTAGAGCTCAACGTAGTGGTACTCGCGAGCGCCCTTTGCTTCGGCGTCGAAATCCTCGAAGGCACTGCCGTCAGCAAGAAAGTCGTCAATGCTTTCACCGGGTGCGAGCGTGGGAATTGCCAGCTCGGCGACAGATGCCGCTTCCATGAGTTCTTGGGTGAGCGGATCGGCGCGGAATTCGCGAGCCTTCTCCGCTAAACGAAGGTACATCTCCATGTTTGCACGCGCGGATTCCCACACGCCTTCCATGCCCTCGGTTCGGCTGGGCTTGTAGTCGAAGTGACGAGGCCCTTCGTAGCGAGGTCCTCCCCCGGGGAAGCCGTTCTCAAGCAGATCGACGGTGAAGAAAGCGCTGGCAAGGTCGCCGTGTCCGAATGCCTTGTCTTGGTCGTACTTCAGACCGGATTGTCCGTTGAGGTCGATGTGGAAGAGTTTTCCGGCGTTGAGCGCCTGAGCTAGGGCGTGCGTGTAGTTCAGGCCGGCCATTTGTTCGTGTCCGGTTTCGGGGTTCAATCCGACGACGTCACCGTTGTCGAGTTGAGCGATCAGAGCCAAAGCGTGACCAACGGTGGGAAGGAAGATATCGCCTCGGGGTTCATTGGGCTTGGGTTCCAGGCCAATGCGGAGGTTGTAGCCGCGGGACTTGATGTAGGCGGCGACGGTGTCGAGGCCTTCACGGTAGCGGTCGAACGCGGCGTTGAGATCCTTGGAGGAGTCGTATTCTGCGCCTTCGCGTCCGCCCCACATGACGAAGGTTGTTGCGCCAAGTTCTGCTGCGAGGTCGACGTTACGCAAGATCTTTCGCAAGCCAAAGCGGCGGATCTCGCGGTCATTATTCGTCAATCCGCCATCTTTAAACACCGGATGGGTGAAGGTATTGGTTGTCACCATTTCGATGACGAGTCCGGCTGCGTCGGCAACTTCCTTGACGTGCATGACTCGCTCATGGCGCTCCGAGTCCGAGGCATCGAAGTCGAAGACATCATTGTCATGGAATGTAATGCCCCAAGCGCCGATTTCTGCGAGTTTTGCCGTGTATTCCCACGGATCGAGGACGGCTCGGGTGCCGGTTCCAAAGGGATCAACCGCGTTCCATCCCACGGTCCACAGGCCGAAAGAGAAGCGATCTTCGGGTCGAGGTGTATGCGCCATAGCATGACCTTCCAGGTTTTAAGCTGTGCAAAAATATGCACGTTTTTGTTATGCCTCATAACATAATCCATACAATGCGATAGAGTCAAGACATGGCCAACACAGTTCGCACGCAAAGCCCACATTCTGGCGCTACAAACCAAAATCTGCGTGCACACAATCTTTCGCTGGCATTGCGCCACATCCTGGCCAATCCCGGCGCAATCAACCGTGCAGGGATCGCTGCTCAAACCGGAATTTCACGCGCAACGATGTCACGCCTGGTCGATGAACTCATCGCCACCGGCCTCGTCGAAGAAAGCGACGATAAGCTCTCCACCGGTGGACGAGGCCGACCCACAAGCGTCCTCTCCCCCGCCTCGGGAACGGTCATCGCCCTGGGACTGCAGGTGAATATCTCGGTTCTTGGCGCATACCTTGTCGACCTCAGCGGCAACGTCCTTGCTCGAGAGACACTTGAGGGCGATTTTTCGGGCTCCGATCCGCAGGCAACCCTGCGCAAACTGGCCCGCATGGGCAGACGCGTCCTACGCGAGGGACGCGAAGAAGGCACGACATTCCTGGGCAGCGCGCTTGCTCTCCCCGGCCTCGTCTCTCGCGACACCCTGGTCACCGCGCCAAACCTCGGCTGGAAGAACATCCCCTTCGACGAGCTCACCCACCCCCTCCACGACCTCCACGTCACCCTCATTGCGAACGAGGCCGATTTGGCGGCCTTCGCGGTCGCCCACCCCCGCCCCGGCGTCCCCGAGGGACCCGCATCTTTCATCTATGTCTCCGGAGAAGTTGGCATCGGTGGCGGCCTCGTCATCAACCATCAACCACTGAGCGGAGCTCACGGCTGGTCCGGCGAAATCGGACACATTTGCGTTGAACCCCAAGGAAACGTCTGCTCCTGCGGAGCGCGCGGGTGCCTGGAAACCATTGCTGGTCTCAAGGCACTGTGCCGGGCAGCAGGTTTGGAAGACGAGTCAAGCGCCCGCGAGCTCACCCAGCTTGCCGGACACAGCACGAAAGCCCAAGATGCTCTTGCCAATGCCGGCCATGCGCTGGGGCAGGCTCTAGCCGGCGTCGTCAACACCGTCGATATTTCTCAGGTCTATTTGGGCGGCCTCGTCGCCGAGACTGCCTTCTACTTACTGCCAACGCTGCACGAGGAACTGGAAACTCGCGTCCTCCAAGCTCCCTGGTATGCACCCGCTATCGACATCCTTCCCTCGTCCGAGGACCTTTCCCTGCGCGGCGGAGCGTTCCAGATTCTCGAGAGAATTTGGACGATCCGATTCACTGGAAAGACGGTGCATTCTAGGTAGGATTCACAGGCGCTACATAGCTGCCCACGAAGCGGCGACAAGACTCCTGTGCTGCAATGAAACTATGTGTGGAATTGTTGGACACGTCGCATGCCAAGCCTCTCAGCGAAGCCGTCAGGTCGTCCTCGATGGCCTCTCACGCCTGGAATACCGCGGATATGACTCTGCAGGAATCGCCTTGGCGCGTCCGGGAGAACTGGACGTTATTAAGGCCGTCGGCAAGCTGGTCAACCTGCGCGAGGCCGTGGATGAAGATTCGCCAGCCGATGCTTACGCCGGGATCGGGCACACCCGTTGGGCAACTCACGGGCGCCCAACGGTTACAAACGCTCACCCCCACGTCAGCCCCGACGGACGCTTCGCACTTGTCCACAATGGAATCATCGAAAACGCGGACAAACTGCGCACCCGACTGCGCGCACAAGGCGCGGTTTTTGCCTCGGAAACCGATACGGAAGTGGTCGTGCACCTGCTTGCGCGCGCCTACGATCAGGCAGATGCGGCCTCGTACACGGAAGAAATTGCGGGGCTGAGTGGCACTGACGAGGCTGTCGCGCGACGGTTGGTCGTTGCCATGCGGGAAGTAACCGCCGAGCTCGAGGGAACTTTTACTCTGCTCGCGCTGTCCACCGAATCTCCCAATGTCATCGTTGCAGCGCGCAGGTCTTCGCCGCTGGTTATTGGCCTGGGTGAGGGAGAGAACTTCCTCGGCTCGGATGTCCTTGCTTTTATCGAGCACACGAATCGCGCGGTGGAAATCGGCCAAGATCAACTCGTTGTCGTGAGCGCTTCCGCTGTAACGGTCATCGGTGCGGATGGGCACCCGGTTCCTCTGAAGGAATACGAGGTTGATTTTTCCGCGGATCGCGCGACCAAGGGCGGATGGCCGACCTTCATGGAGAAGGAAATCCACGAACAGCCTCGAGGCGTGGCTGACACTCTTGCCGATCGCATGGACTCGCACGAGCACCTGGCTTTGGACGAGATCCGCATCCCCGAACATGTCCTGCGCGGGATCGACAAGATCATCATGATTGGCTGCGGAACTGCCTCCTATGCGGGGCAGGTTGCACGTTACGCGATTGAGCACTGGTGCCGTATCCCCGTCGAAGTCGAGCTTTCCAGCGAATTCCGCTACCGCGATCCGGTCGTTGGCGAGAAGACCCTGGTTGTCGCGATTTCTCAGAGCGGCGAAACGATGGATACGATCCAGGCAATCCGCCACGCCCGCGAACAGGGGGCGAAGGTCGTCGCGATCGTCAACACTCCTGGTTCGACTATTTCGCGCGAATCCGATGCCGTCATCCTCACCCATGCGGGGCCTGAAATTGCGGTTGCCTCGACGAAGGCTTTCACATCACAGGTGACGGCGTGCTACATCCTCGGCCTGTATTTGGCGCAGGTTCGCGGGAACAAGTACGCCGACGAAATCGCTGACTACATGGAGAAACTGGCACGCCTTCCCGAGGCGATTCAGAAGGTTTTGGATAGCGGGGAGAGCGTTCGCCAATTCGCCCGCACCATGAAGGATGCGACCTCGGTGATCTACTTGGGTCGTCACGTGGGCTACCCCATCGCACTTGAGGGTGCACTCAAACTCAAGGAGATCTGCTACATCCACGCGGAGGGTTTTGCGGCCGGCGAGCTCAAGCACGGGCCGATCGCACTGGTGGATGAAGGCCAGCCGGTCGTCGTCATTGTGCCAACTCCGCGCCGCCCCGAACTGCATGCGAAGGTCTTGGCGAACATCCAAGAGGTTCGCGCGCGCGGGAGCCAGGACAATTGTCATCGCAGAGGAAGGCGACGCTTCCGTTGACGAGTTCGCTGAAGTTGTCTTCCGCGTACCTCCCGTTCCGACGCTATATGCGCCGCTGCTGACAATTGTTCCGCTACAGATTTTTGCGTGCGAGCTTGCGGCGGTGAAGGGGCTGGATGTTGATCAGCCTCGAAACCTGGCCAAGTCCGTCACCGTGGAGTAGGACCGGCTGCGCGCGGCTGGACTTCAGTGCGAAGCAGCGGCTGCGACTTCAGCACGAAGCAGACGAACGCCGTTTTCTGCTTTGGCGACCTCTCCACCGGACAAAGTGCGTCATAGCTCGAAGGATAGGCGTGAAATAGGTGCGCTATGCCCACACATTGACGCACTTTGTCCGCGGGCGGATACTCCAGTGGGATATTTCGGGGGCATATTCCGGGCGGATACTCCAGGCGGATATTCCAGGGGCCGATACTCAACGAGCGCTTACGTAAACACAGTTATTGGAGCTCGCAAGCCTTGTAGACGTGGGTCAGCATCGCGAGGCGCTCTTCCAAGGTCGCATCCTTAGGCACGCACATCTTCGCACCCAGATAGTTGCATCCGCCCTCGATCGCGGCCTGTGCGCAGCGCTTAATTTCTGCATTACTCATGAGCGATGCCGGTTCATCGGTCTGGCCGGGCAGGTGCCCATCAATCCAGGCATAGCCGTACTGGGTTTCTTCCGGACCCGCTCCCGAGAAGACGACGCCGTCTAGAACCCCGCGTTTCCCGGCCGCAACTATGTGATCGTAGGCAGCATCGGCACTGCGTTCTTCTAGAACGGAGCGTCCCCAGTTAATCAGGACACCGACCTCAAATTCCGCAGCGATCTGGATTTCTTCTTCGATCGAGAGGAATCCCTTTTCCGGCTTTTGCTCGGAGATAAAGCGGTCACAATGCTCAATAACTAGCCGCGCACCGTACCAGTCCCATTCGCGCAGAACTTCCAGAGATCGCCTGAACGCGTCCCCATCTGCGGTCCGAGTGGGTGCCGAGTGCACCTCGATGCGCGTCACCACATGACGATCGGCATGCTCGCTCAACTTGCCCACGTCCTCACGCAGCTGGCGGGTGAAAGCCAGCGCGGCCTCGCGACCGTCCCTATCTGGCGAGGCCAAGCCGAAGTTCGCGTCTTTTCCGACGTTTTGCATGGTGCCGGGGATGGCGGTGACGGTGTTGAAATCCCAGTTCGTGGCAAGCAGACCGGCGAGGAATTCGTTGTCGGTGGCGATCTGTCCGGGATAGGGCATTTCGAGGCCACTGATCCACGGCTGCTGTGCGAGAAGTTTGTAATAGTCCTCTTGCAGTTCCGGTGCGGGATGCGAGGCGTAGGCTCCGATAATGAATGGGATTGTCATTGTGCTCATCCTTCCGTGAATGTCGCCATCGTTGGGACATGCATGTATAAGTCTGACAGGTCAAGCCGCAAAACGCAGCATATTCATCAGACAAATTTACCCTCAGAAGAAACCCTCATCAAAGTCCTCATCCAGTCTCAATCCAGCTCGTTCAAATATGAAAAACGCTAAACTCACGCACATGGACCGCAATGAACTGATTCAACGTACGTTCCCTATCTTTTGAAGCGCTTGGAAGACGCTGGCATTGATGCCACTCCTCAGGTTGATCCGAAAACAAACGGCTACATTCTGACCGTCGACACCATGCACTTCAACGTTGAAAACCTTCTGTCGGATCTATCGCGGATCGACCCGGTCAAGCACCAAGAGCAAATCGAACGCTGGGTTGCCTTCATGATTGAAACTTTGCGAATGCCCGAGTACTCGGTTAATGATCCCGATGAGCTTCGCAAGCGAATCCGTACGCGCATCATCCGGGGCGGACAGAGCTCAGATCTCCCCATCACCTACATTCGTCCATTCACCGCCGGATTAGCCACAGCGCTCTACCTGGATTTCCCGAACAGCGTGTCATTGGTGACGGATCAAAGTCTTGCTCGATACCCACTTTCGGTTGACGAACTTTTCCACTACGGCCAGATCAACACCGATAACGAGCCAATCGATACGAAGCAAGAGGTGGGTCCCTTCACCGAACTGCTGGGAGAATCACCATTCATCGCCGGCAAGGCGGCAAACATCGGCGCATTGGTAAGCAATCTCCAAATTGATGCCCCCCACGGATTGTTCTTCGCCATTCCGCAGCGCTCCATCCTGCTCTATGCACCCATCGATCCGGAGGACACCTCACGACAGATACTCCAGATGATCGACTTCATGCGCTTCGCGGTCATGGAAGAGTTCGGCAACAACAAGGGCTACGCGATCAGTCGCGACATCTTCTACTGCTTACCCACTGGAGAATTCGGCCCGATTACCCAGGGCGACAATCCCCAGCTTCACACGCTTTTCAGCAATCCAGAGATCGACTTCGAGACCTTCATCGGGCTTGCAGAAAAATACCTGTACCTACCCGAAAGTTTCGTCCAACGCTTCCTCGCGAAGTGAATAGAACAGAAGCAAGCCACTCGCGCAGCCGGCGACCAGCTGCGCGAGGCTTGTCTCAGTGCGTCTCAAGGTGATGCTCGCCGCCTTTCATCATTCAGTTTGACTTATCGTTTCTCATTCCCTAAAGTTTCCACGTACGCGCGAGTGGCGGAATAGGCAGACGCGCACGGTTCAGGTCCGTGTCCTAGTGATAGGGTGGGGGTTCAACTCCCCCCTCGCGCACGTAGTAAGGACCCAGCGAAAGCTGGGTCCTTTTGTTTTACCTAAAGCGCCCACAGTAACGCACCTGAGATTCCCGAGGCCCCGCACGGGTCATGCCGAGGCCTAGCCCGCCTCATACGCAAAGCAGGCGCAATGCGCACCTTGCTTGACCAAACTGTGAGGCCGGCTGACGCCTCAAGCGCCAACCGGCCTCACAAAGCAGTCGTTCAGTCCTGCGAAACTCCGGCTATGAGTTCACGAACCCATGTCCGCGCGCGGCGGTAATCCTCGTCATCTTGAGGAACATCCGCGCTATTGACCGTCGAGCTGGGGTAGGACCCCATGAAGCGCACGTCCGGGGAAACACGGTACAGGCCTCGCAAAGCAGCCTGAATGTGCTCTTGAGTAATGTGTCCAACCATGTCGATCGAGAAGGTATAGGCACCCAGGCCATCACCGCTCGGGCGTGATTCGATTCGTGACAGGTCCACGTCGTGCACCGAGAACTGCTCGAGGAGACGCATGAGCGACCCCGCCTGGTTCACCGGCAGCGCGACTTGAATCGTTGTCTTGTCGTGTCCCGTCGGCGCAGTCAAGGAGCCTTCAATCGGCCTTCTCACGCAGACAAAACGCGTAATGGCACCCGGATTATCCGCAACATCCGTGAAGAGCGATTCCAAGCCGTAGCGCTCAACCGAGGTCGCATTGCACAAGACCGCGTCGAATGCTCCCTCACTCGCACCCAAAGTCTCAGCCGCTGCGGCAGTTGAAGTCGCGGGAACGTGAACGACACCCGGGAAGGTTTCCTCGGCCCAGTTTCGACACTGTGCCCACGCGTGCGGGTGCGTCCCGATCTTCCGAATGTCTTCCGCGCGCGTCCCAGGGCGGACAGCCAAGTGGAAAGTAATGGGAACCAACATTTCCGCGCGGATCACGAGCTGCGGGTAGTCCGCGAGCGCGTCGAGCGTCGCGTTGACTCCGCCCTCGATGGAATTTTCGATCGGAACGACCGCCCAATCTGCCTTTCCCTCACGCACCGCTTTCATTGCCAGCGGAGGAGAAGTCAGGGGAATAAGCTCAGCGTTTCTCCGGGGCAACCTGGCGCAGAGCCTGCTCTGTGAAAGTCCCAAAGGGCCCCAGGAATGCGATTCGCAGCTTGCTCACTCGGCGTGCTCCTGCTGCGCGAGGGCCTCGGCTTCACCGGCCTCAGCCTGTTCGCCTGAACGCTTCTTTCCGACGATCTCAATGATCACGGGCAAAACCGAGACAAGGATGATGACACCCAAGATCAAGGTCAGGTTGTCGTGCACGAAGGGAACATTACCCAGCAGCGAGCCAACGAGGATGAATCCCGCGCCCCAGATCAGGGCACCCAGGGTGTTGAAGATCAGGAACTTAACGTAGGGGTAGCGTGCCATTCCTGCCGCGAGCGGAATGAAGGTACGAACGAAGGGGATGAAACGACCAATGACCAGCGAACGCCCGCCGTAGTCACGGAAGTATCGCTCGGCCTTTTCCAAGTGCTCGGTCTTCAAGACTCGAGCATCCGGCTTGAAGAATTTGCGTCCCCACTTTGCGCCGAGGAAGTAACCGATCTGTGCGCCGATGAAGGCCGCAACAACAACCATGATGATCAGTGTCGGCAGGTGTAGCCCCAGTCGATCGTGGAGCAAACCCGCAGTGAACAGCAGAGATTCGCCGGGAAGGACCGGGAAGAGAACACCGGATTCGATGAGGACAATGAGCATTGTTCCCCACAAAACCCACGGTCCCATAGCGACCAGCAGGCTTCGGGGTCCTTGAACCAGTTGATGAAGGTATCCAGACCTGAGGCATTGACCATGACGGCAGCAAGCATGCAGATTTCCTTAAACTCGGGCACCGTTCACTTAAGAGTGCACGGCATGTTACGAAGTCAACCCTACCGGTCTTTAGAAGACAGATAGGATGTCATCCATGGAGAATTCCGAGGAACTGATCACGTCCGAGGCCACTGACGCCCCGCAGCCCCCTGCGTCCGCGTCCGAGCAGGCCGAAGAAAGCACCCCCGATCACGCTCCCGTACGCCAGTCAAGACTTCCCGAAGCGGTCTTTTTCGCCGATCGGGTTCACTACCGTCGCCGCCGTCGCTCCGACCTTGTCGAGGCCATTTTCTGCCTCCTTGGTATCGCCTTGGCGTGGGGACTAGGTTTCGTCGCCTCCTCAACAACCGAAGGTGTTGCCGAAGATGTCCTACGCGTGACAGTCATTCGTGATCTGCTGCTCATGCCCTTGTCCGTTGTCGAAGGCTTGACCATTCTTGTCACCCCGATCGCCGTAATCGGCATGCTGCTCTTCCGTCGGCAGGTCTCCACAGCAATCGAAGCACTGACAACAAGCGTGATCGCAGGTGTCGCCTCGTACGTAATCTTGCTGGGACTGCGTCAACTTCCCGAAACCGCAACCGCGCCGCTAAGCGTCACCTATTCGGAAAACGGGCAAACGGCCTCGTACATTGCAATCAACTTGGTCGCCATCGCGCTCATTGCACTCTTCACTGCGGCAGGCGAGGCCGAGGCCATGCGCACGATTCGCTGGTCGTACTGGGCACTCGCCGTCATCATCGTCATTTGGGTTTTGCGCGGCCAGCTCACGCTTCCCTCGGCAGTATTCTCCGTGCTCTTGGGACGCACTTTCGGATCGGCGTCGCGCTTTGTCTTGGGATTCCAGGACCGCAGCGCTTCGGGCGGGCAGATCGTACGCGCGCTTCTCTCGATTCGAATCACACCCCAACGCATCATTCGCACGGATCTTCTTCCCGCAGGGGTCAACCTGGAAACATGGCTGGTCACCGAAACAGAACACGGCCATTTCCACGCAGAACCCCACGCATCCGATTCGGCTGAATACACGATTCCGCGTCGTCCCCCCGTTGACGGCAATCGCCACTACCAGGTGTGGGATATCTACGGTGTGCCCTACGAGATCACGATGCTCGACCCGGGGCGCGGAATGACCGGGACACTTTTGGAAGTGTGGAATAACGTCCGTCTTCGCGGCCTTTCCCGTTGGGTCTCCCCCTCTGTGAAGGCTGCTGCCGAGCGTTCCATGCTGACCACCATTTCCGCAAAGCGCGCGGGCGTCCATCTGCCCGAACCCATGGGGCTTGCGCAGGCGGGCGACTCCATCATGACCGTCATGCGTGTGCTTCCACCAACCGCCTCTTTGAAGGATCTTGCCGAGGCAGATGCACTCACCGATGAGATCCTTGACGAGGCCTGGAAGCAGTTGCTCTTCGCGCACGCCCATGCGATCAGTCACCGCCACATCGCCCCTTCTTCCCTGGTTGTGGATGAGTCTTCCCAGGTATGGCTGATCCACTGGGATGAGGGCGAGGTTGCAACGAACGAGCTCAATCAACGCATCGATGTCGCCCAGATGCTCACCCTGCTTGCGATCTATGTCGGAAAGGACCGGGCGCTGGCCTCGGCGCGACGAAATCTCTCCGAAGAAGCTTTGGTCAGCTGCGCGCCGGTACTGCAAAAGGCTGTCCTACCTTCGGAGGTGACTGCAAGCCTTCGACGCAGCGATCTGCTTGACAAACTCCGTGAAGAGATCGTTGCCGATACTCCTCAAGAGTCCGTCCAACCGGCGAATTTGCAACGTTTTGCACCCAAGACGATGATCACCTTCGCAGTTCTTACGCTCGCGGCCATCATCTTGATGGGTTCCTTGAACTTCTCCGATATCGTCGCAGCCGTCAAGCAGGCCAACCCGATCTGGATTGCCATTGCTTTCGCTTTCGCAGCTGCAACCTGGGTTGGCGGTGCAGTTCCTCTGGTCGCTTTCAGCCAAGAGAAGGTCAAGTTCGGAGACTCGATTCTTGCTCAGGTCGCCGCTTCGATTGTCACTCTGGTCGCACCTGCTGGAATTGGGCCCGCCGCACTCAACCTGCGCTTCCTCACCAAGCAGAAGATGAGCACAGCCGCTGCGGTTACAACCGTGACTCTTCAGCAGATTTCACAGTTCCTCGTGACTATTTCACTGCTCGTCACCGTTTTGTTCTTCTCCGGTTCCTCGCTGTCTGTATCGCTGCCTTATGGCGCGATCATCGCCGGCGTCGCAGTCGTCGCCCTTGTGGTGATTATCTGCATTTCGATCCCGAAGGTCCGAAAGTTTATTTGGTCGAAGATCGAACCCACGTGGAAGCAGGTCTATCCGCGCCTCATGTGGGTTGCCGGCCAGCCCCAGCGCCTCCTGGCGGTTCTTGCAGGGGAACATGCTCATGAACATCGGTTTCGTTGGCGCGTTCTGGGCTTCACTCAAGGCCATGGGCGGGTCGCTGAATCTTGTGACCCTCTCGATTACCTACTTGGCATCGAACTCCCTGGGTTCGGTTGTGCCCTCCCCGGGCGGCATCGGTCCTGTCGAGGCCGCGCTCACCGGTGGTTTGCAGGTGGCCGGTATCGCTGTGTCGATCGCATTGCCGACCGCGATCATTTACCGCCTCGTGACCTTCTATGGCCGCGCGCCCTTCGGTTGGGTTGCACTGAAGATCATGCAGAAGCGGAACCTGATCTGAGGGGCCTCGCAAGGGTGCGAGGCCGCAGCCGCAGTTAGGCGATCAGTTCCAGAGCCGCCTTCACCGCGTCCTCAACGCTCCCCTCGCTGGGGTACACCAGCGAAGTATCCGCCATGATTCCAATGATGTTCGGGTACGAGAGTGCTTCTTGAACGCGATCACGAACCGCGTCCACGCCCGCACTGAAATCCACTCGCAAAACGATGGGAAGAGTGGTCGCATGGGCAAGACGCTTCACGTCCTCGCACAGCGGGAGCATGAGCCATGTCAGTCCCGAGGTTGTTCCCAGACCCGATGCGATCGCAGTCGCTAGGCAGATGGAATCCATATCGAGGTGGGTGCGAACGCGACCGGATTCGTCGCGGCTTGAAATCACGGCTTCAAGCAGGGCAATTCGACCCGAGGCATTGAGCGCGCATACCCCGCGAGCGCAACGAGACAGAGTATGGGACGAGCCCTCATCGCTGTAGTCCAAGCGGAGCAGCATCTTGCCACCATCCAAGCGAGACTCATGGATTCCCGCGATGTCATAGCCACTCATGACGTCATCCAATTCGAAGGACGAGTCAGCTAGACCGCCTCGGTTCATGGAGCCGATGACGAACTTTTCCTTGAGGACTCCAGCAATCGTCAGGTCTTCGACAAGATCGGCTGCACCTACGCATCCCTTGACCCCTTCAATGGCGAAGGCCTGGCACAAACGGTCGAGCAGATCCCAGCGGTCTTCCAGTGCCCGAGGGTTACCTCCCGCCGCCAAGTTTCCACGCGCGGGGTCGTCGGCAGCGATCATGAGGAATTTCGCGTTGGGGCGGATCCCCATTCCGCGGTCACGCATGACAAAACCGATTTGCTCGGGGTGATTGACCCTCATATCGATGATCTGATTGATATCAACACTCATCGTTCGTCTTCTTTCCGCACATCCGCGCAGGCATCCATGCGGGCGGGGACGTCGTCATCGTTAAAACCATAGATTGTTGTTGCGGCCGCATCGACGCGGTCGCGGTCACAGTATCACCAAAATTCGGTCCACTAAAAATTTGCAGCGAGGCCGGGCGGCACTTTCGCGGGGTTGCGCGCGTCCTTTCGCGCGCCTATTGACGTTCGGATTTGGCCAGATTGTCGCGGATCGCCTGGCCGATGCGTTCAAGCGTGTCGGTCTGAATCCACGTTGAATCCAGTCCAAAGCGAGAACCCATATGTTCACTGTTCTTTCGCAGGCCCAGGATTGCTTCCCACAGGGGGATGAGTTCCTCGTGGTAGGTGTGTCCGTGCCCGCCGGGAGCCGTGCCCGCAACGGGCATATCGACGAGGACCTGGATGTAGGTGGCCAGACGCGTGTAGACCATCTGTGAACTCACGTCCCCGTCGACATGTTCAGAAATCCAGTCGGGCTTGTTCCAGGCAAGCTGCGAATTCCACCAGACCACAGGATCGGAAGGGTGCTGCGCGTAGACGATTCGCGGGAAGTTCCATCGCCCAAGCTCTCGCCCATACACGTCCGCCCACAAGTTCTCCGGAACATTGACAAAACGAACGTGGCGACCGTTGGCAACAACGGGGGCGACCTGGGGGCTGCCTCGGTGACGCACCTGGGTGAGCTCGGCATGCATGGGGGTGAAGGCGGGGGTTCCGACCCACAGTGCACCGTCGGTCTGGGTCAAAACATCGACGATCCCTGAAAAGACATGTTGCGAGGCGTAGGCGCCCAAGGATTCCCCGCACACGAAGAGCGCGGGTCGTGACTCTTCGGGGAGCTCATCAACCGCTCGGCGAATTGTCTCGAAAAGAATGACCGCTGCTTCCTCTGAGACGTCCAGATCTGTCAGGAAGTTAATCGAGGAGGGGACAAAGGAATACTGCATGGACGCCGTCGCACAGTTTCCCAAGGTCAGGTATTCAAATGGTTGAACTTGCCATTCGTCAACCCATCCCTGATCCGGTCGATGTTGCGATCAGAATAACTGCACGTTCAAATGCCCCGCTTCGGCGAAGTTCACGTACCACCAGGTCGGCTGCGCTCTGGAGGCTTTGCCCTTCCGTGGGCATCCCCGCGTAGACGCGGATCGGTTCTTGGGCAGCGCACCCGGCGACGGCCTCGATATCTGCACGACTGGGACCGCGCCCGAGGAACACGCGCCCCTGGCCGCCAACGGACTCCCAGCTCGAGTAGGACGAAGGCGAACCCGAGCGTTCCTTGACCTGAGGCTGCACGATTCCTTTAGCGGTCCGATTGTTCATGCGACGCGCGTGACGGGTGAAGAAGTTAATGCCCAGCTTGATGATGACCTGCGAGGTCAATCCGTAAACGATGACGACGAGGAGCGCCAAAGTAATGGACAGTGCAACAACGTAGTGCAGCCATTGGCTGAAGAAAGCGACAAGAGCGCGCCCAATCCACTGCAGCCCAGAAGCGATGGCAAGAAGGATAAGGGTGAGAAGGAAAGCTCCAGCAGTGCCCAGAAGGTACTGGCCCAAGTTCTCGCCGGACATTCCAACTAGAACATCGGCTCGCCTGCGTTCGCGATAGGAGTGGACCAACCAGCGAATCAGCCACAGGAAGAAACCAAAGAAGAGAATGACTCTAAAAGCGAGCGCCACCGTGGGCGGAGCAGTGATTTGGACTCCCAAACGGGGGACAACAATCGCATACAGGCGTTGAAGGGTCAGGCCGAGGATGTAACCAGCAGCAGTGAGGACGCCGGATGCTACCGCGTGCCACTGCCACGAGCGAGCAAGAAGAGAGGGGAGAGACGGAGACTCCGTACATGACCAGCGCGCCGATCAGGCCGAGCAATGAAATATTGATGATGTCACCCCCTCTTGTCCTACGTGTCTATTGTGCCCGATACGCCGTCCATACAAGAGTGAAGTACGGCAGAATCACAGTGGAATGCGGCGCAAATCCCAGATGCTCATACAGGTACCAGCGCAGGTTTGCCTGCATCTTTTCTCTGCCCGCCGGGGTCGAGCGCAAATAGGAGGAGCGCGTTGTTCCCAACTCGAGAATCTCCTCGGGAGTGGTCTCCTCTTCCCAATCGAAACGCTCCAAAACGGGCTGCGACCACTGCGAGTTCAAAAGGGGCGGCCGATCAGGACGATGAACATCTCCCGAGCGCATGATGCGCGTGAGCCTGTGCACCCAAGGAATCGTGACATCGAGCTGATTCCACACGATCATGAGCTTCCCGCCAGGACGTACGATTCGATACATCTCCGCGCAGGCAGCTTCCGCATCCATCCAATGCCACGATTGAGCGAAAACAGCGCGGTCAACGCTGGAATCAGGAAGCCCCGTTGACTCCCCACATGCGTCGACAATTTCCAGATTCGCGTCATCTCCTAGAAGCTGCCTCATCTGGTTGCGCATTGCCTGGGCTGGTTCGATAGCCGTGACCTTCACTCCGCGAGAAAGGAGTGCGGCGGTCAGTTTGCCCGTCCCCGCTCCCACGTCTGCGATCGTGAGTGTCGAGGCCTCGGCCCCTTCCACGATCTTCTCGACTGCCGCGCGCGGGTAGCTTGGGACGCACCGCTCCATAGGAGTCAGTCGCAAGACGGAAGGGATTGGTCACGAGTGAAGCCTAGTGGATGATGCCGTGTGATGCCCGAGCCTTGACTCGCTCACCCACCGCTGGGGACCCGGCTTCCGAAAGGAATACGCACAATGCGCGGCTCGCCGTCAGCCTCGTTTTCGAGGCGAGCGGGCACTTCGTAGTACCCGCGGGCGCGGCGCGATACCCCTCCGGTGATCTCAATCCAGACCTCATCCGCGTCTGCCCTCCCCTCGAGTTCGATGCTCGCAAAACCCAGGAAACGCGCGACTTCTGCATCCCCCGGGTTCGCCCACACGGCCTCGGGAGTGTCGATGCGGCGCAGGCTGCCCTGAATCATCACTCCGATTTGGTCGGCGACTGCGAAGGCCTCGTCCTGGTCGTGAGTGACGTAGATACTCGTAATTCCCTCGCCGGTAATGATCTCGCGCAACTCGACTGAGAGGCTTTCGCGCATGGTGCGGTCAAGCGCGGATAGCGGTTCGTCAAGTAGGAGAAGACGAGGCCGTGGCGCGAGTGCGCGGGCGAGGGCTACTCGCTGCGCCTGTCCCTCCCGACAAGGATTCAATGCTGCGTGAAGCAAATCCCTCCAGACCAACGATTGCAAGGACTTCGGCGACTCTGTGCTCGCGTTGATCACGTGGAAGATGACGCAGGCCGTAAGCGATATTTCCCTCAACATTTCGATGGGGGAAAAAGCTGCCCATCTTGGAACATCAGCCCGAAACCGCGCTGATAGGTGGGGGTGTCAAGGACCGATTCACCTTCCCACGTGATGTCCCCGTCGCTGGGTCGTTCAAGGCCCGCAATTGCACGTAAGAGCGTGGATTTTTCCGCAGCCGCTGGGGCCAAGGAGTGCGGTAATCTGGCCGGGTTTTACATCGAAAGACACTTCATCGAGTGCGCGAAAAAGACCCGTAATCGACACTGACCTTCGTACAGCTCAAAGGCCGCGTTTTTCACTCATACTGTCTCTCCAATCTCAGCGGGACGCAGCCACTCCATACACGTGATGAGCAGCGCACACACGAGCGCAAGAAGAACACACGAGGCCATTGCAACCCCTTGATCCAGTGCATCGGGACGCGAAATTAATCGATATATCACGACCGGGAGCGTCACCGAATCGCCCTTGGCCAGGAAGGACGTCGCGCCAAATTCACCCAGCGATGTTGCGATCGCGAAACCTGCTGCAATGCCAAGGCTACGAAGAAGCACGGGGCCATCAATTGTCGCCAGAATGCGCGCATCGCTTGCGCCGAGGCTTGCCGCAGCTTCGCGCAAACGCGGGTTAATGGCACGCAGCGAGGGCGCGATCAAGCGAACAACTAAGGGAAGCGCGACTACTGCTTGCGCACAGGGAACTAGAATCCACGAGCTCCGCAGGTCCAGAGGCGGGCGATTCATGGTGATGAGAAAACCAAAACCCACCGTGACTGCAGAGACTCCCAGGGGCAGCATGAAGGCGCTCTCAAGGAGCGAGAGAGCGACGCGCCCCGCTCGTGAACGCGGATGACGAGTCACAAGAAGGACGACGCAAACACCCACGCTCAAAGCAATCATCATTGCAACCAGAGCGACAAGAAGCGAGTGCCCCAGCGCTTGGAGGGGTGAAACGCGCAGTGCGGGCGTGAAGGAGGAATCGGCCAACTTGAGGTAGTGCTCGAAGGTAAAGCGGCCTCGTTGATGGAGGGAACGCCACACAAGCGCAGCAAGGGGAAGCACAACCAGCACAAGGACCACGCCGGCGCTCAAAGCAAGCGTCCCACACATCGCCTCGGCGCACGCGATGCCCCAGCTGCGAGGACCTTAAGGCGACTGCTCGAGTACCGCGGCGGCGCGCGGCCTCGGCGACAATCAGGGACACAGCGATCACGACAAGCTGGACGATCGATAAGACCGAGGCGCTACGCAGATCCAGGTACTGGGTCGTGAGCATGTAGATCTCGGACTCGACGGTCGTGAGCTTCGAACCGCCCAAAAATCAGCACGATTCCAAAGGAAGTCGCGCAATACAGGAAGACCAGCGAGGCTGCCGAGGCGATCGCAGGAAGAAGGGTCGGGAAAGTAACGGTGGTGAATACTCGCAGTGGGCGCGCTCCGAGGCAGGCGGCGACTTGTGCGCGGCGGCCGTCGATTTGCGCCCAAAAACTACCGACATTGCGTACGACCAGCGAGTAGTTGAAAAAGACCATGGCCGCAATGACCGCTGTCGGCGTCCCATCGAGGTTCAGGAAGCCCAGCCAGCCTTGGGGAGCAAGGAGAGAACGGAAGGCAACACCCACAACGACCGTTGGGAGAACGAAGGGAACGGAGATGAGCGCGCGTAGAGCGCGTTGACCGGGGAAGCGACAGCAGTAGAGCGCGTAAGCACCGGGCAGACCCACGAGCAGTGAAACGCAGGTGCCCAAGAGGGCCATCCAGAGGGTGCGAGCAATGACGCGCCACGTGCGCGGCGCGGAAAGCACCTCGCTCAGGCCCGAGAGATCAAGACCTCCACTAGGTGCCACGAAGCCCTTCGCGATGAGCGTCGCCGCGGGCCACGCGAAGAACAGCGTGAGAAAAGCCAGGGGGACGCCCAGGCCAACGGCCCCGGCGCCCACCCTCGCTACAAGCTGTCGCAGGTCTTTCACCCAAGAACCGTTTCTTGCCAGGTCTTGAGCCAGGTTGCGGAGTTCTTCTGAATCTCTTGGGGATCAACGCGTGCGGGCTTTTCAGCCAGCGGACCGAACTTCTCCAGCGCCTCAGGAGCCTTACCCGCGTAGGGATGCATGTAGGTTGCCTTGGAGATCGCGCTCTGCACCTCGTCGGAGAGAAGGAACTCGATGAACTTCTTCGCGCCCTCGGGGTTCTTTGCGCCCGTGAGGACACCGGCGTATTCAATCTGGCGGAAGCAAGTGTCGGTAATGACACCGGTCGAAGACTCGGTTCCCGCGTCGTTGACCGCGTAAGCGGGAGAAGAACCGTAAGACACCATCATCGGGTAGCTACCCTTGCCTTCACCCGCGCTGTAGTCAACATTGAAGGCCTGAGACCAGCCTTCGGTGATCTTCACGCCGTTGTCCTTGAGGGACTTCCAGTAGTTCGCGTAGCCATCGGGACCGTACTTGGCAATAGTGGCCAGCATGAATGCCATTCCGGGGGTCGAAGACGCCGGATTCATGGCGACGAGCATGTTCTTGTATTCGGGCTTTGCCAGATCGTCAAAGCTTGCGGGAGGAGTGAGCTGGTGGTCCTTGAACCAGGTCTTGTCGTAGTTGACGCACACGTCACCGCGATCGATGGGGACCAGTCCCGGTTCTCCAGCAAAGTTATCTGCAGAGTTTGGCGAGGTGATCGATGCGTCCGCAATAACGCCTTGCCCGACAATGCGCGTCGATACGGTGTTGTCGAGGCCGAATACCGCGTCTCCCAGCGGGGCATCCTTCGTGAGGACGAGTTGGTTGGCTAGCTCGCCACCGTTGCCAATCGCTTGGATCTTGACGGTGACTCCGGTCTGTTCGCGGAACTTGTCGAGGAGTTCCTGCGGGAAATCGAAGGAATCGTAGGCAAGAACCGTGACCGTTTGTTCACCGCTTGACGAGGCCGCGCTTCCTTGGCTTGTCGAAGAATCCTTTGCGCTTGATGAGCAAGCTGCAATCGACGTGGCCCCGATGAAAAGAATCGCGCTTGACGCGATGAAACGAGCGCGACGGTGCGCCGAAAAAGTAGACATTGTTTCCTCCGCTCAGGTGGGAGGGCTGGACCGCCTCGGGATGAGGACAGTCCGGAGATTGCGACTTCCTACGCCGGCATAATCCGGATCAGGTGTAAGGGTCTGCATTCGCACTCTCAGCCCGCTGTGGGCTCCCCTGTCTTACCCGGTCAGCATAGCGCATCGCGACAAGGCAGCGCCCAGAGATTACGCAGCTCCGGCTGGAAAGACGCCACTATCACACGGGAAGCGGCGCAGCGAGGTCACGCGGAGAGCGAAGCACGGCCTCGGCGATCAAGAGCGCGATGACGACGTACAACACCGACCACGGTAATAATTACCATCCACGCAGCCGACATCAGCAGCCCTTGCAGGCTCTCTGTCTCGAGCGAGAGAACGACCGCCATCACAGCAATGAAAACGATGAACAGCCAGGCCGAGAAGACACCGCCGGGCAGGGGGAAAATGGTTGCTTTGTGTCGTTCAGGGTACTTACGCACGTAAACCAGGTAGGAAATAACCACCAATATCCACACGACCATGAAGAGCGTCGCCGAAGTTGCTGTCACCACGGTGAAGACGCTGAGGATCGAATCCCCAAATGCCAAAAGAACCGCGCCCGACAGAAGGAAGACGCATGAAAGGAAGAGTGCGTTTTGGGGAATGTGGCGCTTTGAGAGACGGCCGAAGAAGGGCGCGGCGTCTCCTTGGATCGACAGCGAGAAGAGCATCCTCGAAGTGGAGTAGATTCCCGAATTTGCCGAAGAAGCAGCAGAGGTGAGAACAACAAGGTTCACCAGCGATGCTGCCATTCCCAGGCCGGTCATCGAAAACATCGTGACGAACGGGGATTGAGACTTATCGATTTGGTTCCATGGCGTCACCATCATGATCACCGCAAGTGCACAGATGTAGAAGATCACCACGCGCACGGGAATCGAGTTAATTGCCTTGGGCAGAGTTTCTCTGGATTGGCGGTTTCTGCAACCGTCGTCCCCACAAGTTCGATACCTACAAAGGCGAAGATCGCGATTTGGAAGCCGCCTAAGAATCCCATAAAGCCGGTGGGGAATATTCCTCCGTGCACCCATAGGTTCGAAATCGCGGCTGTTGTTCCCGCGTTGTCTTGCATGCCGATCGCTACCATGATGACGCCGACGACAATCAGGGCAACAATGGCGACGATCTTGATCATGGCGAACCAGAATTCGGTTTCGCCGAAAGCCTTGACGGTCATCGCATTGAGGGCAAAAAGAAGTATCGCTGTCGCGACGACAGGAATCCACGAGGGAAGGTCAGGCCACCAGAAGTGCACGTATCCAGTGATTGCAACGACGTCGGCGATACCTGTAACAACCCAACACAGCCAATAGGTCCAGCCCACGACGAAGCCCATGGTTGCCCTAAAAAGTCACGAACAATATCCGCGAAAGTCCCATAGCTTTGATCAGAGAGAAGGAGCTCCCCCATGGCACGCATGAACAGGAAGAGCGCACTTCCGATGATCAAGTAGACGAGCAAGATGGAGGGACCCGCTGTGGCAATGGTCTTACCCGAGCCCATGAAAAGGCCCGTACCGATTGCGCCGCCGATAGCGATGAGCTGAATGTGGCGATTCGTCAGGTTGCGTTGGAGCTGGCGGCCCGAGGCCTCACCACTGTTCTCCTCAGCATGTCCGCTGGTGCTCATGTTGGTCCATTCTCCTCGTTAAGTTTCACACGCTAGCACGCGCTGCGCCTGATCGATAGAAGAAAAAACAGATCCTAGCGAAAAATGAGCAAGCGTCACTTGCCGGTGCAGACCTAGCAGGTGCTAAGGAGAGTTCAGCGCTGTTCGAGGTAATCCTTAGCGCTATCAACAGCCTGGTCCCACAGGCCGGCCGCATTTTCCCAAAGCTGATAGGCCTCGTCTTCATCATCACTGAGGACAGAGATTCCGAATTCTTCAACGTGAAGTGCGACCTTACCCTTTTCTTCGGATAAAGAGACCTCGACGGTAGTCAGGGATTCCTCGGGGAACTCGTCGCTAGCCAGCGGGTACCAGCGGAAGGTCACAACGTCCATGGGGTCTTCGTCGACCTTCTCGACGAGCCATGTCCCGGCTTCTGGATCGGTGATGTGGTACACGCCGTTATCGTCGCGTTCGACCTCATGGTCACCTAGAGGACCGTCGTTAATCCACCAGCCCGGTTCGGAAACCAGAGCCCACGCGTCTTCGATGGTGGTGTCAACGAGGACCTCAGCCTCAACACTGTCCGTGTTCTGGGCTGGGGTTTCTGATTCGTCATCGCCGAAAAAGTCCATACCTCAACGTTAGCGAGCCGCGGCCCAACTGCCAAGATCTAGGAACATTTTGCGGAGGTATTGAGCCAGCTCCGCAGCCCGAAGCGCCTCAGGAGTCAGCGCCACACTGAACATCGGCGGTGGGAACGACGTTTCGCAGGAAGTATCCTTCGACGGCTGTCGCCACGCACTTGCTGCCGCTCTTTGAGTAAGCGGTGTGGTTCCATCCTTCCCACGTCACCAATACGCCCGAGGACAGTTCCTTGGCCAGGTTTTGTGACATGACGTAGGGCGTTGCAGGATCGTGAGTCGTTCCAACGACCATGATGGGAGGCGCGCCTTCAGCACTGATCGGCCGGCGTTTCGCGTGCGAGGTGGGCCATCCCTCCAGACCGGCTGAAGTGAAACCAGCTTCTTCACCAAAGACCAGTAATTCGCTCTTCAGGGTTTCGTAGCCCTTTTGTCCACTGATCCGCGTTCCCGACAGGCGAGTAGTCCAGCGAGTTGATCGCGACAATCGCATCCATCGAGTTCGAGGCGTATGAGCCGTCCTTGTTTCGTTCATTGAGGAGATCCGCCACAAAGAGCAGCATGGAGCCGTCGTTTGAATTCAGAGCCGAGGTCATGGCCTGCGTCAAAATTGAGTAGGTCTCGGTCGAGTACAGCAGTCCGATAACGGCGCTCATCGCCAGATTGCGTGTCAGAGGACGGTTCGCATCTGAGGTCTCAAGCGGCGAATTCTCCAAGCTATCGAAGAAGGCCTTCATCTTTCGCATTCCCGCGTCTGCATCGCCAGTGAGCGGGCAGTTGCGCCCGGCTTGGCAGTCCTCAACCCAGTGACGGAGAGCGGCCTCGAAACCGCGCATCTGCATGGCCGCGAGGTCATCGCCTTGTACCGCAGGATCGACCGCACCATCAAGGACCATGTGTCCAACGTTTGTTGGGAAAAGTCCTGCGTAGGTTGCACCGAGGAATGTTCCATAGGAGTAACCCAGGTAATTGAACTTGTCCTGTCCCAGCAGCGCGCGGACCATGTCAAAGTCCTTCGCCGCATTGACCGTGTCAACATGCTTATACAGGTTTCCACTTAGATCCTGGCATCCCTTGGCGAGGTCAGCAGAATCTTTCTTTGCCTGTTCAATAAGTTGAGCAGGAGTTGCATTCGGGTCTTTATCGCTGCCTGTACCAGCTGCCTGCTTATCGCGGTCTTCGTCGCTCAGGCAGCGAACAGGAGTAGATGCACCTACCCCTCGCGGGTCCAAAGCTACGATGTCGAAAGCCCCAACAAGCCCATTCCCTAAGGAACTGTTGACTTGGGAGACAATCGAGGACACGGCTGCCCCACCGGGACCACCGAGATTAAAGAAAAGAGCTTTGCCTTCACTCTGATCGGCACGATGGATCGCCAAGGCAAGAGTGATTTGATTCCCGTCAAGGTTTTCCCAGTCCAGAGGCGCGGTCAGCGACGCGCACTGATACTTGTCAATGTCACGCGGCGCAGCGACGCCGTTGCTGGTGATTTCCGAAACTTCACACTGTCGCCAATTGAGGGGCTGAGAGTAGAACTGATCCTTCGTCGGCTTCCCGGGAAGAGGATCAGCGCTGTGTGCAACCGTCACCTTGTTCTGATTGTTCGGGCTGACGGCGGCAGCCGCCTCTGCAAAGCTATCGATCGAGCCCTTGAAGTAGTACGCAACACCGAAATTCGATGCGAGCGCAAGCACCACGAGGACGGCGACAATCAAGCGAGAGCGTGAGTTCATGCCCCTACCCTATTAGATGTTTAGACCTGCGGTCGAAGCGAGAGCGTCATCGCTTCCAAAATCAGAGGGACTGACATGTTTGTTGTCAGCCGCTTTCGAGCTTCCTCAATCGCCTGGACGCGGGTCATGGTCTGCTGCGGCGTTGAGCGCGTAGCCAGTTCTTCGATGAGGTCCGTGCAGTCATCATTAATAGGTTCTTGATCGCTTCCCAGTTGTCGCATGAGGACATCACGGTAAATCCCAAGAAGATCAACAAGCGCTCGATCGAGCGCGTCTTGAATAGCGCGCTTCGAGCGCCGTTTCTGTTCATCCTCGAGCTCGCGAATGCGTGCGCGCTGGTGCGAGGCCGGGGTCTGGCCTTCTTCCATTCCGAGCTGGCGCATAAGTTCAGCTTTTTCGCGGGCATTGCGTTCTTCGGATTGGGATTCTGCCTGAGCTTTCGCAATGGAATGCAGGTCTTCGGCGGCAAAAACAGCTTCGCCGACGGAACGCACCTGTGCTGGGGCAGTAATGATTGACCGACGACGCTGGCGCATCTGTGGGTCTTTGGCCAGCGCGCGAGCCAAGCCGATATGCGATTGGGCTGCGCGGGCAGCAGAAAGGGCATCCGCGGGTTCAACCCCGTCACGACGAACAAGGAGATCTGCGACTGCGTGCGGATCTGGGATTCGCAGTCCCAAGTGGCGGCATCGTGAACGAATCGTTGTGATCATGTCTTCTGCACTGGGCGCACACAGCAGCCACACGGTGCGTTCGGGAGGTTCCTCAACTGCCTTGAGAAGAACATTCGCGGTGCGTTCCATCATGCGGTCCGCATCTTCGATGACAATGACTCGCCAGCGTCCCTGCGAAGGAGCTGTCTGCGCGCGCACGACGATTTGTCGCACTTCATCGATGCGAATCTGGGTTGATTCCGTGCTGAGGATTGTCACGTCCCCATTTGTCCGAGCCAGAGTCGTGACGCATCCCGGGCACTGACCGCACCCTGGGACATCCCCCGTGCACTGTAAGGAGGCTGCAAAAGCCATGGCAGCAACGGATCGACCTGAGCCGGGAGGTCCGGTGATGAGCCACGCGTGGGTCATGGAGCGTGCGGCATCATCAACGGGAATTCCTTGGGACGCGCGGTCGACAATTGCGCGGGCGGCGTCAGCAGCCTGTCGCAATACCGCCAGGGCATGTTCCTGGCCAACCACTTCGTCCCAGACACTCACAGGAGAATGCCGTCCTCTTCCAGAAGAGCCCAGAGCGTGGCCTGAGATTCAACGGGCTTGGCATTTTCGGCGGGTTCTTCGGGCAATCCCTGGAATGCTGCATCAACGCGTTCTTCGAGGACTCCACGAATTTCGCTGAAGACCTGATCTTCGGTACCCACACCATCAATGACGACAATGCGATCTGCTTCAGAATCCGCAAGCGCCAAGTACTGGTGACGAACGCGCTCATGGAATTCCATGGATTCGCGTTCCATTCGGTCCGGTTCACCGCCGCGACGTCGGGCGGCAACTTCTGGCGGAACATCAATGAGTAGCGTGAGGTTCGGGAGCAGGCTCTCCGTTGCCCACATGGACAGGCTCCGGATTTCATCAACGCCTAGGCTTCGCGCGGCGCCCTGGTATGCCAAAGACGAATCAATGTAGCGATCTGCAAGCACAATTTCGCCGCGCTCCAAAGCCGGACGAATCAATGTCGCGACATGGTAGGCACGATCAGCGGCGTACAGCAGTGCCTCGGTGCGGGGATCAACGTCGTCTGGCCCGTTCTGAACCAATTGACGCAAGGTGGTGCCCAACTCAGTTCCACCGGGTTCCCGCGTGACAACCACCTGTTGTCCACGTTCTTCAAACCACTGGCGAACCCGCTGAATTTGGGTACTTTTGCCGGTCCCATCTCCCCCTTCGAAGGTGATGAAGAGTCCGCGCCCCGCCTGTGCACCACTACCCATTGATCTCATGTCTCTATCTTGACAGTGCCCACCGGCATTTGCGTCCATTTTGGACCGGTCGGCGAAAGAATATTTACTTCTTTGCCGAAGTCTTCTTCGTCGTGCGTCGAGTTGTTGTCTTCTTCGCAGTGGTCTTACGGGTGCGCTTGGGAGCTGGGCCCTTTGCACGCTTGTCTGCAAGCAGCTCATACGCGCGTTCAGCGGTCAGATCCTCGACGGTTTCGGCGCGCGGAACGGTCACATTGGTTTCACCATCGGTGATGTAGGGACCGAAACGACCGTCCTTGACGGTGACCTTCTTGCCCGACACCGGGTCCTCGCCAAACTCACGCAGCGGGGGCTTTGCTGCCCCGCGGCCTCGTTGTTTGGGCTGAGAGTAGATCTCCAGCGCCTCGTCCAGGGTGATCGTCAGAAGCTGGTCCTCACTGGGAAGAGTGCGCGAATCGCTCCCCTTCTTCAGGTATGGGCCGTAGCGACCGTTTTGCGCGGTGATGACCTCACCGTCAGAGGGATCAACACCGACCTCGCGCGGAAGCGAGAGCAGCGCAAGCGCATCCTTCAACGTGATGGTCGCCAGATCCATCGACTTAAACAACGAGGCCGTGCGCGGTTTTGCCGCAGCCTTCTTTCGCGTCTTCTTCGCGGGCTTCCCGTCTTCAGAAGCTTCCGCTTCCTCGGTTTCTTCGGGCAGAATCTCCGTTACGTAGGGACCGTAGCGGCCGTTCTTTGCAACCAGCATGTGTCCGCTTGCGGGATCGATACCCAGCTCGCGCCCATCATCTGCAGCAAGCGCGAAAAGTTCCGTGATCTTCTCTTCGGTCAACTCATCGGGTGCGACCTCGGGCGGCACATTTGCGCGCGTCCCATCAGCCTTCTCCAAGTAGGGTCCGTAGCGGCCCACTCGCAAGGTGACGCCATTTCCCATGTCAATGGAGTTCACCGCGCGGGCATCAATATCGTCTCCCAGGGATTCAACCTGGAACTTCAGGCCGTCAGCGTCGCCCTTACCGTCTGCCCCGAAGTAGAAGGTGCTCAAGAACTCGTGTCGATCTTCGCTTCCCGCAGCGATCTGGTCCAGATCGTTTTCCATCGATGCCGTGAAGTCGTAGTCAACCAGGTTCGACAGGTTCTCTTCCATCAGTCGCGTGACCGAGAAGGCCAGCCACGTCGGAACCAAGTACTGGCCTCGGTGGGTGACGTAGCCGCGATCACCAATGGTTTGAATCGTTGCCGCATAGGTCGAGGGGCGACCAATTCTGAGCTCTTCCATGGTCTTCACCAAGGTCGCTTCGGTGTAGCGTCCCGGGGGCTGAGTCTGGTGTCCCTGCGCCTGCGCTTCTTCAAGCAGCGTAAGTTCTCCTTCGCTCACCTGAGGGAGGGTCTTCTCAGCATCGGTCGTTTCCGCGTCGTAGCGTCCCTTGTCCTGGCCTTCTTGGTAGGCCAACCTGAAGCCGGGAGAAGTAATGACCGTTCCCGAGGCGCTGGAGAGCACTGCGTGAGGCTGACCTTCGACCTCAACATCGGTCCGCACGCGGATGGTTGCGGTAAAGCCAAGGGCATCTGCCATCTGCGAAGCGACGGTTCGCTTCCAGATCAAGTCATAAAGTGCAAGCTGCTGACGATTCAAAACCGAGGCGACTTGCGCGGGGGTGCGGAAGTGATCCCCGGCGGGGCGAATGGCCTCGTGAGCTTCTTGCGCACCCTTGGAGGTGGTGCCGTAGATGCGCGGCTTCTCAGCCACGGCCTCGGCCCCATAAAGTTCCATAGCTTGCTGGCGAGCAGCCTTGATGGCCTGCGAAGACAGGGCCGTAGAGTCAGTACGCATGTAGGTGATGAAACCCGACTCGTACAGGGACTGAGCGGTGCGCATCGTTGAGGAAGCATTCCAGTGGAGCTTGCGGGAAGCTTCCTGCTGCAGCGTCGACGTCGTGAAGGGCGCTGCCGGGCGGCGGCGGTAGGGCTTCTGCTGGACAGAATCGATGGCAGAATCACGCGCGGCCTCGAGCGCTGTGGCGAAGAGCGGCGCGGAATGGGCATCCAGGTGGAAGGCCTCGTTCTTTGTAGCCTTCGCGGAAAGGCGACCGTTTTCATCGAAATCGGAACCGGTTGCAACGGGACGATCATCGATGTGCGAAACCTTTGCGCCAAAAGACTGACCCGAAGCGGCAAACTGGGTATCGATCGACCAGTACTCTGCACTCACATGCGACATGCGGTCGCGCTCGCGATCAACAACCAAGCGCGTTGCGACCGACTGAACGCGGCCCGCGGACAGGGAGGGGCGAATCTTGCGCCAGAGCAGCGGCGAGACCTCGTAGCCGTAAAGACGGTCAAGGATTCGACGAGTTTCTTGGGCGTCAACAAGGTCGGTGTCGAGCTCGCGAGTATTTTCTAGAGCGCGTTGGATCGCTTCCTTCGTAATTTCATGGAAGACCATGCGGCGCACGGGAACCTTGGGCTTGAGGACTTGGAGAAGGTGCCAAGCGATAGCCTCACCTTCGCGGTCCTCATCAGTTGCCAGGAAGAGTTCGTCGGACTCTTTCAGGAGCTTCTTGAGCTCGGCGACCTTTTTCTTCTTGTCGGGATTGACAACGTAATAAGGGGTGAAGCCGTCCTCGACATCGACGGCGAAGCGCCCGTAGGGGCCCTTCTTCATATCGGCAGGAAGCTCAGAGGGCTGCGGAAGGTCGCGAATGTGACCGATCGAGGCGGTCACATGGTAGTCGGGTCCCAAGTATCCTTCGATCGTCGCCGCCTTGGCGGGAGACTCCACGATCACCAGCTTGGTCGCTGCCATTGTTTGTCCCTTCCGTTGCTACCTCGTAGTTGTAGCACTCTTTCCTGGTCCTCCGATGGCGAGCGCCGGCGGAGTACCACTGGGTAGGACATTACCGCGTTACGAGGCTTTCCGGGAACCGATGTGCTTTTCCGCGCGTCTTTTGTGGATAATTTTCGAGGCCTGGGCGGCGTTTTGCGTGCAAACCCTGGGCCCTGATTCTAGAGCAGCGCGCTACCCAGGCGGCAGATGTTATCGATGTAGTGCTTGTACCAGGGAAGCGCTTCCCACTCTTCGATGGTGAGCAAACGAGATCGCGCAATGATGCGCTGGTCGTTTTCGAGGAGAAGATCAACAAGATGCGAGTCTTGGGCTAGCAGCATGACTTCGTAGTTCAAGCCAAAAGAACGGTAATCCATGTTGGATGATCCGATTGCTGCGAGTTCCCCATCAACCACGACGTACTTCGAATGCAGCATATTGGGCAAAGCATAGAGGTGAACCTTTACCCCGGCTTTCAAGAGAAAACCGTAGTAGCTGCGTTGCGCGTGCCCGACCAAGAACTGATCAAATTGCTCGGAAACATAGAGATGGACATCAACCCCCGACATCGCTGCACTTGTCAATGCCGTCAGGAGTGGTTCATCCGGAATGAAGTACGGGCTGGCGATAGATACATGCGTATGCGCCTGCGAGATCATCGAAACGAACATCCGCAGGTTGGGCTCTGTCGGGTAAGCCGGCCCCGAGGGGATAATCTGCATAGGTTTGCCCTGGGTTGGCTCTGCCTGGTCAAGGTTAAGATCGTCGACCGTTAGTTCTTCGCCCGAGGCGTAGTACCAGTCCGTCGCGAACACCGCCTCCATCTGGCGAACGATTTCGCCACGTACTTCAACCGAAGTGTCGTGGTATTCAATCCCCGCTTTTTGATAGGCGGGAGTGTCATAGTCCGCGGCCACCATATTGTGCGAACCGATGAAGCCAGATTCGCCATCAATCAGCAGGAGTTTGCGGTGGTTCCGTAGGTCTGGCCGTCGAATTTGCCCCTTGAATAGATTGAAGGGAAGCATAATGTGCCATTGGATACCGGATTCATCCAAGACTCGACAAAAATCGCGCCAGCCCGGAATTGTCCGCACCCCGTGATGATCCACCAGCAATCGCACGGTCACTCCGCGAGCGCAGGCACGGACAAGAGCCTTGTAGAGCGGATCAGTAGAGTGATCCCACGAGGTTTGGAAGTACAGGACATTGACGTGGTGTTGCGCCCGATCGACCTCACGGGCCATTGCCTTGAAGGTCTCGTCGGTGTCATTGAGAAGTTGCACGACTTCCCCGCTGCTGACGGGGAAGGAGGTCTGCTTCCTATTGAGCTGCATTAACGAGGCCGTTCGCTCAGGCAGAGCGCTGCTACCCTCGTCATATTCTGCCGATTCCTGCGGGTTTTCGTCATTATGAGGCGCGTTTGGGGTCCCTCCCAAAATGCCCTTCACCAATTGGTGTGCCTTCGGATCAGAGCGCAGAGACTTTCCCATTGCCCACCAAGATCCGAAGATCAGATAGAGCGGAACGCCAACAACTGGCCATAAGAAAATGAGCAGAAGCCACGCGGTTGACGTAGATGCACGCCTCCGCTTCGGGACTACGCCCAATGCAATCAGTCGGATCACTAATTCAAATGTGCCGACAAGGAACCACACCCACAGGGGCGGCTGATGGCTCAGAGGTGCGGGTAGTGGCATCGCAGTTACTCCTGATCCGATTCAACTCGAAGGAATCCCCAGCGAATTAAGGTCCGCACCTGCGGGAAGAGTTCTTCTTGAAGCTGCGCGGGGTCACACTCCAGTAGGGCTGCAAGAGCCCCGCAAATCTGCCCAACGCTGAGCTCCCCATCCGATGCACCAACCAAGGCGCTCAGAGCAGTGGTCGAGGCAACCGATTGCCCAAGACCTCCCCCTTGGTGAAGAACCAAAGCGGAGGGATCTTGCGCTCCGGGCAGGAAATGTCGTTCTTCCGTCACATCGGAAGCAAAGTACAGGTGAAACTCACTGAGATCATCTGGAAGCCGCAAGGATACAAGCGCACGCTGGACGTCTTCGCCGGACGGTGATTCTCCCCCTTCAAGCTCATCGCATTCGCACACGCCCGGGCGCGGCGTATCGAGCTTTCGCAGGGCAACCATGCCCATGCCAATTTCAACGACTCCTGCCTGAAGGAAGTCATCAAGCCACTGAGCGTATTCGCGTTCGTAGTCGTCGCGCTGGTGCAATTGCTGACCAGAATCACGAAGCCACATTTCAACGTAGTGCGCGGGATCAAGCCTGTCGCGTTGCACAATCCACGCGTCGACGGGAAGATCTTCAACCCACGAGCGCACAACATTTTCCCAGTCGTCAGGGTGCCCCAAGCGTCCGGGTATCTCCCAATTCGCAAGGAGTTGCGTAACGCCGCCGGGCTTGAGGTACTTCGGGCTTTCCCGGATCACCGTGCGCACCAGATGATCGCGACTCATTCCACCATCGCGGTATTCCAGGACTCCTGAGCTTCGAAGCGAGTCTGGGGTGATAACAAAGGGCGGGTTCGAAGCGATGAGATCGAATTCTTCGCCTTCGACCGGTTCAAAGAGGGATCCTTGGCGAACATCCAATTCGACACCGTTAAGTGCGGCATTGAAGCGCGTGATCTCGCAGGCCCTCGACGAGAGGTCGGTCGCAACAACGCGAGTAGCGTGTGTGGCCAAATACAAGGCCTGGATTCCGCATCCACACCCCAGGTCCAAGGCGGATTCGACAGGAGTTCGAAGCGTCGCCTTCAAGAGCGAGGTCGTTGCCCCACCGATTCCCAGAACATGATCTGGACGAATGGGTTCTCCCGTCACGTCTTCACCAAGGTCCGATAGGATCCACCAGTTCTTGAGGCCGCCTTGAAGCTGCGCCGCGTGAGGACGCAGGTCGTAATTTGCTTTGAAAAGTTGCTGACCCGAGGGCGAATCTACATCGAGTGCGGGAAATCAATCCCAAGTCGACCGCGCCACGCACTCCAAGAGTTGGCAGAGCTTGTGCCAGGACGTCCCCACTTTCCGCGCAGCCCAAGACAAAGAATCGCGTCAACACCGCAGCTGGGGAATCTTTCCGCTGAAGTTCGCGAACGGCAGGAACCCTTTGATTGCGCATGAGCGCAGCGCGCGCCGTCGGGCTGATCATGGTTTCCATCGCGTCAACGCTCCACCCGGCGCTACCCAGGTCTGCTGCCAAGCGCGCGATCAATCCGGGTTCCAATCCCGGCGTCGGACTGGGAAGAGTGTCAATCAATGATTCCGTCATAGCATTACTTTCTCACGCCTGACCTGCATCTGCGTCGACTTATTCATGCAAGTTCTCACGCACATATTCCCACGTCCTCCCCCACCGCGCAGGCCCTCCCACTCGCCCATTAGAATGCCTGTGTCCCCAAGGAAAAGGATGAGTGGATGTCTGGCGGACTGGTAGCGCTATTGGACGATATTGCGACCCTCGCAAAAGCAACGGCCTCGTCTATCGACGATGTCGCATCGAGCGCAGTGAAGGTATCGGCCAAAGCGGTTGGCGTCGTCATCGACGACACCGCTGTTACTCCGCAGTACGTCTCCGGGCTTTCCCCCAAGCGCGAACTGCCGATTATCGGGAAATCGCCAAGGCCTCGTTAATCAACAAGCTGGTTATTATTCTGCCGGTCGCGCTGCTGCTGACCTGGTTTGCACCGCAGGTTTTGCCTTTCCTCCTCATTGCGGGCGGCGCTTACCTGTGTTTTGAGGGGGGAGAGAAAGTTCTCGAGGCCCTGCACTGGCTCCCCGAACACGAAGACTTAGCCGAAGACACGGCTCCTCAAAGCGCGGAAGACCTCGAAAAAAGCATCGTTTCTTCGGCCTCGCGCACGGACCTCATTCTTTCCTCGGAGATCATGTTGGTCTCCATGGACGGACTGAACGCCGAATCCATGTCGATGCGGGTCGCGATCTTGATCGCAGTCGCTTTCTTCATGACCTTTTTCGTCTACGGGATCGTTGCCGTCCTAGTGCGAATGGATGATTTCGGGCTTCGCTTGGCCAAGGGCGCGACGCATCCGGACGATAATCGCCCCGGTCCCGCGGATAATATCGGCCGCGGAATTGTGCGCGTAATGCCCAAGATTTTCAATGCAATCGGCGTTGTTGGAACGGTTGCGATGCTGTGGGTGGGCGGACACCTGGTCATTGAAAACCTTGCGAAGGTGGGCGTTGGAGTCTTCCACAACGTGGTGTCGACGATCGAGCACGCGCTCGCTTCGGGCGGCGGTTTCCTTGGCTGGCTCGTTGAGACCGCGTGCGCGGCAGTGTTTGGCATTGTGCTCGGCTCGCTGATCACCGGAGTTGTCGTTGGGGTTTCCCATCTTTTCCGCCGAGGCCGAGGCCACTGAGCCTTCGCCTCCCCGCTTTGCTGGGCGCGTTGAGCGCTGAGTGAACTCGCCCACCTCTACGCCCACACCTAGGGACTTAAGTACTAGGCTTGGGATATCAACCCCTAAGTGTAAGGAGAGCCCGATGAGCGTTTACACCCTTCCCGAACTTCCCTACGATTACGCGGCACTGGAGCCCCACATCTCTGCAAAGATCATGGAGCTGCACCACGATAAGCACCACGCCAACTACGTGGCCGGCGCAAACACCGCACTGGAAAAGCTGGAAGCAGCTCGCGAAGCCGGCGATTTTGCCGCAATCAACCTGTGGGAAAAGAACCTGGCCTTCAACCTGGGCGGCCACACCAACCACTCGATCTTCTGGACGAATATGACCGGTGACGGCGATTCTCGCCCCGAAGGCAATCTGGCCGACGCCATCAACGAATTCTTCGGCTCCTTCGAGAAGTTCCAGGCACAGTTCGCTGCCGCGGCCCTCGGCCTTCAAGGCTCCGGCTGGGCCGTTCTCGCATGGGACACCCTGGGCAAGCGCCTCGTGACCTACCAGCTGACCGATCAGCAGGGCAACATCCCCGTTGCAACCGTTCCGCTGCTCATGCTGGATATGTGGGAGCACGCTTTCTACCTGGATTACCTCAACGTCAAGGCCGACTACGTCAAGGCCTGGTGGAACGTTGTGAACTGGGAGAACGTCGCACAGCGTTTCGCAGCGGCCCTGTGATCACTGCTCATTAGCCTCAAAGCTCGTGGCCCCCACCTTTTGGCGGGGGCCACGGCATTCTCCACTGACAAGATTCAGAAGCGACAACAGGCGTTATCCAAGACGCGTCTGGAGTTCTTGATACTGAGCAAGTTTTTGCTGAACATCAGCGATGTAGCTGATCAGCATGACTTCATCAACGCGGTGATTCCGCGCGAAGTTTGCAATCGTCTGAGCGACCTGGTCGTAGGTACCGATGATGATCGAGCGATCGCGTTGTGCCCAGCGCAGTGCGTCTTCCCGATCTTCGGCGCTCATCTGCTCTGGGCGCTGGAATCGCACCGGGCGTCCCAGTCGCACACACATGCGGAAGCTCAATGCGGGAAGGGCCTGTTCTAGGGCTTCTGCTTCAGTTTCTGCAGCGCTCACCGCGAGTGAGGAAAGGGTCTGTCCTTGGCCCTCACCCAGTTTTTCGGGCAGGTGTGCGCGGTAGTGGTCCATGACCTCGGGCTGTTGTTGGCCACTAAAGAACTGCGCGTAGGCATAGTTCATGTTTCGAGTCCCCGCCCAAGCCGCACTCTGGCCCGAAGAACCCAGAAGCCAGAGTTCGGGAAGCTCCTCGGGGCGCGGGTAGACACCAACCGAGGCGTAGGGATGTCCCTCCGGCAAAGTCCCTCGCATGAAAGCCAGAGTTTCATCGATTAGGGCATTGATCGATTGCGGATCGATCGTTGTCCCCTGGTTGAGTGCGCGGGCAGAAATCATGTCACCGCCGGGGGCACGTCCCAATCCCATGTCGACGCGTCCAGGGAACAAGGTGGCAAGAGTGAAGAACTTTTCCGCCATCTGCAAGCTGCCCTGGTGCATGGCCATCACGCCGCCCGAACCAATGCGAATACGCGAGGTTCGGTCCAAAAGGTGGGTCATCACCAACTCGGGAGCGGAGGACATAAAGACCGGTGTGTTGTGGTGCTCTGCGATCCAGAAGCGATGGAAATCCAATTCTTCCAGTCCGCGAGCCAAGGACACCATGTCTTCGAGTGCCTGATGCGGAGTCGAACCGTCAAAAAGCGGAACCTGTTCCAGGGCTGAGAGACGCATTGTTACCCTTCCGTTTCACAAAATATCCGCTACTTAAACACGGTTATTCCTGAGGATATTCCGCCAGGAAGGAGCGCGCCGACCGAGCCGATTGCCTGCAAACGTCAGTACAGGTACCAGCTCGAAAAGCAAGCGCCCCCAGCCGACACCCCAACGCTGAACTCAGCGGAAAGCGGCACCACGCCTCGGCGGAATTGCGGGCATACCCAAGCCGACCACGCGGCGTCCCTCGCCATCAGAGGAACCACCACCGGAGCCGCACCCGCAGCCACCGCAGGAGGCACCAGCAACGACCTCGCCGCCCAGGTCTTCGGAATCGAAATCAATCCCGACCAGCTGCAGCACGCCATCGTCTTCACCATCGCGCTCGGCGGCATTGTGCTGTTGAACAGCGGTTGCCAGCATCAGCTTAATTCGGTTGAGCTGATTGACTTCCGAGGCGCCCGGGTCGTAGTCGACCGCGACAATGTTTGCCTGCGGGTAGCGGTTGCGCAGTGCGCGGAACATGCCCTTTCCAACGATGTGGTTCGGTAGGCATGCAAATGGCTGCGCGCAGATGATGTTCGGGCATCCGTGTTCGATCATGTCGACCATCTCAGCCGTGAGGTACCAACCTTCACCGGCCTGGTTACCGAGGCGCGCGATGTCCTCCGAGCGCGAGATCATCTCTTCGATATCGCGGTGAGGTTCGAACTTCCCATTCGTCTCTTCGAAGGCGCGATGGACCGGAACCTCATACTTCTTGAGGAGCCACAAGGCCATGGGCAAGATCTTGCGCTGTTTGCCGTCGATACCCAGGTTTTCGTAATCCCACTCCGCGGTCGCAACCGAATTGTGGAAGAACTGCATGAGTCCGGGAAGTTCCGCCTCACAGCCCTCGGCCTCGATGACGTCAACCGCGTGGTTATTCGCATCGGGGTGGAACTTCACAAGGATCTCTCCCACCAGCCCAACGCGCGGTTTACGCGGAATATCACGCAATTCCAGGGCATCAAACTCTGCAACACAGCGCTTGATCAGCGTCGAATAGCGCAGGCGCCCCGTCAGGAGACCCGTCGGACCGACGCGTCCCAAGGTCTCAGAGCGATCACTGACGACCCACTCGCGCACGATCTGATCCCAGCGACGGTACAGCTCCATCGCGCTTCCGGGCACGGCCTCGTAAGGACGCACGCGAAGAAGCATCGACTGGATCGCATCGCCGATGACGAAGGACTGAATCGCCTTGTGGATATGGCGAATTCCAATCTTGAGCCGGGGTTGTCTTCCAGCCCCTGAACGGAAAGCGCAATGACTGGAACCTGAGGATATCCCGCATCGCGCAGGCCTTTACGCAGCAGTGCAGCGTAGTTCGTTGCGCGGCACATTCCGCCGGTCTGCGTGATGCCGACTGCAGTCTTATCGGGATCTGCACGACCCGACACGAATTCGTCTATGAGCTGACCGATGACGACGATCGCCGGGTAGCAGGAGTCGTTGTTGACGTACTTCAGGCCCGTTTCCATGGTCTGGCGACTCGTGTGCTCAAAAGGACTCGAACATTGAGCCCCGCGCGCCTGAAGAGCGGCTCCAGGAAACGGAAGTGGATAGGCGACATCTGCGGGGCAAGAATTTCGTATCCCGCATCGCGCATTTCCTCGGTGAAGACGGCCCGCGCTTCAATGTGTCCGGCCTTGACCTGCTCGGATTCTTCGCGCGCGGCAACCGAAGCCGGGTCCTCATGCACCGCGGTGTCGATCGTTCCCGAGGCCATGGTTCCTCGCTCTGCAACCGCCGCTTCCAGGGAACGCAGGCGGATCTTTGCGGCACCCAGGTTCGATACCTCGTCAATCTTGAGGACCGTGTGCACGTCGCCGCGGCCCTCGAGGATTTCCTGGACCTGGTCGGCGGTGATCGCGTCGACGCCGCAGCCGAAGGAGTTGAGCTGGACCATCTCGAGGTCGGGTTCATCGCCCACGCGGGCGGCGGCCTCGTACAGGCGCGAATGGTAGGACCACTGGTCGCGTACGCGAAGGGGGCGCTCCAAGCGCTGGTCGATGATGGAGTCCTCGGTGAGGACGGCCATTCCCAGGCCAATGATGACCTCGGGGATGCCGTGGTTGATTTCGGGGTCGAGGTGGTAGGGACGGCCCGCCAAGACAATTCCACGCACTCCGTGTTCACGCATCCACTCGAGCGCTTCACGACCCTTTTCCTTAATTTCAGCCTTGACCGCGGCGTCTTCTTCCCACGCCTTATCCAGTGCGCGGGTCATTTCTTCAACGCTGATGTCGTAGCCATACTGCGCGAAGGTACGCACGAGGTGTGCGGGCAGGTAGTCGCGGTTGCCGAAGTTGATGAAGGGACTGATGAACTTCACGCCCGGCTCATTCAGACGTTCCATGTTGTTGCGGATGACTTCGGGGTAGGTTGCAACAACCGGGCAGTTGAAGTTGTTATCCGCGTCGGTGAGCTTTGCTCGAAATCAACGCAGGGGTACCAAATCGTTGTGATTCCCTTGTCCAGCAGGGATTCGATGTGTCCGTGGACGAGCTTGGCCGGATAGCACACGTTTTCGGAGGGGATCGATTCCATTCCCTGTTCGAATAGCTCGTGGTTGCTTCGCCCGGAGATCATGACGCGGAAGCCAAGCTCAGTGAGCATTGTGAACCAGAAGGGGTAGTTCTCGTACATGCCCAGAACTCGCGGAATTCCAATGTCACCGCGGAATGCCTTGGCTTCGGTGAGGCGTCGGTACCCGAAGATCCTCTTGTACTTCCAGTCATAGAGGTTGGGGAGGTCCGACTTGCGTGGAACCTTTTCGAGGCTTGCCCCGCGCTCGCAACGGTTGCCCGAGACGTGCCTTTCTCCATTGGAGAAGGTCGAGATCGTCATCTGGCAGTGGTTTTGGCACAGGCGGCAGGTCTTGCGCGTGGTCTCGACTTGGAAGTCTTCGAGGTCTTCGATGCGTGCAAGCGACGACTCACCTTCGCCGCTGTCGTGCATGCGGGCCGTAAGCGCCGCACCGTAAGCGCCCATAAGGCCGGCAATATCGGGGCGAACAACCTCGCGGCCGGTCAGCAGCTCGAATGCGCGAAGCACCGAGTCATTGAGGAAAGTTCCACCCTGGACAACAACGCGTTCGCCCAGATCCGAGGGGTCCTTGAGCTTGATGACCTTGTACAGGGCATTACGCACGACCGAGTAGGACAGACCGGCGCTGATATCGCGCACATCCGCGCCTTCTTTTTGCGCCTGCTTGACCGATGAATTCATGAAGACCGTGCAGCGCGTTCCAAGTCAACGGGGCTGCTCGATTCCATTGCCATCTGCGCGAAGTTTCGCACGTCGGTTCCCATGGTCTGCGCGAAGGTTTGCAGGAAGGACCCGCAACCTGAGGAGCAGGCCTCGTTGACGGAAATTGAATCGACTGCGTGGTCTTTGATCCGCAGGTATTTCATGTCTTGGCCGCCGATGTCGATGACCGAGGTGACACCGGGCTGGATGAATTCCGCGGCGCGATAGTGCGCCATTGTTTCGATTTCGCCCTCGTCCATGGTCAGGGCCGCGGTGACCAGACCTTCGCCGTATCCGGTTGCGCAGGATCGACCAATCACGGTGCCTTCGGGCAGCTCCGAGCGAACGCGGCGGACGATGTTGACGGCCGCAGCGACGGGGTCGCCTTCGTTGGAGGCATAGTGGGTGAAGACGATCCGGTCGTCTTCGTCGATGACGACGGCTTTGATGGTGGTTGAACCGGCGTCAATTCCGAGCCAGCAGCGCCCGCGAGCCTGCGAGAGGTCGGCCTTGGGGATGACTTCTTGCGCGTGGCGCTGGACGAATTCTTCTTTTTCTTCCGAGGTTGCGAAGAGGGGGCGCATGCGCGCAGATTCCGCTTCGACGTGCGCGGTGGCGAGGCGGTCGATCAGTTGCTCGAGAGCGGTTCCTTCCTCTTCGCCTCGTTTCTTTGCTTCTTTCGAGGCCAAGAGCGCAGCCCCGATAGCGACGTAAAGCTGCGCGTTTTCCGGGGTGATGAAGGACTCTGCCTTGGGGAGCAGGGTCTTGTAAGCCTCGCGAAGTTGGGGAAGGAAGTGCAGCGGGCCGCCGAGGAACATGACGTTTCCGCGGATGGGGCGACCGCAAGCCAGACCTGCAATGGTTTGGGTTGCGACCGCGCTGAAGATCGAGGCCGCGAGGTCCTCGTGCGCGGCACCCTGGTTGATCAGTGGCTGGATATCCGATTTCGCAAAGACACCGCAGCGCGAGGCGATCGGGTAAAGCTGAGTGTGTGCTTCGGCCAGCGCGTTCAGTCCCGAGGCGTCGGTGTGGAGCAGTGTGGCCATCTGGTCGATGAATGCTCCGGTTCCACCCGCACAGGTTCCGTTCATACGCTGCTCGGGGGTGGGGTGAAGGTAGGTGAGCTTGGCGTCTTCACCGCCCAATTCGATGACGACGTCAACTTCTGGGTGGAGCCGTTGGGTGGATTCCGTTCCGGCGATGACTTCCTGAACGAAGGGGATACCCATTGCTCGGGCCGTCGTCAAACCGCCCGAACCGGTGATCGCAGCTTGGACGACCAGTCCCGGGTAGATGTCCTCGATGTCTTCGAGGAGGTGTCCGAGTTCGGCGCGAACATCAGCGTTGTGGCGGCGATAGTCGGAGAAGAGGATGCGGTTGCCGTCCAAGACAACGGCTTTGACCGTCGTTGAGCCCACATCAATACCGAGCTGGCACGGGTGCTCGGGCGTACTTTCGGCGTGTAGACGTGAGCCTTCAATGATCTGCGTATCCATACTGCGAAACTATGACGCAGATTTCTAATTTCCAAACTGTTGAAATTAGACTGAGCTCATGGCGACGATGCATCAACCAAGGGCGGAGAAACAGCGAAAAGCGCCTTCAGATTCCCTGACAACTAACCCTGAAGTTTCATCAGGTGTTGAAATTTCTGATTCAAATAACGCAACATCATCTGTATCTAAAATCCACCGTGGCCCCAGCGCCTGCCGCGGCGAAGTCAAACAGCACATCATTGCAGCTGCCAGAAGTGAATTCGTCTCTCACGGCTACGACCACACAACCTTGCGTTCAATCGCCCGAGCAGCCGGATGCGACCCCGCGCTCATCACCTACTATTTCGGGACTAAGCAGAAACTTTTCCGCGCCTGCATGGACCTTCCCCTCGACCCGGCCTCGGAAATCATCGCGCTTCTTACCCCAGGCCCACAGGGAGCGGCCACACGCCTAGTCGACTACATCCTGGACCTCTATGAGCACACGCTCACTTCAGACACCCTCTTAGCGCTCATGCGCGCACTGATCACCGATACCTCAACCTCTCAGCGCTTTCGCACCTATATCCGAAGCGATGTCTTAGAGCAGATCAGCCAATTCCTTGCCACGGACCCTGAACGTGCCCGACGCCTTGGCGAAGAACTCGAGATCGTCCTTTCCATGCTGTACGGCGTAGTCACCATGCGCTACATCATTGCTCTGGAGCCTCTGGCAAGCATGCCACGCCAACGAATCCACGCCACCCTTACCCCATTCATCCAAGAGCGCATCGACGAAATCTTCGCCTCGCTTCTTCCGCAGTAAACTGCCATTTCGGCGCGCGCACGCCGCAAGTGAGCACTGCTATTGGCACAATTGCACTATGACGACTCACGCCCCCACCGATGAAGAACGCGCTGCCTTTGTTGCCTCGCGACCCAAGCGTCGCTGGTGGCGAACGCGCAGGAGCACGGCATCTGGCAGTGTCGGCGGAAGAGTCATGTACTTCGCTCGCAGCGCCAGCGTTATCGACTCGGTCAGCAAGGCGCACTACCTAGAAGACACGGATCTTGCGTTGCGCACCGGATCGACGGTTGCGGTTTTTGATCCGCAGGCTGTGCGTAGGCGCTCAATTGCCCTTGCCCTAGCCGGCCTGCGCCCACTGGACGCGGGTTCGGTGTGGATGCCGGCGCGCAGCCGCAGCGTTCTCATTTCCCCGGACGAGGCTTTAATTCCCTCTCTGACGCTGTCCCAGAACCTTGTTGTTCCCTGCGCTGCAATGGGCGAAATCGTCGATCCGGGTGAAATCCGCCGGCGGGCCACGCGGCTTGGCGTTGATCTCGATCGAGTTGCACGTGATGTCAGTGCCACTGACCTCCTGAAGTTCCAGGTCCTCTGCGCACTGATCTACCGCGCAGATTTGGTTGTCGTCAGCGATTTCCCCATCCAGACCGAAGATGCACCCTCCTTTGAGGACTTCTCCGAGGCCTGCGAACTTCTTCGTGCCAGCGGCGCATGCGTCGTCTTCTTCACCGACAGTCCCGAGGCCGCGGCCTTGGCTCAGCGCGTGCTCATCGTTGCCAATAGCACGATCGTCGCCGACGCTGCCGGCCTTGATGCACACTTCATCCGCATGGCCTGCGATGCCATTAATGAGAATCCCAGTGCCTACCTCGGCCCCATTCCCCGAGCAGGTGAGCCTGTTACTTCTGATGCGCCCGTCCCCGCTTCGGAGGAAGACACACCCGCCGACGAGGCGGATGCCCCCGCTGAAGACGAAGCCGACGACGATTCCGAAGCACGTGCAGAGGAAAGTGCTTCCAGCAATGTCACGCCCGCGGCCTCGGAAGGTGACGAAAGCTCCGTTTCCGACACCGCGGAGGACGGGAAAGACGATGCTTCCGCCTCGGCAATGAGCGAAAAGGGTACAGCGACGCCGAATTGGCACCCACTGACCACGCGCGTCATACGCACAGCGGACTCCCCCTTGCCCACTCCCCTTCCCTCGCAATGGGAAGAGAACCCGGAAACTGCGGAGATCGCATTGGCCGCAATCGAGCAGGCACGCCGCTTCCATCGCATCGAGCAGGCACGCGCCTCACTGGGCGATGAGCTCAAGGAGCAGCTCAACGAGGACCTGCCCACTGCCGCGGAGGCAAGTCCGCAAGAGCGGGCGCTGATTGAGCATGCGCAAAAGATTTTGGGTGAGCTACCCGGATCGGTCATCCCCGATGGCGAGGATTCGACGGTCGAGGGTGACTAACTCGCGACTTTGAATCCTACTCGCGGCTAATTCGTGTCAAAATGAGAGGGTGACTGCACTTCGGTGCCCATCTTCATAGGAAGCGATGCAGGTATGAGCAACGACCATCCCTCATTTGGGCAGGCTCCCTCCGGGTCTCAGCCTCCCAGCATTGGCGAGCTTTTTGGCCGCATGACGAGGCAGATCTCTTCGTTGATTCGTGGAGAAATTGCACTGGCAAAGACTCAGGCAATGACGTTCCTGAACTACACAAAGGCAGGAATCGGCGCGTTGGCCGTTGCTGGCGTTCTTGCACTCTACGGTCTGGGCTGGATGTTCCACAGCATTGAGCTGGCGCTGGCCCTGGTTCTTCCCGCATGGGCAGCGTCCTTGATCGTATGTGGCGGAATCTTCTTCTTCGTCTTGATCCTTGCACTCGCTGGAATTTCACAGCTCAAGAAGTCACGTGCGCATGTTCCCCATCCTCAAGATGGCTTGAAGGAAAGCATGGATGCCTGAAGAAGGGAGCTCACAAAGATGAGCAATGATCAGCAGGCACAGATTCCCGCCCCCAGCGCCGCAGAAATCGAGGCGCAGCTGCGGGCAACCCGCGAAGAGCTGACGCAGACCGTCGATCAGCTTGTTGGCCAGCTTCAGCCTTCCTACCAGATCGAGCAGGCCAAGAATAAGGCTCGCCTCAAGGTCGAAGAGCTTAAAATCCGCGCCCGTTTGATCACCGAGCAAGCTCGCGAAGGCGATCCTGAAGCTCTCAAGACTCTGGGAATTGTTGCCTGCTCCACGGCTGCAGTTGTCGGTCTTGTCGCATGGCGAGTCGTTTCGCGCATCAAGAGGTCTCGCGCGAACTTCTAGCGCTGAGCGCGTAATTTTGGCTCCACCTAGCACTTCAGGTGGGGATCGGGCATCGTTTTTAGGTATGATGTTCCCACGAAACATTTTGAACACCTAGGGCACCGCTTGTGCGGACCCGACCGACGTAGAGGGGGTCGACGCCATGGGGCGCGGCCGTCAAAAGGCCAAGCAGACGAAAGTCGCACGAAAGCTGAAGTATTTCAGCCCTGACACCGACCTGGATGCACTCCAAAGGGAGCTTGCAGCCGGGCACGAGGCGCATAGCGAAGAGCAGCAGACAGACGAAGATGATCTGTACGCGCGCTACGCGGATTACGCCGAAGATGACCAGTCTGCAGATGATGATCATTGGGATGACGAAGATTACTGGACGTCCCCTTCTTCGCAATCGCGAAAGTAGCCAAACTCTTCCGCTTTAAGACATACGGAAACGCCGTCAGACGGGTTTGTTGTACCCTTCTGACGGCGTTTCTCATGCACACAGGGGTGGAGCCGCTCTGGCGTTTATCAGCCTCCTCGAGGCTTGAAGGAGCATCAGCACACTCTTTTACCCGAATAAAACACTGGTCCCGGTGGCGAATTCTCTCGCCACCGGGACCTGCGTTATAGCGTCAGCTCGCTAGATGGTCAGCCCATCCTGCGACGCGATGCGATTGCCGCACCACCAGCAAGGAGAGCGGCCAAGCCTGCTCCCAAGAGGATTCCGCTGTCTGCACCGGTCTTTGCCAGAGGAGACTTGGGATTCTTCGGCTTATCCGGAGTGCTCGGCGGAACCGCCGGAGGATTCGACTCTGAGGGTGCGGGAGGCACCGAGGCAGTGGTCGACGTTGAGGGGCTTGGCGCCGTCGAAGTGGACGGCGAAGGCGTGGGCGTCGTGCTCACTGCAGGAGTCGGGGTAGTCGTAGACGGGGTCGGAACCGGAGTGGTCGTCGACGGAGTCGGTGCAGGCGTCGTTGTGGAAGGCGTCGGCACCGGAGTCGTCGTGGACGGAGTGGGCACCGGGGTGGTGGTGCTCGGGGTCGGAACCGGAGTGGTCGTCGACGGAGTCGGAGACGGGGTTGGCGTCGTCGTTGAAGGTGTCGGCGAAGGCGTCGGTGTCGTGGTGGACGGAGTCGGCGAAGGCGTCGGCTTCGGCTTGGTCACGTTCGTCACCGTTGCGGTGTAATCCTTTTCAGGATTGATTGTCAGGGTTGCAGTCTTCTTGTCTGCACCCAAGGTCACACCCTCGGACTGATCAAAGACACCGGAGGTCGCGTTATCCCACAGAACACTTGCATCGGGAAGGTTCTTTTCCTTGATGCTGACCTTTGTTCCAATAGGCAGCTTGTCCGGGTAGGTGTAGGTCTGTCCCTTCTTAACAGTGATCGTTTCAGTCCTGTCAACACCAGGGCCCTTCAGGGTGACCTCGAAAGTGAAGTCTGGGTTCTCGGTCAGCGCTGCGGCAGAATCATCGACCTTCTTTGCAATAGAGAAGACCTGACGTGCTGCGGCGCCTGCATCTGCACCAAGGACGACGTCCTGAGCAGAGACCGTGCGGGTTTCCATATCATTCGCGGTAATAGTCGCGGTGTTCCAGTAGTGTCCGGAAACAACCTCGGGGGTGTGACCGTACAGAACAATGATCGCGAACTTATTTGCGGGAACCTCGGGAAGCTTGATTTCCAGCTTGTTCGCCGAGCAGCTGATAGTCGCGTTCTGACGAATTGCTCCGCCAGACACATCTGGGCCGTTGTAGCCGTTTGCGACCGAGTCGACAAGCTTGAGATTCGCTTCGTTGTTCTTCAACAGCGGTTCAAGATCATCGCAGTTGAAGTCCCACTTCGTGTCTTCGGAGTTGTCAACAACGCTGACGTTCTTCAGACCAGTATCACCACCGGGAACCGTGATACGCCACGCAAGCGTGCGGTTCCTGTTGTACATGTTGAAGAGCCAGCCGTCCTTGCGGAAATCCACGCCGACGCCGATTCCAGGCTGAATATCAACGTCAACCGACTTCGTCTCGGTCAGCTTGAAAGGCTGCTTCTTACCGACCTCGTTCTTGGACAGGGTCAGCTGTGCGGTAGTGATCACCCAACCGTCCCAAGAGGCTGCGCCTTCGGCCGCATCGTTAAAGACGACCTTGACGTTGCCATCCTGGTCCCAGGTGCCACAGCCAATGATTGTGCCCGTCGAAGACTTCACGTCGAAGTTGAAGGGCATGATCGGCTTAGCGGACTGGGTCGAAACCTTGTACTGGAAGTACTCGCCGGCGTGAACCTTCGAGCTGGTAGACCACTTCACCTTGAAACCAACGGTCGCACCGACAGTGAAACTGGTCTTCGGGGTGCCGTTTTGATCGGTCAGCTCAGGGTCACTGATCGTCACTTTGGACGTGATATTGGTTGTGGGCGCGGGGCAGCTTGCTGCAACCGCGGCGGGGGCGTGATCGGAAAGAACCTCAACAGCCCCGATACCACCAACCGCTAGTGTCAGTGCTGCAAGTGCTGACACAGCGCGTTTCGTGCGTAGGTTTGACACAGTCAAAACTCCATAATTCACGAGTGAATAAATACTCTTAAAGAATACAGCACCTGAGCACGAATTTCATAGGGCTTTTTTCAGACGAACTGGCTGTGATCAGCATCAATACTATCATCCAGCGAGACCAAAAAATCATCCTCATCAACCACGGCTCCGCCTGTAACCGCATGGATAATAGTTGCCGCGGATTCAATATCGCGGATCGATCGCATCCGTTCCAAGCGCTCACTGCGTGTGACAATCGCCTCAGGAATCTGGACCTGCCCCTTCGGGAGCCACCGCAGTCGATACTCAATAACTGCCCCCTGCGCCCACTGTTCCCATCGCAGTACGTGGGGAGCGCGCTCGACCTGATGCGCCTCGATCATCATCATCGACTGATTGGCAATCGGAGCCAGCAGCGCATATCCATCAACTACCTGCTCCGCGGCCTCTGCACGCTCACGGTCACGAGCCAGCACCTCGCGCAATTCATCACTGAGCTCGGGAGCCACAGAACGAAGCTCCCTCTCTGCTGCGGCTTCCCGGCGCGTCTGAGGAGGCGCATCCTGGCCAATGAGCTCACGCGAATCGATGACCTCGGGGAAGGCAGAGGACAAGGCCTCGGCAAGCTGAGCAGGACCAAGCCAGCGCGGAGTATAGATCGCCAAGGACACCGCGGAATCCGGATCGGGTTGAATAATGCGACCACTGCCCGCGATGCGCAACGCGCCCGCAAGGCGACGAGCCATCCGCTCCAGCACAAGCAAAACCTGGTACTCAGTACCGAAAGGCAGTCCCTCAGGGAACGCCTCAGCCCAGCGATCGCTGCCGCGCAATTCCTCGGGAACACGCGCGCCTCGCATCGGCTCGCACTCCAAAACCCACGCGCTGGTCAGATCCGCACCCAAGCCAAGTTCGCCTCGAACATTGACAGGAAGGGACCAGGGGCCGGACAATTCCACTCCCCCGCGCAGGTGCAGGCGTCCGGGAGCCACCCAATGGGCCTCATCCCAAGCGGACACGGCAAGCGCTTCAAGCTCATCGTCCTCAACGGACGCGCCCACGCAGAAAAGGTGGTGATCCTGAGCAAGCTCAAGGGGCAGCGGCAAAATCTCACGCTCGCCCGCCGACGCCCCCATAGATACACGTGCCACGTGATCATCGATGCGGATCTCGCCGGTGTCGTTCACGCGCAGAGCGGTATCAAAAGCACGCAGCCCGCCGACCGAAGTCATCGAGGTCTGCGTCAAAGGATGCGAAGCAGTCTGACTCAGCGCGGATTCTCGGGCGCCACGCGCGGAATCGTGCGCTTCCCCAGCGGGAACCGCATCCATTCGTTCGCGAAACGACCGGCGACGAGGCGGCAGAGAGGCTTCCTGTCCCACGATTAGCGCTCGATACGGGTACGAGTGAAGCGCAGGTGGGTGCGCGAGGGCGTGGGGCCGCGCTGTCCTTGGTAGTGCGAGCCGAGGCCTCACTTCCGTAGGGGTGCTCGGCGGGAGACGACAGATCAAAGAAGCACAGCTGGCCGATCTTCATTCCCGGGTAGAGCAGAATCGGCATGGTCGCAGTATTCGACAGCTCCAGGGTGACGTGGCCCGAGAAACCGGGGTCAATAAAGCCAGCGGTGGAGTGGGTGAGAAGGCCAAGGCGTCCAAGCGAAGACTTACCTTCCAAGCGAGCCGCAATGTCGTCGCCCAGGGTGACCAATTCGTAGGTTGCGCCCAGCACGAATTCGCCGGGGTGAAGGACGAAGGGATCATCCGGCCCCACATCGACGCTGTGGGTGAGGTCAGACTGGTCGGCCGCGGGGTCGATTACCGAGTAGCGATGGTTGTCAAAAAGCCGAAAAAGCCGATCCAAGCGCACGTCAATACTTGCGGGTTGAATCAGAGAGCGGTCCAGCGGATCCAGTTGGATTCGTCCACTATCAAGGCTTGCCGAAATATCGCGATCACTGAGCAGCATGGTGCCATTCTCGCACAGTTTCGGCCGCCTATTGTGCCTCGGCGGGCGCGTTGGCTGACCGCTAAGCTACCTCTTGTGCCAACCCCAAATTACGAGATGCTTCGCGCCCCGATCCTCGCGTGGTACGAGCTCCATCGCCGCAAGCTCCCCATGCGTGCAAGCGACGTCTCCCCGTGGGGAACCTTGGTCTTTGAGGTCATGAGCCAGCAAACCCCTATCCCGCGCGTGCAGCCAATTTGGGAGCGGTGGATGAGGCTGTGGCCGAGCCCTGCGGATTTCGCTGCCGCTTCTCCCGCCGAGGCTTTGGTCGAGTGGGCACACCTGGGTTATCCCTCGCGGGCACTGCGGCTTCGCGAGTGTGCGCAGGTTATTGTGCGCGACTTCGGTGGGTCCGTTCCCGATAGCTACGAGGCCTTGTTGGCTTTGCCCGGGATCGGTCCCTATACCGCGAGCGCTCTTGCTTCCTTCCAATTCCACGAGCGCATTCCCGTCTTGGATACGAATATTCGCCGAGTTTTTGCGCGAGTGCGTGACGGGGTGGAGTTCGCTCGGCGCAGTGCACCTTCTCGCACCGAGTTCGCAGCCGCGCTTGATTGGTTGCCCGAAAATGGTGTGGATTGCGCTCGTTGGAATGTGGCGATCATGGAGTTTGGGGCGCTCGTGTGCACGCAGCGCTCCCCCAAGTGCCAGGATTGTCCACTGCGCAAGGACTGCGCATGGGCAAAGGCCGGTTTCCCGCCCGCCGAGGTGCGGCCTCGTGGGCAAAGCTGGAAGGGAACGGACCGCCAGGCGCGCGGCCGGGTAATGGCGGCGCTACGCATTTCTCCCGATGGACTTTCCATTGACGAGGCCGTAGCTGCGGCGCGCTTGGAAGGTGCGGATCCCGAGCAGGCGCCTCGCGTCATTGAAGCACTGATAAGCGATGGCCTGGTTGCCGAAGATTCGACAACCAGGCGCATCACACTTCCTCGGGAGTGAGGAAGAAGGGAGGCCTTGGAAGGGAGGCCTATCCCTTCACGGCTCCAGCCAAGGCGAAGCTTCCTCCCGAGACCTTTTGCATGATCGCGTAGAGGATCAACGCCGGGCTGGAGTAGATCACTGCAAATGCGGCCAGTTTTCCATAGACGACCGCGCCGTGCGTTCCGAAAAATTGGTAGATGGCGACGGCTGCGGGCTGGATGTCCGGGTCGGTCGTGAGGATGAAGGGGACGAAGAAGTTCCCCCAGGTCGCGGTGAAGATGAAGATGAAGACCACCAAGAGGCCTGGCTTCATCAGCGGTAGGACGATGGTGCGCAGTGCTTTGAGCGCGCTCGCGCCGTCGACCCAGGCCGCTTCTTCGAGGGATACGGGAACGGAATCCATGAAGTTTTTGAGCATCCACACCGCCATGGGCAGGGAGGTTGCGGTCATGAAGCAAATAATCCCCGGGATTGAATCGATCAAATCCATGCTGACGAAGAGCGAATACACAGGAACCATGAGCGCCGTGATGGGAAGGCAGGTCCCAAAAAGAATCGTGTACATGAATCCGCGAGCGAAACGACTCTTGTAGCGAGAAAGTGGATAAGCCGCGAGCGCACCAACGAAGACGGTCAAAATTGCCGTGCCGAAGGAGAGAATCGCAGAGTTCCACAGCGGCAGCCATGTGCGATCAAATGTCGCAATATCCGAGTAATTCGAGGTCGTGAAGTGCTCGGGGACACTTAAGGACACCGTCGCTGTCGGATTGAAAGATGCGAAGAGGACCCATGCCAGTGGAACGACAAAGGAGATGCCGATCAGGGCAAGGATTGTGCTCGAAATCAGACGAACGGTCTTTTCTCGCGGATTAGCGACGGAGGGGATTTCTTTGCGCTGCGTAGCCATCAGTCCACCTCCGGCTTGAGAGCGCGAATGTAGACCAGCGCAAAGAGTGCACCCAGAACAATGGTCACGGTTGCAATAGCCGTTCCGTAGCCAATCAGCGAGTTCTTAAAGGCTTCTTGGTATGCCATGACCGGGAGGGTCGTGGATTGAGTGCCCGGGCCACCGCCTGTCATAACCCAGAGAAGCGTGAAGACGCCCAGGGTCTGAAGGGTTGTCAACAGAAGGTTGGTTGAGATAGAGCCCTTGATCATGGGCAGGGTGACGAAGCAAAATCGCTGCCAGCCTCGGGCGCCGTCAACCTTCGCGGCTTCTTGGGATTTCAGGCGGAACTTCGGCCAGCGCAGCGGAGTAGACCATCATCGAGAAGGCTGTTCCGCGCCAGATATTCGCCATGATCACAGAGAACATGGGGAAGGTCAGCAGCCAGGTTGTTCCGCCGAGGCCGATGTAGCTCAGCAGCGTGTTCAGCGTTCCGTCGGTGGAGAAGAAAGCGTAGAGCGCAAAGGCTGCGACGATCTCCGGCATAACCCACGCGATGACAACGACGCCGCCAACCAGGGTGGAGAGAATCTTGGGGGCTTTGCTCATGAGCATGGCAAGGGCTAGTCCCAAGATATTTTGGCCGATCACCGCCGAGGCGACAACGAAGATGATCGTCAGCAGGACCGCTTTCCAGAATGCTCCACTGGACAGCAGATCCGCGTAGTTCTCGAGGCCGACAAATTCAGGATTTGCTGCTTTGTAGCCCGAGAGGGCGGCATTGGTCAAAGACCCATACACCGAATATGCAATGGGACCTACGAGGAACACCGCCATAAGGGCAACTGCTGGAAACAGAAGACCCATTCGGCCCGTTTGGCGGGCGGCGCGAGCAAGTAGTGTCTCGCGTCGCCCGCCAGGGGTCGCAGTGCTCTCGGTCCCCACACGAACCGAGGTGGACATGTTACTTCGCCGCTTCGACGTTCTTTTCGCCGACGATCTTCACCAGGCCATCGTCGTAGGCCTTCGCGGCCTGCTCGGGGGTCTGTTCCTTCGTCACCACGGATTCGGTGGCCGTCTGGATATTTGTGGAGATCTGCGGGTAGTCAGGAGTTGCGGGACGGAAGTGCGTGTACTCAACAATTCCCGCGAAGAACTTGAAGGAGGGGTTCGCTGCGAGGTACTCGGGGTCAGAGACGATGTCCTTACGGACTGCAATCGCAGAGGTTGCGATGGAGTACTGCAGAGAGCCCTTCTTATTCAGCGCGGTCTTGACGAAGTCGGCTGCCAGTGCGGGATCCTTGGTTTGAGATCCAACGGAGAGGACCCAGCCACCGGAGAGAGTGGTGAATCCGGGTGCCTGTCCCTTCTGGGTCGGCATCTTGGCGAGGCCGATGGTTTCTTGCCATTCTGCCCACTTTGTCGAGTCCTGCATCCACACGTAAGGCAGCCAGGAGCCATCAATGTCGATGGCGAGCTTGCCCTTGGGAAGGAGTTCGGTGGACACACGGGTTCCAACAGCCTTATCCAGTGCGATGTCGTTGGAGGGAGTGAGGCCCTCTGAGTATGCGGTCTGGTAGAAGGTCAGTGCGTCCTTGAAACCTTGGGATCCCGTGACCCACTTGTTGGTGTCGGTGTTGTAGAGGGTGTCCTGGGTGCCGTAGAGCAGCATTTCAAAGCCTGCATGCTGGTCTGTTCGCCACCTGCACGGCCCGCGTAGATGTTCATGGGGATGACGTCGGGCACCTTTTCCTTGATGGTGCGCGCAGCAGAAAGCAGGTCATCCCAGCTCTTAGGCTGCCAGTCAGTGGGCAGTCCTGCCTGCTCAAAGATCTTCTTGTTGTAGTAGATACCGCGAGTATCGGTGCCGAAGGGAACGCCGTAGATCTTGCCGTCGAGGCCCTTTGCGCCCTGAATCGAGCTTTCGGGGTACTGGCTCCACTCGTCCCAGTTCTTGACGTAGTCGTCGATCGGGGCCAGGTATCCGGCTGCGGCATCGCTCATGACCTGGAAGGTGTCTTCGTAGATGATGTCGGGAGCCTTGGACTTCGACTTATTCATCAGCGCAAGCTTGGTCATGTACTGATCTGCCTCCGCTTCAACGGGCTGAAGATCGATGGTGACGTCCTTGTGAGTGGACTCGAACTCTTCCTTTGCGCGCTTCATGAAGTCTTCAATCTGCGGGAAGGACGAGGTCTTGTAATAGGTGACAACCAGAGACTTTCCTTCTGAGCTTCCAGATGTCGTCTTGTCCTTGGATCCAGAGCAGGCGGTCAGGCCCACAGCTGCGATACCGACTACGGCAACAGCCGCGAGTGCACGTCGTGCCATTGAACTCTCCTTTGATAGTTCTGCGACTTCCTGTAGGTGGGCGGGTGGCCACACTGCCGTTCCCGCTCCCCCCTCATGCCCCTTTGACACGGAAGTCCTTATGTGAACTGTATTACTACGTAGAAAGCCAATTCCAGAGTCCATGGATTGCACTTTGGTTACGAAGAGCACAAAAGATGCTGGATGCACCCATCAAGAGCAATGAAATGTATAAACGCAGGTCAACACGTATATGAATGCGCTAACGGGCTACCGAGTTTTCTTTCACGAAACGATCAATCAGCAGCTGAATTTCATGCCAAGTCACCGATCCCGGCATTGACAAAGAACCGTGGAAGGTCCCTGCGAACATATGCATTTCTGCGATGCAACCGGCATCAACGAGGCCTGTCGCCAGAGCGATTCCCTCATCCCGAAGAGGATCGACGGGGTTGACAACGATGAGCGCGGGCGGGAAGCCCTCTTCCCTGAACTCTGCGCTCGGCTTCGGGAATGCCGCCTCGATCAGACGCAGGGGAATTGTTACTTCTGCATCCAAGGGAACACCGAAGTAGTGACGCCAAGCTCCGGCCGCCGCGCGACGCGTCCACACGGGCCCCTCAGCGAAGAACCTGCTTGAGGGGGTTGACAGGGTCGGATCAACACATGGCTCAAGCAAGATGATGCCCCTGATCAGGGATGCAATTCGTTTGTATCGAGCCGCGATTGCCTCATCTTGCGCCATTTGCAGGCCGAGTCCACACAGGCGACTCACCATGGAATAGGCCAGTCCTGCTCCCGCTGAATCCCCCAGGATGAAAGTTGGACGCTCGTGCCCGAAGCGCTCAAGGGCCTCGGCAAGGGCGGAAATACAGTCGTCGACGGGGATCGGGAAGGGAAATTCAGGTGCGAGACGGTACTCCGGAGAGACGACTATCGCACCGAAACGCGTCGCCAGTTCGTCATTCTTCGCGTCATCAAAAGCGGCGCGGCCTGCTACGTACCCGCCTCCGTGGATCGAAATGATCAGGGGCGCGTCCTCAGCCAAATCGGCAGGAATGAAGGTGCGTCCGCGCGCGCTCACTTCGACTCTGTTGTCGGCTTCGTGCGGATTTGCCAAAAGGGCGTCTCCCCCGGCGCGCATTGCGGGCAGATCCCACGTTGTTTGCTCGGGGGTTTCAGCGATGATCGGTGCGAGTTCGGGACGCAGGTAGATGGGATAGGTACTCATCGTTCCTCACTTGCTCGGTGCGACTCGGGCAAAGAATGCGTCAACGGCCGCGTAGAAGGGGGTTGGGGTCGAGTGGCGCACGCAGTGGCGCGCGCTGGGAATGAGGAGAGTTTCAACAGCGGTGTTCCCCATTGCGTTGATCTCGTCAATCCCGCCGTGCCCGATCAGCACGTCGTCGCCATCGCCGGTAATGAGCAGGGTTGGCACCGAAATTGGGGCGAGGATTTCTTCGCGGCTTCGGCTTCCGCTGACGACTCCTCGGGCAAGGAAGTTGCGGTCGACTTGGGCTTTTCCTTGAGCCCAGCCGCCGGCCTCGGAAGGACTCCACTGGGGGTAGTCCTTGAGGAGCATGTCGATTTCGCGTCCCATCCACTGCGTGACTTCGTCGCAGCGGGCGACCCGGTCTTCGGCGGACGCGCGGAAGTGCTCGCGCTGGGAGGGGGTGAGGAGTGCGGGGTCTTCCAGCACGAGGGCGTCGACGGGGGCGAGGCCTCGTGAAACGACGTCGGCCGCGGTCGCCCCGCCCATCGAGTGGCCGAGGAGGGCGACGAAGGGTGCGGGTGCGGCTTCTTCGATTGTGCAGATTAACGAGGCCGCGCTGCGAACCAGCGCTTCGAAGGGGTCCTCGAGCTGCGTGGGAGTAAAGCGCGGGGAACAGCCGTGTCCGAGGGCGTCGATCAAGACGACTTCATAGTCGTTGGACCAGCGAGCGGAGATGTCACTGAGGGATGCGGCATTGTCGGTCACGCCATGAAGAGCGTAGATGCGTCCCTTTGAGGGGGTACCTGAAATATTCGCGGCAAGGCGCGCCGGGGTCATTGCTTCTCCTCCATGAGCATCCGCTCCGTATGCAGGAAGCATACAGGAAGTTTGCTGCTAATCTATGGGTACGCTCCGCACACTCAATCATTCTGACCATCACGGAGGATGCCATGGATGAGAGCAAGATTGAAAACGTCATGTCTGAGCTGCTTGGCGAGGGCTACCGAATTGTCAGGGATAACGGCGAGTTGTCCCCAATGATCGAATGGGTCGACTGGGCGGGCGATCCCGACGACGAGGACGATGAAGAACGCGTCGAAGTGAATTTTGCCGACGGAACGATGGAGACCTACCCCATGGGCGTCGAGCTCCGTCAGATCTGGCACGAAGACGCGGAGTAAGAGCGAGCGGCGACGTCGGCCTTACTCCGTCAAGCGGAAGACCTCTGCCTCCACACAGGAAGACGAGGCCTAGTAAGTTTCGACAACTCAGCTTTCGTGACGCCCATAGCGCGCGGGGTCAACAGGCTGCCGATACTTCGGGAGCCCAGCAACCACCAGCAGATACGACTCTGTCACAAGCTCACGCACCAGTTCGGCGCTAATCCCCGGGCCAGCCATCACACTGATCCAATGCTTCTTGTTCATGTGATAACCCGGAGTGATTGATTCAAAGCTTTCGCAGAGCGCACGGGCTTCCTCTGGATCCGCCTTAAGATTCACCATCCGCTTCGCGCGGACGGTTGAGATCATGAACCATTTACCGCATACTCGCGCGACCTCCCACTCCTCATTAAAGGGATAAAGCTCGCTTGCGGGCAATTCAAGTGCAGCGTCGACGACAGTCTTCCAAAGCTGGTCATCATCTAGGTCAGCCTTCATGAGGACCCCCATCCGCTGCGTCTTTAGAGTAACAAAAAGCGGCCCGCACGGGGCCGCTAGCGGAGCGGGCGACGGGAATCGAACCCGCGCTGTCAGCTTGGGAAGCTGAAGTTCTACCATTGAACTACGCCCGCGAGGCGCCGAGCACGCAGTCGGTGCTACCAACGCAACTCGTTCATCATAGCGGCTCGCTTGAGTTCAGTCCAAAGCTTCGGACATAGACTATGAGCTGTGACTTCACCCAACCCTCGCCCCGTTGTTGCCGCCGCGATCTTTGATCGCCTCCCCCACCCAAGCGCGCTTTTGTGCGCCTCGCGCTCCTATCCGGAGGATTTACGAGGCCTCTTCGAGCTCCCCGGCGGAAAGGTTGAGGAAGGCGAAGACCCCGTGCGTGGCCTCGTACGCGAAATCGACGAAGAACTGGGGTGCGCGCTGGTGGTCGACCAGCCGGTTCTCTCCCCCGAGGGGCCATGGTGGCCAATCCTTGCTGGGCGCGTCATGGCAGTGTGGGGATGCACGCTTGCGGACCCCAGCCAGCAGCTCACTCCCGGGCGCTCCCACCTGGAACTTCGGTGGACTCCCCTTGACGAGGTCCTTGGTCTTCCATGGATTCCCGCAGATCTCCCCATCGTTCAAGCTGCGATCGAGCAGTACTCTTCTGCGGCTACTTGCTGAGGGGCATCTTCCACATACCTGATTTTGATTCAGACACTTCTGCTTTTTCTGTCAGAATAGATGTATGCCGAAGATTATTGGGGACTCGCTAGCCGACCATCGAGAACTCACGCGTAACCGTCTTTTCGATGCGCTCGCCAGCCTGCTCGCCGAGCAGCCTTTCGATTCAATCTCGATGTCCCAAATCGCCACGCGCGCAAAAGTTGGTCGCACTGCGGTCTACAACCACTTCCCCGACAAGGAAGTACTCCTCCTTGAATTCATGCGTCGCGTCACCCTGCAGTTCTCCCAACGCCTGGAAGAAGCGATCGCACAGGTCAAGGATCCCCTAGCCCAATTGCGTATCTACATTCGCGCACACCTGGAGATGACGACCCGCTACCACCTGAATTCGACTTTTAACCTGCGCACTCAGTTTCGCGCGAGAACTCCGCGCACCTGCATGATCACGCGACAATCATCTCGACCAGGCTCCTGGAAATCCTCGGCCGATGCATGGAAAGCGGCGCGATCCCGAAACAAAATCCGCACGCACTGATCCCCTTGATCCACTCGTGTTTGGCGGGAAATAGACTCCCCGCCAACCCACAGCAGCGCGAGGCAACGATCGCCACCGTGCAGACTTTCATTCTTCGAGGCATCGGTGCGGATATCCCCATTACGTCCACTGCGCAACGTCCCTCCTCGGTTGAGAACGCCTCACAGGACGGCGCAGATGAGGGTGAAACAGCCGGAGATACCGCCTACATGCGCTGCCCGGTCAGCGCATAGGCACGTGTGATCTCGCAAACTCCTATAGGATCGTGGAATAAGTGACCGGCACACGCCGTTGAGCTGAACATGACCCGGGGCGTGTGCCCCTCACCGAAAAAAGGAGTACCCACATGAGCACGATCGCGCTCACCTCGGAAAACTTCAACGAGACCATCAACTCTGACAAGATCGTGCTGGTGGATTTCTGGGCAAACTGGTGCAGCCCCTGCCGCCAGTTCGGCCCGATCTTCGAAGCAGCCTCAGAGCGTCACGAAGATGTTGTTTTCGCCAAGGTCGATACCGATGCCAACCAGGACATCGCCGCAGCACTGGAGATCGCAACAATCCCGACCCTGATGATCTTCCGCGAAGGCGTCCTGATCTTCCGTAACTCCGGCGCAATCCCCGGAGCAGCCATTGACGACCTGGTCTCCCAGGCACAGGCCCTCAACATGGAAGAGGTCCACGCAGAGGTCGCGAAGCAGGAAGCTCAGAACGACTGACCTCAGTCAGTACTGACTTCGTACGACAAACAGGTGGTGGGGACGGCCAGCCGTCCCCACCACCTGTTTTATGCCTCAGCGGAGCTTTCAGCCCTGCAGCTCAGCAGCAACCAGCTCAGCCAGCTGAATCGCATTCAGGGCAGCGCCCTTGCGCAAGTTATCGCCACTCACCACGAAAACAATTCCGCGGTTATCCGGAACGGCCTGGTCCTGGCGAATACGGCCGACCAAGACATCGTCTTCACCGGCAGCTTCAAGCGGGGTCGGAACGTCGGCAACGCGAACTCCGGGAGCACTGTTGAGCGCGGCCACGGCCTCGTCGCGAGAAATCGAAGCGGGGAACTCAGCGTGGACGGTCATCGTGTGTGCGGTCAGGACCGGTACGCGCACGCAGGTCCCGCTGACCAGAAGATTCGGGACGTGCAGAATACGACGCGATTCGTTACGAAGCTTCTGCTCTTCATCGGTCTCGAAGCTGCCATCATCGACGATCGAACCGGCCAAGGGCACAACATCGAAAGCAATGGGGGCGACGTAAACCTGGGGAGTGCCGAAATCAACGGCATGTCCGTCAGTGGTCAGGCCCTCGAGGTTCTGATCGACGGTGCCGCGAACCTGATCGAGGAGCTCGCGAACACCCTTGAGGCCAGAACCAGACACGGCCTGGTAGGAAGAGACAGTCAGACGCTCAATACCGCCAGCAGCTTGCGCAAGCGGCTTAATTGCAGGCATGACGGCCATGGTCGTGCAATTCGGGTTCGCGATGATTCCCTTGGGGCGATCGGCGACGTCTGCACCGTTGACCTCGGAGACGACCAGCGGGACCTCGGGGTCCTTGCGCCACGCGGAGGAGTTGTCCACGACTACGGCGCCGGCCTCGGCAAACTTCGGCGCATACTCGCGCGAGGCCGTGGCACCCGCGGAGAAGATCGCGATGTCAATCCCGGAGAAGTCAGCGGTCGCAACGTCTTCAACGACGACCTCTGTACCCTTCCACGGGAGCGTCGAACCCGCCGAACGAGCGGAGGCAAAGAAACGAATCGTTTCAACCGGGAAGTTTCGCTCTTCCAGGATCGTGCGCATCACGCGACCAACCTGGCCCGTCGCACCGACAACAGCAACCGTCAAACCAGCCATTTTCAGCCTCTCTTTGTGTAAATACGCGTTCTCAGCGGCCCGTGCCAGCGTAGACAACGGCCTCGGAAACTTCGGCGTCCATGCCGAAAGCAGAGTGGACAACTGCAACCGCGCGGTCCAGGTCGTCCAAACGAGTAACGATCGACAGGCGGATCTCGGAAGAAGAAATCAGATCGATGTTGATTCCTGCCTCGGAGAGCGCGGCGAACAGGCGCGCGGCCACGCCCGGGTTGGTGCGCATGCCGGTACCCACCAGCGAAAGCTTGCCGATGTTCGGGTTGTAACGCACCTCCTTGAAGCCGATCTCATCCTTCGCGGACTCCAGAGCATCGAGCGCAACCTGGGCGTCGGCCTCGGGAATGGTGAAGGTGATGTTCGCGCGGGTCGGATCGGCGACGGGGATGTTCTGGACGATCATGTCAATGTTCGCGCCCGCAGCGGCGATCGTCTGGAAGACCATCGCGGCGCGGCCGGGGTGGTTCGGAACACCGGCGACCGTGATCTTGTCCTGTCCGCGGTCGTGAGCAATTCCAGAGATGATGGGCTGTTCCATCTGTCCTTCTTTCGGGTCGAGGAATGCGGCGTCGGGGACCAATCCCTTGAGCTCCGGCGAGGCCGGGCGGTCTGAAATCCAAGTTCCATCCTTCTCGGAGAAGGAGGAACGAACGTGCAGAGGAACCTTGTAGCGACGGGCGAATTCGACCGCGCGCAGGTGAAGAATCTTCGCGCCATGCGCCGCGAGTTCCAAGGTCTCTTCCGTCGAGATCGAACGCAGGCGGTGTGCCTTGGAGACAATTCGCGGGTCTGCAGAGAAAAGGCCATCGACGTCGGTGTAGATCTCGCAGACGTCGGCGTGGAGGGCGGCAGCGAGGGCGACCGCGGTCGTATCCGAACCGCCTCGGCCCAGGGTCGTCACGTCCTCATCATCAGAAATTCCCTGGAATCCGGCGACAATTGCAACCTGTCCTTCCGAGATCGCGCGGGCAATGCGCTCGGGAACCATGCCGGTGATCTGTGCGCGACCGTATGCGGAGGTCGTGTGAATGCCTGCTTGTGCGCCGGTAAAGGCCTGCGCGGGAACTCCCAGCTCATTGATCGCCATGGACAGAAGAGACATGGAAATACGCTCACCGGCGGTGAGAAGGATGTCCATCTCGCGTTCGGGCGCATTGTCTGTAATCTGCGCGGCAGTATCTAGGAGTTCGTCAGTTGTATCGCCCATTGCGGAGACGACAACGACGAGCTTGTGTCCGGCGTTTCGAGTGTCGACGATGCGTTTTGCAACGCGTTTGATCGCTTCGACATCGGCTACGGACGAGCCTCCGTACTTTTGCACGATGAGCGCCACGAGTAGTCCTAACTGTCTGTGTTCTGGTTTCCTTCCCTAATCGTGGCGAAAGTTTGGGGTTACTGCGACTTTTGACCAACACGTGAACGTTTGTACCAATTTGTAAACGTAACTTACCGCACATACCAAGGCCTACAGGGCATGGGAGAATAGTGTGAGCTCGGCTCCCAAGAAAGGAACGCACGATGTCACACACGGTTTACGGCACTCCCGTTGTTCACGGAGTGTCCTACGCGCCGATCGTATGGACATCACGTCACCCCCTCCCCCCAACAGAGTTCACCGAGCTTCCCCCCACAGAGCGCGCCGCATGTGCCGCGCATTTGGAAGAGATCTGCCGAAGCGTCGGCGATGACCTCTTCGCCCAGTCCGAACAGGCCTACGGCGATGTCTCCGACGTGCTCATGATGACTGCTTCCCTTGCGACCGATCCCAGCTGGATTGCGGAGGCACAATCGTGGATTTATTCCGGGGTTCCTGCTCCTCAGGCGGTTGTTCGCGCGACCGAAAAGTTCACCGAGGTCTTCCGCGCTGCGGGCGGACTCATGCTCGAGCGCGTGGCGGACCTTAAGGACGTGCGCGACCTGATTCTTGCCCACTTAGCTGCTTCCTCAGGTGACGAGGCCAGCGATGCGCGCGTGCATGCGCGGAAGGTACAGGCGGCCTCGGAAAGCCCCTATATTCTCTGCGCGCGGGATTTGTCGCCCTCGGACACGGCGCATCTCAACCCTGCGCACTGCGTGGGAATCGTGACCCAGCTGGGTGGCCCCACCTCGCACACCTCGATCATCGCTCGCCAGCTGGGGATCCCCTGCATCGTGGCCGCTCGTCGCATCAACGAGATCCGCACGGGCGAGTACGTACTTATGGATGCTTTTGTGGGTTCCGTGACCACTGGCGTTCCCGAAAATGAGGCCCGCGAGGCCGTGGAGCGCGATCGACGCCGCGCCGAGGCCACCCTCAGGTGGGCACCGCCCGCACACACCTCAGATGATCATCCCGTGCGTTTGCTGGCAAACATTCATGACCTGGCTAGCGCGAAGGCTGCTGCTCGTTCTCCGCTTGCCGATTCGATCGGGCTTTTCCGTTCAGAAATTGCATTCCTCAACGCACAAACCGAGCCTTCCATTGAGGAACAGACCGAGTTTTATTCGAGTATTTTCCAAGAGTTCCAGGGATATTCGGTATGCGTGCGCACGCTGGATGCAGGCTCCGACAAGCCGCTTGCCTATGCGACGATTCCCGGCGAGGAGAACCCAGCGCTTGGCGTTCGCGGGATCCGAACCTCGGGCCCGCATCCGCAGATTCTCCAAAACCAGCTCGAGGCGATTGCTTTTGCGGCGATGCGTCAGCGTGAGACTTCGGTTTCGGTGATGGCGCCAATGGTGTCAACGGCTGCCGAGGCCAAGTGGTTTGTCTCCTCGGTTCGCCAGCTCTCCGAGCGTTTCGAGGTCGAGCTGCATGCTGGGGTCATGATTGAGGTTCCCGCGGCGGCGCTAATGATCGATTCAATCATGGAGCACGTGGACTTCGTGTCGATTGGTTCGAATGACCTCACCCAGTACACGATGGCTTCGGACCGCCTCTCACCGGACCTTGCCGAGTATTCCGATCCTTGGCAACCCGCGCCTTTGCGCTTGATTGCGCAGGTTGCGCACGCTGGCCTTACGCACGGGGTGAGCGTGAGTGTGTGTGGCGAGGCCGCGGCTGACCCGCTGCTGGCCTGCGTTTTCGCGGGTATGGGTGTGCCCGCACTGTCGATGCCGCGCTTGGCTATCCCCTCGGTGGGCGCGCAGCTTGCTCAGGTGAGCTTGGCACAGTGCCGCTTGGCTGCTGCTTCAGTTGTCGAGGCCGCTGACCCGGGCGATGCGCGCTACCGTGCGCGCACCGCGCTCGAAGTGGAGTTTTAAGAACCGTTGTCAGCGCTTTTGAGCGAAAATCGGTAACTCACTCACCGAGCGCCGGCAAGATGACTGAGAAGGTTGTCCCGTGTTCACCGGGCTTAGCTTCGCCTTCACACACGGTATCGACGTCCACCCGGCCGCCCAAGGCCTCGGCGATCGAAGAAACGATCGACAGCCCAAGGCCAGACGATCCCTTCCCCTGACGCGAGCGCGAAGTGTCGCCTCGGACGAAACGATCAAAGACGGTAGCGCGCAACTCGGGCGGGATACCCGGGCCGTCGTCGGCAACACTCATGCGCACAAACCCCGGTGCCGAGGCCCCGCCGCCGATCACCTGCACGCCAACCTTGACGCGCGTGCCCGCGGGAGTGTGGATTCGCGCGTTATTCACCAGGTTTGCAAACACCTGACGAAGTGCAGATTCATCACCCGCAATCGTGCAGGAGACGCAGTCTTCGTCCTCGTCGTCAAACTGAGGAAGGTCCAAGACCCACTCGTGATCCGGGCCCGCCGCGTGCGCATCCGAAACCGCGTCAATCGCCAGAGGGATCAGGTCGACCGGATCACTGGCGAGTTCTCGGCCCGCATCCAAGCGAGCCAATAGCAGGAGGTCTTCGACCAAGCCAGACATGCGGGCAGACTCTGAGGCAATGCGCGCGAGCGCGAGCTCTTCATCCGCGCTTCCCCTTCTGCAGAAGCTGCGTGTAGCCCTGAATCGACGCCAAGGGAGTGCGAAGCTCATGCGAGGCATCGGCGACAAACTGGCGCAGGCGCTGCTCAGATTCGGCGCGGGCCTGAAGTGCCGTTTCAACGTTGTCGATCATGGTGTTCAGCGCAAAACCAACATCGCCGACCTCATCACCAGGCTGGGCGATGGAGTAATCAACGCGTTGGAAGTCCTCAACCGTTGGGGTGGCAATCAGGTCCTTGGAACCGATGTTTCTCGCGGTCGCCGCTACCTCACCCAAGGGGAGCATTTCTCTGCGAATCCACTTGCGGCCGATGAAAGTCGCACCGGCAATCACGACCAGAGCGATGACACCTTCAAGAGCCACCAACATGATCAGCGTCGAGTTATTGGCCGCCAAAGACAGGCCGACGACCAGTGTCCGTGACTCTGATTGACCGCACATGATCCTGAAAGAGCCAAAATTCGTCAGGCTGACATTGTGCCCGTGTCCATCACAGCGCAAGGAGAGAATCTGTTGCTGAGCGGCGCTATCGAGCTCCACCACATCAAATTGCTTGACGACACCTGAAACGATCTCGTCGTCATCCTTGATGAGCTGCAACTGTCCTTCTGAAGAACCTGGGCCTCGCAAGCCGCGCGGTCCGTGTTCGCTTGGCGAAGCGGAGGAACTCGGGGAATTCGACTGTGATGGACCGTGGTCATCGTCGTGATCATCCTGGTCGTCCTGTGACCCGGCCGTTGGAGGCGGGGGTGGGGGAACAGGTTGCTGCAAACTGAGCTCTGCGTTCTTTTCAAGCCTGCTGAGCATGGATTCGAGCGAACTATCGATCTTGGAAGTCATCCACGAATGCATTGCAAGCGCCGATGCAGCAAGCATGGTGACCAACGCTAAAGCGACAGCTGCAGCAAGAAAACGACTCAGGCGAACAGTGAGAAGACGAGATCGCTTGCGCTTTGTCTGGGGAGCACTGTGCTTGGGAGCGCGCGCTTGCGATTCGGTATTCGAAGCTTGGGGGGCAGAGCTTGTCATTGGCGCTCCTAGGAGGCGGGCCTGAGGATATAACCGGCTCCCCTGACCGTATGAATCATGGGGTCACGCCCAGCGTCGATCTTCTTGCGCAAATACGAAATGTAGAGCTCGACGATGTTTGCCTGACCGCCAAAATCGTAGGACCACACGCGGTCGAGGATCTGCGACTTCGACAAGACAACGTTCGGGTTTTCCATGAAGTACCGCAGCAGCTCGAATTCGGTGTTCGTGAGCGTGATAGCTTCACCACCACGTGCAACATCATGCGAGTCTTCATCCAGTGTCAGGTCACCCACGGTCAGAACACGTTCAGCGGTAACCGAAGCCATTCCAGACCGGCGAAGCAGGGCGTCGATTCGCGCGGTAACTTCATCCAAGTCAAAGGGCTTCGTCACATAGTCATCGGCACCAGCGCGCAGTCCCGCAACACGATCAGCAACCGCGTCACGAGCCGTCAAGAACAGGACCGGAAGATGGGGCTTGCGCTTACGCAGGCGTTCCAGAGTTTCCATCCCGTCAAGGCCGGGCATCTGGATATCCAAGACGACGACATCGGGGTCAAAAGTATCGGCCTTATCCAAGGCTTCCCAGCCATTGGCTGCGGTCTTTGTCTCCCAGCCCTGGTGCCTCAAGGCCGATCCCAAGAGCTCAGCGAGGACGGATTCATCGTCGACGACAAGAATGCGCGCAGGCGTCCCATCGGGGCGGATGAAGTTGGATTCTGAAGTACTCACGTCGAGATCCTTTCACAGTTTCCGTCGACGTTCAGGACATATTGCGTCGGCCTTCCATTGCCCGGCCCAGGGTAATGGAATCCGCGTATTCGAGGTCACCGCCCACGGGTAGCCCCATGGCCAGACGCGTTGTTGTCACGCCAATAGTGGACAGGGTTCTGGCCAGATACGAAGCCGTCGCTTCCCCCTTCGATATTCGGGTTCGTTGCGATGATGATTTCTTGAACGACACCGTCAGAGAGACGCCCCAAGAGCTGGCGGATCCTGAGTTGATCGGGGCCAATTCCATGGATCGGGTCAATGGCTCCACCGAGCACGTGATAGCGACCGCGGAAGACCCGAGAGTTCTCAATCGCCTGAATATCCTTCGGTTCCTGCACGACGCAGATAATGCTGGGATCGCGGCGCGGATCGCGGCAAATCGAGCATTCATCGTCTTCGGTGAGGTTCCCACACACCGAGCAATGCTTGACCTGGTTTCGCACAGCATTGATCGCGGTGGTCAAGCGCTCCACATCCTCAGGTTCAGCCTCGAGAAGATGCAAAGCCATGCGTTGCGCGCTCTTTTTGGCCCAACCCCGGGAAGCTGGCCAAGTTCATCAATGAGATCTTGAAGAGCTCCTTCGTACACGCGTCACCATCCTCCCTGGTCGTCAGCCTTCTGTTCAATGATGGTTCCGCCCAGAATATCCAAAACCGCGGGAATCCCGAAGAGATTCGACTCGGACATGTCCTCATCATCGATGCTGGCACTGTCGTCTTCTGCGGCGGACACAGTGGGCGCTTCGAAGGACTCATTTTCTGTTTCCGGCGAGGCCTCTTCTGCGTCGCTCTCATCGGTTTCCTCGCGCGCGGCAAGCGCAGCAAAGCGCTGCGAGGGCAAGGGAGTTACCTCTGCAAAAGCAGGAACCGAAGGCGCCGATTCCTCTTCTTCAGGATCAAAACTGGGCGGTTGAATGACCGCCTCACTCCATCCCGCGGTCGGCTCGAAAGACTCTGATTCGTCTTCATCATCGTCTTCAGGCTGGTCGAGTGCACTGTCCTGAGAAGCCGCTGGCTGTGACGGTGGCTGTGACACGTGCTGCGAGGCAGCAGGCGCTTCGAGCTCTGCGTCGCCGTCTTCATCGGTTTCTTCGCCGGGATCAAAAGGGGGGCGGCTCCTGGGTGCGCCAATCGTAAGACGCGGGCGACTGCGGGTCATAGGGCTGCGTTGCGTCAATCGGCTGAGCTGGAACACGCAATCCCTGCGTGGGTGCGTTTCCCGAAGCGTCCGGAGGCGTTGCAACCTGCCAAACGGAGGCTTCCTGTGGGGCCTCGGCGCGATGCTCAACTTCGCGGCGCTGCCCGCCGCGCTGGGGTGCCGACTGCTGGCCAGTTCCCTGCGTGGGCGGCGTAGCTGCGGCATGCGCGTTGGCTGAAGGCGTTGAAACCGCCGGGCCACCACCTGCTTGTCCAACCTGTGCACTGACATTCAGGCGAATACCGAGAACGTCATAGATTGTTTCTTCAACGATTTGGGCTTTGCCGCCATTGGTGAAGCTGGCAACCATTCCCTGACTGGGGGAAGAGCAGCACCAATTGGTCCCCGTCAACGGCGCCCAATTGTCCATTTTGCGAGAGCAAACTCCACACAACCCTGCTGTGGGTCGCGAGGCGTTCAACGACATCGCCCCAACGCTGGCGGATGAGGTCGGCACCTGCTGCTCCCCCAGCAGAGCGGCTCGGGGCCGGCGCGGGAGTAGCAGCGGGGGTAGGAGTAGAGGCCTGTGCGGGGGCCTCGGGCTGACTCGAATCATGCTTGGGCGAGCGCTGCTGGGGAACCGGAGCATGCTGTTCGGCCTGACGCTGCGCTGCCTGAGGCGCAGGGCCGTCTCCCCCACGCTGCGCCGGCTGAGCGACTTCCCAGCCGCCGGAAGAAACAGAAGATTCCGCGCGAGCTTCGGGAACGGACTGGGGCTGAATCTGAGTCTGCGGCTGATCCTGAGGAGCGCCCTGCTCCCCACTCTTTTCGGCCTTCTTTCGAGCCAAGGCCTCACGCGCTTGGCGAGCACCAAAAGAACCCGCACCCGCAGGCTTTTCTGCAGGCGCCCCTCCCCCAACGAGGCCAACTCCGCCAGAAAGCGGACCAGAGCCTCCACCAGGCTGCCCTTGCGCGGAAGCAACGTATCCGGCATCAGAGTGTGCGCTTGGGGCGGGTACCAAGATTCGGCCGATCAAGAGTTCAAGTTGAAGCCTGGGCGAGGTTGCACCCGTCATAGAACGCAAAGCCTGATCGGTCAGATCAGCGGCGCGCGAGAGCGCCTGGGTACCCCAGTTCTTTGCCTGGATGCTCATGCGTTCAAATTGATCGTGTGGGGTGCCAACCAGAACATCACTGGCGCCGTCACCCGCAACGGCGATGATCAGCAGGTCGCGTAGACGTTGGAGGAAATCCTCAACAAAACGACGCGGATCATGCCCCGAGGACACCATCTTTTCAATGACGCGATACGCTGCGCTTCCATCACCACCGGCAAGAGCATCAACGCTCTCATCCAAAAGCGCGGTATCCGTGTAACCAAGCAGTGCAACTGCGGTCTTATACGCGATTTCACCCTCGATAGCGCCGGCCATGAGCTGATCCAGCACGGATAGCGAGTCACGCACAGAACCACCACCGGCGCGAATAACCAGAGGCAAGACACCTTCACCGACGCGGATGTTCTCCTCATCGCACAGGGTATGCAGATAGGGCTCCAAGATATCCGGTGGTACCAGGCGGAAAGGATAGTGATGCGTGCGGGAACGAATGGTTCCGATCACGCGTTCGGGTTCGGTCGTTGCGAAGATGAACTTCACGTGCTCGGGCGGCTCTTCCACGAGCTTAAGCAGAGCATTGAAGCCCTGGGGGCTGACCATGTGGGCTTCATCGATGATGAAGACCTTGTAGCGGTCACGCACCGGTGCAAAAGTAGCGCGCTCACGTAGGTCACGTGCATCATCCACACCACCGTGGGAGGCGGCGTCGATTTCGACAACATCAAGCGAACCCGGGCCACCAGTTGCCAGTTCACGACAGGACTCACACTGGCCGCAGGGAGTGTCCGTTGGACCTTCAGCGCAGTTCAGGCAGCGCGCCAAAATACGCGCAGAGGTTGTCTTGCCACACCCACGAGGACCAGAAAACAAGTACGCATGATTCACCCTGTGGGCGCGAAGAGCCGCACGAAGAGGTTCGGTCACGTGTTCTTGACCGATGACCTGTTCGAAGGTATCGGGCCTGTACCGGCGATAAAGAGCTGTCGTCACACTTGAACTTTACGGCCCCGCGCGCTCATTTGCGTCCTGTTTTCGCCCCAAGCCGCAAGAACACCGCAAAAATCATAAAAGTGGAGGCCCAAGTAGTTTCCCACTTGGACCTCCACCGACTCACGTCTATGCCACCGACTCAGCGGCGGCAACGCGCATTAGGAGATGCGGCCTCGGCGACGGAGTGCAAGGAGTGCACCACCGGCAACCAGTGCGGCAACACCCAAGCCCAGGACCCCGGACTCAGCGCCGGTACGCGCCAACTTCGAGGGCACAGCCTTCGGGTTCGGCTGCTTCGGGGGCTGCGGAGCCGGAGGAACTTCCTTCTCCATGTATCCGAAGTCGACGTTCTCAACGGTCGGGTTCGACTCACCAAGTTCGATCAGCTCGGACTGAGAATCCTTGAGCGTATCGGGATCAAGAGTGACCTCGAGGCCGTTCAAGACACCGGTCGTATCAACCTTCACGCGGTACTTGCCATCGGGCAGGTGCGAGAACTTGTATGCGCCGTTGGATTCCGTGGTGGTGGTCTCCACGACGTTTCCGTTCTCATCGAGCAAGGTCACCTTGACCGAGGGGAAGCCGGGATCGCTGGGATCCTTGACGCCGTTGCGGGCCTCGTCACGGAAGATCGTGCCGCTGATCGAGTTGTTCTCGATGTAACCGAAGTTCACACCACTCTGAGTGCGGTTCGCGTTGCTCAGGGGAGATCGTTCCAGAGGTCGAATCCGCGACGCCGTCGGGATCCTCGGTCTGGTCCAGGCCCTTGAGCGCTCCGGTCGTATCGACCTTGACGCGGTAGTCACCGGCGGGAAGCTTGGAGAAGCTGTAGGCGCCGTTGGCATCCGTCGTCGTTGTCGCCACAACATTGCCCGCAGAATCGAGCAGGTTCACGATGACACCCGCGTAGGGATTCTCGGTGGCATCGTGGGATTCACTGCGGTTTCCATCGCGGTAAATCGTGCCGGAGAGCGAGTAATCCGGAACGTAACCGAAGTTAACGCCTTCCTTCACGCTCTGGGTCGGATCCAGGGTAATAGGCTCGGAGGCATTGTCCTTCGTGCCATCAGGGTCCTCGGTCTGCTCGGTGTCCGAGAGGGCACCATCCTTGACGACCTTCACCGAGTAGATACCATCGGCCAGGTGCTCGAAGGAGTAGCTGCCATCCACGCCGGTCTGAGTCGTCGCAATGACGTTGCCGTTTTCATCCAGCAGCTGGACGGTCTGGCCTTCGTAGCCCTCCTCGCCGGAGTTCAGGGAAGAGGAACGATTATCGTCGCGGTAAACAACGCCCTTGATGATGTTGTTCGGGTTGTATCCGAAGTTCACACCGGTCTGGGTCGGGTTGTCCGCGCCGATCGAAATCTTCCCCGAGGCGTTGTCCTTGGTTCCATCCGGGTCCTCAGTCTGGTCCATATCCTTGATGGCGCCATCCTTGACGACCTTCACGGTGTAGTCACCGGCAGGCAGCTTGGAGAAGGAGTAGTTTCCGTCAGCATCGGTCGTCGTCGTTGCAACGATGTTGCCCGAGGCATCAACCAGGTTGACGGTGACACCCTGGAAGACGGTTTCGCTTGCGTCCTTGGATTCGGAGCGGTTCGAATCGCGGTAGATATTACCAGCGATCGAGTAGTCCGGAACGTAACCGAAGTTCACACCGGACTTCTTCGGGTTGGCCTCGTTCAGAGTGATCTTCTGCGAGGCGTTGTCCTTAGTTCCGTCCGGATCCTCGGTCTGGTCAGTGTCAGTGAGCGCACCATCCTTCACAACCTTGATGGAGTATTCCCCATCGGGCAGGTTGGAGAAGGAGTAGTGGCCGTTGGCATCGGTCGTCACTGTCGAGATAACGGTACCGTCCTTATCCAGCAGCTGAACGGTGACTCCGGTGTAGCCCGGCTCGTTGCCGTTCTGGCTACCGTTGCGCGAGTCATCGCGGTAGACGCTTCCCTCAATAGTGTTGTTGGAAACGTAACCGAAGTTGATGTTCTCGTGGATCGGATCCTCAAGCTTGAGCGTGTACACGCCAGAGGTATTGTCCGCGGTTCCATCCGGATCCTCGGTCTGCACCAGGTCAGCCAACGCTCCATCCTTGACGACGCGGACCTTGTAGTCGCCCGCTTCCAAGTTCTGGAACTTGTAGGCGCCCTGTGCATCGGTGGTCGTGGTGGCCACAACGTTACCTGTCGAGTTCAGCAATTCGACAGTCACGCCCTGGTAGAGCTTCTCGCCAGCATCCAGCGCCTCGGAGCGATTGCCATCGCGGTAGACCGTGCCCTTGAGGGTGTAGTTGGTTGCGAAGCCGAAATCGACCTTGTCCTTGGAGGGGCTGGCGTTGTTCAGGGTGAACTGTGCAGTCGAGTTCTGGGTCTGCTCCAGCTTCTTGAGCAGGTCAGACTGCTCAACCTCCACAGAGTACTTTCCTGCAGGAAGCTTGCCGAAGGAGTAAGAACCATCGGCCGCAGTCGTGGTGGTGGCGGCGATGTTTCCATCCTTATCCAGCAGGTTGACGGTGATCCCGCCGAATCCCTGCTCGCCCGTACCCATCGACGAGTTACGGTCCTTGTCGTAGTAGACCGAACCCGTCACGGTGTAGTTCTTTGCGTAACCGAAGTTCACATCGGCGACATCCGGATCATTACGCGTGAAGGTAATGGGGTTGGACTGCGAGTTCGCCGCACCGCTGGGGTCTTCGGTCTGCTCGAAGCCAGCGAGCTTGCCCGTCGTATCCACCTTGACCGTGTAGGTACCGTCCAGCAGGCCGGGGAAGTTGTAATTTCCCGAGGCGTCAGTGGTGGTGGTTGCGACAACGTTGCCCGAGCCGTCGACCAGGGTGACAGTCACGCCAGAGAGGTTGATGTCATCCCCGTTCTTCGTCTTATCGCGGTTTCATCCTGGTAGATGTTGCCCGAGATCGCGTGCTTCTTTACGTAACCGAAGTTCACGTTCTCACGAACGGGGTTGTCCGCGTTGAGTGTGATTGCACCGGAGGCATTGTCCTTCGTGCCATCAGGGTCTTCGGTCTGAGTCAGGTTGGCGAGATCGCCATCCTTGACGACCTTGACCGTGTAGGTGCCTGCGCCAAGCTTAGCGAAGGAGTAATTACCATCCGCGTCAGTCGTGGTGGTGGCAACAACTGCTCCGGCTGCGTCCACGAGGTTCACGGTCACACCGTTGAAGCCCTCTTCACCGGCGGTGTAGGACGAGGAGTCATTCTTATCGAAGTACACCTTGCCCGCGAGGCGATGCTTGACGGTGATCGACGTGCTTGCCTTGTTGTTGTTCAGGTTGACGTCGTAGGGAGGCAGGTCCTTGAATTCGACGTTGTTGGTGATGGTCTTGCCATCGGTTCCGTCATTCAAGCGAACTGTCACGTACAGCGAGGCGTGGCTTCCCGCGGTCAGGTCGCCAATGGTCCACACTCCGCTGTTCGCGTCGTAAGTACCGGCCGCAGCACCGGCCTCGCACGCATCCGGGGTACCCGACACGTAGCCGGTGGGGCACATGAAGGATTCGGACTTCACGAAGGTGACGCCGTCAGGCAGCTTCTCCAAAACCTTGGTGTTCGCGGACAGGCCCTGCCCCGTGTTTGCGGCGTCGACGCGGAAGGTTACTTCATCGCCGGGCGAGAGAGCCGAGGCATCGGAAGTAACGCTCTTGTTGAGTGCCACGTCGAAGGCCGAGGCGATAGCGACCTTGAAGGGTTCGCTGGGGAAGACCGCCTGGTTCGAGGAAGCCTGGGTTGCTGCGATTGCAACCGATTCGTAGGCCACACCATTGGCGTTATCGGGAGCCTTGATCGGGACGATCAGGGGGATCGATGCGCCACCCTCGATCGGGGTGGTCTTGCCGTTGATGTAGATGCGGTAGGACTTGACATCGCTCCACGAAGCCGGGTTCGAGGTCCAGTTGTTATCGCATCCAGCAGGTCCGTCCGCCTTGGCCTTTCCGCGTTCCATGACCTCACCGCGGCAAGGGTTGTACGAGGTCGAGTACTCGATGCTGACCTGAGAGGGGTCAATTCCATCTCCGGCTTGAACCTGGATCGGTCCGGTCATGATGGGTGCCCACTCGGAACCACGGCTTGCACTGGTGCGAACTGCCGTGTCGCCGACGTGCGGCAGGGTGCCGTAGACGGTCATATCCGACAGGTTGGCGTTACCGGTGTTGGTCGGGGTGATGCGGAAGGTGCCGTTTTCACCCTGACGGATCAGTGAGGTGCCGTCGTTGTACTTCATGTACACCGAGCCGGGGACTGAGCCGAGGCTCTCAAGAACAACGCCTGCTGCAGCCAGCTCGTTGACGCTCATGCCTGAGGTTACGGGGCAGACCTTATCGGTGACAGAGCCATTGGCATTGATGTCGTAGATATCGGTGGTGCCCGAGTAGAAGCAGGGATCAGCGTTTTGGTATTCGCGCTCTGCAGGGGAGATGAACGCCTGATTCGTGTAGGTTCCGGGCTTCATCTTGTTGGTGACGAGGCCTCGCAAGGTGACGCCTGTAGCGTCAACACCCTTGAAGCCGGGCCACGTAACGGTCACCAATTGGCGCGAGCATCCGCTTGCGTCCGTGACCCAACGCGAGGAGTCGACGGTTGCGTTGAAGCCTCGTGGTCCACCCGCAACCGAGTTCTCGACATAGGTCATGCCACAGGGAAGGAGGTCGGCAATGATCGGCTGAGCCGGTGCAGACATCGTCCGGTTGTTGGCAATGATGGAGAAGGTCACTTCCTGGCCCGGAGCTGCTTGAGAGTTCGCAATGGTCGACTTTGCGTTGTAGTACGAGGGACGCGAGGTCTCAAGCAGGAGGATGTCACAGAGGTTATCCGCAGGGATACCAATGGACTGAGTCCCGTCTTCGGACTTCATCGACAGGTCGGTCACACAGTTCTGGACGCGAACCCACGAGGGATCTGTTCCGGCCTTCCACGCATTTGAATTCGTGTCGGCACGAACGTAGTCGGCCCCGGCTTCAGTCGTGGGCGTCTTCGAGTTGATCTGGCCCTGGACGATGAAACGTCCGTTTTCCGAGGGGTTCAGGGTCTGCTTGTAGTGGAACTTCGTGATGTATTCGTCTGCTGCCAGGACAGTTGAATCGAACTTCTTCGAGGCGGTAAGCGTTTGAGTGCCCGTATTGCCCTTATTGGTCCAGTAGGTGAATTCGACCGGAGAAGTCGTGTTGAGTTCTGCCCCGCGAGCAAACATCAGAGGGTTCGCACAGTCGGTTGATCCATCAGTTGGCGAGGTCAGTGCGCAGCTGAGGTAGTCGGTGTATTCAAGAACAATCGGCATGTTTGAGGTGTTGCTGTACCAGTAGAGCCACATGCCGTTTTGACCGCGCTTGAACTGTTGCAGGGCATTCTTGGAGAAGGTACCGCCATAGGTGACCCTGTCGGCAAAGTCGTGCGAGACCGAGGAATTAGCGGCTGCGGTCTTCGTGGGATCACCGTAGGGGCTACCCGTAACGGTTGCGGTATTGGTAACCGTCGTATCTGCACAGGTCGTCGGGTAGTTGAGCGTGACGTTGATTGTCAGAGTCACGACATTCGGAACCATCGTTCCCAGATCCCAAGTAAGGGAGTGTGTCGCTGCGTCGTAGGTCGGTTCTGCTCCAGTGAACTCAGATCCATCAGTTGAGCCCTGGGAAGTTGCGCTGACGTAGACAGCACAGCTCGGCAGTTTATCGACCAGCTTCGTGTTGACAACTGCGAGCTTTCCACGGTTCGGACCAAGCGTTCCGGAGGTAATCGTCGGTGTCAAGGAATAGGTAACGTTGCTACCCTTTGGACCGATCGCGGTGGGCTTCTTCTTTGTCAGAGCAAGAGTAGTTTCCGCATGGTTAGTAACCTTCGTATCGTCGGTCACTGTCGTATCTGCCGAAGTAAATGAAACCTCGGGCGACACTGTCGACTGATCAGGCGTGTAGCTGTTCGGCATTTCGAAGGTGATGACAGCTTGGTAGGAGTTACCCGCGGGAATACGTCCCATGTTGTAGGTAACGTAAGCGTCGGTGGTAGCTCTTCCCGGAGTGATATTCGCGCTCACCGCAGGCGTTCCCGAAGCAGCAGTTGCTGCAAGGTTTGCTGCAACTGCCTTATCGATGGCATCGCCCGCCTGGTTCACAGCATGGGGAATGCGCACCTTAATCACGGAGTCCACGCAGTCCTCGGTCACCGAAGTACACGACCATGAGACGGTGTACTTCTGGGTATCGCCGGAATTGTAGGAAGTCTTTTCCGGGGTAATGCTGACGTTGAGGACGGGAGTTGCGGCGCGGCTGGGGTTATTTCCCAGTCCAAAAACCACGAGGGTTGCGACGATCAAGACTGACAACATCTGACCGGCGCGGCGCCAGATAGAGCGCGAACCGACGTTATGCACTGTGTTCTCCTGTTGAAGGTAGAGATGGATCAGGTCGATTCTATTTGTAATAAGGTGACACGTATATACGGATTCACATTTGTATCGACAAATAACTAGTGACCTGCGCGAATGCCCGGATGTTGAGGGCGAAGAAATTGGCTCTCCAGCTGGAAAAATGATGAGTTTTTCGAGGTCTCAAAAATAGGTCACTACGCAACCATATGTGTGTAGTTACACAGGATAAATCCCGCCATTTTGGCGCCCAAATACAAAAGAACCCCCCGCGTACCCGGCAGCGCACCCTTATCCTTGCTGCATTCCTGCCCTGGGGAGGTTCGGATGATACCGTCACACGGAGGATCCGGGAACAGTCTACACGGAGCAGAGCTTTCGCGGCGACCCGTGGTAATGAATACAATCTTCCTCCCGCTTCCCCTAGCCCTCCAAGCCACATATTTGGCCAGCTCACCCACTCGATATAAACTTGAATCGAATGAGCGCATCCCCATCACCGCGTTTGAACATATAGGTAGAAAGCTGGTTGGAATTTCAATGCGAACCAAACTGACTTGTGCAGCGACAGCACTACTCTTCGTCGCAGCAGTACCCGTCTTTGCTCAGCAGTCGGCGCAGGCCGCCGAGGTCGCGGGCCCCGCCACCTGCTACATCGCAGACGAAAACGAAACCATTCTTGAGCCTCGTCAGGAGTACCAGCCCGCCCCTGGCGCTGCGACGCTCCCCTCAACACCCAGCCCCGTCGTCCCGGGGTCTTACACCTTGCAGACCTCCGCGCCTGCCGTGAACTTTGATCCAGACAATCCTGCCATGCACTTTGTCTGCGAGGTTCAGTACTCACACCTCGGACGGATTCGTCTGGTCGATCCCTCTGGTCAAGTTTTGGCTTCGACGGTCTATGCCAATGACCAAACGGATCCTTCTCGCGCAGCGTCAACCGTTCTCCCCCAGCTTCCCGGCGGCTACGAAATCGTTCCTGGCCAGTCGATCTTCGGCTTCAACGAGGCCGCGCAGACCGTGGACCCGAATAATCCGGCTGACGCACGCGCAGTTGGTCGCGATACTGACATCGTGATCCGCCAGATTGCAGCAACACCGACTCCCGCGCCCTCCACATCTCAGCCTCCGGCACCGACTCAGCCTGCAACGCCCACGACCGTTGCCCCGAGCCCTTCGACAACGGCTCCCACCACGCCTGCTCCTGACCAGCCGACGACTCAGTCGCTAAGAAGCCTGCACTGGCAAAGACCGGTTTCGAATCAGGAATTTTGGCTGCGGCTGCTCTTGTAGCAACCGCTGGCGGCGCTGCTGTGACTGCTCGCAAGCGTCGCGCCTGATTTTCAAGGCGACATAGATTTTCCGCCCGTCCGCACACTGCGGGCGGGCGGGGTCTTTTATCCCCACCATGAAAACAACAAAAAGCCCGGATTCTCAAGGAACCCGGGCTCAATTGCGGAGGATGGGGGAAAACGTACCTAGACCCCATCTGACCTGCATAAACGTGCTCTCTCAAGATTTTGGGGCCTTAATGGGGCCAATCTATATGATCCGGCAGCACGCTTCCTGAGCGGGCGAAATCACATAATTTTTATCGAGAATAGACCTCCCAGACGATTTTTTCTCCTGAGCGCACAAAAAACGCCCTCTACCCCCGATTTCTCGGAGATAGAGGGCACTTTTCTGCAGCTAGAGCTTTTTCTTCAGCCGATCTAGCTCCTGCCAAATCCGCTCGTGCTCATCATGGGCATGCGCGTCGAGCGCGATCCGCTCGGCTCGGTCCTGCTGCTGAGCTGCCTGCAACTGCGCGAGGACCTTCCCGTGAGCGCTAATCTCTTGCCCCTGAAGCTGCTGTGTGTGCGCGACATCAGAGAGCAGCTCGCTAACGTCATCGATCTTCCCGCCGAGCGCGTCGATATCATCACGAATCTAAAACGAGCGGGGAGCCGGTTAACGCACGCGTGGTGAAGGTCGTTATACCCCCGAAGGAAAATTGGGGGCTAAGGGGTTTACGCGAGTGTAACGGTGTTTTGTGGAGCTAATGAGGGTTGCACCTCGTGGTGCGATTGAGGTGAGGCAGAGTAAGTTTCTATTCCATGACCTTATCTGGGGTGCCGGCGACTGCAAACATTAACGCACGCAGCGTTCTGACCTCGCTCGCCTGCTCAAGCGAATCCTTAAGTGTGGAAGAAAAAATACCTGGCTTCATTGTTTCAAATAGCAGGACTCCTAGCTTCTTACCATCACAATCAAGTCGCATACCAATAACCTCGCGTGGGGACATGGTTAGAGCCTCAACTTCCCTCTCGCGTCATAGCTTTATTTTTGAGCATTTCACGCCGAGCCTGCTCTTTTCGGAAAGTTTGACTGTAAAACCCCAGTTGCCACGCCTCATAGAGGTATCCCTGTTTCTGGACGTATCTGGGGCGACCGAGGCGTTCATATACCGGATTGTAGGATCGGCGAACCAGAGGAATAAAAACCTCTTCGCCTTCGTGATAGCCATAAACTGTCACACGTGTGTCTGAATCCCATAGGGTGTGCTGTTTGCTTATCTCATAAGCGAGGGCACTCAAGGTTCGTGTCAGCACTCGCTTTTTAGCTTCTTCTCGCTTTTTGATCTCCTCCAACTCGTGACGCATTTCCTTGTAGGACTCAACTTGAGTCACCTGAACCCACACTGCGATTAGACCAAGAAGAACCCCAATCGCGAACAGGTACCATCTCCAAGAAGCATCCCAAAAACCAGCGACAGTGAAAGCTACGGTAGAGAGCAAGACGCAAATTGACGCAGTCCATTCGCGTATATGGTCTTGCCATAAGCGCTTTAGCTGTTCCCCGAAAGACAAGGTATTTCAGGCGTTAGCAAACATGGAGTTAGCCTCGACCAAATCCTCTTTAGCCGCTGCGTCCACTGGTTCCTCCTGCTCGAGTAGGCGCACCCCTGCCTGAGTGAAAGCATCATCAAGCAGCCTGCGAGCAAGGGTCTCAGCTTCCACCCAGGAAGCGACATTCATCTCGACAGAAGCACTCACAAGCCGGTAGCCCGCAGCCTCTTCCATCCAATCATCTTCGAGATACGCCTCCACTTTCAGCACTCCTGCATCCTGGTAAACAGCGGACTTCGCAAGGAGAATCAATGCTGAACGAAACTGTACGAACAGGGTAAAATGTCCCGACGCTTGGAAGGTGAACCGAACTTGAACCCTGCGCTTCATTGCGTTGCCCACGACATCCTCCTCACGCTGTCACACTTTCTGTAAACAGTAGACCTCCTCTGGCGCTCAAACAAATTATCTGACACTTATCACACCTCAACGGGTAGCGCGTCCGCGAGCGCGCGGGCTCGTTCAGAGGCGGCGTGTTGGTATCTGAGGGCGACTTCGATGTCTTTGTGGCCGCCGCGTTCCATAATTTCCTTCACGGTCGCACCCTGCTGCGCATAAAGGGTGAGGCCAGTGTGTCTGAGGTCGTGGAAGTGGAGCGTGGTAAGGCCCGTTGTTTCGCGTGCGGTTTTCCAGGCTTTGTTGTGGGTTGTTTGCGAGGTGGGGCGGCCCGGATGGATCGAGGATTCAAAGACGGGGGCGTCAAGGTCCTCTCCGGTGTATTGGTCGAGGTGGGTGAGGATGAGTGGGGCGAGGCTAGTGGGGATTGAGATGGTGCGCGCGTCTTTGCCCTTGGTGATGGTGTAGCCGGGTGGGTTGGTTTTCTGATTCCACTGGCGTTCCACGCGGAGCATAGGCTGGGGAGTGTCGAGGCCAATGAAGTCGCGGCGCTGCAGGCCGAGCGCTTCGCCTTGTCTGAGGGCACACCAGGCGGCCAGGTAGACGCTTAGGGCGAGACGCGAGGGCATGGCGTCGGCGAGGGCTTACCTGCTCAGGTTTGGCGGTGGCACGTTCGTCGACCACTGCTTTTAGCGGCTTGGATTTCATAGGGGACTTATCGAGGCCCCCGGCGCCTTGTTCGACTGCGGCGTTGAAGAGGGGGCGGATAGTGCGCAGGACTTTGTTGCGGGTTTTTGCGCCTTTCCTTGCCAGGATGGAGGCGAGGATCTTTTCCACATCTGCGGGCGAGATTTGTGAGAGCGGGGTTTTTGCCCACGCGGGGAGGACGTAGAGGCCGAGGACGCTTTCATACTCACGGTAGGTGGCTTTGGATCGTTGACCGATTTCCACAAAGCCTGCGAACGTGGCGAGCCATTCGTGCGCCCATTGTCCGAGGGTGAGTGTGCGGGCCGCTTCTGCGGCTGCTTTTTCTCGGGCTGCGCGGCGCTTTTCAGCCGGAGGAATAAACATGCCTTTAACTGCGTCTGCTTTTGCGAGGGTGAGGGCGACTTTCGCGTCAGTGAGTGTGTCGAAGAGTCCTACGGAGACCTGTCTGCCCTCGTAGCTGATTCTCACCCAGTACTTGCCGTTTGAGCGCTGGCTAATACCGGACGGAAGGGAAGATTTGGGGGGCATGATCTGCTCCTGGCGGTGTTAGGTACGACAGGAGCGTACCTAACCTGTACCTAAATATTTAGGTATAGTTGTCCATTTCTGTCCATTCTTGTCCACATTAAGAGGATCGGCGACCCTGCGAAACCCTAGTGAACGCAACGAAAAAGCCCGGATTCTCAAGGAATCCGGGCTCAACTGCGGAGGATGGGGGATTCGAACCCCCGAGGGCTTGCACCCAACACGCTTTCCAAGCGTGCGCCATAGGCCACTAGCGAATCCTCCGGAGCGTGAAACACGCACCCCGTAATGCTAGCGGAATTCGCCGAAATCGCGAAATTTTGATGCCACTATCCAGCGTGGAATCCCTCACCATAGGTGAATAGCACGCGCGTGAATTTCCTACTTCAGCCCGCTAAAGGCAAGCATCCAGGCTAAAACCCAGAAGACAATGCCGACGCTGCCAGCACCAATTGCCCCCGTCGCGGCCTTGCGCCCTACGCCGTTCATCGACGTTGACTGCACAAGCCCGATCGTCCCCAAAATGACTGCGATAAATGCGGGAATGAAGAGCAAAGAGAAGCACCCGCACCATGCGGCAGCAGTGGCAACGGAATTCACTTGAGGCTTAGGTGAGGTATAACCGGGCGAGGAAAATACGTAGAGCAGCGCCGGATCATCGCTACCCGGAAAGACCATTTGTGTCTGCTGGGGCTTTGGAGTCTCAAGGTGCGGGGTTGGACCATAGGGATCGTCAATTCCAACGGTTGCGGCCTGAGTTGCGGCACCGTTTACGCCAGCTTGCCCAGGGGCACTGTTTGCAGCTGCCGCGCCCTGCCCGCTGATCCCACTCCCGCCGGGAGCATAGGGGTTTAATGCACTCATCAGGCTCCCTTCATGTTCTTCCTTCCTCAAGGATGCCACATCGAGGGCTTCTGATGTGAGGCGCCACATAGCGAGCGGTTTTATGTTCAAGCGCAAAAGAAGGCTATGATGGTGTTCCGACCGGTTTCGGCCCAGACCTTTTAACTGATCGGAGATTTAACAGCATGTCTGTTGCACAATCTGGATTCTTCCGCTGGAAACTTCATGGCGATGGCACCAGTATTGCTCCCGGGGACGTAGTTCTTCCCGGCGAACGTCTTTCTTGGCCTCGAACAATTGGAATTGGCGCACAACACGTCGTTGCAATGTTCGGGGCAACTTTTTTGGTTCCCTTGCTCACCGGATTCCCGCCGTCAACGACGCTGTTCTTCTCGGCAATCGGAACGCTCCTCTTCTTCCTTATCACTGCAGGACGACTCCCAAGTTATTTGGGGTCGTCCTTCGCTTTAATTTCGCCGATCATGGCCGTCTCCGGAATGCAGGATCTCGGTCCGAGCTTCGCTCTGGGCGGCATCATTGCCACCGGCGCAACCCTGGCTCTTGTCGGCATCATCGTTCACTTCGCAGGTGTGCGCTGGATTGACGCCATCATGCCCCCGACCGTCACCGGCGCAATCGTCGCCCTCATCGGTCTGAACCTTGCGCCCGCCGCATGGAACTGGGTCAAGACCGGCCCCATCACCGCCGTCATCACGATCGTCTCGATCTGCTTGATCACGGTCCTCTTCAAGGGCATCATCGGCCGCCTCTCCATCCTCTTCGGCGTCCTCATTGGCTACATTGCTGCAGTGTTCCAGCACGAGGTCAAGTTCGATGCAGTTCGCGAGGCCGCATGGTTCGGTCTGCCGCAATTCCACACCCCCTCCTTCTCCGTCTCCACTCTGGGCCTCTTCGTCCCCGTGGTCTTCGTCCTCATCGCCGAAAACGTCGGCCACGTGAAGTCCGTGTCCGCAATGACCGGCGAGAACCTTGACGATCTGACCGGACGCGCACTCTTCGCAGACGGTGTCTCCACCATGCTCGCAGGTGCGGGCGGCGGTTCCGGTACGACGACCTACGCCGAGAACATCGGCGTTATGGCCGCAACCCGCGTCTACTCGACGGCTGCCTACATCGTCGCAGCATGCTGCGCCTTCCTGCTCTCCCTCATGCCCAAGTTCGGTGCGCTCATCGCAACGATTCCCTCCGGTGTCCTCGGCGGCGCCGGTACCGTTCTCTACGGCATGATCGGCATGCTCGGCGTGCGTATCTGGGTCCAGAACCGCGTGGACTTCGCCAACCCGGTCAACCTCAACACCGCTGCTATCGCACTGATCGTCGCAATCGCAGACTTCACCTGGGACATCAGCGGCATGACCTTCGGCGGCATCGCCCTGGGCACCGGCGCTGCGATCATCGTCTACCACGGCATGCGCGGCATCTCGAAGCTGCGTGGAACCAACCTTGAGCAGGCCTCGCCCGCTTCGGCTCCCGCGGGATCCGAACTCGAAAGCGAACCCTACGCTTCACGGCATCGCTCCACTCAAGCCTGATCGACTCTGATTACTCGGGGCCGGGGGTGTTCGAAAGGACACTCCCGGCCCCGGCTTTTACCCACAACGGTCTACACTCACATCCAGTAACTAAACCGGACGTCCGTTACAGTTATGTGCTAGCATCTTCGCATGCGCTCCGAATCGGCCCGAGCTCGTTGGGCCTTCTTGCTGATCATTTCCCTCGGGTTATTCATCGTTGCTGCAGATAACTCGATCCTCTACGTTGCGCTTCCCACCCTTCGAGCCGAACTCCACACGAGCCACCAACAAGGCCTGTGGATCATCAATGCCTACCCCCTTGTCCTCGCTGGCCTGCTCCTAGGAACCGGAACACTCGGAGACAAAATCGGGCACCGTCGCATGTTCGAAATCGGACTCACGATTTTCGGCATCGCATCGGCGGTTGCAGCATTCGCACCCAACGTTGGTGTTCTCATCGGCGCCCGCGCATTCCTCGGAGCCGGAGCAGCAGTCCTGATGCCCTCCACACTCGCCCTCATCCGCCAGACCTTCTTCGAACCCCGCGAGCGCAACACCGCGATTGGAATCTGGGGCTCGGTCGCGACAGTCGGCTCCGCCGTCGGCCCCCTTCTGGGCGGCTTCCTCCTGACCCACACCTGGTGGGGCGCAGTCTTCCTCATCAACATCCCGATCGTCATCATCGCTCTTGCGGGCACCTATCTCATTGCGCCGGACAATTTCCCCAATCCCAAGCGAAATTGGGATTTCATGTCCTCCCTCTACGCAACCGTCACCATGGTCGGTCTGGTCCTTACCATCGAAAATCTTGCACACACCCCCATCGACACCACTTTGGTGACAACGGGAGTCGTCCTCTTTGCGATCGGCCTCGCCCTATTCGTCCACCGCCAGCGCTTCCTTGACACCCCACTCCTCACCCTGGACGTCTTCAAGAGCCGCCTCTTCACCGCCGGTTTCCTCGGAGCGTTTCTTGGAATGTTCGTCGTCTCAGGAATTGAAATCCTCACAACCCAGCGCTTCCAGCTCTCCGCCGGATTCACCCCGCTCCAAGCCGGCCTCGTGACCGGCGCAGTCGCAATCGCTGCTTTCCCCGGCGCAATCTTCGGTGGCCGCTACGTTGATCGCATCGGTTTTCGGACGGTCATCTCGGGAGGCTACGTTATCGCGACCATCGCTGGAATCCTTGCGGTCTTTGCCATACGCGAAGGTTTCTTCCCGCTCTTCATGATTGCCCTGGTCCTCGTTGGTACGGGTACCGGCCTGGCCATGAGCGTCACTTCCACTGCGATCATCGGCTCCGCTCCCGCGCGCCGCACTGGCATGGCCTCGGCAATTGAATCGGTTTCTTACGAATTTGGAACCATGCTTTCGGTCGCCATCCTCGGCTCGCTGATGTCACTTTTCTACACAATCAACGCCGCGCCCGAAGTTGCACATAGTATGGATGCCTCGGCTCATAATCCGGCTCTTGCCCCCATGGCCGCCTCTGCTATCGATACCGCCTACACGTGGACGCTGTGCATCGCGATTGCAGTCTCTTTCACCGCTGCCGTCGTCACCGCCGCGCTTCTGACAGACAACCCGAAGGAGACCAAGTATGCGCACGAGTAAAAAATCCCTGCTCATTCAGGCCGCCCTCGAGATCATCGATAAGAAGAGCCTGGACGCCCTGACCTACGATTCACTGGCGAAGGCCTCAGGAATGTCGAAGTCGGGCCTCCTCTACCACTTCCCCTCGCGCGCGGCGCTGCTTTTGGCGCTCAACGAGCACTTGGCCTCGTCGTGGCGGGCAAGTTTGCTCGAGGCCGCGGGCGCCCCGCCCGAAGAACTTTCCCCCCGCGAACGCTTGCGCGCCGTCGTCGAGGTTCTCTCACAAAGCGCAACCCGCGCAGACCTCTTGCTTGCTTTGGATACGCACACCAGCGAAGAAGGCGCCGAGGTGTGGGACGACATTTTGGGCCCCTGGTTGCTCCCGCGTGAGGAAATCCTTGCGGATCCAGACATTTACCTGCTGTACATCATCGCTGATGGTTTGTGGGTCCACGACCACATCAATTCCTACGATCTGACCACCCAGGAACGCCGCGCACTGATTTCTGCGGCTCTGGCCTATCTGGACTCGCTTCCAGACCTTTCGCACGCTCGCTTTTAGCGGCGCCCGGCGACTTTTACTTCGTCGACTTCACCAGCAGACAGGTGCTGGGGCCTTTGAGGTTGTCGTGGTTTTCCTGCACGCGCTGCAGATCTTCGGCGGTCAGTGCGCCGTTGTAGAGCGAACCCAGAAGAACCGTGACGCCGGGTTCGGTATTGTCGGTCAGGGTCACTCGCGATGAGGGGAAGAAACGCGCCACCGTGTAGGCCTGGTCCACTGACTGCGGTCCTGCTTGAATTTGTGCCGATCCCGCGTACTCCGGTGAGGAGTTGGAGGGGTCAGCGACCTGGAAACCGACGGTCTTCAGCATGTCCGAGGCGTCGCGCGCAACCCCTGAACGCGAGGTTGTGTTCAGTACTTGGACCTTGATTCCCGAGGCCGCAAGGGGCTGGGTTTCTTCGCTGGGGCAGGGGATATCTCCCGCCGAGGCGTACTCGACCTTCGCGGAAACCGTTGAGGAAGGGGATGGGAAGGATTCCCGTCAGCACCAGAAGGCTCAACACACTGACGCCAGCCATGACTGAGAACACGATCGAGAAGATCGAGTTCTGCTTGAGCTGGCGTTCGCGGCGGTAGAGCTCGCGTCGGGACAGTTGAGGTTGTGGTGCACTCACAGAACTAACCTACTTCACCGACGCTACTTTGTGCACGAATTAGACCAGGAAAATCAGTGTCATCGTTGCAACCAAGGCGATGACGGCGAAAAGCGGAAGGGCTCCCTGCTTAATGGCTGCGCTTCGCTTATCCGGCGAGGTGATGAAGAGGAGCAGTGCTGCAGCGAGCATCGAGCCGGTCCCAAAGAGCATGAGGGCGAGGCCAACGGCCGGGGACGCGAACACGTAGACGAGGACCCCTACGAATACCTCAAGCGCGAGGAAGAGGTTGTAAAAGCCCTGGTTGAAGGCCATTTCTTTCGTGTTCTCAGCCGCTTCTGCACTCATTCCAAAGGTTGAACGCGTCTTTTCAGAAGTCCAGGAGATTGACTCCATATAAAAGATGAAAACGTGAAGCAGCGCGGAAAGAATGGCAAAAGCCATTGCAAGGATCATCATGGGGAAAGCTCCTCACGCATGTTGATGTTTGAGACTCAATGAGTCTACGCCGGATAGCAGTTGTCGGGAGCGCGATATCACGCGCTCCCGACAACCCATAGCCGCTGCACTCAACCCCACTTCAGTGCACATCGCGGCCATTGACACGCTCGGCTCCTCCCCATGACACACGGAGCAACCGAGCTCGTCGTTTTCTAGGCAGGTCTGAACTGAAAAGATTCAAACCCAAGTTTTTCAATGTCGTCGGCCAAGGATTGGACCTCGAGGTCCCACGCAGCGTCCCCGGCGTTAAAACCCTGGGCTGTCCCCAATGCACGTGCCTGCTGCAAAGCGAAGTGAGTTGCCCCCAGATCCTTCACGCAAGAGGCAACCTCGTAACCATCACGAGGCCCATCGGGGTACACCGTCAAGCGAACCTCGTAGGAAACCCCAGAATCGAGGACTTCACCCAAGCTCTCCCACGCTTTCGGCCCCGCATTTGGGCGCCCAGCCACGGCCTCGTAATTGGGACCGGACATCGCCTTGATGTCGATACCGACCCAATCCACAAGGCCGGTGCGTAGGATCTCGCGCAGACGCGCAGGGATAGGGACCCGCCGTATGCAATCCAACCTCGAAACCAAGCTCACGCACGCGTTGCATGGCCGGGAGGACGGCCAACTGGCGCGTGGCCTCGCCACCGGAAAAGACCACGCCGTCAAGCAGACCCCGACGCCGACCCAGCAATTCCTCGACGCTCTCCCAAGAAACCACTCCCGGGATCTTCGGGTCGATAATCGCCTGATTGTGGCAGTACGGGCACGCCCAAGGACACCCTTGGGCGAACACTGTCGCCACAAACTTCCCCGGCCAGTCCACGCTGGACATCGGGGTCAGGCCCGCGATCTGCAGGTCCGAGGCGGTCAGGGTTGCAAGGTTCATCGCTGGTCCACGGGCGGGAAAGCGCTCACCAGTTCGCCGTGCTCAGATGCCGCGGCCTCGGAGAACATTGTGCGCTCGGCGTACTCGCCCTTCTTGCCGATATTGAAGGACTTCACGGGGCGGAAGTAGCCCATGACGCGGGTCCAGACCTCGCACTCTTGGGGTTCGCGCTCGGGGTGAGCGTGAGCGCACTTCTCGCAGGTGAAGTGTTCGCCGGCGAGGTAGCCGTGTACGGGGCAAATCGAGAAGGTCGGGGTGATGGTGATGTAGGGGACCTTGAAGGCGGTGAGTGAACGACGCACCATTTCCTTGCAGGCCGCACCCGAGCTCATGCGCTCGCCCATGTACAGGTGCAAGACCGTGCCGCCCGTGTACTTGCCCTGCAGGACTTCCTGATCTTCCAAAGCCTGGAAGGGATCGTCGGTGTAACCCACGGGAAGCTGCGAGGAGTTCGTGTAGTAGGGCTGTTCCTCGGTTCCGGCCTGGAGGATTCCCGGGTAGTGCAAGCGGTCAGCCTTCGCGAAACGGTAGGTCGTTCCTTCGGCGGGGGTTGCCTCGAGGTTGTACATGTGGCCGGTGGCTTCTTGGAGCTCGACCATGCGCTCACGGATGTGGTCGAGGATTGCGCAGCACATGTCGAATCCCGCGGGATCGGTGATGTCGTAGGCGTCGCCCGAGAAGTTGCGGACCATCTCGTTCATGCCGTTGACACCGATGGTGGAGAAGTGGTTGTTCAGGTGGCCGAGGTAGCGCTTGGAGTAGGGGAAGAGCCCGTGATCCATGTGGTACTGAATCGTTTCACGCTTTGCTTCCAGGCTCTCTGAACCGACGTTGATCAGTCGGTCCAGTTCCTTGACGAGGCCGTCCATGTCTCCCGCAAAACGGTAGCCCAGGCGCGCCATGTTAATGGTGACAACGCCAATAGAACCAGTCAGTTCTGCTGAACCGAAAAGTCCGTTTCCGCGCTTGAGCAGCTCGCGAAGATCCAGCTGGAGACGGCAGCACATCGAGCGAATCATGTGCGGGTCCAGGTCAGAATTGATGAAGTTCTGGAAGTAGGGCAGACCGTATTTCGCGGTCATTTCGAAAAGCGCCTCAACGTTTTCGCCCTCCCAATCGAAGTCGGGAGTGATGTTGTAGGTCGGGATGGGGAAGGTGAAGACGCGACCATCGGCGTCTCCCCCGGTCATGACCTCGATGAAGGCGCGGTTAACAAGGTTCATTTCCTTCTGGAGCTCACCGTAGGTGAAATCAACGATCTCATCGCCAATCAGCGGGTGCTCATCAACCAAGTCATCGGGGCAGGTCCAGTCGAAAGTGAGGTTGGTGAAGGGGGCACTGGCTTCCCCAACGCGAAGGCACGTTGAGGTTGTAGATCAGTTCCTGCATGCACTGAAGGATCTCGTCGTAGGTCATATTGTCGAGACGAACGAAAGGCGCCATGTAGGTATCGAAGGAGGAGAAGGCCTGGGCTCCGGCCCACTCGTTCTGCAGCGTGCCAAGGAAGTTAACAATCTGACCGCACGCGGAAGAGAAGTGCTTGGGGGGCGCCGAGGCGATCGCGCCGCTGACCCCGTTAAAGCCCTCTTGAATGAGGCGCTTGAGTGACCATCCTGCGCAGTAGCCGGCGAACATATCGAGATCGTGGATGTGAATGTCACCGTTGCGGTGTGCCACGCCCGCTTCGGGAGAATAGACGCGCTCCAACCAGTAGTTCGCAATCATCTTTCCGGCGGAGTTGAGGATCAAACCACCCAGTGAGTATCCCTGGTTGGCGTTTGCGTTGACGCGCCAGTCAGAGCGGTCGAGGTATTCCTCGATCGTTGAGATCGCGTCGATTTCGTAGCGTGTTGAGGGAGACGTAGTCACGATTGACCTTTCAGGCTTACTTGGCATCATCGCTGTGGAGGCACAATATCTAGTGCTTGAGACGAACGCATCCCACAATATCTAGTGGCAATACTGAAGGGGTGGGGGCGACATGCGGAGTGTCGCGACTCGCGCAAAATGCACAATTTACGCGCGGCGGTGCACGCCTCAATCAAAGCCCCGAACAGACTGTGAATAAGTTTTGCGTATTTACTCGCCTGAGAGACGATCAACCTCGTGGATCACGAGGCCACCAACCGCAATCACCGCAAAAGAAGAAATCCCCGCAAGCACATGAGCCCTACGCGGCAAAGCATCCAAGAACTCCGCGTAGGTAATACCCCCGGAGCCCATCTGCGCCAAATCATTGGGAGTCAATGCCCACAGGGAATACACCAAGCCCAAGGCAGCGACAATCGCACTTGCAAGCGCAATAACGACCATGGCTTTTTGCACGGGAACCCCGTGACGAGGCCTGTCCTCCAGAGGACACAGGATCAACGCCCAAAAACCGCACACGGCCATCGCCACCAGCACATCTGAAGGACGATGCCAGCCAAACATCATGACGGAAATTCCCACAAGCGAGGTCCACAGGTACCCGATCCACGCCGCTGGGCCTCGGAACCATTCGGGAGCAATCATCACCAAGGCCAGTGCAAGGGACATCGCAACAGTCGTGTGACCCGAGGGAAGAGAATTCACCGTCGCAGCGGACATGTGGTAGTCGGGGCGCTCAATCAGAAGCTTGGCAACCTGGGTCGTCGTATTGGCTGCGATCACCATTCCAAGCGCGCGGCCCGCAAGAGTTGGGCGACGACGCAGCCAGGCAATCACAACGACCACTACCCCGATAATGATCATTGCCGGAACAGAGATGATGTGCGTAACCGTGCGGCCAAGGGAGCCGAGCGGGTCGGCCCAGCGCATTGCCGCTTCCATTGACAAGGTATCGATCGCCTGGCCCTTGACGGTAAAGATCGCAAGGAAGGCGATGACGGCGCTGAGGAGCGCGCACCCTGCCGCGGCGCTAATGCGCCGGAAAAGGCGAGGGCGGTAGCGCCTGGAGGCGGTCTTTGCCGGCGGCGGCGAGGCCGGGCGGTTGATGCGCGCAAATGCGGGACGCGCACCTCGGGGTCCTTCGGAGTGGGCCGAGGCCTCGGGAAGGGTACGCGTTGCACCCTCCCCCGCAGATGGCGCACCCGTGGAAGGTGCGGAAAAGACTTCGGTTTCACCATTGGTGGAGGGAGTTTCGGAAGGGTGCGACTGACGCTCTGTCATCGGCTACTCCTTCCCTCTAGGCACCGTCTTCGAAGGCTTTATTTTAGTCATCAATACAGAGGTTTATCTATCTGAATGCTTGGTTTTTACTTGGTTGACCGGGATGACTTTGCCGAATTTTTCCCATCCCTTATCTCGAGCCTCGACCCCGCGCGTCGGTTAAAGTGGAGAAGTCAACAAGCGTGAGTCACGGTGACGAAACGCTACCTTACGACTCCGATCAGGGGTGCTACGTGTCGCTTTCACCGGTCAACACCGACCGTATTCGCGCGGTTCTCCACGGCCACGATCTGAATTTCGGAGAGTCTTCGGAAGAAGAACTCGCCGTACCGACGCGTAATGCCGTCTATTTTTGGAACACCTCAAATCCCCACATCCTTCAGTTGCGCGCACATTGGCGTGGGATCGCAACCGATGACGCTCAGTTCGCTTCCCTTGTTGAAGAGGTGCGACGCTGTAATTCAACGCGGACCGGCCCGAAGGCGTATCTCGCTCCTTTCGAGGACGGTCGCCGATACGGCTTGATCGCCGAATGCGACATTGTGGCGACGAACGGGCTTTCGAAGCTCAGCTCGATGCAGTTTTTCGAAACCTCGATGTCGATGATGATGGGGTTCTTCTCCGACCTTGAGGAGACTCTCTCCGACTTTGTGACGTGGAACGAGGAGGAAGATCACGCATGAGCACTCTTCCAGGCCCCTTCGCTATTCCGAACGATTCAACGACTCCGTACAAGGTGACTTTTGATCGTCTGATGCGCGCTTTGGCCGATCTTCAGTTCCAGGCCGATGTTTTGGCTGAAAACCGGGCTGCTGGCGCGGTCTTCGACGGCATCCCCTTCTTGCTGAGCATGGATTCCGCCGAGCGTTTCCTATCGATCCGCGCGGTGTGGGACACCGATTTTGATGCCGAAACCGCGGGGCACCCGCTTTTCGCCGCCGCAGATTCGTGGAATCGTGAGAAGTACTTCCCGACCGTGTATTGGATGCTCGACCCCGAGGGCTCCCTTCAGGTGTGCGCAGATTTTGCCGTTGATACCTCCGCAGGATTGTCAGATCAGCAATTGACCGACCACCTGGGAGCCGGTATTTCCACGGGTATCGACGCAATCCGTTACATGCAAGAGGCAGCAACTCAGACTCTTGGGTGGAGCGCTCCCGAAAGTGCTCCCTATACGCAGTCTGATACTGACGTGCCCTTCCCTTCTCAAACTGACGAGGCCGGCGCTCCGCCCGCCCGCTCCGGTGCGGCTTTCGGCTTGGGATGAGCACTCACTCACAGGCCCTTCTTGACATCATTCGCGCTCGCGGAAATAGTGGTCAATTCGTTGATTACCGTTTCTTCCCGCGCGCGCGGCTGAGTATGGTTCCTGGCCTGATTGGCTCCCTTCGTCTCTTGTTTCTGCATGGAAGAAACAAGGCGTAGATTCCCCTTGGCTTCACCAGCTCCGAGCGCTCCAATCAATTCACTGCGGTCACGATGTTGTCATTGCGACGGGTACAGGTTCAGGCAAATCCCTGGTCGCATGGACGCCCATCCTCTCTGACCTCCTCAATGCCGAGGTCTCGAGCCGCATTTCCGATATCCACCATCGACCCACATGTCTATATCTCTCGCCGACGAAGGCCCTCGCGGCGGATCAACTCCACTCGCTCAATGAGCTCATTGGCGCGCTCCCCGAGCAGTTGTCCGTCGCGCTTGCTGATGGAGATACCCCTCGCGAGGCCAAGAATTGGGCGCGCGCTCACGCCGACATTGTCCTGACGAATCCGGACTATCTGCACTACGTCATGCTTCCAAACCACGAACGCTGGATGCGCGTGTTGGCATCCTTGCGTTACGTGATTGTTGATGAAATGCACCAGTGGCGCGGTGTGAGCGGAAGCCATATTTCCTTTGGTTTTACGCAGACTCTTGCGTATTGCGCGACACCTTGGCGCACGCGTTCAGGTGATCATGATGTCGGCAACCTTGTCAGATCCGCAGTCTGTTGCGCAGACGATGATCGGACGCGAGAAGGTTGATGCCATCACCGAAGACACATCGGGGCGCGGCACCCACCACGTTTTCATGTGGGAGGGGCGCGAGGTTCCTCGCGAAGATGAAGTCTCAATTGAGTCTTTCCTTTCTGCCCTGCAAGCAGCCGAAGCGGGTGAAGAAGCAGTTCTTGAGGCACCTACTCAGCGCATTTCTGCACAAACCGAAGCCGCTTTGTTGTCCGCAGAGCTGGTCCGCAATAATGCGCGCCTTTTGACCTTTGTCCGCTCTCGAGGCGGCGCAGAAACTGTCGCTGCCCAGACTCGCGAGAATCTCCACGACAGTCCCGAGCTTGCCTCTACAGTTGCCGCATACCGGGGAGGTTTTCTCCCCGAAGAGCGACGCGCCTTGGAAGCCGCACTCCGCTCCGGTCAGCTTCGTGCCTTGGCAACCACTTCCGCTTTGGAGATGGGGATCGATATTTCCGGTTTGGACGTCACGATCACTGCCGGTTGGCCGGGTACGCGAGCATCATTCTGGCAGCAGGTTGGTCGATCGGGACGAGCCGGCGCGGAGGGTATTTCCGTTCTGATTGCTGGTGATAACCCCCTTGATTCTTTCCTTGTGCACCACAGTGATGAGATCTTTTCCCCTGTCGAGGCCGCCGTTCTTGACCCCGAGAACCCCTGGGTTTTACGCGATCACCTCTGCGCGGCGGCTGGAGAGATTCCTCTTTCTGACAGGGAAGCCGCCGAAGTATTTGGACCGCGAGCGCCCGCACTTTAGCGCAACTTGGCGCCGAGGGCCAGCTTGTGAACCGCAGTGGTGGCTGGCGCTGGAATATCACCTCCGATGAGCAGCCCTGGGATCGCATTCAGATCCGTGGCAGTGGTCGAGATGTTCAAATCGTTGATGCTCGAAGTGGAAGCATCATCGGGTCGGTCCCCCAAGATTCTGCAGATTCTCAGGTGTTCCCTGATGCGATTTATATACATCAGGGACGAACCTTCCATGTCCTTTCTCTTGAGGAGGGACCCGCAAGGCTGGCATACGTTGAAGAAGTTCGCACCCCCTTACGAACCAGAGCACAAGACGCTGTCTCCATTCGCATTGTTGATGTGGATGAGGAATGGATGAGCGGGGACAGCTTGGTTCATTGGTACCGAGGCAGCGTCGATGTGACTCGCCAGGTCACGGATTTCGACCTGCTTCGCTTGCCCGGTTTGGAGTTCATTTCCAATACTCAACTTGCCATGCCCGAACGTACTTTGCGTACCCAAGCGTGTTGGTACACCCTCTCGCCATCAACGATGGCTTCTTTAGGAATTGATCGAGGTAGTGTTTTGGGCTCTCTTCACGCTGCTGAGCACGCATCTATCGCCCTACTGCCACTGTGTGCGAATTGCGATCGATGGGATTTGGGTGGATTGTCGACGAATCTGCACACGGATACGAACTTACCGACAGTTTTCGTCCACGATTCGTATCCGGGTGGCGCGGGTTATGCGCATTTTGGGTTTAAGCATGCCAGGGAGTGGATTGAGCGTACTTACCAGGCTGTCGCAGAGTGCCAGTGTCACGATGGTTGCCCGCGATGTATTCAATCTCCGAAGTGCGGCAACGGAAATGAACCCCTTTCGAAGGAAGGTGCAAAGGCGCCTCTTGGAGTTCCTCTGTGAGCATTCCCCCTTCGAAGAAATTCCCAGAAAACTTCCAGATACAAAATAGTATCCACACAGCATGGTTTCTTATATTTAAGTCATCGAGAGTTGGACCCCGCTTAAGCGGGGATGCCACACCGAAAGACTTTTCGGGAAACTCGCACTGTGTTGATGGGATACTTGAGGGGCCAGCCGGGGGGCAGGCCCCTCAAGTGCATCTACGGGGTCAACACCCGCTCGAGCAGAGCGCACAATCACCCATCCCCATGTGCCTTTAAGACGAAGGCTCACGATGGTATCGACTCCTTCGCACCGGCATGAACTCAGCTGCGCACCGTTACTTTCTGCAACTTCTTGTGCTACTTGGCACGCTTTATCCTGAACATCCTCCCACTGAGCAGTCGCAGAAATATCCGCGCCCGCCAAAGCACTCAGATCCGCGATATCTTGAGCCCGATTCAAGGACACAAGGAAAGCTGCACAGACAATTCCCGCGCAGGCGAGCACCATGGCAAGCGCGACAACTCCGATCACCATCAGTGTTCCCGAGCCTTGGTCAGCGCTCCATCCTTTCGTCCTATCGGTCCCAGCGGCTTCATCCGCCCCAGACATCAGTCTTCACCACCGACAAGCGTGCTCTCACGCAAGCCTTGGTAGCGACAGTGTGCGTGAAAGCCCAGTACTCCAGCAGGACCCCGATAAGAACTTTCAGCTGAGCCATAGATCCAGCGCTCATCGCTGGTGAATTCGAAGTGAAGGTTACTCAGTCCTGCACCTACTGCTTGGGCAGCTTGCACACCGTCACCTCCGCGAGCGCTTTCACGCACACCAATTCCCAGTGCAGAACACAGTGTCTGAGTGGTCATTGATGCCGCAAACACCGAAATGACTATGGCGATCATGACAACGATTGAGAAGGTTCCCAGTGCAATTTCAACGCTCACCATGCCTTCATCTCCCTTTCGATCAGGTGAAGGCACGGTGAGCTGAGCGCGCGTGCTCATGAAAAACTCAGTGCCGTTGAAATGAGGTGCTCCAGCGCCGACTGAACGACACCGGATTTGAGTACGACGAGAAGCAAACCGGCAAATCCAGCGGTTGCAAGGGCACCGATCGCGTATTCAACGGTCGTTGAGCCCTCTTCCGCGTCGCAATCTTCTTCCCGCATGTCAGCACTGTGCATTGTCATGTTCTTCTTCATGGGAGTCTCCTTCCTGTGTTGTCCCACGTCTTCGAGAGTGCTCTTTTTCAGCCCGTTCATCTCTTCCACCTCGCAAATCTGTGGATGAATCGTCAGCACGTGAATACTGTGGATAACTTCCTTGAAAGCTGTCAGATTGCGCTGTGAGCCAGCGTGATCAACACGGGAACGACACCTAAGCAGATAAATGCCGGCAACATGAGAAGCCCAAGGGGTACAACAAGCCTCACACCCAGTTCTTCGGCGCCCGCCCACGCATCTGTAAGACGCTTCTTTCGAGCCGTAGCGGCAAAACGGCGCAATTGTTCGTCTACTGCTGCACCCCGCATCCATGCCTCACGAAGGACTCAGTGACCTCGAGGTATTGCTCTGGGCATTCCTCCCAGGCAAGTTCCCATTCGAGTCCCACAGTCAAACGCTTCGAGACAAGACTCAACTCTTCACGGTCTGAGCAGCGTCCAAGACATTCCAATGCCCTTGGAATTGATGCTCCAGCATCCAAAGCTGCTGCTATGAGGTCGCAGACAAGCGCCGTATCTTCACTTCCGTCTTCATCCCATCTGCGCTGGGACGCTCGGATCATCGACACTGATACCCACCGTCCGGCAAGTAAAAACGCCAATCCAACGATGCCGCACGCCGTCCCTGCACCTCCATCGGCAAGGACAGGAAAAGGATTAATCCCCATCGCGCTCACCGCTAGCAGAGCCACAATCGGAAGCAAGTTGAGGATTTTTGCCGAGAGCGCGGGCCCGGCTCCCGCAATTCTCCTGGCTTCTTGCGCCTCGTGAAGGTCATCGAAACTATCGGCAAGACAATCCAAAACCTGAGCAAGAGGTGCTCCAAGAACTGCTGAGATCCCACAGGCCGCACGAATACTCCGAGAGTGTTCGCCAGCTTGAGTGATGACCTCCCTGGGAATTCCCCACTCGTCGCACTCCCCTTCCCCCCGCAACTCTTCACTCGGCTCACTTCCTGCCACGCTTGTTGCGCGGGAATGCCGACCTGCAGTAAAGCACTGACTTTGCGAAGTTTCTGGGCAAGCTTTTCTGCGTCAATGGATGTCTTTTGGCCGCCCTCGTTCTTTCTTCCCGAACGAGGCCAGCGCACGACTTTCTCCGCAGGGTGCGGATCCCAGGCTTGAACGCGTGTGAACTGCCGCGTTCGCATTACGAATCCCGACTGAGTACGCGACGCAATTCTTCCCAAGCAGGACCGGTCGAACCGCGGCCTCGGCGATCAATGCGGTACGCGCAAGAGCAGGTGAGCTCCCCGCGCTCGAGCCCGAAAACCCCAATTTGGGCAACGCGTCGGCCAGTATTCCCATAACTTCCCACGCTCCTTTCCATGTGTACGACAAGGTCAAAAGCCGCATGGGCCTGCACGTGGGTGGCTTCAGCGCTCATCCCCGCGAGTGCTCCAAGAGCGCTGAGCCTGGCTGGAACTTCCGCGGGAGTATTGGCGTGAATCGTCGCAAAACTACCGCGGTGCCCGGTATTGAGGGCGCTCATAATGTCGCGCACCTCCCCACCTCGACACTCTCCCAAAATGATGCGATCGGGTCTCATTCGCATTGCAGCGCGCACAAGCTCAGAAAGACTGACTTCGCCTCGGCCTTGAGTGTTGGCCTGACGTGCTTGAAGGTGCACGACGTGCGGGTGCGCGGGGTGCAGTTCGCTCATTTCTTCAATACAGATCAAGCGTTCATTTACCGAAATACTGCTCAAAAGCGCGGAGAGTAGCGTTGTTTTTCCACTCCCCGTCGCCCCAGAAATGAGGACATTGCAACGCACTTCAAGCATTCGACTCAGAATTTGTTGCGTGGTGTCATCAATACTCGCTCCCTTGCGCATCTGTTCAAGAGTGAGGCCGCCCCGAGCCGGAATGCGCAAAGAAATGATCGTTCCCTCACCGGAAAGCGGCGGAATCACCGCATGAACTCGGACCCCCATGGGCAAAATTCCGTCAACTATCGGTACCGCATCATCGAGGCGTTTGCCGCAGATCGCCGCCATTGTGATGGCCAAGGCGCGCACTTCTTCCTCACTAGAAAAGCCATCGTCGATAGGCTCTACACCCCGCCCGCAATCGACCCAGACCCGAGTGGAATTGACCAAAATATCGGTGATTCCGGGAAGACGAAGCAAGGGTGCAAGGACTTCCCCGAGTCCATTGAGGCGCGCATCGAGCTCTTCTAGCGCGGATCCGACATCCCCTATGCCCTTCCCCGGAGCTTTGAGACGCATAATCGCTTCATCGAGCGCTTCTCCCGCAGTGCTCGCCATCAGGAGCGCGTCAGCCACACTCATTCTTGCGCCTCCATGCGTTCCCACAGTTGTGCGCGCGCTTTCCTTCCCCTTCTGCCCTGACGAGGCCGCACCCCCACTGCATAGACCGGACGGGCACTGGTGTGCACGATACGCGTGATTTGCGAAGGCGAAATCAGACCGATGCTCGCCCTGCGCGCCAAAAAGCAAGACGAGCCTTGTGGAGAAATGAGTGCATACGTTGGGCACGGTGGAGGATTGGCAGCGCTGAGCGCACATAAACGTGCAGCTCCAAGCGCGTCACCGTGACCAAGAAGAATGAGGACATCAATGGACTCCCCAATTTCCGCACATCTTGGTCCCCACAGTCCCAAATCACAGACGATGCTTCTTTCGCCCTTCAGCGCTGAAATCACAGCGGGTACCCGTGAATCGTCTGCGTATGCGCCGCCGCGTGCATCCCCTCCCAAATAGGAGACTCCGCGGCTCACCGGAAGTTCTCGGATCAGCGAGGGAAGGAAGAAACGCTCACGGACGCTGATCGCAGACCAGGTTGCGGCCTCGGCAGGGGGAGTGAGAAGAGTCCCCTCGTGAAGCACGCAAAGGACCGGGGCCAGAAAGATTAACGCAAATACTGCCAGTATCGCGACACAGATCCCATGCGAGTGTGGATACGCCCGCTCCCCCACTCCATCCCGCAATCCCCACGCACATGCGGCCAGCCATGGAACCTTGAGCAGCCATCCATCGCGCCATATCGGCCGCGAGTAACTGGCCAAGGAGCTTTTCACCACCGGGAAGTTGAACACTCTCACCCACACAGATGACATGAAGTCCCAAGTGTTCCCAGACTGAGCGCTGTGAGGGATCCGCGATTACCACACTAACGAGGTCCTGGATCCTTCTTCCCTCCTCGTGCGAAGTGCTGCGCGAGGATCCGTTTCGACCATCATTGAGTTCACGGGGGCTTCCCTGCCACATGCTCATTCCAAGAACGGCACACACCGCACGCAGTGATTCCACTGCCCGCCCTTCAAGCCCACTCCACGCAACGATTCCCATTCGCGTCATTCCTCAAGCGTGAATATTCCTTGTACAGAATGCACGTGCCCCATCTGAATCTGTGGAAAACTAGGAGTAATCCCAATTCTGTGGATAGCAATGTTGCATCCACACCAACTGAAGGTGCCGATGATGTCCACTCTCAACGAAAACATCGATTCCCCGAAACCTCCTTTTCCGGGGAAAAATCGCCAAGCACTCGCAGAAGATAGCCACATCGCCGCATTTTTCGATCTCGACAAGACCATCTTGGCCACGGCCTCGGCAATGGCGCTGAGCAGCCCACTGGTCCACGCGGGTGTCATGAGTCGCTGGGATTCCCTGCGGGCAACCATCGTCCAGCTTCCCTACCTCTTCACTGGTGCGGACGATGATCGGATGCGATCAATGATGCATGCGCTCGGTGAGCTCACTCGCGGCTGGGACCCTCAATACGTTGAGAAGATCGTCAACAGTGTCACGAGTTCAAGCATCGCGCCCCTGTGCTATCGCCAAGCCCTTGCGCTCATCGATCACCACCGACTCTTGGGCCACCATGTTGTCATCGCATCCGCTTCGCCCATGGAGATTGTCCGGCCGATCGCCCACCTGCTCTCAATTCCCGATGCGCTATCCACCATTGTTGGACGCGGACAAGATGGCCTGGTCGACGGAACGATCACTCACTTCAACCACGGCGCAGGGAAAGCCGAAGCCTGTCGAAAACTCGCGCAAGAACGCGGATGGGACCTCAGCCAGTCTTACGCTTACACCGATTCCGTTTCGGATCTACCCATGCTTGAGCTTGTCGGCCATCCCCAAGCCGTCAACCCTGACCGTTCCCTTGCCACAATCGCCCGCGAGCGCGAATGGCCCATCCATACCTTCACCCAGACCGTTCGGATTCGCAGTCGAAAGCGTACGCGCATGACGCTTGCCATGATTCCACTGGCCCTCGTGGGTGGGATCGGAATCGGGTATTGGGCACGCCGCTCAATTCCCAGCAAATAGCGGCATACTTGACATATGTCCAAACTGTCCTTGCCGCCCGGCTCCGCTCTGCGCTCAGCGTTCTTCGCTGCCATCTTTGCGCCCGTTGCTTTGATCCTCATGGGAATGTCCCTTGCGGATCTTCAAGCACGTGCGGCCATCGGCGTACCCTTGGCCTCCGTCGAGGGCATGATTGGTATGGCGTTTTCAGCCATCATTTTGGGCATGATTTCAATTAACTGCGAGCGTCATTCCATCGGAATGTTCGTCGCTGCCGCTTGGGCGCTGATCATCGGTTTCCTGCAGACTTTTGGTTATTTCCGCATTCATTTCCTTGTTGCGGCAAACCTTTCAGCCGATGACATGTCCGCTGCTCAGCGTTGGAATCTCTACCCGGTGTGCGTGGCCGCAATCCTTCTAGGTTCGGGAGTTGCGTTGGCCCTGACCCACCGCGCCCGCGCGAAGAACCCAGAGGCTGAGGAGCTCATGCCTTTCGAGCGCCACCAAAGCGAACGTATCGCTGTTGCTGTTGCTTCCCTACCCTTGGGTATTGGTGCCCTGGCGCTGCTCATTCGTTGCGCTCCTGCCGATTCTCTTCCTATGGCCGCACGAGGCCTGAGCGGAGTTGTCGCGCAAACTCCGCTTCAGCCAATCCTCAGTGCCGCGGTCGCTGAAGTTCTTGGCCTCATCGCTCTGGCTTCCCGCTGGTCAATGATCGGCCCCCAACTCATCGCATGGACCTACATCATTCCCGGATTCTTATTGATCCCCCTGGGTACGACCCTCACCGGTGTCGTTGTGACTCCAGGGCCACTCTTTGGGAACGCAGGTCCTCATGGCTGCTTCGACGATCGCCGCCTACGGAATGATCCTCGCGGCCTCGACTCTGGGGATCTATTGGGCGCGCCGCTACGCGACAAACGACTCATCTTCAAACGATTAATTCGCTAAATGTTGCGCTTCTCGGCGGGTAATCCCCCATCCCTGATCGTTTTCTCGTTATCGTCAGCACGAGAAGAGGAGGCCTCATGTCTGACCAGGAACACAACGAAGCATCGCCCGAAGAAGTCAAGGACGAAGCGATTCGCCGCAACGATAACGAAGAATTGCCGCTGACCGGTGAAGAAGTCACCCTTCCGGGTGAAGCATCTGCTACCGAAGACATCATCGGCGGCACCTCTGTTACTGAGACCAGCCAGGTTGAGCCGGTTCACATGGGCGTTACCCCTACTTCTCTCGACGATGTTCTGGCCTCGCGCGCACAAGACGAGCAGCCTGAGGACAACGCTTCCGAAGACCAGCCCGCAGCGGAGTCTACCGAGCCTTCCTCCGACGAGGCCCAGGCCGCGACCCCCGCCGAAGAACCCGTGCACGAAGCTGCTTCTACCGAAGAGCCCGCAGAAGCCGAAGCGAGCGTCGAGGCCGTCGCCGAATCCTCCGTAGAGCCGGAGAGCAACGGCGAGTCCGTAACTGTTGAGCACGAGGATGCTCCGCTCGAGGAAACCTCCGCCCCGGCACCCGAAACCCGCGAGGCCGAAGAGTCAGCGGCCTCACATGAGGAAGCAGCGGTAGTTGAAGAAACTGCTCAGGATTCCCCCGAAGAAGCCCCCGTCGAAGAAGCAGCCGAGGATCTTCACACGACCACGACGATCCCCGCGACAAGCGACGCGCTCGAAGAAACACCCGAGGCGGACGAGGCCTCGGCCCCTGTCGGCGAAGTTCCCGATGCGCTTTCGCGTCGTTTTGGCGACCAAGCTGAAGTTTCCGACGACTTCCAAGAAGACGAACTCGAAAGCACAACCATTCGTCGCCGCGCTTTCGTTGCCCCGCAAGAAGAATCTCCCGTCACCGAGGCCGCGTGGAAGCCTCGTGAAGACGCCGCTGAGCGCAGCGTTCCTCAGGACACCCCTGAGAGCCTCGATGATGTTCTCTTCGAGGGCGCCTCCATCGTTCCCGAAATGCCCTCACGCACCGGTGCACACCTCTTCTCCTTCATCTTGGGAATCCTTGCCCTGCCTATCACCTGGTACCTCGTCGCCGACGCGGGTGCTCGAATGACCCTGCCAGAAGGCAACCCGGCAGCGACCGGTGTCATCAACTGGCTGGCAATCACGGAACTGGCTATCGCTTTCGTTGCGATCATCGCGCTTTTTGAAGCATTCAAGCGTTCTTCCCTGGGAGCGTGGATTGCGGGACTGTGCTTCCTTGCCGCTGGCATTCCTTGGGTTTTCGCCCCGGCTTTCACCAGCGCACACACCGTCTCCCTGCTGCATTTCCTGCAAAATGCCGGCTCCTTCGGCTCGAACCTTGCCCACCACTTGCAGGCATCGGGCTACTCTGGTCGCCTCCTGATCCTGGGCATTGTTTTGATGGGCGTTGCCTCCTTGTCTCACTCGGCACGTCGACGTGGGCGCGCGGAAGAAGCCATGCGTGAGCAGGTCGAGCGCGTGAATCCGACGGGTGCGCACTACACCGCCCGCGAGCGCCGCCGCGCTGCAAAGGCAGCTGGTCTGCGGTGAAGCCCGAGGTTTCTCGCACCCTTCTCGAGGCACCCGGCCCGTGGGTTCACCGCCGGGTTTCGGCCTCGGGGGCCTCATTCCACGTCGCTGACGCGGGTCCCGAGGACTCCTCTTTTGCCGTCATCTTGCTCCACTCCTTCCCCATGACGTGGTGGACGTGGCGCGAAGTGATCCCCGCATTCACCGAGGCTGGAATCCGCACGATTTCCATGGATATCCGCGGCTTTGGCACCTCGGATCTTACTCCCGGGGAAGTCGAGCTCACTCAGCTTGCATCGGATGTGGCGGCCGTGGCCTCGGCGCTGGGAATTTCTTCCTACACGGTCGTCGGTAACGGAATGGGCGGGGTAATCGCGTGGATGCTCGGCTCCCTCGAACCCGCCGGTTTGCGCTCGATTGTTCCCGTGTGTGCGCCCCACCCCCTGGGTGTGCACTTCCTTCGTGGGCTTTCTTCACGAGGCCGAGGCCGCTGGTTCTCAACCCTGCTCTCGCGCCGACCGCGCCTGACTTTCTTCGCGTCAAAGTCAGCGTGGGTGGATCGTTCGATTTCGCAGTGGGCAGCGCCTTTCACGCAGGAGCACATGCTTTCGCAGGCGGGTGTGTATCGTGAGGCGCTTTCGCGTCACGTTGCTATTCGCTCTGCGTGGCAGTCTCTTCAGGCCACTTTTAGGCCCTCGTTCGCGTCAAAGGATGTTTTAACGCGCAAGGTCGAGGTTCCAGTTTTGTCGATTCAAACGCGTAATGACGGGCTGTGGTCACACGTCGACTTCGCCGATGATGTTCAGGCAACCTCGGGCGAATTCACCATGCGCGCGCTTTCTGAAAGTGGTCACTTCCCGCAGGAAGAAAATCCGCGCGCACTCGTCGCTGCAATCCTTCCTTTTATTCGCGAGTCTGCCTCGCTGGAGTAGAGAATTGGCACGCATCGCTACGAATTTACGCAAAGTGTGTGCAAATCTGTGTTTTAGCTCGTTCACCATGCATAATAGTTACGACTATCACACGGTGGCTCTTTCGTGCTGGGCTGCCGTCTTAGAGGAATAGGACAGCTCAGGAGTCGGCGGCGCTGGCTAGCGGCGCTTGCAAACAGAACGGAGTTCCGGCTTTATGTATGGAGACGCAAACTTCATCAACCAAGTGCCGCTTTTCAGCGGACTTGATGAGGCCCAACAGGTATCGCTGCAGCAGAAGATGGGTCAAACGACGCTGCGCCGCGGTGAGACCCTCTTTGATGAAGGCGATCTTGGCGACCGCCTGTACATCGTCACCGAAGGAAAGGTGAAGCTGGGGCACACCTCAAATGATGGCCGCGAGTCCCTGCTTGCAGTCCTCGGCCCCGGCGAGATTCTTGGTGAACTCACCCTCTTTGATCCAGGCCCGCGTTCAACCACCGCAACTGCTGTTTCTCCCGCGACGCTGCTCCACCTGCAGCACACCGACCTCATGGAAATCGTCGAGGCAAACCCGACCCTGGCAAAGCACATGCTTCGTGCACTGGCTCAGCGTCTGCGCCGCACGAATGAATCGCTCTCGGACCTGGTTTTCTCCGATGTCCCCGGTCGCGTCGCCAAGGCTCTCCTCGATCTTGCTGACCGCTTCGGCACTGCAACCGATAAGGGCATCCACGTTCCTCACGACCTCACCCAGGAAGAGCTCGCACAGCTCGTTGGCGCTTCTCGTGAAACCGTGAACAAGTCGCTGGCCGACTTTGTCTCCCGCGGATGGATCCGTCTGGAAGGCCGCGCCGTCACTCTGCTGGACGTTGATCGCCTGGCACGCCGCGCGCGCTGATTCAGTACTACGTATGACGGTGGGCTGAGCAGGTACATCACCTGCTCAGCCCACCGTTTTATCACCCGCTTAAATGAGCGGGATCAGTCGTTCTTCGGTCGCTTCAAATACGCCACCAAGCTATCCGAACCAGTCGGCCCTGGAACAACCTGGACGAGTTCCCAACCATCAGCACCCCACTGGTCGAGGATTGCCTTTGTCGCGTGAGTCAGAAGCGGAATTGTTGCATATTCCCAAGTAGTCATAGCGCTATACTACGACACCCTCGCCGCAATGCTCATGCTCCAAGCGGTACTGGAATGGGCTTATCTCGAAGGACCTTTGCCGAGGCTCGAATAGCTTTCATCGATAAACTCTGCGGAACCCTAGGCTTACGCAGCTCAACGGCAAGGGGGTCCGGGGAATAGTTAAGCCACTTCGACCAATCGTCAACGTTCGGGTACACCCGCAAAATTACGCGTCGTTCGCGTTCCGTGAGTCCTCCCCAGACGCCGAAGGTCATTCGCGATTGAAGCGCATCAGCAAGACATTCGAGGCGAACTGGACATTCCATGCAGCGCATCCGAACTTGCCTCTGCGCTGCACCCTGTACGAATAGTGCATCGGGTTCTTTTTCGGCACACAATGCATACTCCACCCAGCTGTGGTCATCAATCATTGATTCCACCCTCTCCACATCTGCGGTCAACATTGACCTCCCTTTAAGAGACTACACATGAAATTCACATAAGTGAAATTGGGACTATCTCAATCCAATTGCCCCCTTGTCCTTGGTATTCAAGGCATTGCCCGTCTTCCTCTGCCTTTCATCGCGCCGGGCACGTATCCTGTACCTATGGCTCAGTCGCATACACGCTTCGTTCGACCCGCACAGCTGGTGGCGCTTTTGCTGTCATTCTTGGCCGCATCCGCACTTATCGGCGTGGTCAGTGCCGGCGTCTTAGTGCCGGCCGTCGGAACCGGTGCAATCACGGCGAAGGCGGGGATGGAGATCTTCGATGAGATCCCAACCGACATCCAAGTCGTCTCTCCCGCGACCGAGTCCACGATGCTCGATACGAACGGCCAAGTGATTGCCCGTTTCTACGATAAGCAGCGCATTGTTATCCCCTCGGACAAAATCGCACCCGTCATGAAGAAGGCAATCGTCGCCATTGAAGACCGACGCTTCTTCGAACACCACGGTGTTGACCCCACGGGTATTGCCCGCGCAATGGTCAATAACCTCGGTGATGATGGCGGTAAGCAAGGCGCATCGACCATTACCCAGCAGTACGTGCGTAATGCTTTGGCTGAAAAGGGTTACATGGAAGGTGATGCCGACCAAGTCGAGGCCGCAACCGAGCAAACCACTGAACGTAAGCTGCGCGAAATCAAGTACGCCCTCGCTGTCGAAAAGCAGATGGACAAGGATCAAATCCTGACTGGCTACTTGAACATCGCCCCCTTCGGCCCCATCACCTACGGTGTCGAAGCCGCCTCCAAGCTTTACTTCTCCAAGTCCGCAAGCGAACTTTCCACTGGCGAGGCCGCACTACTAGCCGGCCTCGTGCAGTCCCCGGTGCAGTACAACCCCCTTCAGCATCCCGAGGCCGCGCAAGAACGCCGCGATATCGTGCTTTCCGTGATGGCTGACCAGGGCATTATTACCGAGCAAGAAGAAGCAGAAGCAAAGGCCGTCAGTGTCTCCGACATGCTTCACCCCACGCAGATCCGTGAAGGCTGCTCGGGTGCAGGGGATGAGAACGCCTACTTCTGTTCCTATGCCGTGCGCCAATTCCTCGCCGATGAAGCCTTTGGGAAGACCTCTATTGAACGTGAGCGCCTGCTCAAGACTGGCGGCCTGACCATCCGCACGACCTTGGATCCCAAGAAGCAGCACGCGGCCTATGAATCCTTGACGAAGACCATTCCATCCAACGACGCTTCCGGTTTGGACGACGCCTTGGTCTCTCTAGTCCCCCAGACAGGCGAAGTTGTCGCCATGGCGCAGAACACCGTGTATGGCGTGGGTGAAGACGAAACTATGTCGAACTATTCGGCTGATGGTTCATTCCAGGTTGGTTCGACCTTCAAGGTCTTCGTCTTGGCCGAATGGTACAAGGAGGGGCGATCCGGCTACGAAACCATTGATGGGCGGACGAACTTCCCCAACGGCTCCTTCAAGTGCGATGGCGAGCCCGTCCACACTGAAAGCTGGAACGTCGTCGACTTGGCGGGCAAGGATGGTGCTTTCAATGTCATCGGTGCAACCGGCCTTTCGGTGAACCACTCCTTCGTCAACATGGCCTCCAAGCTCAACTTCTGCAATATCTTCCAGGTAGCAGCCGATATGGGTATTGATGACGGAAACGGCGAACCGATCTTGGCCGTTCCCGGTAACATCTTGGGTTCCGGTTCTGCTTCGCCTCTGACCATGGCTCGTGCGTTCGCGACCTTCATCAACGATGGCAAGATGTGCCAGCCCTATTCGATCGCGAAGGTCACTGACCGCCAAGAGAACGTTCTCAAGGAAAGTTCTGCAAACTGCAAGCAGGTCATCGATTCTCAGGTCGCCCAAAAGGTCGCAACAACCCTGACGAAGTCTGCTAGCCAGTACTACACGGCTACGCGTTTGTCGGGTGGTCGCCAATTCGCCGCTAAGTCTGGTACGACCGACTATTCGGCGAACACCTGGCTGACCGGATCGACCGCCGAGCTCACCACCGCGGCGTGGGTTGGTCACGGCAACGCCTCGACAACCCCAGTCCAAAACGTTCGCATTAACGGACGCTACTACTCGCAGATTTTCGGTGAAACCTTCGTTGGCCAAAACATTTGGGCGCCGTACATGAGCACGGCTCTAGAGGGAACACCCAACAAGCCCATGCCCAACGCAAACATTGGCGCGCCTCAGGCGGTCACGCGGGCAACTCAAGCACCTACTCCCAGCGCCACGCCCGCTGCTCCCCAGAACCAGGGAGAAGGAAACGGGCCTGGGGATGATGACGATGAAGGGGATGACTGACCTATGAGTACGCGTCGCCTCGCCACTAGCGCCTTCCGAGGCGTAGCTGCCCTTGCTTTGGGCGGTACTGCTGCTCTCGCCTGGGGGAGCGTCGAGCGACGCCGTCCCATAGTCCGTCACTTCGACGTTCCTTTATCTGCACTATCGACCCCCATGCTGCGTTCTCAGACCCGCATGGCGAAGGTGCTTCACTTTTCGGATCTTCACCTCTTCCCCGGCCAGGAATTCCTCATCGATTTCCTTCAGCAAGTTCGCGATACCGAGGAATTCGATTACGTCATTTCAACCGGGGATAACTTCGGAAGCGCAGATGCTCTTGGCGCGGTTATTCAGGCACATGAGATTTTTGCCGACTTCCCCGGCGCCTTCGTTTTCGGATCGAATGACTACTACTCCCCCAAGCGCAAGAGCTGGACGCGCTACCTCAGGCCTCGGGGATCGGCGAAGGTGGATCGCGCGGTGGACCTGCCGTGGACGGAACTGGCTGCGCACCTGCGCTCGATGGGGTGGGCGGACCTCTCGAACGCCTCGGCGTATCTTCAGGCGGAAAACGAAAGGATCACCGAGCCTGACCTCCCCAAGGTGCTTCCCGCGCCTCTTGCCCTCCTTGGTGTTGACGATCCGCATATTAATCGTGATTCAATCAACGGCCTCTCGCAGCGTTGGCTCAGCCCCGATGCCATTCGTATCGGCGTCACTCATGCGCCCTACACGCGCATCCTCGATTCGATGACTCACTTGGGGACCGAATTGATTCTCGCTGGGCACACACACGGTGGCCAGATTGGTCTTCCGGGCGTGACCTCGCTGGTCACGAATTGCGATCTTCCCCGCGAGTTCGGCAAGGGATTGCACGTGTGGGAAACCGGAGTAAGTGAGTGCTCGTGGTTGCATGTTTCGGCTGGCCTTGGAACCTCTCCCTACGCCAAAGTTCGAATTGCGACGCGCCCCGAAGTATCGATTCTGACGATTCACGACTGATTAGTAGAGCTTTCCCCTCCGCTGAACCACGATGGTTGTGCCCTTTTGGCGCGCGCCGCGCATGTGAATTTGGCGCAGTAGCTTCAGACGGCTATACTCATACGGTCACGGGGTGTGGCGCAGCTTGGTAGCGCGCTTCGTTCGGGACGAAGAGGCCGTGGGTTCAAATCCCGCCACCCCGACGTGATTCCCGCAGTATCTTTTGGTGCTGCGGGTTTTTTCTTACCCGTTTACACAGTCCCAACTTCTTCATTGTTCGCGCACGCCGAGCACTTGCCCTGATAGCGTGGCGCTATGAACGCTTCTCAACCAGCTCACCGCCCCTTCCTGGTGGCCGTCTGCCGTCCAGATGGCATTCTTGCGCGCGATGAACTGGCCTCGATGAAGGCTATCGGCAGTCTTGACGACCGTGATCTTCACGCTCTTCCCCTTGTCGATGAGGCATCACCTCACCCGGTGAGCGACATTGATCTTGACCAGTACTCGGGCGTGATCATCACGGGTTCTCCCTTCGGATTCGAGCACCCGCACGAGAAGAAGACTGACGAACACCTGCGCGTAGAAGAACGAATTGATGCTCTTGCCGCCGTCCTCCTCAAGCGTGATTTCCCGACCTTTGGAATTTGCTTCGGCATCCAATCCCTTGCACGAGCTTCCGGGGCTCCCCTTGTTCAGGGGTTCTCCGAAGATCTCCAAGCTCCTGAGATCACTTTGACCGAGGCCGGGCGCGTAGATCCGCTCACCGGGGCTCTTCCCCCAAGCTTCTACGCATATACCGGGCATGCGGATGCTATCGGCACCATTCCCGACGGCGCCGAGCTCCTGGCGACGGGTTCACGCTGCCACGTTCAGATCTTGCGTTGGGGCCACAATATCTACGGCACTCAATTCCATCCTGAAATTACGCGTGAAGGCATGCATCTTCGCATTGATACCTACGGGGACACCTACTATCCTGCGGAAGAAAAGCCTGCCGTTATCGCGCGCTGCGATGCGGCAGATACACAACCCGCCCACGACCTTTTGGCATCGTTTATCCACCGTTACAAGCGAGCCTGACGAGGGGGAGCTATGGCCATTTCTTTTGCTCAGTCCGAGCGTTCAACTTTGGGCGTGGAATGGGAACTCCAGCTGATCGATGTCGATTCAGAAGATCTACGCCAGTGTGCGGGAGCCATCCTCAGTGAGATTTCGGCCCGCTATCCCGACGACACTCTCATCCACGGTGAGATGCTGCGAAATACGATCGAGTTGGTCTCGCGCAAACAAACCCGAGTGAGGGACGCGATTGCAGATCTCAATGAGGGACTCGATCTTTTTACGCCCCGTGACATCTGCGCTTCGCGTGGACCTGACCGGCGCAGGTTCGCACCCCTTTGCAAATCCCGCCCATCAGCGTGTTTCCGACTCTGAGCGCTATGCAGAACTCGTGAATCGCACGCAGTTTTGGGGTCGCCAAATGCTGCTCTTCGGCACCCACGTCCACGTTGGGATCGAGGACCGCTCAAAGGTTCTTCCACTGCTTGGGTTCCTCGCAACCCACCTTGGCAGGCTCCAAGCACTCTCGGCCTCGTCGCCCTACTGGGCAAGCACGGACACGGGGTACTGCGACAACCGCGCGATGGTCTTCCAGCAGCTGCCTACCGCTGGAGTTCCGCAGCTCTTCACCAGGTGGGAAGAGCTTGAGGGCTATACCCAGGACATGAAGAAGACCGGAATCATCTCAAAGTTCGATGAGATCCGCTGGGATATTCGCCCCTCGCCCAGGCTTGGGACCCTCGAGGTTCGCGTATGCGACTCTGCCTCCAATGTCGCCGAAATTGGCGCGATCACTGCACTGATCCACTGCCTCGTCGAATATGGTTCACGCATCCTGGACCGCGGCGAAGAACTGCCGAGGACATCGCCGTGGTTCCTCGCGGAAAACAAGTGGCGCGCGGCGCGATATGGAATGGATGCCGTCCTCATCGAAGACATCCACGGCAACGAACGGCAAATTGACGATCTTCTTGATGAGACCGTGCGCGAATTGGAGCCCATCGCTGATGATCTTCAGTGCCAAGAAGAGCTCGATTTCATCCACACGCTGCGCAGTGTCGGCGTGGGTTACCAGCGTCAGAAAGCGGTCGCCGATGGCTCTGGCAGTCTCGAGGCCGTCGTCGCTCACTTGCGCGCTGAGACCGCAGCTGGACGCCCGCTCGCCCCGCAGGTGACAGCTGGGACCACGACGGAAGGGGCACGTTCGCCTCGTCCGGGAAATCGGAAGTAAACGCAGACAATGAAAGTGGGCGACGCAGCATTTCGCGCGCGTCGCCCACTTTTTCGTGCCCGCAAAGAGCGGGACTATTGGTGAGATCTAGGTCAGCCCTGCTTGCCGAAACGGCGGAAGAACATGGCCAAGAGTGCACCGGAAAGGTTGTGCCAAACCGAGAAGACTGCGCCGGGAAGCGCGGCCTCGGGGCTGAAGTACTTCGTTGCCAAGCCGGCTGCCAGACCCGAGTTCTGCATACCAACTTCGATTGCGGTCGTACGAGCTGCACGGTAATCGCCGCCCGAGATACGGCCTGCGAAGTATCCGAAGAAGTAGCCCAGCAGGTTGTGGAGGATGACCACGACGAAGACGATGAGTGCGGATTCCATGATCTTGTCGGCGGACTTACCGACGACTGCTGCCAGCACGTAGGAGATGCCAAGGACCGAGATCCAGGGAAGAGCCGGGAGGATCTTTTCAACGTAGCGGCCAGCAAGCATACGGACGACGATACCTGCGACGACCGGGATCAGAACGATCTGAACAATTGCGAGCGCCATACTCTTTGCATCAACGGGCATGTACTGACCGGCCAGCCACTTGGTGAGAAGGGGGGTCATGAAGGGTGCCAGAAGAGTGGAAATCGATGTCATGGTCACCGAGAGTGCAACGTCACCCTTAGCCAAGTAAGAGATGACATTCGAGGCGGTGCCACCCGGGGCGCAACCGACCAGGATGACGCCGGCTGCAATTGCCGGATCGAGGTGGAGCAGCTTGGCCAGAAGGAAGGCGACTCCAGGCATGATCACATACTGCGCGATAACACCGACGATGACGGGCAGGGGGCGCTTCACGACAAGGGCAAAGTCGGGAAGGGTCAGGGTCAAGCCCATGCCGAACATGATGATGCCCAGGCCTATGTTCACACCCGAGGCGAGCTTTGCTGCATGGGTCGGGAAAATCAGACCCAGGGCGAATGCCGCAATAATGATGAGCGGAAATACGGTAACCGCAATGCGGGCAGAACGATCTTCTTGAGAAAGCTCGGGCTTAGCGGCAACCGAGGATGGGACGGTTTCTTCGCGTGTATCGTTTGTTGACATACCTATAACATTGCGCCGAGAATTCAGTTCGCGAAAATTTCATCTCAGAGCATGGGATATCGGTGAGCGCGGGCACATTTTCCGCACATTTCTTAGGTTTCCCTAAGTGAATAGGCCCACTACACTGTTGCCCATGAATCAACGTGGCTCGAAGATGCGAAGCTTGGTCCGGCACGGGTGGCTCTCAAACGAACACGGCGCCTGGGTCATGACCGTTCTTCCGATCGCTGTCGGAATATGCACCGTCCATCCCCAGCCCATTCAATTCCTACTCCTTGCAGCCCTGGACCGCCGCCTATTGCAGCTTCCACGCTCTGAGCCTGTACTGGTCAGCCTCTCCCAAGCGACGCCGCACCTACCTTCCGGCTTTCCTCACCTGGGCGAGCATAGCTGTCGTGTGCGGGGTTCCGATTATTGTCATGCGCCCGCATGCCATCGCACGGATCATCATTCCCCATCACCCTTTTTTTGCGCAGTTGCAACTTACGAGGCCTTCCGCAAGCGCCGCCGCTCCATTGCCTCCCATGTGTCGAGCGTTCTTGCGAGTTCGTGCACCCTGCCCCTGTCGATCTGGATTACCTCAGAGAGCTATTCGCAGTACAAACTGTGGTGCGCAGCGGTAGCCGTTGCCGCCTACATGCTGGGGTCTATCGTCTACGTCCGCTCCCTCATCCGCGGGGCAAATAAGCTATCGGTGTATATCGTCTCCGTTGCCTGGCACTTGGCACTTGTGGTCGCATGCCTGATCGGAGTGCTCATGCATGTTCTTCCCGGCGGAGTACTTCTGGCTTTCGCCGTGATCGCCCTGCGCGCGATCCTTATCCCCGCACTGCGTAAGATCAAGCACCTCAAGATCCCTCCCCTGATCATCGGACTTGGGGAATACGTCTCCTGTGCCTGTCTCTTTTCGGCGGTCCTGGCAATCGTCGCCTAGTCGACTATTACCCGATCGGTGATAATGGGGCGTATGAACTTTATTCTGCGCCTCATTGGAACGGCGCTGGGCCTATGGGTCTCAGCTGCTCTTGTCCCGGGAATTACCATTGCGCGCGGTACGTCCATGACGGAAACCGTTGTCATCTTGGGGTTGATTGCACTGGTATTCACCGTCGTGAACTCCATTGTGCGGCCTCTCATTCAAATTCTTGCCTTCCCGCTCTACATCCTCACCTTCGGCCTTTTTGCCCTGATCACCAATGGCATTGGCTTCCTGGTGGCGGGATCGATTGCAGACTCCATGGGCCTGCCCTTCTCTGTGTCTGGCCTTGGTGCGGCCGTCATCGGTGCCATCATCACCGCTGTTGTCTCCTCGCTCTTTGGAGGACTCACGGGCGCTAAGAAGAAGTAACTCACCGGCGCCGTCTGGCCTTGAGCCACTCTCTTAAGAAACTCGGCGGGTATCAAAAATGTAGGAACGCGTGCGCGTCGCATCTGTGATACCCAGCCGAGTTCTTCTTTCTTCTTCCCAGCGATGCACGTCCTCGATATTGCGATAGCGGCCCGCGTCCGCCGATTCGCACTCTCGAATTGCTTCGGTGTAGGTCGCAATATCGTGAGCGGCAATGGGATTGTCCTGCCCTTGTTTTCTTTCTAAGTGCTCACTATCAAAATGCAAGGTCAGTGCATGGCCGCGATTAGCATTCGCTCCGCCGTCAAGTGCGGGGACGATGTCACGCGTGTTTTCCATATTGAGCATGGGAACACTTGAGTCGGGATGGAATCCCGCGACCGGCGAACCCGCGGTTAGCACCGAGGCAACGCGGTAGTGCGAGCGCACCTGCGGATCTGCGGCCAACTGTGCAGCAATAATGCCGCCTTGAGAGTGGCCCACAAATTCAACGGGCTCATCAGCCTTGATCCCCACCATATCCATAGACGTCTTTACTGCCCTGAGCTGGTCGGAATTGGATTGCCCAACTGCTTGAAGATTCGTCAGCATATCTTGGGGATTGTCTTCGCCTGGCCCCCACTTTTGCGTCCCTCTGATCATGACCGACCACGCGCGGTGTTCCCTCCCATCGGCGTCCACCGTCACGTGCTGAAGGATCTCAATTTGCCCCTCGTCTGCACTGGAGCGAAGCTGTCCGATACGTTCCAATGCCTCCGAGGCCTTCAGCGGGGTTTCGACCTTCTCCTGCTTGGAACCCGCCTGGGGACGCGAAACCTGCGATTGAGGAGAGGCGGTATGCGGTGGATAAGCTGCTACAGCGTTAACGGCATAGACGACCGCGCCGAAAGATCCGCAATATTGGGTGGGGCGCCCTCCCTGCGCGACTCCCGAGAGTACTTGGCTTGTCGGCCCGGGCGGCGCGCCATCGGGAAGGCTCTGCGCTGAAATCCTCACCCCCGAATGGCGACCAAACATCAACCAACCCATTGCCGCATACAGCGTCGACATTTGTGCAGCAGCATCTCGAGTAACCTCAACATCCGAACGCGATGAAGTCCCATTGACCAGCCGCGATAGTTCAGCAACATCCATTTGTGTACGTAACCCCAAAGACGCATCCGATGGCTGGTGAACAAGGACAGACCGTGGACGCTGATAGTTGCTATCCCATGAAAGATGCCAAGCGGTGCAAAGAGGAAAGGGGCATAAGGATTGACGTATTTCCCCACGCCTGCGATCTTTCGCGATGCTGTCAATCCTCCCGCCCACGAAAGCTCGCCCATACTGCCACCCAGCCTGCGCACGGTCTTCTGATAGGAAGCAGCGTCGGCCTCGGCAGCGGCATGGATGGACGCAACATAAGCAAGCCTGTCCGCACAACTACCAATCTGCTCGCTCAGTTGTGCACCGAGGGCACACAAACGTTGCAAAACACCCCCACACTGATGTGCACACAACTCCTGATTGAGCGAATGCGCCGCGCCTAGCTGACTATCAACGGCCTCGCGAATCCTTCGCAGGAATAGAACATCATCGACAAGCGCCTCAGTATCGATGCGCGTTGTATCCGAAGAAACCACCATCCATGACACGCACTGCCCACTCATGTCTGACCTCCCAACGTCGCGCTCTCAATTTCGGCTAGGTCGCGCGCTTCGATTGCCAGCGCCGCCCACATCCGACAGTCGTTGCTAATCTGCTCAATTTCTGCGCGCGCCCCTTCGCTTCCCTGACCCGTCCACGAATCAAAAGAATGAGCACGCAGTTCTTCGCTGATTGCCACGCAATTGTCTTCAATCACCTTCAGTGACTGGCACACCGTAATGAACCACATGAGCTCAGCCTAAAAATGTCCGACCCCACCCCCACAGAGCGCACCAAAAATCTGTGGAAAACGCCGATGGCATTGCATCCCTGTGGATAGACCTTCCCTCTGACGCGAGTGCCCGCGTGGCGCGATGGCGCAGGTCTGAGATGATTAAGACATGACATCGCAGCAGGAATCCATGTTTTCACCCGAGACCGGATATGCAGACTTGGCGGCCGCAGGCCAAGCTTTGTCGCCCCTGGATGGCCGCTATCGCCTGCACACTCAGGAACTGACCCAGTACCTGTCCGAAGCCGCGCTCAACCGCACCCGCATCTACGTTGAGATCGAATGGATGATTGAGCTACTTCGCCGCGGAGTCATTGCCCACGCGCCCCTGCTCTCTGACGCTGAAGTTGACTATTTGCGCGCACTTCCGCGGGAATTCAACGCTGATTCCATTGCCGAACTCGCCCACATCGAAGCCGAAACCCGCCACGATGTCAAGGCAGTTGAGTACTACATCGACAATCGACTTGAGGAGGCGCGCTCCCTCCTTGGCCCCGACACGGTCCTTCCCCAGCTGCGTCCTCTGGTTCACATCTTCGCAACCTCCGAAGACATCAATAACCTTGCACACGCGCTGAACATTCAAGCCGCAATCCGCCAGGTCTGGTTGCCGCGCGCACGTGGACTTCTCGCGCGCTTGCTTGAGCTTGCCGAGGCCGGCGCTGATATCCCCATGCTTGCGCGAACGCACGGTCAGCCGGCAACTCCGGTCACGATCGGCAAGGAATTGGCTGTCTTTATCTACCGACTTTCCCGCCAAATTTCGCGCATCGAAGACACTGAGTACCTGGGGAAGATGAACGGTGCGACGGGCACCTGGGCAGCGCACCGCGTCGCTTTGCCCGCTGTCCCCTGGCCGCTCCTCACGAAGGACTTTGTTGAGCGCCTCGGGCTGTCGTGGAATCCGCTGACAACTCAGATTGAGTCCCATGACTGGCAAAGCGAGCTCTACAGCGATATTTCGCGCTTTGGCCGCATCGCCCACAACCTTGCAACGGATTGCTGGACCTACATCTCCATGGGCTACTTCCACCAAAAGTTGGGTGCTCAGGGGTCCACGGGTTCTTCGACGATGCCTCACAAGGTCAATCCGATTCGCTTCGAGAATGCTGAAGCTAACTTTGAGATCGCCTCGTCTCTTCTTGAAATGCTTGCGGCAACCCTGGTGACCTCGCGACTTCAGCGCGATCTCACGGATTCGTCAACCCAGCGCAATATTGGCGTTGCCCTTGGCCATTCTCTTGTCGCAATCGACAATTTGACCCGCGGCCTTGAGGGTATTGAGTTGAACGCCCAGGTGATGTCCGCCGAGCTCGATGAGCATTGGGAAGTGATTTCCGAGGCCATTCAGCAGGTGATGCGTCTTGCTTCCCTTGAGGGGCGTCAGGGGATGGAGAACCCTTATGAGCGCATGAAGGAGCTCACTCGCGGACACGATATCGACGCTACTCGCCTGCGCGATTTCGTTTCATCGCTGGATTTTCCTCAGGACGCTAAAGACCGACTGATGGAACTGACTCCCGCTAGTTATACCGGGTATGCCCCAGACATGGTTGAGTGGATCAGCGCCGAGTAGAGTCACTTCCGGTTTGCTCAGGCGGGTGTCCATCCTCGGTCGATAGCCGGGGACCCGAGTCGTTCAAATAGTTCTTCGGGGCGTACCTGGAGCGCAGAGTAGCCAAGGTCCTGCATATTGACTGTGTCTTCGCCGTTGACGCTCATGCGTCCTTGGATGCCAATTGGTGCAATTTCGGGGTTCTTCCACACGGCGCGCACCGCAGCCTCAAGGAGCTTTCGGGCAAATTCAACGCGATCATCATCTATAGGCTGCTTTGCTTCCATGTTGATCGAAAAGCTCACCATGGTCGGTTTGCCAAAACCTTCGTTGACCTGAACCTGGCAACTTGTGCACACCCATGGCTGCGCACTTTGTTCAAGCGCATCTTCGATCAAGGCTTGAAAACGTTCGGATCGTCGCTTCGATCCGACGGACGCAAACGCGTGAGTGCCGCCCCCACCCCGAGGCTTGCCACACCCAAGGCGGCAAGGCCAAGCCTGTTGGATATACGAGGAAGTGAAATCTGCTCTGCCCCTTGCTGGACAATCCCAAGGATTCGCGCAATTGAACGATTCTGCGCCATCAGTTCCCCCCGTGAGAATTGTGGTCACCATCAGCTGCGGTGTCCTGCGATTGAGCGGTGTCAAGGACATTCACCCTGGCCCAGACACTTCCGTGCGGGTCATCGAGTTCTTGCCAAATGTCATAGAGACGAACGCGCGTGGGTTCGCCATCACGGGGCAGCATTTCTTGCAGTGCGCGGATCGCCTGTCCCACGCGGTCCCATCGCGTCACCTCTGACCTGCGTTCCAAGCGGCCAACCGTCTCGGTGTAGGTCGACGAGGAGTGTGCATAGTACAGGGGTTGTATCCGCGGTTGAGTCAGGTTTCGTCCAACCATGACCCGGTGATCGCGGATACGTGCGCCAGCTCCATCAGTCGATGGGACAACATCTTGATCGTGTGCAACATCCACCATGACGACATCGGAACGCAGACATGCCCGGTGCCCTGGCGACCCGAGCCCCAAAATCCCCTGGACCTTGACCCCGACATCTTCGGGGGGCAAACTTCCCAGATTGACTGCAATGAGGCCGCCTTGCGAGTGGGCAACGATGATGATGGGCTCGTTTGCGTAGTCGGATGGATCGATGCCGTCTTCACTCATTGCTTGGTGAAGAGCGCGAATAATGCCCATTCGCATGGATGAACTCAGTCCCAAAGCTTCGCGGATATTGGTTTCCATATCCGCGGGGTTAGGGGTCGATGGCGTATCAAAGTGGTTCGTTCCCGGAATCGACACTAACCAGCGCCGTTGCTCACCTTCGCCGACCCTGGTGATTTTGATCGATTGACCGTACGTTCCCGCCCAGTACAGGTCATCAATATCTGCTGCCATGTCCTGAAGAGAACGCGGAGCCCACAGGCGATGGGCCGAAGATGTGGGGTGTCCGGGATACTCGATGATCTCCGGCCCCATCTCAGAGTCAAAGTACTTATCCGCGTGAGCGGCTCCACCCGTCATTTGCCCCAGGGATGTTCCCGCAATAAGCATCCCTGCCATGAGTGCTTCATAGCCATTTCGAGGCGTCACTTGGGCAAGACGCTGAAGCTTCCCACTTCGATCCCATCCCACGATCGCATCGAATGCCGCTGCCGCATGAACGATCGCACCGGCTGTTCCTGCGATCGACGCGAGTACGCGCACGAAAAGAACATCGAGTCCGGGTTCGCGGAAGAAGATCGACTGAGATTGCTCCGAGACTTCTTCGCCGAGGCGGTCAGATTGCATGCGCAAACGGCTGCGAATATCCGTGGGAAGAAATCCCATTGCCGAGGCCGCACCAACTGCGAGCGCTGAAAGGAGCTTGGGGGCAAGTGGGATCAGCTTCGCGCGCAGGTAGAAGGAGGAGAGAGAGTGCGGAGCGCGCCTGCGTGCGTAGTAGTTGCGATAGCGTCGCGTTTTCATGAGTCCCTCCTTCCCTTCACGATAGCCTAAACCCGCATGGGTGCAGGTGGGGACAGTTTGAGGTCATGCTACTGGATTCATAGTCATATCCACTGTTAGAATTTTCCAGAATGTCTCGCGCTTTTCCGCGAAATTTGGCAGCCCGTAGAAAGAAGACCTCCATGAAGCGTTCGTCATACCGCGTATTCGCACTGTGCAGCGTTCCCGTACTCGCCGGTGCAATTCTTGTCGGCGGCGGCAGTTTCCACAGTTCACAGGCATCAACTGACATCCCGATTTCTGTCTCGGGGAGGTCTACACTCCCGGAAGCGACATCGTGACTCTACCCGCCGATGTTGATCCCGCACAGCCTGCCGCCCTTGTCTGCCGTGGAGCTTCTCCCAAGGACAGCTACGCTATTGGCTTCCAGGGCGTTCTCGATATGACCGATGTGTGGACAAATTACGAAGACATGGCTACCTATGGCCGCCTCACGAATCCCGCTGCTTTCAACCGTTTGGTCATCACCGGTGAGTGGACGACCAGCATGACCGTTGACACGAATGACGTCGATATCGACACTGCCGCTTACACGGTCGAGGCGGTACAGAAAGCAATTCGAGAAGGCCAATGCCGCAACTGGCGAGGCTTTCTCAAAGGCAATGCGCGTCCAGAGCGTTTCGGTCGTGAATGGAACCTTCTCTGCGACCTACCGCCTCATGCACCAAGATGCCAGCGGAAATTGGGTCGATGGAACCACTGCCGGCGCCTTGCAAGATGCGTCCATGCGTCCTAACAAGGTGTACTTCCCGAGCCTCGAAGGAAGCCTGACAGTTTCTCAAGCGCGTATGAATGCCTCCGCAAGCTCATCGATTCAGGCAACCTCTCCCAGCGTCACCGGTAGCTTGGATATTCCCGCCCTTGCCCGGCGTTCCTTTCCTCGCTGGCGTGCGCCCCGTGAACTTCACCAACGGTGTGGGGGCTCCTGTCACCATCGAGCTCAGGCAGCAACCCTCACTCACGGTCACCTATTCCTCCGATGATGCGGCACATGCGCTTCCCGCGGAGATCACCGCAATGGAGTACACACAAGAAGGCGCGATTGGATCTGCTCCCGTCACTGACTTGCCTCGCCCGGCAAAGACTGTCGTCGACACCGCTGATATTCAGTGGGATTGGAAGGCAAACGCAGGTATGACTCGCACCCAGTCCGCCTGCGGTGGCGTCACCTACAACACGAAGTGGGCTCCGACCATCAAGCAGAATCCTTCCCCGGCTCCTAACGGGACCACGACACCTGCCTCCATCACTGGCTCAACAGCTCCTTCGACGAACCCGAAGAGCCCCTTGGCGCGCACAGGTGTGGCTGACTTCGTCCTTCCGCTGGGCGGCCTGCTCGCCCTCGCAGGTGTGGCCACCGTTGCTACGACGCGTCGGCGCGCATAACTGATTGCGCGCACGAGGCACCCGCGGCCTCGGCACTCAGCAAAGTCACTGTCCCCCTACTTCGGCACCGCTTCGGAGTGGGGGGACAGACATTTTTCCCCTCTTGACGCATATACCCCCCGGGGGTATATTTCGAAATATAAGGAGGATCACTATGGCTCACGGATACACCGAAGAAACCGAGCATTACCTCAAGCGCCTACGCAGAATCGAAGGCCAGCTCAGGGGTCTGCAGCGCATGGTTGCAGAGGACACCTACTGCATTGATGTCCTCACGCAAATCTCTGCAGTGCAGTCCGCTCTGGACTCCGTCGCACTGGGCCTCCTTGAAGACCACATGAACCACTGCGTTCTTCACGCCGCTCAACACAGCGAAGAAGAAGGACGCGAAAAGATCCAAGAAGCCACAAAGGCAATCGCGCGACTGGTGAAGTCCTAAGCGCACACCACACGTTTTCTCCTCCGTTTCCACCACCAAAGAAAGGCGCCATCATGGCACAGGAAATTGATCGCACTGTTGAGCTCTCCATCAACGGAATGACCTGCGGACACTGCGTCGCATCGGTCACCGAAGAACTCAAGGAGGTCCCCGGCGTTCTCGACGTCGAGGTCATCCTCAACTCCGGCGCGACCTCGAAGGCCACCGTCGTCACCAACACCGAACTCGACGACAACGCTCTGCGCGACGCCGTCTCCGAGGCCGGCTTCGAACTGGTCGGAATCGCTCGCGACTTCTGATCCCTAACCATCCGGGGGCACCGCCAGGTGCCCCCGGATATCCCATGAACCAGACACGACAGAATCGCTCAGAATGACTACCGAAACTCACCGCACATCACACTGATACCGAGAGCGAACACTTAGGGGACGGACTGCTGCGCCGCGCCGCGGACCTGCGCAACCGCTTCCTTGTAACACTCCCCTTCACCGTCATCGTTCTGGGCCTGTCAATGGTTCCTACCCTCCAGTTCTCGGGCTGGCAGTGGGTCGTTGCCTTCGCCTCACTACCCGTCGTGATCTGGGGTGCGGCCCCCTTCCACCGCGCTGCCTTCCAAGCGGGCCGCCACGGCTCTTCCACCATGGATACCCTGGTCTCCCTCGGCGTGATCGCATCGAGCCTATGGTCGTGGTACGCCCTCATTTTTGGCGGTGCAGGAATGCTGGGCATGCGCATGCAGATGTCGCTCATTCCCGCGCGCAGCCACGCGACGCACGCGGAAATCTACTTTGAGGGCGCCTGCGCAATCGTCACTTTCCTCCTTGCCGGCCGCCTGATGGAGGCACGGACGCGCTACCACTCCGGTGATGCCCTGCGCTCCCTTCTAGAACTTGGTGCGAAGGACGCAATCCTCGTTGAAGGAAGCGGCGCGGATCGCCAGTTCCGCACCATCCCCGCAGCTGAACTTCGCGTCGGAAACCTCTTCCAGGTTCGCCCCGGAGACAAGGTTGCAACCGATGGCATCGTCGAAGAGGGCACCAGCGCCCTGGACACCTCACTGATGACGGGCGAATCACTCCCGCGCGAAGTATCCCCCGGCAGCGCGGTCACGGGAGGCACCCTCAACACCTCGGGTGCCTTGATCGTCCGTGCGACCGCCGTCGGCTCAGAGACTCAGCTGGCCCACATCGGCCAGATGATTACCGAGGCCCAGGCAACGAAGGCTCCCGTCCAACGTCTTGCCGACCGCATTTCTTCGGTCTTCGTTCCGACGATTATCGCCCTCTCCTTACTGACTTTGGCGGGCTGGCTCCTTGCCGGAGCCGGTATTCAAAGCGCAATCACTGCAGCCGTTGCTGTCCTGGTTGTTGCCTGCCCCTGCGCTCTTGGTCTGGCCACTCCGACCGCACTTCTTGTGGGTTCGGGTAAGGCCGCGCAGATGGGTATCCTCATTTCTTCGGCTGAGGTCCTTGAGCGCACGCGCAGTATCGACACGATCCTCCTTGATAAGACCGGCACGTGACCAAGGGCGCGATGTCATTGGAGTCCGTGATCCTCCCCGATGGAAGCGCGAATTCCCCCGATGCCCAGGCCAGCGTGGATGCACTGAGCGTGACCGCCTCGCTGGAGTCGGCCTCGGAGCACCCGATTGCCCGCGCGCTCACTACCGCCGCCCGCGAGCGCGATCTTTCCTCGCACCCGGTTCGCGAGCTGCGCAACCACCCCGGACTTGGGGTTTCCGCGCTCGCCGAGGACGGCGCACTCCTTCTGGCCGGCCGCGTGAGCTGGCTGGGTGAGCTCGGTATTTCCCTTCCTCAGTCCGCGCTTTCCGCCATTTCCGAGGCCGAGGCCACGGGAGCGACCGTTGTGGCCAGCGCGCGCGTTGAGGGGTGGCAGGAAAGCTCCTCCACCGAGGACGCCTCGGCGCAAGCTTCACAGCCCGCAGAAGAGGCCGAGGACGGCGGAATCATCGTTGATATGGCCGTGGGCGGCATGACCTGTGCCTCCTGCGTGCGCAGGGTTGAGCGCAAGCTGGGCAAACTCGATGGTGTTCATGCGCAGGTCAACCTGGCAACTGAGAGTGCTCGAATCACCCTCAAGCACGATTACAGCGACGCTGAGCTTGAAGAGGTCGTCAAGGCAGCGGGTTATGAACCTCAGGTGCGTTCACGTCGACTTACTTCTGCCCAAGCACCCACAGCGACACTCACGGCCCAGACACGCGAACTTCCCGAACACCTCGATGGCGTGCTTCTGGGTGCCTTCGTTGTGCGTGACACGGTGAAAGAGTCGTCGAAGGATGCGATTGCCCAGCTGAAAGCCCTGGGGATCACTCCGACCTTGCTCACTGGTGATCACGAATCTGCAGCACATTTTGTTGCCTCGCAGGTGGGGATTGACTCGGTTATTGCAGGAGTTCTTCCCCAAGACAAGCGTGATGCAGTGATGCGCCTTCAAGAAGAGGGCCACCAGGTCGCCATGGTCGGTGACGGCGTTAATGACGCGGCCGCCCTGGCACAGGCCTCGACTCAGGGCTTGGGTATTGCCATGGGTTCGGGTGCGGATAGCGCGATCGCTGTCGCCGACATGACGCTGGTGAGCTCGGACCCGACGATGGCTGCCGCCGCGATTCGTATCTCGCGCGCAACACTGAAGGTCATCAAAGAAAACCTCTTCTGGGCCTTCTTCTACAATGTCATCATGATTCCGCTCGCGATTGTCGGGCTTCTCAACCCGATGCTCGCTTCGGCTGCGATGGCCATGTCCTCGGTGTGCGTTGTCCTCAACTCCATGAGGCTGCGTCGCGCGCACTGAAAAGTATCGCTCTCATGCAGGTGCCCCCGCGAAAATCGCGGGGGCACCGTGTGTCTTGACTGATATGACGCTCAATCAATTCGCATAAGCGTTTCTAGTTGACGCGCTGAGCGACCTGGAAACCGCCCGAGTTGTAAATCAACTTATAGGTGGAACCGGGGTGTGCTCCCTGCGCGTAGGAAACCGCCTCAACGTTCTTCTGCTCTCCCCACGCAGCACCGTGCTGATCAACAACCACGTAATCCACGGCAACACCCTTCGCGGATCCCACCCAGTAGACCTCATGATCGGGGATCAGATAGGCAAGCAGAGTCAGGTCCGTTTCAACATTGGCGTTTTCCGGGATCAATGAATTGATCTCCTGGACCTGACTCATCCTCGGGCTCACTGCTCCAAACCCGGGGTTCGTCATCTTCCACATGGGAAGCTGCGGAGCGGTGATGAGCGCGGCCGCACAGGGAATCGCCAAGGCAACCGTGGCGACGAAGGGACGCTGTCGGCTCACAACCCAGCCCAGGCCTCGTGAAATGTCAGATTGCTCGCGCTCACTCCACCTGCGATGAGCGTCCAAGAGCGCACCCAGAAGGATCGGCACCAAAATCGCGTTGTAGTGCCAGTGCTTCCAATCCCAGTAGTAGTCGACGGAACCGAGGAAACGCCATGCGATGGTCGGAAGAATCACCCAGAACCAGGGCGAGGCGAGGCCAATAATCCCCGCACCCAAGACAGCCATGGCAATCACACCGAACTTTTGTGAGGGCCACAGGGCTCTCTCGATCAAGGTGACGTTTCCGCGGCCCTGCGAACCATCGAGACTGTACGCCCAGGTTCCTGAAGCGTTGAAAGCGGGCAGAAGGAGCTTAATCGTCACGACAAAAGCGATGACGCCGAAAGCCGCAAAGAACAGCGGGTACGCAAAGCTCTTGATCGAGTCCCTTCCTCGCCACGACAGAATCAAACCAATCATCATGATGGTGAGGCCAAGGTCTTCCTTAACCAGAACAAGCGGCGCAGACCACGCCATCGTTGCCACCCAACGGCCCTCAACGAAAGCGGCCGAGGCCCACGCAAGCATGGGGAGCGCGAAGGCGATTTCGTGGAATTGTGAGGCGACGGCGCCTTGGAAACCCCATGCGGTCACGTAGCCGATACCGATAATCGAGGCGAGGAGCCATCCCGCCTGCTTCGTCGCGAGGCGAACCAGCGGCCACGCTGAAACCGCAATCAAAAGATCTTGAACAACCAGCAGGGTCAATCCTGAGGGGAAGAAGCGATAGATCGGCCCCTAAAAGCACCAAAATCGGGTGGAAGTGATCGCCCAGCAGGTTGTATCCGGGCCCTTTAACGGGAACGATCGGCGCCTGGAAGTGACTATAGGATTTCGCGGCTTCGGTGAAAATTGCCAGATCCCACGAGGGGACATCAAGCGAGCGCCACTGCCCCACAGAGAAGGTGATGTATAAGCAGGCACCGAGCAAGACCGACAGGGCCGCGGGAAGATAAGCCGAAAGCAGCTCTAAGGGGCGCCGACGGGTACCTTTTTCAGACATTAACTGACTTCTCCTGGATGTGATTGGGAAACCGGAGTGTGTTCGGGATCTGGGAAGGGAATGCCCACGCGCTGCGCCGAAACTGGAGTGCGATAGCGTCGACGGAGGCGAACTTTACGCAGCGCAAGCATCGTCGAAGTCCACGCGACATCGGCTAGGCTCGCCGGCCGGTTCAAAGCGACCAGGCTATGGTCATCACCCGTGTGCTCAAAAGCGCAGGGCAATTCGATAGCGGTCATCCCCAAGGCAAGCAGCCGGACCTTCATGTCCAATTCGAGGCCGTAACCATTGGCGAAAGGCATGATCGCGTTGAGCGCCTCGCGGGTGATACACAGCTGTTCGGACAGGGGCGCTTGAGAATCCCAACCCGTTTGGCGGCGAATCGTATTGTGTGCGAGGCGTTGCGCGGCGGTCTCTTTGCGCGCACTGCTCGGATCCTCGCTGCCACGGCCCGCGGGGACAGCGCAGGCAAGGTCCGCACGGCCGCTGCTGATGGCCTCGACAAGGAAAGCCGCATCCACGGCGCTCTCCCCTAGGTCTCCCGAGAGGAAGAGAATGTGTCGACCGGGCGCATCAACGCGGTCACGCATTGCGGCAACCTTAACGCCCGTTCGCGTGCCGAGGCCCGGCCTCGGGGAACGGAATGGCGGACGACAACCGCACCTGCTGCGCGTGCGTACTTTCCCGTCTCATCATCGGAACCGTCATCGATGACGATGAGCAGGTCAACGCCCGGGATTGCTCGGCATGCGCGCACGGTCGAGGCGATCTGGCGGCCGACATTGTGGGCGCAGATGATCGCCGCGACCTTCTGGGAAGGTGAGGGTTCGACGGATTGAGCGGGAGTCACCCTGCTAGTTTATCCCGACCTTCCCCCGGGATCGGTTAGCGGATCGTCACCTGGCGCGAAACGAGGCCCTGGCGCGCGCGACGTTCGTCTGCACTCAGCGGTGTGGTGTCCTTCAGCGCCTTCTCAACGTTTTCCGCAAGAGCCTTCGCTTCCTGAGCAACGTCTTCGGCGGAGGCCCCTTTCGGCGAGCTCGAAAACCGGGATCGCCAGGCCGCATGCGCGGAAAGCTCCGACGAAGCGCGAACCTTCGCCCAAGCGCGCATTTCCTGCCGCCTGCAAACGTGCCAGTGCGTCAAAAAGCTTGTGCTCAGGAGCAGCAGACACGTAGCGGACGAAGTTGCGGTTCATTTCGCACCAGTACATGCCCTCGGTTCCGGGCACTGCAACGGTGGGAACAACGTCGGCGCGGTTCTGTTCGAGCGCGTCGCGCATTTCGGGGGTGAGTTCCTGATTCGGATCGAACCAGTAGCCGAAGTCGGCGGTGATCTCCATGTCGCTAAACGCCTTCGGATCAACAATGTCCTGGAGGCGAGGGGCGGGCTCACGCACATCAATATCGATGACGCCGTCAACACCGTCGGACTGTGCCTGAAGGGCAGCAAGAAGAGCTGCGGCAACGTCGTGTGAGAGGTCGCCCGAGTTCGAACGAGTCTGCAGGCCAACAAGGATACGTCCATCGGGGCGGATCATCGCAGGGTGGCCGTCGGGCAGAAGGGTGACGATGTCGAACTCTGCACCGCCGTGCTCTTCGGTGGTGCGCCCACTCAGCACTGCGCAGGGGATAATTTCGCGCATTGCGACCAGTTCAACCTCGTTGGGTAGCCCTTCGAAGGGGCGTTCCACGAAGGGGATCGGGGGGCGGTATGCCGGTTGATCCGCGCTGACTGCTACTTTTTTACGACGTGAGGCTTTTCCCATGGGGCTATCGTAGCGGTTTTCCCAGCATTCACGAGGCCGAAGCTCGCAGAGGCGGGAAGCTATCTCTTCGTCGTCACTTCCCCACCCGAAACGCCTGCGTCATGCGGATTCGGCGCGGTCGCCTCGATGATGAGGGACTGAAGAGTACCGATCAGGGAAAGTTCTTCGTTCGTTAGAGCTTCGCTTGCGCCTCGCTCAATGAAAGTGAGTACGACGGAGGCGTAGATATCGGAAGCCAGGGGAAGGAGGGATTCCTTGATACGGCCGCGTGCCCACTGGTCAAAAACCGTACGACACATGTTCGCGATCTGTGCGCTCAGGTCTCCTTCAGCCCCACGACGCAACGAAAGGAGCGTCTTGAGCTCGCGGCCATTTTGTGCGTAGAAATTTGCGAGGTCGTGGCGGAGTTTTTCGGGATCGCTCATTCGAGTGTCCTGCAACCACAGGCCTTTGATCGCCGGAGTCATTTGCCTGATGAAAAGTGTGACAACTTCTGTAAGGACGGCATCTTTGTCGACATAGTGGTCATAAAACGTTGTTCGTGAAACCAATGACGCGGTGCATATATCGGTCACAGTGACCTTGTCGTAGGGTTTGTTTTCACAAACGGCAAGGAAGCCTGCGCGGATCGCTCGACGAGTCTTTCGGATACGGAGATCCGTATTTTCATCACTCGCGTCAACTTCATTCAAGGACATGATGATCCGATCATTTTTCGCGTCATTTCATAGTTATCCTACCGTTTAAGGACAACGTGTTCATTATCGAACATATTGTTAGATTTTGTGCGTTTTATGCTGCGATTACACGATATAGGCTGCTTTCATGTTCGTTAAGTACACCGGTAATCGCCAATTCGATCTGCAACTCAACCGCGTATTTGATCCGCTCCTAAACCGAGAAGGAATGGATGCCGTCTCCACAGATCTCTTGCCTCGCATCAAGTCCACTCACGACATCACAAGGCTAGCGCTCCAATCGGCCCAGCATTTCGACAAAGTGGACGACGCAGATGCAGCGTGGCGCCTCTATGAACTTGCCGCCTTCTACCTGCCAAGAAATGATCCACACAAACAAGAGTTTATTGACTCGATGTCACATCGTTTCGATTGCGCCTATGCAGATCAAGGCTTCACTCGCCACAAGATCCCCTATGGCGGTGGCGAACTAACAGCAATGCGTTGGCAAGCCGACTCGATGGATCGAAAGACCGTCGGCGCGAATAGCCCTCGCACCCTCATCATGATGAATGGTTTCGACGGTTACGCCGAAGAAATCATGAGCTTTGCTATGCACTTTCCCACTCGCCCCTTCGACATCATCGTCTTCGACGGACCAGGACAGGGGCATACGGCACTGGCAGGAATGCCTTTGGAACCACAGTGGGAGCGCCCAACTGCCGCGGTCTTAGACTTCTTCGGAATTGAAAGTGCTGCTGCACTGGGAGTTTCTTTTGGCGGTTACCTAGTCATGCGCGCTGCGGCATACACCCCACGTATTAGCCACGTCATTGCATTCGACATGATGTACCGCCTTCTGGACGGGCTAACGATGCCGCTACCTCGCGCACTGCGTCCAGCAATTGATGGATTCATCGATAGATCAGAGCCTGAATGGCTCATCAACACAAGCATGAGGGTTTTGCCCCACATGAATGCCGATCTGGCATGGAAGCTCCAGCAGGCGCGTGATCTCACCGGATTACGTGTGCCCACCGATGTCTTAACGGCAATGGGAGCTTTCACTATGGCCCCATTGGAAGGAATGATCAACCAGCACTGCCTGGTTATGGCCGGAGATGCTGATCAGTACGTGCCTTTTGAACGCTTAGAGGATGTGCGTCGAGCACTACGAAATGCGGCAAGCCTTGATATCCGGGAGTTCCACGCCGCAGATGACCCGGATATGGCTGAGCATTGCCAACTTGGTGATCTTGACCGAGCTTTCGAGATTATGGGTGATTGGCTCACTCACACACATGAGATGCGCACCAGCGCAAAATCGCCTGCATGACGGCGGCCGCACCATCGTTTTCAACGGCTGCTGCAACGAAATCACTGTGAATGCGAACTTCGTCTGTGGCACCGCCCATGGCAACCCCAAAGGCTGCCCACTGAATCATGGCAATGTCATTTGTGCCATCGCCAATAGCGACCGTTCCTTCAACGGGAAGCGAGAGATCTCGTCGGAGTTCATCAAGCCCGCTGGCTTTCGTTACGCCGAGTGCGCTGACGTCTGCCCACGAGGTCCAGCCGACGAAAACCTCGTGAGTCTTCGCAAAGGGCAGGGCACACAAGATGCTTTCGAAAGCATCGCGATCCAAAGCGGGCTCGCGAATGACAAGCTTCGGCGTGCGCATCGCTTTGAGTTCGTCGATACTCACCAACTCAGTGTCTTCAACGATCTCCCCTTCGGGAAAACCCGTTGAAACCAAGCGAAGGTTACGGTCTTCGACGGCGAAACGCGCATGTGGAAGAGTCCTCAACGCCTCGTCGATCACCTCGGCGGGGGAAAACTCGTGGCGATGCACAATTTCATAACCGGCCTCGTGAACGCGAGCAAGAACTGCACCATTCGATGCGACGATCCACCCGCGGCGAAAACCCAGCAACGGGAGAACGGGCAGGACCGCACCCATTGAGCGGCCGGTCGCGATAACGACCTGCGCACCGGCGCGGCTGAGCGCCGCGATCGATTCAACGACCTGTGCGCTGGCACCGCTGGGACTCAAAATTGTCCCATCGATGTCCAGGGCGACCATTACCTGCGTAATATCACGCGGGAAAGTGGAAGGAAGCGCATTGAGCGCCTCCCCCACCAGCTCCTCGAAAGGACGGGGAGCTTCACCGCTCAGCGGTGCCGTTAAGTAGCTGGTCACGCAGCCTCGTTACTTTGCAGCGACGGGCTCAAGAACCTCGAGGCCACCGAGGTAGGGGCGCATTGCTTCGGGAACGTAGATTGAGCCATCAGAGCGCTGGTGATTCTCAAGGATTGCAACCAGCCAACGGGTCGTAGCAAGGGTGCCATTGAGTGTGGCCACGGCGGCCATGCCATCCTCGCGACGCTCACGAATACCCAGGCGACGTGCCTGGAAGGTCGTGCAATTCGAGGTCGACGTGACCTCCATGTAGCGTTCCTGAGTGGGCAGCCAGGCCTCGCAGTCGAACTTGCGGGCAGCAGAAGTGCCAAGGTCACCGGCGGCCGTGTCGATCACGCGATAGGGCAGCTCGACCTTAGCGAGCATCTCTTCTTCCCACGCGAGGAAACGTGCGTGCTCTTCTTCCGCATCTTCCGGACGGCAGAAGCTGAACATTTCAGCCTTGTTGAACTGGTGGACGCGAATAATGCCACGCGTATCCTTACCAGCCGAACCGGCCTCGCGACGATAGCAGGTCGACCAACCCATGTAGCGCTTGGGGCCGGCGCTGAGGTCGAGGATCTCATCGGCGTGGTAACCGGCGAGCGCAACCTCAGAGGTACCCGTCAGGTACAGGTCATCGGCGGGCAGGTAGTAGATCTCTTCGGAGTGCTCGTTGAGGAAGCCGGTACCGCCCATGACCTGCGGGGTCACCAGGGTCGGAGTCATCATCGGCACGAAACCGTTGGCAACGGCCTGGTCCATGGCCATGGTCATGAGAGCAAGCTCGAGGCGCGCACCCACACCCTTGAGGTAGTAGAAGCGAGCACCCGACACCTTCGCGCCACGCCTGGTGTCGATGGCATCCAAGCCCTCACCCAGAGCCAGGTGATCCTGGGGTTCAAAAGCCTTCGCTTGCGAAATCACGAGGCGCGGGGCCCTCGTGACGCAGGACGACGAAGTCTTCCTCGCCACCGACGGGAACTCCGTCGAGGACGAGGTTCGGGAGCAGGCGAGCCAGGGCGATCGGCCTCGGCGTCGGCAGCGTTGGCAGTGGCCTCGGCAGCCTTCACCTCATCGGCAAGTTCCTTTGCGCGTGCAAGGATCGCAGGGCGTTCCTCCGCTGAGGCGCGACCCACGGACTTGGAGACCTCTTTCTGGGTCGCACGCAGGGCCTCGAAAGATTGCAAGGCTTCGCGGCGGGCGACGTCGGCTTCGAGGATCTGGTCAACAAGGGCGGGGTCAGCTCCGCGAGCGCGCTGTGAGGCGCGGGCGGGCTCAGGGTTTTCACGCAATGCACGCACATCAATCATGGGGCCATCTTAGTTCACGCACCCGCGTCAGTGCCGACGAATATCAGCGCGTGCGCCGATATGCCCTTTACACTTGCAGTATGCGTAAGTTTCATCCACCGTCGCCCTACTTGATTGCGCTGGCCGGAATCGCTGGCGCTGGCGTGACGGCTGGTGCTAAATACTTCATTCAATCTCGTGCTCGCCGCGCGCATCGTTCGGCGATTTCACTTCCCCCTGGCATCGCTGAGAATATCCGCCCCTGGGTGGTTTTTAATCCTTCCAAGCACGAGGATCCCCAGGCTTTCCGCAATTCGGTGACCATGGATGCGCGCGCTCTTGGCGTGCGAGACATTCACTTCCTCGAGACCACTATTGAAGATCCCGGTGTCTCTCAGGCGCGAAAGGCCGTGCGCGCAGGTGCGACGCATGTGATCGCAGCCGGCGGCGATGGAACCGTCCGCGCGGTGGCCGCTGGTCTGGCTCACACCGGGGTGCGCATGGGCATCTTGCCCGAGGGCACGGGTAATGTTTTGGCCCGCAATCTTGGGCTTCCCTTGGATTCTCCCCTCGATGCTCTAGCGGTTGCTTTGGGTGAGTCGACCCGCAGTGTTGATTTGGCCTGGCTTCGGATGATCGACCCCGAGGAGCGCTTTTCCCTTCCCTGCGAGGGAAAGCTCCTGTCCGCATTAACTTCGGATTCCCGTCGTTCCACTGACGAGGCCGCACTTGCCTTGGACGACGAGTTCCCCTTTGTGACCTTGGCTGGGATGGGCTTTGACGGTGAAACAATGTCGAAGACGGACCCCGAGCTCAAGAAAACTATTGGCTGGGCGGCCTATGTCATTTCAGCGGTGAACTCGCTTAATGTACCCCGCATGGGTGCACGCCTGAAGGGAAAGGGAGCTGACGGCAGTGATGTGTCGACACAATTCACTGCCCGTTGCGTTCTCTTTGCAAACTGCGGTGATTTGCCGGTCGTAACCTTGGCTCCCGAAGCTTCCTTGCATGACGGTTTAGTCGATGTCATCGCTGTGGATACGCAGGTTGGTATTGTCGGCTGGGCGCACCTGTCTTTGAAGGTCTTTGGGCAAAGCTTGGGTTTGCCGGCCGTCAATATGCCCGCATCTCCCGCGGAATTGTCATTTAGGCAGCTCACGGAAGGCGAGCTTTCCTTGGATCAGGCTGCCATTGTTGAGGTCGATGGCGATGCGATCGGTCGCTCGCGCAAAGTTGGTGTGCGTATCGACCAGGGCGCGCTCTTGATTGCCGGGTAAGCACCACTGGGTAAGCACCGACTGAAGGCCACCTCCCCCTCCCCCCACACACACATTCCTGGTTTAGCTCACCCATTCCGGGTCTATTGCCGTTCTGAGGCAGTAGGTGAGCGAGCTAAAGCAGGAATAAGTGAGCGAAAACTGTCTGTCATGCGCGGATTTCGAAGGCCAAGCTAGATACCGTAGACAACAAAAAGGCCCAGCCGAAGCTGGACCTTTAGTGGTGGAGCTAACGGGACTCGAACCCGTAACCCCCTGCTTGCAAAGCAGGTGCGCTACCAATTGCGCCATAGCCCCAAAGGGGTTCCCCAGAATTACGCCTGCGAGACGTCATCAGTAAGGGATGTCCACAGTTCCTCATTGTCGGAGAGATCCTGGCAGATCTGCCGGACCACAAGCCCCACTGCAGCGACACAAGCCACTAGCGAAAGAGTCTTCACAAACTTCTTCATGGGAGCCTCCGCTCAATTGTTCCTGCGGATGGTGGGCCTAGGTGGGCTCGAACCACCGACCTCAGTCTTATCAGGACTGCGCTCTAACCTACTGAGCTATAGGCCCATTGCCATGCCGAAAGGCACGCGTTAAATAGTACATGCGAGCGGGCGTTCGCGCCAAATTGTTGATCGTGACGTCGCCCACTCATTGCTGGCAGATGCTGCTATCGCCCGGAATCACTTGCAAAGCTCGAGCTAGCGGCTGCCGCCGCAGTAGGCAAAACACAGGCCCGGGGGTATTGATGTCCCCATCAATACCCCCGGGCCAACGAGCTCGAATGCCCGATCAGTCATCCATCAATGTGACCTTGATGCCACCGACGAGCGAAGCGACCAGGTTGTACAAGAATGTGCCCAGTGCCGACAAGGCGGTCAACATGACGACATTCATCACAGCAATCAAAGTCGCGTAGGCCATGACCTTCGGAAGCCTGACGTAGTCCAAGAGCGAAACCATCTGCGAGGCTCCGATGGACTGTAGGAAGCCCTCTGCCGACGCGAAGACGTGCATCGCATTGAGCATGAGCCACAAGATCAACACTGCAACCACCATGGCGATTCCCAGTGCAACACTGAGAAGGAATGCCACCTTCATGACTCCCCAGGGGTCCACTCGCACAATCGCGAGGTCTACCTGACGGGGAAGATCATCGCGGTCATTGGATGCGTGATCACTCATTCCTGAACCTCCTGTGAGTCGTCATGCTCTGACGCTACATCCTGTGCGGGGGTTTCGTCACTATTTTCGCCGACACCCACCTGAGAGTTTTCCTCTTCGGAGGTTGACTGCTCAGCATCTTCCTCGTCAATGTCGCGCTCAGGATTGCGCGTCACTGCAATGATTCGGTCATTCTCATCGGGGCGAGCAAAGATCACACCCATGGTGTTACGAGCGGTCGGGCGAACATCGGAAGCATTGACCTGGACAAGCTTGCCGGACTCGGTAATGACCATGATGTCTTCTTCAGGATCCACGACCAGCGCGCCGATGAGTCCACCACGTTCTTCAACAAGGCGACCCACGCGCACGCCCATGGTTCCACGGCCCTTGGTCGGGTACTCCTCAATCGGAGTGCGCTTGGCATAACCGGACTCCGTCACAATGAGCAGGTCCGTGCCTTCACGCGGGACGTCCATGGTCAAGAGCTGGTCGTCGTCGCGGAACTTCATGCCGCGCACACCCGAGGTCGAGCGGCCCATGGGCCGCAACTGCTCATCCGTTGCCGCGAAGCGAACGGCCTGACCATCACGCGAAACCAGCAGCAGATCATCATCTGCGTTAGCCAGCTGAGCGGAGACCAACTCATCGGGGTTGCCCTCTTCGTCCTCACGCAGGTTAACGGCAATGATTCCGCCGCTTCGCGGAGAGTTGTACATCTCCAGCGGGGTCTTCTTCACCAGGCCGGACTTTGTTGCCAGCACCAGGTACTGTGCGTCCTCGTAAGTACGGATCGCCAAGACCTGTGCGATGCGCTCCTCGGGTTGGAAGGCCAAGAGGTTTGCAACGTGCTGGCCCTTGGCATCGCGACCGCCTTCGGGAATCTCGTAGGCCTTCGCGCGGTAAACGCGACCGAGGTTCGTGAAGAACAGCAGCCAGTGGTGCGTGGTCGTGACGAAGAAGTGTTCCACCACGTCATCGCCGCGCAACTGGGTTCCGCGCACGCCCTTACCGCCTCGTTTCTGGGAACGGTAATTGTCGGTGCGGGTGCGCTTTGCGAAGCCATCGCGGGTGATGGTGACGACAACATCTTCTTCGGGGATGAGGTCTTCCATCGACATCTCCCCATCGAAGGGAACGATGGTCGTACGGCGCTCATCACCATACTTTTCAACGATTTCACCGAGTTCCTCGGAGATAATCGCGCGCTGACGTTCGGGCTTGGCCAAGATATCCTGCAGATCTTCAACGCGGGCGCGCAGTTCGGCGTGCTCGTTCAAAATCTTCTGACGTTCCAGAGCGGCCAGGCGGCGCAGCTGCAGAGCCAAGATCGCGTCGGCCTGGATCTCGTCGACATCGAGCAACTCCATCAAGCCGCTTCGCGCCTCGTCGACCGTGGGCGAGCGACGAATCAGGGCAATAACCTCATCCAATGCATCCAGGGCCTTGAGGTAACCGTCCAAGATGTGCAGACGCTCTTGAGCCTTGCGCAGACGGAACTGCGTGCGGCGCACAATCACGTCGATCTGGTGAGCAACCCAGTGACGGATAAAACCATCAATCGACAGGGTTCGCGGAACACCGTCAACCAAGGCCAGCATGTTCGCCGAGAAGTTCTCTTGCAAGGAGGTGCGCTTGTAGAGGTTGTTCAAAACAACCTTCGCAACAGCGTCACGCTTCAAGACAATCACCAAACGCTGACCGGTACGTCCCGAAGTCTCATCGCGAATATCTGCGATGCCCTGGATCTGACCGTCGCGAACTAGCTGAGCGATCTTGTCAGCGAGGTTGTCCGGGTTGACCTGGTAGGGCAGTTCGGTGACCACCAGGCACTGGCGTCCCTGGATCTCTTCGACACTAACAACGGCTCGCTGAGTGATGGAGCCGCGTCCCGTACGGTAGGCATCCTCAATTCCACGGTGGCCCAAAATCGTTGCGCCGGTGGGGAAATCGGGGCCGGGAATGAGCTTGATCAGAGCGTCAAGCAGTTCTTCGCGCGAGGCCTCGGGGTTGTCCAGCGCCCACTGCACGCCGCGTGCGACTTCACGCAGGTTGTGCGGGGGGATTCGGGTGGCCATACCGACGGCAATACCTTCCGAACCATTGACCAAGACGTTGGGGAATCGGGAGGGAAGAATGGTCGGTTCCTGGTTGCGGCCATCGTAGTTGTCCTGGAAATCAACGCATTCTTCGTCGATATCGCGGACCATTTCCATGGCCAGGGGTGCCATCTTACATTCGGTGTAACGGGGTGCTGCCGGGCCGAGGTTACCGGGGGTACCGAAGTTACCTTGGCCTGCCACCAGCGGAGCGCGCAGCGACCAGGGCTGCACGAGGCGTGCGAGCGCGTCGTAGATCGCCGCGTCACCGTGCGGGTGGTAGTTACCCATGACGTCACCGACGATGCGCGATGACTTGGAGAATGAAGAGGTGGGACGGTAACCACCGTCGTACATCGCGTAGAGAATACGGCGGTGCACGGGCTTGAGTCCGTCACGAACGTCGGGCAGCGCGCGCCCGACGATCACGCTCATTGCGTAGTCGAGGTAGGAGCGCTGCATTTCCTTTTGCAGGTCGACCTGGCGAATACGTTCGATGTCGCGGATGTGTTCGGCATCGACTGTCTGTTCGTCGCTCACTTTGGTCCTTCGTTTCGTTTTCTACTGACGAGGCCGCGCGTGCGTTACGGCCCCATCGCTGGGCTTTAGATGTCGAGGAAGCGCACGTCGGTGGCGTTGCGCTGGATAAACGTGCGGCGCCTCTCGACGTCGTCACCCATCAAGATGGTGAAGGTCTCATCGGCATCTGCTGCATCTTCGAGAGTGACCTGCTTGAGGATGCGGTGCTGAGGATCCATGGTGGTTTCCCACAGCTCGTGATCATTCATCTCGCCCAGACCCTTGTAGCGCTGGATGCCGCCTTCCTTGGGAAGCCTGCGGTTTGCTGCAGCTCCCGCGGCAAGCATTTCGTCGCGTTCCTTGTCCGAGTAGGCGAATTCGTGCTCCGCATTCGACCACTTGATGCGGTACAGCGGAGGCATAGCGATGAAAGGTGTGTCCCTGTTCAACCAGGGGACGCATGTAGCGGAAGAGCAGCGTGAGCAACAGAGTTGCGATGTGCTGGCCGTCCACGTCGGCATCCGCCATGATGACGATCTTGCCGTAGCGCAGCTTCGACAGATCGAAATCCTCACCAATTCCGGTGCCGAAAGCCGTGATCAGAGAGCGAATCGTATCCGAGCTCAGTGCGCGGTCCAGGCGAGCCTTTTCCACGTTCAAAATCTTGCCTCGGATCGGCAAAATTGCCTGGTGTTCGGGGTCGCGTCCGCCGACGGCCGAACCGCCTGCGGAGTCACCCTCGACGATGAAGATTTCGCATTCTGAGGGTACTCGCGAGGAGCAGTCGCGCAGCTTGCCGGGCATCGAGGCCGACTCCAGAACGCCCTTACGGCGGGTCGCCTCACGCGCCTTTCGTGCGGCAACGCGAGCGGCCTGAGCGGCCTGGCCCTTCGAAATAATGGCTTTCGCGTCTGCGGGGTGCGCGTCGAACCAGTCGGTGAGCTTGGAGTAGACCTGCTGCTGAACGAAAGTACGAGCTTCAGTGTTTCCAAGCTTCGTCTTCGTCTGACCTTCGAACTGGGGCTCGGTGAGCTTGATGGAGATGACAGCGGTGAGGCCTTCACGCACATCGTCACCGGTAAGGTTGTCATCCTTATCGCGGATGATTCCCTTTTCACGCCCGTAGCGGTTCACCAATGAAGTCAGCGCCGTACGGAAGCCTTCTTCGTGCATGCCACCTTCGGTGGTGTTGATCGTGTTCGCGAAGGTGTGAACCGAGGAGGAATACGAGGTGGTCCACTGCATGGCGATTTCCACGCTCATGGTGCCCTCGTCGTTTTCCGCTTCGAAGTCGATGATGTCAGCGTTAATCGCTTCGGTCTTCTTCGCTGAATCCAGGTACTCCACGTAGTCACGCAGACCGTGCTCGTACATGTAGGAGACCTGACGGAATCCCTTGTGCTTTTCTTCCGAGGCCTGCTCGTCGCCCGCGATTTCGTCGCCTTCGCCGGTGGCGCTTTCACGCTCATCGGTCAAGGTAATGCGCAGTCCCTTGTTGAGGAATGCCATCTGCTGGAAACGCTGACGCAGGGTCTCAAAATCGAAAACGGTCGTCTCAAAGATTTCGGGATCCGGGTAGAAGGTTTGCGTCGTGCCGGTTTCGTGGGTTTCTTCACCGCGAACGAGCTCTGTGATGGGATGACCACCGTTGGCAAAAGACATGCGCCATGCGTAGCCCTGCCTACGAATAACCGTGTCAACGCGCGTTGACAGCGCATTCACGACCGAGATACCCACGCCGTGAAGACCACCGGAGACGGCGTAACCGCCGCCGCCGAACTTACCACCGGCGTGGAGAATCGTCATGACGACCTCGACCGTGGGCTTGTGCTCGGTGGGGTGTTCGTCGACAGGAATACCGCGGCCGTTATCGACGACGCGAATACCGCCATCGGCCAGGATCGTGACCTCAATGTGGTCCGCGTAGCCAGCCAAGGCCTCGTCAACGGAATTATCAACTACCTCGTACACCAGGTGGTGTAGGCCGCGCTCACCGGTTGACCCAATGTACATACCGGGGCGCTTACGCACCGCCTCCAAACCTTCGAGGACGGTAATATCTGACGCGCCGTAGCCGTCGGATCCGTCATCGACTGTTGGTTCTTGCGTTTCAGCCACTAATGGCTCCCCTCATTCTTCACCCACACGGGTGCGTACTGCCCGAAAATGGCGCAGTATCAATAAAACAACCGTTCCTATTCTACCGAAAAGGCAAGGGGAAAGCCCTGATTGACACCGCTATGAGGGCTAATCACTCACAGGAATAAACCGCGAAATCTAGCGGTTTTTGAGGCTGTGATCAGTCACACGTTCAGAAACTACGCGTAGGTATCTCGAGGACCGCGTCCAGGCACTGATAAACGGCCCTTTTTCCACGAAGGAGAGGCCGGTGGACGCAAGATCACCTGCTGAACAACACCCTCACCCACGGCCTCGGCAATATTGCGCTCAAGCTGGGGAAGAAAGAGCTGAACGTTCTTAAACCAGTTCGTCGAATCGCATTGGACAATGACTCGTCGGTCTTCAATTGCTTCGATCCTGCAGTGAGCAGCAATCTCCTCGCCGGCAATCTGGTTCCACCTCGACATGAGATCCCCCATGCGAGTGTGCTCTTGCCAACCGCGCTGAGCGATGAGGGAATCAACGGTGAGTCCAAGGCGCTTGGGTTCCCGGTACTTCGGCGCAGTGGTGCCATTCCTGGCATTTTGATCCATCGACTTCCCGCCCGCGAGACAACAGTGGAAAGCGCACTGAATTCACCATCGGGGTCAGCCTCGGAATCAACGCTCACGTCATCAAGCTCGTGCTCATCATCGAGCAGAATTTCTTGCGCAAACTCTTCACTTTGACCGCTGATCGAGCGGCGTCGAGTCCGCAAGGGCACGCGGTAGTGTCCCTGGGCTTGTGCTCTGGCTTGTGCACGCCGTAGTGCTGCAGAGGCGTATTCAAAATCGGAAAATTCACTCATCACCGACCACCGTTCCAAGCTCAGGATCCCAGTGAACAGCATGAGTCTGAGCGTGCAATTCTGGCGGAACATCATCGGCGACAGCTGCCGTGATCAATACCTGTTCCGCTCCGGTAATCATACGTGTTAAACCGGTTCGGCGGGAGGAGTCTAGCTCTGCAAATACATCGTCGAGAATAAGAATCGGGGTGTCACCATCGCGAGAAAGCAACTCGAAAGCACCCAAACGCAGTGAAAGTGCAACCGACCATGTCTCACCGTGGCTTGCATAACCTTTCACCGGCATCCCACCAAGGGAAAGTTTGAGGTCATCTCGATGCGCGCCGACCAGGTTTACCCCTCGTTCGGCTTCCTTCATGCGCGAAGCAGCGAGCAGGTCCTTAAGTTCTTCTTTGAGTTGCGCGGCGCTGGCCTCGGGTGCGCAACTTCCCTGTGAAGCAACGAATTCGATATCCATTTTCCGAGGCGACCCACCGATTTCTTCGTAAGCATCGGCTGCGGGCCTGCGAAGTTTGGCGACGAGGCCGGCGCGAGCAAGGCTCAGTCGGGCAGAGAGCTCAGCGAAGGTCTCATCCCACACATCAATCGTTGAAAAATCGGGGTATATCCCCTGCGCAGTTGAGACTGCGCGCTTTTCATCAGCGCCGCTCTTTGGCGAGCAACCTTTCTCGAAAATCATTCTTTACCTGCGCGATCAGCGGGTGCTGTTGAATGAGCAAATCGTCCATGAAATTGACGGCGAAGCTGCGGGTCACCGCGAACGATTTGAAGATCTTCGGGTGAAAAAGACCACGCTTTTGAGAAGGCCCAAGACTTCTCGTGGACGCACCTGAGTACGGTTTCACCTTTCGCACGGTTGGCTTTTGCCGCGGACGATTTCGAGCTCAATAACGGTTTCGCGCTCACCGGCGGTGACGAGTTTGACTCTGACCACTGCACCGCCGGGTTGGGGCTCATCTGCCTCAAGCGGGAGACGCACGAGCGCCTGCTCGGCACTGACGCGGTGCGACGAGAACGCGGAAAGGTAGGAAACCGCCTCGACGAGGTTGGTCTTCCCCTGGCCGTTAGCACCCAGAAGCACTGTCGTCCCGGGCGAAAACTCCACTACCGCATGGCGGTATGAACGAAAATCATCCAGCGCAACGTGCGAAACTCGCACACAAACTCCAGATCAGATTCCGTAGCGGATCGGCATGAGCAGGTAGCGGAAATCGGTTGATTCTCCGCCGTCTGCCTTCTCTTGGCCCGTGATGACCGCAGGCTTCGTGGGGTGGGTGAAACCGAAACGAACGAAGTCCGTATCCATCACCGACAGACCTTCGCTGAGGTACTGCGGGTTAAATGCCGTCGCGATGTCTTCACCCATGAGCTGCGCAGGAACAACTTCGGAAGCCTGAGCATTGTCACCTTGGCCGGCTTCGAGGACAAGCTGTCCATCGGAGAAGGACAGTCGAACACTGGTCTTGCGTTCGGCAACCAAAGACACGCGCTTGACTGCTTCGAGCAGAGTATGGCGCTCAACAATGGCTTGAATTGTTGTGGTTTCGGGGAAAAGCCTGCGAACGGGCGGGTAATCGCCATCCATGAGGGTCGAGGTCGTACGTCGTCCACCGGCCTGAAAACCAATGAGTGAGGAGGCACCAGGCTGAGATTCTTGGGACAGACCGACGTCGACCTTTGCACCACTGGTCATTGACTTGGCAACGTCTTGGAGGATCCGCGCCTTCACCAATGCGGCTTCGGACATGTCGGAAACAGAATCCCAGTGAAGTTCACGCATGGCCAAGCGATAACGGTCGGTTGCCAAAAGCGTGATGTTGTCGCCGTCGATTTCAACGCGAACTGCGGTGAGCAGGGGGAAGAGTTTCATCGCGCGACGCAGCAATTGATACCTGCGCAACGGCCTGGGCAAAAACCTGCGAATCGACAGATCCGGCAACCTGGGGCTGTCCGGGAAGCAAGGGATATTCATCAATGGGCATGACAGCCAAGGTGAAGTGCGAAGAACCGCAGGAAAGCGAAACTTTTTGTCCGTCAACTTCGATGGTGACGGGCTTGTTGGGCAGTGACTTTGAAATATCGGCTAGAAGTCGACCTGAAACCAGAACTTCGCCTTCTTCGTCAACGGATGCAGGAATTCGTGAATTTCCCGAGACTTCGTAGTCAAAGGAGGACAGAGTCAGTTCTTGACCCTGGGCTGAAATACGCATTCCGGCAAGGATGGGGCTTGCAGGACGGGTAGGAAGTACACGCGCTGTCCATGAAACAGCTTCAGCAAGCACGTCGCGGGCGACGGTGAACTTCATGGATTCTCCTTGGAACTGAATAAAGAAATACCGGTTGTTAGTTTAGCTGGCTGTAGGCGTCAAGGAAACTGAAAAATTCGCCGGTGTGGAGTTCACCAGGGGGCTTGAGTGATGCGGGCGAATTTTTGTTATTTGTCTTGAACTTAGTTCGTCGTCATCATCGGCTATGTGGATAGTGTGGATAAGTGGTTCTTTCCGCTTAATGACAAGAATTTCATCGTGGACGTAGATGTGTATCTGAGTGTGAACGAACTACATCTTTTTGTGGAAGAATTTTTTGTCATTCTCGAAGGTCCACAGCTTCCCTTTCTCTGTACACATGTACGAGCTGCGATTTCACCATAGTTTCCACAGCTTCTGTGGATTGCACCGAAAATGGGAGTAATCCGCCATTTAACCCAGTGTCGCTGACTCGCGCGCAGCCTGTTTGATGCGGTTCGTCAATTCGGTGACGTAGTTAAAGGTCTCCCTCTTTTCTGCCATCAAGCCGACGATCTTCTTATTAGCGTGCATGACAGTCGTATGGTCGCGTCCGCCAAATGCTGCGCCGATCTTCGGGCAGGGACAAATCAGTGAGTTCTCGGCACAAGTACATCGCGATCTGACGCGCTTCGACGACGACATGTGAGCGATCCGAAGACGAAAGCTGATCGATGGTTACCCCGAAGTAGGTCGCAGTCTGACTCATGATCAAGGTAGGTGTTACCTCGGTATCTTGGGGATCCGAGGCGAAGTCCTTGAGGAGCATTTCCGCCATCGATACGGTGACGGGTTCCTTTGACAGGGATTCAAAGGCTGCGACGCGGACGAGCGCACCTTCAAGTTCGCGAATATTCGAGGAAATTCGTTGAGCGATGTACTCCAAGACACGAGGATCAACCTCGATGTTTTCCGCACTCGCCTTCTTTTGCAAAATCGCGATACGCGTTTCGAGATCAGGCGGTAAGACATCGACCAAGAGTCCCGCAGCGAAGCGAGAACGAATACGGTCCTCCAAATCGAGTTCACGAGGCGGAACATCCGAGGTCAACACGATCTGCTTTCCCGCGTTATAGAGGGAATTGAAGGTGTGGAAAAACTCTTCAACCGTGCGTTCTTTGCCTTGAATGAACTGAATATCGTCGATCAGAAGCACATCGACTTCGCGGTATCGCCGCTGGAACTCTTCGATGCTCTCCTCACGAACGGAGTTGATGAAGTCATTCGTAAATTCCTCGGAATTCACGTAGCGCACGCGCATCTGTGGGAAAGCGAGAGGGTGTAGTGGCCGATCGCGTGAATGAGGTGGGTTTTGCCCAGACCGGAATCACCGTGAATAAAGAGAGGGTTGTAGGCGCGCCCGGGAGTTTCCGAGACCGCAAAAGCTGCTGCGTGGGCGAAGCGATTCGAGGGACCGATAACGAAAGTATCGAAAGTGTGCTTCGGGTTCAGGTGGGTACTAGAGGTGTCGATTGCGAGTTGCGGGCTATTCGACGGCGCTGCCTGAGTTCCAGGGGCTTGGTCTGGCGTGGTGGCGCCTGGTTGAATCTCGCCCGAGCCCCCCACCGACGAGGCAACTGGTGAGGTTTGCTCGGTTGGTTCGGGCTCGGGTTCAAGAGAGGGGTCAATGGTGACTGCTAGACGAACACTTCGCCCAAGGATGCTGGTCAGAGAAGCAGTTAGATCAGTCGCGTCGTTGTTTTCGATCCACTTCTTTGTGAAATCGTTGGGAACAGCGATCAAGATCGTTCCGTCAATGTCACCCAGGGGTTTTGCTGAGCGTAGGAAAGACAAGGTTGCAGGTCTTAATTGGTCTGAGATTTGAGCAAGTGCCTCAGACCATGCCTGAGTAAGGGCATCGATAGACACAGGAACCTCCGGAAACTGACGTGAGATAGGACACGAGAAATGATATCTGTCGAAATCATCTTCCGCCGATAACTCTAATATGATGCCACGTTTCCACAGCTGGGGATATACCTGTGGATATTTAATCCCCAAATGACATTTGTGTAGTTACAACACCTCCCCGTTGAGCGGCAAAGAAAATGCTTCTATCCACAGGTTTGTGGATAACTTGCAATGTGGATAACTTGCCCCTTATATATCCACACCTCCTTCCACAGGTGTGGATGACCTTCATGAAGTCGCTCTTTCGTTGACGGAACGGTGAAAAACCCTTAGGCTGTTGGTTCGTATGTGTTTGTCGTTGAGATAAACACCGTCCATGACCGATTCGAGGAGATATCAGTGACCACCAAGCGGACTTATCAGCCGAACAACCGTCGTCGTTCCAAGACGCACGGCTTCCGCCTGCGCATGAGCACCCGCGCTGGCCGCGCGATTCTGGCTGCGCGTCGTCGCAAGGGCCGCGCCCGCCTCTCCGCCTGAGCTTTCGCGAGGTGTTGCCCCGCTCGAACCGCATGGTGAATCCAGCGGACTTCCGCCTCGCAATCCGAAGCGGATCGCGCGCGGGTCAGCAAAGGCTCATTGTGCATTGTCGAACCGACGAGGAAAGTGATTCACGCCTCGTCGGTTTCGTCGTACCTAAGAGCCAGATCAAGCGAGCGGTTGGACGCAACCGAGTCAAGCGTCAATTGCGCCATCTCATGGCCGATCGCCTCAGTGCACAGCCTCCTGGCGCACGCGTCGTCGTCCGAGTAAAAGGCCGATGCATTGGGTGTCACTTCCGCGCAATTGGGTGAAGAATTAGATCAGGTTTTGGCCAGGGCATGGAAGAAATGGGATCGATCTTTGGAGGGACGCGCATGAGCTCTCCTTTTCGCGTATATCGCCATCATTCCCGTTCGCTTCTACCAGCGTTTCATTTCCCCACTTTTCGCGCCGCGTTGCCGCTACTACCCCACCTGCTCAAGCTACGCGCTCGGGCGCATTTGCGTACCCACGGCCTCGTCAAGGGAACACTATTAGCTATCTGGCGAATCCTTCGCTGTAACCCCTGGAGCCTCGGCGGGGTCGATGAAGTTCCCGCACGCGGCAAGTGGACCAGCGAAGCCTGGACGCCACCCGAGGACTGGGCCGGCTACGACGATCCATGGGCACAAACCCCCATGGGCATGGATCGCATCCGATGACGAGACATCGGTCGATACTCTGAAGACTTCTCGGCGAAGGGCCGAGCATCACACGGACGCAGTGAGCGTCCCCCGCGCATCATAAGGAGATCTCCTGTGGATTCGATTCTCTATCCCTTTGCAGTAGCGGTCGCCTGGCTCTGGGTCAGGATTCACGACCTGCTGCTGCTCGTTGGAATGAACAGCGGTGCAGGATTCACGTGGGTCCTGTCCATCGTTCTGCTGACCATTTTGGTGCGCGTGCTGATCATCCCGCTGTACCTCAAGCAGCTCAAGAGCATGCGAGGCACGTCGATTGTTCAGCCTCAGATGCAGAAGATTCAGGCCAAAGTACAAGGGCAAGACGGATATGGCCTCCCGCCAGCGCATGCAGCAGGAGATCTCCGAGCTCAACAAAAAGTACGGTGTGAACCCCTTCGCCTCGTGCTTGCCGATGCTCGTTCAGCTGCCGGTTCTCTTCGCGATGTACCGCGCGATTTACGCCATCCACGCGCTTGCAGAAAGCAGCTACCAGGTCGGTTCGCGTCACGTGGACTCCCTGGGTCCCGATCACTCAGGCCGTCGCCTCGGAAATCGATTCCTCGCAGGTTTTCGGCGTCCCGCTGTCCCACACGATCCGTGACTCGTCCTTTGCCTCGCTTCCGACGCTGATCTTCGCTGTGTTCATCGTCATCATGGTTGCGACGCAGTTCTTGACCATCCGTCTGACGATGACGAAGAACATGCCGCAGAACCAGGATCCGAACAACCCGATGGTTCGTTCGCAGCGCATGATGATGTACGTCATGCCCTTCATGTTCATCTTCTCGGGCCTGTTCTTCCAGATGGGTGTCGTGATCTACACGACGACCGCGGGCATTTGGGGCTACCTGCAGATGCTGTGGGTGATTAAGAACATGCCGAACCCGAACTCCGCTGCTTACAAGGCGCTCTTGGCCAAGCGTCAGAGTGCCTACCAGACGTGGGCTCGCCCCTTCTTTGCCGATTACGACGAGAAGCGTCGCGTCTCTGGCTGATGGTTCCGATGAACTCAAGGCTTTGAACTCGACCACTTTGAAGGAGCTGCGCGCTCGCGCAAAGCGCCAGAAGGTCGCCTCTGATTTCCCCGAGGCCATGAGCGAGGGAGAGATCGTTTCGATCTACCGCAACCTCTCGATGCAGGAATGGACGACCCTTCCCGATGAGGTGTGGATGCGCGGTGTCAAGGTTGCAACCGAACGCGCAGCGGATCGTCGCGAGGCCGCAGCCAAGCGTGAGGAAGCACAACGTCAGGCACGTACCCGTTCGCCTCGTGCACAGGCGGCCTCGGAGAATCCGAACTCCTCGGTTGATGCTGACGAACTCGAGCGCAAGCGCCAGGAGCGCCGTAAGGCTCGTCGCGCCGCTGCAAAGAAGAAGAAGCGCTGATCGCGCCACCACAGACCACTCGATGCCCATGGCATCAAACATCCCCTGATGGAGGAAATACTATGAGCGAAGATACGTCGAGCGAGCTGTCGCGCCTGGAGGAAGAGGGCGAACTCGCAGCCGACTACCTGGAAGAGCTTCTCGATATCGCTGATCTTGATGGCGATATCGAAATCGATGTCGAAAATGGCCGTGCACTGGTTGAGATTATTTCTGAGAACCCCTCTGCTCTTGACCACCTCGTTGGCGAGGACGGTGAAGTCGTCGATGCGCTCCAAGAACTGACGCGACTTGCCGTCCAGACCGAGACTGGCGAGCGTTCGCGACTCATGCTCGACATTGCTGGGTTCCGCGCTGATCGTAAGGCTGATCTGCAGGATCTGACTCACGAGGCAATCGCTCGCCTGCGTGCGACCGGTGAACCTCAAAAGCTTGAGCCGATGAACCCCTTTGAGCGCAAGGTCTGCCATGACGTTGTTGCCTCTGAGGGTTTGCGCAGTGAGTCGGAGGGCGTTGAGCCCCGTCGCCGTGTCGTTATTCTTCCCGCCGATGAGTCCGCAGCCGACGAGGCCGAGGAGGCCTGAGTGGACACCCTCGGGGGCGGCTCGGCTGAGCAAGAGATTGAACTTGAGGTTCCAGGGCCGGTAGTTCGCGAACTTTTTGGCTTGTCATATCCAGATATCGCCGAGTTTGCGAACATGTTGGTTGAAGAGGGAGAGCTTCGCGGGCTGATTGGTCCGCGAGAGCTTCCTCGGCTCTGGTCGCGCCACCTCGTGAACTCCGCTGCGGTCCTTGACTTCCTACCCAAGAAGGGACAGGTTCTCGACGTCGGTTCGGGAGCCGGATTCCCGGGGATTGTGATAGCCGTGTGCCGGCCGAACCTTGATGTTCACTTGGCGGAGCCAATGGCTCGGCGCTGTGAGTGGCTTGCCGACGTCGTCGATGCACTTGGCTTGGATAATGTCACGATTCATCAGGCGCGTGCTGAAGAGCTTCGAGGGAAGGGCAAGGCAGATGTTGTCACCTCGCGAGCGTTGGCGAATATGACAAAGCTTGTTCGTATGACCTCTAAGTTGATTGCTCCCGGTGGTTCGCTTGTTGCACTTAAAGGTCGTCGGGCCAGCGAAGAGGTCGAGGCCGCGCAAGTTGAGCTCAAGCGTCACCATTTGGCGGCCTCGATTCACGAGGTTCCTTCCGTGATGGAGGATGACTCGACCTTCGTTGTGGTCGCGAAGAGAGTTCGCTCGTAGCTTGCCGGGATAGCTCTGGTAGCGCGTGTCCTCAGCTATCAGGGTGCGTCCTTCTTGCCTACACTTGTGTCATTGACGTGCGAGAAAGGCTCAAATTTTATGGCCGGTCAGACTCCGCTTTCGGATCAGATTACCCAAAACTTTCAAGATCGCGCCTTTTTGGACAAGGCGAAGTTTGGTGTGCCTTCATCCACTCGCGTGATCGCCGTTGCCAATCAGAAGGGCGGGGTCGGCAAGACCACCTCGGTTGTTAATCTTGCTGCGGCTTGTGCTTTGGGCGGTTTGAAGGTTGTCGTGATCGACGCCGATGCTCAGGGGAATGCCTCGAGTGCTCTGGGTATCGCACATTCTCCCGGTACGCCTTCGACCTACGAGGTCATCACTGGTCAGGCTTCGATTGGTGAAGTTCTTCAGGCTTGTCCTGATTTGGATAATCTCTGGGTCTGCCCGGCGACGATTGACTTGTCTGGCGCAGAGATCGAGCTTGTTGATTGTGCGCGGCGCGAGTTTCGCCTTGCCGACGCTGTTTCGTATTTTGTCGAGGCCTATCAGCAAATTGATTTAGTTTTCATCGATTGTCCGCCTTCTTTGGGTTTGGTTACTTTGAATGTCATGGTCGCTGCCGACGAGGTTTTGATCCCGATTCAGACCGAGTACTACGCGCTGGAGGGTCTGAGCCAGCTATGGTCCACAATCGATCGCATCAGCGGTGATCTCAATCCTAAACTTCACGTTTCAACTATGTTGTTGACCATGGCCGATAAGCGTACGAAACTATCTGAAGAGGTCGAGTCCGAAGTTCGTTCGCACTTCCCAACGCAAACACTTCAGACGGTTATTCCTCGCTCGGTTCGTGTCTCTGAAGCACCGAGCTACGGGCAGAGCGTCATTACCTACGATCCGAACAGGGGCAGGTAGCCTTGCATACCGCAAAGCTGCGCTTGAGTTGAGTCTGCGTCTGGCCAAGTAGGTCTATTTCGTTTTTTGGGGCGGTATTTGCGCCATCTTGCGGTCTTGCAAATCTCAGGAGAAGGCCGCTGTGAAAATCATTTTTTGATTGTTCAGTCCACATTTTCATGTTTCACGTGAAACAATAGATTCATCATCACGAGTACGCGAGATTGGTAAGTCAGCATGGCGGAGCACTCCGAATCACAGCATAAGACTCAACGGCGAGCAGGTTTGGGTAGAGGGCTCGGTGCCCTGATCCCCCAGGCGCAGAGTGAGAATCCAGAGGAAGTAGCAAAGCGCCCCCTCGATGTCCTCTTCCCTGGCCAGCGCTCAAGCACGACCACGCGGGGAGGTTCTGCGCGCGAACTGCTTGAACCGAAGAGTCGCAAGTCGACGAGCGCGCGTGGTTCGGGCGCTCCCAAGACTACGAGAACCCGTAAGAGTCAGGATCCGAAGGTGCAGGAAGCCTCGGAAGGCGGTGCAAAGGGGGAAGCGATTTCCGCCTCGGTATCGGCCGCGGCCGCGTCGTCCAAGGAAAGTCGCGACGATCAAAACGATGTTTCACGTGAAACATCGGATCTCCTGCAAGTACCAGGCGCAACATTTGCAGAGATTCCTTTAGAGCAGATTGTCCCAAATACTCGTCAACCGCGACAGGTATTTGACGAGGACGATCTGAACGAGCTTGCAGCATCCATTCGTGAGGTGGGTGTCCTACAGCCGATCGTTGTCCGTAGGATTGCGCTGGATCAAACGCCGTCTGAAACACTGAAGCAATTTCTCGAGGAAAAGCCCGAGGCACGCTACGAGCTCATTATGGGTGAGCGCAGGTTGCGCGCAAGTGAATTGGCAGGGTTAGCGAGTATTCCGGCAATTGTCCGCCACACCGAGGATGAGGATCTTCTGCGGGACGCGTTGCTTGAGAACCTTCATCGCGCACAGCTCAATCCCCTTGAAGAAGCCTTCGCATATCAGCAGCTCATGGCGGATTTTGGGGCGACACAAGAAGAGCTTTCGAAGAAAATTGCGCGTTCGCGACCGCAGATTGCAAATACATTACGGCTCCTGAAGCTTCCTGCCTCGGTGCAAAAGAAGGTATCGGCGCAGGTCTTGTCGGCAGGTCATGCACGTGCACTTCTTAGCTTGAGCTCAGCTGAGGAAATGGAGATTCTTGCAAACCGCATCATTGCGGAGGGGCTCTCTGTCCGAACAACGGAAGAGCTTGTTCGTTTGGGTTCAATTCAGCGCCCATCGCGTAACTCGGTGAAGCGTATGAAGGTTGCTTCTCCCCTTGGTGAACATATGAGCCAGGTACTCGCCGATGCATGGGATACACGTGTGACAATTTCCGAGGGTAAGCGCAAGGGTAAGATCATCATCGAGTTTGCGGGGAACGAGGATCTTCAGCGTCTTGCAGACCTTCTCTTACCGCGAGCGAATCGCGACGACTAGTCCCACTCCGCTCTCGCACTCGCTGCACACGCTAGCTTTGATGGAATGTCTTCTCGGGACAAACTGCACTTGAAGCGGTGAAAATGTCGCAGCTGGTAGTGAGGGTTGGCGAAGTTGAGCAGTAAACCATAAAACGAAAGAATATCTGTGGGTGATGTTTCACGTGAAACATCACCCACACATGTATGAGAAGGCGGTTTGTTGTCTGAACAGTAATGCGAGACAATAGAGCCGGAGGTTCACAGAACTAATGGATAGACCACAACCTGATCTCATCTACTTCGACATTGGTGGAGTTCTAGTCACGCATCGGCCTGATCCTCAGCAATTTGCCTCGATTCTTAACCTAGGGACCGAGCCTCATGTGCTGACACTGATTGACCACGCGATCTGGGCCCACCGAGACTCATATGACGAAGGCATGACAGACGAGGAATTCTGGAATGCCGTCAGCGGTGACTGCGGACTACCGGAGCCCAGTGAATCAGAGCTCAATGAACTTGTTATTGCAGACTCTCGGCGAATGTACGGGATTGATGAGTGTGCCGCTAACCTTCTTGAGGAGCTGAAGGCGAAGGGCTACACCATGGGGGTCCTGACGAACATGCCAGCGCCACACGCATCAATCGTGATGGAAAGCCCGTGGGCACATAAGTACTTCAATGGACCAATGATCTTCTCCTCCTATGTCGGAGTCGCGAAGCCGAATCGTGGAATCTATCGAGAGGCTATCGAGGCGGCTCAGATAGAAGCAGAAAGTATTCTGTTTATCGACGATCGCGAAGAGATACAAAGGCTGCAGAGTTTCTCGGTATTTCCACATTGACCTGGTCAAATGCTCATGAAACACGAGAAAGACTGATGGAACTCGGAATCCTCTGAGACGTGAAAATGATGGGCGGGCACCCGAGGTGCCCGCCCATCATCGCAATAAAAGCGGAAAGGCAATGCGCTGAGCTCAGCCGCGACCGGCAACGTAGCGGACGATCGCAGCGCAAATCTCGTCGAAGGAACCCGTGGCCTCGGCAGCCTGGGGGAAAAGCGAAGTATCGGTCATTCCGGGGGAAACATTGGCGTCAATAAACCAGAAGTTGCCGTTATCGTCGACAATAAAGTCAATACGCGACAGATCACGAAGACCGAGCAGCTCGTGGATCTGAATGGCAGCGGCCTGCACATCCGTCATCTCATCGTTGCTCAGGCGAGCGGGTACGAAGTACTCACTCTCATCGGTTGTGTAGCGCGCGTCGTAATCATAATGACCGTCATCGGTCGCGACCTCGACTGGCGGAAGCGCGATGGGCCCTTCCTCAAGATCTACAACCGAGACGGCGATATCACGGCCATCAATGAAACGCTCAAGCATGACATGCTCCTCGTAGGAGAAAGCATCAACCATGGCGGAGCGAAGATCACCGGGATCCTGAGCACGAGACATTCCAAGAGCCGAACCGCCCGAAGAAGGCTTTACGACAAGCGGGAAAGTAAGGGAAGAGTTGATCATCCCAAGAACGTTATGTGCTCCGAGCTGGCGGAATAGGAGCTGGGGAAGTGCAATCCATCCGGGGGTATCGAGTCCGGCCGCGCCAACGAGGGCCTTGGCCGTGGGCTTGTTGGAAGCCAGCATTGCCTGCGCAGGTGTTGACCCAACGTAGGGAAGCCCGACACCCTCAAGAAGGGATTGGAGTGAGCCATCTTCACCCAAAGAACCGTGGACAAGTGGCCACACGACATCGGGGCCAAAGGCGGAAATTTCTGAGGGGAGATTCTGATCAAAATCGACGACCTTCGCGTCGAAACCCTGGTTGATCAGCGAGTTTGCAACGCGACGTCCGGAGCGGACAGAAACATCACGCTCATGGGTCAAACCGCCCGCGACAATGAGGACCTTTAATGAATCAGTGGACATGACGATTTCTCCTCGGAATTAGTCTTCGGTGTGAACGGAACCATCATGACGGTTCGTTAAAAATTCAGCGTCTTCTTCGGGTGCAACGCCGAACATATCGACGAGCTGCTTCTCAGCATGAACAACGCCAGCAAGGCGCCGAATACCCTCACGGATACGATCGGGTTCGGGATAGCAGAAGGACAAGCGCATGTGATCGGATCCCCGGCCGTCGTAGTAGAAAGCCGTACCGGAAACATAGGCCACCTGCGCCTTCACGGCGCGAGGAAGCATGCTGCGCGCATTGAGGCCCTCGGGAGCGTCACCCACGTGTAGAAACCACCATCGGGAGTCGTCCACGAGCACTCAGGCATGTGCTCCGCTAGGGCATCCAACATGGCCTTGCAACGCTCGGCGTACATCGCGCGATAGACCTTAACCTGGCTGTACCAGTCATAACCTGCCAGGTAGCTCGAGAGGAACATCTGGCCGAACATACCCGGTGACAAAATAGCGGCCTCAGAAGCCAACACCAGCTTCGCCCGAATGGCGTGAGGGGCAAGCGCCCAGCCAATACGCATACCGGGCGCGAACATCTTCGAAACCGAACCCAAGTAGACAACGCCCTCGGGAGACCACGAACGAAGCGCAGGAAGCGGATCAGAATCAAAACCAAGCAAGCCGTACGGGTTATCTTCCAAAATCAACACGTGCTCACGCATGCAGATTTCGGCGATCAGAGGGCGACGCTCCAAGGAAAGCGTGACACCCGCAGGATTGTGGAAGTTTCGGGATCGTGTAGAGGAACTTAATGGCGCGACCGGCGGACTTTCAGGCGGCGGATCGTCTCTTCTAGGGCCTCGGGAATGATGCCGTTGTCATCCATATCAACGTGAATGACATCGGCTTGGCGGGCACGGAAACAGCCAAGGGCGCCAACGTAGGAAGGAGACTCGGCCAAAACAACATCACCGGAATCGATAAAGAGCTCGGCCATCAGGTCGAGTGCCTGTTGCGAACCCGTCGTGATGACGACGTCGTCAGGGTCAGCGCCGATGATGCCGTCATAGGTCATGACGTTGACAAGTTGCTCGCGCAAGGGTTCCCAGCCCTGGCCCGAACCGTATTGCAGTGCCTGGGCGCCGGAGGAAAGGATCAGCTCCTTCGCGGTTTCGGCGAGGCTCTCCAGAGGAAGATCCTTCAGGTTCGGCATACCCGCCCGCAAGCGAAACAACCTCGGGCCGCGAGACGACAGAAAAAAGCGCGCGAATCTCAGAAGCTCGCAGGTTGTGAGCTCGATCGGCGTAGGCATCAAACCACGGGTCGAGTCGAGTTCCCTGCAACTGAGAATCCTGAGTCATTGTCGCGAACCTTTCTAAGTCACTATGTCAAAAGACACATGTCCAAGTGTGCCACTATTCGCCCACTATTGGATACCGTCAACGAGGCCGTGGATACCTTTAATCCAAGCCGTGCGGATCCGCTTCTTCAACCGAGTAGATACCGGGAAGATCTGAGATCGTTGCAATCAGCGCCGGGAGTGCGACACGGTCCGCGGTCGTCGTTTCGATGTACGCGTGACCGCGCTTGCCTTCGGTATCACTGCGAACCTGGGAAATACGCCATTTCGATTCTGTCATCACGTTCATCACACGGCGCATCACCCCTTGCCCGGAGTCAAAAACAACCTCAAGAACAACAGTATTTGGCCGACGCGGGGAATGCGGACCGATGTGGCGGGCAAGCGGCGTAAGGGCAAAAACAATGAGGAAGTGCATGAACGTTACTGCAACACCAGCAACCCACAAGCCCGCGCCACACGCCATACCAATCCCGGCGGTTTCCCACACCGTGGCGGCGGTGGTCAGGCCTCGTACCGCGCCTGAGCGGGTCAAAATAATGCCAGCACCGAGGAAGCCAATACCGGAAACAATCTGCGCGGCGACACGGGAGGGGATCTACGCGGACCAAATCTGCTGCGAGCACATCGTCGAAGCCATACTTGGAGACCACCATGAGAAGAGCAGAGGTCATGCCAACGATCGCATCCGTGCGTAGACCCGCGCTCTTTCCACGCGCCTGACGTTCCAGACCGATCAGAGAAGACAGGAGTAGGGCGAGGAGAATCCCGGCAATCTGCTCAAAATGTTGGGCTTAGGGTCAGCATGGCCTTTCCTCGGTGATAATAACGGCGTGCACGTAATTGTTTCCTAGGGTACATCCCCATCGTACCACAACTAGGGGCAAATCAGGGCAATACCCAATAGTGAACACGGGTAGCTCACGAGCACACTAAAACTATGACTACTCCACTGCAGCAGGGCGCAAGCGCGCCAGACGCACCCAACGCATCCACGGCCTCGGGAATGATCGTTCGCGGGCTGACAAAAACCTACCAGCGAGGCGGAAACACGGTTTACGCACTCGCGGGAGTAAGCCTCTCGATCCCTCAGGGGAGCCAACTGGCCATCATGGGACCTTCGGGATGCGGTAAAACGACCTTGCTGCACTGCCTCGCGGGGGTTCTTCGCCCGACTTCGGGAAGCATCATGCTCGACGGTACCGAATTGGCGGCGATGAGCGAGGGGACGATCTCGCAACTGCGGCTGCGCAATTTTGGTTTTGTCTTCCAAGACGGTCAGCTCCTCCCCGAGCTGCCATGCCAAGAGAATGTTGCGATGCCGCTCATGCTGGCGGGAGTGTCGCGCAAGAACGCGGTCACTCAAGCCCAGCAGATCCTGGTGAATCTGGGGCTGGATGGTGCAGGCCCCTACCGTCCGGGGCAACTTTCCGGCGGGCAAGCACAACGCGTCGCTATTGGGCGCGCGCTCATCACCCACCCCAAAGTTGTCTTTGCTGACGAACCGACGGGCGCGCTGGACCAGGGGACGGGGGCTGAAGTCATGAGCGTCCTGACCGGAGCGTGCTCGGCGACGGGTGCCAGCCTGATCTTGGTCACCCACGATCCTTCAGTTGCGGCGCGCCTCCCGCATGAAATTCACATGCGCGACGGCTTGATCGATCAGCAGGTGTCTCGATGAGCGCAACACTGACCGCAGCCAAGGCAACGTTGCGTTCGCGTGACCGAGCGACAACAATCCTGACGGTTCTTGCTTTCGCTTTCCCGCATGCGATTTTGCTGAGCGTCACAGGAGGGGTGTGCGCATTTGTTTCTCGTGCGAGTAACCCGCCTGCCGGTTTCACAGATGTCGCAACCTTCTACGTGGTGATGGCGTGTTTTGCTGCAACGCTGATGACTGTCCCGATCCTCTCGATGGGTGGTGCGGCAGCGCGCCTGGGGCTGAGTCGCAGAGCGCGTGACCTTGCTGTACTGCGACTCATTGGCTTAAAACCAGGGCAAACGCGACTGGCCTGCGTCATTGAGACCTCGGTTTACGCCCTGGTCGGTGTTGTTGTGGGTTCGATGCTCTATGCAGCGTGCTTACCCGGGTGGACTTTGATTGCATTCCAGGGAATTGCCTTGAGTCTCGGCGAGATGTGGGTCGGTCCCCTGATCCTCATTGCCGAGGCCGCACTGATGATGATCCTTGCAGCTGCCTCCGCGATGCTTGCGATGCGTCGCGTGGTCGTCACGCCCCTAGGAGTGACCCGAAGAAGCGATGTATCGAAAGTGTCTCCGGTCGGGATGGGCATCATGGTCGCCCTCATGCTTGTGTGGCTCTTAATTGGTGGGACCATCTGGAATGCAGGCATTGCTATCGCATTGTCGGTGCTCTTGGGCTTCATGGGCGTGATCTTTGCATTGGTCAATGTCGTTGGCGCCTTGAGTGTCTCGGTCTTGGGACGAATCATGTCCGCATGCGCGCGTACGCCGCAGATGATGCTCGCTGGAAGACGCATTACTGATGATCCCAAGAGCGTGTGGAGGTCTTTCGGCGCGATTGCCCTAGTTGCCTTCCTCGTGGGAGTACTTATGCCGCTCTTTGAGGCAACAAGCGTGTCGAGTAGCCCCGATATGGAAGAGACCAGTGTGATCCTGCTCGGTGATATCCGTACGGGGATGCTGCTGACTTTCGGAATCACACTGGTTTTGGGAGCGATCTCTACGGCGATCAACCAGGGGATTCGCGTCATTGATTCGATCGATCAGATTAAGGCCCTGGAGTACATGGGTTCTCCGGCAAAATTCCTGGACCGCTCGCGCAGGCTTGAAATTATGCTTCCTGCCGTGCTCATGATCGGCGGTGCGCTGGTGCTGGGACTGTGCTTCATGTCCCCGGTACTGACCATGGGAGTGTCCTTCAGCAGTATGGGAGTCTTTATCGGGATGACAGCGGGAGGAGTCGCGCTGATTCTCCTTGCCTCAGAAAGCACCGGTCCACTGCGCCGCAGGCTGCTCAGTGACATGCGTGAAGGAATGAAATAGAAAGTCTGGTAACGACAGGCGTGCTGAAAAATGTCAGATGTCTGCCTGAGCTGGGAAAACGTGCACCTAGGGTTGCACGTTTTCCCTGCTTTTAACGTTTTAGACGGATTAAAATTAAGCGTATTAGATCGAGAGGTCAGGGGCTCGAACTGGTGAGCTTCCACCTGCAATGGCGCCGGTGGAATGACGGGCCGGTGTCTTTGCCCCTACAAAGGCACCGGCACGTCAGCCCCTCAATCACGCGGGCAATTAACTCAATCCACCTAGTGGCACACGAGCCTTGCCACGAACAGATTCACTGAATCGGATAACCCGTCACCGGACCCTGATCGGCTGGAATCCACCCCAGTTCAGGAGCAACATACTTCGCAAAGTTGCTAATAATCGACAGATTCTCTTCAAACCCCAGCTGGTTGGGAATTGTCAGCAACAAAGTATCCGCTGCAGCAATAGCCGGATCGGCCTGAAGCTGCTCGATCAAAACATCGGGCGTAGCGGCATAGGAACGGCCAAAAGTCGCTGTTCCCATATCCAAACGTCCGACCTGATCGCTTGAGTATGCTTCCAAGCCATACATTCCGCGATCCTTCGCGCTGAGCAATGGAAAGATCGAACGCGAAACGGAAACCCTAGGTGTCCACGAGTGTCCCGCTTCTTTCCATGCCGCCCGGTAGAGTGCAATCTGTTCGCCCTGGATCTCGCCAAAGCTGCGATCATCGCTTTCAAAGACCAGGGTCGAGCTCATCATATTGACACCATTGCGAGCACTGAGCTCAGCCGAATAGTTCGAACCTGCACCCCACCAGATTCGCTGACGCAGGCCCTCAGAGTGAGGGAAAATCGGCAGAGGCGAACCGGGTTGGACCATCAGTGGATACTGCTGGTCCTCAGGCGCGGCAGTTGCCATCCCCTTCCCCTCAATGGCCTCGAGAAAACGATAGAACTTCTCGCGAGCCATATCGCCACCGCGGCCATCAGCGATCTGGTCCAGTGCAGCAGCTTCCTCAGCCAAGTACAGCGGGTTTTTGTAGCACATATGGTGGTTGCAAACACCGGTTCACCTAAGCTTGGTTGCATGGTTGAACTGGTGTCGCTGAGGAAGACGAACGAGGTGGCGCGAGAGGTGACCGTAATTCCCGAGGGCAAGCGCGCGGAGCGCGGGCGGCAGCCCCTGCAACTGGACTATTGGTCAGCTATCACTGTATAGTTCAGTGCATGCTGACTATTGCTTCGCGCCTCGACGTCATGAACCGGCTCGGCCGGGCCATGGCCGATCCGACGCGCTCCCGGATCCTGATGTCCCTGCTTGACGGCCCGAGCCACCCCGCCGTGCTCTCGCGCGAGCTGGGGCTGACCCGCTCGAACGTGTCCAACCATCTGACCTGTCTGCGCGACTGCGGCATCGTCGTCGCTGAGCCCGAGGGGCGGCAGACCCGCTACGAGATCGCCGACCCGCACCTGGCCGCGGCGCTGACGGCGCTGATGGACGTGACGCTGGCGGTGGACGAGAGCGCCCCGTGCATCGACCCGCACTGCTCGGTGCCCGGCTGCTGCGGTCCGAGCGGCTCCGAGGACGCCTCGTGAGCGCCGCCTGCGGCTGCGACGAGCCGACCACCAACGCCGCTGAAGAGGCAGAGGAGACCGAGCGCCCGTGGTGGCGCGACCCGGGCCTGGTGGTGCCGATCCTCTCCGGGGTCGCGTTCGGCACCGGCCTGGTGCTGGAGTGGTCGGGGCTGCACGTCGCGGCGCTGGTCGCGTTCTGGGCGGGCCTGCTGCTGGGCGCGTACACGTTCGTGCCCGGCGCGCTGCGGAAGCTGTTCGCCAAGCGGAAGCTCGGGATCGCGCTGCTGATGACGATCAGTGCCGTCGGCGCGGTCATCCTCGGCTACGTGGAGGAGGCCGCCGCGCTGGCGTTCCTGTACTCGATCGCCGAGGCCCTGGAGGACAAGGCGATGGACCGCGCCCGCGGCGGCCTGCGCGCGCTGCTCAAGCTCGTGCCGGAGACCGCGACCGTGCTGCGCGACGGTGCCTCGGTGGAGGTCCCGGCCAAGGAGATCGCGGTCGGCGACGTGCTGCTGGTCCGTCCGGGCGAGCGGGTCGTCACCGACGGGATCGTCCGCGTCGGACGCTCCAGCCTGGACACGTCCGCGATCACCGGCGAGTCGATCCCGGTCGAGGTCGCACCCGATGACGCGGTCTCGGCGGGAGCGATCAATACCGCCGGAGTGCTGGAGGTCGAGGCGACCGCCGCGGGCACCGATAACTCGCTGACCACGATCGTGGAGCTGGTAGAGCAGGCCCAGGCCGAGAAGGGCGACCGAGCCCGGATCGCTGACCGGATCGCCCGCCCGCTGGTGCCCGGCGTGATGGTCCTCGCCGTCCTCGTCGGCGTGCTCGGGTCCCTGCTCGGCGACCCGGAGACCTGGATCACCCGCGCCCTGGTCGTCCTCGTCGCGGCCAGCCCCTGCGCGCTGGCGATCGCGGTGCCCGTCACCGTGGTCTCCGCGATCGGCGCGGCGACCAAGTTCGGCGTCGTCATCAAGAGCGGGGCCGCCTTCGAGCGCCTCGGCGGCATCCGGCACCTGGCCGTAGACAAGACCGGCACTCTGACCCGCAACCGGCCCGAGGTAACCGCCATCGTCGCCGCCCATGGGTTCGACAATGCGCAGGTGCTTGCTTGGGCTGCCGCCGTGGAGCAGCACTCGACGCACCCACTCGCCGCCGCCATCGCCGCCGCGGGCCGGGGAGCCCTCGCCGCGCAGGACGTGGCCGAGGAGGCCGGGCACGGCATCGGTGGCCTGGTCGACGGCCGCCGGGTGACGGTGGGCAGCCCCCGCTGGATCGACGCCGGTCCGCTCAAGGCCCGGGTCGAGGACCTGGAGGCCGAGGGGCAGACCTGCGTGCTCGTCACCGTCGACGGCTTCCTGGCCGGGGCGATCGGCGTCCGCGACGAGCTGCGCCCCGAGGTCCCCGAGGTCGTGCGGACCCTGCGTGACCAGGGCGTCGAGGTGAGCATGCTCACCGGCGACAACTCCCGCACCGCTGCTGCGCTGGCGAAGCTGGCCGGGATCGGCGACGTGCACGCCGAGCTGCGTCCCGAGGACAAGGCTCGCATCGTCGCCGGGTTCTCGGAGACGTCGCCGACCGCGATGATCGGCGACGGCATCAACGACGCCCCCGCCCTGGCCGGTGCGACTGTGGGCATCGCGATGGGCGCGACCGGCTCCGACGCCGCGATCGAGTCTGCCGACGTCGCCTTCACCGGGCACGACCTCGGCCTGATCCCGCAGGCGCTGCGGCATGCCCGCCGCGGCCGGGCGATCATGAACCAGAACATCGTGCTGTCCCTGGCGATCATCGCCGTGCTGCCGCCGCTGGCCATCACCGGCGTGCTCGGCCTGGCCGCGGTCGTCCTCGTCCACGAGGTCGCCGAGGTCGTCGTTATCGCCAACGGGCTGCGCGCAGCGCGTGCCCACAAACGATAGGGGTGGCATCGAACGTCACGACTCAGACATGTGCTAGCGCATATCGATAATGCCGGTACCCACTTCAATATGTGCCGTCCGTGCTGCAACCGCAGAAAGAAGCGGTATAGGGGAAGCCCCCTGAGGCGCAAAGTGATGAACCCTGAAGTAGGCTCCATTCACTCCAAGATCATCAGCGGCAACAGATAACTCGATTGCCTGATGAAGGGCATCGCGCCCGCTCAGTCCGCGCCTTCCGTCCCGTGCGTAGTGTCCAAAGCTCAGGAAACCGAAGGCCTTCAATACTTACACCTGAGATTCGAGCCAGCGCTGCGCATCCAAGGCAGCACGGCAACCGGAACCCGCAGCGGTAATTGCCTGACGATAGGTATGGTCAACGGCATCACCGCAGGCGAAAACACCCGGGAGATTGGTTGCGGTCCCCGGATCGTTGACCACAATGTAGCCCGCCTCGTCCAGCGCCACCTGATCGGCGATCAGCGAGGTGCGGGGAAGGTGGCCAATCGCAACAAAAACACCTTCGGCTTCTAGGACGCTCTCGGAACCATCAACGGTGTTGCGCAGGCGCACACCCGTCACCGAAGAATCCCCAAGGACTTCCTCGACAACGGAATTCCACACGAACTCGATCTTCGGGTTAGCCGCAGCACGATCAGCCATTGCCTTCGAGGCACGCAGCTGGTCACGACGGTGAACAACCGACACCTTCGAGGCAAACTTCGTCAGGAAGGTCGCCTCTTCCATAGCGGAATCTCCACCACCGACAACGATCAGGTGCTTGTCACGGAAGAAGAAGCCATCGCAGGTCGCGCAGTAGGACACACCGCGACCAGAGAACTCTTGTTCACCGGGCACATCCATGTGGCGGTATTCGGAGCCGGTCGCCAGAATCACAGTGCGCGCCTGGAGGGTCTCGTCCTCAAGAGTGATCGTCTTGATATCGCCCTCAAGAGAAAGCGCATAGGCATCCTCGTAGCGCACTTCCGCGCCGAACTTTTCAGCCTGCTGACGCATCTGGTCCATGAGGTCCGGGCCCATGATTCCCTCGGGGAAACCCGGGAAGTTCTCAACCTCGGTCGTATTCATCAGAGCACCACCGGCTGCAAGCGCACCGGCAACAACGACGGGCTTAAAACCCGCACGAGCAGTGTAAATAGCCGCCGTGTACCCCGCGGGGCCAGAACCGACAATAACGACGTCATGGATGTTTTCAGACATGGTGTCTCCTATGGGCAGGTTGCGGGTTACTTCACTGACAGCTCGCTGATCCACGCCCACGCGCGACCATCTTGCGAGGTTGGCATCTTGCGGAAGGTAATGCTGATGGCATCGGTCTCCACGGGATGTGCCAGTTTGATGTCCGTTGTGGGAGAGAACGTCGTGGTTGCGATTTCTGTTCCCGTACGAGGTGAATTGGGATCTACAGCACGAACAACGCCTTCGCCGCCACTCGTCGAGGGATCCATCGTCAAGGTGATTTCAGAAACCGTTGACTTCTTCTCGAACTTCACGAGCACGGTGACCGCGGTGTCGTCTAGGAACTGGTTGTAATCGAAGTAGCGCGAGTGCCAGCTGGTCTTTGCGTCTCCATCGATCATATTGACGGCCATTTCTTCGTGGTCGCCCTTGTCATCCTTCCACGACAGCACGGACACACTGGAGATCACCGGTGTCACAGTTGTCGTCTGTGAAGGATTGTCGGAAGGCTGAGCCGATGCGGAAGCCGAAGGCGAGGCGCTCTTCGCTTGGTTCACGATGTCGTCAACACCGGAGTGCTTGACCGGGCTGAGTACGGTTGCACCCGCCCAAATGGTAGCGAGGACCGTCAGCACTGCGGCAAAGATAATCGTTGGGCGCGTGGGATCAATTCCGCGCTCTGCGCTTTCACCGCCCGAGGCCGGTGATCCCTGTGCGCGGCCACCTTCGCCTCTGCCGCCGCCGTTTCCGCCACCGGTACCCACCGCTGTTGCCCGCTACCTGCGAAGGAAGCACCAGCGTGACCGACGCGCGCAGCAGCCGTCGCTGCCACACCCTCGGCAGCAGCAGCGCCGCCCACAACAGCACCCTCAGCAAAACCCTTGGGATGCGGTGCGGGGATACGAGAAGGAGAAGGGTAGAAGGAGACTTTGCGGCGGAAGTTTCCGCCACGGCCTCGGCAGCTGCAGCACCCAAGGGAATACCAGCAGGCGCGGTCGCATCGAGGTCGTAGACGCGCGCTGTAGCTGGGAGGGTCGGAACAATGGGAAGCTCAGGCTTGGCCTGGCTCATCTCGACGCGGCCTCGGGAAGCGCGGTTCTCCTGGGGAAGCGTGGGCTGCGAGGCAGGAACTACCGGCGCGGGAGTCTGCGGCGCGGGAGCCGGCTCATGCGGCGCATCGGGATTGACGATCTCATCGAAAGCAGGCACGGAGAGGTCGACGGAGAGCGGAACCCAGCGAGGCATACCTTCGGCAGGGGTGCGGTGATCCTCAGCGGACATGACTTCCTCCTTGCGTGATGCTGCCAGCCTATTATGAATGCTTTCGGGACGTTGCGCCGACGGCGCGGCCGAAAGGAACGCACACAGTGCTGCGGGGAGACGCAGACGAGTGAGCAGGGGACGAATACTGGTTGCAGACTCTTGCGGGTTGATGAAGCGCATCGCAAGCATGTAGATCACGGTGACAACGATTGCGACGACCCCGAACTTCACGCCAGATACCAGCCAGCGCACCAGTTTTGACGAAATCGTCGTGTAGATTCCCATGAGCCACAGCACGCCAAAACCGACGACTCCAGCCACAACCGCGCAGCAGACGTAGGTCAGGTAGGAGCGCACAATAAGCGAGGAATTGACGAAGCGATTGCGATTGCCAACCCAACGCATCGCAATCAAACCCTGAACGATGCGGCACACTGTTTCGCCAAGAGCCGCGCCGATGACCCACCAACGCACGCCCGTCGCAAAGTAGATCGACCACCCGACGATGATCTGCAAAATCGTGGGGACAATGCCCATGAGGAACACGGGTTTTGCGTCCTCGTAAGCGAAGAAGACGCGCTGGCTCATCAGCACGATTCCCGTCGAGGCCACGCCGGGCATGAGGGAAACCAGAATCAGCGCGTAGGAAGAGATCAGTTCGGGCCGGGTCGTATTGGTGACGACCAGCTGCATCATCGGGGCAGCGCCCGCCATGAAGATCGCGGCAGCAAGAACCGTCAGGGAGGTAATGAGGCGAATACCCGTGTGGTAGTTCTCGGCAACTTCCTCGTCGTTATCTTCGGCGACCGCGTAGTTCAATCGTGTGAAGATTGCGGTCGCAAGAGAAACGGTAATGACCGACTGCGGGAGCATGAAGATCAAAAATGCAGCCGAATATCCGGCCAGACCCGCGATGGGCTGGGGGTTTTGGTTGAGGTAGTTATCCGCAATCGAGGCGATGGCGTTCGTTGAGAGAACACCGACCTGGGACACGCCCAAGGTCGCAAATGTCCAGCCTGCAACCTTCGAGGCCGAGCCGAAAGAAGTCCCACGGAAGTGGAAGTCAGGTTTGAATGAGATCCCCGCTCGTCTCATGGGGATGAACAAAACCAGTGCTTGGCACACGACGCCCAAGGTTGTTGTCACCGACAAGAGCCAGAATTGCGGGGAGGTGAAGTCCGTGATGGCGAAGTCTTCGTGGGAACCCCACAGAACCAAGAAAGCGGTCAGACCTGCGATTGCAATGACGTTATTGAGCACCGGCGCCCACATATAGGGGCCGAAAACTCCACGGGCATTGAGGAGCTCACCGAGCAGGTTATAGAGCCCGTAGAAAAAGATCTGCGGCAAACACAAAAAGGCGAAGGAAACCGCAAGGGAGCGAATCTCCATACTGTAGCCCGGCGCCATGATGATGATGAGAAGTGGCGCAAGAAGAGTTGAAACAAAAGCCACCACGAAGAGGATCGTTCCGGCCAGGGTGATGAGGCGGTTGATGTAAACCTGGCCTTCATCTCTCTTGAGTGCGCGAACAATCTGCGGAACCAAGACAGCGTCGAAAACGCCGGAGGCAAGGAGATTAAAGATCGTGTTGGGCAGGGTGTTTGCTGTCTGGAATGCAGCAGATACCGCACCGCCGGCCGAACCCAGCGCCGCCAATAGCATTGCGGTCTTGATGAAGCCAAGGACTCGGGAAACCATTGTTCCCGAGGCCATCAATACGCTGGCCCGTAAAAGCGAACCGTTGCGAGCTTGGCTTTCACTCATTCCTGATCCTCTTCATGTGAGTCGGATGTAGTCGGCTTGGCCGGGGGACGCCCGGCTTTCACGAATGCTCCGGTGGACAGTGGAACGTTGACCGTCCCTTTTTCGACGCCACCAACGCCGGGCAGGTGCGAGGACTCCTCAGTGGTCGAGGCTTTGAAGCGGCGCCGAACCGTGCGGATAATTCCGCCAACGAAGGCAAGTCCGACAAGAACCGCCATGACGACTGTTGCCGCATCTTCCCATCCGGCGCGCATGCGGACTAGAACCTTTTGCGAATCATCAAGGATGGTTCCGCTGGGTGTCGATACCTTGTAGGTCACGCGTATATCTCCCGAACCGATGGCGGTCACGGGTACTTCAACCGTTGAGGAAGAATTCGCTGGAATCGTGGCTGTCGAGGTACTGGTGACACGCAATCTGGGATCGCCCGGGAGCAAAGTGACCTCGACATTGACCGGCCACGGCAAAGAATTGCGCACGCGAACGGGGAAATTAGCGCTCTTGTTAATGAGGTTGACCGCGTTTGAAGACTCGACCGATACGGAGGAGCTAAAAGTATTGAGCGACTGAATGCTGCTCACGATCGTTTCGGATCGCTGATCCCCAAGGTCTGCCCGAAGCGCGCTCGAAACGGTTGTATCCACCCTCAGGCGAGCTGCATCAACATTTTCTGTTGCTCCGGCCAGCGGAAGAGTAGCCGCGTAGGCGCCACCTAACGCGCTCATCTCTGAGCGAAGCGAGTCGCTAAAAGGCACATCTTGGACGGCCGTACGCTCGATGTCTGTTGCCTCGGAGTTCATCAGGTCACTGAAGGAAATCCCCTCAACCCAGCGGTTATCGAGGATCGCACGCACGCGCTCAAGTCGGGTCTCATCCAGTGAGGAAGAACGTTGAAGTGGGACGAAAAGTGTTCGCGACAAGCTCGGGCGTTCGCGGGTGATCATTGCGGTCATAGCTGTGAGGAACTGCTGGGTATCGAGTTCGTCATCAAGGCTTTGGGCATCCCACGAGAGCAGGTCCGTCATGGGCGAGAGGGAACTGAGAGCCGTGTAGCTTTCACCTGAGTGATCATCATTATTGGTGATGGTCTGGCCATCGGCTGAGAGCTGAACCTTCGCCATAGAGGTGAAGTTTTGTTCGCTTTCGGGCGCAAGTTCGCCGGGTGGAGCAATGAAGGTTGAGCCAAGCTGCCCGTTCAAGGACTGCTTTCCCCAACTTCCCGAGGTCGTCCATGACACGTTATCGATGAGCTTGGGTGCTGTAGTGCTGCTCTGCGTCGGGCTTGCCTCGCCACTGGGTGAGGGACTTGGGCTTTGCGAGGCCTCACTTGGGCTGGCAGAGGAGCTTGCGCTGGCAGAAGCCGAGGCGCTTGCCGAGGAACGGGAGGACGAGGGAAGGAGAGCCTGCGTCTTGGCAAGAGTCGTAGGAACCTGTGCCCGCGAATCGACAAGATACTTCATGATCGTGTCGTTATTGAGAGTTGTTGCAAGCGTCAGGTCCGCATCGTTACTGGGCAGAGCCACGAGCTCACGGGTGCGCTCAAAGAAGGTCTGGAGGAAAGCAGCGCGCGTATGGCGATCAGCGGTGATCTCGGCCTCGGAACGCGGGGTAGCGGAAGAGGAAGGAGACGGCGAGGCGCTGGTTGCGGAAGTGGAAGGGGAAGCACTGGCCTCGGAAGAAGAAGCAGAAGGCGTTGGCGAAGAAGACGAGGCGCTGGAAGTTGCGCGATCTTCAGGAACGGTGAGCTCGTCGACCAGAGTTTGCGAGTCGGTCGCGAAAGTTACTCCCGACATGGATGCCGCAGACAGGATCGAATAGGAATCACTGGTCATGCGTGGAGTTGAGGACGTCCAGGGCAAGAGAACATTGACGCGCGTATGTTCAAGGGAATATGCCGAATCCCAGATCAGGATGGAGCGGTCACTTCCCCGGTTTTCATCACCTTCAACGACGACCGTGATACCTCGTGGCCCCCACTCAAAGTCCGAGTTGAAGGGGAGGTCTTCAAAAGGAATTGTCATATGGAAGGGCTGTTCGGCGCCGGGCTGGATTGTTGCTTCCAAGGTTCCCGTATGCACGCGCCGACCCTGATAGGACTTCCCCGTCACATAAGCCGAGAGGTCCGAAGCGGTCAGCGGTGAGTAACTCTGAACATAAGCATCCAAAGATGGATTCTGGATGGGCTTATCTGTCAGATTGCGAACAACGCCCGAGACCTGGACATTGTTTTGAGCAGTGATCACTCGCGGTTCGAGGAGGTTAATCCGAACGTCAACTCCCAAGGGCTGGGGTGCCTCACCCAAAACCTCCGGTCGCGCGCTGGATTGAGGCGCAAGTGCTGCGGGTAAGACTGACGCGGCCGAAGCCTCGTGGGTGCTTCCGGTGGGAAGTGAGGCAAGAGCGGTCGCACTCGCGGGCTGGAGTGAAAGAAGCAGGGCACCGAGGGGCACAAGAGTCAGTGCAATTCGAGTGGCTCGCATTCGCGTCATGATGCATCCCGGTAAAGCAAGTCCAAAGCGATCCCGACAATGCGCCTCTCGTTGGGGTAAGCCAAGTCATGCGAGAGCTCACGCAAGGGGACCCAAGCGGCGTCCTCGGCCTCGTGATCCGGATCTCCCTCAACGGTGATGGACCCGGAAATGTAACCCATCAGGTAGTGGTGGACAACCTTGTGGATCCGCCGATCTGCGCCGGAAAACCAATAATCAATCGAGGCGAGGTGGCGAATGATGCGCCCGTGAATACCGGTTTCTTCAGCGACTTCGCGAAGAGCGGCTTCTTCGGGAGACTCCCAAGCCTTCAAGATGCCCCTTGGGGAGGCACCACTCAATCTTCCCCGATCGATTCCGTCTGGCGATGATTGCTGCGTAGGGCTGGCCATTGCGAACATCGACAACGATGCCTCCGGCAGAAGTTTCAGAGGAAACGGGAAGGAAATGAGGGGCCGAATTCGCTGTACGCAACGAAGGATGACGACGCGGAGGCTGAGGCACTCCGGGTCGTAACGCTTCAGAAGGTACAGTCATAGTTCCACTTTAAGCGGGATTAGCCCCTCCGGGTCAGGTCGCACCATCGGTCGAGTGGGAATTACCGCACTTTTTACAGCCTGTGCTATGGCTGCGAGTGACCTTATTCCCGTGTCAACCATGAATGAAGCCGTGATGCGAGCAAGCCAAAGAAGCCCAAAACATGGCATGCTGGAGGGGATGAGTACACAACTGTCGCGAACAATGGGTCAAGCCCGCTCTCACGCACCCCGCCCCTCTGGTTTAGGCGAGGGTGATTTGGGCCTACTCATGGCCCAGGCGAAAGAGGCTTTCTCCCGTATTCCCAAGGAAATCCTCGAACTGGGTGAGATCTTCACCCAGGCCGGTGAGGAAATCAGCTTGGTCGGAGGACCGGTTCGCGATGCTTTCTTGGGGCTGACCCCTCACGATTTTGACTGCACGACCTCTGCTCGCCCAGAGAAAACCGAAGAGCTTCTTGCTCAGTGGGGAAACTCAACCTGGGACATTGGCCGCGAGTTCGGCACCATCGGTGGCAGGCGCGGCAATTTTGTCGTCGAGGTGACGACCTATCGCACTGATTCTTATGAAGTGGGGTCGCGAAAGCCCGAGGTCGAATACGGCGACACTTTGGAAGGTGACCTCACTCGCCGCGACTTCACCGTCAACGCTATGGCGATGCGCCTGCCGCAATTGGCGCTCGTTGACCCTCATGACGGCCTCTCTGATCTGGCCGTTGGTCGTCTTCGCACCCCGGTTAGCGCACTGCAATCCTTTGATGATGACCCGCTGCGCATCATGCGAGCCGCACGCTTTAGCGCCCAGCTTGGCATTGACGTGGATGAGGACGTCATGGACGCTATGGAATCTATGGCGGGGCGCTTGGAGATTGTTTCGGCAGAGCGTATTCGCGCTGAACTCGAGCGACTGATTATTTCCCCGTGGCCCAGGCGAGGCCTTGAGCTCATGGTCCACACGGGCGTTGCTGACATTGTCCTTCCTGAATTGTCAGCCCTCGTGTCAACAGTTGATGAGCACAATAGGCACAAGGACGTCTATCAGCACACGCTCACCGTCTTGGATCAGGCGATCGACCTGGAGACCGACGCGGATGGCCCGGTTCCCGAGCCGGACTTTATCTTGCGTTTTGCTGCCCTCATGCACGACGTCGGTAAGCCGGCTACGCGCTGCTTCGAATCCAATGGCACGGTCTCTTTCCACCATCATGAATTGGTGGGTGCAAAGATGACGCGCAAGCGCATGAAGGCCCTGCGTTTCGACAAGGCCACGACGGACGCCGTGTCTGACTTGGTTGCTCTTCACTTGCGTTTTCCACGGTTACGGCGATGCGAAGTGGAGCGATTCGGCGGTTCGTCGCTACGTGGCGGACGCGGGAGAACTTCTCGAGCGCCTTCACCGATTGACCCGAGCAGACTGCACGACTCGCAACAAGCGTAAGGCCGCATTCTTGTCTGCCGCCTATGACGATCTGGAAGAGCGTATTGCCGCGTTGCGCGCGCAAGAAGAACTCGACGCGATCCGCCCCGATCTTGACGGGGATCAGATCATGGAGATTCTGGGGATCCGCCCCCTCTAAGGCCGTGAAGATGGCGCGCGACTACCTCCTTGACCTGCGCATGGAAAACGGGCCGATGGGTGAAGAGGCCGCGCGCGAGGCCCTGCTTGCGTGGTGGGCATCCGATGAGGTGCGAGAAGTTGCCGAAGAGTATCAGGCTCAGCAGGCTCGCTGGGAAGAAATGGTCGCGCAGAAGAGGGCTCGTAAACGTCGCGCTGCCAGCGAAAACTAAGCCGATCCGGAGCTACCTTTAGGCAATTGCCTGCCTTTCTGCGTAGGCTAGTCACGATGAACCTATGCTGAAAGGCTGGATTTCGTGGCACCTTCACAAGCAAACGACGATCAGGGACGTCGCGCCCTTCCCTCGCGAGCCGAGGCGACTCGACGTCGACTTGCGCAGCAGGCCCGTCGTGAAGGCGAGGGAACCATCCCCCAGACACCTGCTTCTTCTGCACCTAAGCGCACTTCAGCGGTTGCGCGAGTTTCTCGCGGCTCCTCGAGTGGGGCAGCAGCCAGCTCAAGCGGAAGTCGGCGCGCAAGCACCCGCGCGGCCTCGTCGGGGAGTACCTCGCGCACGGGGTCGACGCGTCCGGCATCACGTACAGCAGCGTCCGGCAAGGGCGGCGGAAAGAAGAAGGGTCCGGCCAAGGGGAAGAAGAAGCGTAGCCTCGCAGCACGGATTGCACGAGGAGTCTTCTACACCTTCCTCGGCCTTATTATTGCCGGATTTGGTACCTTCCTCATTGCCTATGCCTCGTTGAAGATTCCGCAGGCGGATCAGGTTGCTCTTGCGCAGACGACGACCGTTTACTACGCCGATGGCACCACCGAGATGGGCCGGATGTCGCAGGTGAATAGGAAGATCATCGATTCCAGTACCCTGCCCTGACTATGTCTCACATGCCGTGGTTGCCTCGGAGGATCGCACCTTCTACACGAATTCGGGTGTTGATCTCAAAGGCATCGGTCGCGCGTTGGTCAACAATATTAGGGGCGGGGCGCGCCAGGGTGCTTCGACCCTGACCCAGCAGTATGTTGAGCGCTACTACGTCGGTGAAACGACCGGTTATGTGGGTAAAGCCAAAGGAAGCGATCCTTGCTCTCAAGATCAATCGTGAGCAGACCAAGGACGAGATCATTGGCAACTACCTCAACACCATTTACTTTGGTCGCGGTGCTTACGGGATCGAAGCCGCATCTCAGGCGTACTTCGGTCACGAAGCAAAGGATCTCACCCTTTCCGAGGCCGCAATGATCGCTGGGATCATCCCCGCTCCTTCCGCGTGGGATCCGGCAGTCGATGAAGAGAAAGCACGCTCGCGTTGGCAGCGCGTCATCAACCTGATGGTTGAGGATGGTTGGATTTCGCAGGCGGAAGCAAACGCCGCCGAGTTCCCAAAGACCATCGATCCCGATACCTTGGGTGGTCCGACGATGGAAGGCCCGACCGGCTATCTCATGGAGCAGGTCCGGACTGAACTCGCGGCAGAAGGCTTCACGGCAGACCAGCTGGCGACCGGCGGATACCGCATTATTTCCACGATTGATAAGGACAAGCAGGATCAGGCTGTTGCCGCTGCAGAGTACATGTACACGGTGCGCGGATGGAATGAAGATTCCATGCACGTGGCTTTGACGTCATTGGATCCCGCTACCGGCGAAATCGTCGCGGAGTACGGCGGCAAGGATTACCTCACGCGCCAGCAAAATGCGGCAACGCAAGACATCATGGCTGCCGGTTCAACCTTCAAGCCTTTCGCCCTGGTTGCTCACGCCGAGCAGGGGGGGTCGATCTACGACGTGTACGATGGCTCCTCGCCCAAGACCTTCAGTGGAATGTCGCGTGCAGTGAGCAACGATTCTGGTGTGTCTTGGGGCCGTCAGAACCTGGTGAACGCAACGAAGAACTCGATCAACACTGTTTTCGTTGGACTCAACCAGGAAGTTGGCCCCGCAACAACGAAGAAGGTTGCTATCGACCTGGGAATCCCCGAGGATACGAGCGGTTTGGATGACTCGCTGCTCAACGTCTTGGGCTTTTGCGGCTCCTCACAACATTGACCTTGCGCACGCCTATTCGACGATCGCTTCGGGTGGAAAGCGAACCACTCCGCACATTGTCCGCGAGGTTCAAAACTCTGATGGCTCCAAGGTCTTTAAGACAAACGTTGACCCGGAACAGATTTTCGATACCAAGACCATGTCGACCGTCCTTCCCGCGCTTGAAGCAGTGACCGCTTCGGGTGGTACTGCCGAGGCCGCGGCCGCACTCAAACAGGACACCGGCGGTAAGACCGGTACCTCCGAAGACCAAAAGACCGCGCAGTTCGTTGGTTTCACGCCTGAACTGGTCACCGCAGTGAGCATGTACCAGCTCGATGAGAACGGGAACCCCGTTTCTTTGACGAATATCGGTGGGCTTGGCCAATTCCACGGTGGTGACTGGCCGGTGACCGTGTGGATGCGCTACATGAAGCAGGCGACCGCGAACCAGACGAAGCTCCACTTCGATTGGTACACCCGCCAGTCTGCTACTCCTGTAGCCCCCGCACCCCAGGTTTCGACGACCCCCTACTCCGAGCGAGGAGACGCCGACTCCGACCCCCGAGGCAACCGAGTCGACTCCCGGATCTGAGGTACAGCCGACCCAGACTCCGACCGCTCAAAATACGGGTGCTGCGGGCTCCGAGGGCGGCGGTCCGAGTCGGGCAGAAGGCAGGTAGTTTCGGGGGCTCCATAGGCGCGCGGACACGTCTTCGAGCGTCGAATGGAGCGCTGCTCAGGCAGCTGCCTGGCACCCGTGAAAAAGAGACAAAAAGGCCGGGGCCTCCCGAAAGGGAGTGCCCCGGCCCTCTTTATGGTCTTGTCAGACGCTCACTTGACAGCCAGCACGCGGACCTTGAGGTTCGCGGTGACTTCGGAGTGAAGGTTGACCGTCACGGTGTGGTCACCGGTGGTCTTGATCGGGTCAGCGATGATCACGCGACGACGATCGATGGTCTGGCCCAGCTGTTCCTTCACGGCTTCTGCAATCTGAGAAGCGGAGACGGAACCGAAGAGGCGTCCATGTGCGCCGACCTTGCTATTCACGGTCACAACCGCGGCCTGCAGGGCATCGCGCACGATGCGAGCATCGTCGATGGACGCGATCTCACGACGGCGGCGAGCAGCAGCCATCTGATCGATCTGAACCTGTGCGCCCTTGGTCCACTTGGTGGCGAAGCCACGGGGGATCAGGTAGTTACGAGCGTATCCAGACTTGACCTCGACGACATCGCCGGCGGATCCGAGACGATCCACATCGTGGGTGAGGATGAGCTTGGTAGTTGCCATTTTTCAGTCCTTCCCTTCGAATCAGCGGCCGGTAGAGGTGTAGGGCAGCAGAGCCATTTCGCGTGCGTTCTTGACGGCGCGAGCAATGCGACGCTGCTCCTGGACGGAGACACCGGTGACGCGGCGAGCGCGGATCTTGCCACGGTCCGAGATGAACTTACGCAGCAGAGCGGTGTCCTTGTAATCGATCGATTCGATCTTGGCCGACTTCAGCGGGTTGGCCTTCTTCTTAATGGGCTTATTGCGAAGTTGAGGCTTCGCCATGATGTTCTCCTTGATGATCTGAGCGAGTGAACGCTCCCAAGCATGTGTTCAGCACGTGTGCGCACCGGTTACTTGGCGCGCGGTGCTATTTAGAAGGGCGGATCCTCGGCGAAAGAGGTCGCAACACCGGAATCGGATGTGCGCCATGGATCGTCTTGTGAACCGCCGGCAGGTGCGCCGTAGCTGGCCTGGCTCTGCGAGTAACCACCTTGGTTTCCATAGCCCTGCTGCTGTCCGTAGCCGCCACCCTGGGAGTAGCCTCCCTGGGGTGCGCCTGCCGAGGCCTGGCCGCCCGTGCGGGTGACCTGTGCCTTTTGCGCGACGCAGTGAGGGGCCGACTTCTTCGACCTGAAGTTCGACGACGGTACGGCGTTCGCCCTCACGGGTTTCGAAAGAGCGCTGCACGAGGCGACCGGTGACAATGACGCGCATTCCCTTTCGCAGGGATTCGCCGACATTTTCAGCCATTTCGCGCCAGACGGAGCAGCGCATGAACAGGGTTTCCCCGTCCTTCCATTCGCCGCTTTGGCGGTCGAAGGAACGCGGGGTGGATGCCACCGTGAAGTCGGCGACGGGTGCTCCGCTCTGCGTCCAACGCAGTTCCGGATCATTGGTCAAATTGCCAATGATCGTGATGACGGTTTCTCCAGCCATTGGATCTCCTTGGTGGGCTGTGTGAGGTGATTGCTCAGGTGAGCGAAGGTCAGTGGGCGTCCGGACGCAGGAGCTTCGTGCGCAGGATGGACTCGTTCAGAGTCATCAAGCGGTTGATTTCCAGCGCAATTTCGGGGGTGGTCGTCATGTTGATGACAACGTAGATACCCTCGGAACGCTTGAGAATGTCGTAGGCAAGACGACGCTTGCCCCAGATGTCGACCTTTTCGACGGAGCCGCCGTTAGCGGTGACCTGCTCGAGGTACTTCTCCATCTGCGGGGCGACGGTGCGCTCGTCGATCGAAGGATCGAGGATCACCATCAGTTCGTATTCACGCACGTTGATACCCACCTCCTGTGGTCTTCGCGGTCACGGTATTTCCGTGACAGGAGGGTCATGCGTTGCAATCACCGGAGTTCCACCGGCTTTGCACACGGACACATGGGTGTCCGCGAGACTGAGTTCCATCCCGGGTGGGTGGAAACAGTCCAGCGTCCAAGTTTAGCGTTTTTCAGCTTCCTGTCACGAGCGGTGAATCACACTGCGGCCTGCGATGGAGCGAGCGAATCATCCCGCGGAATAAGCGCATTTCGCGGCGAAAACCACGTGATCCACGAGTTCGTGATCGCTCGAGTCACCATGTACAAGCCGGTTACCAAACCAATGAGTACCGCTACCGCCGCGGTCTCACTTAGGTATGGCCGAAGAAGCGTAAATCCCCACAGCGCGGGAAGCAGGATCGCGAGGTTGAGGAATGCTGCCTTTGCCAAGGAAGCTCCGCGCCCTGCACCGATCAAGACACCGTCGAGCAGGAATGCGTGTGATTGTGCGGGGAAGAAGACCGCATTGACGATGACTGCGGGGATCGCCATGTGACGGACGACGGCCTCGGAAACGAAGAAGGAAGGGATCCACGGGGAAAGGGAAGCTGTGAGCGCGCCGATGATGACACCCGCTCCGATTCCCCACCACGCGAGGGTGCGAAGCAGGGTGCGCAGTTGCGAGCGATCCCCCGAACCGATGGCGAAACCGACCAGAGTTTGCGAGGCGATAGCAAGGGAATCGAGAAGGAAGAGCGGGATTTGCCAGGCGGACATGACGACTTGGTAGGCCGCGAGGCCGTTGACGCTGATCGCCGTCGCGCTCCAGATCGAGGTGAGGAAGGCTAGGCGAATTGCGACCGAGCGCGCCAAGAGAGGGCCGCCGACGCGCGCGGATTGGCGGATTCCTGTCAGTGACGGACGCAAAGAGACACCCTTGGCTCGCGCCGGTCGGGCGAGGATTGACACCAAGCTGATCGCCATGATTGTAGAGACGATCGAGGTTCCGATACCGCTACCGACAATCCCCAGGTTGATCCCGTAAATGAGGAAAGCATTGAGGCCAACGTTGAGGAGGGCACCGACTCCTGCGGCGATGAGCGGGGTGGTCGTGTCCTTCATTCCGCGCAAAACTCCGGTGGCCGCCATGGTGATCAGCGATGCCGCAAGCCCCGGCAGTGATGCGTGCAGGAATGACGAGGCGTAGGGCATGATTTCCTCGGCGGCTCCCAGTGCGCGCAAGAGGGGGGTGCCGATGAGTGCGAGAACTCCAGCCAGAGTGATGCCGATGATGGCGGCCAGCCACATGGCGTGGACGCCGAGCTCGCGGGCGCGTCGCTCGTTTCCGGCTCCCATTGCTTGGGCGGTTTCGGCGGTGGTCGAGTAGGCCAAGAAGATCGACATGCCGTAGACCGTGTTGATCACGATCATGGCAAGTGACATGCCGGCGATTTTTTCGGCGCCGAGGTGACCAACCATTGCGGAGTCGATCGTGAGGAAAAGCGGCTGCGCAATTGTTGCGCCCAGGGTGGGGATTGCGAGGGAGAGGATTTGGCGTGTCAGGCTGGGCTTTTTGCTGTGAGTTTGTGCGGATTCATCGCGCTTAACTGGGGAAGTGCTGGAAATATCCTCGGATGCGTCAGTGAGTGTCGGTTTATCCACGGAAGTGGATTCATCTGTGGATAAAGCCTGTTCAGAGCACTCTTGTGCAGTTGATGCAGCCTGGTTGTGGATTGCGAGTTGTGACTCAGGTAAACCTTCAATCTGCGATTGAGACATGTCTTTTCGCTGATCGGCGCTATCCACTGATTGTCCCTCCACTTTTTATCCACAGACTGTGTACACATCTGTGGAAAGATCATACTCGGAAAATGGCGGCTTTCTGAGGAAAGCCCAAACTGAAGGCAAGCTGAGAATAGGCTTGTGAAAGACGCTTCATCCACAGGTCATGTGGAAGACACGCGGTGCTATCCACAGAGTATCCACAATCCATCCACATTCGTGTTGAACTTGAGAGTGGCAGTGGCGCTCGCTTGGCAGTAGGCTCGCGTGTACGCGCTTTGCGTTTAACCCCCCCCCCATCCACATGCGCACAATCCGCCTGAGGAGAGCTTCACACATGGCATCGGAAGACTTCGATCGCACCCCACCCCAAGACATCGATGCAGAGATGTCCGTCTTGGGCTCCATGATGCTCTCCAAAGAAGCAATCACCGATGTCAGCGAAGAAATTCGTGGAAGTGACTACTACAAGCCTGCCCACGAAATCATTCACAACACGATCATCGACCTCATGGGCCGAGGCGAACCCGCGGACGCGGTGACAGTCGTTGGTGAACTCCAAAGGCAAGGCGATCTGTCAAGAGTCGGCGGGGCCTCGTACATCCACAGCCTGATCGCATCGGTTCCTACCGCTGCAAACGCGGGCTACTACGCGCGAATCGTGAAAGAGCGGGCGATCTTGCGTCGCCTCGTCACTGCGGGCACGCGAGTCGTCCAACTCGGTTACGCGGACGCCGGTGGCGATGTCGATGAAATCGTCGACAAAGCACAGGCGGAGATCTTCGCCGTCGCAGAACGCCAAGCGCAAACCGACTATGTGTCGATGGCCGAGATGTCCGAAAACATCCTCACCGAGCTCGAAAAGATCGAACTCAACCAGGGCAAGGTCGCCGGCGTCCCCACCGGATTCGTTGACCTTGATCGAATGACCGGTGGTCTGCGAGGCGGGCAGATGATCATCGTTGCGGCGCGTCCTGCGATGGGTAAGTCCACGCTGGCACTTGATTTTTGCCGCTCCGCCTCCATCAAGCACGACATCACATCGGTCATCTTCTCGCTGGAAATGTCCCAAAACGACATCGCCATGCGTATGCTCTCCGCCGAGTCCTCGGTCTTCATGAGCAAGATGATGAAGGGCGAGATGACCGAACGCGATTGGCGCAAGGTTTCGGAAACGACAGGGAAGATCTCCGAAGCCCCGATCTTCGTCGACGACTCAGCGAATGTCACCATGACCGAGATTCGCTCGAAATGCTACCGACTCAAGCAGCAGCACAATCTGGGCTTGGTCGTCGTGGACTACCTCCAGCTCATGACAACGGGTAAGCAGGTCGAATCACGTCAGCAGGAAGTTTCTGTCCTGTCGCGAAACCTCAAGCTATTGGCAAAAGACCTCGATGTCCCGGTCATCGCTGTCGCACAGCTGAACCGCGGTCCCGAAGCGCGAACCGATAAGAAGCCGATGATGAGCGACCTGCGTGAATCGGGCTCACTCGAACAAGACGCGGACATCATCATCCTCTTGCACCGGCCCGAGTACTACAATCCCTGAGGATCGTCCGGGCGAAGCCGACATTATCTTGGCGAAGCACCGTAACGGTGAGACCGGAACAATTCGCGTCCTCTTCCAAGGACACATGGCGCGCTTTGCGAACTTCACCTCTCGCGAGGAACCCGCCTAATGTACGACCTCAATTCGATCACCCCCGCCCAAGCTCAAGACCCCACGATGCCGCCCGAACTCATGGCGCAACTCGCGGCCGAGCGCCCTGACCTTCGTCGGCATCTGCTGAAAAACCCCAGCCTGTATCCGCAATTGCGCCAGTGGATCCTAGACTCTTCCGGGGGAACGCTCGAGCCACAGATTCAGTACACCTCGAACATGCCGATTGGCCCGAGCGCTTCCGAGATGGGGATGCCCCAAGCGGCGGGGACACCGATCATCGATTACGGCGTCCAAGCAGCGCCAAGCGCCCCGCAGCCGCCTCAGTCTGAACCTGCCCAAGCCACAGCGTCGCAGTACGCTCCAACGGCTATCCCCACCACGGCCTCGTCAGGTGAAGCCGTGGATTGGAGCTGGCGGGAAACGGTGAATAGCGGTCCACTCAGCGACCTCGAGGCCTTCGCAAACGGAACGCGCTCACGAAAGCCTCACGGGGAAAAGAGCGTGCGAAACCGCGTGATCGCGGGGATCGTGGTGGCGGTTATCGTCACAGTGGGCCTCGTTATTGCCTGGCGCGTCGCATTCTGATCACGCCGTCGACACTGAGCAGAGCAAGGGCGACCCACACGATTCCGGTCGCGATCCAGCGCGTCGGTTCCATGTACTCGTGGAAGATGCACACGCCAATGACCAGCTGGATACTCGGGGAAATGTACTGAAGGAAACCCAAGAGACCCAGCGGGAGTCCCTGCGATGCCTTGGCGAATGTGATGAGCGGAATGACGGTCAGGATTCCCGCTCCGATGAGCATTGCCAGGTGAAGCTGCCAGGACATCGCACCATCGCCGGCGCGCTGAAGGGTGTGGAATGACGTCGATTGGTGGGCAACAAGGTAGGCGTAATAAATCCCTAAAATCGGGATGACGACGGCGGTTTCAATGGCCATTCCATCGAGGGGAGCAACCTTGAGTGCGACCTTCTTTTTCACCAGTGAGTACAGGCCGAAGGATGCGGGAAGTGCGAGCGAAATCCACGGGAGCCGGCCGAGCCCCACGATGATGACAATCACCGCAAGAACGCCCAGGCCAAGAGCAACGCCTTGAAGGCGCGAGATTCTCTCGTGGAGAACGACCATCCCCAGGGCGACCGTGAAGAGGGGATTGATGTAATAGCCGAGCGCGGCATCGGTCGTGTGGCCAATGAGGATCGCGTAAATATAGGTCGTCCAGTTGATGACAACCAAGAAACCTGCGGCGGCAAGCGGCGCCATGAGCGCGGGAGTGCGGATCACGCGCCACATTCTGGGCAGGGACCGAGTCAGTGCCAGTGCAATCAAGCAGGCGATGAAGGCCCACAGCGCTCGGTGAACGATGATTTCCAGCGAGCCAGCCGGTTCAAGAAGGTGGAAGTACAGCGGGAAAAATCCCCACATGACGTGAGTGCCGATACCTAAAGCAAGGTATTTTCCGAAGTGCTCGTTTCGTGTGGGATGTTCGCTGGCCATAGCTGCAGCGTAACGGTTTGGATGAAGGGGTGCCCGGTGGCGAAGGGGGAATTCGTGTGTGGGCTACCCTGATGACATGTTCATACGCCCCGCAACTTCCGAGGATCTGGATTTCATCGAGTCTGCTTTTGATCACGCTCGCGAATTCATGCGGGCGAACGGTAATCCGACGCAGTGGCCCAGCGATTACCCCAACCGCAGTGACGCGCTCAGGGACATTGAACGAGGCGAGTGCTTCCTTGTTTGTGATGAACAGGGGCCTTTGGCAGTGTTTAGTTTCGCTCGCGGGCCGGAAGAGGAGTATTCCCAGATTGATGGGGCCTGGCATTTCGATGATGAGTATGGCGTGATCCATCGCCTTGCCAGCGTCCGAGGCCGTGGGGTCACTCGCGTGGTCATGGACTTTTGCGTGGGGCAAGTTCCGTATCTGCGCTGCGATACGCACCTTGATAATGCGCCGATGCGTCGAGCGCTGGAGGCTTATGGCTTTGAGCCATGCGGGATGATTGCGGTACGAGGCCAGTGCCCGCGAATTGCCTACGATGGGTTGTTTTCTCAAATATCGAAATAGTGTCGAGTAATTACTTGCTGAATCAGCGTTCTTCGTTAGGCTGGGGCTGACCTCAACGACGGCGAGGAGGTGTGGTGGTGTCTGATTCGCGGGTGTTGATTCCCGACGACCACCGCGACCTACCAGACCCTGCCGCGTAGCCTCGGCCTCGGCTATTCCCTCATGCCGACGTGGATGGTGGGGATGAAGACCGGCATGGTCAAAGACGACAGGAGCTCCTCAAGGGCTCCACACAATACGCCTAAATCCATGTAGCGCTGCGCTGTCGCACCTTCGTCGGGAAGCTGCACGGGTAGGTAGAGCAAGATCTCGTAGTTCTCGCCCTCATAATTCGTAAACAACCCGGTCTCATCGAAGCCATTGCGCTGATAGAAAGCCAGTCGCCTCTCGCGCTGGTGAAAATTCTCGGCATCGCGAAGCATCGGTTCAATTTCCAGCGCAATCGCGTGTTCGGGATAGTGCTCCTTGAGTTGGGACAGGATGCGCGAACCATACCCCTTGGAACGTGCGGAGCGGTCCGTTGCTAGAAAAATGACAAAGAGTAAATCCTCAGAGTGAATCGTGAGGGTAATCCCGCAAAAACTCGACTCTTGAGCGGGATCAAAGTAAGCCAGAAAATCAATGGAACGACGCAGTGCGAAGGTGTTGAGTACCCATTCAGGCACGAGTTCAGAAGAGGGGAAAGCCTCGGTGAGTAGCGCGCGAACTTGAGGATAGAAGTGTGAAAAACGGCGGACGGGGAGAGTAATTAAATGGGAATCGCAAGAACTCACCCCTTAATAGTAGAAGAAGCCTCATAAAGATCTCATGACAAGTGTCATGTGAAACTTCGTTCAAACGCCACTGTTGCCCTTTGCGCCTCGACGGTTGACTAGAGGCATGAACACGAACACGGATCACTCCACCACACCGGCGATCTTCGCCGAAGGCCTCGTCAAAACCTACGGGCAGGTTCAGGCCCTCAAAGGAATCAACATGCGCGTCGATTCCGGCGAAATCGTCGCATTCTTGGGCCGCAATGGCGCAGGAAAGAGCACGACGATCGACATCATCTTGGGCCTGCAAGAGGCCAATGGCGGCACGGTCGAAGTTTTCGGCATGAGCGCCAAGGAAGCAATTCGGCGCCGCCTCGTGGGAGTCGTGCTGCAAACCGGCGCACTGCCCAATGACTACACCGTCGCAGAACTCCTCAAGCTCTTCGCCCGCGTCTACAAGCGCGAAGAATCCATCGACCCCATCGTTGACGAGACCTACCTCCGACACCTCCTCGCGCGCAAGATTCGCAAGCTCTCCGGCGGCGAGCAGCAGCGCGTCCGCCTCGCACTTGCCCTCCTGCCCGACCCCGAACTCATCATCCTCGACGAGCCGACCGCCGGTATGGACGCAACCATGCGCAAGGAATTCTGGGAGCTCATGAGCGCCCAGGCCTCGAAAGGCAAGACGATCCTCTTCGCCACCCACTACCTGGCCGAGGCGCAGGACTACGCCGAGCGCACCATCATCGTCAACGCCGGCGAAATCACCGCCGACGCCCCGACCGAGGAAATCCGCCGCGCCCACTCGACAACGCGCCTTGCCTTCTCTGTTCCCCGCGCGCGCCTAGGCGAGGTCCGCGCCTCCTTGGCTGCTCGCGCCGAAGAATTGGGAACGACGTGGGAGCTGAGCGAAATTGCCGAGGCCAAGGTCCGCCAGTCCGATACCGAAAGTTCCGCGGGGGAGGGCGGCGCCGATGAGCAGTGGGTGCGCGTAGAGTTCCGCACGACCTTCTCCGATGAGGCAGCGCGCTTCGTCATTGGCCTTGAGAATGCTCGCGAGTTCGAGGTCGTCTTCTCCAGCCTCGAGGATGTTTTCTCGGAGCTCACTCAGTAAAGCCCGCCCGAGCCTCGCAGATTTCCCCACAGCTTTTTACGTATATAAGGATTCAAAATGACAACGCACACTCACTCAGAAACCAACCCCTGGAGCAAGCGCACCGCAGTTAGCTCATGGGAAGGAATCGGGATGCTCACCTGGAAGGCCTTCCTCAAACTGGTAGCAAACCCGGCCATGTTCGGTTTCGCACTGATTCTGCCGATCTTCCTCTACATGATGTTCGGCGCCGGACAGGAATACTCGAAAGAGTGGGCCGTCAACGCCAATGTCGGTGCAACTGTCCTGGTCTCCATGACCCTCTACGGCGTGATGATCGCCGGGGCATCAGCTGCAACGGTCGTTGCCCTGGAGCGCACGTCCGGAACATCTCGCCTCTTCGCGCTTACTCCCGTGAGCTCCGGAGCTTTCATCTTCTCCCGTCTGGTCGCAGCAATCTCCATGAGCGCCGTCGTCATTGCTATCACCTACGGCGTGGGTTATGCGACTGGAGCGCGCATGACTCCCGCAGCCTGGATCCAAAGCGCCCTGATTGTCCTGGCTGCGGCCATGATGTCAGCAACGCTGGGTCTGGCACTGGGATTCCTCCTGCGCTCAGACACCTCCTTCGCAGTGATCAACGGCGTTGTCGTCCTGGGCGCATTCCTTGCCGGAATGTTCATCCCGATTGATTCCATGGGAAGCTTCTTCAAGAGCATCGCGCCGGGAAGCCCCTTCTACGGAATCTTCTACCTCTCGCAACTACCCCTGTACGGTTTCGATTCCTTCAAGTGGACCTGGGTAATTTCTGCAGCGGCCTGGTTCATTCCCTTTGTCGTGCTTGCAGTTTGGGCGCAGCACAGGGACACTGATCGCTGACAGACTCACGTGCCACAGGAAGAATTCCAGGAAATAGCCGGGAGAGGGAAGAGCATGGATACCACCACAGCCAAAGCATCGTGGACACGGCGCCACCCGCGCTTGTCCGCAGTGTTGTGGGCACTTCCCTACCTGGCTTTCCTAGCATTCCCCCTGGTCATGGTCCCGAGTGTCGAATCTTTCGGCATGACGGTAGTGATCCTGGCCCTCACTCTTGCAGTCGCAGTCGCCGATATCGCGATCTACGTCGTGAACCCAACCCCCGAATGGGGAGCACACATCAAGAAGAAGATGTGGATTTCGCACGGGATCTTGCTGGCTTTGGTGGTTGCGCTGGGGCTAGTTCTGGTCGCAGCCGGCGCATCGCGAGTGACCTCGGCACTTTTCATCACCTACTCAATTGCGGGCTGGAACCTTCAAGCACCTCGGAATTACGTGGTCCCCGGCCTGGTGGCGCTCGTCGGCTGGGAAGTGATCGCCATCTTGCTGCCCATTGGCAGCATTGACGCACTGGCCTTGAGCTACGCGATCATCGCCCTGCTCATGGTTTTGGGCTTAACCCTGGCCGTGCGTCGCAGTTTCGACAACCGCCACTCAGAGGAACAACGCCAACGCCAAGCAATCAGTCTGGTCCGCGAACGCGAACGCCTGCGTTTCGCCGGAGATCTACACGATATCCTCGGGCACTCGCTGACCGTCATCACTATGAAGAACGAACTTGCCCAGCGCCTGCTTTCCGTTGGAAAGATTGACGAGGCCGGTGAACAGATTGCGCAGACCCTGGAGTTGTCCCGCCAGGCGAAAGAGGACCTGCGGGGGATCATTGCGGCCTCGCGCAGTTTGTCCCCGGAAGAAGAAGTGAATTTGGCGCGCGAACTCTGCGAGCAAGCGGGGATTGAATTCACCGCCGATATCCGAGGCGACATTCCACCCGGCCCTCGCGCCTCCCTTGCTGCTCACATCATCCGTGAGGGAACTGCCAACGCTATTACCCACGCCCACCCCGAGAGCATCCACGTGCGCCTAACTCCCGCTGAGGTCCTCGTACGAAACGACGGATACTCGCAGAAGTACTCTGTGGCCTCGCGAGGTGGGGGAACGGGACTTGAGGGACTACGTGAGCGCGCGGCCTCGGAAGGGGATGTGACTTGGGCGAGTAAAGGCAGCACCTGGGAGCTGCGCTTGGCTTTTAAGGGCGAGGCGCTCTGAGCTGCGTGTACGATTGACGAGTCAAGTACTCGCGCTTCGAAGGACGCCGCATGATTCACGTGATTGTGGTCGACGACCAGGCCCTGATCCGTGGTGCCTTGAGTGCGCTCATTGACCTCGAGGACGACATGGAAGTTGTCGCTCAGGTGGGTAATGGGCACGAGGCCTTGGCTGCAATCGAGGCCCACACGAGCGCACATCCGGGCAGCGAGGTCCCGCTGGTCGTGATCATGGACGTGGAAATGCCCGTCATGGATGGGATCAGTACTGCCACTGCACTGAAAGAACGAGGATCGGCCGCGCGCGTACTCATGGTGACAACCTTCGGGCGCCCCGGCTACGTCCAGCGCGCACTCGATGCAGGAGCATTGGGTTTCGTTGTCAAGGACGCTCCCGCTGCTCAACTGCTCGATGCAATTCGTCGAACCTCACAGGGACTTCGCGTCGTCGACCCCGCACTCGCGGTCGATGCGCTCACGAAAGGCCAAAGCCCGCTCAGCGCCCGCGAAGTTGAGGTACTGCGCGCTTTCGAAAGTGGCGGGACCGTGGAGGACGTGGCCTCGGAGCTCATGCTGTCGGCGGGGACGGTACGCAACTACGTGAGCTCGGCGATGGATAAGACCCACGCGCACACGCGCGCCGAAGCGCTCAAGGTCGCGACTGAGAATGGGTGGTTGTAAACTGAGATTCCATGGTAAACAGCTATGGACGTCGACAAGACGCACAGGAAACATCACTCGCCACATCTTTGTCACCGGAGGTGTGGTTTCTTCTTTAGGTAAGGGTTTGACGGCCTCGTCGCTGGGGCGCCTGCTGCGTTCACGCGGTCTGAGCGTTGCCATGCAAAAGCTCGATCCCTACATCAATGTCGATCCCGGGACGATGAATCCCTTCCAACACGGTGAGGTTTTCGTCACGGAAGACGGCGCGGAAACCGACCTGGATATCGGCCACTACGAGCGCTTCTTGGACGTGAACCTCTCCGGCGCGGCGAATGCGACGACCGGTCAGGTGTACTCCACTGTTATTGCAAAGGAACGCCGCGGCGAATACCTTGGGCGACACCGTCCAGGTCATTCCCCACATCACGGATGAGATCAAGCGCGTCATGCGCGCGCAGGCCATCCCCGACGCCGAGGGAAACGCCCCCGATGTCATCATCACCGAAATCGGTGGCACGGTTGGCGATATCGAGTCCCAGCCCTTCTTGGAGGCCGCGCGTCAGGTGCGCGCCGACCTGGGTCGCGACAATGTCGCATTCGTTCACGTCGCGCTGATTCCCTTCCTGCCTGCGGCTGGTGAACTCAAGACCAAGCCGACCCAGCACTCGGTTGCGACCCTGCGTTCGATCGGTATCCAGCCCGATGCCCTAGTGTTGCGTACGGACCGCCCGCTGCCCGAGGGAATCAAGGGCAAGGTTGCGCTCATGTGCGATGTTGACCGCGATGCTGTCATCGAATGCAAGGATGCGGCCTCTATTTATGAGGTCCCCCCGACACTGCACCGCGAGGGCTTGGATGCATTCCTGGTCCAGCGACTGGGCTTGGCGTTCCGCGATGTGGACTGGAGTGAGTGGAACGAGCTCCTTGAGCGCGTCGAGTCCCCGAAGTACCGCGTCGAGGTCGCCTTGGTTGGAAAGTACATCAACCTGCACGACGCTTACCTTTCGGTTTCCGAGGCTGTTAAGCACGGTGGTTTTGCGAATAATGCGCGCGTAGACCTGCGTTGGGTTGCCTCTGACACCTGCGAGACTCCCGAGGGAGCGCAGAAGGCACTGGAAGGCGTGGACGCGATCATCGTCCCCGGTGGTTTCGGCATCCGAGGCATTGAAGGCAAGTTGGGTGCGCTGCGGTGGGCGCGCGAGCATAAGATCCCGACCCTTGGCCTGTGCTTGGGCTTGCAATGCATGGTCATCGAGGCCGCGCGTGATCTGCTGGGGTTGACGGGGGCCTCGTCGACCGAGATGGATCCCGAGACTCCCGGATCCGGTCGTTCACACGATGGACTCCCAGGTCGACATTGTTGAGGGCGATGGTGATCTGGGTGGGACCATGCGACTGGGCGCCTACCCCGCGGTCCTTCAGGAAGGTTCTATTGTTGCCGAGGCCTATGGCAAGACCCAGGTTTCGGAGCGCCACCGTCACCGTTTCGAGGTCAACAACGACTACCGCGATCAGCTGGAATCGGTTGGCCTGCACATCTCGGGTACTTCCCCCGATGGGAACCTGGTCGAGTTTGTCGAGCTGGATCGCTCCATGCACCCCTACTATGTAGCAACTCAGGCGCACCCCGAGTTCAAGTCGCGTCCGACGAAGGCTCACCCGCTATTCGCGGGCCTCGTTCGCGCTGCACTTGAGCGTCACGTTGAGAAGTACGCCGCGCGAGGCGGGCGCAAGTAAGGGCTTTAGCTCCCTCTTTCCTGGTTTCCTGCTCTACCTCCGGCTTTAGCTCCGTCATTCCTGGTTTAGCTCACAGATTCCTGGCCTATGAACGCTCATATGTCAGGAGTCGACGAGCTAAACCAGGAGATGGGCGGGTGGAGATGGGGGCAGGGATGGAGGCAAAGCGGGGCATAGCGGGGTGGAAGTCAGCTTTCTCGCCCTTCACCAACAACCGTATTTCCGGGCACGAAGATCGGATCAAGCAGGGTCAGACCATGCACGGGACGGCGGATCTTGGCCTCGGAGTCCGCTGCCGTCGCGGCTTCGGCGGCTACAGTCTCGGTAGCCGCTTCCTTTCGGGGCTCGCCATCAATTTGGGCGACCAACATTTCAACCGCACGCCTCAATAGCTCGCCGGGGCGCGTATCAAAGTGATCGACATCGAATAGGCAGTGCGCGCGCTCGGCAGACCAGCCGCTGGCCACCAGTGAGACATCACGGCCGGGACGAATCCCCAGATCAATCAGGGCATTGCACCAGTCATCCGCAGAAATCGTCGGCCCCAAAATGTAGGAATCAATCCGATTATCACCGGCAATTTGCCCAACGAGCTTACGGATCTCGCGAATTCCCGTCCCGCACGTGCGCGAGAGCAAAGGAATCCCAGACTCACCCGCCGTATCAACAACCGCCTGCCTGAACTGCGAGACGAAGTTCAACGATTGCACATCGGGGCTTGCCGAATGGACGAAGCAATGTTGCGCGCTCCCGCGTCACGCAGGCGGTGAACCGCGGCGCGCCCGGCCTCGTAATAATCAACGTCGATGGACTGGATCGGTGCATTAAATGGCCCAGACCCAGGGGTTCCAATGAAAACGGTGGGGATCTTGCTCTCTGCAACGACGCCCAAACGAGCATCATTGAAGCGCACCTCCATGATGAACAGGCCGTCACACAGCGCGGTCTGCATGACTCGACGAAGCCCCGCGGCGCCCTCGTCGGCGGTGATCAGCAGCAGGTCGAAATCGTGTTCGCGCAAGAGCTGCGCAAGAGTGATCAGCATGTAGTGCTGGGCCGCTGCGTCCGCTCCCTCGTGGTAGGGGACCACTACTCCAGGACGCGAGACTTTCGCGAACGCAAGGACCGGGCACCCGCATGAGGCTGATACCCCAGCTCTTTCATTGCAATTTGGACACGCTTTTCCGTCTCGGGGGAGACGGCTCGGCGTCCACTCATGACATACGAGACCGTGGTTTGCGAGACTCCCGCTAGTTTTGCAACGTCTCTGCTGGTTGGCTGACGCGCCATCTCAGGTCCTCCCGGTATCTTGACAGGATCGCGTGAACAACTTATTGTGAGTTCCGCATCACATGTGCGGGCGTCGATGCCCGCAAATATTTTTTATCCGACGAATACGTATGCGTAATGAACAATACCAGAAAAACTCCTGAAAATTGTCATTAAGCGAATACGTATTCGTCCGGTCAAAAAGGAGCACAGGTGTACACGAAGAAGCAGTACCCCGGCGCAGTTGAACTCTGCTTCGCGCACGAGTTCATCCGCATTGAGGCATGGGGGCGCAACGCGCTTCGTGTGCGCATCGGCCCCTCTGCAGACTTCCCCCAAAGGACTAGGAGCCCTCGAAGCGGGGCCTGCCACCGGCCTCGGAAGCATGGAAGAAGCAAGCGTCACCGAGATCCCCGGCTACGACAAACCCGAAGAAGTCTTCACCAACGGGCGTATCAGCGTCGTCGCCAACCTTGACGGTGGAACCGGAATTGCCCGCTTCCTTCTCGACTTCCAAAAGGATGGCGAATCCGTCCTGCGTGAAGCCCCCGAGCACTTCTGGTGGCCGGGCGCCCATGGAATCTACCCCGGTTTCGGCGGACACGAAGTCCACCAGTGCTTCGCCTCCGACCCCAGCGAACGCTTCTACGGAATGGGCCAGCACTCCTACGATTTCCTCGACCACAAGGGAGTCGTCTCCGACCTCATCCAGCGAAACGGCGAAGTGTCCATTCCCTTCGTCCTCTCCGACAAGGGCTACGGTTTCCTGTGGAACAACCCCTCCGTAGGCCGCGTCGAATTCGCCAAAGAAAGCACCCGCTGGGTTGCGCAGGCAAGCGAATGGATCGACTACTGGGTGTGCGTGGGCGATACCCCCAAGGAGATTCTCGAGGCCTACGCCGACGCAGTCGGTCACGCGCCCCGCATCCCTCAGTGGGCACTGGGACTGTGGCAATCGAAACTGCGCTACACCAGCCAAGAAGAACTCATGGAAGTCGCGCGCGAATACAAGCGCCGCGGCCTGCCCCTGTCCGTGATCGTCACCGACTTCATCCACTGGCCCGCAATGGGGGAGTGGCGCTTCGACGAAACGAGTACCCAAACCCCGAAGCAATGATGGCCGAACTGGAAGAAATGGGCACCAAGCTCATGGTCTCCGTGTGGCCCACTGTCTCTCCGCTCGCGCAAACAGACGCAGAAATTCGCGCCAAGGGCCTCTTGGTCGGCACCGAAGCCGGCGTCGAATACCACCAGACCTTCCGCGATAAGGGAATGGACCGCCCGCTCCCCGTTGCCTTCTACGACCCGACGAACCCCTCGGCCCGCGAGTACGTCTGGGACAAACTCAAGAACAACTACTTCGACCTGGGAGTTCGCATTTTCTGGCTTGACGCCTGCGAACCCGAACTCAACCCCGGTCACCCCTCCAACCTGCGCTTCTACGCCGGAAGCGGCCTGAATGTCTCCAACCTCTACCCGCGTGAAAACGCGCGCATGGTCTGGGAAGGGATGCGTGAGCAGGGCGAAGACCAATTCCTCAGCCTGTGTCGCAGCGCGTGGGCCGGCCAAGCCAAGTACGGCTCGGCGGTGTGGAGCGGCGATATTGCCCCCACCTGGGAGGCGCTCTTCACTCAGGTCCGAGCTGGCCAATCCATCGGAATCTCTGGAATCCCGTGGTGGACGAGCGACATTGGCGGCTTCCATGGAGGCGACCCCAGCGACCCCGCCTACCAGGAACTCTTCGCCCGCTGGTTCGAGTTCGGCACATTCTGCCCGCTCATGCGCGTCCACGGTCACCGCGAACCCCGCGAGGACGTGGCCTCGGACAACCCCGGAGGACCCAACGAAATCTGGTCCTACGGCGAGGAAGTCGCGCAGATCTGCGCGCGCTACATCCACCTCAGGGAAGCGCTGCGCCCCTACATCGGCCGCGTCATGGACGAGGCCGCCGAGCGCGGAATTCCCCCCGATGCGCGCACTCTTCCTCGAATTCCCCGAGGACGCGCGCGCGTGGGAAGAAGAAGGAGAATTCCTCCTCGGTCCCGACCTCCTTGTCGCCCCCATTGTCGAGGCCGGCGCCCGCAGCGCTCGCGTCTACCTTCCCGCGGGAGTGCGCTGGCAGCAGCTGCTGATCGCAGGCGGTGAAGAAGGAGAGAAGGCAGGTACGGCCTCGTACACCCTGGGAGACGTCTTCGAGGGTGGGCAAGAGGTCACCATCGATGCACCACTGGAGTGCATCCCCGTATTTGTCCGTGAAAACACGGAACTTGGTAGTTGCTGACGGACAACTATCAACACTCAAAGGAGAGAGAATAATGGCACACACATCGAAGCTCGCAATGCGCGGCGTTGCCCTTTTCGGTGCCTCAGTGATGGCACTGGGACTGGGCGCATGTTCGGGAGGCAAGTCGGATTCTTCGTCTGGCGCCTCCGGTGGACAGGTCACCGTTGAAATGTGGGACTACCTGAGCGGTGACACCGCCAACAGCTCGATCGAAGCATCGATTGCAGAGTTCGAGAAGGCAAACCCCGACATCAAGGTCAAGCGCACCACCTTTGCTTCGCTGACCTGTCGAAGTCCATTCTCCAGGGCTCGGTCGGCGGCGAGGTCCCCGACGTTGCAGTCGTGGACGTGGTCGACAACCAGAACTTCGCGTCTTTGGGCATGCTCAAGGACCTCAGCGGTGATGGCATCAACAAGTCTGATTTCTTCGATGGCCCCTGGTCCTCGGTTGAATTCGATGGAAAGACCTACGGTATTCCGCTGAACTCGAACAACCTCGCCCTGTACTACAACAAGACCATGCTCAAGGAAGCCGGTGTCGAGGTTCCGACCGACTGGGAGTCCTTGAAGGAAGTTGCAAGAAGACCACGAAGGGCGACGTCAAGGGCTTGGCGATCTCCGGTGTGAAGTCTGAGTCGGCAACCTTCCAGATCCTGCCCTTCGTTTGGCAGACCGGTGGCGACCTGTCCAATTACAGCGAGTCCGGTGCAACCGCACTGGCCTATCTGCGCGGCATGATTGAAGAAGGCTCGATGTCCGAGGCCGTCTCCAACTACACCCAGGAAGATGCACGTACCCAGTTCATCACCGGCAAGGCCGCAATGATGATCAATGGCCCGTGGGAGCTCTCGACCCTGACCAAGGATGCCGAGATCGAATGGGACGTCGCTCCGCTTCCTAAGGACAAGCGCGCAGCAACCTCGATGGGTGGCGAAAACGTTGTCGTCATGAACGGTGCAAAGCAGTCCGCGGCAGCCGTGAAGCTCGCTAAGTACCTGACCAGCGCAGAAGGCGCCAAGATCTACTGCGATGGCTCCGGCCAGCTCTCCTCGCGCCCCGACCTGCAGGGCAAGCTCAAGCTCTCGAGCGATCCTAAGCTCAAGGTCTTCGAAGATCAGCTCCAGTATGCACACGCACGCGCATACGGAAAGGACTACCCGAAGATTTCCGAGGCCATCCAGCTGTCCATGCAGGAAGCTCTGACCGGTGCGTCGACTCCCGAGGCCGCAGCAAAGAAGGCCGCGGACACGATGAACCCCTTGCTGCCCAAGAACTGAGCGGCAAAGGACACAGGTCCGGCGAGTATCGTAGGCCTCGTCAAGGACCGCACAATACCTAGTGGCACCCCACGCGAGTACAAACGCAACAATGGGAGTCCGTGGCAAAGCCGCGGTATCCCTACTCGCGTGGGGAGCCCGCAACTCTGAGTAAGTGAATTTACGATGACGCGAACAAAGAAAGCGGGTCACGACGCAGGATCTCGTTCCATGGCGCGCACTCGTCGCCTGGGGTTCCTCCTTGCGCTACCCGCAATCATCTACATAACAATTTTCCTCGTTGTTCCCCTGGTCTATAACATCTGGCTGTCAATCTCTGACGCCAACGGTTCCAACCTCATTACGGGCGACTACCACCCGACGGGCTTTGCGAACTATAAGGAAATGCTGGCCAGCCCCGGTTTTTGGAATGGCGTCAAGCTTTCGGCGATCTTCACCGTCGCGTCCCTTGCTTTGCAGTTCCTCGTCGGATACGCGCTGGCACTGTTCTTCCGCAAGCCCTTCCCCGGAAACGGCATTATTCGCGCGCTACTGCTGGTCGCCTGGATTCTTCCCGCCGTTGTGACCGGCACGATCTTCCGCTGGATGTTCGACTCTGATTTCGGCGTCATTAACTACTTCTTGACCTCAATGCACCTGGTGGACAAACCGGTCATGTGGCTTACCGGTCCAACAACCGCAATGGTCGCGGTCGTTGTCGCAAACCTCTGGGTCGGAATGCCCTTCAACATGCTCCTGATCTTGTCGGGATTGCACACCATCGACGATGGCTTGTACGAGGCCGCCGAAGTTGATGGTGCGGGCCCCATCCGTACCTTCTTCTCCATCACGGAACCCCTCATGCGTCCTGTCGTCTTCTCGCTCTTGCTCTTGGGCGTCATCAATACCTACAAGGTTTTCGACCTGATCTACACGATGACGAAAGGCGGGCCCGTTGAAGCGACGACGACTTTGCCGATCTTCACCTACCTGCAGACCTTCAAGGTCTTCGACTTTGGTAATGGTGCAGCCGCCTCGATGCTGACGATGGTTCTGCCCTTGGCGCTGTCGTGGTTCTATGTTCGTTCGCTGGATAAGGAGGATGCGTGATGTCTGTGGAGACTTCTGAAGTCCAAGGTGTGGCCAGCGAAAGTGCAACCAAGGACGGAAAGCGCGCCGAGGCCTCGGAAACGAGGACTTTTGCGAAGACAAAGCACGAGAAGCATGAAGGCCGCGTGCGCATCGCAAAATCTGCCGCCGCATGGGTCATGGCGATCTTCTATCTTTTCCCGGTCTATTGGATGGTGTGCACGGCCTTCAAGACGCAGAAAGAAACCTTCGTTCAGCCACCGCACCTCATCCCTCAAAATCCGACGCTTGATTCCTTCCGAGTCGCATTCAGCGACAACTTTGGGATCTGGAAGGCGCTGGGGAACTCGGCGATCATCGCTGCTGGGTGTCTGGTGTTGACGCTGCTCTTTGCAATCCCCGCGGCCTACGCGATCGCGCGAATGAGGAGCGCAGTGACAACGGGGATGCTGATCTTGTTGAGCGTCGTTCAGCTCCTCCCCGCCATTGCGATCTCGATCCCGATGTTCGTACTTTTCCGCCAAGCGGGAATGGTTAACACCCTCCCCTCGATCATCTTGGCGGACGTGACGGGCACCCTGCCTTTCGCGATCATCATGCTGCGACCGTTCTTCAAGCAGTTCCCGAAGGAAGTTGAGGAGGCGGCGCGACTTGATGGCCTCGGAATTATTGGCACCATCGTTCGCGTGGTGATCCCAACGATTCGCCCCGGCGTCATCATGATCGGATCCTTCTCATTCCTCATGACTTGGGGTGAATTCACCTTCGCGTTGACCTTGCTGACGAAGGCGGATCTGCAGCCTTTGACGGTTGCTTTGAACCGCTTGATTGGTCAGTATGCGACGAACTGGAATGACCTGATGGCTGTGGCCACGGTTATTGCAATCCCGGTTTTGATCCTCTTCATTGCTCTGCAGCGCTACATCGTTGCTGGTCTCGCCGGTGGCGCGACGAAGGGGGTGAGGACGCGACGAAGGGGATACAGCGCAGCGAGGTCAGGGCGTGCCCTCCCCACTTCGCTCTCTCATTCCTGCTTTAGCTCACTGACTCCGGGCCTATGACTGTTCTAAGGCCGTAGGTGAGCGAGCTAAAGCAGGAAGGGATGGAGGGATGGAAGGGGGGACGCGTGTAGACATCGCCCAGAAGTTGGTGTTCACTGAGATCACGAACATCCAAGGTCCGCAGGGCATTCGCACCTCCACCAACGAAGATTTGGCAGGTTCTCTGTGTTATTCGATGAAACTCAACTTCCCGAAACGCACTCGGCACTTCATTTTCCGGCCGATGAATGGTGGAAGAGCGCGGTTGTTTACCAGATCTATCCCCGCTCATTTAATGACGCGAACGGAGATGGTTTCGGCGATCTCCAAGGGATCCGCTCCAGGTTGGGATACCTGAAGGAACTGGGCGTTGATGTCCTGTGGCTCTCGCCGATCTACCGCTCGCCCCAAGCCGATAATGGCTACGACATTTCCGATTATCAGGACATCGATCCCGCTTTCGGGACCATGGACGACTTCAATGAGCTCATCGCAGACGTTCACTCCCTAGGGATGAAACTGGTCATGGACCTGGTCGTCAACCACACTTCGGACGAGCACCCGTGGTTCATTGAGTCGCGTTCCTCGATCGATAATCCAAAGCGCGATTGGTACTACTGGCGTGACCCGCGTCCGGGTTTTGAAGGAGGAACCCCCGGAGCCGAACCCACAAATTGGGGGTCATTCTTCTCAGGTCCCGTGTGGAAATACGACCCGCATACCGGTCAGTACTACCTCCACCTCTTCGCAGAAAAAAACAGCCCGACCTGAACTGGGAGAACCCCGAAGTTCGCCAGGCCGTCTACGAAATGATGCGCTGGTGGCTGGACCGCGGGGTCGATGGCTTCCGAATGGATGTCATCAACCTGATCTCCAAGGTCCCCGGCCTTCCCGATGGCACCTGCCAGCCCGGTCAGGATCTTGCCGACGGAAGCCCCTTCTACATGGAGGGGCCGCGCCTGCATGAATTCCTCCAGGAAATGCACGGTGAAGTTTTCGAGGGCCGTGGAGCGATCTTCACCGTTGGGGAAACCCCCGGGGTACTCCTCGAAAATGCGCCTCTCTACTCTGATCCCGCGCGCCACGAAGTCAACATGATCTTCCAATTCGAGCACGTCGGCCTGGGTCTGCCCGAAGGAAAATTCGGCCGCCGCACGCTGGAGGCAGGAGACCTCGCGGACTCGCTCACGCGCTGGCAAGAAGGCCTCGCCGAGCGGGGATGGAACAGCCTCTACCTGTGCAACCACGATCAACCGCGCACGGTTAGTCGTTTCGGCGATGAAAAGTACTGGTATGACAGTGCGACTGCGCTTGCGACAATTCTTCACCTCCTGCGCGGAACCCCCTATATCTACCAGGGTGAAGAACTGGGCATGACGAACACGGTCTTCGCAGGGATCGAGGACTTTGAGGATATCGAGTCCACCAACTACTACCGTGTGGCCACCGAACACGGAGACGATCCCGAGCGCGTCCTTGATGGCCTGCGCGCGATGGGCCGCGATAACGCACGCACTCCCGTCCAGTGGGATGCGTCGGACAATGCCGGTTTTACGACGGGTACGCCGTGGATTGCTCTCAATCCGAACTATCCGGTCATCAACGCCTCCGAGCAGGTGGGGGACCCGGTCTCGGTGTTCTCCTACTTCCGCGCGCTCATTCGCCTGCGTCATCACCTGCCGGTTGTTGCCGATGGGCGCTTCGAGCGCATCGATGCGGGGCATCGTGAGATTTTCGCCTTCCGCCGCACCTTGGGTGAGCGCCAGCTGGTAGTTATTGCAAATCTTTCCTCGAAAGATCTGGCCCCGGTCCTTCCTTCAGAGATTTCCGAGGCCGTACCTGCGTTTGTCCCAGTCCTGACCAATGCGAATGTGTGGGAAGAGATGGGTGCGCCGCTTGCTCCGTGGAGGGCGCGGGTTTCTTCGATAGTCATCGTGTCAACCATTGAGACCATTCATGTTTGAATTCGCTGGAAATTCACGATTTTTCTGAGAAATAGTGAATACGTATTCGGTGAATTGAGGCTCTGACCTGCGCTGATAGTTATCAGTGCAGGTCAGAGCTATTGTATTGTCGCTCTTCCGCGGTATTTCAACGATTTTTTAATCCAGAATTAAGTCGCTGTGATTCATTGTTATGCCAATGTTGCGTGCAGGAATGGTTCTGGATGCGTTCAGGCGATCTTTGTAGCGTCATCGCGAAGCTTTAACAGGCTGTTTTCGCTGATAACACGCAGAAAAACAGAGTGAGGGATACGCATGCGGATTGGAACCGCAAAGAAGATTGGGGCGCTCGTAACCGCCGGTGTACTCGCGGGAAGCGCGACAGTACTTGGCGCAGAATACCGAGCAGAAGCCGCCCCAACAATTACGAAAGTCTGGGCCGACAAAGCGCGTTATGAGCCGGGGAAACCCGTCACCGTTACTGCCCAAACCCAAGGGAGCGGGGAAGTGAACTTCTCACTCACTCACCTGGGAAAGCAAGTTGATCACTACACCGCCCAGGCCTCGGAAAACGGCAAAACAACCTGGACTTTTACTCCCCCGAGCACGGACTTCACGGGCTACATGGTGGAAGTCGACACTAAAGATTCCCAAGCGAATACGGCGATTGACGTCTCCAGCACCTGGACGCGATACCCACGCTTTGGCTACCTGGGTAACTACAGCGCTGACCTCAGTGGAAAGACGGACGGCATCATCGATCAGCTGGCCCAGGACTACCACATCAATTCGCTCCAGTACTACGACTGGATGTGGCGTCATGAAGACCCGGTGCGCTACGAAGACGGCAAGGTCGCGCCGCAGTGGAGCGACTGGAAGAAGTGGAACTTCTCCTCGGACGTCATCAAGCAATTCATCGCCTCGGGCGATGATGCCGGCGTCGCCTCGCTGCCCTACTCCATGAGCTATGCAGCACTTGAGGGGTACCAAGACCACGGCGTGAGCAGCGACTGGGCAATCAACATCCGAGGTGACAACGACACCCGCGTCCCCTGGACAAGCGTCATGATCCCCGGCCAGCAGGACACAACCCTGCACATGATGAACCCGCAGAATACTCAGTGGCGTCAGCATATGGTCGATCAGTACAAGAAGCAGATCGAACTGGGCTTCGAGGGAACGCATATCGACCAGCTCGGTAACCCTCAGGGCGCGTGGGATGTCAACGGGAACCCCGTCGACCTCGAAGCCGGTTTTGCGTCGCTCGTGAACGAGACTTCGGAGCAGACGAAGAAGCCTGTTGGGCTCAATGCCGTTGACGGCTACGGTTCCAGTCAATTGGCTCAGTCTAAAGCCGACTATCTCTACACCGAGCTGTGGGGCGGACAGGCCTCGAACTCGAACTTGGCGGACTATCTGGAACGTCAGCGCAAGGAATCCGGAGGCAAGAGCGCAGTCGTCGCTGCATACATGAACTCCGACTCCGTGACGGGCGACCGATACGAGGCCGAGGACGCGTCTCACGCGGGACTGCCCACGGCCTCGGACCACGAAGGCTACACGGGCAAGGGATTCGTCGAGCAGCCCGAATGGCGAAGGAACGCTGTCTCCTTCAACGTCAATGTCACTGAGAGTCGCAACTACGGTCTGGTCTTGCGCTGGGCGAATGCAACCGGACGCATGGCTGTGCGCAGCGTGTACGTCGATGGCAAGAAGATCGGCGTCCTGTACATGGGATCAAGCCCGACACATTTCAACGACAACTCTGACATCTGGACCCGGTGGAGCACGGGCGAGGCCAGGAGCACGTGGCTGGACAAGGGACAGCACACAATCACCTACCAGTTCGATGAGGGCGATTACGGAGATATCAACGTTGACTCGTTGACGGTTTCTTCCTTCGACACTCCTTCCGTTCAGTTGGCTGACGCGGTATTCGCGGCAAACGGCGCGCACCACCTGGAACTGGGCCAGGACAACAACATGCTCAATGGCCCCTTCTTCCCTGACCGCATCAAGTTCATGAGCTATGAGCTGCAGGACTGGCTGCGTAACTACTACAACGTCATTACCGGTTACGAAAATGTCCTCTACGGACCCAACCTTCACCGCGTCAGCCGAGGAGTGTCGATCCAGGGGCATAACGTCAGCTCCAACGGAAGCGCAAACACCATTTGGGCAAACGCCATGACCAATGGTGATACGCAGGTCCTTCACCTGATCAACCTCGAGAAGGACAATGATGACAAGTGGCGTGATCCCACCGCAAAGCCCGAGACTTTGCTTGGCTTGCCCGTTTCCTACACGATTGGCGACGGTGAAGTTCCCGCGCACTTGTACGCGGTCAGTCCCGATGTTGATGGCGGTCGTGCGCGTGAGATTCCCTTCACCGTCAAGACCAACGATCAAGGACAGCTCATCGTCAACTTCACGGCAGACGTGCTCTCCGTGTGGGACTTCTTCTACACGCAAAAGGACGAGGCCTCGCACAACGATGGCGGCAACACTGACGGTCACTCGGATGCCAACACTCCCGACAACACGCCGAGTACTCAGCTTCAGCAGGGAGCGTTGGTCAATGGAAATGGGAAGTGCTTGGATCTGTGGGACGGAGCGAGCCTCAATGGACGCAAGATTCAGGAGTGGGATTGTGTGCGCACGACGTCTTCTGACCGAAGCGGCTCCGAGCCGATCTACGCACAGAATGTGACCTTTGATCAGGGCAAACTCATGCTGGCCGGCAAGTGCCTCGACATCTTCGAGCAGCGTAATGAGAATGGAACTCCCATTCACCTGTGGGACTGCGTCCCCGCGCCCACTCAGGAATGGAGGCAGTTGTCAGGCGGTCAACTGCAAAACGTGGCGACTGGGAAATGTCTGGCAGTTCGGGAAGACTCTTCCGAAAACGGGACAGTCATTCACCTATGGGATTGTCATTCAGGGCAGACTGAAAAATGGAGTTTCGAGCGGTAGCCGCTGGGGAACTCCGTAGTGGCCGTGGCCCCATTTCCTTGGAGGGAGAGGTGGGGCCACGGTCTTTTTCTGGGTGCGTCACGTCTCACATGGAATGGGTTTGCATTGAGTGTTCGTGGCGCGATACTCTTTTGGCAATTTGGGCTAGTTCAGCACCAGGTTGATGAAGTTTACGAATGTAGTGCCACGAAACCTTAGAAGCAGGAAGGATAACCGATGAGCACGATCGCCCCCACCCGAGAAAAAGAAGAAGTCACTCGACACGATGATGACTTCTCATTTGAAGCAGTTCCATCTCAGAACCGACGGTCATTTTTGGGCCGTCGGTTTTGTTATGCTCGGCTTCACCTTCTTCTCCGCCTCGATGAGCGTTGGAGCAAAGCTCGGAAACGGTCTCAATTACTCGCAGTACGTGTGGGCGGTGATCATCGGCGGCGCGATCTTGGCCGTCTACACCGGATCCCTGGGCTACATCGGCGCAAAGACCGGACTGAGCTTCGACCTCATGTCCCGCCACACCTTCGGACGTATCGGTTCCTACCTCCCCTCGGCGCTCATCTCCTTCACGCAGATGGGTTGGTTCGGTGTCGGCGTCGCGATGTTCGGCATCCCCGCAGCAGAAACCCTGGGAATCAGCCCCTGGCCGGTCGTCATCGTTGCAGGTGGGCTCATGACCGCTTCCGCTTACTTCGGAATCAAGGCCATCGAAATCGTCTCCTTCATCTCGGTGCCCCTGATCGCAATCCTCGGTAGCTACTCGATGATCGCCGCAGTGAACGACGGAGGCGGCCTCCACGCAGTCTTCGGACAAAACCAGGGAATGACCACGGTGACCGCAATCGGCCTCGTCATCGGAAGCTTCGTCTCCGGCGGAAGCGCAACCCCGAACTTCACGCGTTTCGCGAAGACCACCACTTCGGCGGTCATCACGACGGTCATCGCCTTCTTCATCGGCAACACCTTGATGTTCTCCTTCGGCGCGGTCGGCGGTGCCTTCACCGGCAAGGACGACATCTTCTACGTCATGATGGCCCAGGGACTGCTGATCCCCGCCCTCATCGTCCTCGGCGCCAACATCTGGACCACGAACAATAACGCCCTGTACACGACCGGTCTTGGATACGCGAACATCACCGGATCAACAAGAAGCCCCTGGTCTTGGTCGCTGGAGTCATCGGCACCCTGGGCGCCCTGTGGCTCTACGACAACTTCGTCGGCTGGCTGAGCCTGCTCAACGCCACTCTGCCTCCCATCGGTGCGGTCCTGGTCGCGGACTACTTCGCCCGCAGGAAGACCTACATGACTGAGGGTGAGAGCGCAACCACCATCAAGTGGGCACCGATCGTCGCCTTGGTCGCGGGCGCGCTGACCGGCTGGCTGACCCCCGGCTTCGGAATCGTCTCGATCAACGCCATGGTCGTCGCGATCCTCGTCTACTTCATCGGAAGCGCAATCGAGAAGGGAATCCGTCGATGAGCACCCCCGCAAACGCTGGAGCGAACCTGCTCATCAAGGGTGTCCGCATTGAAGACGGACCCGCCGGAGTCGACATCCGCATCACGGACGGAAAGTTCGCGGAAATCGGCGCGGGACTGACGCCTCGTGAAGGCGAAGAGGTCCGCGACTACACGGGCAAGCTGGTGCTGCCCCCCTATATCGAATCCCACGTTCACTTGGATACGGCGCTGACCTCGGGACAGCCGCGCTACAACGAAAGCGGAACCCTCTTTGAGGGCATCGAGGTGTGGAGCGAGCGCAAGCAGAGCCTGACCTACGAGGACGTCAAGGATCGCGCGGGCCGCGCACTTCGCCAGCAGGCCCAGTTCGGCATCCAGTACGTGCGCTCGCACGTCGACGTGACCGACCCGGACCTGACGGCCCTTCGCGCGCTCATCGATCTGCGCGAGGAACTCAAGGACTCCATGACCCTGCAGTTGGTTGCCTTCCCGCAGGAAGGCATCGAGTCCTTCCCGAACGGACGCGACCTTATGCGTCGCGCGGCGGAAATGGGCGTGGATGCAATCGGCGCCATCCCGCACTTCGAGTTCACCCGCGAGTACTCCGTTTCCTCGCTGAACTTCGCAGTCGAACTCGCCCAGGAATACGGACTGCTCATGGACGTGCACTGCGACGAAATCGACGACGAGGCCTCGCGCGGGCTGGAAACCCTGGCCACGCGCGCACTTGAGGCCGGGATTGGGCCGCGAGTGACCGCCTCGCACACGACGGCAATGCACTCCTACAACAATGCGTACTTCCTGCGCTTGGTGCGCCTGCTCAAGATGAGTGGCATCAACTTCGTGTCGAATCCTCTGGTCAATACGCACCTGCAGGGGCGTGTCGACACCTATCCGAAGCGCCGAGGCGTCACCCGCGTGAAGGAACTAACCGAGGCAGGCATCAACGTTTCCTTCGGTCAGGATGATATTGAGGATCCGTGGAATCCCATGGGTACCGGAAACTTGCGTGATGTCGTGCTCAACGGCCTGTATGTCACGCAGATGATGGCGCGCCCGGAGATCACGGGCTCGTACAACTTCATCACCCACAATGCTGCGCGCACGCTGAGCCTGTCCGATTACGGCATTGAGGTTGGAAACACGGCGAACTTCATTGTGCTGGACGCCGAGGATTGGTTCCACGCACTGAGCTTCGGTGCTCCTGTGCTTGCGAACTTCCGCGCCGGCCGAGTGCTGGCGGAGTGCGAACCCCTCGCACGCCGCGTGCACTTCTAGGGATTGCCGAGGCCGCGCTCCCTTGAGGGGAGCGGGAGCCTTGCGCCTTTGGTACTGACTGCCTGGGCTCCGCTTCTGATTGCACTATCAAGAGCGGAGCCCAGGGGTTTGTCGAGGGCCAGTTCTGCAACCAGGGTTCCGACAAAAGCATCTCCTGCACCAGTTGGATCAACTACATGCGTGGGGATTGCGGGGCGATGTTCCCATGAATCTGCTTCCCTGGTATAGACCCAGGCACCTTTCTCTGCGCCGGTTACGATAAGAGTCGGCGGCAAGGTTGCATCTTTATATTTGCTGGTGAGTAAGGGCATTTCGTTTGTAATGTCATCCCAGCTGGTCGCAAAACACCTGCGGACACCAAACTCATTGACAATGAGAATATTGGCTGTTGACAGGATTGGATCAGTAGGGTCAAATTCGGCACCAGTGTCTGCATCGATGACGAATCGACCACCGCTCACTTGCATAGAGGAAATGGCCCTAGCAAGTTGGTCGTTATTCCTCACTCTACGGATCTTTTCAGGAGTCGAGCACAGGATAGTCGAAGTCGAGATTCGTTCTAGAGCTTGCTCATCTAGGGTGACTGTTTCAGATTGTCGATCAGGGTAGATGACAGCGTTAGAACCTTCGGTTATGAACACTAAACAGACTGGCTCAACACCGTCAGCGATTTGTGTAATGAGTGAAGTATCGATCCCACAGCTATTGAGATCATCGAGCAAAGTACCTGAATCGGGACAATCTTTGAGGAAGCCAATGAGAGCAACATCGGCTGTGCTGCAACGAGCGGCGACAGCCATGTTGGCGATTGTTCCTCCGGGGATTCGAGCCAGTGAAGAAAATGTCGCTTTGTCCCCCAGCTGTGGCCAGTGATCGAGCGGACATAGGACATCCATAATCGGTTCCCCGATGAATGTCACACGTGCGTTCACGAGTGCCTCCTCGGCCCTCCGTCTGTGCAGTGAGCAAATAGTGCGCTTGTGACACAACCGCCTTCGATGGGGATCCATTCGGAAGGAAAACGAGGGTCAGAGTCAGCAAGCCAGTGATACGCAGTCGAACTATCAATTCCGAAACACGGTGAATGCCATGTCCCACGATGGAGGATCATCGCACAGCCACGTGGGATGACAATAAATGCTGAGTCTTCAGCAGTTGGTACGGGGTGCTGCGAAGAACAGACTGCGAAGATGATAGGTTCGGAGGTTGGGAGCAAGGTTTCTTGAGTGTGGTCATGTCGCTCGAGTGCAGTTACGGGCGCGTCGAAGCATTCCACGAAGGTCATTGCGAGGTTAACAGGATTGCTGTTGATCTTCTCCTGGCTTTTGAAGTCTTCCCAGCCTTCACCGGATGCTTGAATGACGGTGGGGTGCTCCGGAGAAAAACACAATTCTTGTCCCCATGCAGAGATATCATCGATGCCCACCGTATAAGTGGGACGAACATGGGATTTCATCAGTGCCCCTCAAGTTTACGAACTAGGCGGACAAGCTCTGCGACACGTGAACGTTCAAGGTCGCCGTGGACGTCGCCATCTGTCTTCAACGAAGAGCCAATGATTGCTCCATCGGCAATCCTCAGTTGTTCAACACAATTTGAGGCCCGTACTCCGGCGCCAACAATTAGTGGAAAATCACCAATAATCTCGCGAAATGTTGAGATTTTCTCGATCTCAGTTTCAACACCTGTCGCACGTCCGGTGACGATGATTCCATCACCTCGTCGCATTGCGCGGTGAAGATCTTCTTCAAGAGAGTTTCCGCTGAGTACGGGTTGATTCTTAAGTCGCACACCCCCCAAGATCACAGTGGGAGAGTTCTCTTGGCACCAGTTCACTCGCTCTTCAAAAGCTGGTTCTTGCTCGGGAGGAAGCTGACCCGCCAGGGAGTCGAGTTGGATGAATGGGAGTTGGTACTCGACGGCGAGATCGAAGCTCTTGTCGTTATCCCAGATGACATCGACACCGACAAACAGTTGAGGGAATTCTTCGAGAATACGAGGAAGACAGTAGACAACATCGTCATAGCTTCCAAAGTAGTTTTCCACGATAACCCCGTCGAAACCTTCTTCACTGAAGATCTCACTTTCTTTGCGGGCGCGGTCCAGAATGTCCTGCTGTCCCTCGCCTTTAAGATGGAGCATTCCCAATAGGAGCTTTGACCGGTCGAGTGGCCATTGTCCAAGACATGCACTACGTGAAGGAGTCATTATTCCTAGCTTTCTGTAGTAGTGAAGAGCTGATTAAAAATGCGCGCAGAGCATCAAGCGTGATGAGATCCGGCGAAGCATTCGCGCGGCGGGCAACCTCAACACCCGGAGGAACACGCAAATACGAGCGTTTAAGGACTGCCTCGTTTGCAAATACAGAGGATGCAGTGTCGTCGCAAATGATTGTTCCTTCGGACATAACGACAACTCTGGGGAAATTCTCAATCACGAAACGCATGTCGTGTGATACCGCAATAACGCATATTCCTTCTTGGGAAGCCCACTGGAGTATTCCACTCAGTGTTTCCCGCCCGATGTCATCGAGGCCCGCGGTGGGCTCGTCAATGATGAGGTAATCGGGTCGCAGTGCAAGAGCTGCGGCGCAGGTGACGAATTTCCTCTGAGCAAGAGGCAGATCCAAAGGATTAGTCTCGGCCTCACCCGTGAGTGCACAGACTTCTAAGCATCGCTAACTCTCTGATCGATCTCTTCGGTGGTGAGCGTCTTTCGACGTTCCAGAGCGTAGGCACACTCATGACGCACGCTCGTGCAGAAGATCTGATCATTCGGATTTTGAAAAACGTAGCCGATCTGTTGGGCAATCTGATCACTCCGCATACGTGTAAGGCTTGTCTCATCAAGGAAAACTTCGCCAGACGAGGGTGTGATAAGACCGTTGAGAAGCTTTGAAAGCGTTGATTTTCCTGCACCATTTTGCCCGACAAGAGCAACTCGTTCCCCCGCAGTAATGCGTACGGAAACTCTGTCGAGAGCAAGGTTTCCGTCCGGGTATGAAAACGAAATATCGCGGCATTCAATCATGATGTGCTCCGAGACCTGTCACTCGGGTAGATGTGGAGATGTCAGCCCAGGCGTCTTCACGAGTGAGCCATGGCGAACGCCCAACTTCGGCCGATAGACGCAGTACTTCAGGGAAACCGCAGCGTACGCCATCCTCCAGTGCTTTGGGGAGTACTTGTTGTGCACTTCCTTGAGCGTAGGTACGTCCCTGGTCGACGATAATAAATTCATCGACGATATCTACAAGTAGATCGACTTTGTTTTCCGCCAAAAGTACTGTTTTTCCTGTGTTCTTCAGTGAGTAAATTACCTCGAGAATCATGTCGGTGGTCAGCGGATCGAGCTGTGAAGTCGGTTCATCGATGAGCAAAATGGGAGTATCCATGGCCAAGACAGCAGCCAAGGAGACTCGCTGACGCTGACCCCCTGAGAGTTCGAGGGGGTCTTTAAAGGCAAGGGACTGTAGATGTGTATCGACAATGATCTGGGCGACACGATCAATCATGCGATCGCGGTCCCAGCCCAGGTTTTCTAACCCGAATGCGATTTCTTCGACGACTGTAGTGCACACCCCTGTGAGTTGTGTGTAGGGGTTTTCGAAGACGAGGCCGATAGACGCTGCAAGTTGCCGTTCGTCCAGCTCGCTGAGATCTTCACCGAGAATGCGTATACTTCCCGTCACTGTTCCCCCAAGAATAGAGGGAATGAGTCCGCGCAGAGTATTGCACAGAGTCGTCTTTCCAGATCCGTTTGGGCCGATTAATCCGTAGATCTTTCCTTGCTCGAGCTCAAGTGAAATGCCGTCGAGGGCATTGGTCGGAGCTAGTGGGTGGCGAACCGAAAGATCAGTGACGCTTATTGCGTTCACCATAGGAATCGACCTCCCAAAGCAATGGCTGTTGATACAAGCAAAGAGACAAGTAGATAAAGAGTGTCCCTAACAGAGAACTTTTGGTGAGGTTTGAGAAGCTGTGTATCTTTTGAGACACCAAAACCGCGAACTTCCATTGCAATTGCGCGTTCTTCAACGCTTGCGAGAGAAGAAAGAACCAGCGGAGACACCGTTGGAAGTAACGCGCGTAGGCGAATCCAACGACTTCCATCCACTTGGATCCCGCGTGATCGTTGAGCATCTTGGACGGCACTTGCGCGCTGTCCAAGTTCAGGGACCAAGCGGATGGAGTTCATAACGACATAAGAAGCTTGTCGGCTCGCCCCCATAGTCTCAAGAGCCTGAGCCATGTCTTTGAGGGAAAGTATTGAACTCAGAAGAATGAGTGGAGCGCATACCGCGAGCAACATGGCGATGTACCAAATTGCAGAATCGACCCCTTCTTGAGTGACAGTTAGGGGGCCAACATGGAAGAGAACAGAATCTCCGTATTCGAAGAAGGCACGAACAAAGAGGGTGAAAACCGCAATTGTTGTACCGATCTTCCAAAACCTTGGCCAGAACACCGAGAAAACTCCGAAGAGAGCGGAGGCAATGATGATCACTACTGAGAAGGCATAGTATGTCGGCGCATCGCCGGTGCTGAGAACCCCGATCATGAGGAGCACTGGTATGGCAAGGCGCAGCAGAGGGTGAATTCTCTCGACGAATCGTTGTGGAACATCCTGTGCAATCTCGTCGAGAATTGCCTGCCGCATCGTGGTGTGTTCTGCGGTGTTCTGGCTAGAAGACGTAGTCATGACATTACTTCGTCTGCGTCTGAATGCTTACTTTGTCACCTTTTGACGAGACTGGAGGTATTTCTCTCTCCATTGGGGAACTTCGCCAGTGTGCGCTGTGGCAAGGCAATCAAAATGTAGAAAACGACGAGAGCTGTGATGACTTTGTCTGTGATATCGCCTGAAACGCCGGCACTCATTGCTGCCAACCAGTTTGGAGCACCAATCTGACGCAGGAGACCAGCGATGATGCCTGTTCCTGTTGAAGACAAACCGTGGTACACGATGATCGTGATAAGTGATCCCGATACGCCGGTAGTAATTCCGCCAATAATTCCCGAGAGTAATGAACGCAGGAATGTCGAATAGCCGTTGTAGTGGGACAAGATTGTCGCGACTCCACCGGTAATAACGAAAAGCGGAATGTAGAAGATGTTGGAGGGGTTCGTAATCAGAGATGCAAGGCCAGTGATAACACCGACGATCGTTGCTGGCCAGAAGCCGGAGATGACTGCGGTGAGTACAACGCCGATCGAATCAAGCCAAATTGGGAGCTTGAGGGCAAAAACGATATTGGAAACAACAATATTAAGAGCGATGGCGATGGGGATGACGTAGAGCGTCATCTTGTTCATCTGCTTAGCAGACATGGGTATTCTCCTCTTTGAGAGTTACAGGTTCGGCATATCCTCTGACCTGATCAATCGTCATGGTTGCCTGGACGCGTGTGGAGTACGTGACTTCGCTGTCTTCAATGCATGCACCATTGTGGTCGTAGGTTGATCCTGTGACGTGAAGCAGGCATCGCGTTCCCACGGGTTCGCCCAACACTGTTCGGGTTTCTTGGTCAATGCTTCGCGCGCTCATCGAAACCACCGAGAACTTCGGAGTTGTCCGATAGGCATCGCGAAGGATGTGATAGATCGAGGCATCGGTGAAATCAACTTGTTGGATGCCGGGGAATAGATCAATCGGGAGGAAAGAAATATCGAGGCTCACCGGGAAAGAGCCGTTGTCGTTCTCAATCAAGCGAAGGCGCTTGAGTCGTAGGAAGGGCCGATTCTGACGCAGTACCACCGAGTGATCCAAGACGCGTGCGCGTGCGTGGTCGCTTGTTCCCTCGAGGCGGTCGGTCAACGAGCCGAATCCCCACAAAACACGCTTGTTTTCCTGTGAGGTAACGAAGGTTCCTTTACCTTGGTAGGACCGAAGATAGCCCTCACTGACGAGGACTTGGAGTGCGCGGCGAACTGTTCCCCGGGTTACCGAGAACTGCTCGCACAGAATGCTCTCAGAAGGAATCCGTGAACCGGCGGTGAGATCGCCGTCCAGGATTTGGCGTCTGATAGTCTGTGCGATCTGTTCGTAGACCGGAGGGGAAATGCTTGTCACCTCATGCTCCTTTGCAATCTGCGGACAGGCGATAATATATGACGTAGGTCATAGACAGGTCAATATTCCTCATGTACGTATTTTCTAGACAAGTTCAAGGAAAAGTACGTGAATATGAGTCTGATGACGTAGGTAAAACAACGCCCCGGGGTCAGGCTGAGCCTGGCCCCGGGGACGAGATTGAATAAATGTCAGTTGTTACCTTCAACAACCTCGAGAGGAATCTGGTATTCCTTGCCGTTGGGGTCGGTGAGCTTAATGGTGGTTTCACCGACCTTCTTGGGGTGAATACGAAGGTTCTTGGAACCCTTGACCTGCTCGGCAATTTCCGCGTCAGCAATCTCGACCTTTGCCTTCGAAACGCTGCCATCGAGCTTGAACTCGAGGTCACGCTGCTCGGGGAGCTTCACGCCGGTTTCGACAACCGTAGCGGGATCCTTGGTAATGAACTTTTCGTTGGTTGCTGACTGGGGGCCGCTGGAGCAAGCAGCGAGGCCGGTTGCTGCCATGACGGCAATGCACATTGTTGCAATGAGAGATTTACGCATGACTCTCAGTCTAGCCATCCTCGAAAGAGCGTCCATCTCAGACTCCACATTTCGGAAGTCTGCACCTAAACTGCGACCGAATTGTGATGAAGCAATGCTGCCAAAATCCCAGGGTGAAGACGATCCGCGGTTGACGCAAAAGTGGGATGCACTGGCGAAAAATAGCCGAAAAACGGACAATAAGAGCGACCGTTGCAACCAAAGGAGCAAAAATGCAGGCCGAAGACTACCGCAAGGTCCCCGAAGTTGGAGTGACCAATCCAACGATTGACGTGCTGCGCGCACATCGCACCATCCGCAAGTTCGAGGACACCCAGCTTGGCCTCGAGGAACGCGATGCCCTCATCGACGTAGCCCGTCGCGCACCCACCTCATCCTTCCGCCAGCAGTTCTCAATCATTCACGTCACCGATGTGGCAAAGCGTGATGCTCTGGCTGAGGTCGCACAGCAGCCCTACGTGGGCACCTCCAAGGGCGACCTTTTCATGTTCGTCGTCGACCTCTACCGCAATGCGCGAATTCGTGAAGAAGCGGGAATGGATATTGCTCCGCTCCAGCGCACCAACCTGTTCTTGGCAGCCATGGAAGACGCGGTTTTGGCCGCTCACAACATGGAGGTTGCCGCTGAATCCATGGGTTTGGGCACGGTTTACCTCGGCTCGCTGCTGCGAGGTCCCGCGCGAACGATCGAGCTCCTTGAGCTGCCTCGCATGACCTTCCCGATCCTCGGCCTGCTGGTGGGACGCCCGCTGCAGGACCCGCCTTACCGTCCTCGCGTCCCCAAGGACTTGGCAGTCGGCGAAAACACCTACCCGAAGGTCGAGGGTTCCTACCTGGAGGCCCTTGCCGAATATGACGAAGACGTACGCGCCTACTACGAAATGCGCAAGGCTGGCCTTGGAGCCACCAATGCCTTCACTCAGATCATCAGCGAACAGATGGGACTGCCTGACACCTTTGACACGGCCCCCGTCCTTGAGGTCTTGCATTCGCAAGGCCTGTGCCTGAGTTAATTTCCATTGCCGAGGCGGTGGTGCGTAGGCGATCATCGACCCCGCTGAAAGAGGAGAGTTTGTGAGTACACAGGTCACGCAGGAACTGGGCTTTCAACCTACGTGTTTGTCGAGCGCTTGGGTAAGAACGCCGCAATTTTGCACCCTTTTCCTGAATTCAATATCTCCTTGGTGGCGCGCGCACTTGAGGAAGCAGGGCTGCCGATTTCCATCATGGGCGAGCATGCACCTGAGCGCGGAGAAGGTATTTACTTCCAAGAAGATCCCTTCCCGGATGAATTCCTCGGAATTTTGGCCGACGCACTGAGCGTTCGAGGAATCGGCGCCTACGCCTACTGCCTCGTTGATGGATCGCTGGGCGATCTGGATCTGCACCTCTTCACGCGCGTGGGCGGAAGTTTCCCGCGTGCGGGCAAGAAGGTTGTACTGATGCGCCTCTACTTGGGGCGAAACGCCGAAGGCCCCGCAGCGACAACATGGATTTTCGGCGCGCCCGCGGACCTCGAGGAAGTGAATACGCTCTTGGGGGAGAAGTACGATACGCAGCCCGTGTCTGATCCGGCGGGTTTTGCGGCAATCGAAATTCAACACCCGGAGTTTTCGGCGGGATTGCAGGAACCTTCGCAGATCATGGACGATATTTTCCAGACTCTGGGTCGTCATGGTTTTGAAGGTCCAGCATTTGTGGAAGATCATTTTTCGCAGTCCAATGATGCGAATCTGTGAGATACGGGGTTAAAGCCAAGTAGCGCAGTTGACGCATGGGAAACCTGCTCCAGAAAACTCTCAGGAAACGCACGTATTCCTCGCAGTTGATCTTCGTAGACTAGGTGCATCAGACAACGAGTGACTGGTGTTGCTCGTATCTCTCCGGAAGACTTTCTGGGAAGACTGCTCTGTGTTGATGGGATAACGAAAAAGGGCTGACCATGGCGGTCAGTCCTTTTTCGTATCATCTGGGGCTATGACTTTCGGCCCATCGCCGGTTATGCTGAAGCGTCCTCACTCAAGCAAAGGAGATTTTGTGAGCGCCGATTCCGTTCTGATTACACGTCAGCACCTATTGGATCCCTCGTTGGAGCACACCCTCATCCTCGTCAAGCCCGATGGTTACGCCCGCGGTTTGACCGGAGAGATCCTGCGCCGCATCGAAGCGAAGGGCTACATCATCAAGGGCCTGAAGATCATGGTCGCCTCGCGTGAAATCCTCGCCGAGCACTACCGCGACCACGCAGGCAAGCCCTTCTTCGAGGGCCTCCTGGACTTCATGAGCGCCGGCCCCCTGGTCGCGATCATCGTTGAAGGCCAGCGCGTCATCGAAGGCATGCGCACGATGATGGGCTCGACCGATCCGACAACCGCTCCCGCCGGTACCATCCGCGGGGACCTCGGACGCGCCTGGGATACGCCGAACATGGAGAACATCATTCACGGTTCAGATTCGCCCGAATCCGCACTGCGCGAGATCGGCATCTGGTTCCCCGAAATCGACTAAATTCCCAGGCCTTCCACGATTTCAGCGCCAGGAAGCGCGGCAAGGAGTTCTCCGGGAACGAAGAGCTTTGAGCGGCGCAGTCCCGAGCCGATGCAGGACCATCCCTGCACGCAACGTGAATCGATCAACAGTCGCCAGGCCTCGGGGATGCCAATCGGAGTGATCCCTCCGTATTCCATCCCCGAGGCCTCGACTGCGCGTTCTTGCGGCCAAAACGAGGCTTTTCGTACGTCGAGAAGCTTCTTCACCACGTGATTGACATCAGCGTTGGTCGTTGCGCGCACAACACACGCTGCGATTCTTTCTTCACCCGCGCGCTTGCCCGCAACCAAAATACAATTCGAAGACAGTGCAAGATCCATCCCGAAAGCTTGGGTGAGAACTTCCGTATCGGCCAGTTCTGGGTCAACTTCACTTACTCGCGCTAACGAGGCCACCGCGGGGTTGGCCGCTTCGAGCGCAGTGAGCGCGCGTGCGACTGGCGGAGCCACAAGATCGAGGTGCTCAAGAGCGGGACGGGTCTCCAAGCTTCCCGAACCCGGAATTTCGATCGATTCACTCACCTGAGGTTTCTCCTTCAACGCAAAGCTTCCCGTCCATTGCATATGTCTGCGCACGTTCCAAATCAAGGGGAGTATCAATATCAGCGACCCACGATGCCGGGACCTCGATATCAACGGTATTGAGCTCGGTAAGCAGCGAACGCATCGAACGATTGACCCACTCACTCGCGGGGAAGCGGCTCACTGCCTCCAGCGAAAAAACTCCGATGAGATTTTGGCGGTAACCATCGGCGCAAGCACTGACGCCATCTACGCGCTTGCCCTGCGCCGCCAAATCAGCCACGGCCTCGAGAAGAAGAGGAAAGCACAGCGATGCAAGGGGAGCGTCCACGGGAAGCAGACCAACCCAGCGCGGTCTCGCACAATCACCCCCAAGGATCCGCTTCACTGCATCGACACCGGTCAAGAACCCGGCTGCGGGTCCGGATTTTGGCGGATCCTCCATCACTCGAATAACGTCACTGGGAACAGTGACAGTTTCGGGAACAACGCACACATGCGGAATATTCGGTTGAGAGATCAGCGCCCACTCCAGCGCTCGCCGACCTCGAATGACCAAGTCTGGTTTTGACGCTCCACCTAGGCGCTTTCCATCACCTCCGCCTAGGACAATTAATGCGCTGAGCGAGTCCATGTTCCACTCCGGCCGCCGCTCTTTTCCTCGACGTAGCATTCGCGAATGGCGACCATCTTATCGACGCCCTTCACCATGTCGATGACGGTCAAAGCCGCAACGGTGACGGCTGTGAGGGCCTCCATCTCAATTCCCGTTCGGTCAGCTGTGCGCACGGTCGCGCGAATCTCAACCCCGTCCTCGGCCAAGGAAAGGTCAACCGCGCAGTAGTGAACAGCGATGGGGTGAGCCAGAGGCAACAAATCGGGAGTGCGCTTCGACGCTTGGATTCCGGCGATTCGAGCAACCGCAAGAACGTCGCCCTTGGGCACGGACTCGTCGCGAAGGGCGCTCATGATCGCGGGGGAGCACTCGACGAATCCACGGGCTCGGGCCTGGCGGACGCTCGGAGTTTTCGCTGTGATATCAACCATGTGTGCCTCGCCGCGTTCGGTGAGGTGAGTGAAGGGGTGTGTGTCGCTCATGATTCTTCTTTCAGACACGAATTGCGGTAAGAATCGACCAGGGGTCAACCGAGGTGACGTCTTCAGGGACAATGGCCAGTGCGTTTACGGAATGCAAAGAGGCAACAAGATGCGAGCGCGAACCCAGCCTGTGCGTGGGAACAACAACCGGGGTTTGTTCGGGACCATCGGGTTCGGAAAGAACGACTGGAACCAGCTGACGTTTACCGGCCGGCGAGCGCCAGCCATTCGGCGAAGTCACAACGATGGGGCGTAGTAGTTCGTGCCCATCACGACCAGTAAGTTCGGCCAAAATCGGTCGTACAAACATGTGGAACGAAACGAATACTGAAACAGGATTACCCGGGAGGGTTGCGAGCCGGACTTCGCGGCCATCCGTTGCCTGAAGAACGCCGAAACCCTGCGGTTTTCCGGGCTGCATTGCGACGCGAACAAATTCGACGCCCCTGTCCCAAGCCGACTTCCTGACCACATCGTAGGCGCCTGCGCTGACGCCGCCCGAGGTGATGATGAGGTCAGCAACCTCGCCAGCACGCTGAAGAACATCCGCGAACTGTGCCGGATCGTCATTTGACCGGAAAACACCCGCGACCTGGGCACCAGCACGCTTAGCGAGTGCGGCGATCATGACGGAGTTGGAGTCGGGAATTTGCGCTCCCTTGAGTTCTTCGCCGGGTGCGCGCAGCTCGTCGCCGGTTGAAACGATGGCAATACGCGGGCTGGGGTACACCCTGACCTTTGCGTATCCCACCGACACTGCCGAGGCCATGGCGGCGGGAGTGAGGATATCGCCCGCTCGCAAGACAGTATCGCCGGGTGCGCAGTCTTCTCCCTGGGTGCGGACGTGCGCGCCGACCTTGATGGGAGCGTGGATGCTGATGCTCTTAGGAAGCGGATGGGGTCCGGGTTCTTCCGAGGTGTCTTCAACGGGGACGACCGTGTTTGCGCCCTTGGGGAGGCGGGCTCCCGTCATGATTCGCCAGGCACTTCCGGGCTCTAGAACGTGATCCGTATTATCTCCGGCCGCAATGTCACCGGCGACCGGTAGGATCAGGGGACACTCGGGTGAGGCCTCGTAATCGTCATCAAGGTAGATAGCGAAACCATCCATGCCCGAGTTGGAAAAAGGCGGAACCGCCACGCGCGCCTCAAGATCGCACGCGAGGACGTGATCGAGTGCCTCTTCGATAGGGAGTTCAATGGGGGAGAGGGGATGAACCTGCTCCAGGATTGAATCCAAATATTCTTCAAGAAGTTGCATCGCCTTCTCCTTCGGGCACTTCTGTATCTGTTGATCAGTGTATGGCGTTATTCGATGGGTTCGGGGGTCTGCGAGGCGGGAGTGACAGACGAGGCAGTGGCTCGGCTATTGCGGGGACGGAAGGGGACGACATTCCACCTACCAGCCGCAGCATCGACAATGAGAAGACGCCCGATGAGGAGATCACCAACACCCGTCACCCACTTCAGACATTCTGTGGCAAGGACCGATCCGCCCTGCCCGCAAACCGCTCCTAAGACTCCGACGGTTTTCGAGCTCATCGTCTCGACAGTGGGTGGCTCTGGGTAAACATCGCGCAGCGTAACCCCGTCGGTAAAAAGCGATGCTTGGAAGGACATTGAAACGAGAGTGCCCCACATATGTGGGCGTCCGACGCGTGCACAGGTATCAGAAATCGCGTACTTTGCGGTGAAATTATCTGTTGCATCAACGACGAAATCATAGGCGGCAATCGTTTCGTCACTTTGTCCGTTGATGATCTTTGGCTCGACCTTGACCCGGATTTCGGGATTGAGTGCGTGAACCGTCATTTTGGCGGATTCTGCCTTGACCATTCCTAGGCGCGATGCGCCGTGGATAACCTGGCGTTGAAGATTGCTCTCTTCAAGATGGTCCGGATCTGAGATGCCGATTGTTCCAATTCCCGCAGCGGCGAGATATGCCAGAACGGGTGAACCCAGGCCGCCGGCACCTACAACAAGAACTTTGGCAGCGCGGATCTTCTCGATGCCGCTCTCCCCAATTCCGGGGATACGAGCGGTCATGATGTCTCGCTGCGCTACCATGTCCGTGTCCCTTCACGACGACTAAAAAAGGGGAACCCCGTGATTATTGATACCGATATTGTCTCTGTTCCGACGGAGATGTGCTCGGGGGAAGTTCCCCCTTATCCCAGCTCACGCTGGCGCGCGAGTCGTTTTCGAGGGAGTTGTCCGCGATCACGACGGCGGTGAGGGCGTCCACTATCTCGAGTATTCCGCGCATCCAGCAGCTGCGAAATTCCTGCGCTCGAGTGTCGAAAAGTCTTTGGAAACACTGGGGAATCCGCAGATCGACGGAATCTATGTTCGTCACCGCGTCGGTCACCTTGAGATCGGTGATGTTGCCCTGCTCGTCGTTGTTGACAGCGCACACCGAAAAGAAGCTTTCGCTGTGTGTGTGCGCAGATCGTCGATGACATCAAGGCAAGCGTTCCGATCTGGAAGGATCAGTACTTTGCCGACGGTCATAACGAGTGGAGCAATACGCCCTAAGTGCCTCTCAGCCTCCCGCGAAAGGCGGAAGAACATCGAGGCGAATCCCGCCTTGCTCCGCCAAAGCCGCCACGGCCTCGGCGCTGAGGGAAGACACGCCCAAAGCCTGGGCCAGGTTTGCATGAGCGTCAACGGGTTCTTCGTTCACCAAGAAGGACGAGGCCGCAAGGAGTTGGTCGATATCGCGCGGTGTTGAGCGTCGGACCAAATCGACGATGCTCTCGGTCGAATCCTCAGCAACGTCAATCGTTTCACTGTCGCGCCCAACAGCTTGGCACGCGGCTGCGAAGTAACGGATCGTGATCTGCATGGGGATGCTCAACCTCCAATTTTCGACATGGAATAGGACTGGGGAACCGGAGCGAGGAGCTGATGGCCCGCGGGCTTTGCCCACATGGCATCCTTCCACAGCTCAGCGAGCTCATCATCGCTCGCACCCGTGCGCATCGGCGTATGAAGATCGACGCTGTCGACGCTAAACAGGCAGGAATAGATTTCCATCCGCGCTCAGGCGAGTACGCGTACACGAGGAGCAGAAGGGGGAGGTCATTGATGCAATCACGCCGATGATTCCGCCCGGATGAGTATCGCTCGGCGCGACCGACCAACGTCGGGCGGGCTCTGAGGCAGCGGTGATGATATCCGTGAGCTCAAAGTTCTTCCGCAACACCCGCTGAATATCCTTCGCCGTCGGGCGCGAAGAAAAAGAAGCCGCCAAAGGACCAATCGGCATGAACTCAATGGCACGCCACTGATAGCCACGCTCCAAGGCAAAAGTGACCAGGCTTGGGATTTCATCCAAAGACGCCTCGTCAACAACGACGGTGTTGAGTTTGACCGTTCCTGGAAGCGCCGAAGCGTCAACTGCATCGAGGCCGCGAAGGACATCGCTTGAGCGCTTTCGTCGCGCCAGCTCGGCAAAACGGAGAGGATCCAAGCTGTCGATCGAGACATTAAGGCGCTGAAGACCAGCATCTACGAGGGAATCAATGACGCGATCCAGTCCGATTCCATTCGTCGTCAAAGCAAGGTCCGGCTCTACTCCCGCGTCTTCGAAACCCAGCCGCACGGCCTCGATGATCTGGGGAAGATCAGGGCGCAAGAGGGGGTTCTCCGCCGGTGATGCGGGCTTGGGTAACCCCGAGCGTTGCCGCGATTTTTGCGAGGCGACGGAACTCTTCTGGGTGAAGGATATCGGCGCGATCCAGCCAATCCGTAACCTTTTCGGGCAGGCAATAGATACAGCGCAAATTGCACCGGTCGGTCACCGAGATCCGCAGATCCGTGGCAGCGCGGCCGAAGCTATCCAGAAGACGAGGCTCGAACATAGACAGTCAGTCGGTCACCAGATCGAGCTGCTCGAGAACATGAGGAACCAGAGGACCAATCACGCTGATCGTATCCTTGACGCCGCCGCGTGAGCCGGGAGCATTGACGATGAAAGCGGGGGTGTCACCCTGGCGGCTGACTCCGACCAGGCCTCGGGATAGGGAGGCAAAGGGGAGTATTTGCCAAGCCAACCTGGGCGATCTGCATGGCGATGGCGTCCAGGCGCGCGTCGAGAAGGGGAGCGGTGGCCTCGGGAGTGAGGTCACGATCGGTAACGCCAGTGCCTCCGGTCGTGAGGATCACGCGGGCGCCGGCGGCCATTGCATCGAGGATTGCTCCGCGCACAGAATCGACACCGTCAGGAACAACGCGGACTTCGTCGACAATGACTCCCCATTTAGCAAGCAATTGTGCTGCGAGAGGACCCGAACGATCTTCGGTTTCTCCGTGGAAGCAACGATCTGAAGCGGTAATTACCGCACCTGCGACAGTTCCCTCCATCTTCTGGAGGCCTTTTTGCTGGATTGTGGCGTGAGGGTCGGGACGTTCGGTTTGAGCATCAGCGTTATTACGCAAAACATACCTCCCGAAATAGGTCCTTAAAGGGCGTTTTCGCAGTTGACAGAAATAGACGTTCTTACAAGGATTTTCGCGATTTTTCGCGCATCACCCAATTAGAACGAGGTGTCCCTTATATATTAGCGGCAAGCACGCGTTTAGGTAGGAAAGGGAGAGTGGACATGACTACCTCACATGCTGATTCATCACCCGCGCCGGCAAAGTCGGGAAGCAAGTACGTCCTGAAAGACTGGGATCCGAACAACCCCGAAAAGTGGGATTCAAAGCTCGCGTGGAGGACGCTCACCATCACCACGTACTCGCTCATCTTGGGCTTCTGCGTGTGGTTCCTCCCCAGTGCAATTGCACCGAAACTGACGCTTCTTGGTTTTAACCTCAGCGCTTCACAGCTTTACTGGCTCACCGCTCTCCCTGGCCTTGCCGCGGGACTTCTGCGTCTGGTCTACATGTTCCTACCCCCGCTGATCGGTACTCGCAAGATGGTGGGAATCACCTCACTTCTCTTCGTGATCCCCATGCTGGGCTGGTTCTATGTCGTTCAGGACAACACCACTCCCTACGGTGTCCTCCTGACTCTGGCCTTCATGTGTGGCATCGGCAGCGGCGCGTTCTCCGGCTACATGCCCTCCACCGGCTACTTCTTCCCCAAGCGCCTCTCCGGCACGGCCCTCGGCCTGCAGGGCGGCATCGGTAACCTCGGTATGTCCGTCATCCAGCTGGTCGGCCCCATCCTCATGGGCTTTGGCCTCTTCGGCATGACCTGGCTGGCTCCGCAGACGCAGGCCAGTGGCGACCACGCGGGTGAGAGCATCTGGGTCTACAACGTTGCGGTCTTCTTCATTCCGTGGTGCCTCGTCGCCGCGATCCTCGCCTTCATCTGGCTGCGCGACGTGCCCGTCAAGGCCAACATCAAGCAGCAGCTCGATATCTTCTCCAACCCCAACACCTGGTACATGACGATCCTCTACGTCATGACCTTCGGTCTGTTCTCCGGGTTCTCCGCAGTCTTCGCTCTCCTGATCAACAACCAGTTCGGCGGCCAGTCGGCCCTCAACCTGGGCGTCAAGGGCGCAACCTTCGCCTTCCTCGGCCCGCTCATCGGCTCGATCATCCGTATGTCCTGGGGAGTGTTCTGTGACCGTATGGGCGGCGCAATCTGGACCTTCATCTCCGGTGTGGGCATGGCCATCACCCTCGGTGGTATCGCTTTGGGTTCTCTACAACCCCAAGGGTTGGAATGATTTCTACATCTTCATGACGCTCATGCTGCTGATGTTCCTGTTCTCCGGCTTCGGTAACGCAGGTACCTTCAAGCAGATGCCCATGATTATGCCCGCACGTCAGGCTGGTGGCGCCATCGGCTTCACCTCCGCGATTGCCTCCCTGGCCCCTTCCTGGTTGGCGCTGCTCTCTCAGCTGTCGGCGCGAAGGGCGCTTGGACCTTCTTCCTGGGCTGCGCAATCTTCTGCATCTTGGCCTCACTCCTGTGCTGGCGCCAGTACGCACGCAAGGGCGCACCTTTCCCGGGCTGAGCCCTCAATCCGTGACGGGCTTCAATACCCTCCAGAAGCCCGTCACCCTTCACTTTCATAACTTCATGAATGCGCTTATTGCGCCACCGACTGCGGGCGAAACACTCGCCCAGCAACAACTGTGACACTGCCTCGGGAATCCCCGAGGCCATGCCGATGAGGAAGTACACATCATGATCGACCACCGACTCCTGACGCTGGGCGGCCGTCTGCGCCGCGGCGAGGTCAGCGCTGACGCGCGTCAAATGTTCTTAGTTGGCGGACGTGAGGCCGATGCCTTCTACCGCCAACGTTTCAGCCACGATCGCGTCGTACGTTCCACTCACGGCGTGAACTGCACGGGCTCGTGCTCGTGGAAGGTCTTCGTCAAGGACGGGATCATTACCTGGGAAGCCCAGCAGGTTGACTACCCCTCGACTGGGCCGGATATGCCCGACTACGAACCTCGCGGTTGCCCCCGAGGCGCTGCCTTCTCCTGGTACGAATACTCGCCGACGCGTATCCGTCACCCCTACGTTCGTTCAGCCCTCCTCGAACCCTATCGCGAGGCAAAGGCCCGCTTGGGTGATCCCGTGGAGGCATGGCGCGCGGTTACTTCCGATCCCGAAATCTCCCGCGCTTACAAGCGTGCTCGAGGCAAGGGCGGACTGGTGCGCACCACCTGGGAAGAGGCAATGGAAATCGTCGCTGCCGCGAATGTTGCGACGATCGCTGACTGGGGTCCGGACCGTATCGCCGGCTTCTCCGTGCTTCCCGCAATGTCGATGGTGTCTTTCGGTGCGGGTGCCCGCTACCTGCAGCTCATCGGCGGCGTCAATCTTTCCTTCTACGATTGGTACGCAGACCTCCCCGTCGCCTCGCCCCAGGTTTTCGGCGACCAGACCGACGTCCCCGAGGCCGGCGACTGGTTCAACTCCCAGTACCTCATTGTCTGGGGCTCCAACCTGCCGCTGACGCGTACTCCCGATGCACACTTCATGACCGAGGCCCGCTACCACGGCCAGAAGGTTGTCTCCGTTGCCCCCGATTATTCGGACAACACGAAGTTTGCCGATGAATGGCTCCGCGTGAACCCCGGTACCGACGGTGCTTTGGCCATGGCCATGGGCCACGTGATCCTCAAGGAATTCCACGTGGAGCACCCCACCGAGCGCTTCCAGGACTACATGCTCCACTACACGGATTCCCCCTTCCTTTTGGAGCTGGAGGAAACCCCCGAAGGCCTCGTCCCCGGCAAGTTCCTCTCCGTTGCGGATGTGCCCGAGGCCGTCGATGAAGAGACCCGCAACCGTCCCAACCCCGAATTCCGTTTCCTCGTGATGGACAAGTCGGGGGCTGTGCGCGACCCGCGCGGCACCCTGGCCGATCGCTACACCGACGAGGGCAAGGGCAAGTGGAACCTCACGATGGACGGCGTCGACGCACGCCTGTCCCTCTACGAGGAAGGTTGCGAGAGCGCCGAAGTGAACCTGCCTCGCTTCGACCTAGTTGCAGACGAGGCCCCGACCGCAGCGGTTGGTGCAGGCGTTGTGACCCGAGGCGTTCCCGTCCGTCGCGTTGGCGGCAAGCTCGTCACCACTGTCTACGACTTGATGCTTGCTCAGTACGCTGTGGCCCGTCCGGGTCTTCCCGGAACTTGGCCCACGAGCTACACCGATGCCTCGACCCCCGGAACCCCCGCATGGCAGGAAGAACTCACCGGCGTCGCCGCGGAAGCCGCAATCCGTATCGGTCGCGAATTCGCACAGAATGCCATCGATTCTGATGGTCGCTCACAGATCATCTTCGGTGCAGGTGTCAACCACTTCTACCACGCGGATCAGATCTACCGCACCATGCTTGCCCTGACCACATTCTGCGGAACCCAGGGCATCAACGGTGGCGGCTGGGCCCACTACGTCGGTCAGGAAAAGGTCCGCCCGATCACCGGTTGGACGCAGTACTCCTTCGCGCTCGACTGGCAGCGCCCCGCACGTCAGATGATCGCTACCGGTTTCTGGTACCTCACCACGGACCAGTGGCGCTATGACGGCCTCGAAGCCCAGCGCCTCGCTTCGCCGCTGGGAGGCCAGGCATTCGGCGAACAGACGGTTGCCGACACCCTGGTCGAGGCCTCGCAGCGCGGATGGATGCCGACCTTCCCCTCCTTCGATCGCTCCTCCTTGGAACTGGGACGTGCGGCCGAAGAAGCAGGAGTCAGTGTCGGAGAGTACATCTCCGGACAACTCACCGAGGGCTCCTTGAAGTTCGCATGTGAAGACCCGGATAACCCGGTCAACTACCCGCGTATTCTTTTCAACTGGCGTACGAACCTCTTGGGTTCTTCCGCTAAGGGCGCGGAATTCTTCATGCGTCATATGCTCGGTGCCGATGACGATGTTCAGGCTCGCGAACTTGAAGCTGAAGATCGCCCCAAGTCGATGGTCTGGCGCGATGCTCCCGCGGAAGGCAAGCTCGACCTCATGGTCACCGCGGACTTCCGCAACACCACGACCACCTTGCACTCGGACGTTATTCTTCCCGCTGCCACCTGGTACGAGAAGTACGATCTGTCCAGCACCGATATGCACCCCTACGTGCACACCTTCAACGCGGCAATCAACCCGCCGTGGGATGCACGAACCGACTTCGAGCTCTTCCAAGACCTCTCGGCGTACGTGTCGAAGATGGCGGAAGTGCACCTGCCCGAGCCGATGCAGGACGTCATCGCCTCCCCGCTCACTCACGATTCACCCGACGAACTGCTGACCCCCCCATGGTCGCGTTGCGCCTCGTGAAGAAATCGGCTGGGTCCCGGGCGTGAACATGCCCAAGCTCATCCCCGTCGTCCGTGACTACCGCACGATTTCCGACAGGTACAACACCGTCGGCCCGCTCATCGAGAAGGCCGGAATGGCAACGAAGGGCGTCGCTTTCAACGCCCAGAAGGAAATCGACGAGTTCATCGCGATGGAAGGAACGCTGGAAACCTTCATGGGTCCGCGTCCGCGTATGGATACCGATAAGCGAGCATGCGAGTTCATCCTCCGCTTCTCGGGTACGACCAATGGATCCATGGCAACTCGCGGTTTCAAGACCTTGCAGGAACGCGTGGGCACAGGAAACATGGCCGAAATGGCCGAAGGTGACGAAGAAAAGCACGTGACCTTCAAGGATGTTCAGGCAGCCCCAGTTTCCGTCGTTACCAGCCCCGAGTGGTCCGGTTCGGAACACGGTGGACGCCGCTACACGGCATTTAGCCAAAACATCGAGTACCACAAGCCGTGGCACACTCTGACGGGCCGTATGCACTACTACCTGGATCACGACTGGATGCAGGCGATGGGCGAGTCTCTCCCGACCTTCCGTCCTCCCTTGGATCTGCATCACCTCTTGGGCGAGGCTGCTCCCGGCACCATGGGTCGTGATGGCCGAGGCCAAGCCGAGGTTGCTGTGCGCTACCTGACCCCCCACAACAAGTGGGCGATCCACTCGCAGTACTTCGACAACCTCTACATGCTCACTCTGGGACGCGGTGGCCAGACCGTGTGGATGAGCCCGCAGGATGCAGAGAAGATCGGCGTGCGCGATAACGATTGGATCGAGGCCCACAACCGTAACGGTGTGGTTTCTGCTCGCGCAGTGGTTTCGCACCGTATTCCGGAGGGCACCGTGTATATGCACCACGCTCAAGAGCGTGTGGCGAACACTCCTTTGAATGAATCAACCGGGCGTCGTGGTGGTTCGCATAACTCCTTGACGCGCATCTTCTTGAAGCCCTCGCACTTGATCGGTGGTTATGGCCAGTTCACCTACGCCTATAACTACGTCGGTCCGACGGGTAACCAACGCGATGAAGTCACCATGATTCGTCGCCGTAGCCAGGATGTGGAGTTCTGAGGCTTCGCCCCCAGATCTGAAGAGAGGGAATGAAACGATGAAGGTCATGAGTCAAGTTGTCATGGTGATGAACCTTGACAAGTGCATTGGCTGCCACACCTGTTCGGTGACCTGTAAGCAGGCATGGACGAACCGCGAAGGTACCGAGTACATGTGGTTCAACAACGTTGAGACCCGACCGGGTGTTGGCTATCCGCGCACCTGGGAAGATCAGGATCACTGGAAGGGCGGGTGGCGACTGACCAAGTCCGGCAAGCTCGTTCCTCGCAGCGGTGGGCGTTTGAAGAAGCTCGCAACGATCTTCGCAAACCCCGACATGCCTGAGATCGACGACTACTACGAGCCGTGGACATACGATTACGATCGCCTGCTGTCCACGCCCGCCGGAGCGAAGGCAATGCCAACTGCTCGCGCACGCTCGCAGATGACGGGTAAGACCATCGACACCATCGAGTGGGGCCCGAACTGGGACGACAACTTGGGTGGTTCCTTGGAGACCATGCACGAGGACCCGACGCTTGCCAAGATGCAGACCATGGTGCAAACCAGCATCGAAGAAGCGTTCATGTTCTACCTGCCGCGTATCTGCAACCACTGCTTGAACCCCACCTGCGTGTCTGCATGCCCCTCGGGCGCGATGTACAAGCGCGCAGAGGATGGCATTGTTCTGGTTGACCAGGATGCGTGCCGTGGTTGGCGCATGTGTGTGTCGGGCTGCCCCTACAAGAAGGTCTACTTCAACCACTCGACCGGTAAGGCCGAGAAGTGCACCCTGTGCTACCCGCGCATCGAGGTCGGCGAGCCCACGATCTGCTCTGAGACCTGTGTTGGTCGCCTGCGCTACTTGGGCGTCATCCTCTACGATGCTGATCGCGTGACCGAGGCAGCTTCGATGAAGAACGAGCAGGAACTGTACTACGCGCAGCGTGAGCTGATCTTGGATCCCTTCGATCCCGAGGTCATTGCCGCTGCCCAAGCTGGCGGCGTTCCGCGTTCCTTTATCGAGGCCGCGCAGAATTCTCCGGTCTACAAGCTGATCGTCGACTACCGTCTGGCGCTTCCGCTGCACCCGGAGTTCCGCACGCTCCCCATGGTGTGGTACATCCCGCCGCTTTCGCCGGTCGTTGATGCCGTCACCAACTCGGGCGCCGATGGCGAGAACCACAAGATTCTCTTGACCGCGCTGTCGACCATGCGCATTCCTTTGGAATACCTTGCGGGGCTTTCACTGCTGGGGACACTCGCCCCGTCGAGCTTTCCTTGCGTCGCCTCGCCGCCATGCGTTCCTACATGCGTGACGTCAACATGGGCCAGCCCGTCGACCCGTCGATTCCCGAGGCCGTCGGCATGAGCGAAGAGGACATTCTGGCGATGTACCGCCTGTTGTCCATTGCGAAGTACGAGGATCGCTACGTGATCCCGACTTCTCACCCCGAAGACATGCGTACGCCGACTCCTTACCTGTGCCCCGTGGGTGAAGGTTCTGAGTCCGGCTGCGGATCGAAGAAGGGTGGAAAGGTCCCCGTGAGCATTGGACGGCGACCCGAATGAGTCCCTCAACAGCGACCTTTATTCCTACGCGCAATCCGGCTCCTGCTCTTCCTGTTGTGGAGCAGAGCCGTGAGTCGCGCGCGGCGACCTTCATGATTGCCGCTGCCCTTTTGGACTACCCGGGGCAGGAATGGGACGACATCTTGACCGAGGTGGCTTCCACCTTGGCTCAGCTTCCTGCCGAGGCCGCGGCTGAGTTCTCCCAGTTCCTTGACTGGGCGGGGGAGCGCTCGCGTCGTGAGGTTGAGGAAGCCTACGTTGAAACCTTTGATCAGAAGCGTCGCTGCTGCTTGGAGCTGACCTACTACGCTACGGGGGACACCCGACAGCGTGGAATTGCTCTGACCATTGTTCGCGATCTCTACGCGGCAGTTGGATGGCAGCTCGATAATGATCAGCTTCCCGACTACTTGCCGAATATCCTCGAGCTTGCTGCTCGCACCGAGGGTGAAGAGCATGAGCTTGTGGAGTCGATGTTGGCCTCGCACCGCGAGGGAATCGAGATTCTTCACGCTGCTTTGCTGTCTTTGTCCTCCCCGTGGGCGCATGTTGTCGCTGCCTTGCGTATGGCTCTACCCGAGGTAGACGAGGCTACTTTTGCCCGTATGCAGACACTTGTCCGTCAAGGTCCTCCCAGCGAAATGGTGGGAATGGCTGATCGCGGTGATCTTCCTTGGCCCACAGTACAAACTCCGTCATCCCTTCTTTCGCCCGCGGGTGAGAACGAACTCTAAGGATTGTCATGAACCTTTTCCTCTGGGGAGTGCTTCCCTACATTTCATTCACCCTTCTGATCGGTGGGTTGATTTGGCGTTACCGCAGTGACCAGTATGGGTGGACTTCACGTTCCTCCCAGCTCAACGAGGGTCGTATCCTGCGCCTGTCCTCACCCTTGTTCCACTTCGGTATTTTGGGTGTGGCACTGGGTCACGTCATGGGCTTGGTGATTCCGCAGTCGTGGACCGAGGCCATGGGAGTGAGCGAGCATGCCTACCACATGGTTGCGATCATCGGCGGTGGTATTGCCGGGCTCATGACCTTGCTTGGCCTGCTCGGCCTGCTCTATCGTCGCATTGTGAAGAAGTCTGTGCGCCTGGCAACTACGCGTAACGACATCATCATGTACGCGCTTTTGTCCATTGCGATCTTCCTTGGTGCTGCGGCAACGCTCACGACGCAGATTCTGGGTAAGGGTGGCGGATACAACTACCGCGAGACGATCGCGGTTTGGTTCCGTTCGATCTTCATGTTCCAGCCCGATGTCTCTTTGATGACCGATGTCCCGCTCCAGTTCAAGCTGCACATCATTGCTGCCCTTATCCTTTTTGCCGCGTGGCCTTTCACCCGTCTGGTTCACGTCGTTTCGGCTCCGGTGGCATACCCGACGCGTCCTTACGTTGTGTACCGCTCACGTCGAGCGGCGACTTCTACCTCTCGTCCCGCACGAGGCTGGACGCCAGTTCGAGGTGGCGCTGCAGGCCCCAAGGCGCAGAGCTTCCCCGAGGATGACGCCCCCTATCAGGGTGCCTGATCTATGCTGATGTGATCTGGGGCCTGTATGTGCTGACCTGCGCATACAGGCCCCAGCATTTGAAACGAATGGCGGCTAGTCGTTGCCTGTGCACTAGAATGTCAACCAAGTCCCTCAAGACAAGGAGTAGCTGTGACTAACGGCGAGGTGAAAGCCGGTCGATTCTCCTTTCTGATATAAAAACCCCAGGAGGTATTACATGTCTAAACAAAAAATTAATCGCTTTGTCGGATCTATTGGAGCTTTTATTGGGATCCTTGTCTTTATTGCATATATTCCACAAATTATCGCTAACTTACAAGGAGAAAAAGCTCAACCATTCCAACCACTATTCGCAGCATTTTCTTGTTTAATTTGGGTAATCTATGGTTGGACAAAAGAACCTAAAAAAGACTGGATCCTCATCATTCCCAATGCAGCGGGAGTGATATTAGGCGGTTTAACTTTTATTACTTCTTTATAAAAATTAAATAAACAAAACCAGCAGCTTCATAAAATAGTTGCCGGTTATTTCTGCCGATTGCAAGCATTCTATTTGTTCGGGCGAACTATATTCAACAATATATATACCGAATTTAAATCTAAATTAACTAAATTAGATTTCATATACAAATAGACTAAAGTTCAATTTGGTACAAATGTGGCACAAATAAGACTTTTCGTAAAACCTGGTTTGACAAGAATAGCTTTCAATTAAAGTGAAAACAATGCAATATCTTCTGTTTTCGGAACTATATATACATATTGATTTTATAAAATATGAATCAATTTATTTTAAACAGGGGAATAGTTTAGTTCTGTAGAAATGTAATTTATACACTTACAAAGCTTATTCTGACAAACTTTATGACTGTTTATGGAAAAGGGGTAGAGATTGAACGGCATCGAATACATGATCACCCAGTTGGCGACCGCATCCCCGGCGCAGCGTAAGGTTCTGCACACCCTTACCGATATTGGTCGCGAAGCAACCGTTGTTGAAATCGCAGATCGTTTGGGAATCCATAAGAACTCGGTTCGTGAGACTCTTGTTCCTTTGGTCGAACAGGGCTTAGTTGTGCGTCGAACTCACAATCCCGAAGGGCGAGGCCGCCCCGCGATGTACTACGAGATCGCGGTCATCGGGGATGCAGCGCGTCTTCAACGTCAGTCTTCGGAACTTCTTCTTGCCGCGGCCTCGGCAATGGCTCAAACTTCGGACGGCGGCGAACAGCTCGCTGACATCATGGGGCGGAATTGGGGGCAACAGTACGTTGATCTCATCCGCTCTTCCGGTGCGCTTGATGCCGCCCGTGATGACGAGGAAGCCCTGCTTTCGCTTCTTCGAGTTTTCCTTTCAACGCGCGGTTTCCGTGCGATAAATGCAGAAGATGGTGGTCTGTCCATCCAATCCTGCCCCTACCTCAATATCGGCAACGATAAGATCCAAAGCATTGTGTGCAAGATGCATGGTGCTGCTATTCGTCAGATCGTTGAAGAGCTCAGTGATGGTGGTATGAGCATGACTCTGGTGCCCTTCGGCAATAGCTGCGGCTGCCAGGTTTTCTTTGAGGACATCCCGGTGCGAAAGGCCTCGGGCGAATAATTCATTCGACGCCTTGCCGCGTCTACGGAGAAATTTGTCTATTTTTGTCGATTAATTACAAAAAACGGCAAAATCCGTTAAAATTAATTCATGCCTCATTACAAAGTTTCGACTATTGCAACTCTCCTTGGCGTAAGTGATGACACCGTTCGTCGCTGGCTTGATGATGGGCTTGTGACTCGTGCAGATAACGGTCAAAACTCAGGACCGCTTCGTATCGATGGTGCATCGGTCGCGGCTTTGATTAACAGTCAACCTGATGTTCATCAGCTTGCTCTTGGGCAGGGCACTCAGTCTGTTCGCAACCACCTCCAAGGTCTGGTTATTGCCGTCCACTCTGATCCGGTGATGAGCCAGGTTGATCTGCAGTGCGGCCCCTACCGTGTCGTTTCGTTGGTTTCGACCGAAAGCGTCCGAGAGCTGGGAATCGAAGTGGGTTCCATTGCCATGGCGCAAATCAAGGCAACAAACGTCTCTCTTCAGGTACCAAATGGAGGAAACCTGTGAAGCACTACAAGGGAATCGTCGCGGTAGCCGCTGCTAGCCTTCTTGCACTTACCGCTTGCTCAGGCGGGAACAGCGCATCTGCAGACAAGTCCGCAAGCGCCTCGACATCTGCTTCGACAGAAGCAGCAGCACCGGTTGAACTCAACGTTTTCGCGGCTGCCTCGCTGAACAAGGCATTCCCCGAGATCGTTGATACGGTCCTCAAGGAAAGCGATCCGAACATCAAGGTGACCTTCAACTTCCAGGGTTCGTCCACTCTGGTTGACCAGATGAAGGAAGGCGCACCCGCTGACGTTTTCGCTTCTGCAGACCAGAAGAACATGACCAAGGCAAGGGATGCGAAGCTTGTCGATACTCCGACGCCCTTCGCATCTAATGTCCTGACACTGATTGTCCCCAAGGGAAATCCCGCCAAGATCACCGGCCTTGATTCCTCTCTTGATGGCAAGAAGCTCGTTGTGTGTGCACAGGGCGTCCCCTGTGGCAATGCAACCAAGCAGTTGGCTGAAAAGCTCGGCGTCACCCTCAACCCTGTTTCGGAAGAACAGAAGGTGACGGACGTTCGCGCAAAGGTCGAGAGCGGTGAAGCTGATGCAGGCCTCGTCTACACGACCGACGCGAAGGCTGCCGGCGACAAGGTCGAAACCATCGAGGTCGCACGAGCGAACGAGGTCGTGAACTCATACCCCATCGCCCTGACCGTCTCGACAAAGAACAAGGAAGCCGCGCAGAAGTTCATCGATGCTGTTCTTTCCGATAAGGGACAGGCGGTGCTGAAGAAGTACGGCTTCTCGGGTCCGACCGCTGCGGATAAGGGCTGAAATCGCCTTCTACTACTCACAGTAGTTTCGGAATAATCTCATGAGAAAGAAGCACAGGCATGCGGGGATCCCGCGTTGGATCGCACTCCCCGCGGCCTGTGCTGTTCTTTTTCTCCTCGTTCCTTTCATTGCACTGCTCCTGCGCATTGATTGGGTTCAATTTCCCCATCTATTCACTCAGGCACTGGGTTCTCAGGCTCTTGCCCTCTCGCTGCGCACCTGTCTTGCCTCGACACTTGCCTGCATCATTGTTGGAGTTCCGCTGGCGCTGGTGTGTGCGCGTGCGCGAGATGTGTGGTGGTCGCGGCTTCTGCGCTCCATGGTTACTTTGCCCATGGTCCTTCCTCCGGTTGTCGCAGGCTTGGCGCTTCTCATTACGTGGGGCCGCCGAGGCCTGATCGGAGCCTATCTGCAAATATTCGGAATCAATATCGCCTTCACGACGCTCGCGGTCATCATGGCGCAGACCTTCGTGTCGCTGCCTTTCTTCGTTTCATCGCTTGAGGGGGCATTGCGCACGCGAGGCTTCAAGGAGGAACGCGTTGCGAGTGCGCTGGGTGCATCGCCTTCTCGGACACTGTGGTCGGTGACCCTGCCTCTGATGATCCCAGCGCTGGTGTCTTCGACTGCCTTGGCCTTCTCGCGTGCACTGGGGGAGTTCGGCGCGACGATCACTTTCGCGGGTTCTTTGGCTGGAGTAACCCGCACGCTTCCCCTCGAGATTTACCTCCAGCGCGAAGAATCAACCGATATGGCATTGATGCTTTCGGTCATCTTGGTCTTTGTTGCGCTTGTCTTGGTTGGCGGAGCTTCGGCCTTTTCGCAGTGGTGGTATTCGCGCCTCATGAGTGGCGCCGCCCTTGACGAGGCGAATGTTCCCTCAGGGGCCTCGCGCGTGGCTACGCAGCCCGACCACGGCCTCGGGAATGAGAATGGAGACGCGCAGGGCCAGCATCCACGCGTCCCCGTCCCCGGCGTGCGGATTGCCGGGAAGTTTCCCGAGCGACGTATCGATGTCGACCTCACCTGCCAGGGCGGCGCCGTCACTGCGTTTATGGGGCACAACGGTTCGGGAAAGAGCACGTTGCTGTCGGTGCTTTCTGGTGTCCTCGACGCTCCGCAGATGACCTGCACCTGGCAGTGGCCAGACGGCGTTTCAGGTCGCCAGCCGAAGATCGCAACTTTGGAGCAGAAACCGGTCTTGTTCCCCCATATGAGTGTGCTTGCCAATGTTGCCTTCCCCTTGCGTTGCGCGGGTATTTCCACCGACGAGGCCGAGGTGCGTGCGCGCGAAGCCCTGGAGTCTGTGGGTTTGGCAAGCTTGGAGCAGCGTAGGCCCGCGCAGGTGTCTGGTGCCAAGCACAGCGAATCGCCCTTGCGCGAGCACTGGTTGTGGACCCGGATGTGCTGCTCTTGGATGAACCGATGGCGGCGCTTGACGTCGAGGCCGCGCGCGGCTTACGCGAGTTGATTGCCCAGCGCTTTGCGGGTAGGACCATCATCATGGCCACGCACCAAATCGAAGACGCCGCGGCACTGGACGCGCGGATCATCGTATTGAAGAATGGTTGTGTTCTTAGGCAAGGTCCATGGCGCGAACTTGTCGATCAATCGATGAGCCAGGCACAGGGAAGTGATTCCGCGCTGTTGGCAATGGGGCTGAGTGCATTGGAGAGGGCACTCGGGCAGGAGTAAAGGTGAAACCACTGCTATCGCTTCGCTCAATGAGTCGGCGCGGAACGGTCAACCTGTGGCTATTCATCATCACCGCCATCACCGGGCCCCTGGTCTACCTCATGTCTCCAAAACTGTGGTCTTTTGCGATGGTGAGCTGGGCTCTTGTGTGCGTGACACCCATTGCTGTTGCGATGTTGTTGATTCCCATCATCAAGCGGTGTGCTCAGGGAAGCGTGCGTGATTCGGTGCGATTCCGTCGCCGCTTGTCTCCCACGATGTCAAAAGTGTTATGCGTTGGGCTGGTTGCCATCGACTGCGGTCTTGTCGGAATGGGGTCGGTCTTATGCGCCCAGGTCGTAGCAGATGCAGTGTCGGGAAGTCAGGAACTCACCGTGCGCTGCCTCGATCATCAAGAAGAAACATCAACCGTGATGCGCAGGAGAAATTTAAAGACCCGTATATTTACCACGCGTGTCACCTTCGAGACCGAATCGGGCGACGATATCCATGTGAAGTTCACTGACGGTACGAATTACACGAATACTCACGCATACAGACAACTACGTAAGCACTGCATCTACGAGGACACTTTTACCATCTCGATGTATCCCCGGACGCGCGTGGTAACACACGTCAGTGAGGTCCGCGGATAAGAGCTCACTGGCCTCATTGCCTATTACGGATTAAAAAGAAGTCCAAAGACGAAGAGATAGACCGGGAAGAGCAGAATCATGACGGAAATCGTGCAGAGTAGAAATGAACGGCTCTGAGCGCCCAGAGCGGTTAAGAAAACCCCCAAGGTTACTGAAATGGGGAGGAATAGGTTCTCACGGCTGGTCAACCCCGCCCACAGAAGCATGATGGCCACCGGGAGCAGAAGAAGGTAAAGCATCGTTGAGGGCGTGTGCTTGGTAGAAAATCCCCAGGTCCACTCAGCTGCCCCGAGTACGTCGGCGCCCGGGTCGAGGCGGCGAGTAGGAATGCTGTCCTCGGTCTGCTTTTCGGGCGTCGCCTGCGGTGCTACCTGTTCGTTCGTCATTGCTCGCGCTCCTCTAGATTTGCTGTCTTGTGAGTAGATTGTGCTGGGCACAGTATAACGAAAGAAAGTTTGAAGATTTAGTGGCTTTTATGGGAGGCAGCTGCGTGGATAGAAAAACACTGTGGGGGCCGGTGAAACCGACCCCCACAGTGCATCCCATCAACACAATATGCGTAAAAAACAGCGTCCCTCAACAGGTAAAAGGAGACGGGGCCTTGCGACCCCCGATGTCTGATATTGCAAATGTACGAGGCGAATCTGTGGGAGCTTTGGGGTCAAGCTATGAATAAGCTATGAATGAGAATGGCGGAGGAAATGACGCGCAATGCCAATTGATGCGGCGACAGTTAATATGAAGGCATCACATCTTTTCGGCATTCCTACAGTGGTCGCGGTGAAGCTTCGTGCTCAAAACACCGCCGGGTAGGCATGTGCTACACACAGTAATCAGCCAGGGGTTCAGTACTATATGTCAACTATTCGCACCTTGTTGAGGAGCCTTCGCGAGTATCGTCGCCCATCACTCCTGACGCCGTTTTTCGTGACGGGAGAAGTCATTCTTGAGTGCTTCCTCCCCCTGGTCATGGCCTCCTTGGTTGACCATCTTCAAGGCGGCGCGCTCACCCCGGTCGTTCGCCTCGGCATCTTCATGCTAGTCATGGCGATGTTCTCGCTCCTCTTCGGTATCCTCGCTGCACGCTTCGGTGCGACCGCAGCAGCCGGGTTGGCAAAGCATCTGCGTCAAGACCTCTTCTTCAAGGTCCAGGACTTCTCTTTTGGAGATGTCGATCGTTTCTCGACATCCTCCCTGGTGACCCGCATGACAACGGACGTGACAAACGTCCAAAACGCCTACGGCATGATCATCCGTGTTGCCGTCCGCGTCCCCTTGATGGTTGTCTTCTCGATCATCATGACGCTTCGCATCAACTGGCACATGTCCCTGATTTTCCTCATCATGTTGCCTTTCCTGGCGGCAATCATGTTCGGGATTATCATCTTTATCTTCCCGGTTTTCCGTCGAATCTTTAAGAAGTACGATGCCCTGAATAACTCCGTCCAAGAGAACATCGCAGGCATCCGAGTTGTGAAATCCTTCGTCAACGAAGAGTACGAAAAGACCCGTTTCGCCAAGCGCTCAGAAGAAGTGCGAGCAGACTTCACTTTCGCGGAGAAAGTTCTGGCGCTCAATACTCCCGTCATGATGCTTTTCATCTTTGGTGCCATCATGCTGGTGGACTTCATCGGCGCGCAGATGATTGTTGCCTCTGGCGGCACGGAGTTGACCACAGGCCAGCTCTCGGCTCTGATCACCTACGGCATCCAAATCCTGACGGCCATGATGATGCTCGCCTTCATCTTCGTCATGATCACGATCGCCGGAGAATCCGCGAATCGTATCGCGGAGGTTCTTCGCTACGAATCGCCGCTGACCTCTCCCGAGTACGGTATCCGCGAGGTCCCCACAGGGGATATCACCTTCGAAAACGTCACCTTCAAGTACCGGGAAGACTCGGAGCGCCCCGCTCTATCGGAAATCTCCTTGACCATTCCCGCCGGCTCAACACTGGGTATTGTGGGCGGAACAGGTTCTGCAAAGACCTCGCTCATCCAGTTGATCCCTCGCCTGTATGACGTCACCGAAGGAAAGGTTACGGTCGGCGGCATTGACGTTCGTGACTACCGCCTCGAACCCCTGCGAGATGCGGTTTCCGTCGTCCTCCAAAAGAACATTCTCTTCTCGGGAACCATCAAAGGAAAACCTGCGTTGGGGTAACCCTGACGCGAGCGATGCGGAACTGATCCGCGCGTGCGAGCTTTCCCAGGCGGACGAGTTCATCCGCCAATTCCCTGACGGCTACGACACCATGGTCGAACGAGGCGGCGCCAACCTTTCCGGCGGCCAAAAGCAGCGCCTGTGCATTGCTCGCGCGCTCCTCAAGAAGCCCATGATCCTCATTTTGGATGACTCAACCAGTGCGGTGGATACCAAGACCGATGCGTTGATTCGACAGGCATTCGAGACCGAAATTCCCGATACGACGACGATCATCATCGCTCAGCGCATTTCTTCAGTTCAGCACGCCGACCAGATCATCGTTTTGGACGATGGACGTATTAAGGAACACGGCACGCACCAGGAACTTCTGGATTTGGGTGGCGAGTACCGCGAACTTTACGACACGCAAAACAGCCCGAGCGAAAGCGAGGTGGCCTGAGATGACGACGCAGCAAACAGAGCACAAAGAACAGGCACTGCAAGCGGAAGAAAAAGATCCGCACAAGCTCGAGGGCGTTCCCAAGCCGCTCGGTCGCCTCCTCAAGTACCTGTGGGCGAGTTACAAGGGTCTTCTCCTTGTAGTTTTCGTGTGCATCATTGTTTCGGGAATCGCATCGGCTGTTGGCGCGATCTTCCTCCAGCAAATCGTTGACCGCGTCATCCTTCCCGGGCATGGATCAGGGCCTTCCTGCGGTTATGCCGACCTTGATCCGCATCGTTACCGTGATGGGGATTGTTTTCGGTTCGGGAATCGTGTGTTCATTTATTTACACGCGACTGATGGCCATCATCACCCAGGGCACCTTGAAGAAGATGCGCGATGACATGTTTGATCGCATGGAGTCCTTGCCCCTGAAGTTCTTCGATACGCACCCGCACGGCGCGGTGATGTCGACTACACCAATGACACGGATGCACTGCGTCAGTTGATCGGTCAGTCGATCCCGACCTTGATCTCCTCGATCTTGACCATCGTTGCGCTGCTCGCAACTATGCTGAGCTACTCGGTGTGGCTGACACTTGTGGTCCTTTTGATGTCGGGAACAATGTTCGGCGTAACCAAGAAGATGGGCGGTGGCTCAGCGAAATTCATGGTTGCCCAGCAGCGCTCGCTGGCAGACGAAGAAGGCTATATCGAAGAAATGATGGATGGCCAGAAGGTCATCAAGGTCTTCAACCATGAAGACGCCGTCAAGGAAGAGTTCCTCACATACAACCACCAGCTCTTCAACGATTCGCAGCGCGCGAATCAGTACGGCAATATGCTCATGCCGGCCCTGGGAAACATCGGAAATATTCTCTACGTCTTGGTTGCCCTCATCGGCGGAGTCATGATCGAGTTGCACGCCCCGAACCTTGGCTTCGCGGGAATGGGCACAATCACCGTCGGTATCGTCGTTTCCTTCCTGGGCATGGTGCGTAACTTTACGCAGACGCTGGGGCAGGCCTCGATGCAGGTCCCGATGATCGCACTGGGTCTGGCCGGCGCCTCGCGAGTCTTCGCCCTCATGGAACAAGAGAGCGAAGAAGACGAAGGTTACGTGACACTGGTCCGCGCACGCGTCGATGAAAACGGCGAGGTCCACCCCACTGAGGAACGCACGGGAGTGTGGGCATGGCGCCACCCCCACAGCGATGGAACGATCACCTACACTCGCCTGCGCGGCGAGTTGGTCATGGAAAATGTCGACTTCTCCTACGACGGGAAGAAGACGGTCCTGCACGATATCTCGCTGTGGGCAACTCCCGGTCAGAAGATTGCCTTCGTTGGTGCGACGGGTGCGGGTAAGACGACCATCACCAACCTGATCAACCGTTTCTACGATATTGCCGATGGCAAAATCCGGTTTGACGGAATCAATATCACCAAGATTCACAAGCCTGATCTGCGTCGCTCTCTGGGCGTTGTTCTCCAAGACGTGAAGCTCTTCACCGGAACGGTCATGGACAATATTCGCTTCGGGCGCTTGGACGCGAGCGATGAAGAGTGCATTGCTGCCGCGAAGCTCGCGAATGCGCATTCCTTCATCGAGCGTCTTCCAGATGGCTACCAGACCATGCTGAGTGGAAATGGTTCGAGCCTGTCGCAGGGCCAGGCCCAGTTGCTCTCTATTGCGCGCGCAGCTGTTGCCGATCCGCCGGCGATGATTCTGGACGAGGCGACCTCCTCGATCGATACGCGTACCGAGTCGCTGGTCCAAAACGGTATGGATAACCTCATGGAAGGACGCACGGTCTTCGTCATTGCTCACCGCCTCTCCACGGTGCGCAATTCTGATGCCATTATGGTGTTGGATCACGGCCGTATTATTGAACGTGGAAGCCACGACGAACTGATTGCTCAAAAGGGTGTGTACTACCAGCTGTACACGGGAGCTTTTGAGCTCGAGTGAAATTCCCACGTGCGTGGGGGGATGTATGCAGATACGTGGAGAAGTTCATTGCGAGCCTTTTGGGGGAGAGCTTCCCGAAGGCTTGCGTTGCCTGGGGATTCCCAGTGCTGCTGGCGTCTTGACCGCGGTAGTAACTGACGAGGCCGTGGCTGGGTCTACCCCTGCGCTCCTCGTGCCAGGTTTTACCGGTTCTAAAGAAGACTTCACTCCCTTTATGCCCTATTTGGCACAGCGCGGTCGGGCGGCGCTTGCATATTCGCAGCGAGGACAAGCTGATTCCGCGGCCCCGGTAGGCGTGAAAAATTATCGTTTGAGTGATTTTGTCGGTGACCTGATTGAGGTTGCTCGATCAATGGGTGCTCAAGAGAATCCTGTGCACCTATTGGGACACTCCTTCGGAGGTGTCATTGCACGGCAGGCCGCTGTGAAAGCCCCTGAGCTGTTCCGTTCCGTGACGCTGTTTTCTACAGGCCCTCGGCCGCCTGAATCGATGCGTTGGACACCCCTGCGTCAGCGTCTGCTGTCTTCGACAACGGGGAAGCGGCTTTCGGCTTGGTATATCTCGCAGTTCTTGAGTGAGGATCCCAGGGGAAGAGCTCATCGCACATCGATCACTTGTCACCAGCGAGGATTCGCTGATGGGAGCGGCCTTCATTTTGGCTCGTTACCCGGATGTCTGTGTGCCCTTGCGTCAGAGTGGTCTTCCCGTGCTGATCACTCACGGGGTAGGAGATAGCGTTTGGCCAGAGCGAATGCATCGCCAAGAAGCTCAGGTTCTTGGAGCACGCTATGAGACTATTCCCGACGCGAAGCACAGCGCTCAATTGGAAAATCCTGCTGTTTTGGCCGATGTCGTCACGCGCTTTTGGGAAGACGTCGAATCACCTGCGGACTAAATGCCGTGTGCCCCTTGGCAGCTTCCGTGGGAAGCCACCAAGGGGCACACAACTATTCGCTTATTCTCAGTGGAACACTCGAGCAAGGAACTCTTGAGTCTGAGGCATCTTCGGGTTTCCGATGACTTCCTCCGGCGGTCCCTGTTCGACGATCTTTCCGCGCTCCAGGAAGACGACACGGTCGGCGACCTGACGGGCAAAGCCAATCTCGTGTGTGGCCATGAGGATCGTTGAACCGCCGTCCTTGACCTCGCGAACCAAGTCGAGCACTTCGCCGACCAGCATGGGGTCCAGTGCCGAGGTGATCTCGTCAAGAAGCAAAAGTTCGGGGTTCGTGGCGAGCGCGCGAACAATTGCCACGCGCTGCTGCTGACCGCCCGAAAGACGATCGGGGAACTCGCGGGCCTTTGAGGCAAGACCGATTCGCTCGAGCAGGCTCATTCCGCGCTCCGCTGCCTCTTCGGGGCTCCACCCGTGAACTTGCGTGCTGCAAGGGTGACGTTGTCGATGACCGACATGTGGGGGAAGAGGTTGTAGTGCTGGAAGACGACACCGATCTGCGCGCGGATTTTATCCGCGTTGATGCTCGGATCGGTGATGTCTTGGCCAGAGAGGAAGATCTGTCCATCGTCAACGCGTTCCAAGAGGTTGGCGCAGCGAAGGAGGGTGGACTTACCGGAACCGGAGGCACCCAAGAGGACCACGACCTCGTGACGGCGGACGTCAAGGTCGAGGCCGCGCAACACGATATTGGATCCGAAGCGCTGACGACGCCTTGGATGCTCAGGACGGTCTCATCTAAGGCCGCTTGCTCGGTGGCCTCGTTCGTGGCTGTTGTCTGGCTCATCAGACGGTTCCTCCCATCTGTTCGCGCTTACGCAGGCGCGCGGTGTACCAATCGGAAAGACGAATGAAGGGGAAGGACAAGATGATGAAGAAGATACCTGCAACCACGTAGGAGGTGAAGTTGTAGGTAGTTGCCTGCTGGAGCTGAGCGGCTCGGATGGCATCCGTTGCGCCCAGGACCGAGATCAGGCCCACGTCCTTTTGCATTGAAATGAAGTCATTCATCAGTGCCGGGGTGACCTTGCGGACTGCCTGGGGAACGATGATGTGACGCATGGTCTGACCGTGGGTGAGGCCAAGGGAGCGTGCTGCATAGCGCTGCGAGGGGTGAACGGATTCAAGACCCGCGCGCAGAACCTCAGAAACGTACGAGGTGTAGGTGATGATGAGCGCGACAGTGCCCAAGAGCGTGACGTCGATACGCCTCGTGGGGTTGAGCGCCGGGATGCCGAAGCCGATCAAGTACAAGACGACGATGAAGGGGGGATTCCGCGGAAAATATCGGTGTAGGCAGCCGCAAGGAAACGCAGCGGGAAGAACACCGGTCCAGCCAAGGTGCGGGTAGCAGCCAGGAGGGTTGCGAAGATTGCCACGCCGGTTGCTGCCACCAGCAGCATGCGGATATTCAGCCACATGCCAGAGAGCACAGCAGGGATGGCCTGACGTGCATACTCCCAGTTAAAAAAGGTTTCCTGAGTGGTCTTCCATCCGGGAGAGGAAGCGAGGACCGCAACAATGATGGCGGCGATAATCAGGGTTGAAATCGCGGAGATAAAAAGTGAACGAGTGGTGCGTTTACGTCGATAGCGACGGCGCTGCTCTTCGACCGCAGAGACTGGGAATTCAGCCATTGGGTCATCTGAACGAGAGTGATTGAGCACGGGGTCCTCTAAATGGATAACGAGTGCGCGGGGCAATCAGCGGAAGGATAAATGAAAATTCTCCGGCTTGGGGAAGACCCCAAGCCGGAGAAGAAGAATCACTGCTCGAAGATCGGAGCTGACGCGGCATCCGCCAGCCACTTCTTCTGGAGTTCGGCCAGAGTGCCGTTGTCACGCAGCTTGTCGACAGCCTTGGTGACTGCAGGGGTCAGCGCGCTTCCCTTGGGCAGCAGCAGGCCGAAGCTATTGCCGTCCTCGTTTGCGGTGAACTGACCGACGACCGTGCCGTTGTCAACCTGGGTTGCGATCACGTTGAATGCGGTGGGCAGATCGACGACGATCGCGTCAACTGTCCGCCCTTGAGGGCCTGGACAACATCGGCGGAGCCGTTGAAGACCAGGGGATCAACGCTGGGCTTGAGCTTGTTCATCACGTAGTTCTGGGAAGTAGTACCGGCCTGGACGCCGAACTTAAGCTTCTTCAGATCGTTGATGCTCTTTGCTTCAGCAGCGGGAGTGCCCTTAACGGCAACAACCGCTTCAGAGGTCGTGTAGTAGGGGCTGGAGAAGTCCACAGCCTGCTTACGCGCATCGGTGATGGAGAACTGCTGGATGTTGAAGTCCCAGTCCTTGGCGCCGGGTGCGATTGCCGAATCGAAGGTGGTGCGCTTCCACACGACCTGATCCTTGGAGAATCCGAGCTCGCTGGCGACGGCGTAGGCAACTGCGGCCTCGTAGCCTTCACCGGATTCGGGGTTGTCGTTGAGGACCCAGGGGCTGTAGGCCGGGTCGCCAGTGGCGATGGTCAGCTTGCCCTTGGTGACGGTGGGAAGTGCTTCGCCGGTTGCGTTAGCGTCGGCGGTTGCGGAAGTGGTGCTGTTTGAAGTGGTCCCGCCCGCGCACGCGCTCAGGGCCATGATGGTGGTTGCTGCGATTGCGACGAGTGCGGACTTACGGAAACGGATCTTGGGACGAACCACGTGTGCTCCCTAAGGAAATATTGGGACAATTTTGTTTTGAGTGCTTGTCAACCCAAGGGTGAAGCACCCACGCTATAAGGCTAAATGCAATTGCGACCGGGTGGGAAGCGATATTGCAGATGGTGAGATTTGGTAAAGTCACTCTGGGATGCGGGTTAGACTATATCTAATACCCGAGGGCAGACCCGATGATTGGATCTGCCCTCTGATTTATTCGACGCTAGTGGTCACTTGCCAAGCTTGTCTTTGATGTCCGAAACGACGTCCTCGGCCTTATCCTTCGCTGCCTCGACGGCGTCTTCGGCCTTGTCCTTGAGATCTTCGGCCTTGTCCTTTACGGCTTCCAGGCCCTCTTCGGCCTGCTTCTTGATGTTTTCCAGATCCACGGCGGGCTCCTTCAATAGTGTTGTTTCCAGTGATTACCGGAACGTTCTCTCAGCCTAGGGCACGGCGGTGTTCTTGTCGATAGATTCAATCTTTAAAGGAGACGCGGGTGACATATCACGCATATTCTCCTCACTCCCCAGGAACACCATCGATAAAGAAGGGGGAGTCGATGCACTCGTGTGCGAATTGGTGTGTTTCTTCTCCTTCGTTCCCCCCCCAAGTGCGGGCGGTCCGTCGAGAATGAGGATCGCGAGGCCGTGGATGTATGCCCAAAGCGTTGCTTCTGCGCGTGGATCCTCGCTCCCGTAGGCAATTTTTGCGAGGCCGTGGAGCTGGGAACGCGCTGCCTTGCTGGCCTGGACAAGCTCAGGGTGTGAGTTGGGATCGTACATGTCAGAGCGGAACATGATGCGAAAAACCCCTGGATTTTTAAGCGCGAAAGTCAGATATGCGTGTCCAGCTGCGCGTGTCGTCTCCTGCGGAGTTGCACCGGCGCTGGCACGAAGTGCCTCGCTGAGCGATTTTTCCAAGGCGAGGAATCCCTCTGTGATCAGTGCTGCAAGGATCCCTTCTCGGCTTTTGAAGTGGTGGTAGGGAGCCTGGTGTGTGCATCCGGCTCGCCTCGAGACCTCGCGCATGGATAGGGAAGCGGGTCCTCCTTCGTTGAGGAGTTCTCCGCTGATCGTGAGGATCGTTTCGCGTAGGCCGGGGGCTTCGCTTGAGCGTGTCATGGCATCAGTATAGGGGAAATAGACCGTCACTACTTGACAGTGTCTAGGGGCGCATGATTCTATTACTAGACACTGTCAAGTAGTAAGGGGTGTGTATGTACGACGCAATTGTGATCGGTTCAGGAATCGGTTCACTGACAACCGCAGGACTACTCGCAGGAGTAGCGAAAAAGCGGGTACTCGTCCTCGAAAAACACTCCACACCAGGGGGGGACTCACCCATGCATTTCGACGCCAAGGCGCAAGCTGGGACGTGGGATTGCACTACGTCGGCGACATGGCCCCCGGGACTCGGCCTCGTCAAATCTTTGATTACCTCACGGGCGGGAAGCTTTCCTGGGTGCAGATGCCCGATAGCTACGATCGCTTTTGTCTCCCAAAGCTCGGGGTGAATCTTGATGTCCCCTCGGATGCTGGTGTCTATCGCCAGCGACTCGAAGCGCTCTTTCCGAAGGAGAAACGAGCACTGAAGCGCTATTTCAAGGATGTTGCGCGGGCTTACTCGTGGATGACTCTCAACTATGTTCGCCAGGTTGTCCCACAGCAGGTGGCTCCTCTTGTCGCCTTGGCGCAGAAGATGCACACCTCCCTCGCATGTGAGACGACCGCGCACTACATGAAGCGCCGCTTTCATAATCCCGCGTTGAGAACACTCCTGACGACGCACTGGGGAGACTACGGAGTCGAACCTGAGCGCAGTGCTTTTGTCGCCCACGCGATGATCGTCGGCCACTACATGAATGGAGCGTGGTTTCCCCAGGGAGGAAGCGGGCAAATCTCGCGAATGGTCGAGGAAAAAATCCGCTCAAACGGGGGAGAAATCCGCGTCTCTCAAAGCGTCGAAGAAATTCTTGTCCAAAACGGTCAGGCGGTCGGAGTCCGCATCACAGACACCTCCGGTACACATCCAGTGACCTATGAAGAACGCGCACCGATCATCGTTTCAGGAGTCGGGGCTAGCGAAACGTATAACCGTCTACTTCCAACGCCGGGAAGCATTGGAAAACTCACGGAAGAGAGACGCAAAGCGATCGTGCGCATGGGACACGGAGGGACAGCCGTCATTGTCTACATCACCCTTGACCACTATCCCGAAGGGATCGACGGCTCCAACATCTGGATCAATGAGGGTGATGGCTCGCAGACTCCCGCGGAGTTAACCACTTCCCTGCTCAACGGCACCCCACAAACGGCATTCGTTTCCTTCCCGGGGCTCAAAGCAGGCGACCAGCACGCCACCGCAGAAATTGTCTCCTTCGTTGAAGCCGGTGCTTTTCGTACGTGGGAGGACACAATGAAAGGGGACCGAGGAAGTGACTACGACTTGCTCAAATCAACAATGGCGAGGGGACTGATCGCACTCGTTGACCGCACTCTCCCGGGCTTCGCGGATGCTGTTCGCTACGAAGAAGTAGCGACGCCTCTGAGTATTGAGCACTACACCTCTCATTCACAGGGGTGCTTCTACGGCCTTCCTCTAACCCTCGCAACGACTTAATGCAGGGCTGACCACCCCAGAAACACCGATCCCAGGGCTCTTCCTAACAGGACAAGACGCGGGATTCCCCGGAATTGTCGGGGCCACAATGGCTGGGTGGACAAGCGCATGTCGAATCCTCGGGCCAAAGGGATATCTGCAGATCAATCAGAGCCTGAGCAGCGACCCCGAGAGTGCATGTGAAACCTCAGATCCAGAACCAACACAGGACCCATCCCACAGCGCACCACGCCTCGCCGCTCAGGTCGTCCATGCGGACTGGCTAAGCCCCCACATCCGAGAAATTGTCCTGAAGCTCCCGCGTTCACTGCAGTGGCGCCCCGGCCAGTATGCCCTGATCCGAGTTGCTCCCTTTGAGTGGCGGCCATATTCCTTGGCAAGTGCGTCTGGAGAAAGCGCCCGTTTCCTCATCGATGTGAGAACCAAGGGGAAGGGAGCAGCATTCGCGCGCAGCCTGGAGCCTGGAGACGAGGTTGAACTCCAACTCCCATTGGGTAATTTCGAAATTCACAGCGAAGAAGCCGAAAACGAGGAGACTCCCACCCGCCGCAGGATCTTCATCGCAACGGGAAGCGGGATTGCCCCATTTTGTGCTGCTTTTGAGGAGGGGATCCGTGCTGACGAGCTGCTGATCTTTGGATGCGCAAACACGGATGAGGATCTGACGCTACGACTCGAAAACACCGATCCCGCCCATCATCCGCTGCATAACACGCGAATCAAGCACTACCGCATTTAAGGGCCGCGTCACGGACTACCTTCGCACGAGCGGTATCGATCAAAGCGCCGACTACTACGTGTGCGGCTCACCGGCCATGGTCGCCGATGTGCATCGCGTGATCCGAAGCGGAGGGGGACGCGTCTACTGTGAGTCCTTTTAGACGCGCGAATCTCTTATTCGCCCGCCGAGGCTAATTTCCAGTCCTCGAAAGAGAACTCGGGCGAGACAACGCAGGTGGCCAGCGCCGCTTGGCCTCGAGCAAAAGTACGCTGCCATGAACCAGCGGGGACAAGGAATTGCACGGGGTTCGAAGGCTCAGAAGGAGAGAGTTCCTCTTCCTCAGCTGCCGGCGATCCTAAGATCACGATCTGCGGCTCGGAACTTGGAGCCTCGCCATCCCCGCCGAGGTGAATCTCCAAGGCTCCCGGTCCCGACCAGATCCACAGCTCATCGGAGTGCACCAGGTGCCAAGCCGCTTCCTCGTCGCGATCGAGCACAAAGAGGATTGCCGAGGCCGTGGCTCGCTGGCCGCGAGGGGTTTCCACATGCGTGGGTGCGGTCCAGGTGCGACGGAAGTGGCCGCCCTCGGGGTGAGGAGCAAGGTTAAGTTGCTTCACAAGTGTGGAAGCGAGTGGGCTGAGAGTAGTCATTGCACGTCTCCCTCAAAGAAGTCGCTGAAACGGGGATCAACCCAGCGCAGGCTTCCGTCAATAATCGTTGCAATCTGGCGGGAAGCACCGGTTTGGACGAGCTCTTCGATGGTGTCGACAATCGTCGTTACGGGTACATCGAAAAACACCATGTCTGCGACCGCACCGGACTGAAGCTGCCCGACACGCTGCGGGCCAGTCGACAATCCCAGTGCGACAGCCCCGCCCAAAGTGGCGGTGTGGAGCAGACGACGAGCCAAGTCGCCTTCCCCATAACCCTGAGCGCGAGCGATCTTATACAAGAGCGCAACGTCTTCCATGACGTCAAGGCTGGGAGAAGAAGACAGAGAGTCCGTCCCAACGGCCAGCAAATTGCCCTCATTCAGGTAGGCGGCAACAGGGGGAGCATCCAAGCCAATCACACGATTCGAGCGTGGACACAAAGCAACAGCAGTATTGCGAGAACGTAGGCGACGCCGGTCATCTGCGGTCATGTACACGCCGTGGGCAACGTGGCAATCAGGACCCAAGACACCCAGCTGATCAACGAATTGCGTCGCCGAGAAGCCCTCCCACCTAGGGAACGCATCTCTGTGAAGGAAGTTGAGGCCCCACTGCGCCACAAATCGTCCAACTGCGCAGTGCGGCCTTCTTTCCACTCGGCCTCGGAATGGGACTCTCCCAAGTGGATATGCAGGCGGAGGTTGCGTCGGCGCGCAAGGTCGGGAAGATCCAGAAAGCGGTTCCGCATCCAAGGAATACGGGGCGTGCGGGGAAATGCCGATCTGCGGGGGAGTGGGCATCGCGTCCAGGGGAAGCGTTGACGCTTGCCGGGCCGCGAGCTGCCCAATCCTCGTTCGACCACCCCATGACTTCCCAGTAGGCGACGCCGTGCAGGCCCAGGTCGTGGAGCGCGCTCGCGGCCTCGGGGATCGGTGACAACGTCGGCAGCGCTGGTTGTTCCGTAACGGATCGATAGGCGAGCACCACGCGCGGCCTCGGCGTTCCAATCGAATTCGGTATGGTCATAGACCGCGTCGAAAGCCTGCGCCCACGAGGGGAAACCCGTGTAGCGCCTCGCGCCGACCTGCGCCATTCCCGTGTACTGCAGGTGGGTGTGCGCGTTGACGAGGCCGGGCATGAGTACCCCGTCTACGTGGTGTTCGACGAAGGACATCCCCGCCTGTTCAAGGGCGTGGATCACCCAATCGCGCGATCCTACGTGTTCGATTCGCCCGCCAGAAACGGCAATAGCACCGTCCAAGACGGATGGAGCGGTGATCGGAATGACGAGCCCGGCTGAGTAGACCTCGACGACGTCGGAATGCGGGCGGGGGCTTTGGATCTCTGCGTCGTCTTGGGAAAGCGTCGAAGTCATGGAACTATTGTGCATTGCTTGTTCCACGAAGTGCATCAAGCGCAGCCCGAGATACCGCATCATCAGCTTGGTGAGGAAGATTGTGAAGCCCAGGAGAAAGCTCTTCCCCACGGGTCAATAATTCAGTGAGCGCCGCGACTTGGACTCCGAAACTCATGTCCATGATCTCGATGGGGTTTCCCTCGCCGGCCGTGTAGTTGATGCCCTCTCCCTTTTCCAGGAGGCGTAGGGACTTGCCCTTCGGATCACTCAGGTTCTGGATGTGTGCGGGACCGGCCTCGGTAAGAGTCCACCCCGCGACCAGTGCCTGCTCGACCTCAACTTCACCGACCACACCGCCCGCGACGGTGACAATAGCGTTTTCGGGGAGAGCCTCAAGCGCGCCAAGGGGAATGGTCGAAGGCTCACCCGTCGCGGAAATCAACATACCCGCGCGAGCGGCAAGCTCAGACAGTGGGGTGACAGTGAAACCATCCATGCGTGCTTGGAGAGCGCGAACCGGGTCAAGTTCTACGACGCTGACCTTTCCTCCCAGTGCTCGGCCAAAGCGAGCACACCCCTTGCCGACGTCTCCATAACCAATCACTCCGATCGTCATTCCAGGGACGGGGGCCCCAATCCCTGCGGGGTCAATGATGTCAAGAATCGTTGTCCAACAGGATTGGCCCGTGCCGTAGGCGTTATCGAAGAGGGTCTTGGAACGTGCGTCATTGCTGGCAATCACGGGAAAGCGTAGGGGGAAATGACGCAGCGGACGCAATCCCGAGGTCGTTTCCTCGGCGGCGCCGCGCAAGGCGGAAAGCGCTGTAGGAGCGCGATTCGGATCGTGAGCCATGCGAATGAGATGCGAACCGTCATCCAGCAGATATTCGTTGTCTTCAGCGAGGAACTCGCGGGCGAGTGCTTCTTCCTGCTCAGGGCTTGCTTGGGAGTTAGCGAAGACCTTCAGTCCCGCACGGCGCAGTGCGTCGGCAACGTCATCGCGGGTCTCGCTTGCGTGCCCAAAGACGCTCACCTCAGCACCGGCCTCGGCAAGCATCAGGGCAAGGGCGGCAGTTTTTGGTTCCAAAACCAGGGCGAGGCCGATGCGGCGACCCGGGAGGAGGTGGGCAATGCGGCCCACCGCGGCCTCGGTGACGGGCATGAGCGAACGGGCCCACGCAATGCGCTCGGGATCCTCGGGGCCACGCAAAAGTGAGGTATCGGGAGCGTAAACTCCTTGGAAGCTGCCACCGGGAGCGAGGACGGTGATCGCACCCGGGCGCGGAAATGCCCCCTCATCCAGATCGAAAATCACGTCGAGGCCAGTGGGAGTCGAGGGAGTGTCCTCGGCACAATCCGGGGTAATGACCTGGGCTCCGAAAGCCTCAAGGAGCGCGGTGAGCTCGCCGTCGGAGGTGATGAAACGCCGACCGGCGATCAACATATTTGTTGCGCGAGCATAGGCGCGCAGGAGCATTGCGCATGGGTCATATCCATCAACCTAGCAGATTCGCTATTCCAGCTGATGGCGGGGCAAGGGGTGTCCCTGGCAGTTTTCTTTGAGATGGCAATGGGATAGTGTGAGCAGACATCGTTGGCGCTCAAAGGTCGAGAGGAGACGGTCGATGCAGAAAAGGAAAGAAGCAGATCAACCCAAGACACATCCATCTTCGGGCAGCGTGATTTCAATGTCCGGCGTCATCTCTGCCGTATGCGCAGCGCTGATGCTTGTGATGTTTCTACTGGCCTTCTTCAGTGAAATTGTTGGCCGTGGGTGGGCCACCCGTCTCTTCGTGGAGGCATTTGCGGTCTATGAGCTTCCCTTGGGAGTCGTCGCGTTTTTCGTGGGGCTATATGCCCTGACCGCCTCGCGAGCGCACGGGACGCGCCTGTGGAGTTTGGGCGGATATGCCATCGCTGGGGTCATTCTTATTGTGCTCGTGAACCTGATGCTTGCGGGCGAGGAACTCTTTGATCGTCTCATGGACATCTACATCTTCTACCTGTGACTTCAGCGAGAGTAAAAACTATGGTCAGCGATCCCTCATCCTATGCCGGTGCCCAGATCCGTCTTGTCGCCGTCGACATGGATGGAACGCTCCTCGACGATGAGAAGAATTTTCCTCCCGGATTAGACGAGCTTCTTGATCACTTGGAGCAACGTGGAGTCGTCTTTGTTCCCGCTTCTGGCCGTCAAGTGTGGACCTTGATCGATATGTTCCCCGAGCGCCCCGGACTCACTTTTATTGGAGAAAACGGCGCGATCGTCATGCGCGACGGCCGCGAAATCTCTTCGGCCCCGCTTGACCTTGCGACGGTGCGTGAGAGCGTGCGCTTGGTCCGTCAATACGCATTGCCGAGGCCGGGCGCGACGGCCGCACGCGAGGACGCCGGGGAGGGCGCACCTGAGGGGAGCCTACGAGAGAACTTCGACGGTGGCCTCGTCGTATGCGGGAAAAACTGCGCCTACGTGGAACGCACAGACGAAGGTTTCTTGGCGGCTGTCACGCCATATTACGCGCGCACGCAATGCGTCGATGACCTGATGAAGGTGATCGATGACATTGAACAGGGGCGGATCGACGAGGCGATCATTAAGCTCGCCGTTTACAGTGCCGGTGATGTCACCGCGCTTGCGGATGCGACTTTGGGGCGCTTTGCGCGCAGTCATCAGTTTGCGATCTCGGCCGCGAATTGGGCTGATCTGCAAGACCGCGGCGTTGATAAGGGGCGCGCACTGCGCGAACTTCAGGACTATCTGGGCGTTACTCCGGAGCAGACGGCTGTTTTCGGCGATGCGGGAAATGACCTGTCGATGATCGCTCAGGCTGAGTTTTCTTTCGCGATGGAGAATGCCTCTGCTGACGTGCGTGCAGCGGCGCGCTTCCTTGCGCCTTCGAATAACGAGGCCGGGGTTGTGCAGGTGCTGCGGGCTCTTCTTGCTGAATAAAGCTTTGCGTAGGTGCCCGGCCTCCTATAGTCTCAATCCCCGGAATACTTATTCGCAAGGAGGACATTGTGAGCATGTCGGGCGGACCGGGCCAAGGAAGCAATCCCTATCAGGGTGGAGTCGCTGGAGGAGTCCCTGATCAGGGGCAGCCGCAAAGCACAGTGCCGGTCCAAGGAGCAGCAATGCCGCAAGCCGCTGGAGTGCCGCTGAATCCTCAGCTTGTTCAGCAGGGCGCCGCGCTCTATCAGGGCCCTGGGTACCAGGCAATGCCGCAGCCGGCTGGCCAATACGTGGGTGCGCCTCTGGTCCAAGGTGAAGCCAAGCTGAAGCGTTCGCCGCTCATTCTTGGTTTTGTCGGTTGGGTGTTTGTCGCGTGCTCGTTCTTGGTGCCCTACCTCCTCATTCGAGATGCGATTAAGAGCGGGCACCCCGAAGGCGCCGGCTGGGTGTGGATCCTCTTCTTGATCATGTGGATCGGTCTTGTTGCACCGGTCAACCTTTTCGGCGTGGTTTTGGCGATGCCGAGTCCTGCAGTCCCCTGTGTCGGAGAAAGCAGCGCAAGCTCAACACGTGGGGAATCGCTTTGAATGTGAGCCCCTGGGTGCTTGGAGCTATTGGGTTTGTGGGGTCGATGTTCTACGTGTTCGGCGTGTAGTGGAGCGTTAGAGGATCGTGCGCCTTCGCTGACGACGGGTTTGACGAAAAACTGATGGGGGGTCGCAACGCTGAGCGTTGCGACCCCCACAAAGCATGAAGCCTGTTGGAGGCGTTCTGTCTTACTCGGCAGAAGCTTCCTGATCGGCTGAGTAGTCTTCGACTTCCAGGTCTGCCCAGTAGTCTTCGGCCCAGGGATCTTCGATCGGCTGGCTGCGCTTCCACAGGACGTAGCCTGCGCCGGCTGCTGCTGCGGCCACAGCGGTGAAGCACAGGGCGCGCAGGAAGCGGCACTTCTTGCAGGACTTCTTGCGAGCCGGAGTCGTCAGGGCCTTTGCGGATGCCGAGCGTGCAGCGCGTGCGCGTTCGCCAAGATCGCCCTCGCTGGAGAGTGCAGCAGCGGACTCGGTCACTGCACGGTTGAGGCGAGGCAGGTAGTCGTCGACGACATGACCGTGAATATCGGATAGGAAGGGCTGTGCGCGATCGGCGACGGCCTGTGCGCGATCAGTTGCGGACTCGACGAGGGGGTGGCGCGCTCGATTGCGCTTGCCAGTGCAGCCTGTGCACGGGGAGCTGCCCAATCCAGTCCCTGTTCTGCCAGATCGGCGGCGCGCACGGCAATGCGGCCCGCGTGCACTGCTGCTGCGTCACGGAGCTGCAGGCTCTGAGCCTTGAGCTTTTCGGTGTCGATGTTCGGGGTCCTAGCCATGATGTCTCCGAATCTGTCTAAGAGAGTTGCGTTCGCTTTTGAACGTATGTGACTCCTCTATTGTGCACTCTTCCTCCTTCGCATGCAGCGTAATCGCGGGAAAACTCGGCAAAATCCCGTGCCGATTTCACGTGAATCTGGAACGATGGAGTCATGGAAGCAACAATTCATACCAATATGGGCGATATTCGACTCGAACTTTTCCCCGAGCAGGCGCCCAACACCGTCAAGAACTTCACCTCCCTTGCGAAGGGCGAGCGCGAATGGACCGATCCTTCGACCGGCCAGCAGACCTCCCGTCCGCTGTATGACGGCACGATCTTCCACCGCGTGATCGACGGCTTCATGATTCAGGGCGGTGACCCGCTGGGCACCGGCACAGGCGGCCCCGGATACCAGTTCAATGACGAAATCCACCCCGACCTGAACTTCGACAAGCCCTACCTGCTGGCCATGGCCAACGCGGGCAAGCGCATGGGCAAGGGCACCAACGGCTCCCAGTTCTTCATCACCGTCGCCCCGACCCCGTGGCTGCTGGGCAACCACACCATCTTCGGTGAAGTGATTGACGACGAGTCCAAGCGCGTTGTTGACGCGATTGCCACGACCCGCACCGGTCGCGGTGACCGTCCGGTTGAAGATGTCGTGATCTCCTCGATCGATATCGTCGACTGACACTAAGGAAACTATGTCTCAGCCTCTCTATGGGCGGCGTTCGGATCCCTACGCCGCACCAGAATGCCCGCGCCACCCGGGTGTGCGCAGCGTCGACTATTGCAAACGCTGTAATCGACCGATGTGCGCCCAGTGTGTTGTCCCCACGGAAGTTCGTTCGATCTGTGTGGATTGCGCGGGCAGAGGCCGAGGCAACTTCTTTGGTCGTTCCCGAGCGGCTCGGCCTCGTCAGGTCGGGAATGTGCGGATCGGCGCTGAAACCCCGCTGATCACCCTACGCGACCATTCTTTTGTGTATCGGCCTGTGGCTCGGGGACTTTGTGAGCAACCACGTTGTCACGCGGTACTTGGGCTTCACTCTCTCTACGGGCTCATTCAGCCGTGGCGTATTTTGACGACCGCATATCTGCATCTCAATCTCACCCACCTGGCCTTCAATATGATCTCGCTCTACGCCGTTGGCCGAGCGCTGGAACCCCTCTTGGGGCGAGCCCGTTTCTTTGCCCTGTACCTGATCAGTGCTCTTGGCGGTTCAATCGGAGTCCTCGGATGGGCGCTCATTGATACCTCTACGGTGAATACGGTCACCGTAGGTGCGTCGGGTGCGATATTTGGCCTCTTCGGCGCGGTTTTTCGTTCTTCAGCGCGCGGCGGGTATTGATGCACGTGCAATCGCCGGACTCCTTGCCGTCAACCTCCTCTACGGTTTTATTGTTTCGGGCATTTCCTGGCAGGCGCATATCGGCGGCCTCATCGCGGGAATGCTCTGCGCCTGGGCCTTGCTTCTTCTGGGCCGGCCACGCGCAGGAATGACCGCGAAAAAAACAAGGAGTACGCACAGCTATTGGCGTAGCTGGAATGTTCGCCGCCGAGATTGTCATCCTTGTTGTCACCTACATGGTGCTCATCGGAATTTAGGACCCGCAATGCTAGATATGTGGAATCCGTGGGAGATCTACGACCGTTTGATCGAACAGATCGATCCTTCCGTGCGCGTGAGCGCGTGCGGGCGCGCAGGCAAGTGGGCCTTCGTTGAGAATTCCGAGGCCGGTGCCGGGATGGCTTTCCATATGCCCGTTGAGTCTGTGCCGCGTTCCCTTCCCGAAGACGTCACGGGACTGAGTTTGCGCGAGGTTGCAGCTTTCGCGAAGAGTTGGAACTTTGCCGAGGCCGCGGTCGGCATGGCTGCGCTTAACTCGTGGTATGCCCTTCCATCCCGTGCTGAAGCTGCCGGATTTGAACCCTGCGAGGTCAATAACTGGCAGAACCTTTTTGATCCGTGGGCGAAGGAGACCGCAGGCAAGAGGGTTGCGGTCATCGGCCATTTTCCCTTCGCTCCAGCAGCCCTTCCCGCGGTCAGTGAATTGATCGTTCTCGAGCGCAATACTCTCCCCGGTGACTTGCCGGATTCAGCCGCCGAGTATGTTCTGCCGACGTGTGATTACGTGTTTATTACGGGTTCTGCTTTCGTCAACAAGACCATGCCGCGCCTTCTTGAACTTTCCCGAGGCGCGCGCACGATCATCGTTGGTCCCTCCTCTCCTGCGGCACCGATGCTTGCGGAATACGGCATGGATTCACTGATAACCTTCTCGGTAACTGATGTCGCTTCCTTCCAACCGGCACTGAGTGGCCACTTGCTTGGAGGCATGTACGAGGCTGGAAGACGCATCGAGTTTCACGCTCACTAGTAGCGCGGCATAGTCACAGCGTCGATTTACTCGAAGGGAAAAGCCCATTTCAGGGCTATTTTCTTACCCTTTCCCCACGTTCCTGAACGATTACTGTGTGTCTGGTGCGAACTAGCTGTTGTTTAGTTTTGAGGGTGTGGATAACGTGTGGATACTGCAGCGAATGGGCTTTGGAAGCTGAAAGTCAAGGGAAAAATCACATTTTTCGTGATCTTTGCGGTAGATTCTAGATTTTCGTTGATATTTCGCGGTTTTCTGGTCTCAATACACAATTCATCCAATCGAATTCATGCGTAAATCTGGGAATCGAAGCTGGGTAATTACACGCGTGAGATTTATCCCCAGCTGTGGATTCGCCTGTGGATAGAGTGTGGGCGGATGTGGATTTTCGCGCGAGTATGTGGATAGCGTGTGAAATGCATACAAAGCTGGGGGGTGTTCGCGTGCGAACACCCCCCAGCAGGAGCTTTTACCAGATCAGCGCTTAGCGCCAGCGCATCGTCATCAAGAAGCCGATGAACGCGATGCCACCACCCACTGCGAGGTTCCATTGGCCCAGCTGCGGAATCGGGTAGGCGGCACTCGAAATGTAGAAGACAACGATCCACAACAGGCCCACAATCATGAGCGTCGTGAACAACGGGGCCCACCACACGGGAGAGAGCGGAATACCATCGGTCCAGGCGTGAATCTCAGACTCGGACTCAGCGGCTGCACGCTTCGCAGCCTTCGCACGCTTGTCGCGCTTTGCCTTATCGCGCTTGCCAGCCTTGCCGCGCTTCTCGCGCTTCGAGCGCTCATCCTTCTCGCTGGTTTCGCGCTTGCGATCCTCGCGCTTTGACTCTTCTGCCTGAGTCTCTTCGGACTGCGACTTCGTGTCCTTCTCGCTCTCGCTCTTCTTCGGCTCAGCCACGATTATCCTTTCTTGCGGCAGGTATTCGGGAGCTACTCCCGGGTAACGCCGCGACAGGCGGCCTCCCTCTAGCCTAGCTGGACTGGGCCAAACATCAAAAGCAACTGGGCGTATATACCCCAAACAGGGGATACTAGAACTACACTGCCCGGGCTCTATGAAAGCCTGCTCGCAACCAGGAGACGATGTGAAACTATTTGGACGACCGCTTAAGCGTCCGCGGGGGCGCACCCTGCGTTCGGCGGCCTCGGTTCTCCTCGTCACCACGGCCTCGGGAATCCTCTTCGTCGCAAGCGCACACTCCAACTCGGAAACCCGCTCGCAAACCCACGTCGACCTCGCCGGCCTCGTCGGACACCGCCAAAACGAAGTGAAGGAACTCCAAGACTCCGTCGCCTCGCTGAAGGACCAGATTGCCGGCCATGTCCCCGCCACAAGCCAACAGGGTTCGGACACCGTCGATGAACTATCCAAGCACCCCGTTTCTGGCCCGGGCATCACCGTAACGCTCTCCGACGCCCCAACCGACACAGTTCCCGATAACGTCAACCCGAACGACCTCGTGATCCACCAGCAAGACATCGATGATGTCATGAACGCCATGTGGGAGGGCGGCGCCGAGGCAATGACAGTACAGGGAGTACGCATCGCGCCGCGGACCGTCGTTCGATGCATCGGAAACGTCATCCTTGTTGGCGGCACATCGTACTCGCCGCCCTACAAGATCTCGGCCATCGGAAATGTGAATCAGCTCCGAAATTCGGTCGAAACGAATCCTCGAGTCGTCAATTACCAACGTTATGTGGCACGCTACGGATTGGGCTGGGATCTGAAAACTTCAGATAACCTCGAGTTTCCGGCGTCCGCCCAAGACCTATCCCTTCGATACGCACAGGTGGTGAAAGAGAATGGGTGAACACGTAGAAGAACCGGCAGCCCCCCGCCGGTCGCGCGCCACCTTCCTCTCGGTCATCGGCGAGCTCCTCATTACGATTGCCGTCATTTTGGGGTTGTTTGCCGTGTGGCAGTTGTACTGGACCAGCTACAAGGTGGAAGGTCCGCGCGCGCAGGCCGTTGCTGACTTCTCCAAATCAGCACCCCTCAAAGCGCACACTCGGCGAGCGCCACACCGAGGACCCGCCGGAGTTTACCCAGACCCCCGCGATCGATGAACTCTACGGCGTCATCCACGTTCCCTCATGGAATTGGATGAAAATCCCCTTGGGTGAGGGCACAACCGGGACGATCATCGATCAGGGCTGGGCCGGTCACTACAAGGACACCGCGCAGCCCGGGCAACTTGGAAACTTCTCTGTTGCCGCACACCGTCGTTCCTACGGTAACTCCTTCCGTTTCATCGATCTGCTCAAGCAAAACGACAAGGTCGTTGTCGAGACGAATGACCTCTACTTGGTCTACACCTACCAGTCCAACGAGATCGTTCCCGCCAGCGACGAAACAAATATCCGCGTCATCGCGCCAGTACCGGGTGACCTGACCTTCTCGAAGCAGCCGACTGAGCGTCTGATGACCATGACGACCTGCAACCCCGAATACGGAAATTCCGAACGATTCATCGTCCACCTCAAGCTTGAATCGTGGACCCCGAAGAACACGGGTGTCCCCGCCGAATTGCTTGACGAGCCCGTGGAGTAAGGAAGGAAAAAACATGTACGGATGGTTCTTCCGCCACCTTCCGGGACCCACGTGGTTCCGCGTCTTCTTGTGCCTGGTCATCGCTGCCTTCGCAGTCGCAGTGCTTTTCGCCTACGTCTTTCCGTGGGCAGAACGCTTCTTTGGCTTGGGTGGTGCCTCGGTCTGATTAACCGGGGCTGCGCCTGCTTTGAGCGGGTATCGCCGGTCAGTTACTGAATATAGGTGTTGGGGGCTTGGCAGTGCCAAGCCCCCAACACTATGTAGGTTTTACGATCCGCCTCAGTGACTCGACGCGCTGGGCGATGCCGAGCCGTTAGCCCCCTGCGAAACGTACAGGGTGATGGAGCTACCCTGACGCACCGAAGAACCCTCGCTGGGCGTCACGCCGGTGACAGTGCCGGCGGCAGCATTACGATCAGGCATCTGAATGATCGTCACGCGCAAGCCCAGAGCCTCCAGCGATGAGGCCACGGTCGTGTACTTCTGTCCCGTCAAGTTATCGGGGACGACGACGTTACCCGAAGCAATGTTGAGCGAGATCGTGTCACCGCGCTTCGCCTCGGAACCAACTGCGGGTGAAGTCGACACGACGCGGCCCTGCGAAGCCCCGGCCTCGTCAACGGTGTTGACGTTGCCAACGGACAAGCCGGCCTGGGTCAGGGCATTGCGCGCCTGATCCTGGCTCATACCCGTGACATCGGGGACCGTGACCTTCTGAGAACCGGAAGAAACATAACCGGTGATGGTCGATCCAGCGCGGACCTTTGAACCAGCAGAAGGACTGACGCGTGCAATCTTGCCGCTTTCGACGTTATCTGACGCTTCCTTCTGATCCGACAGAGTCCACTTCAATCCCAGCGCCTCGACGGTCTGCTGGGCTTGAGCCGGGCTCATGCCAACAAGGTTATCGGGAAGCGTAATCGAAGCGGGACCGGAAGAAATCGTTGCAATCACTCGAGAACCAGGCTTAGCGGCAGTGCCTGCAGCAGGATCCGTCGACACGACAGAACCCGCGGGGATCGTATCGGAGGCGACCTGTTCATCGGCGACCGCCCACTCAAAGCCCTTGCTCTTAATGGTCTGCATCGCCTCGGCCTGAGACTGGCCGACAACATTGGGAACCTCGGAGGTGGAATCCTCGCGAGAATGCGTGACCACGAGCCACGTGATGCCAATGAGAGCGACAAGAACGACAGTGATGATCCCAGCGATCAAACCTGCAGGACGCTTCTTCTTGGAGTCTTCTTCCTCGTCCTCATCTGCGCGACGGACCGCGGTTGCCTGTGAACCCGGGCGTGCGATCCTGGTCTGCGTTGCATCCGAAGGTGAAGAAGGTGAAGGGAATGCCGGTGCGCCCGCAACTGCAGGAAGCGTCTGGGTTGCCGCGCTTTCCCACACAGCGGTCTCGGGGGCATTCACATGAGCACCGTGAGCCGCGCGCAAGAGGTCAGCCTTCATTGCCGCGGCGGAAGAATAACGATCGTCGGGATTCTTGGCCAGTGCCTTCATGACGACGCGATCCATGGCCTCGGGAACATCTCCCGCAATGGACGAAGGGAGCGGCGGAATGGTCTGGACATGCTGGTAGGCCACGGCCACGGCAGAATCGCCCGTGAAAGGCGGCTTTCCAGTGAGGAGCTCGAAAAGCAGCACGCCCGTGGAGTACAGATCCGAACGAGCATCAACAGGCTTACCCTGCGCCTGCTCGGGGGAGAGGTACTGAGCTGTGCCCACGACCGCATTGGTCTGCGTCATGGTTGCCTGCGAATCGGCGATTGCGCGAGCAATGCCGAAGTCCATGACCTTGACTTCGCCCTTGGAAGTCAGCATGACATTTCCGGGCTTGATATCGCGGTGCACGAGGCCAGCCGAATGCGAGTACTCGAGCGCAGACAAGACGCCGGCAACAATGTCGACGACCTCGGCGATCGGGAAAGGACCCGCATCGTCGGAGAGGAGGTCCTTGAGCGGACGCCCATCGACGTACTCCATGACGATGTAGGGGATCGAGACCTTACGACCATCGGGGAGCAGCGTTGCCTCTTCACCCGTGTCGTAAACGGCAACGATGTTGGGGTGGTTCAGCGAAGCAGCGGACTGCGCTTCGCGGCGGAAACGCGCTTGGAAGACGGAATCCATCGCCAAGTCAGTTCGCAGCGTCTTGATAGCAACGATTCGCGACAGGCGCTTGTCGAACCCGAGGTGTACTTCGGCCATGCCTCCGCGCCCGATAAGCGAGCGCACCTCATAGCGTCCCCCTAGAACTCGAGGGGCGGAATCTGCCATGTCGTAACCTCCTGATTGGATGAGACCTCTGCACTTGTTCGGTGCAAGAGCGACCCGAATCTGTTGTGGATAGTAGCAACTGCAATTAAGAAAATCGTGAGAGAGATCAAGAAGATGACCAACCACTTCCCGATCTGGTCCTTACGCGTTGGCTCCGGTGCCACAACAGAACGATTGTAGCGAGTCTTCACGGGAGCACTCGTGCGGATTGTCCCGTTCTCTTCGGTGACTGCGTGCCAGCGGATGAGAGCAGGATTGATCGTCACGCGCTGTGGTCGTGTCGCGCTTCTACGGCGCCGGGGCATCTCTGCCGAGGCGGCGGCCGCCTTCGTGGGGGAAGGCCGGCTCTGACGCGTGGGCGCAGCAGGTTTCGCGGCCTGCGCCTCGGGCGTCATCGTTTCGGGCAGACGAGGCGTGCGCGGGACACTTCCCATTCGCGAGGCCGCAGGCTTGCGCGCAGCCAAGGAAGGCTTCGCTGCCTGCGCCTCAAGATCGACCGGCTCGAGGAGATCCGCCGGAAGCGAGCGCCGCTGCGTGTGCTGAACCGGAGCGCCGGAGCGAAGCGTCGGATTCACACGAGTCTCAACAGCGGGAGCTCCAGGAGTCGGAGGAGCCCCATGGTGGGGGGCCTCAACCGTCGGCGGGGGAAGCGGACGCGCTCGGAGGGAAACCCCCATCTCACTTCCAGCCGCAACCAACTCGCGGACCAATGCCGAACCCGATTCAGGGCGCCGCTGAGGATCCTTATCGAGGAGGTGATAGATGACCCGGGCCAAGGGTTCGGGAACCGAGTCAGGAAGAGCGGGGACAGGCTCATTCACATGGGCGAAAGCGATATCGACCTGTGACTTCCCGGTAAAGGGGCGCACCCCCGCTGCGGCCTCGTACGCAATCACACCCAGGGCGTAAAGGTCACCCAAAGACGTGGCCTTCTCGCCCATCGCCTGTTCGGGGGGAAGGTACTGGGCGGTCCCCATGACCATGCCGTCGGCGGTGAGATCAATCTGCGAGTCCGTGCGCGAGATCCCGAAATCGGTAAGCTTCACCATGCCATCGGGACGAATAAGAACGTTCGCGGGCTTAATGTCACGGTGAACGACTCCGGCTTGGGCTGCCGCACCAAGGGCCATGGCGATCTGCATGAGGATCGGCATGAGGTACTCGGGAGAGATTGACTGTCCGCCTCGCAGGTAATCGGTCAGGGGCGGCCCTCAACCAACTCCATGATGATCCAGCCACGGCCATTTTCTTCGCCAGAATCAAGAACGTTCGCGATATTCGGGTGCTCAACGCTCATCGCGTTTCGAGCCTCAATGCGCAGGCGAGATAGGGAAAGTTCCTGCCCGGAAAGCTCGGGGCGCAAGACCTTCGCGGCAGGGTTCGGCCCGTGACACGGTCACGTGCCTTCCACACCTCGCCCATGCCGCCCTGCGCGATCAGGGAGAGCAGGAGATATCTGCCGCCAAGAAGTCGTCCGGCAAAGCTGGTTAGGGGTAGTCGAAGGCTTCGAATCGCTCACTCAATCCCTCCTGGAGGAGTGCGCGTGCGATGGGGACCCGCATCGCTTCCGCCGTGGGGAACAGGCCTAGAATCATCGCCCTCAACCAAGACTGCGAAGGCGATCTTCGGGTTGTCAGCAGGCGCAAAACCAACGGCCCATGCGTTTGCGCGTCCCGAACCATCGCCCACTTCAGCCGTTCCGGTCTTCGCCGCCACGGAAATACCGGGAAGAGCTATTTCGGTGCCCGTTCCGTAGGGCTGGGAGACGACTCCCCGCATGAGCTCAGTCATTTGGGAAGCGATCTCGGGACTGATCTTTTGACCGACGCGCACCGGAGAAGTCTCGGACTGAACCTGGAGGTCAGAGTCAACGATCTGCGAAATCATGTAGGGACGCATCATGGTGCCCTTGTTGGCAATGGTCTGCGAGACCATTGCCATTTCCAAAGGCGTGACCTTCACCGAGTACTGGCCAATGGAGCTCATCGCGAGCTGCGCAGAATCCGTTGAATCCGGGAACTGCGAGGCGGTCACGCTCAAGGGGATCTTCTGGCTTGTCCCGAACTCGAAACGATTCGTCAGGTCAGCCAAATCTGTATGAGTGAGCTTTCGCTGGCGAGAACGAAAGTCGTGTTACACGAGCGCGCGAAGGCCTCGGCAAGAGTCGGGTGACCATTACCGCACTCCGTCGACTCAATGTTTGACACCGAGGTCTGGGTTCCCGGCAGGACGGTTGAGACGGGAGAATCCATCTCGGTTTGCGGCGTGACAGCGCCCTTTTCAAGCAGGGCAATGGTGGTGAGGATCTTGAAGCTCGAACCGGGGGCGTAAAGATCGCCAGCAATCGCACGGTTATACAGAGGTTTTGAGGGATTGTTGATCAGATCCGTGTAGGCCGTGTTGGCTTCCTGAGAGTTGAAAACCGCTAGGGAATTCGGGTCGTAGGAGGGCGAAGAATACATGGCCAAAACGGCACCGGTCTTGGCGTCGAGAGCAACGACGGCTCCCTTACGATTCCCCAGCTTTTCCGCGGCGATCTGCTGCATTTGTGGGTTGAGGGTCAAAACAACGCCGCCGCCTTGACGGTTCTGGCCCGTAAAGAGATTGCGGAAACGCTGAGCGAGAAGAGCCTGAGACTGGCCGTCCAAGATGTCCTCGGCCGCAGCTTCCATCCCGGTGGATTGAGAGAATGCCGCCGAGAAATACCCGGTCGTGTGTGCGCGTAGAGCGGACCCTGGGAATAGGAGCGCTGGTAGCGCGAGGATCCTTCAACCTTTTCGGAGGAAGCAATCGCAGTGCCGTCAACGATGATCGGGCCGCGGTCGGTTTCAGCCGCGTGCAAAATCGTGCGTTGGTTGCGTCCATCAGCATTCAGCGAGGGGGCTTGGATCACCTGATTATTGGTCACCATCAGGCCAAGGGCCGCGAACATCATGAGGACGATCACGAACAGACGACGAATCTGGGTATTCACGCGCGGCCTCCCATGTGCTCGGGGGCCTGACGGCGTTTAGGTTCAACCTCGGGGAGGCTGCCAGACGTCCATGCGGAAGGCGCAGAAGGACGACGCGCAGCATCCGAAACTCGGATCAGGAGTGCAACAGCCAGCCAAGAAGACACCATTGAAGAGCCACCGGCGGCCAAGAAAGGCGCGGTCAATCCGGTCAGAGGAATCAGTCGGGTGATTCCACCCAAAACAACGAAAATCTGGATGGCGAAGGAGAAACTCAGGCCCGTAGCCAAGAGCTTTCCGAAACCGTCGCGGACGCCGATTGCTGCGCGCAGGCCTCGTTCAATGAGGACCAAGTACAGGACAAGGATCGCTGCAAGACCAGTGATTCGAGCTCCTCAGCGAAGGAAGACAAAATGAAGTCCGAGTTCGCCAAGGGGACGAGCTGCGGGTAACCGCGGCCCCAACCGGTTCCCATGAGTCCGCCCGAGGCCTGGCCGAAGAGACCCTGAACCAGCTGGTAGGAGCCTCCCGCCTCGGCGTTGTAGACATCGGGCTCGAGGGCATTGAGCCACACATCGAAGCGCGCGCGCACGTGGCTAAAGGTCTTGATCGCAATGAAAATTGCGGGGACGAACATGGTGAAACCGATGACCAGCCACGAGACTCGATTCGTTGCGACATAGAGGGTTGCGACGAAAAGCCCGAAGAAGAGAAGCGAGGTTCCCAAGTCGCGCTGGAGGACAAGAATTGCCACGCCGACAAGCCACACGACCAAGATCGGGCCCAGGTCGCGAGCGCGTGGAAGGCGCAATCCCAACACCTTCGGCCCGCCGATGGTCAAATTATCGCGGTTAGTAACCAGGTAGCCTGCGAAGAAAATCGCCAGAGTGATCTTCACCAGCTCGCCTGGCTGCATGGAAAGCGGGCCGAGGCTGATCCACACTCGCGCTCCGTAGGTTTCTTTGCCGAGGCCGGGAATCATAGGAAGCAGAAGCAAAACAACTGAAACCAGGCCAAAAGTGTAGGTGTAGCGGCGAAGAACACGGTGATCACGCACGAGCACCAAGACCACTGCGGCAAGGACAATGGCGATTCCAACGAACATCAACTGTCGGACACCGACGGTGTCCATGCCTAGGGCTTCAAGAGACAGGTCGATCCGGTAGATCATCGCCAAACCCATGCCAGTCAGGGCAACCGCAATCGGCAAGATCACGGGGTCTGCGTAGGGGGCAAGGAAATGGACACCGACCTCAGCAACAATTGCTAGAGCCACCAAGATCCCGATGTGGAGGCCTAAGTTCGCCGGGACTTCACCCGTGCGGTTGAGGGTAGTCAGGACGTAGCCGCCGATTCCAACCGCCAGCGCGATCAACATCAGGAAGAGCTCGAGGACGCGCCGGGGACGGACAGGATTAATCGAAACGGTAGCTACTAGTTGCCCCCCTCCTGTGTTGCTTCAGGGGTCGGGGTGGGCTGACTCTGGTTTTGTTGGTCGCTGTTTTGCTCGGATTGCTGCGCCTGCTGAGCTTCGCGTGCCTGCTGAAGGGCTCGCTCACGGGCGTTTGAGCGCAAGATCGCAACATAGGCGTCGACTTCACCGCGCGAAGAACGCGTGACAGGTTCTTGAAGACGCTGCTGATCGACCGCTGCGAGCTGGTCGAGCTTGACGTCGGTGATTTCAACGGCGTGGGAGAGATTCCATGACCCGACGGACTGGGGGATCCCTTGGAAAATGACGACAGAGCCATCTTTACCCATGACGTAGTACTGGGATTGGCTCCACTGCCAGCCCAACCAACCGGCAATGACAACGCCAATTGCGAGCATCAAGCTGATGACGGGCAGGAGCCATGCGAAACGTGAGCGCCGAGGAGCGTCGGCTTCTGCCTCGGCCTCGTCGTCGACGGGAAGCTCCTTGGTCGGGGAAGCCAAAGCCGCAGCGCGAGCGGCTGCCCCGCCACCCCCGCGAGTGGGCGCCAAGCGATCCTTCGCAGCAGCGCCGACAATCTGCGGTGCGCTGGGAGGATCGGTGCCCGCGGGAACGATGTCGGCGACCACGCAGGTGACGTTATCGGGGCCGCCAGCAAGCAAAGCCAGGCGGATCAGCTCTTCGGCGCACTCTCCGGGATCGCGGACATCGGTGAGAATCTCTGCGATCGTATCGGAGGAGACGACTCCGGAAAGGCCATCAGAGCACAGTAGCCAGCGGTCTCCCACGACTGCCTCGCGCATGGTCTCATCGGGAGTGACGTCGGCTTGAGAATCCCCAAGGATTCGCATGACGACATTGCGCTGCGGGTGGTGTTCGGCCTCTTCAGGGGTGATTTGGCCGCTGTCCACCAGGTACTGAACGAAAGAATGATCGGTGGTGACCTGGGTGAGGGTGTCGCCGCGCAAGAGGTAGGCGCGAGAGTCACCGATGTGGACCATGGCGAGCTTGTTTCCCGAACGCATAAGCGCGATACAGGTTGTCCCCAGCCCTGCGAGCTCGGGGTCTTGTTCGGAGCGCTCGGAAAGTTCCTCGTGCGCGTCCATGAGGGCATCGCGAAGAGAGGGGAGGAGAGTCTCAGCGGGGTGGGAGTCAGTGTCTAGGGGAACCAAGTGAGCGATAGCAACCGAGGAAGCGATATCGCCGCCTGCGGGGCCGCCCATTCCGTCGGCCAAGACCAGAAGATTTGCGCCCGCATAGCCGGAATCTTGGTTATTTTGGCGCACCAAGCCGACGTCGCTGCGAGCGGCGTAGTGAAATTCGACGGGCTTGGTTGGGGCCATGTTACTTCACCAATTCGAGGGTCGTTTGGCCGATTCGGACGATATCTCCCACGTTCAATTCCCGAGGCGACGTCAGTCTTTCGTCGTCCACGAAAGTTCCGTTTCGGGAACCGAGGTCTTCGATCCACCAACGTCCGTCAGCGGGGGTCAGACGCGCGTGTTGGGAAGATGCGTATTCGTCTTCCAAAACCAGTGTTGATGAGGGCGAACGTCCAATGACGATCTGTGTGCTTCCGAGGGGAATGATCGTGCCCACAAGCGGGCCTCCGGTCAGGAGAAGATTTCGCGGTTCGGAAGTATGTGTTGAACGCCTAGATTCGCGGCGCTTACGATCCGCATCCTTGCGTCCTTTTCCGCGCGGGGTCACGACCGTGCCGAAGATATCGCGGCGCAGAGTTGAGACCGCTCCCAAAACGAGGAGCCACAAGAGGACAAGGTAGCCCAGGCGGAAAGAGGGTGAAGGTGAGATCTGAAGTCACTGGGCATCCTCACTTTGCGGGTGCGTCCAGAACAGGATTCGGGTGCGTCCGATGGTGATCTGGTTTCCGTCCAAAAGGGTCGCTGCATCAATGCGGTGGCCTTCGACGAAAGTACCATTTGTTGAACCCAAATCGGTAGCAATCACGCCGGTGGGAGTGATACGAAGTTCCAGGTGACGGCGCGAAACACCTGAGTCTGCAACGGTGATGTCGGCCTCGGCTCCGCGGCCAATGACGGTGACGGGTTCGGTGAGGAGCCACTTTTGGCCGTCGATGTCGAGGATGGGGTGCTCGGGGGAGGGCGACGAGGCCGTGGCCGGGGCGGCAGCGCCTCGTTCGTTGCGTGCTTCCACTTGGAGCTGGCCGGTGAATTCCTCCGAGTCGCGCGTGAAGTCAATGGAAATAGGGCCGAGAAGAGCGTATCCCTGAGAGGCTGCGTGATCGGTTACCTGCTGGGCAAATTCGCCCGCGAGGATGTCGAGGTCACCCAATGCGTCCATATCGGAGGGTGCCATGCGGATGAGGAAGTGGTTGGGGGCTATCGCGCGGTCGGTGGAGAGCTCTTGGACGTGGTCTTCCATGGAGCGCTTGAGTGCCGAGGTGATGTCAACTGCCTTGATTCCCGAACGGAAAACGCGCGAGAAGGCGCCGTTTACACCGCGCTCGACGGCGCTTTCAAAACGGTCGAAAATACTCATGCAGACTGTTCCTTGTTCGGTATCTAACCCTTGCGTGCAGGCCCTGACCCGAAGGATCCGATAGGCCTACTGACAGTATTTTACAGTTTCGTCCCAAATTGGGCGGGGTGAAGGGTAATTGAAAGGCTATTTGAGTGGGCCCGTTAAGGTGCTCTATTGATGACGCAGGTCACATGTTTGCAATGTTAATTAATACTGTTAATATCATGTGAGATCCCTGATACGGAGACATATGAATCGGTTCAGCATTGCCCCCCAACCGCAGCATGTACAGCGTCGTCCTGAGTGTCGAAAGTCTGCGCGCTATGCGGTGATTTCGTGCATCCTTGCAGCCCTCATTGCCCTTCCCGCAGTGACTAATTTCCAATCGCCGGCCCGGGCAGATGCCCCCCTTGAAACACCCGGTGCCGACAGCATTACTTTCAATCGATCCGAAGGCCGAATTGGCAAGGCCGTTCTGAATGACTCCGGTACGGATCGCACCACCGTCGTCGCGGACAACTCTTACTTCGGTGTCGTCCGTGGAATGACCAACTACGACTCCTCGGATCCGAACCAGCGCTCCGTCGCTTATCGCGCGGGGTACTCCCAAGACTGGCTTGACGCGAATGTTGCGAATAACGGCGACTACTGGTCCTACGTCACCCGAGGCGTGGCCTGGGACTACCACATGGCCGTGCGCAACCGGCAGTACTACTACGGGGACTACACACCCAACGCGATTTCGACCTCGACAACCAGTGCGCTCGGATACAAGCCGAATGACCCCGGGACGGTCTCCCTCAACAGCACCTTCCTCATCGGGGCGGTCCGACACAACAACTTCCCGATCTACTCCCGGATTCACTGGGTGCACTCGTCTTTCGACATTCGTATTGGTGACCTGGAGGAATCCTTCCCCTTTGACCAGCAGGAAACCGACAACGACACGGACACGACAGCCGTGCGGCGCAAGGGAGGCCCCTACGAGTGGGTCTCCCGCGCTTCCGCGCCGCGTACCTGCCCATCGACTGCCCCCTACTATGCGCTTGCCCGATCTGATGGAAACTGGCATTGCTTCAAGAAAGTCGGTGAAGGAAAAGGGAACTACGACATCTACACGGATCAGCCCCAGTACTATCCGGGTTCGGCGGGCGTGCCCGGCCATACCCCCCAGTCAGACGACGTCCTGACGATCACGAAGACCACCTCGGACCAGACGATCAGCGTCAACGGGATCCCCTACCGCCTCGTCCTCTACGGATTTGTGCCCAACGCGGACGGCAACTGCCCCGCCACTCCTCCCGCGGGCTCGACCCCGGTCTCTACCTTCACGACCAAGGAAAATCAGACCTCCTTCGGCTGCCTCTACGGCTCCTTCAGCCAAGAGCGCTACCTGCGCGTCGCGAAGGCGGTCACCGAGGACTCCGAACAGGTGGGCGAAACGATCCCGCCGTTCACCTTTACGACAATGGGCGTTGGTGACTGGTCTGCGCCCACGGGAACACCGCTCGGTACCAGCGTTACGGCCGACGGCTTCGTCGGTTGGAACTCCTTCGAGGATGCGAACCTGACCCCGACCGCTTTCGGCAAGGCCGGGGCGGTCACCTCCGGGTACAGGGCCTTCATGCCCGGCTTCTCTCAGTTCGTCGTCGCTGAGACAGGGCCGCGCATCGCCGGTCGATTCCCGTTGCAGTTTGGAGTACCGGGGCGTTTTGGCCCCTGGAAGACCAGTGACGACCCGAACTCCGCGCAGTGGAACCTGGTCGACGTGACCTGTCTGAACGGCATTGGCGAGCGGGTCAACGTTACTCGTGACCCTGACACGGGTGGTGTGGACTTCTCCCAGGTCGCTCCGGCCTCATCCCCCGCGGCCCTGCCCATTACCTGCACCTTCACGAATGAAGAAAAGGTCCCCAAGCTGCGCATCCAGAAGGACCTGGAAAGCGTTGAAGGCGCAACGACCGATGACATTACAGTGACCTATCGCATCAGCGCCACCAACGACGGCTCGCTCAAGGGAACAACAGGTCGCTTGACCGACACCCCGGACTTCGCACCGGGATTGAATGTCCGCTCGGCTGCGGTCGCGACCACTCTTGAGGGACTTGCAAGCGCTGCAGTGCAGCCGGCCGCCGCATCCTATGTCCTTACCGAAGGCGCGGATCTTGAGCCCGGTCAGTCAGCCACGTGGTACATCCGTATGCGTGTGAGCCGAGATAAGACCGCGGCGGGCTACAGTGAGGTCGCGCTCGAGTGTGCGACCCAGAATAATCGCCTTACTCCAAAGAAGGGTCTGTATAACCGCGTTAGCGGAGACTACGACCACGATGGTGAATCCAATAACGAGGCCTGCGCCCCGGTCCGCCCGCGACCGATCCGCATCGAGAAGGCCGGCACCCAACCGGTCGGAACCCAAAACGATGATGGAACCTATCCGCTCGATGGCGCGGCTTTCGCGATCTATGACAATCAGGCACTCACCGGTGCTCCGATCAGTGTTCTTGACGGCGGATCCAGTTTCGTCAGCCCCTCACTTGAAACAGGGAAGACCTACTGGCTGGTTGAGACCCGCGCACCTGCAGGCCACGTTCTGCTGCCCCGTCCCATTCCCTTCCATATCAGTGTTGGAACTGATTCTGCTGCCTCGACCGTGATCACCACCGATTTTGGTCCCGATGATGGTTTCTCCTCCGTGCGAGTTTTGCCCGCAAAGGCCGGCACTGGAGATGCGGCTCTGCCGGGTATTCGCGTGGTTGATACTCAGGTCGGGCATCTACCAGTAGCCGGGTCCACAGGCATCTACCCCTACCTTGGAGCGGGTGTAGTGCTGATGGTTGCTGCCGGCGGTATCGTGTGGATGAAACGACGCGAAGGCCTTGAAGCCTAAGAAACAGCGAGGAGGGGCGCCCGCCAGATGGCGGGCGCCCCTCCCTTTAACGCTCAGTCAGGTGAGTTAAGCAGGGCTCAGAAGTCCCAGTCCTCATCTTCGGTGTCGACCACTTCGCCCATGACGTAGGAAGAACCAGAACCCGAGAAGAAATCGTGGTTCTCATCCGCGTTCGGGCTCAGGGCCGCCAGGATCGCGGGGTTCACGTTCGTCGCATCGGCGGGGAAGAGGGCCCTCGTAGCCCAGGTTCATCAGGGCCTTGTTGGCGTTGTAACGCAGGAACTTCTTGACGTCCTCGGTCAGGCCGAGCGGATCGTAGAGGTCTTCGGTGTACTCTTCCTCGTTTTCGTACAGCTCGAAGAGCAGGGAGAAGGTGTAGTCCTTGAGCTCCTGGCGACGAGCCTCGTCGGACTCGTTCACGGCCAGCTGGTACTTGTAGCCAATGTAGTAACCGTGCACGGCCTCGTCGCGAATGATCAGGCGGATCAAGTCAGCGGTGTTCGTGAGCTTCGCGTGAGCGCTCCAGTACATGGGAGCGTAGAAGCCCGAGTAGAAAAGGAAGGACTCGAGCATCGTCGAGGCGACCTTGCGCTTTTCAGGATCGTCGCCCTGGTAGTAGGACTTCACGATCTCTGCCTTGCGCTGCAGGGCCTCGTTTTCGTTCGACCAGCGGAAGGACTCGTTGATCTCCTCGGTGGACAAAAGCGTGGAGAAGATCGAAGAGTACGACTTCGCGTGCACGGACTCCATGAAGGCGATATTCGTGTAAACCGCTTCTTCGTGGGGAGTGCGGGCGTCCGGAATCAGCGAGACCGCGCCGATGGTTCCCTGGAGCGTGTCGAGCAGGGTCAGGCCGGTGAAAACGCGGTTCGTCATGCGCTGTTCTTCGGCGGTAAGCGTCTTCCACGATGCCAAGTCGTTGCTCAAGGGCACCTTTTCGGGGAGCCAGAAATTACCGGTCAGACGATCCCAGACCTCGAGGTCTTTGTCGTCTTCGATGCGGTTCCAGTTAATGGCTTCAAAAACGGGCGTTACGCTCACGCGTCCTCCTGACACGAGTGTTTCATGCGGCGCGATCCGGGATAGGAAGCGGGCCTGATAGTTTTAAAGACTACCGTCTTCGTCGGTTGAAATCTGCCTCTGATCGAATGAATCACGAAAATGACGAGGCTAGGAGCTAGTCCGCCAAAAGCTTGAGCAGGTGATCAAGGACCTTGCCGCCGGAGTAGAGCGATCCATCGTGCTGGTACTCGTTCGTGATGTAGTGATGCGCGCCCATAAGCTCACCGGTCTGAAGGGAGAGCTCGCGCGGGACAAACATGTCGTCGTAGTACACCGCCGCGGCGACGGGAACGGAATTCTCAGCCAAGGCCTCGGGGAAATAGACGGGAGTCGCATCCGTCGTTTCAGCAAGGATCTGCGCGACTTCCGCCAAGGAAGCGAGCCCTGGGTCCTCATCGAAAACGCGGTGCATGAAGTGCTCGCCGGTGAGGTAGTAGGGCTCGGAAGTATCTAGGGGATCAGCGTCCTTCGCGAAACCGGGAACTTCTTCGGCCAGGCGGTCTGCCGCCCAATTCGTTGCGGTTCCACGCAATTCGGGAGTCGCGCAGGCGTAGATGAATTCCTGGAAAACTCCGTAGATCGGCGCAACATTCGTCGCGTCGCCGATTGCTTCCAAGAATTGGGTGGACAGGCGGCGCTGGCCGTTGATGGTCACCCACGGGCCCTCGAGCAAGTAGTGGAGCTGATCGGTGCGTCCCTGTCCGCCCAGCATCATGCCGATCTGACGGAAGCGCGCGCTGCTCAGGTGCTCGCCGGTCGGGAGGAGTTCCTCAGTGTCGCGAAGGTGCGCGGCGATCTGACGGATCGTTGTCTCGTCCTCGGGGTGACGCTGGAAATAGGCGCGGTTGCGCGCTGCAGTGCGCTGGTAGGTCAGGCGGTAGATCTCATCGACATGGACGAGGCCGGGCAGGCCTCCCGTGATTAGGCTGGCTTTCAGGCCCTGGGGCGCAAGCGAGAGATACGAAGTCGTGATGAAGCCGCCGTAGGACTGGCCAAGAGTCGTCCACGGTTCGTCTCCCGCGAGCTCGTGGCGGAAGGCCTCGGCATCGTAGACGATCTGGTCTTGGCGGAAATAGCGCAGGTAGTTGGCCTTTTCCTGTGGGGTCGGAAGGAAGGAAAGGGATTGCGCATCCATGCGGGTGGACTGGCCGGTGCCTCGTTGATCGAGGAGGACCACGCGGTAATCCTGCAGGAGACGATTCATCCACCCGCCGTCAAAAGTGCCGAAACGAGGGCTTGGATAGCCGGGACCGCCCTGGAGGAAGACGGCGTAGGGCGCGTTTTCCTTGCCGGGACGCACGACCTCGCGCGCGAAAATCTCGATGGTCGGGTTATCTGCGCCGAGGGGACGCGTGTGATCGAGGGGGGACGTCGAGGCGGTGCTCGTAAACGGTGTGAGCGTGGTGGATGTAGGAGTTCGTACGCATGGGACAAGGGTAGCGCCGCAGAGCGCGCGGCGTGCGGGGTGCGCCGCGGAGTCGTCTGCGGGCGCCGTTCCGCCTGCCGCTCCCCGAATATCACACGAAGTCGGCAAATGTCGCAGGGAACAAGCTGTGTCATTCGGGGACTTCGTGTGGAGGTAGCCGGTTAAGCGCAGGACGGGAAGGCGCGTGACACCGTGTACTGCTGTTCAGTGCCAAAAGACATACGAAGTTGGTGAATGTCACTGGAAACGAGCTGTGTCATTCGGGGACTTCGTGTGGAGGGACGAGGCGGTGGCTGGGGCTTCGAACGCGGTGGGGCGTGCGGGACGAGGCGTGGGCACCGTAAGTACGGCTTCTAGAGCCAGTTCAGCATGAGGATATAGCTGAGGGTCCCGAGGCCGACGCTCCACAAGAGGCGGCGTTTCGTTGCCAGGTGGACAACAACGGTGATGACAGTTGCGATAATGGCTGCCCACCACTGCGAACCAGCAGCACCTGCGTTATCGCTGAGCGTCGCCAAGACGAGGATCAACAAAATGCCCGGAGGCATCCACACGGCCATATTCCGAACGAAGCTTGACTCGCGCAGGGGCTCGAGGATCTTGAAAGGGAGCGCGCGCAAGGTGAAGTCGATGACGAAGACGACCAGGAGGATTCCGAAGAGGTAGGGGAGCGAGTGGGACATCAGGCCTCCTCACCGGTGTGCGGCGCGTGCAGCTGATGGTCTGAATCGGCGCTGGGACTGGAAGAGGCTTCGCGTCTTCTTGTAAGCACATGACGCACCACAAGGGCACCGACGTATAGCAGCAGCGCAAGCAAAAGTCTTTGTTTAGGCCAGATGGCCATCGCGATGAGGAAGGACCCAGCTGCCAAAACAACCGAGGGAATGTCCTTTGAGGGAGCGAATCGAGTCGACGGTGAGGGTGATAAACAGCGCTGTGAGCGCGAAATCCAAGCCCTGGATCTGAGCGGGAATGAACGACCCTGCAAGAACGCCAACCAGACCAGAGGCCACCCATGTCGTCAGATAGGTGGCTTGCATGGCAAGGAGACGAGGCTTCGTCCAGCCTTCGGGGCGCGCTGCGGTGATCGCGTAGGCCTCGTCAACCAGGGCGTACATGGAAAATAGGCGCGCGAACCTACCCTCGACCAGGTGAAGAGGGAAGGAGAAGGCGTAGAAAAGATGCCGGAAGTTTACGAGCAGCATCGTCACAGCGATGACGGCAATTGGGAGTGTACGAGGCCGCCAAAGCGATGACGAGTAGCTCAGCAGATCCCGAGAAAGCTGCTATTGACAGTGCCGGGGCCATCCACCACGGCATTCCCAGCTGCATGACCAAGATGCCGTATGCAATCCCCAGAGGAATGTAACCCGCCGCGATGGGTGCAGTCATACGGATTCCGGTGAGGATTTCCGCGCGGGTTGAGGATGACATTCTTCTATTTTGGCTGCCGGAACAGGACGTGCATGCGGTGTTCACGAATCGGAACAGGAACAATCCGTTAACCCGGCGGTCGAAAATCCGTTAACCGGCGGTCAAACTTCTTCAGCAACCGAGTCGCGGAGACCAAGGTTCGATACCGATGATGACTTCAGTGACAGAAGGAACGGCTGTTCTCCTTGCGTGTGTGATGGGATATCGCTTCGACCTTGGTTTCGGTGAGTTGGAAGGCCCTGCTACCGAATGGGGGGAGGACTGGTGCATGAGGATCCGAGGCCCGTCTTCCCCAACAACCCAGGTACTAGTTTCGCGTAGTTTCCCGCCCGTCCACGTTAAAACGTAGGTCACGACCCAAGTGATACCTGGTGTTGCACGTGAAACAGCCTCTGAACTGGTGTGATTGGGCAGTGATGCTTGTCCTTCGCAGCGGTCTATCGCCGCAGAATCGCTCAGAACAGCGCTGTCTTCGCGCAGTCTTTTCGCTGGGATCACCTGGAAATTCGAGGCCTCCACGTGCTCGGGTGCGCGCCCTTCCAAACCCTGCGTGAGAGACCCGTTGTGCCAGATCCGAATGCACCCGGGTGCTTCGAGCGCTTTAAGCGTGCGGGAATCTGCCTGAAGCCACGCATCAAGGAATTGGCGTTCAAGCAGTACTTCCGGAGCTTCCGTCCCCGTCGTGCTTTCCGGAATTTTCCCGCCTGCCGAGGCTGCATCAGCCTTGCGCGTAATGGTCCCCAATTCCGCCGCGCTTCCCGCAGTACTGGCCGCACTCGGCACTTCTAGGGTTCCAGCGGATACCCCAGCACCGGATTCGGCACTTTCAATCGACACAAACCCCGGGCCCGTGGGAATATCGCGGCCATCGCGATAGGCTTCCGCACACGAGCGCGCGGCGTCATCGGCCCGCTCGTTGAGAGGATGACCCGCATGACCCTTCACCCACTCGAAGCTAACTGTGCGCCCCTGCATGGCACGGTCAATCTCTTGAATGAGCTCCAGGTTTTTAATGGGTTTCTTATCGGCCTTGACCCACCCGCGTTTCTTCCACCCCGGTGACCACTTGGAGATCACATTGATCGCGTACTGAGAGTCCGCGAGGATGTGGAGCTCTTCGTGGGCAAGACCGGCCTGAGCAGTGGCCTTAAGGAGTTCGAGGACAGCATTCAATTCGCCCAGATTGTTGGTACCACTGGGCCACCCGCCCGCATCCCAACAATCCTCTGAGACCACCCAGGCCCATCCAGCAGGCCCCGGATTACCCAAAGAAGAACCATCCACTGCGGCTGTAATCGTCATTGGAAGTTCCTCTACTTGGTGATTCCGACCTGATGAAGGGCGAAGGCAAATTCTTGAGCCCTGGCCTGCCAACGCCCCCTGCGCCCAGAAGCTCCCGCGTGCCCGGCAACCATTTCGGTACGGATCACGATAGGAGGCTGATTGGGAACCTGCGCGGTGGCCTGTCGAAGACGCTGGACCCATTTGTGGGGTTCAACGTAGAAGACTCGCGTGTCATTGATCGAGGTGGTCGCCATGATCGCCGGGTAACGCACGCCTTCGCGGACATTTCGTAGGGGGTGTAGGAACGCATGAGCGCGTAGATCTCAGGATCTTCAATGGGGTTACCCCATTCCTCCCACTCGCCCACGGTCAGGGGGAGTGAGGGATCCAAGATGGTTGTTAGTGCGTCAACGAAAGGTACCCCCGCGATCACTGCAGCAAAACGATCGGGTTGTGCGTTTGTGACCGCACCCATGAGGAGACCACCCGCGCTGCGACCTTCGGCAATCAAGCGTTCGGGGTGAACCCAGCCGGAATCGACCAGATAGTTTGCGACATCCAAGAAATCGGTGAAGGTGTGTGTTTTCACCAGTTTCTTACCGTCTTCGTACCATGAGCGTCCCATTTCGCCACCACCGCGAATATGTGCGATCGCGTGAATGACGCCTCGTTTGAGGGCGGGAAGACGCAGGATGTCGAACTCGGGGTCGAAGGAAACCTCGTAGGAACCGTAGCCGTGGATCCATCCCGCGTGAGTACCGTCGGGCTGGGCATCGCGGTGATGAACCAAGGTCACGGGAATCTGTGTGTGTCCATCCCGCGCGGTCACCCACACTCGCTCTTCCGTGAAATCAGACGGATCCCAGTTGGGAACCTGAGTGACCTTGAGGATACGCGACTTCCCAGTTCGCAGATCGAGTTCTTCCACGGTGGGCGAGGTCAGGACGCTCTGGTATCCCACTCGAACAAGGCAGTCTTCAAATCGCCCAGAACTGAGGGGATAGAGGCTACGGATCATGCCTTCCTTGTTGAGTTCTTCCCCGAGCGCCCACAGATCACTGCAATCCGAGGCCGGAACCGGCTTTCCGTTGGCGACTACAAGCGGGCGCGTGCGCCGATAGTAGCGTGCTTGGGGGAGTGCGTCACGCCTGTAGGACAGCGTGAAGAAATCGCGATAGGCCTCGAGATCGCTCAGGCGCTCCCCGTCGCCGGCGGTGTAGAGCGTCACCCAGCGGTCGGGGTCCACGACCGAATCAGCGGCGCCCTCTTGAGGCAAAGGAATACACGCCAAGCTTCCTTCGCGTGAAAGTGCTGTGTGGATGACAAGCAGGTGGTCGCCTGCGGGCTCAACATTGACCTGGACATCATCGCGTTTAGCAACAATATGCCGCGGCGGAACGCTGGGAGCGTAAGGATCCCACAGCCATGCGCCGCCACTGGTTGTTGAGGTCGAATGAACAACGACGTGCCAGGGGTCGTTCGATGCGGAGAACCACAGGTCAAAGGCCTCGTCAGGTTCTTCCAACAGCAGGGAGTCACCATCGGCATCCGCACCCACGTGGTGATGCATGAGCTGGAATTGCCTCCACGCGTCATCGACTCGCGTGTAGATGAAGGACTGAGAATCCGCGGCCCACGCAAACCCATAGCCTGCGTCGCTGACACGCTGATCAATGATGTCACCGCTGGATGCGTCTTGAATGATCCACGTCCAGCGCTCGTCGCCTTCGGTATCTTGCGACCAAGCGATCAAACGCCCATCCGAGGTCGGCACCACTTCCCCGACCTTGAAGAACTCTTCACCTTGGGCGCAGAGGTTTTCGTCGAGAAGAAGCTGCTCGCCTTCCAGTGTTTCGCTATCTGCCAGCAGCGGAGTGTCCGGGTAGCACGAGGCCGACACGCGGTAGTGCTTCGCATAGGAGTCTTCGTGATACTGGCGCTGGAAATACCACCAGTCCCCAACGCGCTGGGGAGCCGAATACACAACCGGCGCGGTGAAAGAATCAAACTCCGAAACGAGGTTCTCAGCCAGCTCCTGCGCAGGCATGCAGACCTGTTCCGCCCATTGATTTTCCGCATGGACATGGGCAATGACATCCGGGTTGTCGCGTTGACGCAACCAATCCCACGGATCATCAAAATGGTCCCCGTGAATGGAACGCACGCGCGTCCCAAAACGCTGCGGGGCAACAGGAGCGGTCTCTTCAGTCATGTTCATACTCTAAGGGAGCACACCGGCATCTGGAGCGCACTTGAGCTGAGCCTTCCCAAACGCTCGACGAAATAAACGTTAAAATCTTTACCGTGCCCACACAGGAAACAGAACAAGTGACGCCCCCCACGGCCTCGGCAAGCGTCGAACAGCCGGCCCCCGCAAATGGAGATGCCCCCGCAAACGGGGAGACCTCAGCAAGCGCGTCCAAACCCACCGCCCCCCAAAGCCTCGCGGAAACACTGCGCGCATGGATCAAGGAATTCATCCAATTCGGTCTGGTCGGCGCAACCGCATTCGTCATCGACATGGGGCTTTTCAACCTGCTCCAACACGGCCCGCTCGGCGTCCTTGCCGGCCACGCGAACACCGCCAACGCCGTGGCTGCCAGCATCGCGACCATCTACTCGTGGATCATGAACCGAGTGTGGACCTACCGCGGACGCACCCAAGAAAACGCCGGACGTGAGGCCTTCCTCTTCTTCTTCGCCAACCTCTGCGGCATCGGAATCACGCAATTCTGCCTGCTATTCAGTCACCACATTCTGGGATTGACCTCGCCGCTGGCCGACAATATTTCCGCCTACGTCGTGGGCTTTGCTCTGGGAACGGCATTCCGTTTCGTCTTCTATCACTACGTCGTTTTCACCGGAAATTCAACGAAGTAAGCGTCGACGAGGCCTCGTACCCAAAGCCGCGCACCTTCCGTACGCCCGGGAGTAGCCGGGTAATTTTCGCCATAAAAGCACCGTCCTCCCTTCGCAGGAGTCCCGCCTCGGACGTAGAGTCGAAAGGTGAAATCGACGAATCTGAAGCACATTGATGACACCGCACTGGTTTTTGAGGGCGGTGGTATGCGCGGCGCCTTCACCGCTGGAATTGTCGCCACTCTGATCGAAGAAGGAATTGACTTCCCGCACGTTTCCGGGATTTCTGCGGGTTCGTCGAACACCGTGAACTACGTGTCTCGAGATGCCAAGCGCGCACACGACACCTTCACCACTGTCGCAGACAGCCCCGAATTTGGGGGCTTCCGTCACTGGATCGAAGGCCGCGGCATGTTTAACGTCGATTACCTCTACGACGAGATCGCCCAGCCTGACGGTGACGCACCCTTGGATCTGGATACCTTCCTTGCCAACCCAGCTGAGGTCCGGATCGGCGCCTTCAACGCCACTCGAGGCGAAGAAGTGTGGTTCACGAAAGACGATATGCGCACGGTGGAAGAAGTCGGCCGCTGCGTGCGTGCCTCGTCGACTCTTCCCATCATCATGCCCACGGTCACAATCGACGGCGACACCTACGTTGACGGCGCTCTTGGCCCCAACGGAGGAATCCCCTTGGACGCGCCGATGCGCGACGGCTACCGCAAGTTCTTCGTCGTCCTCACCCGCCCGCGCGACTTCGTTAAAACCCCGACGAAACCGGGTGTGTGCTCCGCCCTGCGCCTGGCTTTCCCGCGTCTTCCTTCCATTGCCGAGGCCGTGGCCCGTCGCACCGTCGCCTACAACGCTGCTCGCCGCAAGCTTTTCCAATTGGAAGAACAAGGGCGAGCACTCATCGTGACCCCGGGGGACCTGGGCATTGACAAGATGGAGATGAATGTTGATCGCTTGGAGGATGCCTACGATGCGGGTGTTGCTCGTGCACGCGCGGATCTTCCCAGGTGGGAGGCCTTCTTAGGCCTGTAAACCTTGAGCTTATGGGTGTGGGGCCGAGCGGAATCCGGCCCCACACCCATTTGTACTATCGCGCTCGAAACCTCATTCGGTGTCCCCTATTCGGTTGCAAGAGCCGCCGAAGGACTGACTTTTGCCGCTCGACGTCCCGGCAGCCACGAAGCAACAAGGGAGGCAAGCACCGCAATCCCTATAACCGCTGCGATTTGGATCCACGGGATAGTGATGAAAATGGTGAGTCCTTCCAAGGGGAGCGCCAGGATCCCGACGGCCCCGAAGAAGATTCCGAGTGCCGAGCCGATGATCGCTCCGGTTACCGAAATGAAGACTGCCTCCAAGGCGAGCATGGTTTTCATCTGACGCTTGGTTAGGCCAAGAGCGCGGAGCAGTCCCGTTCTCCCGAGTACGTTCGGCAACGGAGAGTGAAAGAGTATTAGCAACACCGACAAGAGCGACCAGAACCGATACTCCCAAGAGGCCAACGACGATGAGCAGCATCTGATCGATCATCTTGGAGTACATTTCGCGCTCAAGCGCTGACCCGTTGACGGACAAAGAATTGTCGATCTTTGCGAGGTCCTTCTGAACGCTTGCCGCCGATACTCCGTCCTTCAGCTTGACGATCATGTCCGTCACGGGCGCTTTCGGATTGAGCTTAAGTAGGTTTGCTTCGCTTATTTCGTAGGTGCCATTGAAGTTCTTGGTGTATTTGCCTTTCAGGGTCAGGCATTTCCCCTCATTCGAGCAGACTTTGAGATCCTTGCCGTTCCAGGCTTCCATACCGACCAAGACAGTCGAGTCATCGATCTGCTCGACTTTCGAGTGGGCGACCGTCGAATAGTCCGGCTCCCCGAAAATCTGACTCTGTTCGTCGGCATCGCCATCGCCGTTACCTGCGGGCGCCTCTCCTTCAAGCTTTACGGTGCCGTAGATCGAGTGGGCGGGAATACTTGCAGCAACGCCCTCGGTCGATGCGACGCGCGCCTGAATATCACTGCTGAGTTCCCCAGCCGTAATCGTGCTGACGGAAAGATCGAATGGGCGACGCTCATTGACCTCATTGATGAGGGAGTCTCGCATCGAAGACGCACCGACCATCATGGTGACAACCAGGGTGACGCCAATGACGATTGAAGTTCCGGTTGCGGAGGTACGTCCGGGGTTACGGACAGCGTTCTCGCGTGCCATACGAGCGAGCATTCCCGGCCACAGACGGCCAAAGAGCTTGGTGAAAGTGGGAACAACGACCGTGCAGATCAGCAGAATACCGATGAGGCATGCCATGGACATACAGAAGGACAGGGCGAACTTCTGCGTGGCGCTGCTGATCTTCAAAGCTGCGAGGAGGCATCCTCCGCCGACAACGGCCAGGAAGAGGCCGACGACAAGGGTGAGGCGGCGCGCCGCGCGAGAAGAGGCGTCGGCCTCGTTCACGGGAGAAAGGGCGGCGATCGGCGGAACTTGAGAGACCTCGCGGGCGGGCTTGCGTCCGACGAAGACGGTGAGGAGCGTTCCGAATGCCCACACACCGATCGCGTAGGGGATGGATAGAGACGCGACGATCGAGAGGAAATTCTCTCCCTCGACCATATGTCCCAGGCCGAAACCGCCAACCAATATTCCCAAGATCACGCCGATGAACGACGAGATCGCGCCAATTGCGTAGGTTTCGCGCCGAACAAGCGAACGCACTTGCTGAACGTCCGCACCGAGTGCACGCAGGAGCGCCAACTCGCGGCGGCGTTGCTGAAGAATGACTTTAAACGTCGAGGACACGACAACCGATGCGACAAGAATGGCAATCGCCGGGAAGATCAACGCGATCGCAGTGAGGAGGGCGCCAGACACCTGAATCGTCTTGAGCTGTTGCTCAATTTCCGATGCGGCGCTTCGGACCTTCACTCCATTGACGGTGCTGAGATTCGACTCGAGAGTTTTCACCCAGGTGTCCTGCTCGGCTGCACTCGGGTTCCCGTACTTGTCCCCGGACAGGTTCGTTGCCACGCGGATCTGACCGGTCGGCCCCATGCCAACTGCCGAGGTGAAGCCCTCGGTGGTCACATACGAAGTTGCTGTGATATTTGACCCCGAGTCGTAGATCCCGCTGACCGTGAAATCGTGCGCGCTCTCTGTCCCTTGGGAAGTGAGAGTGAGGGTTTCGCCCACCTGCAGGCCCAGTTCTGTCGCCGAAGTGGAGGGGATCGTGATTTCCGAGGCCGTGGCCGGGGCTTTCCCCTGCGTGTACTTCAGTGAGAGGAAGGGATCCGGGAGGAGGGGAGAGAGGAAGAAGGCCTCTCGCTCGTCGTGAGCCTTGCCCATGAGGGGGTATTGCGTGGAGATACCGACGGCTGTGACTCCCGGAATCTTCTCGATCTGAGAGGTCACCGAGGCGAATTGCTGGGTAACGCTTTCGGGGGTAGGTTCCTCGGCGTTATCGTCGCGGGAGGGGTCGATGGTGACAAGTGCTGTCGTGCCTCGGTAGGTCTCGCGAATGCTTCGGGTGAGCGCCGAGGTCGTCGTGTTCGTGAAGAGCAAGGTCACGATGATGAAGGCGGTGGAAATTGCAACGGCCAGGCCGGTTGAGAAATAGCGGCGACCGTGGGTGCGTAGGTTTGCTCGAAGCAGAGTGGATGTTGAACTCACGGGTGTCACCTCAGCGCAGCGTTGAGCTCGTCTTCGCTGGCCTCGCGAAGGTCTGAAACGATTGCGCCGTCACGGACAACCAGGACGCGATCGGCATAGGAGGCCGCGTGGACGTCGTGGGTCACCATGATGACGGACTGGTCGAGTTCGTTGACCGCGCGGCGTAGAAGGTCAAGGACCTCCTTGGAGGAGTGCGAATCGAGGTTACCGGTCGGTTCGTCTGCGACGATGACTGCGGGGCGGCTCATGAGAGCGCGGGCAACGGCGACGCGCTGCTGTTGACCACCCGAAAGCTCGGAGGGCCTGTGGCTGAGGCGTTGCCCCAAACCCAGAGAGGAAACGATGAGTTTGAACCAGTCGTCGTCGACTTTCTGTCCGGCGAGCTCGAGGGGGAGCAGGATGTTTGCCTGCGCGTCCAGGGTGGGGATGAGGTTGAAGCTTTGGAAAACGAAGCCGATCCGATCGCGTCGAAGCTTTGTCAATTGGCTGTCTTTAAGCGCCGTAATATCGGTATTTTCAATGAATACGGTTCCTGAGGTGAGCGAGTCAAGGCCGGCCAGGATGTGCATCATCGTCGACTTGCCTGAACCTGAGGGGCCCATGATTGCGGTGAATTCGCCCGAGTAGAAATCGACACTGACGTTCTTGAGTGCGCTGACTTGGGTGTCGCCCGATCCGTAGATTTTGGACACGTGGGAGAGGCGAACAACCGGGGTTGTAGATGGAGAAGTATTCATGTCCTCTATCTTGCGCGCAGGGGTGTGCCCTCAACTATGGGGGGATGCCCCGGGTGTCCCCTGATTTTCCCCGGTGGTGACCCCGAGGTCGCAGTGTTGATGCGCGTGCGGGGGCACCGGCTCCCACGGCCTCGTTCCTAGTGCGGCGCTTCTCCGAGCTTCAGCCCTAGTTGTTCGCGCTTTCCCCCAGCCGCAGTCCCCTGAATCGATTCACCGCTGCTGCGACATCGATGAGGCGTGGGCGGGCAAGGTGCCCCGGCAAAGAATGCGCACCAAACTTGGCGACAACGTCCAAGCCCTCAGAATTCATCGCACGCTCAAGGCGAGCAAGGAGCTGGTTGATATCCAACTTCCCATCCGCGTACGAGAAGAGCAACCCGCGCACCATCCACGCAATCGCCTCGGTCTGTCCCGGGTCAACGATCTGTTCCACGTCGCCTAGGTCGAGGTGCACCTTATCCAAAGTGATCGAGGACAGGCCTGCAGCCTTTGTCTTTGCGCGCTCGGGTGCGCGCAAGCGAAGGGGGAAACGAGGCTCCGTGGGAGCGCTCATGGGCAGGTCCTCATGGGGACGGGGCAAGCGTGAGACAACCTCGCGCGCGCGATCGGTGACATCGACGCATCGATAGTGGTCCATCATGAGCACGCGATCAGCGTGATCGAGGTAATCGCCAGAACCCCCCATGACCAAAATCGTCGAGACACCAAGGTCGCGGTGAAGAGAGGAAATGCGATCAACCAAGGGCGTGATTGGTTCCTTCTCTGCCTGGACAAGCTCGCGCATACGCCCATCGCGGATCATGAGGTTCGTTGCGCTTGTATCCTCATCGATCAATAGCAGGGGAGAACCCAGCTCAATTGCCTCGACCAATGAAGCAGCCTGAGACGTCGATCCCGAAGCGTTTTCCGTCGAGAAACGCGAGGTATCAGCGTTTCCGGGCAGATGCGTAATAAAGGGAGAAACATCCACTCCCGTGACGGCGCGGCCATCAGCAGCACGGACCTTCATTGCATTCGGTGCAGTGGCCACATACTCGCGGCCGTCCCCTGGGATATGCGCATAGACACCGCGTTGGATGGCACCTAGCAGCGTGGACTTACCGTGATAACCGCCGCCCACGATCACCGTAACGCCCGGCTCAATAGCCATCCCGCGGAGGGTGCCCGCATGGGGGAGCTCGACCTCGGCCTCGAGAGTGGAGGGGGAAGAGAAGGGGATAGCGTCCGCGAGGGGGAATTGGGAGACCCCGCTGCGGCGCGCAAGGACCGAACCGTTGGCGACGAAGGATACCCAACCGCGCTCGCTCAGGATGGACTGGAGCGCACAGTAGTCCTCGTAGACCTCGATGTGGTGCAGGAGGTCCTGGCGTTCGCGCTCAACTTCGGGAATATCGCTGAGGTAGTCGAAAGTGTCTTGGACAGCATCAGGGATATCGAGGTCGAAAATCTGCGCGGCGCGGCGGCCCAAAATCGTGCGACCGCGCGCGGGCATACGAACCTCGAAGCGAAGTTCGACGCGGTCGGGTTTGACCGTGCAGGCGCTGCGCTCGAGGATCTCAACGCTGGGTGACATGACCTGAAGGTCATTCAGGCGCCTCTCGCGAAGCGAACGATTAAACGCGCGAAGGAGGTAGTCCGCGCAGGCCAGGCGCGCCTCGGAAGAAGAAATCGCAGCTTGAGGGAGCCCCATTTCCTGCGGCGTCGAAATTGCGCGCACCTTCGAGGGCGGTGCATAGGGATCGGCCTGGATGCGGTCGATAGACAGGGAAAAACTGCCGTAATCCCACATTCCGAGGACTGACTTGTATCCCGGGTAGGAACGCCCGTCGAGTTGATGAAGTGCGCGAATGAGATCGCGGTCGCTCCCGGTGTGCTTGCGGTACTCGGCGGTCGAACTCTGTCCGGGGATTCGCGCTGAGGGCGAAGAATCGCGAGGTGACATGGGTGATCAGCCGACCGCTGCGGAGATGGTTGTGACCGCGTAGTAGATCAGGTAACCGGCCAGGCAGATGTGGATGACGGTGCCGATCATGCCGAGAGTGCGCGCAATCAGTGCCTGCTGGTAGGCGCTTTCGGGGATCTGAGCGGCGCGTGCGCGCTTGATTGCCGTGTTTGACCAGACCCACGCGGGAATCGTGCCGAAAAGACCGATAAGGAACAGGCCGAGGACTGCGAAAACCATGGGGCCCGTGCTGGGGATACTTTCGGCCTGCATGCTCGGCGAGGTCGGGTTGTAGGTGAACTCCGGGGCGCCGATGGGTGCTTGAGGGGCGAAGACGCTGGTTGCCGAGGCAGCGAGAGGCGCGGATGAGCTCTGCTGGGAAGCGTGCGGCATGCTGAAGCGATCGCTCTCGGGTGTGCCCCAGGGGGTACCAACAGGAGCCTGCGGCGTGGCCTCGGGTGTTGTTTGTGAGCCCATGGGCGTGCTTTGCTGTGTGTTCATCGGATCGCTCTGCTGCGCGCTCAACGGGGCGCTTGGTTGTGACCCTGCTGAATCCTGCGGCGCCCGAGGCGTCGGCATGTTCGGCGGCTGGAATACATTGGGCGCTTGAGGATCTGGTTGCGTCATGTCTCCATCATAGGCAATGGCACGAGGTACAGGCGCGTTCCAAGCGTCCTCCATGCCTGTCCACTGCTCCTGCCTGCGCCTGCCCGGCCATGCCTGTTCCTGCTTGTCCAGGTCTGCTCCTGCTTGCTCCACATGAAGTCGGTGTTTGTCACTGGTTATGCCCTGTGTCATTTGGCAACTTCTTGTGTCTTTCCGAGGTGGTGCGTGCCCCCGCGCCCGCGCGCCTCTTCCCGCACCCGCGCGCCCACGCACCAGCACAAATACAAAGCGGGGGCCGGTTTCCCGACCCCCGCTCTACCCGATAAACGGGCTCAACGTCACAGCATGCAGGACACGCAGCCCGAAACTTCGGTGCCTTCCAGTGCCATCTGACGCAGTCGCATGTAGTACAGGGTCTTGATGCCCTTCCTCCATGCGTAGATGTACGACTTGTTGAGGTCACGCGTGGTCACCGTATCGGGGTAGAACAGCGTGAGCGACAGCCCCTGGTCGACGTGCTGGGTCGCCACCGCGTAGGTGTCGATGATCTTCTCGGGGCCGATTTCGTACGCGTCCTGGTAGTACTCCAGGTTCTCGTTCGTCATGTAGGGCGCCGGGTAGTAGACGCGACCGATCTTGCCTTCCTTACGGATTTCGATGCGCGAGACGATCGGGTGAATCGACGAGGTCGAGCCGTTGATGTACGAGATTGAACCGGTCGGCGGGACCGCTTGCAGGTTCTGGTTGTACATACCGTACTGGGCGACGTCGGCCGCCAGAGCCGCCCAATCTTCCTGGGTGGGCAGGTGGATTGTCGAGGCCGCAAGAAGTTCGCGGCAACGCTCAGTTTGCGGCTCCCACACCTGGTCGATGTACTTGCGGAAGTACTCGCCCGAGGCGTACTTGGACTCTTCGAAGCCCTCGAAGCTCACTCCGCGCTCGCGGGCGATTGTGCACGAGGCCTTGATGGCCTCGTAGGCGACGGCCATGAAGTACATGTTCGTGAAGTCCAGGGCTTCTTCGCTGCCGTAGTAGACGTGCTCGCGGGCGAGGTAGCCGTGGAGGTTCATTTGGCCCAGGCCGATGGCGTGGCTCATGGCGTTACCGCGGGCGATCGAAGGCACCGACTGGATATCCGACAGATCGGAGACGGCAGTCAGGCCGCGGATTGCGGTCTCGATGGTCTTGGAGAAGTCCGGGGAATCCATGGTCTTCGCGATGTTGAGCGAACCCAGGTTGCAGGAAATGTCCTTACCAATGTGCGAGTAAGAGAGGTCATCGTTGTAGGTCGAGGCCTCGGACACCTGGAGGATCTCCGAGCACAGGTTCGACATGGTGATGCGGCCCTTGATGGGGTTCGCAGCGTTGACTGTGTCTTCGAAGACGATGTAGGGGTAACCGGACTCGAACTGAATTTCAGCAATGGTCTGGAAGAAACGACGTGCGTTGATCTTCTTCTTGTGGATACGGCCATCGTCAACCATCTCGTGGTACTTCTCAGTGACCGAAATTTCCGAGAAGGGCACTCCGTAGACGCGCTCGACGTCGTAGGGGCTGAAGAGGTACATGTCCTCGTTCTTGCGGGCCAGCTCGAAGGTGATATCGGGGATGACGACGCCCAAGGAGAGGGTCTTAATGCGGATCTTCTCGTCCGCGTTCTCGCGCTTGGTGTCCAGGAACTGCATGATGTCCGGGTGGTGTGCGTGCAGGTAGACAGCACCCGCGCCCTGACGTGCGCCCAGCTGGTTTGCGTAGGAGAAGGAGTCCTCGAGCAGCTTCATGACGGGAACCACGCCACTGGATTGGTTCTGAATCTTCTTGATTGGGGCGCCGGCCTCGCGAAGGTTGGTGAGCTGCAGGGCCACGCCACCGCCGCGCTTGGACAGCTGCAGTGCGGAGTTGATGCCGCGGGCGATGGACTCCATGTTGTCTTCGATGCGCAGAAGGAAGCAGGAGACCAGTTCGCCTCGCGCGGCCTTACCGGCGTTGAGGAAGGTCGGGGTTGCCGGCTGGAAGCGTCCGGTCATCATTTCGTCGACCAGGTGGCGCGCCATCTCGATGTCGCCCTGTGCCAGGTAGAGCGCGACCATGACGACGCGGTCTTCGAAGCGCTCGAGGTAGCGGGTCCCGTCGAAGGTCTTGAGCGTGTAGGAGGTGTAGTACTTGAAGGCGCCCAGGAAGGTGGGGAAGCGGAACTTGTGGGCGTAGGCCTGCTTATGGAGGTCCTTGATGTCCTGGAAGTCATATTGGTCGAGGACGTGCTTCTCGTAGTAGCCCTGTTCGACCAGGTATTCCATCTTTTCTTCCAGGTCGTGGAAGAACACGGTGTTTTGGTTGACGTGCTGGAGGAAGTACTGGCGTGCGGCCTGTCGGTCGGCCTCGAATTGGATCTTGCCATCCGCATCGTAGAGGTTTAGTTGCGCGTTGAGCGCGTGGTAATCCAGCTCGGGGGAAGGGGCTGGTTCTACTCCTGTGTCAGTGAGGTTTTCTGCCAAAACTCGCTCAATCCTTCGCGAACTCGTGAGACGTCTTCGGCGGTGCCGAGGAGCTCAAATTTGTACATGTGGGGGATGTGTAATTTTGCGGAGATGATGTCTCCGGCCAGGCAGTAGGCCGTGCCGAAGTTGGTGTTCCCCGAGGAGATCACGCCGACGCAGAGCGAGCGGTTGTGTTCGTCGTTGAGGAACTTGATGACTTGTTTGGGTACCGCGCCCTTGATGTTGCCGCCGCCGTAGGTGGGGACGATGAGGACGTAGGGTTGCTCAACGTGGAGGAAGCCGTCGCGGGGGAGGAGGGGGATTCGCTGTGCCGGGAAGCCGAGTTTTTCCACGAAACGGCGGGTGTTGCCCGTCGCCGACGAGAAGTAGACGACGTTGACCATGTGGTCTTTTCCTTTCACGAGGCCTGCTCTGCTTGGGAGCAAAAAGTTGCCCGGTCCCCTGGGATGGTGGTGTGGGGACCGGGCGGGTTGCTTTTAGGCGTTGACGACGCGTCCCGATTCCATGGACGAGGCCTGTGCCGCGGCCTTGATGAGGTCGGGGCGGTAGCCGCTCCAGTGGTCATCGCCGGCGATGACGACGGGTGCTTGCTGGTAGCCGAGGCCCTTGATGAATTCGAGGGCTGAGGGGTCTTCGGTGAGGTCGACCTTCGTGTAGTCCAGTCCCTGCTTATCGAGTGCGCGGTAGGTCGCATCGCACTGGACACACATGGGCTTGGAGTAGACGGTGATGGACATGGTCTGACCTTTCAGTGTTGTGGGTAAGTGTTCGTTTTTCCGCTTGTTGACCCGGGGGAGCGGAACATGGGTCAACACTACACCTTGTGTGTCTATTCGCAAGCAGGCCCAATATGTTGTGTCTGGGGCGAAAGTGGGCACTAATTGTGGATGGGGGTGTGTGCTCCTGTGGAAGGGGTGTGGATGAATCTTGCTTACATCGGTGTAATTCGTGGAGTTTTGGGTTTTCGAGGCTGTGGATACAGGTGTGTGTGGTGTCCACAGAAGGGGGCTGCGCTGTGGGTAAGGACACGAAAATTTCGATGAATTTCTGTGTGAGTTCGGCGTGTCGGGTGTTGGCAATTAAAAAGGGTAAAACCAACTTAAAAACAAAGTGCGTAGATGCTGAATAAGTAATGCGCAAAACCTTATAAGTGTGAGTGACATCACGTATACGCTCTGAAAACTTGCATGAAAAGCGAAAGAGATGGGTGTATATGCAGGTCAGCACGCATATAGGGAGGGTGAAATGCGTACAGATTTCATTCAGAAATGAATCAGGGTTAATCTGAAGCTGAGAAAAGCCTGAAAGATTCAGTTGTAAATCGAAGGGCTTTCTTCTAGGGTTTAGACGTTCTGATCTCCGTAGACAGCGGATGACACCAAAACTGTTGCTAACGCTACATTTATTGGTTGATTGTCAGTAAGCTGTCAGTAAATCCCACCACAACATGAGGAGCACGCTCAGCATGACGAATGCGAAAAGCCAAGCTACTTCGAAGCGTAGAACTGCGGCGACGCGCTTTGTGGCGGCATTAGCCGTTGCCGCGACCGCGGGTAGTGCACTGGTTGGAAGTCAGATCATTGCTCCTCAGGCTGCCTATGCGGCGCAGGAGCCCGCCGCGACCAAGATTGATGTCGGCGAGGTCTCTGCCTGGATGGGTAAAGGCGTCACTAACGACTCCGAGACCGACACGAGCACGGACTACAACAACTTCATCCGCTACGGCATCGTGAAGGGTATGACGGAGGACCGGATTCGCACGAGCGATGCTCCGGTCACGACGACGCTTGGCGGTCCCTATGCGAAGGCGAACGACGCGTGGACCTACATTGCCCGCGGTATGCCGTGGAAGTGGGACGACCAGACTGTCGACTACGGTGACCCGCCCGCCAGCAAGGCGTGGATGCAGGCCCACTACGACAAGTGGAAGAATGCAGGTAGCAAAGCCATCTGGGTGAACGGCCAGAGTGCCATTGGCTTCAAGCCGAACAATCCCGGTCAGGTCGAGCCGGGTCAGACCTTCCTGCTTGGCGCGATTCGCCACAATAACCTGCCGATTGGCGGTACTGCCCAGATTCAGCCCTACCTGCACTCCTCGCTGAACCTGCAGCTGACCGGTCTGATCCCCGGCGACACGGGCGAATCGTACCCCTTCGTTAACCACGAGACCTTCAACACTCTGTCCTCAACGATCATGTACCGCAAGGGCGGCGCCTATGTGAAGACCGAAGGTATCGCTGGCACCGGTACCTGCCGCACCGACATCGGTAAAAACGGCAAGGACGCGACCGAGCGGGCACTTCCTGCCTCCGGTGTCCAGTACCTACGCGACGCCGTCATGGATCAGGGGATTTACTACGGCACGCCCAAATGGGTGACTGACCCAGCGACCGGCGAGCGAGTCTTCATCGGCACGGCCTACGAGCCGGACCCGGTCAATGCGGCCGACCGCTCGCAGGGCTACGTCAACAAGCCCGAGTCTCGCTCCGGACGCTACTACTGCGTCAAGTACGTGGGCGAGGGCAACGGTGACTACGACCTGTACAGCCAGTACTACAACAAGGGTGCCGAACAGCCCTTCAACCAGATCACCACGAAGAGGGCCCTGCCTATCGAGTGGCCTGGCGCCAAGGGTAACGTCAACGAGAACCCCTACGTCTACGACACCGTCAAGCTGGAGAAGACAGCCTCGGACCGTACCTTCACGAAGAACGGCCGTACGTACCGTCTGCACCTGTGGGGTTTTGTCCCCGCGAACAATGCGACCAACTTCTAACCCCGGACAACTTCAACTCCATCCCGACGGCCGACTGCCCGGCGACGCCCGCGGTGGATGCCAAGCGCACTGACACCTTCGTGACTCAGGAACTCTCGGTCAACTACGGCTGCCTCTACGGCGTCATTACGGAAGAACGCACCGTACGTATCGCGAAGTCTGTTGAGGATCCGGACAATGCGAACCCGACGATCCCCGCCGCCACCTTCTCGGTGACTACCGGCGACACGTGGCACGATAATAGGGCTGACACCCCGGCAACCACCGGTACCGTGTCCGTCACGAAGCCCACAGTCTCCTCCGCGCCGGCTCGCACAAGCTACATGTACGGCTCCGATCCGCTGACGAGTCTGACCCCTACCGGCTTCGGTGCGGCGAACGCGAAGTATGACTCGACCTTCATCCCCTTCCTGGTCGGTAACTCCGACTTCACCATCACGGAGAAGGACATCTCGACCGGCGGTGAGGACAAGTGGAACCTCAAGGACATCAAGTGCGTCAACGGTATCGGTGAAGACGTCGCCGTGACCAAGACCGAGCGCGGCGTCAACTTCAAGAACGTCGGCGGAGCAGCGTCCAACGAGGCAGCACCCATCACCTGTACCTTCGTCAACGAATACGAAGCTCCGAAGGTTCCGAACCTGCGTGTTCAAAAGAGCATCGAAAACAACGGTGGCCTGACCGGCGCGACCGAGTTCGATGTCGATTACAAGATCGTTGCCACCAACGATGGGAACGGCGCCGGTAACACCGGCAAGCTGACGGACAAGCCCGACTTTGCCAAGGGCCTCGAAATCCAGTCCGCTAAGGTCGCCACGACCCAGGCCGGCCTCGCTGGTGCTGCAAACGCAACCGCAAGCGGCGGCGTCTACACCCTGACCAACGGAGTCAACCTCGATCCGGGCAAGACCGCCGAGTTCTGGATCCGCTTCCACGTGAAGCGCAACGAAACTGCCGCTGGCTACGACGTCAAGAACCTCGAATGTAAGGTCACCGGAAACAACGTTCCGACCCCCGGATTCGGTCTCTTCAACCAGGTCGTCGCCGAAAACGGCAAGGACTCTGACGGTGAAGACAACAACAAGGCCTGTGGTCCGGTTCCCGTCTCCAAGATGCGCGTCGAAAAGAGCATCCAGGTAAACGGTGCAACCACGGGTGCCACCGACTTCATCGTCGACTACAAGATCGTTGCAACCAACGACGGCAATACCAAGGCGTCGACCGGCAAGCTCACGGATAAGCCCGACTTTGCGAAGGGTCTTGAGATCCAGTCGGCTAAGGTTGCCACGACCCAGGCAGGACTGACCGGCGCAGCCGTTGTCACTCCCGCTAACGGCGTGTACACCCTGACCAATGGGGTGGAACTCGATCCGGGTAAGACCGCCGAGTTCTGGATCCGTTTCCAGGTCAAGCGCAACGAGTCGGCCACTGGCTACGACGTCAAGAACCTCGAATGTAAGCTCGACGCCAATGGCATCCCGACCGCCGGCTATGGCCTCTTCAACCAGGTCGTTGCTGAGAGCGGTAAGGACCACGACGGCGAAGACAATAACAAGGCCTGTGGCCCGGTTCCCGTCACCAAGATTCGTGTTCAGAAGAGCATCGAAGCGAACGGTGGCGCAAACACCGGCGCAACCGAGTTTGATGTCGACTACAAGATCGTCGCAACCAACGACGGAAACCTGAAGACCTCGACCGGAATCCTCACGGATAAGCCGGAGTTCGCTAAGGGTCTTGAGATTCAGTCCGCCAAGGTCGCCACGACCCAGGCCGGCCTCGCTGGTGCTGCAAACGCAACCGCTGCAAACGGCACCTACACTCTGACAAACGGTGTGGACGTTGAGCCCGGCAAGACCGCCGAGTTCTGGATCCGCTTCCACGTCAAGTTCAACTCCGCAGCAGCCGGCTACGACGAGACCGCTCTCGAATGTAAGCTCGACGCCAATGGCATCCCCACCGCCGGCTTTGGCCTCTTCAACCAGGTCAACGCTCAGACGGGCAAGGACCACGACGGTATCGACAACAACAAGGCCTGCGGCCCCTACGTCCCCGCAAAGGTTCGCGTTGAAAAGAGCATCGAAGCAAACGGTGGCGCCACCGGTGCAGCCGAATTCGATGTCGACTACAAGATCGTTGCAACCAACGACGGACAGATCGCAACCACCACCGGCAAGCTCACGGATAAGCCGGAGTTCGCTAAGGGTCTTGAGATCCAGTCCGCAAAGATCGCGACCACGCAGGCCGGCCTCGCTGGTGCTGCAAACGCGACCGCTGCAAACGGTGTCTACACGCTGACCGAGGGAGTCACCCTCCAGCCCGGCACTACCGCCGAGTTCTGGATCCGCTTCCACGTCAAGCGCAACACCGCTGCCGCCGGCTACAGCGAAACCAACCTCGCCTGCCACCTCGATCAGAAGAACCTCCCGGTTCCCGGTTTCGGCCTCTTCAACCAGGTCTACGCCGAGAACGGTAAGGATCATGACGGCATTGATAACAACAAGGCCTGTGGTCCCAACGTTCCTCACGAGATCGTCGTCGTGAAGGCCGGTACCCAGAACACGGGTAAGACCTTCACCGACCCGACCAACCAGTACACCTCCGGAGACGGATCTGCGCTCTACCCGCTCAGTGGTGCAGAGTTCGCGATCTACAGCGGCGGTAACCCGCAGAGCTCCACCTCCGCGACCCTCGTCAAGACCCTGTCCGCAGGAGCCACGACGGATGTCTACTACTGGTCAGTCACCGGCCTTGAACTCAACACCGACTACTGGTTGGTTGAGACCAAGGCACCGGCTGGACACAGCCTCCTGCCTCGTCCGATCCCCTTCCGCCTGACCACGGATGGCAACGGCACCGTTGTCACCCTGGGCGCGGAGGTGCGCGATCAAACCAAGTGGGCCAACTCGGCCGTCCAGGCCTACGCTTCCGTCACAAACTCAACACTGCCCCAAAGCGATCAGGGCTTCGTTGTGGGCGGCGCACGCAAGGCCACCATCTTGGTCAAGGACACTGAGGTAGGACACCTGCCCGTCTCGGGCAGCTTCGGAATCTACCCGTACATCGGCGTCGCAATGGCGCTTATGGGCGGGGCGATGGTGATCTCTCTGGTCACCATGAAACAGCGTCGCAAGGCGGAGAACTTCGCCTGAGGCACTGACCCTAGTTGATGACTAGTTCACATCACCATCACTCGATCTGTTCAAAGATCCCGTACAACAGGAGAACACAAATGACAACTCTTAAGACCCGTCGAGGCATCAGCCTCCTCGCCGTCATCGCAGTTGCTGCTGGCGCTGCTGCGGTTCCGGGTATTGCTACGGCAGCCCCGACCGCATCCGCATTCGGCGTCGTTGCAACCGCTCCCCAGCTCCCCTCGCTGGTTGACCTGGACGCCAACAAGACCGGCTCCATCACCATCCACAAGCTGGTGAAGGACGACACCAACGGCACCACCGAAGGCACCGGCCTTGAGGACACCACCGTCACCGGCACCCCCCTCGCTGGCGCAAAGTTCACCGTCGAGCGCCTGACCAACGTCGACCTGACCACTCAGGCCGGCTGGGAAAAGCTCGTGGGCTACAACGGCAACGTTGACACCGCGAGGGCTGGCGGCACCGACGCTGCCGTCGAGAAGACCACCGGTGCCGACGGCAAGGCCAAGTTCGATAGCCTCCCCCTCGGCGCCTACATCGTCACCGAAACCGAGACCCCCGCAGGCTACATCGGCTCCAAGCCCTTCATCATCACCGTCCCGATGACGCACCCCACCCAGAAGAACGTCTGGAACTACGATCTGCACGTCTACCCCAAGAACTCCAAGGCTGGCGTTGACAAGCAGGTCAAGGACGACACCACTCCCGCGGTTGGCTCCGAGATCAACTACACCATTAACTCTGACATCCCCAGCCTCCCCGCTGGCGACAAGCTGAAGACCTACATGGTCGTCGACCAGTACGACAAGCGCGTCACCATTGCGACCACCGATGTCACCCTGGCGCTGTCCAACGGCACCGCTCTTGTGGCCGGCACCGACTACGACCTCAAGACCGCTACCGGCACCGGTGCTACGAAGGACTACAAGTTCATCACCGCTGTCTTCACCGAAGCCGGCCGTGACAAGATTGCTGCCGCCCGTGCAGCAGGAACCGACGCCACCAAGGTCGTCATGAAGCTCAAGGGCACCGTCACCGGCCCGCTCTCCGGAAACGGCCTGGTTCCCAACAAGGTCACCCTGATCCCGAACACCCCGGCCAACCCGTGGGATCCCGAGTCGGGCACCACTCCTCCCCCGGAGTACCCGCACTCTGAGGTCGTCTCCAAGTTCGGCAAGGTCAAGATCACCAAGGTCTCCGCAGCTGATCCGACCGCCAAGCTCAAGGACGCCGAGTTCTCGGTCTACAAGTGCACCCCCACCGGACTGACCTCCGGCACCGACAACTTCGTTTCCAACAACGCAACCCTCGGTGACAAGATCACCGTTGATGGCAAGGACACCTTCACCACCGACGCCGACGGCGTCGTGGAGATCGACTCCCTGCGCAACAACGACTGGGAGAACAACAAGCAGGTCGACAACCCCGGTTGGTACTGCCTCGTTGAAACCAAGGCTCCTGCAGGCTTCGAGCTCCAGACCCGCCCGATCGCCTTCCAGATCCTCCAGTCCAACTCCAAGGCCGACAACCAGTACACCCTGGAGACCACGGTCAAGGATGCTCCTCACAACGGTGGATTCCGCCTGCCCGTCACCGGTGCTGCCGGTGTGGGCGTGCTGATCGCAGCTGGCTCGGCACTCGTTGCTGGCGCTGGCGCCATCACCATTGCGAACAAGCGTCGCAAGGAAAACGCCTGATCTCTAACTGAGATTTAGCCGGGTGCGGGAAGGCCCACGGGTCTTCCCGCACCCGTTTCTGTACAATCAACACCAACCCCCATCACCCCATCCAAAAGGCGACTCATGAGCGAGAACGACATCCACGCAGACGACAGCCTCACAAGCACCCCGGTTCAGGAAAACACCCCCGAAACCGTGGAAGAACGCGAGCACAGACTCCGCAAGGCAAAACGTCGCCGTCGCCTCTTCACCATCCTCCCCCCGATCCTGCTGGTGCTCGGCATCCTGGTCCTGCTCTACCCCGTCATCTCGACCTACCAGAACAACGTCGAACAACAGCGCATCGCGAAAGCATTCAGCGCCGAACAAACCAACGTCGGCCGAGATGTCATCAAAGACGAACTCGCACGCGCCGACGAATACAACCGCCAAGCCGCCGAAGCACCCATCCTTGACCCCTGGTTGGAATCCCAGCGGCCCAACACCCCCCAATACTCCGATTACCTCTCACAACTGAACGTCAACCCCGTCATGGCGACCGTTAAGGTCCCCAAGGCCGACATCACCCTCCCCGTCTACCACGGCACCGAAACCTCCACCCTTGAAAAGGGCGTCGGACACCTCTTCGGAACCGCGCTCCCCGTCGGCGGCGAAGGAACCCACACGGTCCTCACCGGCCACTCGGGACTGGGAAGCGCAACCATGTTCGACCACCTCAACCGCGTCGAACTCGGCGATGTCTTCTACATCGAAGTCTTAGGGCGCCACCTCAAGTACAAGGTCACCGACATCCGCACCGTTCTCCCAAACGAAACGGAAACTTTGAACAAGGTCGCAGGAAAAGACCTTGCAACCCTGATCACCTGTACGCCCTACGGCATCAATACTCACCGTCTCCTGGTCACCGGTGAACGCGTCCCCATGGATGACGCGCAGGTCGCAGAAGAATCAGCCAATGTCGAACCCGCAGTCGTTCAGACCTGGATGATCGCCGTTGTCGTCGGCATTATCATCGTCCTCATCACGACCGCAGTCCTATGGTTCCTCGCCCACAAGAACCGCAAGAAGCGCGAGGCAGCGCAGCTCGCAGCCGCAGAAAGTGGCGTACTCGCAGCTGAAGGCACGCAATCTTCCGACGAGTAGAGTTCGCACAATACGTCGTTCACACTCAGTGCCCCACCTTGGGAAACCAAGGTGGGGCACTGAGCTTCACGCACAACGGCACTTAACACTCGACAACGTTCACGGCCAAACCGCCAGCCGAGGTTTCCTTGTACTTCGAGAGCATGTCATTTCCCGTCTGACGCATCGTCTCAATCACGACATCCAAAGACACGGTGTGTCGGCCATCGCCCCACAGGGCCATTCGAGCCGCATTAATCGCCTTCACAGCAGCAATCGCATTGCGCTCAATACACGGGATCTGAACCAAGCCACCGACCGGATCACAGGTCAGCCCCAAGGAATGTTCCATGGCGATCTCAGCAGCATTCTCCACCTGCTCGGGAGTTCCACCCAAAGCCTGCGCAAGCCCCGCAGCGGCCATTGCCGAGGCCGAACCGACCTCACCCTGGCAGCCAACCTCCGCGCCGGCAATCGACGCATTTGTCTTAATGAGAGCGCCAATCGCAGTCGCCGCAAGCAAAAAGTCGTGAATGCACTCTTGGCGAGCACGTGCGCACTCTGATTCCCCGCCCAGAGGAAGCTCCGAAATCCGGGCCATCTGCGCAGGAGAGCAATTCGGGAACTCGGCACCGGCCTCGGGACAGAAAGAAACAAGGTAACCAAGAACAGCGGGGATCACGCCAGCAGCGCCATTCGTCGGCGCAGTGACAATGCGGTGACCCGCAGCGTTCTCCTCGTTCACCGCCAGAGCATAGAGATTGACCCAGTCCATGGCGCGCAAAGGATCCTGCATAGCGCCGGCCCAACCGTGGCGCTTTCCAAACAAAACGCCTTCTCTGCGCGGGCACGCAACTGCGCAGCCAGGGCATTTGCGCGCCTGGGCACATCCAAACCACCCGGCAAAATACCCGTCGAGGCGATACCCGCATCGATCGCGGCGAACATCGTATGCGCAATGTGATCAAGGTATTCAGTGAGTGCAGCGGCGGGACGCGCGGAAAGCTCATTGGCGCGCACGAGCTCGGCGATCGAAAGCCCAGAGCGCGTGCACTGCTCCAAAAGCTCAGCGCCCGTAGAAAAGGGGAGGGGAGCAGGAGTGCACATTCCCGTTGTCTCCTGCGCCGAGGCCAGCGAAGCGATCTCGGGATGCTCGCTATCGTCATTCGTTTGCGCCATGACGAAGCCGCCGCCCACCGAATAGTAGGTGCGCTGCAACAACAACTCGCCCGGGTATTCGCCTGCCTGGGAAGACTTCGCGCAACCCTGGCGATTGGTTGCGACGCCCTCTTGGCCTCGGGAAGCGCACGCCGTCGCCGAATCTTCACCGTAAGCAGTGATGGTCAAAGCATTGACGTGGTAGGGCAGGACCCTCCGCGGAAGAAAACGAATATCCGCCTCGATATCAAAGGGAATCTCACGCCCACCCGCAAAAGGAAGCATCCCGCTCGAGGCGATCGAAGGGATGACGCTCTCGACCGTATCGATAGAAACAGTTTCTGGGTCATAACCCGCCAAACCCAGCAGAACCGCACGATCGGTGTTGTGGCCTCGGCCGGTGGCACCAAGAGAACCAAAAAGCTCGACGCGCACGTGGGAGAGTCGCGAATACTCTGGAAGCGCACACAGCTCCGTCGAAAAAGCCAAGCCCGCGCGCATGGGGCCAACCGTGTGTGTGAGGAAGAAGGACCAATACCGACCGAGAACATGTCGAAAACTGAAAGCGGACGAGCGGCTGAGCTTGCGGGGACTTCGCCGGCGACAATCGCGGCGGGAGTAGGCGTATCTGCGCTGTATTCGTCCTGTGTGGTGACGTCAATCGGCGGCTGAAGATCCATGGGTTCTATTGTGCCCGAAAAAGCCCCGTGAAGTGGAAAAGAACAGTCCTGAGCAAGCGGGAGAAAACTCTCTTGCGCCATGCGAGACTGCCCCGCGCACTTTGGGCGAATCTCTATAGACTTGGTGTCATGACTGAACGCATGAATGTCGAATCCTTCAATCTCGACCACCGCACTGTCCTTGCCCCCTACGTCCGCGTCGCCGACCGCAAGACTCTCCCCGGTGGCGACGTCCTCATCAAGTACGATGTCCGCTTCACGCAGCCGAATAAGGCACACCTGGAGATGCCTGCCGTTCACTCCATCGAACACCTGAGCGCAGAGCTCATGCGTAACCACACCACCAAGCTCATCGACTTTGGCCCCATGGGCTGCCAGACCGGCTTCTACGCGCTGCTCCTGGGCGTGGAAACCGAAGAATTCCTTCCCATCTTGCAGGCAACCTTCGAAGACATCCTCAACGCAACCGAAGTTCCCGCTGCTAACGAGGTCCAGTGCGGCTGGGGCGCAAACCACTCCCTGTCCGCCGCGCAGGACGCCGTCCGTGAATTCCTCGCGCACCGCGACGAGTGGCTGGTTGTTACTCAAGACGACGCGGCCTCGTGCTGAGGCGCGTGCCGCTTCCTTCAATCAACAACTGACGATTCTTCCCAGAGAGGCCACTCATGTCCTTGACCCTGACCCCCTCGCTTGAACTTCCCGCGGTTGACGCCTTCATCCAGTGCGCGATGGTCATGGAAGCACAGCCCTTCCTTGACGCCCTTACGCCCCTCCCCGGTGCCGACGCGGTTGAAACCCTCAACGTCGGCGCGGATGGCCACCACCAGCAGAGCTACGCCTTGGGCCAGCTCGCGGGCCACACCGTCCTCGTCATCACCTCTGGCGTGGGCATCGCCAACGCTGCGGCAGCGGTCGCACGAGGCCTGACCATGGCCACCCCGAAGATCGTCATCGCGGGCGGAACCGCTGGCGGCCTCGAAGGCGGAATCAAGGTCGGCGACGTCGCAGGCGCCATCTCCACCATCTACAACGACGCCGATGCCACGGTTTTCGGCTACGAACTTGGCCAGATCCCGCGTATGCCCGTGGACTACCACTCTTCGCAGCGCGCCATCGACGCCCTTGCCAAGCTCGGGGACGCACAGCCCCACACCGTGCGCACGGGCCGCATCGTCACCGGCGATTCCTTCGCCTCGGAAAAGGTCGTTGCCCGTATTCGCGCCGGATTCCCCGACGCGCTCGCGGTCGACATGGAAACCTGTGGAATGGCGCAGGTGTGCTGGTCCAATGGCATCGACTGGATCTGCCTACGCGCGATCTCGGACTTGACCGGGGAAGGTGCCGATGAGGACTTCCACATGAACGGTGAGACTGCCGCATACCACTCCTTCGAGGCCGTGCGCGCATATCTCCCGCTCTTTTGCGCCTGAGAGGTGATGCCATGTCCTTTTCAGTCCTGATGATCTGCACCGGCAACATTTGCCGCTCCGTGATGGCCGAGCAAATCCTTCGCGAGGCGGCCGCCGATCGCGGGGTCGACATCCTTGTTGATTCCGCGGGCATCAGCGATGAGGAACACGGGCATGGCATCGATTCTCGGGCTGCGCGCGCCCTGCGTGAGGGCGGGTATCGCGTGCCCTCGCATCGTGCTCGCCAGGTTCAGGCGGGGGAACTCCAGCGCTGGGACCTGATCCTTGCGATGACCTCCTCCCACCTTCGCGCCCTTGAACGGCTTGCGGGTGGCCCCGATCCGAAGATCCGCATGTTCCGTGATTTCGAAGAGTCCGCGGGAGAGTCCGCCCGCGGGGGCAACCGCGATGTGCCCGACCCCTGGTACGGTGACTATTCCGATTTCGAGGCCACGCGCGCGACCATCGAAAAGTGCACTCCCGCGATCCTCGAGTATGCCGTGGGGAGCTTGAATCGGTGACGAAACGATTCACGCGCACGCGCGCGCTTGTCACGGCGTGCCTGGCGGTGGCCTCGGCAATGGGGATAGGAGGCTGCGGGCAAGCAGAACCCGAGGCAGCACAAACGCCCACGTCGGAAGCGCCCCGCGGAATCGCGCTCGACTACACGGGGTTTGACCCGGAAAACTTCATTTCAGACCGGGTGCTGGACGATTCGACGACGATGACGGACGCGCAGATCGCTGCCTTCATTGCCGAAAAAGGCGAAGGGTGCCAGGCGGGGCGTGCGAATGATCAAGAAATTCCCTGCTTGAAGGATTTCTCAGTCGTCACTGAGAGCTATGCGGGCGATGAGTACTGTCCATGGGGATACCAGGGCGGTGAGGAAGAAAGCGCCGCGCAGATCATCGGGCAAGCCGCGCGTTCATGTGGAGTGAACCCGCAGGTTCTTCTGGTGACCCTCCAAAAAGAACAGGGCTTGATTTACGCCTCGGGCGGGGATTTTCAGTGGTTTAGCTACCCCAGCGCGATGGGGTACGCCTGTCCGGATAACAGTACCTGCGATCCCGATTACGCGGGTTTTCAACGGCAGGTCTACTATGCGGCGCGGCAATTTGCGATCTATCGGATAAAGCCTGAGCGTTATCGATTCCAGGCAGGACAGCGGGTCGAGGCTCGCTATGCGCCCGCACAAGAGTGCACCACGACGCAGATTACTCCTGCTAACCGCGCAACTGCGAGCATGTATAACTACACGCCTTATGTGCCTAATAGGGGTGCGTTGAAAGGGCGTGGGGATGACTGCTCTGTCTATGGGAATGCAAACGTTTATGCATACATGCGGGCCTGGTTTCCACAATAATGTTGCAACTCAAGCAATGATGGGTGGCGCGGGTATACACTGACTCTGCTGAGCACGCCCGTGTTCGTGCGACAACGTTGTTGCAAAGGGGCTCGTCATGGAACCGTATGATACTCATAAAAAAACAGCAGATCCGCCGCAGGTCAAAACAAAGCCTCCGGGCTATGAACTATTTGATGAATGCGCGGTTGGAATCGCATTATTACCGGGACGAATCCATGCTGTTGTCATGGATCGCTCGGGGCGCGTGCGCGAAGAACGTTCCCGCGCGATCACCAGTGACTCCGACAAAATCGTCACCACCATCAATAAACTAGGCGAAGAACTTGTCCAAAGCGCTGAACCATATGGGGCAATCAGGGGAATTGGCCTGAGCATCAGCGGGAGAGTGACCCGTCAGCGAACCTGTGTTCTGGAAGCTTTGGACTGGGACCACTTCCCACTCCTCCAACACATCACCGTTGATGCGCGGCTTCCTCTATCGATCATTACAAACCTTGAAGGCTTGGCAACCTACGAAATCTCCTATGGGGTTGGGCGGAGAATAGATGATTTCCTCGTCGTTCAAATCGCAGAGAATGTAGCTTTCGTTGAGGTCGAGGGCAGAAGGATCATCACAGATCCCACCGGAAAATACCAACGAGTCCTCCACCTTCCTATCGCGGGGAGTAACGGGGTGTGCTCGCTGGGACACATGGGATGCGCCAGCGGCGCGCTGATCCCCTCAGCTGTTCTCGCTCGTGCAAGAGGCGCACGCCTCGACGAAGGGAAAGACGCCAGGCCGCGCGACATAGAAGAACTCATCACCATGGCCCGCACCGGTGACTTCGTCTGCCGGCGAGTTGTCATGGAATTCGCCCGCAACCTCGCGGTTTTCTTGCAAGGACTCAGCTACATTACGCAAAAGGAACACATTGTCCTTGACGGAAGCGGGGTGCGAATCCTCGCCTCGGACTGGGCGGTGCTCTTCGAAGATGAACTCTTCTCTTTTTCTTCAAATGGAGTTGTCGCTCCGACCGTCGTCCACCGCTCAAACGCAGACAGTCGTTGGGCGTGCGGTGCGGCAGCGCATCTGTTTGCAAACCGTTGGGGGTCCCAGGAACCTGCGGGTGATCAACCGGGATGGGGATATTCAAGGCACTGAGGTCGTACACCACCAGCGCGAGCACTACGCCTCTCTAGTCGCCCTGTAAGTGTGGCGTTGAGCGTCGCCAAATAAATCACGGGACTGCGAGTAGCGCGCAGTCCCGTCATTGTGTGTCCTAAGCCTAAGCGTGGAGCCTCAGCTCAAACGACTACTGTGCCTGAACGACAGGCAGAACAGACCAGGGAAGTTAATCCACAAATCGGTGTAGTGCCACACGTAGTCGGGATCGATGATTGACACCGGCTTCTTGTAGATCACCGCGGAGCGTGCTTCGACCTTTGCGTGCGCCTGACCATCCAAGCTCAAACCGCGCTTTTCAATAAGCTCCATGACCTTCTTGAGGGTCTTACCCGAATCAGCAACATCATCGACGACAAGGACCTTCTTGCCATCCATCGCGGAAACATCCATCAGCGGGGGAAGAACCTGCGGCTCATCCAAGGTTTCGCCCAGACCCGTGTAGAACTCCAGGTTCATGGTGCCGATTGCCTTCACACCCAGTGCATAGGAAAGCGCGCCGGCCGGAATCAGGCCGCCGCGCGCGATTGCAACGATGAGGTCGGGCATCCACCCGGAATTGACGATCTGCTGGGCAAGTTCGCGCGAAGCATCGCCAAACTGTTGCCAGCTCAGGTTTTCGCGGTTCTCGCCGGTATTGGTAGTTGCGCCGTCGTCGAAGGGGGTTGAAGCAGTCATGCGATGAGTCCTTTGAATGGGATCAAAAAGATCGGGTGAATGGACATATGTTAACGCGTGCGCTTCTTGAGCGCACGTAGCTGGCGAGCGTACTGCCCGCTCGGCTCACGCGCCTGCCCATTGAAGGACCACTGGAAAATCCGCGAGGGATCGAAAGTGCGCGAACACGCGCCACACGAAGTGACCCTGCGAGGCATGGAATACAGCTCCCGAACAGCCCCACACACGGGGCACACTCCTCTCCACGCGGGCCGAGGCGCAGGCAAGCCTCCTGAAAGACGCGCGTGATCGGGGGAACCTAACTCGCGGGCCTTCGCCTGCCACACCTCGTCGTGATTGTGACTGGATCCCACAAGGGCGTGGGCGATCTCGTGGAGGATCACTCCGCGAACTGTTGGCGCATCATATAGGGCGGTCAGCGGCCCAGAAAGGGTGATTTCCTTGCGGGAATGGATGCATGAACCTGCTCGCCTGCGCGCACGATCGAAACGGAAAGACCACTCACTCAAGCCGTGCTGCTTCATCAGCTCTCGCGCCATCTGCTGCGCGTCTTCACGCTTCACGCCGCCCCCTAGATGGCCTCGTGAAGGCGATCGATCGCGGCGAGCATGCGCTGCGGGGAAATCTTGCGCGCCGTTCCAAGTTCCTGAGCGAAGAGGGACACGCGCAATTCTTCGCGCATCCACAGGAGCTCCTCGAATGCGGCCTCGTGGCGCCCATCGAAGGGACGCGTATCCATGAGCTCGCGCAACTCCTCAACTTCCTCGTCAATCTGGGACAAGGCCATGCGTGATTTCTCGTCGCGAGAAACATCTGCGGGCGAGCGCAGAGCCTTGCGCAGCCGCACGGATTGCGCCTGAATATAGCGAGGAAGATTGAGCAGTCGCTCTAGAGGCATTGCAGCAATGAAACCGTCAAAAACCAGCGAGGAAGCGATCGCCTGAACGTCACTGCGCAGGTTCGAATACGCGGGACCACTGGCCTCGGCGAGGCGATCTTGCAGCTGTGCCCAAGATTCCATCGCGCGGACAACTACTTCGATGATCGAGTAGACCTGGTCCTCGTGGCGGTCGCGAATGCGCGTGGAAAGATCCTCGAATGCCGAGGCATCGCGGATCGCCCACAGCCCGCGCTCGCCCGCAAGGGTGTCACTCAGAGCGCGCACGCTTGCCAAATTGCGCATCGGCGATGAGCGCCTCGGTGCTCGGGTACGGCGTGGAAGTGAGCATGAGGGCCTCACGACCCGTCCAGCGCGTCGATACGCGCTTTGTGGACAGACGAATCGCGCGCAGGACAAGGTTCGCAATACCGAGGCGGTGTTCGCTTCGCGCCTGAGAGGCATTCGCCATCACCCGTACTCCAGCTAGCGGATTATCGCGATCCCCCTGGGGGACAAGCGCCGGGAATGCGCGGATGAGCAAGCCCTGCGCGCGCGATTCAACTGATTGTGGAAGCGGCGCGCTGGGGAAGGCCTCAAGATTGTCCGCGAAGAGTTCCTGTTCGCCGCTTTCCATTGCCGAGGCCACGGCTGCGGGCGCTTTCGAGTCTGCGTTGGGTGCAGTCGCCTGAGCAGTGGTGAAGGCGTCTGCTTCGGTGGACACCTCGCCCGCCTGTGGTTCCCCCTGAGTCTGAGCTGTTTTCGCAGAGCGTTTCTGGGCCTCGCTCAAGGCTTGGCGAACAGCGGTGCGCAAGGCGCGATCGGTTGCTCCAGCAAGAGTGCGCTTGAGGTAGCCAAGGTCCTTACCACTGCCCAACTCGCGGCCGTCGTGATCGTGAACGACGAAAGTCATCCGCAAATGATCGGGAAGAGAATCCTCCATCGCGCGCAGATCCGAATCACTGAGGTCAACTCCGCGCAATTCTCGCAGCGCCCGCGTGAATAGTTCGTTGAACGAGGCCGATTCGGCAGTACGTGCGCTACCTTGCTCGGAAGAAGTGGCCTCGGCTTTGGCAGTGTCGCTTGGAACTGCCAATTCAGGAGAGCCCTTCGCAGGAGTTTGCACAGTCCCCGCACTTTTGCGCGTGCTTCGCGCCTGACCGGTTCGCTCGCCCCACGCAGCTAAACGACCCAAAGCTGCGCTCAAAGACGCGGGGTCTTCCTCTTGAGCCTGCTGTTGTGTGGCCTGCGCTTTCTTCGGCGCAGGGGCACTGAGGTCAATGCGGCCATGACGCACGTCCTCGATCCACGCTGCCACGGTCTTTGCGACCTCGGGAGCCGGAGCAGCAAGCGACGCTTTGCTTTGGGGAGCGCGCGGATTGCCTCGGTGATGAGCTCTTCGCGCATCCCGGGCACCAGCCAATCGGTCCCCTCATCGCTCACGCGCCCCAAGGCCTCGATCGGGATGGACATGGAGACACCATCACGCGGGGAACCCGGGTGGAACTCGTAGGACAGGGGAAGACGCAGCTCGCCCTGCACCCAGTGATCGGGGAAGCCCGCGCCGGTTTGGCCGAGGCCTCGGGGAAGAAGAAGTTCGGGCGGGTAGTCCAAAAGCTTTGGATTCGTGCGTTTCTTGTCCTTCCACCAGCGGTTGAAGTGCCCGGTGGAAATGATCGACGCCGGAAGAATGTCGTCAAAGAAGCTTTCAAGCGCCATTTCATCGGCGACGAGGCCGTGGGTGCGGCTCCTACGCTCCGTTTCGCGTGCGCGCTCGATCGCCTCGTCGTTGCGCCGCTGGAAGGCGTGGCGCTCACGCCACTGACCCTGAACAAGCGCGTGGCGGATGAACATCTCACGGGCAAGCTCGGCCGCAGTGACGGGGACGCTGACGGCCGCTGCGAAGGGTGAGTCGCTGGGCATTGCGCCACGAATTGAACCCAGGGGAGTGGCCCCCAGGCGTCCGAGAAGAACCGGACGGTCTGCGATCAAGGTCAAGCCGTAGAGCATGACTTTTTCTTGGACGTAGGCTGCGCCTCGCGAGGAATTCCAGGTCGGCTCGGAATAGACGCGAGTGAGGAGATCCTTGGCAAGGGGCTCGACCCATTCGGGGCGAATCCGTGCGACCGTTCGCGCGAAAAGTCGTGAGGTTTCGACGAGTTCGGCCGTCATCACCCCAATCGGGGTGACCGGTGATTCCAGAACCCGGCCAGATCGTGAAGTGGGTTCCGCGGCTCCCCGTGTAATCGCGAGTCACCGGGTCCCAGGCCCCTAGGCTGGATAAAAGCCCGACAAGAATCGAGCGGTGAATGTCATCCGTATCAACCGCGCTTGTCGATCGTGTATAGGCCACAGCGGCACGCGCGGCCGCGTCGGCGATTCCCGCGCGCGAGGCCTCGTCAACAACATCCCCGGCCGAAGGGATGTCGAGGGGCTCGGTGTGGATACCGATGGTGCGGGCCATATCGCGCAATTGGTGGGCAATGTCGCGCCACTCGCGGAAACGCAGGTAGTGAATGAATTCGGCGCGGCACATGCGTCTAAAAGCCGTGCCCGACAAGTCGCGCTGTTGGATGTGGAGGTAGCGCCAGAGGTTGAGGTAAGTGAGGAAGTCCGAGTGCGGATCGGTGAAACGCGCGTGTGCGGTGTCGGCGGACTCCTGGTGGTCTAGAGGCCGTTCGCGGACGTCTTGAATCGATAGAGCCGCGACGATGATGAGAATTTCGAGGCGCAGCCCGCATCCTGCCGGCAAGCAACATGCGTCCAAGACGCGGGTCGATAGGAAGACGAGCAAGATCGCGGCCGATAGGCGTCAGCTCAAAACCGCTTTGCGAGCTCGAAGAATTCTCCAAAGCGCGAAGTGCCCCAATTTCGACGAGCAGATTGATGCCGTCGCGAATAGCACGCGAATCAGGAGCATCGACGAAGGGAAAGAAAGCCACATCGCCCAGCCCAAGGCGCTCATCTGCAAATGACGGACGCAAGCGAAGTACGCAGGATTTCCGGCTCAGTGAAAAGGCGGCCTCGACGCATAGTTTTTCCGCGGAATATAGGGCGAATTGCGATGCCATCTGCCACGCGCCCACACCGTCCCGAACGCTGGTTTGCGCTTGCTTGCGAGACCTCTTCAATGGGGAGGCGCTGCACCTTCGTCTTATTGGAATAGCGCGAAATACGCGCCAAACCCGGATCAATGACATAGCGGATTCCTGGAACCGTCAGCGAGGTTTCGGCAACGTTCGTTGCCAGGACGACGCGGCGGTGAGAGTGCGCCTCGAAAATCCGGTGCTGCTCAGCGGAACTCAGGCGTGCAAAGAGGGGAAGGATCTCGATATCCGCCGGATTCTTCGATCGCGAGATATCGCGCGGCGCACGGTTGCCGAGGTGATCGTGAAGGGCCTGCTCAACATCGCGGATATCGCGCTCGCCGGGCAGGAAAACCAAGATATCCCCGGGGCCCTCGCTGCACAGTTCATCAACCGCGTGGCAGATCGCCGTCTCGAGGTCGATCTCTACTCCCGCGCCGTAGCCCTCCACAGCGAGAGGATCATCCGCGTCTTCTAAGACCAGTTGCTCGACGCCGCTGCCGGCCAGCATTTCTTCCCCAGTTGCCGAGGCCGTGGGGGAGAGGGGCGCGTCAGTTTCCTTCGTCGAAGCCGAGGAGTACGACGATGGCGTATCAGCGGCGAGCGGGCGGTAGCGAATCTCAACAGGGAAGGTGCGTCCCGAAACCTCGATGACCGGCGCTGCCCGGAGCAGGGTACCTTCTCCGATCGGGCCATCCCAGGAGCCAAAGTGCTGGGCGAAGCGATCTGAATCAATAGTTGCCGAGGTGATGATGACCTTGAGATCTGGGCGCATAGGCAGCAGCCGCGCAGGGTAACCCAAGATAAAGTCGATGTTCAGGCTGCGTTCGTGGGCCTCGTCAATGATCAAGGTATCGTAGCGGCGCAGCATCGGATCCGACTGGATTTCCGCCAAAAGGATGCCGTCTGTCATCAGCTTGACGAGGGTCGTGGGGCCGACCTCGTCGGTGAAACGCACCTGATAGCCAACGACCTCGCCGATCTGTTTACCGACCTTTTGCCCCAGTTCCGAGGCGATTCTTTCAGCGACGGAGCGCGCGGCGATACGCCTAGGCTGGGTGTGGCCGATCATCCCGGCGATTCCTCGGCCCAATTCCAGGCAAATCTTGGGGATCTGCGTCGTCTTTCCCGAACCGGTTTCACCCGAAACGATGACAACCTGATGCTCGCGGATGGCCTGGGCGATTTCCCTCGCGCCTGGCACTGACGGGAAGATCCGGGAAAGAAATTACCGAGCGCAGCGGCCGGGCGGCAAGCTGTTCGCGTGCGAGTGATCAGCAAAGGCGCGGGCGGCAACACGCGACCCCTGCGTGATGCGGAGAGCGC